>Ga0073934_10000037_pt1 | contig 386506 bp, 345 predicted proteins | sample LarsenN4metaG_FD_76834 | JGI IMG/M metagenome (GOLD analysis project Ga0073934, IMG submission 76834) | Hot spring sediment bacterial and archeal communities from British Columbia, Canada, to study Microbial Dark Matter (Phase II) - Larsen... ...
GAGCCAGGATCAAACTCTCCGTTGAGTGTCTGTCCCTTTTGCTTTCTTCTTCCTCGCAAAGGCTCTTCCTTCACAAGGGCTTTCTCTCACGTTTCTGTTGTTAAGGTGCCACCCGCTCCCGCAGATGAGCTGTGTGCACAATATTTCATAATGTTTGCACAGCGTTTACTGTGAGAGAGAGGATACCATGCCCCAAAAACTCGGTCAAGCCCGACTTATACCACTTTTTACATGGCTTCTGTGTGATATTTGGGATATTTCGCAGGTATCTCCCTCCCCTATTTTATAGTTCTGAGTCATTGAGTTTCTTCAAATCATCCGCGGCTGTGACACCATTCGGCGCGTGGGGTGTACTCGTCGCCTCGATTGATTTTTCTTCCGTGCTGCTGTCGGACTTGCCTTCCCAAGCTTCACGAATTGTTAAGGTGTTAGACAGAGTAGACGGCACGAAAGCAGGTTCAACTTTCGCCCGATCCGTATCTACTGCACTTGATAGTGACAGAGGTTTTACAGGTGCTGCGGGCGCGGTAACAGCAGGTTCTTCATTCTCAAAACGGAGATGCACTTTGGGTTTCCCCGCCATTTGCAAACCCAACTGCTTGTTAATTACCTGACGCAGCGCACGATCAATTTCGTGTTGTTTGCGCGGAATATTCGTTTGATCACCCGACACCACCACATCGAGATCGACATCTGCCCGCCCCTTCAGCGCCCGCACAACCGCTTCCGCACGTACCACATTCGGCACCTCGCGTACCGCTTTGACGATTCGCGTGCGCGCCGATTCGATACTTACATCTGCCAGCGCGCCCGACGCACGTACTTGCAGCGATTCTTCAGCGCGATGTCTTTCGCGTTCCGCACGTATGATTAAAAATGGCAGCGCGATCACCAATACCACCAGCAAAATAGCGATTGGCAGCCGGATCAAAAGTGAGACTTGTGTCAGCGACTCGGCAATGTCAACAATCGTGCCGGGAAGTATTAACAACACGCCGACTAGTATCGCGAAAGATACAGCGACAAGGATAAGCAGGATATTACGCAGAAGTTTCAACATACCAATACACCTCTCACAACTCTTCGATTCATTCACCCGTATAACGGATTACGCACAGTGTAAGATCATCGAATACGGGCGCACCTGTGCAAAAACCATCAACAGTATCGACCAAACGGTTAAGGATTTCATCGGCGGAATAGTCCTTTGAGGCGAGAATGGCTTGAGCCAGACGATGCAGCCCGAAACACTCACCTGAAGCATTTTCGGCATCAGTCAATCCGTCCGTATAATAAACGAGAATATCTCCCGGTTGTAACTGCATTTCGACCACGCGCAACGGATTTTGCGGGAACCAACCGATTGCTCGTCCTCCGATAGGCAGCGTGGAGAGTTGATTGGTAGCGCGATGAAAAATCAGTGGTGGATTGTGCCCGGCATTGATGTTGCGCGCGACCCCGTCGCTGGCAAGCACGCTGTAATACACTGTGACGAACATGCCGCTGTCTTCACCGTTGTCTTCCAGCAGAAGATCGTTCACGCGCCCCAACGTTTCCAACGGCGAATATCCCGCCAATGCCAACGCACGGATCGCGCTGCGCGCCGCTGCCATGAACAGCGCCGCTGGAGCCCCCTTATCGCTCACATCTGCGATTACAACACCGACTGCGTTCCCACCAAGTGAGAACAAATCGTAGAAATCGCCCGCCACTTCCCGTGCGGATCGCCAGCGCGCGGCAATATCGTATCCACGCAGCTGCGGAACGCGATGCGGGAGCAGCGATTCTTGAATTTCACGCGCCATTTGCAGCTCACGATCCAAGCGTCCTTTTTCCACCGCCACACGATATAAGCGAGCGTTCTCAATCGCAATCCCTGCTTGTCCCGCCACCAAATCAAGCAGTCGTTGATCCGCTTCGGTGAAGATGCCAAACCGGAGCGCGGTATCGACATATATCACGCCGACGATACGCCCTTTCACGCTCATGGGAGCGCACAAAATCGCGCGCAGTCCGCGCAAAATGATGCTTTCGCCCGCTTTATAGCGATCATCGAACTGAGCGTTATTGGTGAGCAGCGATTTTCCTGTTTCGACCACTTGATTGATGATTGTGGTACTGTACGCCGCTTCGGGATTTCCATCGACACCGCGCGCCACTTGCACATGCAGCAACCCATCATCGTCTGCGACCATCAATACGCCGCGCTGCGCTTTCGTCACCTGCATGACGGCATCCATAACCGTATTAAGTACCTCATCAAAGTCGAGGCTCGAATTCATCATGCTCGTGATCTGGTACAACGTAAGCAGATGCTCTGGTGTAAGGTCGTTTAACTGTGGGGATGTGGTCATGCGATCTCCTAAAACGACGATGGTTCTCATTCATAGAATGACAAGGTGCGCGGGTCGATGATTCGGATTATAACCCGCTGTCTCGCTATAATCCTCACCAAGTAGGTGGGTTTTTGTCTTTCATCCGAATATTCTTGATAAAAAGGCGAAGCATATGCGTTTCGATGTCACAATTTTTCCCAATAATCTCAATACTGCTGCCGAACTTGCCCGACAGGTTGAGTCCTATGGATTTGCCGGCATGTGGACAAGCGAAACCGCGCATAATCCATTCTTACCACTCACCCATGCCGCAAGCGCCACCGAAAAAATTCTACTTGGCACGGCGATTGCAGTCGCCTTCCCGCGCAGTCCGATGGTTACAGCGCAAATCGCGTGGGATTTAGCCGAACAATCGAACGGGCGATTTGTGCTTGGGCTTGGCACACAGGTGAAAACGCATATCGTCCGACGATTTAGCACCGAATGGACTGCACCCGCGCCGCGTATGCGTGAATACATCGAATCGCTGCGGGCAATTTGGAACAGCTTCCAGAATAATGTCCCCCTCAAATATGAAGGCGAACACTACAAATTCAGCTTGCTCACCCCCTTTTTCCAGCCCAGCCCCATTTCCACGCCAAACATCCCCGTATATATCGCGGGGGTAAACGAAGTGATGTGCCGGTTAGCGGGTGAACTCTGTCAAGGATTTCATGCCCATTCGTTCAATACCATCAAATATATGAAAGAGTTGGTGCTGCCCAATATCGAAGCGGGGGCGGCGAAGGCAGGACGCACTCGCGCCGATGTGACCGTTAACTGCGGCGTATTTGTGGTGACGGGGCGCAATCAGCAGGAGATCAACGACAACAAAGGTGCAGTGAAAAGCCAGATCGCGTTTTATGCCAGCACACCGAGCTATAACACGCTTATGGAAATGCACGGCTGGATGGACCTATACGAACGATTGAATATGCTCTCGCGACAAGGACGCTGGTTTGAAATGGGCGATTTGATCAGCGATGAGATGCTTGCGGAATTTGCGGTGATCGCGCCGTTGGATGAACTCGCGCACGCTGTGAAAGAACGCTATGCGGGCTTGCTTGACCGGGTGAGCTACTATCTGCCATTTGAAATCGAAAAAGATGCAGATAAAGAAATTATGTGGCGGAGCGCGGCGCAAGTGTTCGGAGCATAATCAACCACCGCCGAAGATATGTCTATCTTCGGCGGCGGCTTCGGTTAATCCACAGGAACGTTGTACTTTTCCATGTACGTCTTGTAGGTATCCATCAGCGTTTGCTCGTTCATACCAAACTGCTGAAGTGTGTAACGATGACCGACTTTTTGTGTCTTGCGGTCATTATCAAGCCACTGCTGCATGGCGCGTTCGCCCGTTAACGACCAAGGCAGATCAAAGTGCGCGTAAATTTCTTTCGCAATCTTAACCGGGTTCTCGACCAGATCATCATATGCGACATCGAAAAATTGTTCGGGCTTGAATTTAGCGCGTACATCCATCGCTATGTCCATCGATTCTTTCCAGATGCGAAGCCAGTTGCGCGCGACTTCTTTTGGATCGACATTTTTAGCGACAAACTTCTTGCTCGTTGCCATATAGCTGAACCACGATGCCATCACATGCGTCATGCTCCGGTGGCAGAACACGATGCACGCATCAGGATAGACTTTTAGTAAGGCTTCCAACTTAGGTAGATGGATTGGCGATTTTAACACCCAACGCCGCTGCGGCGTTTTTTTGTATTGCAACGATTGTAAATACTGCTTGTGCAGTTCATAGTCTGGCGTGGCATCACGCTTCATGTACCAGTCGAAGTATTCCATGCCTGCATGAATGGCAAGATCGCCCAAGTGATGCGGCAGGATAAATGTACACTCGTCTGCCTCATTGGAAAGCATTGGGTGAATGCTCCAGAGTGGCACAGAGTTGTTTTTGACCATCTTAACGAAACTTTCCGAGCGCGTTTGAAACTTTGTGGCTGCGTCCGGCGGTGTATCAACTACCACCGGATTGAATAATTCCCACAGCGCCGGACCGCGTGATGCAGGGTCTTGACTCAACATGCGCTGGAGCAGCGTCGTTCCCGTGCGCGGCAGCCCAGTGATGATGATCGGGCGCGTGATGGGCTGCGTGATCATGTCAGGGTGGCGCTTGATTGCATCTTGCAGGAGTAAGTAGTTGGTCAAATGGCGGGTGTAGTCGTTGCGGATGGCGATCTTGCCCGTCAGGTTTAAGCCTTTGTTACGATTGACAAAATCGGCGTGGGTTTTCCAGTCATTGTAAAATTGTGGATTTCCCCAATTCGTCAAACCCGTTTTCTTTTCGACGGCGGCTTTCACATTGTCGATATCAATGTTGACGAGCGAAACGCCCAACCTGTCGAGGACTCCTGTGATCCCCACCAAGATTTGAAGATAAAACGGCGGACTAGTTTCCTCAAAAGTGGTTTTGCTGATGGACATTGCGCGCTCCCATTCAAGTCGAGTAAAAACATTGTACAGAGTGTACCGGTAGACAGCACGTAAAGCTGTCGTGACAATATTCAAATAGAGGTTGATAAAAATGACTACTCAAGCGCATGAATTTGCCCACGCGAACGCGGAACGCTTTCGCCAGCAGTTAATGGAACTGGTACGCATCCCTAGTGTGAGTGCGTATGCCAGCACGCACGCAGGTGAAGTCCGCCGCGCCGCCGAATGGATCGCAAATGACATGCGCCGCATCGGTGTACAAAATGTCGAACTGCTGCCCACGGGCGGAAACCCTGTCGTGTTTGGCGAATGGTTGAGTGCGGGCGCGAATGCTCCAACCGTGTTGATGTACGGTCATTATGACGTACAGCCCGCCGCGATGAAAGATGGTTGGTCAAGCGAGCCTTTTGAGCCGATCATCCGTGAGGACGGCTTTATGTACGCACGCGGATCATCCGACGACAAGGGGCAGATGTTCACGCACATCAAAGCTGTGGAATCCATTCTTGCCACACGCGGAAAACTGCCCGTCAACGTCAAATTCTTGATCGAAGGCGAAGAAGAAGTCGGCTCGAAGAACTTGGAGAGCTTCATCGCCGCCAATGTTGAACGTTTGAAGGCAGATGTGTGCGTCATTTCGGATACGGGGTTCATGCACAAGGATCAACCCGTGATCACTTATGCGCTGCGCGGGTTGACCTACATGGAAATCCATGTGTGGGGACCCAAACAAGACTTGCACAGCGGTGGTTATGGTGGCATCGTTCACAATCCCGCGCTGGCGCTGGTACAAATCCTCTCGAAGATGCACAATGCGGATAACAGCGTGGCGGTACCGGGTTTCTATGACGATGTGAAGGGGTTGAGCGCCGAAGAACGCGAAGCAATGAAGGCAACGGATATTAGCATAGAAACGCTGAAAGCTGATACAGGCGTTTCGCAGGCATGGGGTGAAGCGGCATACACACTCCGCGAACGTATCGGCGCACGCCCAACGCTGGAGATCAACGGGTTATACAGCGGTCACATTGAAGAAGGGGCAAAGACCGTGCTGCCCGCGCGCGCCATGGCGAAAGTGTCGTGCCGCTTGGTGGCGAACCAAAACTCGGTGAAGATATATGAACTGGTACGCGACTATGTTGCTTCGCTCACCCCCCCGACGGTACGCTCGGAAGTGAAACTGCTAAATCGCGGCGAACCCGCGCTTACACCCATCGACACGCCGGCGATGAACGCGGCAATCCGCGCGTATGAGCAAGGATGGGGAAAAGCGCCGCTGTTCCTACGTGAAGGCGGCAGCATCCCTGTGGTGAGCGACTTCCAGAAATACTTGCATACGCCCGTGTTGATGATGGGCTTTGGGCTGAATAATGACGGCGCTCATGGTCCAGACGAACATTACTCGATGGAGATGTTCCACAAGGGCATCGACACGATGATCTACCTGTTTGATGAGATCGGCGCGCAGGGGAAATAAGCAGGGATATGTCCGTTGATGTCCGTATTTGCGCGCGGACACATTGACGGTGAGAGAAGATATGTTGATTCGCGTTGCAAGTTTGCACAAATGAACAACATATCTTCGGGTGTATCATCAACCTTCCAGCGCCTTTTTGACGCGCGACTGGAAAGCGGTAATGAGACTCGCGCCGATGGCTGTCACCAGCGAGGTTAGGTTGCTCGCTTGTGTGACATCGACGCGCCCAGTGAGCGCGAACGAAATAAAATACGGTAGAAAAAAGGCGATGACCCCTACGACTGCCGCCGCCACAAACGCCCGCGAATTGAGCAAGCTGAAAAACGTTAAGTAGTACCCGAGCAGCAGAACAATTGGGATCGCCAGCAGTCCAACGAGCATATGACGATACCAATCGAGCGTGCTGGCAAAATTGGGCTGGAAGATCAGCCCAATCACCACCGTGACACCGACGATCAAGATGAGCGTGCATGTATTGAGAATCGCCTGTGAGGTGAGCAAGATAGCGAAATAATCGCGCGCGGTTGAGATGTAACCGTTCTCGATCTTGATCGATGATGCGCGAATGGGGTTCACTTCTTCATCTTGAACGGCAGCGCGGATTTTTGCGCCATATTTCTCGCGCATATCCGGCGGGAGAAAGTCGGCGTTGTCGATAAAGGTCATATCGGCGATGCGGCGGGCGAAAAAACTAAACCAGAGGGCGGATAACAGGATGCCGCCGAACAAACCTGCCCGCACGACGGTGAGAATTTCCCCCTGTGTTTGCAGATAATTGAACGTGAGCAGTACGATGACCATTTGAAATATTTTGGCAGTGGAGGCGATAAGCGTGGTCATGGCGGTGATCTTGAGGCTTTCTGACATGCCCATGACGTTGTTATCCATTAATTCGCCATAGGTGATGGTGGCGTGTTTCACACCTTTTGTGCCAACTTTGCGGATTTTGTTATTCCAAATTTCGCTCCAATTCGCCTCAAAAGCCGCCTCATCCAATGGCTGATCGCCTGTTTGCGCCAGCGCCCAATATTTCTGTTTGATGAGTTCTTCGGAAAGTTCGGCATCGAGCTTGGTGAAGTTTTTCACCCGTTCAGCATCGACAGGCTTGAACTCGTAGGTCACGCCATCGGATAGCCTAAGCGCCGCGTAGAATGCGCGTTTATTCATGCCGCCCAACTTCCCAAAAATGGGCGGCCCATAGAAGATGCGAGTGATTGCGGGAATCAAGCGGGGCATGATAACAAATGCGCCATACAGGTTAAGCGCAAAGAACATGAGGACGATGAAACACAACTGCGCCACCCAACTTTCCCATTGAGAACGAAGCGCATAAGTAAAGATGACGCTTACTGCAAACGTATAGATCAAGTCCCAAATAACGAGCGCATATTGGCGCATGAAGAACAGATTGAGGAAGCCAGCGACTGCATATTGAATTTTATCCAGCAGATTGCTCTGTGAAGTTTCCTCGAACGGCGGGTCGATTTTCATCAACAATGCTCCTTTGCGACGAAGCAAACCCTTCATCGCAAAGCGTAAGAGAAATTTTATTCCGCGTCAAACGGGATCGAGGGGGAATTGTTGGAGGAAAAACGGCGAGATCAAGACCCCGCCCACTAGCGGCTGACCCAGTTCAGCATGAAATCCTGCCATTCTTGATCATCGGTTGTCCACCCCGCGTAAATTGCTGCCCCGCGTACCAAGAACGCAGCATCGCCAGCCTGCTCCAAACCGAGTTTTAGTCCTTCTACGGCGGTAATCACGTTCTCGACGCGCGGATCGTGACCGGGGGGTTCTGCGTCATAAGTCGGGATGCCGATGACCAGTTCGGTGGCAATACCGAGATCGTACACGGCATCGGCAAATGCACTCACTTGATAAGCAACCCATTGGGCGTAATCGCTGCCTGCACCCAAACCGCTGTTGTACGCCATAATCGCCATTTCATCGACCAAGAGCGCGACACTTTGCTTGTAATCGGTATCCCATACCGTGCCGGGAACGATCAACGGCGGCACGGGAATTCCCGCGCCAATCGGACTCCAATCTGGGGGTACAGCGACACTAATGGTCACATCATCGCCCAAGGCGAGGCGCACACGTCGAAGCAGCGCGAGGAAGTTCTCGTCGTTGTTCCACACCATTTCGATGTTCAAGAACACGCCGTCGAATCCAAATTCGTTGACCACACGCACCGCAAAATCCGCGACCTGCTGCTGAATATCCGCGTCATCCATGCGGTAGCCAACTGGCTCGACTTCAACCGGAAAACTGATCCAGCCAAGCAGTTCGGCTTCAGGATAATTTTCATTGAAGCGGGTGACGAACGTTTTGACATTCTCGAAGTTGGCTTCGCCGCGCCATGATGCGTCCGGCTGAAGCCAGCTTACCCACGCATAGACCGTTCCAATTTGATGATCGCGCAGCCGCCGCGTAAGTTCAAACACGGATTGATCGTCGGGGTCTTCATAGGTCCATTCTGTGCCGATCCAAAGCGCATTTGGCAGCACTTCCGCCGGACGGTTGCGGATTTCGCCAAGCACAACAACAACAGCGATAATAAAGATCACCGAACCGATAATGTACAAACCTGTGCGGTTGATGGGCAAACGCACGACAGGCGCGGTATCGCCAGCGGCACGCGTGCCGGTACCTGCTCGCGCTCCTGCGCCAGTTTTCGCCGCGCTTCGCACAGATGTAATGCCGCGTGTGATGACACTCGTCGGGTCTTTAACAGTACGGGCAGTGGGCGGCGGGACATTCTTCACAGGCGAAGGTCGCGCTGATGCTGCGACGGTGCTTTCGCCGCGCTTTTGTTTACGCTGCGCGATTCGCTCGCGCGCGCGCCCACGATGCGGACGTTCGCGTGGGGGAACGGGCGGCGTAAAATCGACATCCAGACCGGGAATCGGCGTACCACTGACAGGTGTCACGCCGCCGATGGGCGTATCGTCGTCTTGTTCCGCCCACGCGGGCAGAATCGGCTTATACTGCACAGGCGATGCGCCGCTGACAGGTGTCACCCCATTCGCGGGCGTAACTTGATCAAGATCGTTAAGATCAGGGGCATCATAACGGCGAGTCGCGTCGAAAGTTCCCGTGTCATCTTCATCATCCGGCTGTACGGCGGATTCTGGTTCGGCAAGCAGCCCCGCATCGGTCAAGTCGCTGTATACATCCGCATCTAGATCATCCATCGCGTAGGGCTGGTCTGGATAGTCCGCCTGTGGGTCTTGATTGTCATCATCCGACGACGGGTAGTCGCGCCGGGGAGTGTCTTGATCCATCACGAACTCCCAAACTCCAACGAAAATTAGGCAGAAAGACGGTCTAGCACACGCGGAACAAGGATGAGCAGGACGATCAAGATGAACACCAACGACGCGATCAGCGATGCTGCCGCCGCAACATCCTTACCGACTTTCGCCATGGGGTGCGGGTCACTGGTGCCAAGATTGATGCTGGCTTCAATAGCGGTATTGAGGCATTCAGTGATCCACACCGCGCCCAACGCCAAGACCAACAGCGCCCATCCTATCGCATTCACCCCCAACCAGATGCCGACGATGACGACGATGATGGTCGCGCCTGTCGCGAGTTGGATGCTTTGTTCGCGCACTAGCACATAAATCAATCCGGCAATCCCATATTTAAGCGCGTTCAAACGATTGGGATTTTTGACCGGGCTTGAACCTTCAGGATCAATCTTCGCCGTCCCCAAAATGCCGAGATCAAGTTCTTGACCATCGGGCGTGATGAGAACGTCTTTTTTTTCCGCGCTGTCGGCAGCAGTAGTGTCAACAGGAGGTGAGTCGGCATCTGCGTGGGGGTCAGCGTTGGTTGACTGCTTAGGGACAGAATCATCAGACATAAGCGACCTCTATTCGCTGGTATTTGTGTCGCACTATACCCGAAATCGCGGCGAGTGATCAACCCATGAAAAGCCTACGGCGAACCCCGCCACTGCGCGTTTCTACTGCGCGGACGCACCGGGAGAAACAAGTTTCTCTCGCGTCCCTACTACGAAGGCGGCAGCCAACCGAGCCGTATGAGCAGCGGTGGCGCAAGCACAAGCAAGCCAACGATCACCGCCGCAACGACACCGAGCAGCACCGCCGCCGACGCAACATCCTTGCCAACTTTCGCCATCGGGTGAATTTCAGTGGTCGCCAAATTGACAGCGGCTTCGACTGCCGCGTTGAGAAATTCCGCCATCCACACAATCGTGATCATCACAATCAAGAGCGACATGGAGATGAAATCGACCTGAAGCCAGAGGGCAAGCGCGACCACGATGATGCTGGCGACAGCTTGAATGCGCGTATTTTTCTGGCGGCGCAGCATATACAGCCATCCGGCAATGGCATAGCCGAGACTGTTCACGCGGTTGGTGCTGGTAATCGGGCTAAATTCGTCAGGATCGATTTTCATCGTGCCGGTTAGAGCTTCGATGACGCGCGGCGCGCTTTTGATCCCGTTGACATATCCCGTCACGCCCGCGTCGGTTTCTTCTGGGGAACGCGGGGAGTGAATGGGTTTCACTCCATTTTTGGAAGCGGCAGACGCTCCATTAGTCTGCATCGTATTCATCGGATTTTCCTTCTTCGAGCGCGGGCACAATGTCGAGAGGAATACCCAGCGCATTGAGTACCGTTTCCTGTATCGCCCACATTTCGGCGCGGCGATCCGGCGTGTCGTGGTCATAGCCGAGCAAATGCAGCGTGCCATGCACAACAAGCAGGGAAAAAGTTTCCGGGAGTGGGTGACCGTGTTCGGCTGCTTGTGCCGACGCATAGGGATAGGCGATGACGAGATCGCCTAGATAGGGCGTGCCTTCAGTCAGTTCATGCGCGTCGAAGTCGTCAAAGTCGAGCGCTTCCACATCAAAATCCGCGAGATCGTCGGTCAGCGCGTCGAGCAGTTCTTTGGGAAGCCGATCCGCGGGGAATGACAGCACATCCGTCGGAGCATCGACGCTGCGGAAATCACGGTTGAGCGCGGCGACTTCGTCATCGCTAGTGATGACGATGGTCATGGCGCTGTTGTCTTCGACTTCATGGCGCATGAGGACAGCTTGCGCCGCCTTACGCAGACGATCCGCCTCAATAGGATAGCCGCGTTCGTTTTGTACATCAATTTCATAGGCAGTCATATGTTGTTCTCCTCACCGCTTTGTTGATCGCCTTCGCTCGTGTTCGATTCAGGTAGCGAAGGCGCGGTATTCGCGGGGTTGTTTCCTACATCGTTTGGTTTCGATTCAGTTGTGCCGTTGGTTTTGGTACGGCGCAGCGGGGGGACATCTGGCAGCGGCGAATCATCGTCATCGCGCATAACAGGTGGGAGTTCCTGTGTCAAACTCGTTCGCGATTCCGCGCGCGGCGGCGAAGGTTTGGTATCTGGTACGGGCAGCGCGGGAGGTGGCGAATCCACTTCGGGATCGCGGGGGCGGGAAGTGAGCGTATCAGCTTCCAGCCAACGTGCCGGGCGTGTATCGGCTACAGTGGGAGCAGTAACCGATGCGCCAGACGCAGGATAGTTGATGCGTGGATGAAAGACCGCTTGCAGCATTTCAATGAAGATGCCGCGCAGCGTCGTGAGATCATCCAGTGTGAGATGCGATTCATCCAACTGCCCTTCGCGCGCGCGGCTGTCGAAAATGCGCCCGATAATTTCCGCGATCTCTTGGCGGTTAGTCGGCTTAATGGCTCGGACAGTGCTTTCGCAACTGTCCGCCAGCATAAGGATGGCGGTTTCACGGGTCTGCGGCTTGGGTCCGGGATATTTGAACTGCTCGATGTCTACACTTTCGTCATCACCAGCTTGGTTGACCGCTTGATTGTAGAAATAGGAAACCAGCGTCGTACCATGATGTTCCAAAATGAAATCGCGGACACGCTGCGGCAGTCGGTACTGGCGCGCGAGTTTTTCGCCATCCGTCACATGGCTGATGATCAAGCTGGCACTGCGATAGGGATCGTTAAGCATGTCATGTGGATTGACATTATCCGCCTGATTTTCGACGAAAAAGGCGGGGTTAAGCATCTTGCCAATATCGTGATAAAGCGCGGCAACTCGAACGAGCGCGGCATTCGCGCCAACAGCATCGGCGGCTTGCTCACCGAGATTCGCCACTTGGAGCGAGTGTTGATACGTGCCCGGCGCTTCGCGCAACAGCCGTTGGAGTAAGGGCTGATTCGGCTGGCTGAGTTCAACCAGTTTGAGACTGGTCGGCAGGTTGAACACGACTGACACCACGTAGAGTGCCGAGAGCGCGACAACACCTGTGAGGATGCCATTTAGAAAACCATATACGAGCAGCAGCGGAAGATTGGCTGCGGCGGGATTGGCTTGAATTTCGAGATGGAAAATGACCACCACCAGCACATTAACTGCTGCGACCACTAAGCCGGCACGGAAATAGCTGTTAAAGCGTTCACTGCGGCGAAGGGTAAGCGCGCCGACGACTCCGCCCGCCGCGACGAGTGTCGCCACTTCAAGCGAGTTTTCGCTGCTTGTGCCAATTAAAAAGCCCAAGGCAATCATACCGATGAGCGCGATATCGGTGCCAATGATGGCGACATAGACTAACCCAAGCGCCGCCGCCGGGTAGAGATAGATCAACGGCGCGGCGGTGGCACTTTGAAAAGCACGCCCACCCATCAGCGCGATCAAAAACAAGCCGCCCATGATCAACAGCAGTTCGGTGCGTTCAACGAGCGGGAAATGCGAGCCAGTGCGTATGACGTAGAGCGCAAAACCCGCTAATACAACGGAAGAACTCAAAAAGGCACGGATGATGGACTGCCAGCGGCGATCTTGCGAATCGAGCAATCCAAATTGGCGAAACGCTTCTAAGTCGAGTTCTTCAATGCGTTCACCTTCGCGGACAATCACCTGCCCGCGCTCAAAACTGATACTTTCTGGCTGCACGGCGGCAACAGCAGCTTCGCGCTGCTGATTGGTCGCAGCGGTATTGGGGAAGCGGTTCGGGCGTACAAGATCGCCCACAAACGCAATAACGACGGACGACGTGGGCGCATCAAAGCGCACGCTGACCTGTGTCGGCAGTTGGTCGAGAATCTGCGGAAGATCGACTTCACGGATTGCTTCGCGCATGACACGCTCAAGAACTAGATTCATCTCGGCGGTGACCGCTCGCCATGTGTCGCTGTCCATCGACAAGATAAGCGCCACAATTTCAGAATCGAGCGTGAGCGCGGTGATTTGCGCGAGATCGTTCGCTTTCTGTTCGGGCGAGCCAAACGGGTCTTGGCGAATGTTGTCGATGAACGTGATCACTTGCCCCAAAAGAGAAATCTGCTGGCGCGAGACCGTGGGATCGGGTGGGTCATAGACCGGGCTGACTTCCTGCATGACCAACTGGCGGCGGCGTTCCGTGAGGACAGCGCTTTCGTAAGTTAAGCTAATGGGGGCACGGATATCCTGCGGAGCGACTGAACCCACCTGCAAGCCCGCTAATCCCACTACAGATGAAAACACGCTGTCATACGACAAAATGAGCGTACTCAAGGTGAGAAAGATCAGCGCTGCCGCCGTATTGATCACAGTACGCAGCGGCGGCATCCCTCCCAATACGCCGTCATTGAGCCGTAAAAGACGGTCAAACATGTACTTGATCGCTTTAGCCGCTATGCTGGCTCAACTGTTCGCGGACGACTTCATTCACCATTTTGCCATCCGCCAAGCCTTTGACGTGCGGCATCAACGCGCCCATGACTTTGCCCATGTCTTTAGCGGAAGTCGCGCCCGTTTCGGCAATCACTTTACGCACGATTTCCACAACTTGTTCGCGGGTCAATTGGGCTGGCAAAAAGGCTTCGATGACTTTCAACTGCGCTTCTTCGGCGCTGGCAATATCGTCGCGTCCTGCTTTACGCGCTTCGTCGATACTTTCGCGGCGGCGTTTGACCTCTTTTTGCAGAATGCCGACCACATCTTCGGCGGTTAACTGCTTGCGTTCATCCACTTCGATCTGTTTGATCGCGCTGGTCACCATGCGGAGCGCATCACGTGTCACCACATCTTTATTGATCATCGCCTGTTTGAGCGCGTCTTGAATTTTTTGTCTAGGGTCATCCATTGGGTTGTTTGTCCTTTTGGGGTGCAGCAACGGGTGGGGTGTATCCCGCCCCTACAATATCTCAACGGTGTCTAATTCGGGTGTGACGTGAAGCTGATGTTTCTCAATGTCGTAGGTATCCAAACGCGCGGGCGTGATGAGGTTCGTCAGCGGGCGCGGGTGAATACACGTCACACGCATATAATGATGAGTATAACCGACATTGATAAAGCCCTTCTCATTCGCTCCCGCGACCTGTTCCCATAATACGGGCGCAGTTTTACTACACTGACGTTCCGCGTATCGCTGTTCAAGCGTATCACTCAATGCGATCAAGCGCGCGGAACGATCCTTTTTCACTTCTTCATGCACATGCGCGCGCATCCGTGCCGCCGCTGTACCGGGTCGCTTGCTGTAGCGGAACACATGCAGTCCGGCAAAGTCCATCTCTTGAATAAAGCGTTCAGAGATAACAAATTCTTCGTCGGTTTCGCCGGGAAAACCGACGATCACATCGGTGGTGATACACGGATCATTAATGCGTTCGCGGGCGGCGCGCATCAACGCGCTAAACTGTGCCTGATTGGTCTTGCGGAGCATGCGTTTGAGCGTGGCATCACATCCGCTTTGCAGCGGCAAATGCAAATGCGGACACAGACGCGCATCCTGCCATAAACCAAAAAAGTCGTCGGTCAAATCCCAAGGTTCAAGCGAACTCAGACGCAAGCGCGGCACATCGGTATCGCTCAACAGCGCACGTGTCAAGTGGATCAAGCCGCGCGGATCGCCCAGATCGTGTCCGTAGCTGCCGAGATGCACACCTGTGAGAACAATCTCGCGGTAGCCCATCGCCAGCAACAAGCGCACTTCGTTCACTACGTCTTGCATCGGGCGGGATCGCCCTGCTCCACGCGCGACTGTGGTGACACAGAACGTACAGGCGTTATCGCAGCCATCTTGCACTTTGACGAATGCGCGGGTGCGGCTGACCGCGTTCGGCGCGGCACGGATGATCGGCTCGTGGTCAAAGGGTTCGGGCGGCTGCCCCGTGATCTGCTCGACGAGTGTATCTTTGCCCATATTATCGATTACACGGGTGACACCGGGCAGCACACGAATTTCGTCCGGTGAAATTTGCGCGTAACAGCCGGTCACACTGACTTCGGCTTGCGGGTTGGCGCGATTGACCTGCCGAATGAGTTGGCGACCCCCGCGCACCGCGTCTTGAGTCACAGCACAGGTGTTGACCACAATGTGATCGGCATGTTCTGCTTGTTCGACAATTTCATGCCCCTGCAAACGAAACTGACGCGCCATCGCGTCGATTTCGGCTTGATTCAAGCGGCATCCTATTGTACGCAGATAAACCTTCATGCGCCGTATACCAGCAAGTTATCAAACTCGACAGAAAGATCGAATACGCCTTCGGGCATCTCAAACGACTGGACAACCACGCCCAACTGTCCGGCAGGGATGCTGTCGTCCGTCAAACTGGAAACGATTTGCCCCTGAACGCAGCGTTCTTCCGGCGTTTCAAAGAATTCGTAGTAGGTGCTTGTGCCATCGGGGTTGTTGGGGATGCACAGCGGCGCGCGCAAGCCATTAACGTAAAATTCAAACGTGCTGCCACGCGCCAACACGCGAATCTCATTGATGACGTTCAAGCCTGTGCTGACAGTCAAGCCTTCGAGTTCGGGCGTGGGGGTTGTTGTGGCAATCCACGTACTCAATTCTTTGTATTCACCATTCAACACGCGCACGACGCTGTAATAACCATCACTGCTGACCAGAAACAAGTAATAGTTGTTCCGGTCTTGCAAGCGAAAGATCACGCCGTAGCCGTTGTCGAGTGGTCCGGCGGTGGCACGCCCCTGCACGCGCAGATCAAAATCCCCGAAGCGGCGGCGTGTGAGCGAATACAAGCTGTCATAGGATTCGCTGAGGTGCAAACGCATCACGCCATCGACGATCTGCGAATCCTGCCGCCCTTGATACTGTTCCCATTCATCGTTGAATCCGTCAAGCGAGTCGCCATCGAATGAGGCAGCGTAGAGCAGTTCGCCTTCCGCGCCATCGATCACGTAATGGGATGTTCCCGCAGCGCGAGAAATGCCGATTAACGCCGCTAAAATCAGCGCGGGAATGAAAATGAGCAGGACGAGTCTCAAGGGGTTTGCCTCTGCAAAATCAGCCGAGATATGCGCGTAATCATACTCTCGAAAGGGTCAAGTTTCCATCGTGGATAGGTGGCGGGCGGTGAGGCGTAGGGCAGCACTGCGGATCAGGTACAACACGCCATAGGTCGGCACAACAAAACCGATCAACGCGGATAAATATTCTTGCGGAGTTAGATATGTTCCAAACCAGTGGTTAGAAGTGAGTTCCGACAAATAGATGATTCCTACATACCAACAGCCGAATTCAATCAGCCAAAGCACAAAAATCAATGCGCCTGACAGCAAATATGCCGTCGTGATCGAGCGCGTGTGTGTCGAAGAAAAAATCGTCAATGCCGCTGTCGTTTTCAGATGCCAGTAGGGTTGGAACAGCAGCATCCACGCAAATATCAGCGTTTGAAGAAGACCCGCAAAACCTAGCCGCTGTGTTGGCAAGTTGATTAGGGTATAGGCGAGCAGCGCCGTAAAGCGCAACCCCATCACGCCCGAAAACAGCCGCCATGCTTTAAGTTGGGCAATCCCATGTTTGACGCGAACAAACGTCGATTCCGCTAAACCAGCCAGCTTGAGAATGTCCCAACGCCCGTTTGCAAATTCCCGATTGATGCTGTTTGCCGACTTGAACACACATGCGGTATCCATGATGAACATGAGCAAAATGCTGACAACAAGCAGGAAAAAACTGGCATTTCCAGCACGGCTAAGTAGGGTAAATGACGACGGATAGGCGAGAAACATAATCACAAGGAGGAACAGAATCGAAAAGCCAAGACCCCACGCGAAACTAATTAGGGTGGTGTGACGCAGTTTCGCAAAATTACGCAGACGTGCTAGCCCACGCACATCCTGTTGAAACAATGGATGCGCGGCGGCGGCGTTAGCGAATGGCGTAAAGCGAAAGAGCATCAACACTCACCTTTCTAACGCGACGAGTGATCGCGCTACGCGGCGCAGACACCATTGTTGAATAATCAGGTAAAACCCGTATACAGCGGCAGCAACCAGCAGCGCGATCAACGGCAGAAAAATGACGGTGATGTCCGTGAGAAAGAAGAACATGGGGAAGAATAACATCCCCACCGCCATGCCAAGCGCGGAAAAGATAAAAAACTGCGCGACCCAGATCAAAAACACGAGCGCGAACCCCAGCAGCGGCGAATAAGACGGATTGCGCGTCCGCGTCGAAACATACAGCCCCACCGCCGTGATCGTCCTCATGCGCCAGATGGGTTCGAGTGCAAAGACGATGGCGAATACGATCAGCGCCAGCAGTGAACTTACTGCAATCAATGTGTCATTCAAGGTGGAAACGCCCAAACTAAATTCCGGCGCAAGCACCGACAATCCCAGCAGCAGCCCTGAGACACCCGCCGCCAAGCGCATCCCGACGACATTCATCACCGAGCGCCATGCTTTAAGTTGGGCAATCCCATGTTTGCTGACCGTGAAATAGCCTTCGCGCATCCCCGAAAGGCGAAGCAAATCCCAGCGTCCGCTGACGACTTCCCCGTTGATCGCCGTCATCGATGCGCCCAAGCTCACAAAGTCGATGTACGCATTGGCAAGGATGCCAACGATGATCAACAGCAGTGTAAAATCCGCCGCGTTTGCCAATAACGCTTGCTGCGCGCTGTAAGCATAGCTATATGACCCACCTGTATTCTTAAGCAGTAGATAAACGGCGAATAAGATGATGCAACCTGCTATTGTCAATCCGATACGGCTCACGCTGTGATAGCGCAGCGATGAGAAATTGTGGTAGTTCGTCACCCCGCGCGCTTCTAACCGGAACAGCGGATGATCGGATGCAGCGATGGCAAAGGGCGTGAGTCGAAAAAACATGAATAATCCTCACGGGTTCAGGGTGTCAGGAGTTGATTCGGCGGTTGCTTCAAGGTCGATGCCGAGCGATTCGAGCAGATTCGCTTCTTCCGCCAACAGTGAGTCCAGCACTGTTTGGTAGCGCGGGTCGCCGTCCGAAAGTTCGATGGCGTGTCGTAACCAATATTCACCTGTCACGCGGTCACCTGTCAGCCAGTATGCAGTACCGAGTTCAGCATAGATTTCTGGGCGTGACGGATCGAGGGCAGCAGCAGCGGCAAGGGCGCGCAAACTACCTTCAAAATCGCGCGTGGCACGTAAATGCAGCCCAAGCAGATAACGCACGCGCGCGTCATCGGGCGCAAGTGTGACTGCTTGGTTGATCCACAATGAACCATCTTTCCCCTGTTTATCGCGGGCGAACGCACCATATGCCAGTGCCAGCGCCGTGACTGATGGATCAGGATCGCTCGCCGCGTAGCTAAACGCAAGTTCTGCCGCGCTCCACAATTCGGCATCTGCCATGACGATGCCCGCACGCAAGACACGTAACGGATCATCAGGACGGCTCAATACCCCGATCAACTGTGAGGCAATGCGTTCATAGGCGGGTTCAATCATCGCCGCACGTAAATCATCGGCGGCGGATGGCGACACTGACGCGCGGATTAAGCCAAGTTGAAAGGCTGCCCATGTGTCATCGGGAGTGGAATCAGGCGAGACAGCGCGCAAATGCGCCAGAATATCGGCGGCGCGCGTCCATTCGCCAATTTCGAGATAAACATCCGCGAGGCGGCGCAGCAGTACGGGATCATTGGGGAAATAGGCAGCGGCGCGTTCCCAGTAAGCAGCGGCGGCGCGTACATCACCAAGTTCGCGGTAGAGATCACCTGCAAGGCGCAAGCGATCCCCATCCCACCCATCACGCGCGGCAAGCGATTCAAGGCGATAGATCGCCTGTGCGGGGCGACCACTGCGCGGCAGCGCCGCCAGCAGGGATTCGGCGGTCACTTCCGTCCACAGCGGGCGCGCGGCTTCAATCCATTGTAATCCGAGATAGGTTGTTGAGATCACCACGATCATGGCGGCGGCGAGAATGACAAACAAACGCCGCCGCGCGCGGGCGGCAGCTAAGTCCGGCGGCACGGCAGGTGGAGGTGGTGCGGCGGACGATGTTTCTAGAGAAACCGCGTCTAAGATTGCCATGACCTGCGCTGTTTCTTGACTCACAGGCGGGGATTGAGAATTTACCGTTTCGTCTTTCAACGGGTCTAGTTCGCCGCTTGTCCGAGCGCGTTCCAGATCGTTCGCTCCACTTCTTCGACAGTGAACGGTTTGATCAAATAGCTGTGGACACCTTGCAGTTTGCCCACCAACCGGTTCGCCGCATCCCCATAGGCGGTCAGCACAATGACAATCGGCATTTTACCGCCATCGACACGATGCTGTTCTTTGATTGCATCCAGCACTTTCCAGCCGTGAATATCGGGCAGCGCGAGATCGAGCAGCACTAAATCAGGCTGAAATTCGGTGAAGCGGGCGAACGCCTTTGCCCCATGTGATTCACTGGCGGTATTCAAGCCCATCCGTCGCAGCACAATGCCAAGCAGTTCGCTCACTTCTGGCGTATCTTCGACGATTAATGCTGACACTGCGGGCGCACTATCCACCCGGCTTTGATGAGCAGGATCAGTATGGGACTGCGCGTTTTTCCCGGTGGGATTCATTCCGGTAAAGTTCGCTTGTCCTGTCTGAGGCGATATATTGGCAGAGATGTCAAGCGAGAGTGTCGTCATTTGCCGCGATACGATGGCGTTCTTTTCGTCAACAGTCTGCGAGGCATCCTGCGTGTCATCAGATTCGTCGGCTTCCGGCAGCGTCACCACGGCGATGACACCTGTCTCTCCTGTTGGTGACCGCTGCCAATCCACTTTAATAGCGGGCATGATCATACTTTGGCGAATGATAGATTCGGCAGAGGGTTCCAGTGAATCGGACGATTCAGCGGGCGGTATTTGTTCAACCGACTCCGCTTCAAGCACGGTTTGAAGTTCTGCACGGGTTTCCGGTCGCTCTGGCAAGTGATCTTCTGCCAGCAGGGCGACGCGGTCATCAAGAGTCTCGACGGGTATCCCTGCCGATCCCTCCGCCGCATCATCGTTTATAATCGTGTATTGGGTAGCGCGGTTGGTCATTGTAAAAGACCTTGAACAAATCCGTGTCTAGCAAGAATGATGAAACAAGGATGAAACGAGCGCGTATACTGCTCGAAAACAAATGCAGCATCAGATAAGTATGGCAAGTATAACACCCGCTGATCGATTAGACGAACTTCAAAGCGTTTGAGTTCCTAGCTCAAAACGGGAATAATGGTTCAACATTCGTCCATTCACACCAGTTGATTTTATTTTACGCCATGAATGCGCCAATAAACCTAAAGCATCTCTATACGATTTCCTTGCGGCATGACGGCGATTGCTCGCTGATTGGCGCAACACCGGAAGGCACGCTGTATGCTGAAGAAATCTACGGCGACGAAGGCTGGATGGCGCAGCACAAAATCAGCGCAAATGGGGTGATTTTGTCGAGTGTTGATGAGGACAGCGGTGACAGTTTACAAATCACGCCGCTGGCGATTCCTGTCGATATTGTTAAGCCTGCGCGAGTGTGGCACACCATGTCGCTCAATTTCGCGGGGGCGCGGCATCGCGGATTGCGCGCCCCGGAACGGGTCGATGAAATGGTGCGAACCTTATCGATGCAGGAAAAAATGGCAGTGATTCAACGGCTTGATCTCGATGTAATTCCACCGATGCTGATCGGCATGTCTGAAAGCTACGTGTTGGCGGAAGCGGAGATTATTCACCCGACATGGTTTGTGGTGTGCAGACGAATTCGCTTTGCCTACGCGCTCCCGTTTGAGCGCATAGATATAGATAATGAGAGTGAACCCGACGGGTCGCCTGATGGTGATCCATATGACTACGATACGCGCGTGATCTATGTCGCGCATTTCTTCAACCCTGTTGATGATGACGATCCACCATTGATTTCGATCCTTGAGGGATTGGGCGGCGTGACTTTGTATCGCCCAATGGACTGTTTAGTCGCAGGGGATCGGCTGTACATCGCCGATGGTGGCGAGCTTCCCGTACTCGATGACGAGGCTGGACGCACGAGTAGAGTGCATGTGTGGCAGATAGATCTGCCGGAGATGGATTCACCTGACGATGCTTGGCGCAAGAAACTATACGGTTAAGCCATCAATCGTTTATCAGCGGATACGGCGTGGCGCGTTCCTACTGTACGTCGCGGCGTTTTGGGTGGGTGCGATGGCGCTGCTGATCGGCGGGGCGCGCCCTTCGCAAGCGCAAGAAAACGCGATACCGCAAATTTGCCCCGCCCGCCGCACGATCACTGCGCGCGGCGGGACCTTTACGCCGGGGGGAATCATCCTCACCACGTTTGACCGAAGCGCGATTTGGGTCTACAACGTCGATAGCAACCGACGCTATCCACTGCCAGAAACAACTCCCTGCGGGCGTGGATGCCGCCTCTCACCGGATGCTCGATGGGTCGTGTATTTCAACCGTTTAACGCAAGCCTATAACCGGATGCGCTTGGACGGCACAGAGCGCAGCTTGGTCGCGCAGAGCGCCAGCGACGTTGAATGGTGGGGCGATAATACATTTCTGGTGTGGACAACCGCGCAAGGCGCTTTTGTGCAAGTGGATGGTGCCGCACAGCAAATCCTTGATGTGCGCGGCATTAGCAGTATTCAGCCGAACGGCAGTTGGGCGCTCGAAGTCATGCATGATGGCGATGGCTTCACCCGGCAGTTGGTCAACCTTGCCAACCCTGATGATTACACGTTCTTGGGAGTGGATATGGCGTATTTCAACGCGCAAAGCTGGTCACCGGATGGTTCACGATTCGCGTATGTCGCGCCCATCGATCCCACAACACCGGCTGGCGGCGCAGAACTGTATGTCACCACACCAGATGTCCGCCCGACTGAACCGCTGACACATCTCTACGACACATATGGGGCGGTACGCATCAACGGGCAGTCGGTTGGCGAATTAAGCTGGTCGCCGGACAGCACGCGGATCGCATTTTGGGTCACGCCGCAAATAGGCGATGATCCTACCGCGACAACCGGTGAAGCAACGATCCATATTGTCGACACAGCGACAGGAGAAACGCGCGCGTACTGCGGTTTTTCCACAATTGAACACACGCCCAATCCGCCGCGTTTGGTGTGGTCACCCGATGGCACGACAATCGCGTTTGGGGGCAATGTTGAAGGGGATGATAAAGGGTATTTGCTGCTGGCACTGAATGTGGAAAGCGGCGAAATCACTGAATTAAGCGAAGGCATTTATCCCGCGCTTGGCGCTGCTGACGTGATTACGTGGGGGCTGCCGCCGCGCTGATGAATCCCTCACGCGCTATACGTCCATTGTTGAACCTACTTATAAGCTGGCGATTGTGGCAAACGCTGATCGACTTCCCTTTGCAAGACCCTTTCGCTAAGCGCGCAGCGATGTTTTATCACCGAATGCCGATCCGCTATTCCCTGTTCGCCAACGAAAAAGGACGCAAAGGTGGGGCTGGACTCGTTCAAAGGCTGATTAATCTATTCGCACCACTGCTTCTGTTGATGATTATATTCGCCGTTATGCTGATCGTGATCACGCTGATTGTGAGCGGTGCATGGCTGCTTCCCGTGATTGTGAATACCGGGTTTGGGGTAACGCTGTGTATAAGGGTGACAAGCTGCATCTCACGAGATTATGAGCGGCGCGTGATCGAGCATTTTGGTGTGACTCCCGGTGGGATGTGGAGGCTGCATCTAGCGTGCTGTGCCGTGTGGTTGAACATTTACCGTGACTATTTTCCGATTCTCCTGCTCATCAGTGTAACGGGCTTTTGCGCTGCGCCGATATTCGGGCTAGGGGTATCCACGCTGTTCACGCCGGCAATGAATAACGTGGAAATTATCAGCCAGTATGCGGCGTTGATGGCGATCTTCCTGATTGACCTGCTTCATTCGCCGACACTGGCAAGCACTATCGTAATCACGTTTACGGCAAACAGCGACAGCGGCACATCGCAAGCGCAAGCCCGATTGATAGCGCCCGCGCTGTACGCGGCGGTGCAAATTCTCACCTATTTGATCATCCCAATCTTCGGGCTGTCGGTACTGCGGTGGGTGAGTGTGGGCGAAGTCGCCTATGTGTTGATCATGCTGCTGACAGTAGGGGCATTCTTCTTAGCGCGCGAACTCACAATCACACTGCTCTGGACGACTTTCACACAGCGGGTAAATGCATCGCCAGAAGAAACACGGCTGGAACAGGTGACATAAGCGAAGGCGCATCCGTAGATTCACGCTGCTAACGAGGTATAATTTGGAGCATTGCTTTCGTCTGTTGAATAACAGATAGACGGAGTTCACTTTGACAAACTTAATTGACCCCAACGCGATCCCTGTCGAAAATTCAGGGGGCGCGTCTGAATCGAATGCCGGATGGCAGCCTGATCCGGCTCACCCCCGCCGCCGCCCGCCGTGGATCAAGGTGCGCGCTCCACAAGGCGAAACCTACGAGCGCGTCTACGGGTTGATGCGCGAAAAAACACTGCACACGGTCTGCGAGGAAGCCCAATGTCCGAACATCGGGGAATGTTGGGGGCGCGGCACAGCAACGTTTTTGATGATGGGCGATACTTGCACGCGATCCTGCGGGTTCTGCGATATTAAAACAGGTCGCCCTTCCCCGTTGGACTGGAATGAGCCAAACCGTGTCGCGGAAAGTGTACGCGCCTTGGGCTTACGCCATGTTGTGATCACCAGTGTGAATCGAGATGAACGCGCTGACGGCGGCGCGCCGATCTTCGCGATGGTGATCAAACGGATTCGCCAGCTTCAACCGGGATGCAGCATCGAAGTGCTGATCCCCGACTTCAAAGGGAAAGAGGACGCGCTCAAGATTGTGATGGACGCGCAGCCGGAAATCCTCAATCACAATGTTGAAACTGTCCCGCGTTTATTCAAGAAAGTGCAGCCGCAGGATAAATACGAATGGGCGATGAAAACGCTCGAAAATGCCAAGAAGATGGATCCGCTGGTGCTGACGAAAAGCGGGATCATGGTCGGTTTGGGCGAAACATTCGATGAAGTGGTGGATGTCATGCGCGATCTGGCAGCACGCGGCGTGGATATTCTCACCATCGGGCAGTATCTCCAGCCAAGCAAGCAGCATTTGCCCGTTGAACGATTCTATCTGCCGGAAGAATTTGACCGCTTTATCGAGGTTGGCAAAGCACTGGGCTTTAAGTGGGTGGAGAGCGGTCCGCTGGTGCGTTCGAGCTATCGCGCAGACCAGCAGGTGCGCGAATTGAGCAAGCTCAATTACATCAAAGTGCGCGAATAACCACTGGAATGAGTGGTCGCAGTGATCGCCAGCATCCAAATAAGACTGTTATCGTGTGTATTTTGCGAAAGTGGGTACGGTACGCCGTACCCCTACTTGTGCTGGTGGTGTCGAGTTCATGTTTGGGACGAACTTTGACCCCAACACCTCCCTCAGCAATCACCCGCGAGCCCATGATTCAACCGCTGACAGCCGATGATGATTTTTGCCCGCCACCACCGGGATGGTACGAATATCGTGTGCGGGCGGGAGATACGATTCAATCGCTTGCGGAACGCACAAACAGCACGGTACAAGAATTGAGCGCGGCGAACTGTTTGAATAATCCGCGCGCGCTCACAGGTGGGATGCTGTTTTGGGTACCGCAAAGAATTGTGCGGTGATGATCGCCGTTGACGCAGTGAACGTACAAGACGAAATGAATTCTTCGTGCATCCCTACGAAATGTTTTTTGCGATAGGCGCTAGGTTTCGATGATTTTGTCGTCAATCAACTGCTGCTGCACTTTCTGACCGCGTGTGTCAAATGCAAAGTGCTGACCGTGTAACTGAAATTCCATGTCCTGCATAGCACGTCCGGCGCGGTTCTTTTCGATGGTGAACACCACCCAATCGCGGAACTGTTTCGCCGTATAGGGATTAAAGTTTACGTGGTCTTTCGACATGATTTGATACTTGTTATTCATGATGATGGCGATGTCGCTCTCGTAATCGAGCGCGCTGCTGCCACGCATGTGGAACAAGTGAATGCGTTTGCTTTTTAAGCCTTCGCGGTCAGCGGCGACAATCGACCATACAGGGATGTCAAGCGTCATGGCGATGTCCTTTAACCCTTCGACGATGATGGTGACTTTGTCGTTTTCATCGCGGGGGCGTTCAGGATGTACGGCGATCTTTTGCAGATAGTCGATGAACAACACCACGTTGCCGCCTGTGGCATCACAAAGGCGCGATGTCATCTCTTTGATTGCGCGTAAGGTGGTCACTGACGGACTCGCCTTGAGCAGGATCATACGGTCACTGTATTTGATCAACCGCCCAAGTCCGGGCGCAGTCTTGGGGTTGTCACGCAAAATCGCTTGCAGCGAACCGGAATCATCGCCTTCTTCTTTGCCCATGAATCCGCGTGCGCGCTGCGCGACGATGATTTTGTATAGGTCTGCCAGCTTGATTCCGCGATTGATGTCGATGTCGGGCGGGTTGATGCTTTCCAAGCACAACAGGCGGTGCATCAAGTGACCTTCGGTGTGTTCATACGAGAGATAGAACACGTAATGGTCATTCCGCATGGCGATATTACGCGCGATTTGCATCGTGGCAATCGTCTTGCCCACACCCTGCGCGCCGCCCAACAGCACTAGTTCGGTTTTACGCAGTCCGCCGCCGATGTACCCATCCAGCGGATCAAATCCGGTTGGCAGCGGCACAAAGTCGATGAGATCACCGCGCATCACACGGTCATTGGCTTCGTTCAACACCTGTGTGAGTGTGCGCGGCAAGTGTGCGCCGCCGCGCCCGCCAATCGCCTGTCCGCTGGTATTCGATCCCACGTTGGGGTTGTCGTACTGCACGCGCTGCGATTCACGCCGGATGGGCGCGGGAGACTGCATCAGTTCGCGCGTTTTGTTGACATCGTCGGGCGAAGGCATCGAATAGCGGCGGTTCGGCGCGCGACCCGTGTCTACGCGCCCATAATCACCATCGTCACTTTCATTCGATGGATCGTGCGGAAACTCATCGGGATTAGGGGTATTTTCGTCATTAAAGCGTCGGGTCGTCACGGCATCACCTGCTGATTGAATATATCCTGTAGCATATGCGGATTAGCACCCCCGCGCAATGATTCAGTGCTGTAAAAAACAAACGTGTAGATATTCCAACGGCGAACTAACCAAAATGACACATTGGGTTGATTTTCTAAGAAACGAATTTCATGAATTTTAGCATGAAGTTCTAATACAAGTCACCTTTTTGACCCATTGTGAATGTTTTTAGCCTCACGAGCATCAAGCATGTTGGTAATTTTGTGATTTGCAAGTTGCTAGTTCACAGCCGCATCAGAATTATGTTAAAATCGGTTAGTTTCTTGCTTTTTTTCATAACGGGTTTGTACGTTCCAGTACGAACGTAGTTTTTGTGCCAACCTATTACAAGGAGGCAAGGGTACGTCGTGATACAGGAACTATTGCAGCGGGCTGACCAGCGCGGCTACGTGACCTTCGAAGATGTTCTCGAAGTGCTGGACGAAGAAGGTGATGACGTTACCACCATCGAGTCGATCCTGTATGAGTTAGATGAGCTGGGCATCGAACTTAGACAGGAAAGCGAACCATCTGACCGCCTCATCATCATCGAAGAAGAAGAGATGATGGACTTTGAGCCGGAAGAAATCTTGCAGGACCCCACCGTGGGGGACATTAGCGCGGTTTCACCGGACGACCCCGTAGGACTGTACTTCCGCCAAATGGCGCAAGAACCCCTGCTCACTGCTCAAGAGGAAATCGAACTCGCCAAGCGAATCGAACTGGGCAAGCAGGCGCGTGACACGCTGATCCGTATGGGGCGTGACCGGTGCAGCGACTCGCTCTATGTGCAGTTGGAACGTCTGTTGATGGACGGTCAAGCAGCGCGCGAGCATCTGGGACGCGCTAATACCCGCCTTGTCGTCAGCATCGCCAAACGGTACATGGGTCAAGGGCTGCCTTTCCCAGACCTCATTCAAGAGGGAAACGTTGGGTTGATGCGCGCGGTTGACAAATACGACTACAAACGTGGCAACCGCTTCAGCACCTACGCGACATGGTGGATCAGACAAGCAATTACCCGCGCTCTCGCGCAAAAGACCCGCACCATCCGCATTCCCCTCCACATGACTGAACGCATCCGCCAGATGTACCGCACGGCACAGGGATTAGAACAAGTTCTTGGTCGCCGCCCCTCTCCAGAAGAAATTGCATATGAAATGGATTTACCCGCCGACACGATCCGCAGCATGATGGATGCCAGCCAGCACGCTATCGCGCTCGAACGTCCGGTTGGGGACGATGGTGACAGCGAGTTTGGCGATTTCATCGAAGATCAGGACTCCCCCAGCCCTGTCGAAAGCGCCACCCAACACATGCTGCAAGAAACCATCGAAGACGTGTTGAGCGAACTCACGCCGCGTCAGAGCCACATTTTGCGCTTGCGCTTTGGCTTGGGTGGCGGTGAACCGCACACGCTCGAAGAAATTGCTAATAAATTTGGCTTAAGCCGCGAACGCATCCGCCAGCTTGAAAAAGAGGCGCTTCGCCGCCTACGTCACCCTCGCTTGGCGCATAACCTACGTGATTATCTAGGCTGAAGCCCGTCGGTCACGATCATAATGATCGAGAGCGACATGCTGATCTACAATTTTATAAACACTCATAAGCCGAGCTCCCAATGCTCGGTTTTGTTTTGCCTGATGGATAACAACAAGAAATGATTCACCGCAGAAAAGGGCGAAACAAGTTTCGCGGAGAGCGCAGAGTGCCAATGACAACCAATTCGACTTCGGCGCATCACTTTGCGCGGATATGGGCGGTACGGCTCGGCGTAATCACGCTGGTTTTCACGGGGATACTCGTGTTGATGGGCGTGAGCAAGTACGGCGCGCTTGATTTCGCCCGCATGGGGACGCGATTTTCGCTTGGCGATCCTACGGGATCGGGCGGATATGATGGGCAGTTCGCGTACTATATCGCCCGCGATGGCGCGAACGCCGTACCGTTTATCGACGGCGCGACGCTGCGGTATCAACGCATCCTCTATCCTATGATCGCCCGCGTGCTGGCGTTCGGGAATCCTGATCTTGTGCCGTATACGCTCATCCTTGTCAACGTGATCGCGCACACGGTTACTGCCATGCTAACCGCGTATCTCATCGCGCGCCTTGCCCCGCGACATAAATTTGCGCCGCGCAGCTCGCTTGCACCCCTTGCCGCGCTGGTGATCACAGGATGGCTGGGTGCGCTTTTCGCCGTGCGGTTGGATTTGAACGAATCGTTATGTTTCGCGCTGGCGCTTGGCGCTGGCGCGGCGTATCTGGATGAACGCCCGCGCTTGACGGCAATGCTGCTCATCCTATCTGTATTGGCGAAAGAGACGGGGTTGGTGTTCGCGTTAGGAATCGCGCTGCACGCATTGATGAACACCCAACAGCCCACGGACGCGCAGGGAGAAACGAGTTTCTCTCGCGTCCCTACAAAAACATGGTTGAATGTCATTTCTTCAAGCAATCGTTTTGCGTATTTCTTCGGGATGCCGCTGCTGGCGTTTTTGGTGTGGTGGGGGGTGCTGTACATCACGTTTGGGACGCTGCCGACACGCTACCCCGCTGCGCGCAACATTCAGCCGATACCGTTTAACGGGTTGTTCGCAGAAGAAAGCGCGGCAGAGTTTGTGTTTCTCACATTGTGGCTGGCGCTTCCCACATTGTTGATCTTTCTCGCGGCGGCGCACACGGTGATTCGCACACGCACGATCAGTTTGGGGGCGGGATTGGCAATCGCGGGGGCGGGATTCGTCATGTTGATGCCGGATGTGAGTTGGGTTGATCCGGTGGCGGCGTATCGTGTGGGGATGCCCATTGTCGTGTGCGGCTTGATTTATCTCGCGGAACATCATCCGCGTTGGCTGCGATGGGCAACCGCGCTGTGGCTGCCAAGTTTGGCATTGGCGCTGATTACACCGGGAATGTGGTAGATGGAGTCAACCCTTAAGCACCGATTCGGGCGCGGTGATACGCTCGCACTGCTGATTCTCGCTGTTCTCACACTCATCCTGTTCGCGCGATTCTTTATCCCCCAACCCACCTATCTTCTGCCCAATTCGGTGCTAGGCACAGACCTTGACCGAGAGATCGCGCCGCTGGCAGATTTCATGGGCGATCACTGGCGAGCGTACAGGCAGCTTCCAACATGGCGACCCTACATGATGAGTGGTTTACCCCTGTTGGGAAGCCCGCTGAATCCCTCATTGTATCCGGGTCAGTGGATCGCGGCGCTGCTGCCGCTGCCGTTGGGCTTGAATATCGCCGCTGTGCTGCATGTGATTTTGTCGGGCGCAGGGATGTATGCAATCCTGCGATTTTTGTCCGGCTTGCGGCGAGAATCCGCGTTGATTGGGGCGATCCTGTTCGCGTTCGCGCCGCGTATGATGGCGCACATCGCCGGCGGTCACTGGTGGCTCATTAGCGGGTGGGCGTGGTTCACATGGATCTATTTCTTCTTCACGGCGTACTACGTTACACGCCGCAAACGCTACGCGGCGCTGCTCGGTGTGGCGTTCGCTGCGCTGCTGATGAACAACATCAACTACGTGCCGATGTGGATGGTCGCGCTCGCACCTTGTACGCTGGCGTATCTGGTGACCTATCGCAATTTCAAACGGTGGCTGATCACGAGTGTGATCGGGTGGAGCACCGTTGGTATGGTGACGTTCGTGCTGACGGCGTATATGCTGATTCCGGCAGTTAACATGCTCCCATATTCGAGTCGATTTACCGCGTTGAGCGCGGCAGATATTCAAGCAAGCCTGCCGCTGAGTTTGTTGATCGGCTACTTTTTCCCGTTCAAACTGCGCTACACAGAAGCGTTTTTGTTCGCGGGGATTGGCTTGACGCTGCTCCCGTTGATCGGATTGGCGGGCAAATGGACTCGCGGGGAACGGCTGTGGGCGATGAGTGGGTTTGCCGCGCTGTTGTTGAGTTTTGGCACGAATGGACTGCTGTATCCCCTGCTGTATATCGTGCCGGGATTTTCGCTGCTGCGCTTCCCTGAACGTTACTACCCGTTTGCGTTGATCGCGTTCACGGCGCTGGCGGCATTCGGTATCGACAAGTGGTTAAACAATGCGACTTTTTCACGTTGGGTGCGTCCGCTAGTTACAGCGATCAGTTTGCTGTATTTGGCATTTCTGGCAATCGAAATCGCGCAGCCGAATTTGCTCCCGTTCTATACGTTTCCTCATGCGATTCTGCTCCCCATCGCGGCGATCATTTTGCTGATCCCGATGACACGGTTGAAAGTGAAAACGAAAGCTGTTTTGCTGGCAGTGGTGCTGATCGTTGATGTGTGGTGGGCAGATGTGAGTTTGAGCGTTCCCGCTTCACCCCGCGAAGTGACGCAAGAAGACAATCCAATCGTGGTGTTTTTGCGCGAGAATACAGGCGAAGATGAACGGGTGTTTAGTCCCTATGGCGGGGTGAGCGATTTCGCGCTGTATAACGCCGGACTCAACGCGGCTGATGGATACAACACGGCACAGCTTGCCGGATACGCGGGGTATATCAACATCGCCAGCGGATGCGACTTCAAGGGTTATTCGGTAGGTGCGCCTGCGACCCGCGCCAGCGCCGATGCGGTGAGGGTATGTCCAGAACTGCGCCCGAATATTCCACTTTTGCGCTTGCTCAATGTGCGCTTTATCGTGCTACCTGCCGAACGGGCGGGTCAAATGTCGTTTGAGCCTGTACTCACAGACGGGGATTTGCAGGTTTATGACATTGGCGAGGGGTACGGGCGGCTGACCGCCATTCCGACGGCAAATGTACGTGTGGTAAGCGCGGAGGAATGTCTGTCCGTGCTGGCGACGATTGATCCGTCGCGTGAGGCATTGGTAGAAGAAACGATCCCTGATGGAGTGTTTGCTTTGAACGAAAACGTGGAACTCAGGGTGATTGATTCAACACGCACAGCAACAGGCGAAACATTCAATATAGAGGTGCTGACTGGTGACGCGCTGCTCGTCCGTTCGGAGGCGTGGTCGCCGTACAACAGGGTATCTGACGGAGAGCGAACCTTTGAGGTGATCCGCGTGAACTGTGCGCTGCAAGGGGTCTTGTTGCCGTCAACGGCGGATCAGCGCATCGAGTTTCAATTCAATGCCTATGGTCTTTGAGAGGTTTGGCACGGACAACACATGCGTCGTTCCTACGAGGGAGGGTATGGGTGAATTTTGGGTTTCTCGTCGCTCACGGCGGACGCGTAGGACGAAATAAGTTTCGCACCCGCCCTACTGGACTCATCGGGGTATTTACATGGAGGTGGGCATGGTTTTAACTGAAATCTGTCGCAATGAAAGGGAGGAATTATTCGATGGCTGTTTCTCAAGGAAAACCCAACTACGCCTTTTTTGATGGCAAGATTGTGCCAATGGCGGACGCGAAAATTAGTGTGATGACCCACGCGCTCAACTATGGCACGGCAGTCTTTGGCGGGATGCGCGCGTACTGGAACGCGGACGAAGAACAGCTTTATATTTTCCGCCCGCACGAACACTTTGAACGCTTGATTCAATCCGCCAGCTTGATCCGTATCCAACTGCCCTACAATGCGGATGAACTCACCCAAATTTTGATTGATCTGCTGCGTACTGAAGGCTTCCATGAGAATGCTTATATCCGTCCGCTGGCGTATAAATCGACTGAGATGATCGGTGTGCGGCTGCATGATGTGGACGATGCGTTCACGATGTTCGCCATGCCGTTTGGCAGCTATATCGACAACGAGGACGGCGCGCATGTGTGTTTTAGCGCGTGGCGGCGGGTCGAGGACAACGCGATCCCCGCGCGCGGCAAAATCTCCGGGGCGTATGCCAACGGCGCATTGATCAAGAGTGACGCGGTGATGGCGGGGTTCGATGAGGCGCTGGTGCTGAACGAGAACGGTCATGTAGGTGAAGCCAGCGCCGCCAACATCTTCATCGTGCGTAAGGGGGTGTTGATCACTCCGCCCGTGTACTCGAATGTGCTGGAAGGGATTGTCCGCCGTTCGGTGCTGGAATTGGCGCGCGAAGATTTGGGCATCAAGGTTGAGGAACGCGAAATAGACCGGACGGAAGTATATTTAGCGGACGAGATTTTTCTGTGCGGTACGGGGATTCAAGTGGCGGCGGTCACACGGGTGGAACACCGCCAGATTGGCACCGGCGCGATGGGCGAAATCACCCGCGCTGTTCGCAACCGCTTCTTTGATGTGGTCAGTGGTCGCGTGAACAAGTTCAAGCACTGGCTCGAACCTGTGTACGCGGAAGAACCTGCTCCCGCGAAATAGTCCGTTTTTGTGGTGCAACAAAATGATCCACTTCTTGCAGCAATTTTGTGAGGGGTGGATTTTTTGTTCCCGTGTGTCCATCAAAAGTGTGTCATGGCGCAAAAAGTGGTTGAGAGAAGATGTGTCACAACTTATTATGGAAAGCTGTAAAAATTGAGGGGAGATGTGTCCACATATGACCGTTTTTTGATTTTTGTGGACACATCCTAATTTATACTATAATATATCATATTCATAGTTTAGTTTTCATAGAGAGAACACCGTCGAGTGTTTCATTCCGTGTGCTAAAGATCGCACTTTCGTGCTGATATTCGACACTACGCGGTTTGGCGCTCTCGCCTGATGATGAATGTATAAAGGATCATCAGCAGTTAAAGGAGAGCCGCAATGTTGAGCCATATTCTCGTTCCATTGGATGGATCGCCGCTTGCGGAAACGGCGCTGGAATACGCGCTTGAACTTGTCAAACCGGGCGGCAAACTGACCCTGTTAAGCGTAGTGCAAGTTCCCGAATACCCGATTTATGATTTGTATCCTGTGCCCGCGCCCATCACCAAGAGCATCGAGCAGGGCTATGACGAACTGCTGCCCGGCGCAAAGACGTATCTTGAGCGGCTGTCGGCGCGCATCGCTGAGACGCACCAGATTGAGACGAATATTCTGGTTGAAATGGGGGATCCGGCGGTGATGATTTGCGACACGGCGGATAAGGTGGGCGCGGATGTGATCGTCATGTCTACGCACGGGCGATCCGGCTTGAACCGCTGGTTCTTCGGGAGTGTGACGAGCAAGGTGCTGGTGGGAACGCATGTCCCGGTGTTCGTTGTGCCGAACAAGAACCGCCGCAAGACAGGCGAACACGTTAAGGCGGAAGCTGCCGCGAATTAAGCGATAAAGAGAAGCATTTGAGGGGACGCAGAGGGAAAGCCTTCTGCGTCCTTTTGATTCGGGGTAGAGAGATGCGGCTGAGGGAAGAAGCGTTGATGAAAAGGCGAAGAATTGTCGTCTATGTTCTTTGATGTGCGAGTTGTTTCGGTCAAGTGTTGGGGAAGTGTTGAGAGGTTTTGTTTTACAAATTATTGTGCCGAAGGGTTAGGAACATGCAGCGATTGGGTGGAGTGAAATGGGTGATGGGATGGATTTCGTAAAGCGTTAGAAATCGGTTTTTGGGGGTTAGGAAATGGCAGCAGCGCGTTTTAGCAGACGAAAAACGATTGAAAACAATTGGATTTGTGTAGTGCAGAGGGTGTGGGGGAAAGCACGGCGGGGTTAAGACCCCGCCCCTACGCCCCGTGCGGGGTTATGTGGTTATTTCTCGTCGTTTTTGTCGCGCCCGTGATGACTTGGCGGGACAATTTCTTGAATGTTGTGTTTGACGGCATAGGCGGCGGCTTCGGCGCGGTTGGAGACACCGATTTTCGCCAGCACGCTCGACACATAGTTACGCACTGTGCCTTCGCCCAAGTAGAGCCGCACAGCGATTTGACGGTTGGTCAAGCCTTCAGCGACGAGCGCCAGCACCGCTAATTCCTGCGGGGTTAAATCCTGAAAAGCGGCGGCTTGCTGGGCTTGATTTGCCTTCCGCATTTCGGTGAACACGGTGGCTGTCATGGCGGGGTCGAGCATCCCCTCCCCCCGACTGACTCGTTCGACAGCTTGTACGAGTTCGTTATCACCAATACGTTTGAGAACATAGCCGGACGCGCCGGCTTGAATCGCCGCGAACAGTAGTTCATCTTCGGCATAAGAGGTGAGCATGACGACGCGGCAACCTTCGACGGATTGTGTGATGCGGCGGCAGGCTTCGATTCCGGAAAGACCGGGCATACGGATATCGAGTACAGCAACATCTGGCTTGACTTCTTGCGCTTTATTGACCGCTTCTTCGCCCGTACTGGCTTCGGCTACAACACGAAAATTGCCCTGACGTTCCAGCAGCGCACGCAGACCAGCGCGCACAACGGAGTGATCATCGGCAACGAGAATCCGAACGATTTTCGTCATGATCTGCATCCCCCCTCGACCCGACTTCGATTCACAAGTACACTATGTTATGACATCCGTCACATTATAGTGTGCGAAAAATGACATCGATTAGTGACAAGCTTCCTCAACAGGAAGTGAGTTTAATCCTTAACAACCTCAAAAGTATAGCATCATCCGTGATGTATGCCGCCAGCGCCGACACGCTGGCAGAAGTGCTAGAACGTATCGCGGATGTATCGCGCGAATTGGTTGGCGCGCGCTATGCGGCGCTAGGTGTGCCGGATGGAATGGGCGGACTTGAATATTTCATGTTCAGCGGCATGGATCCCCGTGATGTGGCTAAAATAGAACATCCTCCTGTGGGACGCGGCTTATTGGGCGCGATTATGCGCGAACGCCAACCGATCCGTTTGACAGATTTGAAGAAAGACCCCCGTTCGTCCGGTTTCCCCGAACATCACCCCCATATGGAGAAGTTTCTCGGCGTGCCCATTCAGGTGGGGGATCAGTTATTTGGCATGTTCTACTTGACGGACAAGGTGAACGGCGAACCGTTCACGGATGAAGATCAATGGTTGATTGAAACGGCGGCGGGTTATGCGGCGCTGGCGATTGCGGGGGCGCAGTTACGTGATCAACAACAGCGGTTGGCACTGCTGGAAGAACGTGAACGTATTGCTATGGAACTGCATGACGGGGTGATTCAATCGCTGTACGCAGTGGGGATGCAGATCGAACTAGCGCGCACCAATAACCCGATCAACGCGGATGATTTGAGCGCGGTAACAAAACACCTGAATTCGATCATCGAGGACATTCGCAGTTACATTCTTGATCTCAACCGTCGTGGAAGCCGCGACATCACGATTGAACATTGTTTGAAAGAAATTTTAAGCCGACTGCACATCCCTGAATCGCTGAATGTGCAGTGCAGCGCGCCGAATGAGCCTCTGCCGCTGTCTAATGCCGTATATGAAGCGGTTTGCCAAATGGCGAACGAAGCAATCAGCAATGTGATTCGCCATGCACAAGCAACCGAACTGCATGTAGAAGCGCAAACCGACGGCGGTTACTTTAAGCTGAAAATCAAGGACAACGGTGTTGGCTTCAACTATCAGCAAGGCGGACAACTTAAGTCCAGCGCGGCGCAAGGCGGTTTAGGATTACGCAATATTCAACGACGCGCGCAGCTACATGGAGGCAGCGTGGAAATTGAAAGCACCGCGGGAGAGGGAACACAAATCACCCTATCCATCCCCTTATAGAGTGATCGCTCTTGAGAGTCGTGTTTTCTAGGCGAAGAACAGCCCCAGCAGACATGACGCTTATCATGTGATTCAATATGACCACAAATGAGCGAGAGTTTTCTATCGTTAAGGTGTCTCAAGCGTACAAAAGCGGCAACTAGGGTGTTGCGATTCCACAATTCGGACACCTGTTGTAGGAAGGACTCGATATGTTAGATAACATTCTCGTGAGCGAGTGGATGACTCGTAACGTTAAGACCGTCACCCCTGACACCCCAATCAGCACCGCACACAAGCTGATGAAAGAACTGAAAATCCGCCGCCTGCCCGTTGTTCAAAATGAAAAACTGGTCGGTATTATCACGCTCGGTGACGTGCGCGAAGCCAGTCCATCGGACGCAACGAGCCTGAGCATTTGGGAACTCAATTACCTGTGGGCGCAGCTTACGGTTGACCGTGTGATGACGCGGGACGTTCTCACGATCAAAGATACCGACTATATTTTGGACGCAGCCAAGCTGATGCTCGACAAGAAGGTCAGCGGGTTACCTGTTGTGGACAAGCAGGGGAAACTGGTGGGTATCTTGACTGAATCGGACATATTCAAGATGTTGGTAGCCAGCCGGACAAAAGCCTTAACCCCTACTCCTAGCGCAGTAACGGAATAGAAGGCTGCCATGAATGTTTCAGAGATGATGACCGCCAAGCCAATTGCGATCCATCAAGATCAACCTCTCCGACGGGCAATTGAGATCATGGAAAATAATGGGTTTCACCATTTACCCGTGATCAATTCAGAAAGTCAGCTTGTCGGCATCATCACCGAGCGCGACTGTCTCGCGGCGTTAAACCTGCCGCGTTCGCTGCGCGATTTGCATGACGCGCCAAGCTCACGCAAAGCAGCCGCAGCGCCCGCGAGTTCACGGACACCTGTCCGTTCTGTGATGACTCCCGCGCCGATAGTTATTGAACCGGATGCGGATGCCGACGACGCGGTGCGCTTGATGCTGAACAATCATGTAGGCTGCTTACCCGTGATGCGAAGCGAAACGCTGGTCGGGATCATTACGACTTCGGACGTGATGGTGGCATTTATGACGCTGTATAAGCGTCTGCGTGAGCTGCATCCAGAAGGCGATTGATAAATTCGTTGGTGAAGCCGAAGGTTAAAGGCGCTGAGAAACAGTTTCAGCGCCTTTAACGTTTATCACGCTTGATCGTCGGTAGGTTCAGCGACCAAGTGACCGCCGCGCGCGGTTGAGCCGATGACCAACCCAGCGCTGATGAGCACCAGATTCTTGACGATGTACTGTCCTTCGAGCGTCAAGCCGAACGGGAATTGAGTAAAAACGAGATCGGGGCGGAGGAATACGGGGGAAATCGTTCCCGGCATTTGCAGGAACAGCAGCAGAATCGTCAGCCGCGTGAATTTACCCGTCAAGAAGCCAAGACCGATGACAATCTCCCAGACTGCCAAGAAGGGTAAGAACAGGTTCATCGGTAAGAAGGTGATTGATTCGCGGATGAGGTTTTCAGCCGGACTTAGCGCGGGGAAAAACTTCAATGCTCCGAACCATACAAACACGATTCCTAACGAAATACGCAGCAGCGTGATTCCATAACGCGCCATCCAACGGGTGATGGCTGTGTCGATGCGGTGAAACCAGACCAAGAAACGATGACGCGGCGCTTGGCCGCGCTCGACGCGATGAGACTCGGTGTTCATGGTGGTCATGTGTACCTTTGATTATCCAACGTGATCGAGCAATTGTGAAGATTATAACAAATAAGCTGTCGGGGGGTCTGTCAGGGAAAACCCGCTGATTTGGGCGCGTGGAATGCAACCGAAGTGGTTAGATTGCGTATAATTTGTATGGTTTTCGCTTAGGAGAGTGTACTCCGCATGACAAATCACGCACAGCAGCCGCGCGTCATCATTCGCACGCGCGGGCTTACGAAAGATTTACCGCTTGGCAAGACCGTCGTACATGCTTTGCGCGGCGTGGATATGGATATTTACAGCGGTGAAATCGTTGGCATCGTTGGACCATCGGGCAGCGGGAAAAGCACACTGCTCGGTTTGATCGGCGGGTTGGACAAGCCATCGCGGGGCAGCATTGAGATTGACGGCGTGGACATCAGCCGGATGGGAGAAGACCGCCTGACTGAAATCCGCAACGAGAAGATTGGCTTCATCTTCCAATTTTTCAATTTGATTCCCACGCTGACGGCGCTGGAGAATGTCGCGCTGCCGATACAGTTCGCGCGCAAGGCGCGATTTTCGCCGGATAAACGCGCGCGCGAGTTACTTCAATTGTTGGGCTTGAAGGATCGTATGCATCACCGCCCCTCGGAACTTTCCGGCGGTCAGCAGCAGCGGGTGGCGATTGCGCGCGCGCTGGCGAACAATCCGCCGCTGCTTTTGGCGGACGAGCCAACGGGTAATCTTGACCGTGAAAGCGGCGCGATGGTTTTGGCGGCGCTGGAAGACATTCGGCGCGAAACTGGGACGACTATCGTGATCGTGACGCATGACCTTGATCTCGCCAAACACGCTGACCGTGTGCTGACGCTGGTCGATGGCAAGATGGTCGATGCGACGGCGTTAAGCACATCGGAACAGCAGCGGATCGCGGCGCTATAAAGTGATTAAGAAACGATGATCCATCGGCGCGAAAGCGGTACAATTGCGCCACGTTTGTCCTGCCTGTTGATGGAGCATCGGCATGTCACAATCTTTTGAAACTTATCCAGTTCACGTCGCGGGCGTGGAACGCCATCTTCGCCTGTTTGAAATCAAGCCGGGTGTGAAGATCGCTGTGCTGAACATTCTCGGTGATACTGAGTTTGTGCAAGCTGTGGCTAAAGAACTCGCGGCGAAACTGCGCGCATTCAAGGCGGATGTACTGCTCACGCCGGAAACCAAGAGCATCCCATTAGCGCATGCGCTTTCGGTGGAATTGGGTATGCCGTATATCGTGCTGCGGAAATCGTATAAGCCGTATATGGGCGATGCGCTGCGCGCCGAAACGTTGAGCATCACCACCGGACAGCCGCAGATTTTACTGCTGGATGAAAAAGACAAGACTCTGCTTGCGAATAAGCGGGTGATTTTGCTCGATGACGTGATTTCGACGGGCAGTACGCTACAAGGGATGCGGCTGATTCTCGACAAAGCGCACGGGATCAGCGTGGCTGAAGCGGCGATATTCACCGAAGGGGATCGCGCGAAGTGGTCGGATGTGGTCGCGCTTGGTCATTTGCCGGTGTTTGTGGACGAGAATAAGGTGTAAACGTAGAGCAAAGTACAAAGGCGATGGAAAACATCTTCAAGGGGCGATTAGTGCGCCTGCGCGCTGTTGAACCCGCCGATTGGGAATTTTTCCATCGCATGGACGACAGCACGACGCTGTTCGGGCGGATGACCGACGAAATCTGGTTTCCGGCATCGAAAGAATGGACGAAAAACTGGACGGAAGAACTCGCCAAAGGAAAACATGAAAACGATGAATTCCGTTTCCAAATTGAAGCCCTAGACACAGGCGATCTAGTGGGAACGATTAACACGCACACGACCAATCCCCGCGTTGGGACATTCAGTTACGGGATCGCCATCGCGTCAGAGCATCAGCGGAAGGGCTACGCGGTTGACGGGGTATGCCTTGTGCTGCGCTATTTCTTTCACGAAAAACGGTATCAGAAGGTGAACGCCGAAGTATTCAGCTATAACGAGCCGTCCATTAAGCTGCATGAACGGCTCGGTTTTGCGCTTGAAGGGCGCTTGCGGCGTATGATCTATACGGGCGGGCAGTATCACGACACGCTGATTTACGGGATGACACGCGAAGAATTCGACGCGAAATATCCTGCGCCCTAACGGGGATTAGCGGGGTCGATTTTTTCGATGACCAGCAAATGCGACAGCCCGACAATATCCAGCGGGGTATCTTCCAAGCGGTGCAGCGTATCGCGGATGAGCTTGCCCTTGTTCCCCAAGCGGGCGATGATGTTGTCGTAACCGCCGAAAATGCGATAATGCTTGACGATCCGTGAGGGTGTGCCATCGAATAAATGGCGAATCCCGCGCCCGGTGTAGGCGCGCACATGCGGCGCGAGTTTGTTTCGCAGCACGTCCGGCAGGTAGTTGATGAGCGGCGTATTGCCGAAGTGATATTCGCCTTTCCAGTAGTAACCGTGCGTCTCGAACGGATACCAGCGGTTGGGGGCGAAGATGACCGCCCTTCCCCCGACTTTCAACACGCGCACCATTTCGCTGGCAGCTAAGCGATCATCAAGGACGTGTTCCAGCACTTCATTGGAGAGGATTGTATCAAACGTGTTGTCGGGGTACGGCAGGGCTTCGGCGGCGGCGACAATTGAATGCGGGGTGTCCGCACGCGCTTCGATGACGCGATCTAGTTCGACATCGAAGGCTTCGACATCATTGGTGAAACGCCGCCGGAACTGCGAGGCATACATGCCCACGCCCGCGCCCGCTTCCAGCACGCGGGCGTTTTCTAATTTTGCCCACCGCGCGATCATTTGCAGGCGGCGCTCTTGACCTGCCCGCCAGACATAGCTTGGTTCACCGCGCAGCGCGGCGAGTGTTGAATGTGTCATCAATTGAACAGAATGTCGTTTCTATTGTTTGGTATCGCGGGCGCTCATTTTATCCAACCGGGCAATCGCCGCCATCGCCAATTTCGTGGTCGATTTTCGAGGGCGGCGCGGCGCGGGCATTTCGGCGGTAGTCAGTTTACTGTTGGACGCGCCTTCGGTTTGTTTTAGCGGAACGATGACGCTCAAGGTGGTGCCGATACCGGGTTTGCTGTCGATGGTGAACGAACCTTCGATCAATTCGGCGCGTTCGCGCATGTTGATCATGCCCAAGTTGTTGCGCCCATTATTCGATTTCACCGCGTCCATGTCAAATCCGCGTCCGTTGTCGGCAACTTGCAGCAGCGCGACATCGTCCTGTTTGGAGAGTGTGACGTTGACCTGTGACGCATTGGCGTGCTTGCGGGCATTGTTTAAGGCTTCTTCGACAATATGGAACAAGGTCACCTGTTGACTGCGATCCAGCAGGTATTCGATTTCACCGATGAGCCGGACATTCACACGCTGACCATGCGTTTCTTCCATTTTGTCGGCAAGCTGTTTAAGCGCCGCGCCCAAGCCCTGCGCTTCCAGCACCAATGGTCGCCATGTGAATAAGAGCTGACGAATTTCGACAGATGTGCGGCGGGCAATATCTTCGAGCTTGATAAGTTCATCTTTCACGCCTTCAGGGCGTTTCTCTAACAGTTTGATACTGTAGTTCAAGCGCATCGCCAGCGCGGCGACGTTTTGCGTAGGTCCGTCGTGCAAGTCACTGGCGAGTTTGCGGCGCGCGTCATCTTCGATATTGATGATGCGCTGCTTTTCTTCGATCAAGCTCTGGTAGAGGACGGCATTTTGCAGGGCAATCGTCGCCTGCACACCAATTGCTGTGAGCAGTTCGCTGTGTTCTTGGTTGAAGGCATTTGGGCGGTCACTGCCGTAAATCAGCACACCGAAATTGTCATAGCCCGCGCGAAGCGGCACACACACGATGGATCGGCAGTTTTGAAAGGCGATGAAAAATTGCAGTTCGGGATCATCTTTGGGATTTGTGCCGAATACGGGGACGGCTTCGCGGAGCGCCTCACCGACGATGCCTTCTTTGCCGTCAATGATTCGCAGCGTATCTCCGCGTGTGAAGCGGCGCGACGAGACCACATGAAGCGCGTTATCTTCGACATGGAACAGGAACACGCCCGCAGTTAAATCGGTATCGCGCCCTGTGACCAACTGCAGCCCGATCCGTCCGGCTTCGAGCGCGGTTTCTAAGACTTTCTCGAATTTGAGGGTTGAACCCATGGTGTAAGAGAGGTCGTACATGGCGCGGATGCGTTCGCGCATGGAGTGGATTTGCTGGGTACGCTGGCGACCAATGTCGTCCATTTCTTGATTGAGCGCCGATGCGCGTCCTTCGACAAGAAAAGCGACAACAATCGCGCCCGCGCCATATGCTGAAAACAGCAGCAGCGGCAGTGAAACCCCAGTGGCGACGAATAACCCAGCCAAGCGCGCGTCATAGGTGAGCACGGTGAGCGCTACTGCCAGCACACCGATCACATGAATGGTTGTGCCCATGAGCGATGTTTGCAGCAACGCGCCGGTAATGCCCACGCAGACAACCGCCGCGAACAAGAGCGGTTCGCCCGCGCTCGCGCCCGCGAACAAGCCGACAGTGAGCAAGTCACCGAAGAAGGCGATCAACGGCACACTGCCGATCATCGCGCGGGTGGAAAGCATGACGACCAAGAGGGCGTTAAAGCCCGCGCCGACTAATGCCGCTGTGATGAACGGGATTTGTCCGGCGGTGAACGCGCCCTGTGATTGCAAGACCAATGCTAGGCAGAGGATGAGCAGCAGCCCCATCCAGCGCACGCCAAGCAGAATCCAGTAACGCACCGCCGCAGTATTGCGTGAGACTGCGCCTAGCGATGATGCCGCATTAAAGTCGATTGGATCGGCAGAATCAAATTGATGATTCATTGCAGGTACATCATTTCTTGCCAACGGCTCAAATGACACGTTCGCCGAATATGGCGCGGACGAGAAGCAGAAATGATCGCTGTGATGGCGCTTCGGTCACGGTCACATGAACATTCTAAGAGAATAGTACCATGAATTAAAGTGTTGACCGCCGCCAAAACCATTAAGAGGGGAAAACAAAACACCCGCATGGCTGCGAGTGTTGATGTGTGGGCAATAAGGGGCTCGAACCCCTGACCTCACGGATGTGAACCGTGCGCTCTAACCAACTGAGCTAATTGCCCGCTATCGACAACCATCACACCAGAGGATGATAAATGGTTGAATGTGAGGTAGAGTATAGCAGAATATCAGCCCGTAGACAAGAGAGAGTTTCCAAGCCGAATCGATGGAGTCACACATCAACAAGCGGAAACGCCGCTGGCTCAGTCCCAGTTGGCAGCCACGTATCCGCCAGAGAATCCGCCTTTCTTCAGTAATCACCGCCGCTTCGCTGTCGATCAGCGCGTGCATACACCCAGTCCCTACCGTGATTGACCCGTCTGCTGATCCGGTGATCACAACGGGCGCGGTCAGCCCTGTGACAGCAGGATGGGAAACACTCGCGCCGGGAATCGAACGGCGCGTTTACCGTCCGGAAAATTACGCACTCACCCAATTTATCGCGCTTCGCATCGACCCGGCGATCAACACATTTCGGGCACATTATCGCCCGGGCGAGCCGTTGACCGCGTTCGCTTGGCGCGATGCGCTCCCAGATGCGCTGGCAATCATTAACGCTAACTATTTCACAGCCCAAAACGAAATTCTTGGTCTGTTGATCAGCGATGGCGTGCGCTATGGCACGGCTTACAGTGATCGCGGCGGGATGCTGTATGTCGAGAATGGGGCTGTGGGTGTGCGTTCGACGATCAGCGAGCCGTATCTTGGTGAAGCGTTCGAGCAGGCGGTGCAAGCCTTTCCGATGCTGGTCAGCGGGGGGCAGCAGGCATTCAGCAACACACGCGGCGATAGAATCGCCCGTCGCACGATTGCGGGACAAGACTCCAGCGGGCGAATCATCCTGATGGTGACTTCATCGCTGGCGGGAATGCGATTGGTCGATATGAGCGCGTATTTGCCGGCGACGGATCTCGATTTGGTGGAAGCGTTCAATCTTGATGGCGGGGGATCGACGCTGATGATCGGACGCGGCGGAGCGGAAACGATCTTTGTGCCATCGTTCGATGCTGTCCCGGCAGTGCTGGCGGTTTATCCGCGCTAGTTACAAACGGACGCGCGGTGAGGCTCGTCCAAGCATCGTTGGGCGAGGGGAAAAAGCCTGTGATAGTGAATTTATGTCAAAGAGTGGACGTTTGAAGATTTTCTGTGGCGGGCGTGATGTATCGCGCCCCTACAAAACGATCTTCTGCAACTAGGGACAAGCCTAACGGCGCGTCCCTACGAGAGAATTGTCGAATAATCGGATGTTTTTATGCGGTGTGTCGTGTGCGAACGGGATGGGCATGAGGCGAAGCTGGTCAAATGCGCGAATCCATCATGCCCGAATTACGTGTGTGAGTATCACAAACTGCGGTATGAAATCGCAAGTGATGTAGACATGAGCGTTGAAGATTACTGCTCGCGGGCTTGCTATATTCAGCATGTGCGGCGTTCGCTGCCGGTCTGGAAGGAACTGATGATCGCATTCACGGTGATTGTGATCGCGGCGGTGCTGTATTTGAGTGTTGTATCGCGGTTTTTGTAAAGAGCGGTGATGCGGGTGAATAAAAGCATTCTCTGTGAATCACGGATTTCACAACCGCTCCCTACACGCAGATCGTGCTGCCCTTCTCCGTGGGTAAAGAAGCGAAGTTGAAGCTGGCAAGATGAAGCAAATTATGCTTCGGCTGCAACTACATGTCGGTTTGTTGTATGCCACGATGACGATACTCATCATGGCGGCGATGTTGATTGGTCAAGCGCGGCGTGATAATGCGCGCGATGACTTTTTCGCAGCGAATCCGTGTGAGTTACCGTGTATGTATGGGATTCAGTTGGGCGTGAGTAAACGCGCTGACATTGCCCGCACTATGAACGCGCTTGGTACAGAGATGCTTGATCCGGCGGGCGCGCCGATCATTTTCACCAGCTATTTGGCGGATGAAACGCGCTATATTGATGGCGCGTTTGGGTTTGAGACACACCGCGCGGAAACGCCCAACGTGCAATTCGCGCAGTTTTACGCCAATCAAGGGACACGCTTATGGACGCTGGGTGAACTGCTGTTATCGGGGGTAACGGTAGGCTACACGCCGACACATGTCTACCGCACCTGCCCCGGCTTCCGGCAGGCGCGGCTGCTGATTGGATTCGACAGCGCAAACACGCTGATTGCGGGGGTGCCGGCAAATACGCCGCGCATCACACCGCACACGCCCGTAACGCTGCTGTATTTGTCTACGGGCGAGAATATGTTTTTATCGGCGCGGCAGGGATATTTCGGGGGATGTTATATCGAAACGCGCTGGTATGGTTTCACAACGACAGGGCGATATTTTTACAACGGAGCACAGCGTTAGCCGATAAAATGATCTTGTCGTGCGCGGCAGCCCATGATATAGTGATTCCATTCAACCCAATTGCATACTCATCCAGAGCGGCGGAGGGAATCGACCCGAAGAAGCCGCGGCAACCCCCGAAGCGTCGGGACGGTGCCAAGTTCGACAGAGTACAAAACTCTGGCAGATGAGGACGGACGAGCAGACAAAAACGCTCACACACACCTCTCCATGCCGGAGAGGTGTTTTTTTAACACCGCTATCTCTGCGCCGCAGCGGACGAGTTATCTTCAAGGAGTCAATGCGACATGATTCAGTCGAGCGCCAAAGCCGCGACCACTACGTTTATGACCTCTCCCGCCTATTTCTTCACGTCAGAATCCGTGTCGGAAGGGCATCCTGACAAAGTGTGCGATCAAATCTCCGATGCCGTACTGGACGCGATTTTCGCTGTAGACCCGAATGCGCGGGTGGCATGTGAAACGTCCGCGACGACGGGTTTGGTGCTGGTATTCGGTGAAATCACGACGACGACGTATGTCGATGTGGAAAAGATCGTGCGCGACACGATCCGTGAGATTGGCTATAACCACAGCACGGTTGGCTTTGACGCAGATACCTGCGGTGTGATCGTCGCTATTCACGGGCAGTCGCCCGATATTGCGATGGGCGTGGACAAAGCGCTTGAAGCGAAACAAGGCACGCTGTCGGAAAAAGAGTTAAGCACGGGCGCGGGCGATCAAGGCATGATGATCGGGTTCGCGTGCGATGAAACGCCGGAATTGATGCCGCTGACGATTTCGCTGGCGCATCAACTGACACGCCGTTTGTCGGTGGCGCGCAAAACGGGCGAAATCGAGTGGCTGCGCCCCGATGCCAAGAGTCAAGTGACGGTGGAATACGCTTATGGCAAACCGAAGCGCGTTGATACGATTGTTATTTCGACGCAGCACGCGCCGGAAATTGAGCATGACGAAATCGAATCAACCGTGATTGAGAAGATCATTAAGACGGTTGTGCCCGCGCATTTACTGGATGCGAACACGCGCTTTTTCGTCAACCCAACGGGGCGTTTCGTCACGGGCGGTCCTATGGGGGACGCGGGATTGACCGGGCGCAAGATCATCGTCGATACGTATGGCGGTGTGGCGCGTCATGGCGGCGGCGCATTCAGCGGGAAAGACCCGACGAAAGTTGACCGCAGCGCGGCATACATGGCGCGGTATATCGCCAAGAATGTGGTCGCGGCAGGGTTGGCGACTCGGTTTGAACTACAAGTTTCGTATGCGATTGGGGTCGCGCAGCCGACTTCGCTCGCCGTCGAGACGTTTGGCACGGGTGTGATCTCTGATGAAGCGATTGAAGCGTTGATTCGCAAGCATTTCGATATGCGTCCAGCGGCGATCATCCGCGATTTGCGTTTGCGCCGCCCGATTTACAAGCAGGTGGCAGCGTATGGTCACTTTGGGCGCAACGATCTTGATGTGCCATGGGAAGCAACCGACAAAGCCGATCTACTGCGCGCGGATGCAGGGTTGTAGCAATTAGACCTCTCCCCCACCCCCTCCCCAAATTCGGGGAGGGGAGCAGAACACGTCGTAACAAATCGGGATTGTGCGAACAGTGTCGTGTTCTGCGGTGAATCATTTTCTATCCCCGTAAACGTCAACCTCAATTTGCCCCCCGTTCGCGTCATAATGTACAGTATCAACCATCGTGGCGCGACGGGTTAGGATTTACTAATGAACGCAGTAAAAACTATCGGCAGTGGACTCAAGAATTTCATGATCGTGTTTTCGTTTATCGTCAATTTGGTGCTGGTTGTGGTGATAGTGGCACTGGTGTTGTTCATCTTCGACATCAAGAACAACATCCTCAACCCGCTAGTTGGTGGACTGCACACCAGTTTTGTCGGTTTGAACGAAGCAACTATCGACTGGACAATTCCGGTACGCGATACGATTCCTGTTGTGCTGACCGTGCCGCTGGAAACCGAAACAGTCGTCACGCTAACCGAACCCGTGCCGCTGGCAGTCGCGGCGACGATCAACTTACCGGGCGTGGGGCAGTTGAATAACGCGCAGGTGTTTTTGCAGCTTCCGGCGGGGCTGGAACTGCCTGTCCAGCTTGATTTGGACGTGCCGATTAACCAAGAACTGCCTGTGTCGCTTGATGTGCGGGCGGTAATCCCATTAAGCGAAACACAGTTGAACGATCCGATTCAAAACTTGCGCCTGCTGTTTGATCCACTGACACGCGCGCTGTACAACCTACCGGGCAACTTCAACGAAGCGGGAAATCTCGTCGGGGATGTGCTGGCGGGTCGCCCGATCAATTTGTTGGCGGATAATGCCTACAGCATCGACCCGTGGCCCGGGTTCTCGCGCACGGCGGGGTTAAATTATGATCTGGCATTTGAACCGGTGCCGATTGGCAATCAGCCGGTGGATACGGGGATTGTGCCACAAGGGGGTATTCCGGGACTGGATTCGCAGCTTCGCGGGGATGTATATACGATTGGCGGTCCGCTGCAAGTCAACGCACAGGCTGCTGAAAACATGAGCGCGCTCGGCATTCCGTCTTATTACTACGATGGCAGTTACGCGCAGTATTTACGTGAACAAGCTGCCGCGCGTGCCGCCGCAGAAGCCGTGCCGACTCCCGAAGGGGGATCGTAAGTGACCTCTCTGACTCCACCGGAAAAGCAGACTCGCCGCCCGCACGATCAACCGCCGCCGATCTGCGATTACGAAGGCTCGGACTATCGCACGCGCTTTTGGGAGAATGCAGGACGCGCCTATGAAGACCGTGTAGAACGCATCGCGCTGCGGCGTTTGCTGCCCAGCGCGGGCAAACGCATGTTGGAAGTTGGCGCGGGATTTGGGCGCGTAACGAACGAATACGAAGGCTATCAGCAGACGATCCTGCTCGATTATTCGTTTTCGCAGCTTGCGTATGCGCGGGAGCGATTAGGGGGCACAAGTCGTCATGCGTTTGTTGCCGCTGATGCTTACCGGATGCCGTTCAAGGTGGGCGTTTTTGACGGTGTATCGATGATCCGGGTGCTGCATCACATGGCAGATGTTCCGGCGGTGCTGTCGCAAATTCGGCGTGTGCTTGCCCCGCGCGGCACATTCATTTTGGAGTACGCCAACAAGCGCCACTTGAAATCGGTACTGCGGTATGCGCTGCGGCGGCAGTCGTGGAGTCCCTACGACGAATCGCCCGTTGAGTTCGTCGAACTGAACTTCGACTTTCACCCGGCGTATGTGCGGCGCGAACTGCAAAAAGCCGGATTCGTCCTTGAGCGTCAACTACCCGTATCGTATTTTCGGATTGAGCCGATCAAGCGGATTGTGCCCGTGAACATTCTCGCGGGGTTGGACAGCGCCTTGCAGCTTTCGGGGCTGCTGTATTCACCAAGCGTGTTTTCGCGCAGCAAAGCTATCGGCAGCACATCGGACAACCTGAACATTCCGCTTGGCGAGGACGGCGATATTCTGCCGCTGCTGGCGTGCCCCAACTGCGGCGGCGATCTCGCCCGCGAAGGGGATACGGTTGTGTGCCAGCGCGATCACATGCGCTATGCGGTGCGCGACGGCATCTACGATTTCAAAGCGACGGTGGAATAGGCATGGATTTACGCATTTCTGGAAGACGGACAGAAGGAAAAGCGTGAGCTTGCAGTAGCAGCACCAGATTTGCGGGCGCGTCACCAATTCTCATATTGGGATAGTATGATCGTCGCGTCTGCTCTGAGTGCAGGGGCAGTGATTCTGTACAGCGAGGACATGGACAACGGAATGACTGTCGATGGGCAACTAACGATTGTTAACTCGTTTGTGTAAAGCACTACAATTCTTCCAAATGACCCTCAAGCCATCCCTGATATGCCGCGCGGATGGCTTTTGTTTTCTCTCCGGGTAATCCATCCCCGATTTTCACGCCGTCGATTTCGACAACGGGGACAATACCTCTGCTGGCGCTGGTAATGAACGCTTCACTTAAGCGCGGAATATCCCCCATTGTGACCGCATCTCGACGGATGGGCAAAATCGCGGGCGCGACTTCAAAGACGATCTGCTGCGCGATACCGGGCAGCATCCCCGCGCCCGCCGTGCGGAGTTGATGATCGAGAACCGCGTAGAAATTGCTGCTTATGCCTTCGAGAATTTCGCCATGTTCATTCACCAGCAGCGCGGTATAGATGCCCGCTGGCAAGCTGGCTTCGATAGCGGCGCGGTCATGCATCCAATCGGTTGTTTTGGCGGCGGGATCATGCCGCGCGGCGTGGATCGTCGTCACGCGCACGCCTGATGCGATGATCTGCGGTGAAATCGGCGTGAACGGCTCAATCGAGATAATAAACTCATCGGGGGAATGCGCTGGCACCGTGACACGAAAGCGTACATCGCCGTAATTCGCTTCGGTGATCATCTGCCGCAGCGCCGCCCGCAAACGCGGACGATCCAGCACCAGCGGGATGTTCGCGCGCCGCGCTGAATCTTCCAAGCGATTCAAATGTGCATCCAGTTTGAGGACTTTGGTGGTGTCAAACGTATTGGTGACGGTATAAACGCCGTGATCGGGTTCATACCGCGCCGCATCCGCGAGCGACGATGCGGTGTAATCGACAGCTTGCAAGCCGCGCGCGGTCAAACGTTTGATAAGGCATGGCATAACGGATCAACCTTGTGAGTTGGTGGCTTTTTCCAACGCTGGCGCAAGCGAGACTTCGATTGCGCGCTTGAGTTCTTCGCTCTGCACGCGCACAGATGCTGCCTGTGGGGCTGGTGAAGCGGGCGCATCTTGCGAAGCGGACGCATCTTGCGAAGCGGGCGCATCTTGCGAAACAGGCGCAGCAGTCGCGTCTTTCCCAGCCAACGCTTCTTGTTGGAGCATATACTTTGCCATGCGCGATGTCAACCGCGCCATTGTGGTACTCATCAGCCGGACTTGCCGCCCGTAATTGACCTCTGTTTCTGTGAAGGGCAGCGGGCGGGCATCCACGGCGCTGGTGAGCCATTCGTTCATGATATTGACGAGTGCGAACTCGAATGTCCACACGCCGTTGAACAAGCGGACTTCATCGGGATCGGTGATGTTGGTCTTTTCTTCGGTGGCTAAGGCGCTGAAATAATCACGTCCATAACTGATCAAGAACCACTCTTTCGCCAGTTGATCGGTTGGCTTCAGCGGCACATAGATGATGTTGGGGATTTCTGGCACTTCGACATCGGGCACGCCGAATACATAGATGGACTCGGCTTTTTCGGCAAGGCGGCGGTAGCGCGGAATTTGTGGGACGAAACGGCTCATGTACTGAAAACCGGAGAACACGCGCGTGCGCGCATCATCCATGAGGGTAGCGTTTTCAATTTCGTAGCTGACAAGCGACATAGTGCGGCGGTGATTGAGCAGCGTACTTTGCGATTTCACACGCTGCACGAGATGATAAACGGAGAACTGTGGGTCAACAACGATGGTCATGGGGCACTTTCCTCTCATAGATTGACAGGATTGAAAGTTTCAAGCACGCTATTTTTATCGTTCAACATAAGCTAAGGTTAAGTACGACTTTAATGCGATGTGATAGGTGAAAACGATGACAAAAACAGCACCGCGATCCACTGTGGATCGCGGCGCTGTTTTATTGTCGGGCTCATGTTGTAAAGTGTGGGGTTATTGCGGCAGCAGCACGTTGTCGATGATGTGGATTACGCCGTTGCTGGCAACCACATTGGGGATTTCAACCGATGCCGTGCTGCCGTTGATGGTTACACGCTGACCGTTGAAGTTGATCACCACGTCCGCGCCGTTGAGCGTTTCGAGCGTCAGCGGCAGGTTGGCGGCGAGGATGTCGGCGGCGCGATATTCACCGGGCAGCACATGATAGAGCAGTACGCTCGTGAGCAGGGCGCGATCTGCCAGCAGTTGATCCGCTGTCACGCCGAGATTGCCGAGTAAGGTGGCGAACGCGCCGTTGGTGGGCGCAAACACGGTGAACGAACCGCGCGCGCTCAGTTCATCAGCGAGACCGGCGGCTGTCACCGCTGCGACCAACGTGCTGAAATTCGGGTTGCCCGCCAGCACATCGACAATCGTGCCCGTTGAAGCGACAGCGGGAGCATCGCCCGCGGTGGTCGTCGGGGGAAGCAGCACATTGTCGATGACGTGGATCACGCCATTGCTCGCGTCGATGTCCGCGATTTCGACTGTCGCGCGACCATTGTTGAGGCTGACGCGCCCGCCCGCGACATTGACGACGAGTTCCGCGCCGCCAAGCGTCGTCACCGTGAGGGGCAGGCTTGCGCCGAGAATATCCGCCGCGCGGACTTCACCTGCCACGACGTGATAGAGCAGGACTTCGGTGAGTAAATCAGTATCCGCGAATAAATCGTTGGCAGTCACACCGAGTTCATTCAAGAGTGTGCCGAACGCGCCATTGGTGGGCGCAAACACGGTGAACGGACCGCGGGCGCTCAAGTCGTCGATCAAGCCCGCTGCTTGTACCGCCGCCACCAAGGTGCTAAAGCTGGAATTTGCCGATGCCACTTCGGGAATGGTGCCCGTCTGCGCGGCGACGGGGACAGTCCCAATGACCATCACTGTCAACAAGGTAAGCATCACGATCCATTTACGCATCTTCGTTTCTCCTATACACCCCATACACATTCCGATACATCACATCCACTGCGAAGGTGCGACAAGAATGCTAAATAACAGAAATGAGCTGGCTCTCAACCATATGTGAAATGCGGATAAATGTCATTCGCGGCGAATTTTCAAAGTAGAATCCGCGTAAATTCTGAGCTTTATTGCCTGAATCTCCGCTTGACACGCTCGTTTAGGCGCGTTACCATCAGGTGAAGTTTTCATGAATTAGGCAGTTCTCAAACTGAGCAGAATATGAAATCGCTGAACGTTTGCTGTTGCAATACTATTGGCATGTGCACTATGACTCCACATCGAGTGATGCGGGGGTAGGCGCGCGCGCCAACGTTCAGGGTAAGTTGTGAACTCAAAGCGTGTGGGACACCCCACACGCTTTTTTGTTGTTTTGAAGCAGTCAAGGCACAGTCGCGTTTGTGCGAATGCAGGAGAAAAACGTCATCATGTCCCTCATCACCATGAAATTCGGCGGCACGTCCGTCGGCAGCCCGGAAGCGATCTCGAACCTCATCGGCATCGTCGCAGATGAACAAGCGCGCGGGAATCAAGTGATCGTCGTCGTGAGCGCGATGAACGGTGTCACCGACGCGCTGATTAAGTCCGTCAATGATGCCGCACGCGGAGATCGTTGGGGTTACCAATCGTGCAATCAGAAACTGAGAGACCGCCACGTTGAAGCCGTCAACCTGCTGACCTCACCCGGCAAGGGGCGCGACAATGTGCTGAACGAAATCGACATGCTGCTGCGCCAGCACGTCGAATTGTGCCAAGCGGTCAGTGTGTTGGGAGAAGCTACACCGCGCATCATTGATTCAGTGGTGTCGTTTGGCGAACGCCTCAGCGCACGGGTGATCGCGGCGGCGCTGCGTCACAAATCGATCAGCGCCAACGCCTACGACGCAAATCAGCTTGTTCGCACGGATGATCGTTATGGCAGTGCCGTTCCGCTGTGGGACGAAACCGAAGGACGGATTCAACAAGTGTTACTGCCCGCCGTGCAGAACAACATTGTCCCTGTGGTGACGGGCTTCTTGGGGGCATCGCCAGATGGACACTGGACGACATTGGGGCGCGGCGGCAGCGATTATTCCGGCGCAATTTTCGCGGCGGCGACGAACAGCGACGAATTGATCATTTGGACGGACGTAGACGGCGTGATGACGACGGATCCGCGCATTGACAAACGGGCGCGCGTACTGCCGTATGTGTCGTATCAAGAAGTGGGCGAACTCGCATTTTACGGGGCAAAAGTGCTGCACCCCAAAACCGTGCAGCCGATCCTAAACAAAGGTATCCCTATGCGGGTGCGGAACACGTTTAACCCGTCGTTTCCCGGCACGCTGATCGGGCAAGAGAGCCAGCCAAGCGAAACAGTAATCAAAGCCGTGACAGCGATTCGCAACGTGAATTTGCTCACCGTCAGCGGCAAGGGAATGATCGGCGTGCCGGGCATTGCCGGACGGACGTTCCTAGCGACAGCGCGCGCGGGCGCGAACATCCTCATGATTTCACAGGCAAGCAGCGAACAGAGCTTCTGCTTTTTGGTCACGGTGGATCGGGCGGAAGCCGCCAAAGATGCGATTGAGAGCGAACTGGCGGCGGAAATCGCGCGCGCGGACGTGGATCAGGTTGATGTGATGGAATCGATTGCGATTGTGACGGTGGTGGGGGCAGGGATGCGCGGCACGCCGGGCGTAAGCGGGCGCGTGTTTACGATGATGGGAAACAACAACATCAACGTGATCGCCATCGCGCAGGGCGCAAGCGAATGCAGCATTTCGTTTGTGGTCAGCGAAAGCGATCTCGCCAAAGCGGTTGTCGCACTGCATGATCTCGCGCTGGAAGCTGTGCCGGTTTAATTGATATTCGGTGATGGCGCGGCTTCCAGATTCAATGCTACAGAGACCATCTTGAACCCCACCCCCAGCCCCTCCCCGAATTCGGGGAGGGGAGCAACCCGCACCGTTTGCAGCCATGATCGCGGGGTGGGGTGTGATTTTCACAGGGCAAATTTCTTAACTTAGTACGCATGGGACGCGCAGATGCGCGTCCCTACGAGAGAATCGTAGACTCTTCAAATGGTTTCTCAGTGATTTGCGGTTTCTTGCGCCAGCCCGATGAGAAGTCCTTCGGGACCGCGGATATAGCAGAGTCGATAGGAGTCTTGGTACTGCACAACTTCACCCACGAGCTGCGCGCCGTGTTTGCTGAGCCTAGCGAGCGTATCGTCGAGGTCGCTGACAGCGAACATGACGCGCAGGTATCCGAGAGCGTTCACCGGGGCGTTTCGATGATCGGCGACGACAGGCGGGGTGAGAAATCGCGAAAGTTCGAGACGGCTGTGACCGTCGGGGGTGATCATCATAGCGATTTCGACGCGCTGTGTGCCTAGTCCGGTGACGCGCCCCGCCCATTCGCCTTCGATCATGGCTCGCCCTTCGAGCTTTAAGCCAAGTTCGGTGAAAAAAGCAATGGTCGCATCGAAATATTCCACCACGATGCCGATGTTATCCATCCGCTTGAGCGTGGATTTTTCTGAACTCATCTCACTGCTCCTATTCACAGGTGACATTAACCATTTGCTGCGTCATATGCGCTTTGGGCGGCGGCGATCTCGTTGATGTTCGCTTCCGCCCAATCGCGGATGGCGGTCAGCGGAGCGCACAGGGTTTTGCCAAGCGGCGTTAGCGCATATTCCACACGCGGCGGAACTTCGGCGTAGACGGTGCGCGTGACTAAGCCGCTGCGCTCTAGCTGGCGGAGGGTTTGCGAGAGCATCTTTTGAGAGATGCCGCCGATCCCACGTTGAAGTTCGGAAAAACGCTTCGGCTGATCTTCGAGCAGCCCGATCACGAGCGCCGTCCAGCGATCCGCGATGAGATCGAGCGCCTGACGGGTGGGACACGCCTTTGAATACACGTTGGGAGCGACTATAGTTTCCATTGGGTAACTACCTTACGAGAAAGTGGGTACTTTCCAATATACATCAACTCACTTATAGTAACCATCGTGTTTTCGGTTATAGGATGTATAGGTGTATCTATGTCACAAGATCGTCAACCAACTTTGCTCGTCACGGGCGCATCCGGTCATCTGGGTCGCCGTGTGCTTGAACTCCTGCTGGATTCTTATTCTGGCGGCATCATCGCCACCACGCGCACGCCGGAAAAACTGGCGGATTTCGCCAAGCGCGGCGTGACGGTTCGCTATGCCGATTTTGACCAGCCGGCATCGCTGCGTGAAGCATTCACGGGCGCGGATCGGCTGTTGATTATCAGCACCGATGCGGTAAGCGTGCCGGGACAACGGTTGAATCAGCATCGGAACGCCGTTGCAGCCGCCGAGCAAGCGGGCGTGAAGCATGTCATATATACATCGCTGATGAATCCCGGCGCGGATTCGCCCGTGCTGCTCGCACCGGATCATCAAGGTACGGAAGACGCGCTGACCCACAGTACGATGGGCTGGACGGTTTTGCGCGAGAATTTGTATACCGAAGTGCTGCTCGGTTCGCTGATTCAAGCGGCGCAACTGGGGACGCTGTTCAATGCCTCCGCCAATGGAAAAGCGGCATACATCACGCGCGAGGACTGCGCGCGCGCTGCCGCTGCCGCGCTCAGCGCGTCATTTGAAGGACGGCGCACACTCGACATTACCGGACCGGAGGCGCTTTCGCAGTCGGATGTGGCAGCGCTTGCCAGCCAGATCACGGGCAAGCAGATTGGCTATGTTCCGCTGGAACTTGACGTGCTGATTCAAAACATGGTGAACGCCGGGCTGCCGCGCCCGATGGCGGAAACCTACGCATCGTTTGATACCGCCGTCGCGCAGGGCAAATTCAGCGCGGTGAGCAGCGCAGTCGAAATGCTGACGGGGCGCAAGCCGATCTCCGTCGCGGAATTTTTGTCCGCGAATCGTGATGCGCTGGTATCTGCGGCGACACCAACGCACGGTTAGTCGATTTTGAAATGGATGGGAGTAGGCGTGAATGCCCTACTCCCCGCCCGTCACCACAATCACAATGCGATACTCCCCGCTGCCGGAATAGCGCGATGCTTCCAGCACGTATTCGCCGTCGATAGGCAGGGGAATCCCGTTTAACTGTGCGTCGGTACCGAGTTCGGGGTTTTCCGCGTCATCGTTGTACGCAAGCTGACGACCATCCGCCATGAGCAGTTCGAGTGCGGGGTCAAGATCGCCGCTTTCGGCAAACATCGTGATTGTCAGCGATTGTCCGGCGCGCCCCGTGAACACCCACCCTTCATACGGGAACACGTCTTCGATGATTAACGCTTGAGCGCCATCACCCGATAATTCTGTCGTGCCATCCGCATCGAGCGTGAAAACGCGGTCACGGTGAATACCAAGCGTATATGTCCCCGCGCCCTGCACCAATTCGACTTGCAGGCGATATTCACCGTCGGCGGGCAGCACAAGATTTTCGATTTGCGCGTCGTATGCGCCGTACAGGTCTACGCTCAATTGATCGTCGTTGTAGCCGATCTCGCTGCCGTCCGGCGCGAACACGCGCACCGCCATATCCAAACGCAGATCGAACGTTGTGACACGCCCTAGATCAACAGCATGAATGTCGATGACTTCGCCCGCTGTGCCTGTGTATGTCCATTCTTGCACGGGAATTTCGGCGGTGAGCGTTCCCTGCACGGGAACCCCCGCGACGAGTGTTTGCGCGCCAATGCGATCCGGCGCGGGCGCATGTGTTGGTTCGGGCGCAAGGGCGCTGAAGCCGATGCCATAGGTCGCCGCGTCGAACCATTCCAAGAATGCTTCGGGATCGTTGCCGTTTCCTACGCCGATGATCATGATCACGCGGTCATCGGGCAAGCGCCCGATGCGCCCGGCGGCGATCCCCGATTGATCGGGCGTATAAGCGTCGATACGCCATCCCAAGCGACCATAGAGCGTTAGTTGTTCATACGTGGTCAGCACCAGATTACGCGAACGCATTTCGCCATCAAGCAGGTAGTACAGGCGATCATCGGCAATCGTCGTATTCACCGCGTCGGCGCGATCCATCACCGTGAACGAGAGCTGCCCTTCGCTCCCACCCATAAACCACAAATCCAAGCGGAATTCTTCCGGCGTGGCTTCTTGATCGGTATTCCATGTATAGGGAGCAGTCACAGCGAGATCGGCGGCCTGCCATGCATACCAAAAATATGCACTGTCAGCGGGTGAGGGTTCGGCAGTTGCTTCCGGGCTAGAAGTGGCGGGGGGTTCAGCGGTCACTTCGGGAGTAGTTTCCGCGGTTGATTCGGGAGTCTGTGCATACACAGGGATAAAGACAGCGAGCGCCGCCATGATCACGACAGCGGCGAGAAATCGACTTGAAACACGGCGGCGCGAATGAGACATATTATTTCCTCAAAGTGATACGGGCAGCTCGCGAGCCGCCCCTACAAGAAAATCCGTATTCGTTGAACGGCGTTACATCTAGCAGAAACTCTCATCGTCGTGGGATGCTCCCCAGCACCACCAGTCCCACCGATTCGATATCTTCGCGCCGGCGGACAGCGGGATCGAGATAATGCGCCAGCAGCGCCAAGCCGATACCAGCGACCAGCCCCAACCCAATTCGCAAGAAAGGACTGAAGCGATCTGTGATGGGCGGCGGCACGGCGGTGATAGGCGACTGATCAAGAATGGTCACATCGGCGGGCGTGCCACCCAACTGCGCGAAGTAATCTTGACTGCGCGTTTGCAGTACATCAATGGCGGCGGCGGCGATCAACGCCAGCAGGTCGGCATCGGGATAGCTTAAGTAGATGCGCCCGACACTGCGCTCGTTGTCGGCAGAAATCCCCAACAGCGCGGGATCGTAGGCTTCCGCGCCCGCCGTTTCGCTCAATGCCGCGCCGATTTCGTCTTTGAATCGGCTGCCGCGCACCCAATCGGTGAACGCATTGACGGTGAGTTCCGATGACAGCCAAATATCCTGATAATCGCCTTCGGTGCGCGGGATAGCTTCAAGCGACTGCGCCGCGCTGTAATTGATGAGCGTTGAGAAACCGCCGCCTGCTGTGGGCGCGCGATTGAACAGCGCGGGCAGCGTGACCGCCGCGGCGATCAGCGTAGGGATGGCGATCAGCCACCAGCGGCGCAAAAAAATTCGCAGAACGTGAAGAAGTTCCAAGCCTACCTCTTTTCACAATCGATGGCGCGGTTTATGCGCTGCGGCGTAATATAGCAATATGTACGCGGCATCTCCAACAGAGAGAACTTTCCTATCCTGATTAGACACGAAAAAAGGCGCATATGTCACATTTGCCAAGCATTCGCAAAACGACTGATCATCATCACCCGCACGCGCGGCGCGGATTGGCACAGCGCATTTTCGCCCGCTTCTTCGCGGGCGCAACCGCGACCAACGATGACCGCTACCCGGAGTTCTACGAAGCGGCAGTAAGCGAATACAAACGCTGGCTGTTCAGCGATCTTACCGGGACGATTGCCGAAATTGGCGCGGGAACGGGGGCGAATTTCGCCTATTATCCGGCAGGGATTCACTGGATTGGGATTGAGCCGAACGTGTTCATGCACGATCACCTGCTGCGGGTGGCGGAGAAGCATCACATACAGGGGGAAATTCGTGCGGGCATCGCGGAGCAGCTTGAACTAGACGATTCGAGCGTCGATGCCGTTATCAGCACGCTGGTGCTGTGTTCAGTCGATCATCAAGCGGCGGCGCTGAGCGAGATTTTGCGTGTCCTCAAACCCGGTGGACAGTTCTTGTTCATGGAACATGTCGCCGCCCCACAAGGCACAGGCTTGCGGACGGTTCAGAAGGTGATCAAACCCGTTTGGCGAATGGTGGCTGATGGGTGCAATACGGATCGGGATACCGCATCAGCGGTGCAAGCGGCGGGATTTTCGCACGTCGAGATCAAGGCGTTTCGCGCGCCGCTTGCCATCGTCAGCCCGCATATCGCCGGAAAAGCGACGAAATAAATCAAAATAGTAGGAAAAAACCTGACATAACTAGAGGGATTTGCCTGCTACACGCCGCACTGACACCGCCCTATCATAGGGACATAACGGTAAGCAAGACACATGCACAAGTGAGGCAAACATCATGGCAAGCTTCCTTCGCCCTGAAAGCAAGCACATCATCAGTGACCCGCCGCTCGCCCGCCTGCTGTTCGCGGACAAGCGTTTTGCTCCCGTGTGGACCGTCATTCGCGTGTTGATAGGACTGACATGGCTGCAAAGCGGGTTGGGCAAGTTCAACAACCCGGCGTGGATGGAAACCGGCGCGGCGCTGCAAGGCTACTGGACGAACGCCATCGCCATTCCCGAAAGTGGTCGCCCACCAATCAGCTTTGACTGGTATCGCTCGTTCATCACGGGACTGTTGGAAAGCGGTTCGTACACATGGTTCGCCAAGCTGATCGTGTTCGGTGAAATTCTCGTCGGCATTGGCTTGATTGTTGGAGCGTTCGTTGGTATCGCCGCTTTCTTCGCCGCGCTCATGAACTGGAACTTCATCATGGCGGGGTCTGCCAGCACTAATGGTCTGCTGCTGGTCGGCGCGATCACCCTTATCCTCGCGTGGAAGACGGCTGGTTACATCGGTCTGGACTACTTCCTACTCCCGCTGCTTGGCACGCCGTGGAATCGCAAGGGCAAGGTCGAGACAGACACGCGCCACATTCGCTCTGCGCCCGCCGCAGGGGACTAAAAACGCATATCGGGAGGCGTGGTCAACCTCAACGCCGCAAAAAGTCCCTGACGTGAAGCGAGCCATCCGGGGGGATGGTTCGCTTTTTTGCGTTTAGCGACGGGTTCGGTTCTCCCATGCGCGTTCAATGTATCCCGTGATCTGCTGGTTGAACAGCGCTGTATCGAATTTCTCCGCGTGTTTGCGGATCGTCCCTACATCGTAACGGGTCGGCTCAAAATCGCGCATCACGTTGACCAGTGATTCGACGGTGAGCGCGTCGAATAATTCGCCTGTTACGCCGGGAATGACGGTATCGAGCGCGCCCCCTCCCCCATACGCGATCACCGGGCGACCTGCGGCTTGCGCTTGCACAGGCGTAATCCCAAAATCTTCAAAGCCGGGAAAGATGAACGCTTTGCAGCGCGCCATCAAATCGGGGAGATCGTCGTCCGGCACAAAGCCAAGAAATTCGATGTTATCGTGTCCGGCGGCGAGTGCTTGCAGCCGTTCGAGATCGCGCCCTTTGCCACCGATCAACAGGCGCACGCCTAGCTGTTTCGCCGCTTGAACTGCTAGATCAATTCGCTTATAGGGAATCAAGCGCGAGATGATGAGATAGTAGTCATCGACGCGGTTGGACGGCTGAAAGCGGTTGGTATCGACAGGGGGAAAGATAATCTCGGAATCACGCTGGTAGTACTTGCGAATGCGGTTCTGAATATCCGTTGAAATGGCGATGAAGTGATCAACCCGCTGCGCCGCGTCAAAGTCCCATTTCCGCATCGCGGCGATCAACGGGCGCAGCGCCATCTGAATCGGCTTACCGAAGCCTTCACGGGCGATGTAGCTGTCCAACTGCCAGACATAGCGCGTCGGCGCGAGACAGTAGCACACATGCACAGTTTTTTCGTCGTGCCGCACGCCATGACAAAACCCACTTTTGTTGCTCAAAATCACGTCCGCGCCGCTGATGTGCAGTCGATCCCACGCCAGCGGATAGAAAAGCAAATACGGCTGGTGATGGCGATGAATGGCGGGGAGTTTGTCCGTCCACATCGGGCGAATATCCCATGCGCGGTAAAAATCGGGCATGATGTCCGGCGCGTAAAGGCTGGTGTGGATGGGGCGGTGTGGATAGAGCGTGACCAGCGTTTCCAGCACATCTTCCGCCCCGCCGCGCTGGTTCAGCCAGTCATGGACGAGCGTGACGTTCATGACTGATTGGCGCTCTGGTGGATGCTGTACAAGTGCGCGTCGATTTTTTCGATTAAAGGGACGAGAAACTGCATGTGAATGATCACGCCATCGGCGGCGCTGCTGTCGGGATTATTTTGCAGCGGCGCATACCAGATCGCGCTCATGCCCACTTTCTTCGCGCCCTGTATGTCGGCATACACGCTGTCCCCGATCATGACGCACTCATGCGGCTGGATTTTTAAGGTGGTGAATATCTTGTGGAAGAAGCGCGCGTCCGGCTTGCTCACCCCAAGCGAATACGAATTGAACACATGGGTGAAGTACTGGCGCAGCCCGGTTTGTTCCAACATCGCCAAGCTGTGTTCAACCGGCACATCGGCATTCGATGCGACGACAAGGATCAATCCGCGTTCACGTAGGGCTTGCAGGGCATCGATTACGCCGGGGACGGGGGTGATTCCCTGACCGATGATCGTATTGCCAAGATCAAAAGCGGCGGCTTTAAGGATGTTCACGGGTTCTCCGTTGCTGATTCGCGTTTGCGCTTTGGTTTTGACTTGGGGGTCATGGGCGAGAAGCTCATACGATGAATGGGACATGTGCCTATCGTGTTGAGCGCGTGATGATGCCGCGCTGTGCCATAACCTTTGTGGATCGAAAAGCCGTAATCGGGATACAACAGGTGCATTTGACGCATATGCTCATCGCGGCTGACTTTCGCCAGCACACTCGCCGCCGCGATGCTCAACGACAAGCGATCTCCCCCGACCATCGCGTGATAGGGATAGCCCCATGTGTCGATATCGGCGCACTTGATCGAGTCGAGCAGCAGGTATTCGGGCGTGAGGCTGGCAGCCGCCGCTTCGAGCGCGCGGCGCATCGCCAAACACGTCGCGGGGACAATGCCGAGTGAATCGATCTCGGCGGCGCTTGCCGATCCCACGCCCCATGCCAGCGCGACAGTCTGAATTTGGGCGATGAGGATAGAACGTGAACGCGCGGTCATCTGCTTGCTGTCGCGCACGCCCGCCAACACCATCGAGAGATCGGCGCGATCCAGCGGCAGGCAGACCGCACCCGCGTAGACGGGTCCCGCCCATGCGCCGCGTCCCGCCTCATCAATGCCGATGATCAGACGGTAGCCGCGTTCGAGCAAGTCGTTTTCAGGCTTCAAGCTGGCGGTGAGAGGAGGCTTGCGGGGCATAGATGCCTTTACGCCAATTCTGTTGAATTTCCCAGATTTCAGTCAGCAGTTTAAGCGAGTCTTGAAACAAACGCATCCGGCTATCGGCATCGAAATACCATGTGATGGGCACTTCGCGCACTTTATAGCCGCGCCGCTTGGCGATGAACAGGATTTCAATATCGAAGCCGATGCCCGTCATTTGCTGCACACTGAACAGGTCTTCGGCGGCGTGGCGGCTGAACATCTTGAAGCCGCATTGGGTGTCTTCAAAACCGCGCAGCGCGGTAAGCTGGATGATCAGGTTGTTGACGCGCCCGATGATATGGCGATATTCCGGCTCACCGATGCGGCGGGCTTCTTTGCCTTCGCGCGTGCCAATGCTGATGTCGTAGCCATCGCTGTACGGGGGCAAAAACTTGACGATTTCCTCAATGGGCATGGAGAGGTCGGTATCGCAAATAAAACGATAATCGCCGTGTGCCGCCAGCATCCCCGCTTTGACCGCTAATCCTTTGCCGCGCGTGGTCACGCTCATGACGCGCACATAGGGGTGATCTGCGGCGAAGGCTTGGGCGACTTCGGTGGTGCGGTCTTTACTGCCATTTTCGACAATGACGACTTCGGCGGCGAACGGTTGTGCCTTTAAGAAAGCATCAATTTTGGCAAGGCTGGGAGGTAAGCGTTGTTCCTCGTTATGCGCCGGAATAACGATGGACAGCAGTGGGCGCTGTGTGGACGACATGATGGATCACTTATCTCCATGACGAAAAAGACTATGTGCATACCATCTAGTAGACACTAACTCGAACCTATCGGTTGTGAAAGTATCTGTATGTTTAGGGGCGTGCAGCAGCAGTCGCATAAGCATTCAGCGTTGGGGAACAGTCAGCGCGGCTTCGATTTCGGCAGCCGTTGCGCGGCGGTTCGCCTGTATTGCGCGCCGTTTCTTCAACATGCGCGGGATCAACAAGAGTCCTGCTAACATTCCGCGCAAACGCGCGCGCGCGGCTTTTCCCCTCCACGCCCGAACGGCTTCGGCGGCGAGTTTCCACTGTGCGCGCAGAATATCGGCGCGGTACTTTCGCCACAATTCCGCGGGAAAGTTTTTGACGAGAATAGCGATCAAATTGCGCCCATCGTAGTAGCTGGCGGTCACACCGCCCCCTGTTGCCGATAAATGATGGTACACGATCCCATGCGGGGTGTAAAGACAGCGCCAGCCGGCCAACTGCGCCCGCCACCCCAAATCGACATCTTCGCCGCTGAAGAAGAAATCATCATCCAGCGCGCCGATTTGGTCGAGCATGACGCGGCGGTAGGCGGATGATCCGCCGCACGCGCTGAACACGTATTCTTCGCGGTCAAACTGTCCTTCATCCTTCTGCCACACGCCGCGATTCCCCGCGCGCCCGTCCGTCGTGAAAAAATCCCCGACGGTGTGAATATGATCACGCTTGTCGAACAGCAGCATTTTGCTTGCCACGCTTCCTGCTTCGGGGTGACGCTTAAAGGCATCAACAACAGCAGCAGCCCAATTCGGATCGACTTCAGTATCGTTGTTCAAAAGCGAGATGTATTCCCCCTGCGCGGCGGCGATTCCGGCATTACAAGCGCCTGTGAACCCACGATTGGTCGGCAGTTCGATCAGCTTGACGTTGGGATGATTTTCGCGCAGATACGCCTGTGAACCGTCGCTCGAAGCGTTATCGACGACGATGATTTCGATGTGTGGATAGGTCTGCTTTGCCAGCGCATCCATACACACGGGCAAAAAGCGCAGCCCGTTCCAGTTGGGGATGACGACGGAGAAAAGACCAGAAGTGAACGCCGCCATCTATTTTACCCACAAGCCTTCGCGTTTGAGGAAAGTATCAACCGCCGCTTGCCAATTTCGCAATCGCACGCCGATCATGGCGGCGGCGGTGTTCGCCAACGGCGAAAATGCGGGGGGCACAGATGGACGATTCCACTCACGAGCGGTGATCTTGTCGATTTGCAGATCGGCAAAACCGGCGTGGTCGAGCGCATAACGCGCGAATGTCCAACGCGAACAGTAGCCTTCGTTCGTTAGGTGATACACGCCATAGCGTTCGCTCAACACCAGCGCGGCGACGGCTTGCGCCAAATCTTCGTTATAGGTGGGGTTGGCGATCTCGTCAGTAACGACGCGGATCGGCTTGCCGGCATTGGCGGCGTTCAAGATCGACTGGATGAAGTTTTTGCCGCCATGCGCGAACAACCATGCTGTGCGAATGATGTAATGCTGCGGGTTGATGTGCTGAATCGCTTGTTCCCCCACCCACTTGCTGTAGCCATAGGGGTTGATGGGGCGGGTGGGGTCGTATTCGCGGTAAGGGGCACTGGTCTTGCCGTCGAATACTTCGTTGCTGCTGATGTAGGCAATCGCCGCGCCAACACGCGCCGCCGCCAACGCGACATTATGCGTGCCAAGCCCGTTGACACGAATGGCGCGTTCGGGATCGCGGGCGCATCCATCCACATCTGTCCATGCGGCGGGGTGAATTACCAACTGGGGACGCGCGGCTTCGACATAGGCGCGGGTGGAACGAAAATCTGCCATATCGAAATCGACAGTGGTTTCGCTGTAAATCGCAGGGATCACGTCATGACCCGCTGCTTGCAGTAACGGGACGAGACTGCTGCCTAAGCGCCCGTTGGCTCCGGTGATGAGTATACGCATGATGGGGTTAATTCTTCGCTAGATGACTCAAGATGCTTGTTCAAGTATGCGCTCAATACGCCGACATGACAATCGCGGTGTCTTCATCGGCAGGTGTTTCAAAGCTTGCCCACACGGGACTGAAATAGCGGTTGTGAAGGTCAATCACTTCGTTCACATCGGTGACGACTTCGATGACTTCGCGCCCCTGAGCAGCTTTACGCCAGCCGAAATCGGTCATGTTAGCAGAGCCTTTGAAAGCAAGCAGCCCGTCGATCACGATGATTTTTTGGTGCGGGAAATACTGTCCTTCGTTTTGAAAAACGCGGGTGTGCAAGCGCGGCGCTTCATCGCGGAAATCGGTTAGTTCACGCACCATCGAATCGTGTTTGATGCCGGACACGATGCCGCGCACATCGACGCGCTGCGCCGCCATTTTCAGTCCGCCAAGCAGCAGGGCACTGATGCCATAGGTTGTGAAGTGGATGAACTGCTCAGCGCTGTACATCGCTTCCATGAGCGCGCGCATCGGTGGGTATTGCAGTGAACCGGATAGCAGCGAACGGCGCATCTCATGGGCGACATGCGCTAATTTGCGGCTGTGCCCGAATAGATCATGAAAGCGCACTTCCAGCCCGCGCGATTTTAGATAATCGGTGGGGGTTGGGAAGTCTTCAGTGGGGACATAAGCAACCCCGCACACGGGGCAGCACAGCGATGTACCCTGTTTTTGAACACTAATCGAAGCGTTTAATAAGCCGCAGCAGCGTTCGCACAAGAATTGTGGCGGCGAAAACCGCAGCAGCGATTCAATATCAAAACCGGGCATGTCATTTCCAATTCTTGGACAAATCGTGCGAGTGGTTATAAAGCAAAACGCTCGCACACGCAAGCAGAAGCTTGTTACTTTTCATCCCACAGTGCGAATACGGATTCAACGTCCGCGCGCCATGCTGCTTCGATGTCCATTTCGCTCATGCCCGCATCTTCGCGTAAATTCGCCATCCCACGAAAATATCCCCCGCTTGGCATCCCCGTGATCTTGGACACGACGAGCGCGCACAACATCCCATGCCCTTTGTCATATTCTTCGCCGCACACCTGACGGAGCAGGTTGGTGAAGGTGAACGAATGCGGATGCAAGTAAATCGACATTCGCAGCGCCAATTCCCCATACGTGATCAATTTTTTGTCACGCGCAAGCTGGATTAAGATGGCGCGCATCTCGTCTTTGTAGGTTTGCCGCTGTTCCGGTGTGAGCTTGTAAACGGCATTGTGGGGATTTGCCATGCGCGTTACTCCAGTATCAATGTCGCCACCGAGTCATCAATGAAAATGCGCGAAAGCGCGTACAGCGATCCGCCTGTTTCGAGTGTTACTTGTGCAACCGCTTCGTTTGCCGCGCGCTCGAAATCCAGCACCAAACTGCTCAATTCCGGCGGCGGTGACGTAAACAGTCCCCCGTTGATGTCCACCCCGACGAACTGGAAGCGCCGCCCCGTACCATCGACACGCAGCACAATGCCAAGCCGCTGTGATGCACCGCCCAACTGGGGCAACGTCGCGTCAGCGTACAGCACCACGCCGCCCGGTCGCAGATCGATTTGTGTGTTGCGGAATTGCGGATGGGTATTGCTGCACAAAGTCGTGCGCTGACGGCATAATTCCATCAAGCCGGGTTCGGTAAAGGTGACGGATACTGCCTGTGTGCCAGCGCCAGTTGTGCCTAAGGTGAAGTTATACAACTGCGGACTGTTGTTGAGTATTTGTTCGCCATAGCCGCCCAATTGAAGCGTCACTTGACCGGCGGGGGCGGCGTTTTGCAACGTTGGCGGCGCGGGATTGTTCGCCTGTTCAAAGACGGAATCCACGTCGCCGCTGGGCCTAAAGCCAATCAACTGCGCGGCAATCCCCGGCAGTGATGGCAGAAGCAGTACAAAGCCAACTGCAAACGCCAGCAAACATCCTGCGAATAGGGCTAGACATCCACAAGGAAGCACAGGCAAGCGCATCCGGGAGCGATTTGAAACGTAACGTTCAACACCCAATTGGAATTCCCTCATTAACCTATGGACATGAATGAGGGGATTGTATCAGAAATTTTCAGCGTCCCCGGCGGGCGCGCAGTTCGCCATCGTCATCGAGATAATAGGTTTCTTCGACGTAATAGCCGTCTTCGTCGGTATGATAAACATCTTCGGGATTGGTTTGTAAGCGGCGCGGCACTTGGAACTCGTTTTTGTCCTTGTCACGGGGCAGCACCAAGTTATTCACGTTGTACAGCCCGCGCGCAAACCAATGCAGCATTCGTAGGGTGATAAAGCGCAGATCAATTGTCAGCGGCGCGAGAATGAGCATCTCAAGCGCGATTAACGGAAGCATGACGCTGACGACAGTGATGCCGACCAGCCCCAATGGGATTTTCATCATCAAGTAGCCGAACGCGCGCCATGTATCGCCGCTTCCGAGATACATGCCAAGCCGTTCGCCAAGATTCGCGCCGCGCGGATCAATGTCGTCGCGTATTTTGAGGGGACGAACATTGAGAATATTCGCCATCATCCGCTGGTCGATTTGGGCAAGCGTGCGCGTCGATGCCAGCATCAACAACACCATGGGAATACCGATGAGGATGAATGACAATCCCAACGCAGTGCTATAGCCCGCTGCAAGCAGCGCCAACCACGCGATGCCGAAAAAGAAATGCGCCAGTAGAGACAGCAAATCGCGAAGGAACTGCCCATCGGTAAGAGCATCAAGCCAACTGCGTTGGTGCATAGTCAAAAAATCCTAGAAACTCAAGTGATGCGCGAATTGACCGTATATACGCGCCTATGGTCATTTCAGTTGCAGGATTCGACGGGCTAATCGGGCATTTCTGTAGAAAGTGTCGCGCGCATTTGCATGGCAAGCGCGGGATCAACCCCTTCAATCACATCACAGGCTTCGGACATGGATTTTACCGGACGAAACTGCATTTTGAATGTATTCGCAATCACCGCTCCGAAGAACCGGAACATGGCGTTCGAGGTGATAATGATCGTCCATGCCGTTGGATATTTTTCGTGCAGCGGCGAGATGATGTTGATTGGTTCACGAAAATTCTTTGGGTAGTCGCTGATTTCAGTTTGATCGACGATGAGATACAGCGGCTGTTTGCCTTGCTGCAAGAAAGTCTCTAGTTCAAGGACACCCTGCTTGAGCGCTTCAACATCGTACTTACCCAATAATTTCAGAAGCAGCACACGTTTGTCAACTACCCATCGAATCTGTGCAAATGCCATGATTGCAGCCGTAACCGTGCAGTTAAGAGGACAATAAGGTTAATCATAGGCAAGCGCAGCTTGTATTTCAAGTATTCATGACAAAAGTAATATATCGAAGGCATTTTGTACTCAATGCCTTCGATGATTGTGCAGGGAAAATCGGGGTTATTCCGTCATGCCGAGCCGAGCGGCGTATTGACGTTTGTAGTATTCAAGATACTCGCCTGTTTTGATCTTGCGCCACCACCATTCGTTGTCTTGATACCAGCGCACCATGTGATCGAGCGCGGTATCGAACGAGAATTGGCGCTTCCAGCCGAGCGCGCGCAGTTTATCGCAGTTCATGGCGTAGCGCAGATCATGTCCTTCGCGGTCAGGCACATGCTTGATTAACGATGTGGGCTTCCCCAGTTTTTCGAGCATGAGGTGAACTACGTCGATGTTATGGCGCAAATCTTCGCCCGCCACGTTGTAGATTTCGCCCGCTTCGCCTTTGTGCAGCGCCACATCAATGCCGCCGACATGATCTTCGACGTAGAGCCAGTCGCGCATCTGCATCCCATCGCCATACAACGGAAGGGGGCGATTATCAATTGCTTCGGTGATGAAGAATGGGAGCAGCTTTTCGGGATACTGGTACTCGCCAAAGGTATTGCTGCCGCGCGTGATGACAGTGTTCATGCCGTGTGTTTCGTGATAGGCACGCACCATCAATTCGCCGCCCGCCTTCGCCGCCGAATAAGGATTGCGCGGTTCAAGCGGGTCGGTTTCGACGGATTCGCCTACCGGAACAGAGCCGTACACTTCATCGGTGGAGACTTGCAAGAAGCGTTCCAAACCATGCGCGCGCCCCTCATCGAGCAGGATATACACGCCAATCGAATTGGTGTGCATGAACGCATCCGCACTCATGATGCTGCGATCTACATGGCTTTCCGCCGCGAAGTTGACGACGGTATCAATATCATAGTCGCTGAGGACGCGGCGCACCGCTTCACGGTCAGCAATATCGCCGCGTACAAATTTATGATTCGGCTCATCGTGAACAGGGAGCAGATTATCCAAATTGCCCGCGTAGGTGAGCTTGTCATAGGTAATGATATTGTATTGGGGATATTTGGCGGTCATGACGCGCACAAAGGCGCTGCCGATGAACCCCGCCCCGCCGGTGACGAGGATATTCTTCATGATGACTTGTCCTCTTTAGATGCTGGACTAGAGTCGGCGGGTTTATCCGCAGTGGGTTTTTCGGTCTTCGTCGCTTTCGGCGCATCGGTTTTCGGCGCTTCAGCCGATTTCTCGGCATCGGCGGGTTTGGCTTCTGGCGCGGGGGGGGGAGGCAGCACAAAACGCTCAATCGCTTCAGCTACGCCATCTTCATCGTTGGTCGGCGCGACATAATCCGCCACATCTTTGACGGCTTGTTCTGCCTGCCCCATGACGACACCCAAACCGACATACTGAATCATTTCCATGTCGTTTTCAGCATCGCCAATCGCCATGACGTGATCCGCCGGAATACGCAGGTCTTTGGTCAAGGTTTTGAGAGCAGTGCCTTTGGATGCACCCGGGGGCAAAATTTCGAGCATTTCTGCGATGCCCGCCTGCACCAAACGCGCGCGCCCCGCGAACTGTGCGTTCAACTGCCAGCGCAGCGCTTTAACGGAACGCCCGTCATTTCCCACCGCGACCAGCTTATGCACCGGCATACTGTCGAGCAGGTTTTGCAGCGGTCCAACAACTTCGACAGTTTCGTGATACTTCCGCATCGCTTCTACAACGCGCGGTTCTGGCGCGCGCGTGAGGATGCGTTCGCCGCTGTACATCATGATGGAGAAACCGCGATCTTCCGCGTAGGTGATCACCCGGCGCGCGATTTCTGGTGAGAGTGTGGTTTGGCTGGTAACTTTGCCATTTGCATCATAGAGTACCAACCCTTGCAGGAAAATACCGGGCGCGTTCAGACTCAAGCGTTCCAACAGATGCTTGGCGGCGTTGCGCGATTTCCCTGTCGCCAATGCGACCTGAACGCCCTGCGCCATCGCGGCTTTAATCGCCTTTTCGGTACGTTCGGTCAATTCCATTTTGGAATTGAGGAGCGTCCCATCCAGATCGATGACGATCAGGCGAATATCTTTCTTGGTAGTTGCTGCTTGTGTCATGCTGACCTATGCCTTCGTCGTGCGCTCGTGCGGCTATACAATCCATACACTACTATGATCGCCTAAATTCATCGTTAACGCGAGGGGCTTTTCTTCCTTACGGCGAATCGACGCGCGGCGACCAATCAAACTGCCGTGCAAACGCGCGCCCAAGTCACTCACGCTGCTGTGTTCGAGAATGATGCTGCGTTCGATTTCGCAGTTCTTGACGGTCACATGATGATAAATGCTGGTGTATGGTCCAATGTAACTGTTTTCGATGACGGTTTCTTCGCCAATGATCGTGGGGCCGTGAATGGTGCTGTTGATGATGCGCGCGCCGCGTTCGACAGTGACGCGGCGGTCAATCGTTGAGTTTTCGATGACGGCATCGGGCGCGATGCTTGGCGCGAGTTCTTCCAACACCGTCGCGTTGGCTTCAAGCATGTCAATCGGGCGACCTGTATCGATCCACCACCCTTCATGCACATGTGGGCTGACCGTGTACCCCTTCTCGATCAACCACTGGATCGCGTCGGTGATTTCTAGCTCTCCCCGCTTAGATTTGGAGATGCTGTTAACAGCTTGCATGATGTGCGAGTCGAACATATAAATTCCAACCAGCGCGAGATCGCTCGGCGGGTCTTTCGGCTTTTCGATCAACTGCTCAATTGTGCCATCAGCGCGCAGCTTGGCGACACCGAACTGCTGTGGATTTTCCACACGCTTGAGAACGATTTGCGCGTTCCAGTTGTGGTTGCTGAAATCGCGGATCAAGTCGCTGATGCCGCCTTGAATGACGTTGTCGCCCAAGAACATGACGAATGACTCATCGCCCAAGAAATCGCTGGAAATTTTGACGGCGTGCGCGAGTCCATCGGGGCTTAACTGCTGGATGGTGGTGATTCGCACGCCCCATTTTTCGCCCGTGCCAACCGCATTGATCACATCGTTGGCAGTATCCCCCACGCCGACGACAATGCCGATTTCGTCAATGCCCGCGTCGCGAATAGTTTCAATAACGCGGAACAACACTGGCTTATTGGCAACCGGAATCAACTGCTTGGCGGTTGTGTAGGTGAGCGGATACAGGCGCGTGCCTTTGCCGCCGCTGAGAATTAAACCCTTCATGTACTTTTCCCTATGCTGCCATGCGTACTGGTTGGGCGAGTTTGGTGTGCCAAACCACGGTGGTTCAATAGGCGGTGGTTTCGCGGGCGGCATTGGTCATGACCGCGCCGAGAATACGCACATGGACTCTTTCGAGCGTTTGCCGCGCTTGGGCCGCATGATCGCGCCGCGTTGTCCCTGCGCGAACGACCATCACGATTCCGTCGAGTTTCGCGCCGAGGAGCGCCGCATCGGTGGCAACCAACACGGGCGAACTGTCGAACAGGATGTAATGGGCGCGCGCCTTGAGTACGCCGATCACTTCGTTCATGCGCGGACTGCTCAACAAGTCGGCGGGAACGGGCGGAAGTACCCCGCTTGGCAAAATCGACAGGTTAGGGACTTCGGTTTGCACCAGCGGGGGCGAACTCAAGGTCGCGTCTTCGAGCATCATGGTCGTTAAGCCGCGTTCGCTGCTGATGCCCCAAATTTCGTGCTGAGAGGGGCGGCGCAGGTCGCTATCGACGATGATGGTTTTGTTGCCGCTTTGCGCGAAGGTCACGGCGAGATTTGCCAGCACAAGGCTTTTTTCGTCACTGGGCTGGGGTGATGTGATCGCCAACGTCGTGATCGGCTTATCGACGCTGGAGAACATCAAATTGGTGCGTAACGTGCGGTAGGCTTCGGCGGCTGCCGAACGCGGATCCGTCAGGGTGATGAGTTTGCTATTCGCCATCTATTCCACCGTATCCTATTTTGTACCTTCAGGGATAGTCGCCAGCACGGGAATTTCCAGCGCGCGTTCCACGTCTTCGCGGCGGCGAATGATGCTGCTCTCCAAAAATTCGAGCGCGAACACGATCACGCCGCCGACGAGCAAGCCCGCCACCGCGCCAATCGCGGCATTCAAACCGGGACGCGGGCGCAGCAATCCAACTTTCGCGCCATCCGGCAGAATCGCGCTGATGCGGTCTTCTTGGCGGCGTGTCTGGTTGGCAACTTCTTGATAGCGGACGAGAATGTTCCCCCATTCGTTAGCGACACGCCCCGCGTCGGCAGGGTCGCCCAAGTCCACGTCGATTTGGACAGTCAGGTTGTCGCGCGAGGCTTGGATGGTCACGTTGCTGGCGAGATCGCCCGCTTCATAGTCGAGGCGAAGCGCGTCGATGACTTCTTGGGCGCGCGCCGTGCTTTGCAGGTAAACGACATACGAATTGATCAGGCGTTGGGTGGCATCGGTCAAGCCGAGATCGTTACGCGAGGGTTGAATCAAGATGAGCTGAGTGGCACGGTAAACGGGCGTGATGCGCGTGCTGATGAGATAGGCGCTCACCGCCGCCAGCGCCGCCAGCAGCAGCATGATCCAGCCGCGCCGGACAAGGATGCGCCCGTAATCGATCAAATTCATGGAGACTCCTCAAGTACAAACCGTAGTGCTAACCGTTTCCGTATGGATTGGACACGGTGAAGAACGCCGGAGTTGCAACTGGGCAATCTAGCGTGTAAAACGCGCCGATTGTACCTCACAGCGCGGGTTCTCTCCATGATGGAGTCGCCGCCACATAATTTCCATCAACGTAAATATCAACTTCTTCGCTCAACTCTTCATGTGAAAACAAGAATATTACTGATACAATGTACCGTAATGTTCATTCTATAAGGCATTATAATGCGCCATTATTTTCCAAGTCTCAATGCATTACGCTTTTACGCAGCAATCTCCATTGTCATCGGTCATATATACGGTTATAGCGGACAATTCGAGCCAAATCGCATATTCGGAATGTGGTTGGAACCGTTTTTAATGTCTGGCACGGATGCAGTGACGTTGTTCTTTGTATTAAGTGGATTTCTCATCACTACTATTCTTCTCAATGAGCAAATAGAAAACGGAACGATTAACGTCCGCAGCTTCTATTTGCGCCGCGCTCGCCGCATTCTGCCACTGTATATCTTAGCTACTGTATTATCCTTTGCTGCTGCACCCATTCTCTCGCCGCTATATGGGCGGCACTATGATTTATTAGGTTTGCTATCAACAGTTATGTTATCTGGACACATTGGATTAGCGTTTGGAATGATAGGATTAACGGGTCACTTTTGGAGTATCGGCATTGAGGAGTGGTTCTATGCCACGATCCCCAATTTATTAAAACGGTGGCGAGTGCCAATAATTGTCGCCGCTGTCTTCATTGCGCGTTACAGCCTCATCTTAGTAACTGCGCCCGACGCTTTGACCGAGCGTTATAATTTAAGCCCATGGGAAGACCTACTCATCTTTTCGCGCTTCGACGCGATGGCACTTGGGGCACTTGCGGCATGGTTTTTCAAGAAACGTCACCCCGTCTTAAAGTTGATCTACAAGTTGGAATCTTTGACTGTAGTGCTGATGCTGATACTTATAGCCCTGCCGGTTGCAGATATGGGAGGCGCTCTGTACGACACAGTTGTTGCAATAATCAGCATGTCACTCATATTGAATGTAAGCACAAATCCACACACTTGGGTGAAATTGGAACACCCCTTGATTAATGCGTTAGGGCAGCGCAGCTATGGGCTATATATGTTGCATCCTATTGTGACCTTTATCTTGTCCCCGCTATTTCCCAACAATGTGCTGCTATTGGTACTTATACCATTAACAACAATAGCAACGGCTTCACTATCCTACCGATATCTTGAACAGCCTTTTCTAAAGCCGCCGTTAGCAGAACGAATAAGCAATACAACCTAGCACGCCGGTATAGACACGTTTACGCCTGTTTATGTCCCACGCTGCGCGATGATGTCGAATTTGTGCCAGTGTTTGATGCCCTGCGTGGCGGTGGGGTTTTCGCCTTCAAATTCATCAAAGTATTCGATTATCCATGAATCGAACAGTACCTTTGCCGTTTCGGTGGTGTGAAACGTCATGGTTTCTTGGTTGCCCGCCGCCCATGCGTCATTCACACCGAACAACTGCCCCGCGAAGCGTCCGCCGGGTTTGACGGACGCGCGAATGCGTTCCCATAAGTCGGGAAATCGCTTGGGAGAGCAAAACGGCAAGCTGTAACTGGCGAATACCAGATCGGCAGGGGGCAGTGTGAGCGATGGATTCTCAAAGCTGATCTCACGCATTTCGACCATGGGCATGAGCGATGACGGCACTTTGGCAAACAGACGGTCAAGGGCTTCTGCTTGATAGTCGATTGCCAGCACACGCCATCCGCGCTTGGCGAGTTCGTAGGATTCTTCGCCATCACCGCAGCCAAGATCGACAGCTTGCAGTCCGTTCACATGTTCGGGGTACAGTTCCATTAAGCGCAAGAAGAACGGACGCACGCCGCGTCCATCATTCGCCTTGTAAAAGCCACTCCAACGCCCCTGCTGACTCATGGTGGAATTTCCCAGTGATTTTAGCGAAACGAACGAAACACAATTGATTTACGGCAGAAGATGCGGCGAACGCTGAGCTAGTGAGAAAGGGCAGCGACGATGATCAAAATTGATGACGAAATGTTAGCACGACTGCGAAAAATATGCCTCACGCTGCCAGAAACAGCCGAAGATCATGACGGCGTAGGCAGCCCCGCGTTTAAGGTGAAAGGCAAAATTTTCGCCATGCATCATGGAGACAAAACCCATGCCCCAGACGCGCGATCATCGGTGTGGTGCAAAGCCCCACGCGGTTTTCAAGAGAGCGTGATGAATAGTGATCCAGAACACTTCTTTGTCCCGCCATATGTAGGGCATCACGGTTGGATTGGCATGTGGCTGGATGTAGAACAGGATTGGGAGTTCATCACGGCATGTATCCATGAGAGCTACCGGATGAGCGCGTCAAAAAAGTTAGCCGTTCAAGCGGGTTTGCTCAAGAACGGCTAAGGCAGACAGGCATCTATGATTCGTCGGAAACAGTAGGATCAAAGCGTGAGCGACGGTTTTCATTGGTGGTGAAATACCACGCCGCCGCAAGCGAGATTCCGCTAAACAGCCCACCCAACACCAACCCGACGATCACCGCCCATATCAAGGTTGTGCCCTGCTCCAATGCCATGAATAACAAGCTGGCAAAACTGATCACCACACCAATCGCGGCGATCACTGCTGGATGCCCGATGCGCCGGCGGATGAGGATGTACATCGCCACTTGCACGAACGCAAAAACCGCGAAATAGATCAAAGATGTTGACTGCATATTCTCTATCGCTCACTTGAGTCTCTTGCGAACCCATGCACACTCGGATTTACGCATTTGAAAGAAAGAATTGGTCGGACGCGATATATCGCGCCCCTACAGATGTGCCAAACTGCGTAACGATTACACACTTCTATGTAACGCTCGATTGGACAGAAACGCTACACCGAATTTAGTGAGAGTTTCTTCACGCACTTGAGCAGAATCTTTACACCGGATCACATGGCATCGAGGGTTCGCAGAATGGCGCGAACGGGTGAGCCGCATACGTCATCGAGCTTCAAGGGAAGCGCGATGAGTTCGTAAATGCCATCGGGCACGCCGCGAAGCTGAACGGTTTCCAAATTGACCATGCCGTGATGCTTCAAACGATGATGACAATCGAGTGTTTTGCTATCGAAGGCATCGACAGATGGAGAATCCAGCCCGATCAAGACGACATTTTGAGCCGCCAGCCAATCGATCAATTCGATGCTCAAATAGGGAAATTGAGTGGGGAATTGATCGTCGGGCAAATCGCTCACGTGGCTGTGGATGAGCAGTCGCTGCACACCTCCCATCGAGTCGATACCGAGATTGCCGGGTGTCAAAGGACCGGATCGCCTACCGACAGTGATCACCCGTGCCGTGCCGAGATAATGCTCGAAGGGCATCGCCGCCGGATGCGCGCCTGTATCGTCATAGTGATAGTAGGCATCGGCGTGTGTGCCTGTGTGCGCGCTCAAGGTGAGGGTGAAAAGGTTGACGGAACTGCCATTTTGCTTGAGCAGAGCCGCGGCGGGCGTGAATTGGGTATCCCCGGGCCAAACCGCCAAGCGCGGGGTCACGGTGCGCGTGATGTCGTAGATCATGACGAGGATTTGCTCCGGTTAAGTTGTTCTTGAACAAACACATTTGGGAGTGTAGCAGAAAAAGTCAATTTGGTTGGTTCTTAAATTTGACGAGCGCGCAGTTTTCGGCTAAAATACAGAACAAATTTTCCAAATGCTGCGGGGGTTGAAGTGCCAAATCTGCGTTATACTAGGCAGTTAAACAGCCACCTCATTTTGGAGAAAAAACAGCATGTCAGCTTTATTTGATCTTCGCGGAAAAGTGGCGATCATCACGGGCGCGTCACGCGGAATCGGGCAAACCATCGCGGAAACCTATGCCGAAGCGGGGGCGAAAGTGGTGTTGAGCAGCCGCAAGCAAGAATCGCTTGATGAAGCGGCAGCGGCGATCAAGGCGAAAGGCGGGGAAGCCTTGGGAATCGCCGCGCACAATGGCGAAAAAGCCGCGCTGCAAGCACTCGTCAAGAGCGCGGTTGATGCGTATGGCAAAGTGGACATTCTGGTGAACAACGCGGCGACGAATCCGCATTTTGGCATGATGCTGGACGCAGAGGACAGCATGTGGCAAAAAACGTTCGAGGTAAACATCATGGGGAATGTATGGCTGACACAAGCCGTCGTCCCGGTGATGCGCGCCAACGGCGGGGGCAAAATCGTGAATATCGCGTCGATTAACGGGCTGCGTCCGGGGCGGATGCAAGGGGTTTACAGCGCGACAAAAGCCGCTGTGATCAACTTGACGCAAACGTTAGCGATGGAATTGGCAGTTGATAATATCCACGTGAACGCGATTGCGCCGGGCTTGGTGAAAACGAAGTTTGCCAAGGCAATCTGGGAAAACGAGATGATTTTGAACTCTATTCTTGACCGCACGCCGCTGCGCCGGATTGGCGAACCGGAAGACATCGCTGGAATCGCGCTGTTTCTCGCGTCGCCCGCATCAAATTTTGCGACGGGACAAGTATTCGTCGTCGATGGCGGCGTGACTGTTCCAACGTTGTAAGTGATCGTTTCAGCTCATCCTTTCGGAGTCTTATGCGCTTCATCTTGTACACCGACAAAACCGTTTCGCAATGCTTGAGCGCGATTAACGAGCGCACGCAAGTGAAGGGGACTGCCAGCAAGCCCGGCATCGAAGGATTGATCGCCACCAAAAGCGGGACTTTTGAGTTGAGTACGTCCACGCGCGTGATCGCCACGATCTCGCGGCGCACGACGCTGACGGCGCAGCTTGACCGCGAAAACAACATGACTATCGTGCGCGGGAGTGTGCCAAGCGGCGCTCCGCCACAAGGAATTGTGCTGATGTTCGTGGTGATGGGGCTGATCGCGCTGTTTTTGGCGAGCGAAAATACCCTGCTGGCGGGCGCGATGATCGTGACCGCAGGGGTGTTGTTCGTGGTCCTGCGCGGGGATTACATCAACAGCGAGTATTTGCTCGATGAAACGATGAAAACCCTGCGCGCGAAAGAAACGCCGCCAAAACCTGCCGCGAAAGCGAGCGCGCCGAAAACGTTGAGCGCGCCGGCGCGATCCACCGCGACAGTGAAAGCGGCGGTATCCAAGCCTGCCGGGCAAAAATCGGGGAAAACCAGCCCATAAGGGCGCATCACGATGCGCCCGCCAACAACGGGCGGCTCGTGAGCCGCCCCTATAGGTGTGTGTCAGGCGGGATGTGGTGAAACATCCCGTTTTTGTTGGCGTTAGGATACAATAATCTAATCGCCATTTGATTGTTAAAGGAATTCTTTATGCAAATTCAAACAGAGTCCCTTTTGGTCGAACGTCATGATGCCGTAACTATCCTCACGATCAACCGCCCTGAAGTGAAAAATGCTGTCGATGATGTAGTGATGCCAGCGATCCGCGAAGCGTTGAATGCCGCTGAAAACGACGGGACGCGCTGCGTCGTCCTCACGGGCGCGGGGGGATCGTTCTCCGCAGGCGCGGACATCAAAAAAGCGGTGGTGAACGGGATGACCGCCGACAGCACGTACCGGATGCTGACGGAAGTGTACGGACCGACGCTGAAAGCGATCCGCGCCTTTCCCTACCCTGTGATCGCGGCGGTGGATGGTTACGCGGCGGGGATCGGCTGTGATATGGCGCTGGCGTGCGATATTCGCCTTGCCAGCGAACGCGCCAAGTTCAGCGAATTGTTCATTCGCGTGGGCTTGATCCCCGATGGCGGCGGGACGTATCTGCTACCGCGTTTGGTCGGCACAGGGCGCGCGCTGGAAATGATGTTCACAGGCATGGATGTAGACGCGCAAACAGCAGTCAGTGTGGGGTTGGCGAACCGCGTGTATCCGGTTGAAACATTTATGGATGAAGTGCTTGCATACGCGGGGAAGATCAGCAAGCAGTCACCAGCGGCGCTGCGATTGGGCAAACGCGCGGTGCAAGAATCGCTCAATTCGAGCTATGACGATGCGCTGGCGCGCGAGGCGAACTTCCAACGGGAAATTCTGTATGGGGACGATGGTGCGGAAGGGTTCATGGCGTTTGTAGAAAAACGCGCCCCCGTGTGGAAGGGGAAATAAAGAGAGAAAAGAAGGATTCACCGCATAGGGAAAATGAGCCGATGCGTAATCGTTGAATGTAGGACTGATGCCTGCCTCATCCGTTTTGTAATGCACAGAGACAAGAACGACGGGGCGGGTTCCCGACCCACAAATGTCTGTTTACAGGTTATGCGTCTTGCGGATGTGGTCAAGGAGCGCAGCGCAGCCCTTGACCACTATCTCGAAGGTGTCATCAAAGCGACCATGATAGTAGGGGTCGCTGACTTCATCGACGGTTACTGTGCCTGCTGTTTTTGCGTAGCTCAAGAACAGCCCAATTTCGGCTGATGGAGCGCCCTTTGGCGTGCTGCGCGCCGCGCGTTCGAGTACGCTCAAATTCTCGCGATCCATCGCCAGCACGTAATGGAAGTCGTAGAGATCGCTCCAACTGGTTTGGCGCGCGCGCCCATCATAGGGAATCTCGTTCTTTTCCAACACCTTGAGCGTGCCGGGATGCGCCGGATCACCGACGTGCCACCCACCTGTCCCGGCAGAATCCACGGTGATTTGTTCGGTCAACCCTGCCTTGCGGATCATATGGTTGAACACGGCTTCCGCCATAGGCGAACGGCAAATATTGCCCATACACACAAACAGCACTTTGATCATGGCTTCAGCGGTTTCTCCAATACAGCCAGCGGTATAAGGGCTTTAGTCCGTCGATGGATTTGGGCGGGGAGATAGTTCATCTTCCGGTGTTTTACCGTAATCCGCCGCAAGTTTATCCGCGCGATCTTCCGTGTCCGTCAGCGGGGCGGCTGCCGACACGCGGTTGATCGGCGTAACGTCTTGAACGGGCGCGCTGCCCGATCCGCCTGTGAGGGTGTCGAGTTCGGCTTCGGCATCCACCGCGGTAGTAGAGGCATTGTGTCCGCTTCCGGTCATGCTGGGGACGGCAGATACGGGCACATCTACGCTTAAATCAGGGCGATTTTGTTCGTAGCGCGTGCCTTCACCAACCACTTCATCCGTGCCGCGCTGCGAATCGCTTTCGCCAATCGGCGTGGGTTCGTCTTCCGTCGCACCCAAGCCGCGCACAACAGGGACTTCATCGGTTTTACGCGATTCGGTGGGCGGGCGGTTGGCAATTGAATCATCTAGCGCCGTATCGGTGCGGTTGAACAGCGTGCCGAAATCTGGTGGGTTGATCGGGTCTTGGCTGACCATCGTAATCTTGCCGTCGATGAATGCGCCTTCTTCGGTTGTCAGCGCGGCGGCGCGAATATCTCCCCACACGCGCCCGGTACGCAGAATTTGCACTTTTTTCCCGCTCACGTTGCCGCGCACCGCGCCCGCAATCGAGATGTTCTTCGCGTTAATGTCCGCGTTGATTTTGGCGGTTTCACCAACCAGCACATTCCCGGTGATCTCTAATGTGCCGGTGAAAGTGCCATCGAGGCGGACATTGGCGCTGCTGCGAAGTACGCCTTCTAACGTGCTGCTCGTCCCCAGCACGGTTTCAAACCCCACCTGCGGAGTCGGGGCGACGGGGGACTGCGGCGGCTGTGGACGCTGCGCGGTGGAATCGCGCGTGGGTGAAGTGCTGTCGCCGGGGCGATTTTCGCCGGGGCGGGTATCTGTTTGTCGGCGGCTGCCAAAGAACGACATAATCGGCTCTCCCTTCAACGGGCTGCCCTGTTTCGGATAACTCTCGCCTCAACTATAGCAGACGGCGCATAAATTTGGCATAAACAACCGTGAGAAAAGGCAAAATGGGCGGCTCATGCGAAGCTCGTGTCGCCGCCGCCTCTACGAGTGTCGAATTTCCGCTAGAATAAGCCGACGATATTGCCGTCTTTGTCAATATCGACTTTTTCGGCGGCGGGATGTTCGGGCAAACCGGGCATCGTGGTCATTTCGCCGCACAGGGGATAGATAAATCCCGCGCCGACGCTGGCGCGCACCTCACGGATCGGCAGGGTGAAGCCCGTCGGCGCGCCTTTTAGGGCGGGATCGTGGCTGAAACTGAGATGCGTTTTTGCCATGCAGATGGGCAGTTTGCCGAAACCGTTCGCTTCGTAGTCCCGAATCTGGCGTTCGGCGGCGGGTTCATAGCTCACACCTGCCGCGCCGTAAATTTCGGTGGCGATGATTTCGATTTTGCGCTTGATCGGCAGATCGAGGTCATACAGCGGGTGGAATTGATTGGGGCGATTCGCCGCCGTGACCACCATTTCGGCAAGTTCAATCGCGCCTTTGCCGCCATCCATGAAGTGACTGCCAACAGCAGCGCCCAACGCGCCGGCTTCAATCGCAATCCGGCGGATCGCTTCGATTTCTTCGGGATGGTCGCCCACGAACGAGTTGATCGCCACAACAGGCGTAACGCCGTGCTTTTTGATGTTTTCGATGTGACGGCGAAGGTTCGATGCGCCGCTTTCCACATCGGCGATGTTCTTTTCGAGCATTTCAGGCGGGAGGGGTTTGCCCGCGACGACTTTATAGCGTCCGCTGTGGGTTTTGAGCGCGCGCACGGTGGCGACCAAAACGGCTGCGTCGGGTTTGAGTCCACTGGCGCGGCACTTGATGTTGAAGAACTTCTCCGCGCCAATATCCGCCGCGAAACCCGCTTCAGTGATCAAGTAATCGCCGCACTTGATGCCAAACATATCGGCAAGGATACTGCTGTTCCCCTGCGCGATATTGGCGAATGGTCCGGCATGGACAAATGCGGGCGTGTTTTCGAGGGTTTGCAGCAAATTCGGGCGAAGCGCCTCACGCATTAAGACCGTCATCGCGCCCGCCGCGCCGATCTGCTCGGCGGTGACGGGTTCTTTGTTCTTGGTGAGCGCAACGACGATACGCCCGAAGCGTTGGCGGATGTCTTGCAAGGACGTAGTGAGCGCGAGAATCGCCATGACTTCGCTGGCGACGGAAATATCGAAGCCGCTTTCACGTGGGAAGCCGCCGACATTTTTGCCACCCAAGCCGATGATGATGTCGCGCAGCGCGCGGTCATTTACGTCGAGTACACGCTTCCACGTGATGGTTTCGGGATCGATATTGAGGGGGTTATCGCGCAGCAGGCGGTTGTCAATCATGGCGGCAAGCAGGTTGTTCGCCGCTGTAACCGCGTGAATATCGCCTGTGAGGTGGAGATTGAACGTTTCCATCGGCACGACTTGCGAATAGCCACCGCCCGCCGCGCCGCCCTTGATGCCAAATGTCGGTCCCTGCGAAGGCTGGCGAAGCGCGATGATGCCGCGTTTGCCGATGTGTTTCATCGCCTGCCCCAAACCTACGGTTGTCGTACTCTTTCCCTCCCCTAATGGAGTGGGCGTGATGGCTGTGACCAAAATATATTTGGCGTTCGGGCGATCTTTGAGTTTGTCGAGCGCATCGAGCCGAAGTTTTGCTACATAGGGGCTGCCATAGAGATCGAAATCATCGGTTGTCAGTCCCATTTCGTCGGCAATTTGCTCGATGGGCTTGAGAGTCGCGCGTTGGGCAATTTGTAAGCTAGAAAGCATACTAGACCTTTTTCTACTACGGTGAACAACAATCAATACTTGAGACAGCTTCTAAGCCATAACCGTTTTTCGGCAGACGCGCAGAAAGGCTTGTCCGCAAATAAAAGCTTCTCTTGCGCTTTGCCGCTGTAGGCTGAGAACCCGGCTTCGCTCAAGCTGCGAGAAGCGCACCGGCTGATGCCGGCTGGTAGCGCGTCTGCGCGTGAAGCGTGAAGATGGGTATCACAGCAGACGTTATGAAGCCCGCTTCAGCGGGTGCAAGGATCAGGCGGAGGTCCCGCTGCCGACGCAAGCGAACGAATCCGCACAATGCGGACGATACAATTGCGGACAAGCCTTATATCGCGTCCCTACCTTCAATGCTGTATCCAATTTGTCCAGCATATTTGAACTATTAGCTTAGCTTCACTATAGCGATAATGCTTCATTTACGAACCTGATGAATGGCGTGCTTTTGAGCGAAATTGCTCCATAACCAATAGAACCAAGTGGAATCTTGTGGTTCTATTGCTTCGCCTGTGAGGGCGGGTGTAGCGTTTAATAGATGTTTAACTTCTTACGTGTAACACGGTTACGTGTAGCAATCCTTCTAACACAACTCTAAAGGCACTAGTATTATGCAGGTCAAATGGTCTTTGCCGCTTGCGCCGAATGGGCTTGCGTCAACTGAGCGTGCGAACTTCAATCATCTAGTACTCGACATCGCTTGGTTTGGGCTGGCGCTTGCCGCGACTTCGCGCTTTACGTCGGTCTATGCGATTCGGTTGGGGGCTTCCCCGTCCGATCTCGGCTGGCTGACGGCATTACCCGCATTGGTGCTGCTGCTGTCATCATCGGTGGGGGCGCTGTGGGTGCGGCGCTTTTCGAGTGTATCGCGCGCGCTCATATTCCCCGGTCTTGGATTCCGATTCATCTTCCTGCTTCCAGCATTCGCGCCGTTGTTTCCACGGCAGTGGCAGCCCGCATGGTTGATCATTTCCGCAGCCCTTCCCGCATTGATGCAAGGGATCGCGGCAACGGCGTTCGTCACGTTGATGCGAAGCGCGATTCACGATCAACAAATGCAAAAACTGCTCAGCCGCCGTTCGATGGTGATGAATATCACGATTGCGGTGGGTGCGCTGGCGTTTGGGTTATGGTTAGAGCAAGCGCCCTTCCCGCTCAATTATCAAGTGATGTACGTGATTGCGTTCGTGTTCGCGTTGATCAGTTTGCGCCACTGTTTGAGCGTGAATGAGAAATTCAATTCGTGCCATAGATATATCCCGCGGGAACAGCAGAAAACATCGCTGCGCGAAGAATGGACGCGCATGGTTGCGCCATGGAAAACGCCGGCTTTTCGCAGTGTGGCGCTGGTCGTGGTGATCACACATATCGCGTTCTTCTCGGTGTTCCCGGTCACGCCGCTGCATATCGTCCGCAATTTGGGCGCGACGGAAGGCTTTATGGCATTGTTCGGTCTGGTGGAATTATCCGCAGGCGCGATGGTGGGCATTTTTGCCACGCGCATTAGCGCGCACATTGGCACTCGCGCGATGATCGCGCTGGCGATGCTTGGCACGGGTGTGGCGGCGATGATCTTCGCGTTCTCACCGAATATGTATGTTACGCTGATCGGCGCGGCGATTTCCGGCGCGACGTGGACGGCAACAGCGATGATCGGCTTGTTCGCGTATTTCACTGAAAACACGCCTGCCGACAAAATGACTGATTATTCGGTTGCATATCATCAGGTGATTGGCGCGGCGACGTTTGTGGGTCCGCTGTTGGGGAGCGCGCTGGCAAATTCTGGCATGAATCTGGTGACGGTGCTGCTGATAGGCGCGGCGCTTCGGCTGTTATCCGCCCCGCTGCTTGAGCATCATTTGATGGGCAAGATCAAGACGGTGGGCGCAGCGGCTACGCACAAAATCGGGCTGCGAACACACTAATCAAGAGATGCATCGCAGAGGGCGGGAGAGAATTCTCGCCCTCTTTGATTCCTGCCCATTATTCCTACGATTGCCCGTCGTGATCGCGTTTGCGACGTTTGGCGCGGCGTTCTTGATAGCGGCGATTTGCGTCATCGCTTGGCAGGAAGGGCAGGAATTTACGCCGCGCCCACTTCGCCACAATTCCAGCGCGCGCCGCTAGCCATGCGCGATCCGCGCGTTCGGCGCGCGATTCGGTTTCGGCGGCGGATCGATCCGGTGCGCCGTAGCGTTCGACGGTGTACAGCCGCGTGATCTGCGTGACGGGCGGCTCGATGATAGGAAGCTGACGCGCGACAACTTGGCGGCGTTCATCCGGTGTTTGTTCAGCGGCGGGGCGAATCCCCACCAGCGGGAGATACCGTTCTAAGCGGGCATAAGCGCGCATAATCGGGTTCATGCCGCGCAAGCCGCGCCATTCCCACCACCAGTAGATCAAGAATGCCAGCGCGACCAGCAAGCCAATCACCAGCAAAAAGACCAGCAGCGCCGTGAGCGCGGGGATGATAAACGACAGCGGTCCGCGCGGTTGAGGTCGCGTGGGCGGCGGCTGTGTCGGAAGCGGCACGGGAGTCGCCGTAAACGTCGGCTGTGGAGTTGGCGTGAGTGTCGGCGGCTGTTCCTGCCCGACCGCCGAATCCGGTTCGCCGCTGGGCGTGGTGGATGGATCGAGCGTGGGCGTGTCCGTGGGCGTGGGCGTTTCGCTCGGTGTCGGGGTCGCGGATGGTGTTGAAGTCGGCTGACTTGGCGTGATCGTCGGCTGCTGCTGATCGTCAGGATCGCCGCGATTGATCGGCGCTTGCGCGGAAGTCGGCTCAAATTCGATCCAACCATAGCCGGGGAAATAGACTTCCACCCACGTATGCGCGTCCTTCTCGCGGACGACATAAGCGCGCTGTGCTTCGTCATACTGCCCCTGCGCGAAGCCCGCCGCCATTCGCACGGGCACGCCCAACGAGCGCAGCATCAGCACCATCGACGAGGCATAGTAATTGCAGTATCCCTGTCGTAAATCGAACAGCACCCAATCAACCGCATCGCGTCCCGGCGGCGGCTGCGGAATCACCTCGTTGTAGGTGATGTTGACGCGCAACCACGCTTCGATGGCGCGTGCCATATCGTAAGGCGTGGTCGCGCCCGCCGCAGTGACGATTTGACGGGCGAGTTCGGCGGTGCGGGGAGTCATTGACGGTATGTAGTTGTGATAGGTACTCGTCACCCACGCGGGATATTGCGTTCCGGCAGCGCGCAGTTGATCGGCTGTGGCGGCGTTCATCAAGCTGGTGACGGTGTAGGTATCGCCTTCGTACAGCACGCGCATGGGGCGAATGACCGAGACAAGCATCTGCGATTGGCTGGCATCCGAATAGCGCAAGTCGGTGCGGGTGGGCAAATCAACGCGCGATGGCTGCGGCGCGGCATAGACCAAGCGCGATGCGCTCAATCCCATGATGAACTGCTGCTGGACTGGCACGCGCGATCCGGCGATGTACGGTTCGGCGTTGATCTCCAACGGCGCTTCGGGATCGGTGAGTCGGGTATCCGCCGCCGAAGTCCAGCGCCCCGCGTCATACGTATCGAATACGCGCGAACGCCAGTAGTAGCGGCGCGTAGGCGGTGCATCGACAAAAAAGACGACATCATCGCCCAAACGGATCGCGCCGCCGAGCTGGAGCGAATCGCCGCCGTAGTAATCGGCGGTGGTGGGACCTTGGGTTTCGGCGGATTCAAATAGGCGATTCCACAGCTCGCTCATCTGCGTGAGGGGTTCGTTGGCGAGAAATTCTTGAAACCGCTGCAAGCGATCTTGTAAATCGCTCGACGGAATTAACCACGCGAAGGCAAGGATGATCACCGCCATGAGCGTACCGACGCGGAATACCTGCCAGCGGAGTTTCGCGGGTGTGCGAATGCCGTTGAGATACCAATCCCACTCGCGGCTGTCGAGGTTGGAGCGCACGATCAGCAGCAGGGTGAGAAACGTGAAAACGAGCAGATAACCGTCGAGGTTGGAAGCGCCGGTGTAATAGACGCTGTTGGTGACGAGGATCAACGCGGGAGGAAGCACCGCCCGCCATACCCGATCCACGCGAAAGAGATGCCAGACAAGGTTATAGCCGAGCAGCCAGAACAATCCGCTTGCCAGCAGGGTGAATACCAGCGGGTCTTGGTTGATGCCGCCGCTAAGGGCATCGACGATCCATGTGAACAGGCGCGAGAACGTGTTGTATACGCCTTCGCCCAAGTCACCGGGATCGTTGATCGCCGCGATGAGCAGTGAAAATGACGCGCCGTAGATGCTGCTGATGATCAAGCCGATGAGTTCGTTGTAGTGGCTGCGCGCTAAAAGAAACCCAAAGAGGATGCTCAACAGAGCGACGGGCGCGACGGTTCGCATCTCAAGGGGCCAGCCAGCGGCATTAAGCGCCAGCGCGGGCATGAGGATCAAGATGGCGCTGACGATCAGCGTGGGGACATCCCCCGGCGCGAAGAATCCGCGCCAGAACTGCGCGATGCGGCGAAGCCATCGCCCGAAGGTTGGGCGCGGCTCACGCTTGCGTACACGGGAAGCAGAAGCCATACAGTAAGTCGTGTCTCATCTACCGAAACAAACATGGACATTGTACGGGTGGGAACGGGCAGACACAACCCACGATAGTCCGCCGCTTGACTGCTTCACCCCGCAACATGCGGGTACGCAAGGGAAAAGCGCGGGGGTATAATATTTATGCGCTCAAGCACGCCGGGTGATCGCGGCGGGAGTCTCCGCAAGGGGATGTTCTGTCGAGGAAAGTCCGCTCTCCATAGGGTACGGTGCCGGTTAACAACCGGGCGGAGTGATCCGATGGAATAGTGCAACAGAGAAGGATATTGCGGAATGTCCCGTCGGGGACATTCCGTGAGGGTGAAACGGTAGTGTAAGAGACTACCAGCGCGGTTGGTAACAATCGCGGCTGGGCAAACCCCACCGGGAGCAAGGCAAAGCAGGCGCATTGGGGCGACCCGTCCCGCAAAAAGCGCCGGGTATGCCGCTTGACGGCGCGAGCAATCGCGTTCGCAGAGAGATGATCACCGGGGGCAACCCCACAAAAAGCGGCTTATAGGTGCGCTTGAGCGCCTTTTTCCCCGCAGCTCTGTTTAGCTCCACAGCCGATCATGGGAGCGTTCGTCGTCCCATTCGGTGGTGGCATCGAAGTAGCCGCCGCGACGGCTCATATCCATGCAGCTTCGCAGCCCTTCTTCATTGACATCGGTAAAGCCTAAACCGGGCGCTTCAGGGACAATGGCAAAGCCATCTTGAATGATTGGCGTGGAAATGCCCTGCACCAAGTTATCCCACCACGCAATATCGACAGAATGATTCTCTAGCACATAGAAGTTTTCGGTGGCGGCGGCACAGTGAATGTTGGCGAAAAATGAAACGGGCGAACCCGCAAAGTGCATTGCCATCGCCACGCCGTAATCCTGCGCCAAATCCCCAATTTTCTTGGTTTCCAGCAGCCCGCCGGAAGTTGCTAGATCGGGATGGATGACCGAGAGGGCATGTGACTTAAGCAGCGGCAGGAATCCCTCTTTCAAATAAATATCTTCACCTGTACACAGCGGCGTAGATACATTTTGCGAAAGTTTCACCCATTGTTCCGTTAGCTGCCACGGGATCACGTCTTCGTACCACGCCAGCGTAAAAGGATCGAGCGCGCGACCAAGCCGAATGGCGCTTTCGACATTGAGATGACCGAAATGATCCGCTGCAAGCGGAATTTCATAGCCAATCACGTCGCGCACCTGCCGGACGTATTCCACCAGATACTCGATGCCCAACTGCGTCACTTGAATGCCCGTGAATGGGTGCATGATCGTCGTGCTGTCGAGCATGTCCGGCGGAGCGCTCAACGCGCCGGGGATGTCTTTCAGAAGTCCGATTCCAATGTCCATTTTCAAGAATTTGAAGCCGCGTTCCATGCGCTTTTTGAGCCGTTCGCCCATTTGCCGACCATCCGCCACCGAGTCGGTATCGCAGTAGCACAGCACTTTGTCGCGGAACTTGCCGCCTAGCAGTTGATAAGCGGGGACGTTGTAGGCTTTACCCGCGAGATCAAAGAGCGCCATTTCGATCCCGCAAACGCCGCCCCCCTGCCGCGCATGATGGCCGAACTGTTTGATCTTGCGGAAGATTTTGTCGATGTTGCAGGGGTTTTCGCCAATGATTCGGCTTTTGAGCATGAGCGCGAAGGTTGGGCTTGCGCCATCGCGCACTTCGCCGTAGCCGCTGATTCCCTGATTCGTGTCCAAGCGGATGATCGAACAATCAAAAGGCAAGCCGCGCAGATTACACACGCGCATATCGGTAATTTTTAGGTCGGTGGGGCGAGAATAAGTATTGACGTTTGCTTCTAAGGATTGGTTGCCGTCCATGGTGGATTCTCCCGTAAATGCGTCATAGCGAATAAAAACGCCGCTTGATCAATTGAATTTGTTGACAGGTCACAAAATGCCCCTACAATGATTGATTATTAATAATTAAGTGGATTGTGGCAAAAAGATTTGAGCCTTAGAACACCTCACAAACGTGATGTACAAATTACATCGCTGGCAGATCAGGTCTACAGCTATCTGCGGCTTGCAATTATCTCGTCAGAACTTGCTCCCGGCGAAAAACTCGTCGAATTAGACATCGCCAAGCGCATGAGCACCAGCCAAGGACCTGTGCGCGAAGCCCTTCAGCGGCTTGAACGCGATGGATTGGTTGAGCGCAAAGCGCGCAGCGCCAGCTACGTAACCAGCATCCCCATGGATGAGATGTACGAACTTTTTGCCGTGCGCGCCAGCATCGAAGCGTTTGCTATCCGGCACACCGCGCAGCACATTACCCCCGAACAATGCAGCCAGCTTGACTCGCTGATCTACGACATGCAAAAAGCGGCAGTCGCCAACGACATTATTCGTTTGGCTGAATTTGATATGGGACTGCACCGCACTATCGTTGAACTGTCCGGGCGTTCCAGCTTGCTGCGGGTATGGAATCCGCTGTCTACCCAATGCGAACGTTTCATCGTGCAGTCCCATCCTATTCACTATCCCGATTATGTAGAAATCGCCACGCGGCACACGGTGATTGTCGATGCCTTACGCGCACATGATGCCGAAGCCGCCGTCCGTGCAGTCCAAGAGCATATCATGCTCATATGGCCCAAAATTAATCCATAAGCGCCGAAAGGGGGAAGCCGGCACGCAAGAACAGCACGCCACATCATTTTGTTAAAGGTTATCTATTAAGGAGTCTAGAGGGATGGGAAAAAAGAACTTAACGCGCCGTGAGTTTTTACGTCTCGCTGGTGCATCGGGCGCAGCGCTTGCCGCCGCGCAAACCGGAATCATATTGGCTCAAGACGCGACGGCAACCCCTGCCCCAACGCCTACGCCGCTGCCGCTGCCGGTGGGGACTGCTGGTACACTGAGTGTCATTCACAAGACTGAATATTTTGAAGTTGTTCAAACAATGTTCCGCGAAGCTGTTGAAGCATTCGGGGCTGAGAATAACATCCCACTCAACATTTCCACCGCCAACCCGGAAATCTTCGGTGATTTCACCGCGAAAATGCTGGCAGCAGTCGAAGCGGGCAACCCGCCCGACCTTGGCTACCATGTCCTGAGCATCCCGCAAATGTACGCGCTCAACCTTGTTGAAGATGTCACCGATGTGGTTGAGACATTGATCAACCAGTACGGCGCGGTTGTGCCGCGAATCGCGGAAGCCAACGCCAAGATTGACGGCAGATGGTGGGCTGTGCCGTTCATGTGTACGACGGGCGCATGGTTCGCGCGGCGCGATGTTTTTGAAGCGGCAGGTATTGACGTTAACACGCTTGACACATGGGATGCACGACGAGAAGCGGCGCTGGCGGTTTCTGACCCCGACAACAACATGTGGGGATGGGGGCTGACGATTAACCGCAGCGGTGACGCACACGGATTCATCCTCTCGGTGATTCAAGGATTTGGCGGAAGTTTCACCGATGAAACCGGTTTGCGCGTGACGTTCAATTCGCCAGAAACTTTGGCTGCCGTTGAATGGCTGGCGGAAACATATATGAGTGACCGCTTCCGCCCAATGCTGCCGCCCGGTATCGAAAGCTGGACGGACACGAGCAATAACGAGGCTTACCTCGCCGGGACGATTGCGCTGACGATCAATCAGCCGAGCGTATATGCCGCCGCTAAAGCGAACAACAACCCCGTGTTTGAGAACACTGCCGTACTCCACAATCCGCTGACACTGGATGGTCGCCTATTGGAAGCGGGCAGCAGCGGATGGCTGACGATTTTCCGCGGCGCGCCCAATGTTGACGCGGCCAAACAACTCATCGTCCACCTGCTCAACCCCGCTACCTATGTCCCGATGGCGCAGAACGGCGGCGGGTTGTTCCTGCCTGCATATGAAAACTTGTGGACGGATGAGGTTCTCGGCACAGATCCCAACTTTGCTGTTTTCCGCGAGATTTTGCTGAACGAAGAGATTTTCTACGGACGTTCGCACCCTGCTCCGCCAAATGCGTTGATCGACGCGATTGATGGCGCGGCAATCACCAGCCAGATGATGGCGAATGTGACCACTGGAGCCATGACTCCCGCACAAGCTGTGGAAGATGCTCACAACCGCATTGTACAAATCTTTGAAGAAGGCGGCGCTCCTCAATCTTAACATCATCGCAAAGCAGGTGGAGCGATGCGTCGCTCCACCTGCTTGTTAGCCCAAGTTGAGTTCTGGCATCCATTTTGCAGCCAGAACCAGCCGAAACGCCCAATCATCATGGCACAATCGAAAGAGAAGGCAAATGGATCAGTCGAAAGGGCTGAAAGTATCGACGGACTTCTACCGCCCTGTACGGACCGTGCATAAAAGCACGCTCTCAAGAATATTAGGACGCGATTGGAAATTGGCATTCGTGTTTGTCCTGCCCATTATCATCATCATGGGTGGGTTAATTCTGTACCCCTTCATTAACGCCATCCATTTAAGCATGACAACCCGTTCGCTCATCACGCGCACCGAAGTATTTGTCGGGTTGGACAATTATGCACGGCTGCTGCAAGACAGCGACTATCTCAGCGCGGTACGAAACACGGTGGTGTTTACGGTTGTTTCGGTCACGCTTAAATTTATCGCGGGGTTGGGCATTGCGCTGCTGCTGCATGGGCGTTTGCCGGCGAAAAATTTGCTTACAGGGCTAATCTTGGTGCCGTGGATTGTGCCGGAAGTCGTCACCGCGCTTACGTGGCGAAGTATCTACGATCCGATTTTTGGCGGCTTGAATCCTATTTTGCAGGGGTTGGGGATCATCAATCGCCCAGTCGCGTGGCTTGCCGAGCCGGGTTTGGCAATGCTGAGCGTGATCATGGTCAATGTATGGAAGGGGATACCCTTTTATGTCATTTTGCTGCTGGCAGGGCTGAAGGCAATTGACCGTGAGCAGTATGAAGCGGCAGAAGTCGATGGCGCAAACGTGCTTCAGCGGTTTCAATACATCACCATGCCGGGTCTGCGATACGTCATTATCACCACGCTGCTGCTGTCATTCATCATGACGTTCAATACCTTCGGTCTGGTTTTCTTGATGACGGGCGGCGGACCGGGGGGCGCGACACGTCTGTTTTCGATCCTTGCTTACGAAAAGGCAATCATCGGGCTGCGTTTTGGTCCGGGAGTCGCCACCGCGTTGAGCATGGCTCCCTTCATGGCAGTGATGATCTTCTTTCTCGCGCGTCACATGCGCCCGGCAGAAAATATGAATGAAGCCGGCAAAATGTCGCGGTTTGAACGCATCTTCCAATCGTTTGACCGCTTCATCGGGTTCTCGGTCAGCCTCATCTTGCAGCCGCTGTATTGGGGGATGAACGCGGTGAATGCCGTGATAAAGGCGCTGATCCCACCGCGTGCGGAGCCGCGCTGGAGCCGCGCGCAGCGAGAGCGAATGGATGTGAGAACACGGCTGCTGCTGCTCATTCCCGCGTTCATCTTTGTATTGTTCCCCGTATACTGGATTGTCGTCACGTCGTTTAAGAGCGACCTGCAAATTCAACAAATGTCTTCTGTGTTTGTGCCAAACCCGTGGACATTCGAGCAATATCGCTCGTTACTGGTCGATACGCCGTTTTTGAGATGGTTTGGCAATACGTTCATCGTCGCCACCACCAGCACCGCGCTTTCGATAGCGATTGCTTCGCTTGGCGCGTATGCACTGGCGCGGCTGCGCTTTTTGGGGGCGGGGATGCTTACGACGCTTCTGCTTATCACCTACCTGCTTCCCGCATCGCTGTTGTTTATCCCGCTGTATCGCATCCTCACCGAAATTGGCGTGATTGACAGCTATTCCGCGCTGATCCTCACCTATCCAACGTTTCTCACGCCGTTTGCGACATGGGTGATGTTGGGGTATTTCCGTTCGATCCCGGTTGAACTTGAAGAAGCAGCGTTAATTGACGGCGCGAAACGGTTTGGCGCATTTTGGCGGGTGACGTTACCGCTCGCCGCGCCCGCCCTGCTCTCGGTCACGCTGTTCGCTTTCACCAATGCGTGGAACGAATTTTTGTATGCGTTTGTGTTCATCACCAGCGACAGTCTAAAAACTCTGCCCGTTGGGCTGCAACTGCTGGTGTTCGGTGACATCTATCCTTGGGGACAGCTCATGGCGGCATCACTGATGATGGCGGTACCTGTCGTGATCGTCTATGTTTACGCACAGCGTTATTTAGTGGGTGGGCTGACCGCTGGCAGCATTAAAGGCTAACTCGAAATGAAGATCACGGATGTGCAAGCATGTGTCATTGGTCGAGAAGAACCCGACAGCGGCGGGAGTGTGTGGACGTTCGTTCGCATCTATACCGATCAAGGACTTGTTGGTACGGGCGAATGTAATTCCGGCGGCGCGGGTTTTTCGGGGTTTGCGACCAAAGCAGCAATACTTGCCATGAAACCGATGTTGATTGGCGAAGACCCCTTCAACATCAATTTGATCTATGAAAAACTGCGGCGGCGTGGACGGTACGGCGGTTCGAACCACGCGCCGCTGATTTTCGCGCTCACGGGAATCGACAACGCGCTTTACGACATTGTTGGAAAGGCACTCGGCGTTCCCGTGTATAAACTGCTCGGCGGCAAATTTCGTGACAAACTCCGCTTGTATGCCGACTGTCACGCGGGAGAAACCAGCGATCCGCAGGCGTATGCGGACAAAGCTCTTGAGGTCGTGGCGGAAGGGTATACGGCAGTCAAATTCGACGTTGACCATGCCGTTGACGGAAAACTCGATCCATATAACTGGACGGTGGGCGCGCGCGAAATGGATCAGGTGATCAAGTTGATCGAAGGGCTGCGAGAGGGTCTCGGTTTTACTACCGATCTTGCGATTGACTGTCATGGTCAGTTTGATCTCCCGTCCGCGATTACGCTCGCCAAAGCCGTTGAGCCGCTTCGCTTACTGTGGTTGGAAGAACCCGTTCCGGCGGAAAATTTGGACGCGCTGGCACAGGTGCGCCGTTCCAGCAGCACCATCATTTGTACGGGCGAAAATCACTATACGCGCTTTGAGTTTTTGGAAATGTTCGCGCTTAAAGCGACGGACATCATCATGCCCGACCTTGCCAAAGCGGGCGGTATCGCAGAAGCGAAACGCATTGCAGATATCGCGGACGCGCACTATATTCCAATCGCGCCGCACAATGTTTCGTCGCCGCTCGGCATGATGGCGGCGTGTCATGTGATGGCATCTGTTCCCAACTTCCTGCTGCTCGAATTTCATGGGCGCGAGATTCCTTGGTGGAACGATTTGTGCGATGGCGATCATCCGTTCATCGAGCAGGGGTTCATGCGCGTCTCAGAGCGACCCGGAATCGGGGTTGAACTGAATGCGAAGGTGGCGAAATCACTGCTGTGGAACGGCGACACTTATTTTGATTGATCAACGAGACTTCGGGGACCTTTTGTGATGGCTGAACAACTTTCGACAACCGCTTTACAGGCTCGTTGGGACAAAATCCGTGTCGCCAACCTGTACGATACGCTTGATGCGATGGGGTATCCCAACCAATGTCTTGATTTAGGCATTAGACCGTTGTTCCCTCACAGACACCTTGCGGGACAGGTCATCACCGTGCGCGGGAGCGCGTATTCACAATCGCTGCACGGCGATGAGGATGCCAGTTGGACGGGAAACTACTTTGAAGAACTCCGCGCGGCGCTTTATCCCGGATGCGCGGTGGTGGTCGAAAGCGGTGGCGAACTGCACGCGGGAAAATTCGGTGAAATGACGAGTTGGGCGCTGAAAGAAGGCGGCGCGCATGGCATCGTCATCGATTCGTATATTCGGGACTATCTTGGTCTGGAAGTGATACCCGGTTTTACGCCATGTGTGCGCGGCACATCCCCGATTGAGTCGAATAAGCGCTGGCGCATGACCGCGCTCAACGTGCCGATTGCGCTGCCCGGTACGCTGACCGCGCGCGTGCGTGTCGCGCCCGGTGACTGGATTATCGGGGAAGCGGACGGCGTGATCGTTGTGCCGCAAGAGATTGCGATGGAAGCGTTGGTCAAAGTGGAAGATGTCGAAGCGCGTGAACAGGGTATGCGCGAAGATTTCGCGCGCGGCGTGCCGTTTGACGAAGCGTATAAGAAATGGGGACGCGCGTAGGGACACGCAACGAGGCTTGTCCGTAGTTGTTTTTAACCTCACCCCGCACGAACTTCGTTCGAGCCGCCCCTCCCCGAATTCAGGGAGGGGCAAAAGCGTGTGAAAGTGAATATGTGTCAAAGATCGGACGTTTGAAGATTGTTTTGGGCGGGCTTGGCACGGACAGAACAAGTTCCGCGTGCCCCTACAATCCGTATGTTTGAGATGAAGCGGATTTAAGCCTCCGCTGTGTAAAGGATCATTCGTCATGACTGAAGTGCTGCCGGATTTGCTTGCGCCCGATTTGAAGGTGATTTTTTGCGGCACAGCAGCAGGGAACGAATCAGCGCGGCGGGGAGCCTATTACGCGGGGCGCGGCAACAAATTCTGGCGGACGCTGCACGACGTTGGACTCACCCCGCAGGTGATCGTACCAGATGCGTTTGCGAGTGTACTGGAATACGGGATCGGGCTGACCGACCTTGCCAAGTTCGCGCAGGGGATGGATCACACGTTGAAAGCGTCCGATTTCGGTGTAGAGGCGTTTCACGCGAAAATCGAGGCGATAAACCCTATCGCACTGGCGTTTACGAGCAAAAAAGCGGGCAGCACGTACTACCGCACAAAGAAGATCGCGTTTGGTCGCCAGCCAGATCGAATTGGCGACACGGTCGTGTTCGTGCTGCCTTCCCCATCCGGCGCGGCGAATCGCTCATGGGATGTGAAGTATTGGCAAGAAGTGGCGGAGTTTGTACGCCGCTAAACATCGCCCCTCCCCTTGTGGTATATTGTCGAGAGAACCCATCGTTGTAGGGATGCGAGAGAAACTAGTTTCGCTGGCGCGTCCGCAATTGTGTTGCCCGAATTATGTGGAATTGTCCGCTTGCTCCGCCGGAGGCTGAAAGCCCTCCGGCTAGGTGAAAAGCCTGTAAGCCCCCTGAAGGGGGCTAAAAACGATTCTGTGAAGGAAAGTCAGAAGCCTTACAAGCCCGCTTCAGCGGGTTCAGGTTCAGGCGGGGGATTACATTCCCCGCCGACACAAGCGAACGAATACGCACAATTCGTGTGTTTTAACTATGGACAAGCATAACGGCGCGTTCATGAGGTGACACCATGCGAAAGATCATCATTCACCGCAGCAATCCTGATGAAGAAGTTGCGTATTGGGTCGAGTGTCCCAGTTTGGGGATTGCCAGCATGGGTGACACCATCGACGAAGCAATACGGATGATCCATGAGGCGATTGGACTGCATATTGAGGACTTGATGGCGCATGGCGAAGTAATCCCACCAGAAATGTAAACGTGGCGGACACGCCGGAAGAAACAAATTTCTCTCGCATCTCTACGAAGCACGAAAATTGAGAGGTATTTTAGGTCTATGCACATCATTCATGTGAGTATTCAGGTGAAACCGGAACACAGCGCGGCGTTTATCGAAGCGACCAAAGAGAACGCGCGGAACAGCATCCAAGAGGCGGGGATCGTCCGCTTCGATTTCTTGCAGGTGCGCGATGATCCGACGCGCTTCATGCTGGTCGAGGTGTACAAAACGGCGGATGATCGGCTGAAGCACCGCGAAACCGCGCACTATCTCAAATGGCGCGATACTGTCGCGGACATGATGTCAGAACCGCGATCCGTCGTGGAGTTTGTCAACATTGTGCCGGAAGATGGGAACTGGCGCTAGGCAAACGAAAACGCGAATGGGAAATGCCCCCATTCGCGTTTTTTCATTCACACAAGCGTGTGACTGCTTAACGCTTACTTACCGCCGCCATACGTGCCGCTGGCGAACTGAATGGGAACGCCGTTTTCGATGGTGTAGGTAATGCTCGAACCACTCGGGCAGCCATCCCAGATGAACCAGTAGGTCTTGCCGCCGTTCATCGGGGCGGTGAGTTCCATACGACCATCTGCCGTCGGGCTGACATTGACACCCGCGAAGCTGGCGCTGCCGCCATTTTCAACCGAACCGAGATCCGTGCCAGTGACCGAGAAGAAGGTGGTCGAAGTGCCGTCGCAGTAGAGGACAACGGGTGCATGAGCGTGCGGATTGATGCGACCATCTCCCGCAAGCGGGTTGCTGCTGCCGGTGCGAATGGTGAGGGTATACGGACCAGTGGACGAGCCGAAGCCATCCGCGCGGAAAATATACGTTCCAGCAACCGGTGCGGTGAAGAACACGCGCGAGCTGTCGAAGGCATCGCAGTCCACGCCGTTCGGGTCATCATCCGAGCCAAAGCCGTCGTCATTGTATGCGTCGGCAAAAATCGTGTCGGATGTGTCGCTGCCCGGGAAGAATACGCTCAACACCGGGTCAAGCGGACGGCTGACACCGTCAAAGTCACAAACAAGCGTCGCGACAACGGATTCGCCCGCGATGAGGTCGAGTGCCCACAGGTCATACTGCGCGCCGCTGGCAATATTGCCGCTGACTGCGGTGTCGATTGCGAACGCGGGGATCGCTGCAGCTAACAGGGCGGTGAAGGCGAGGACGATAAGAATTAACTTCCGATGGCGAATCATAGCTACCCCCTTGTGTAATATTCAATGACATGTAACATCATCATACACAAATATGTGTATTAGAACTGTAACATCCTGTAAAACATTATAAATGCGAAAACATGCGCGATGCCGTTTATTTTGGAAGAATTCACAAGAGGAAATAATGGATGCGCTGATCAAACGACTGTTTGGCGGTGGATCAAGGGGGAAACCTCACCCACTGGATGACATGCGAACGGGACTTCCCGCGCCGAACATTGTGAGCAATTTGCCCATCCCGCCGCCTGTACAACCCCGTGTGTTGGCGATTGTACACAATCCGATCATCCGCGCGAAAGGCGGCATGAAGGCGCAGCAGGCATATGGTTGGAATAATCCCGATAAGCTGGCGGCAGAGTACATCGCGGATATTCAGGCGATCAGCTACGGCTACGCGCAGTATGAAATTGTCGAACGCATCGAAATGGATGAATTTCCGCTAAAGCTGGATGGGTTTCGCTACACCGACGAGACGTTTCACCGCGCATGGCTGGCGCGCCAATTTCACCAACCGGATTCAGTCGATTACATGGCGCTGGTTAAGCAGTTCAAGATGATCGAACGAGTGAACGACAACCAGATTGACGAAGTATGGCTGCTCGGATTTCCGTACTGCGGCTACTACGAGTCGATTATGCTGGGACCCGGCGCGTTCTGGTGCAACGCGCCGCCGCTGCAAGGGACGAATCACGCGAAAAAACGCTTTGTCATCATGGGATTCAACTATGAGCGCGGCGTGGGCGAAATGCTCGAAGATTTGGGACACCGCGCCGAGTCGATGATGATGAAAGTGTTCGCCAACGTTCGCGGCGAAGCGAACCTATGGGAGCGATTCACGCGCTACGAAAAAACACATCCGGGGCGAAGTGAGTGCGGAAATGTTCATTTTGCGCCTAACAGCGTCAAAGATTATGACTGGGGCAATCGCACGCCCGTGCTGTCGCGGTGCGATCATTGGTACACGTTCCCGAACATTGAAGGCGAACCGCGCACCGTCGATTGTTCTGAGTGGGGAAACGGCGATATTCGCGCGCATCATGTATGGTGGTTCCGGCATTTTCCGCATGTGGTGGGCGAAACCAATGGCATCTCATGGAACTGGTGGGAATACGTGATCGATCCAAACCGCGTGCGCCTGTAATCGTCTGATCAAGATCACGGGGAAGCGCGAACATCCGTCATGCGGGGCGGAAATTGAAGCGTCCTATGATAAGGGCAGACACGAACGCACAAGCGGAGAATCGAGACATGGTAAGCAGCGAAACAAGCTTAGAGCGTTATCTTGATATGCTGTTCGATGGCGCGGAACGGTTGATGTGGGAGCTTTCTGAAGCGGACGGACACTTCACCAATTACGGATTCATCCGGCGGGCGGCACAAGAAAATCAGGCGGCGTATGTCAATTTGCTGAAAGCGGCGCTCGATCAAGCACAGCGCGCGAGTGACACCGACGTGTACCCGTTCCAGATCGCGCACGCCGAGATTGGCAAGCGTTTGAGCCGTGTCGCGCGGCAAGTGGGCTATGAAACCGAAGGCAGCGGCGACGAATGGGAAACGAATGTATGGGGCGATCCGGTTCGCCCTCTCCGGTACTGCCGCACAGCGCGCCTGCTGCAACCGAGTCATTGCATCGAAGAAGAAGCGTAGAACTCCCTGTGATAAAAGGGCACGGACGGAACAAGTTCCGCACGCCGTGCCCCTACAATCACCTAAGGATAATTGGGTGGGGTGCATACGCCATCAAATGGGCAGAGGAATTCGCGCTGAACAGGGGCAAAATTTTGTGCACCGGGAGGCATCCACCACCAATAAAGGCGTGTCGATGACACGGTATCGCTGAAACGAATTTCGACAGGATGCCAGCCGTGATCGAGTGTCAAGTTAATTTCCGCGCGCACCGCCGGATCGGTGAAGGGAATCACCTCCTGCCCGTCGATGATGAGCGATGCGCCGTCAATGGCTTGAAGCGCGAAGGTATAACTGCCGTCTACAGGGGCATAAAGATACCCAGTGTATTCGACGCTGTAAGGGCGCGCCATGGGGATGACATGAATCTGCCAGAACACCAACGGTAAAATCTTGGTTGAAACAGGATCACCGCTCCAATCCGCATTATTGTAAAATGCTGCGTGCAGTCCATTCGGCAGCACTGGATCGTGGAACAAGAACTGCTGTGGGATGTGTTCCGGCTCACTGACCTGCACATAAAGCCAGCTTAACGAATCGGCGGCGCTTGGCGGATCTACCGTAATGGCATGGTTGCCCTGCGCCATTCGCACCGGCGCACCCGATTCGATAGGTTCGCCATCGAGCGTGATTTGCGCGGGCGAATCGGTGTAGAAGGTATAGTCGCCATAAAGTGGTATAAAGAGAACGCCGCGACCATCCCGCAAGCCTTGAATCGCGCCAATATCCTCTGCTGTCATCTCCACAACCGTAAATAACTGATCCTCCGGCGACGCGGTCACACCGTAATCAACCGGATGCACATACTTGAAAACGCCATTCGGGTAAATTCTGCGTAAATACGCTTCGTAGAAATTCTCGTAAGGCAGCATCATGATCGCCGCCGGACGATCCGCCGGGACGCGCAGCGGGAACGGATCCGGCATGTCAAGCATAACGGAACGATTGATTTCCGGTCCGGCAAGGAAGGTTGTACTGGGTCCGTTGCCGATCAATGGCGAGACAAAAAAGCGCATATCATCGCTGTAGTTCAAATAGAACCTACCCGTGAGCGTTTCGGTGGTGGAATGTTCGCGCCATGACGCAAAATTGACGCGCTGCTGATTGAAGTACATGTCAATATTCCACCACCCAATGACACCGAATGCTGCCAACGCGCCGACCACAGCCGCGCCGCGCGCCAGCACCCCCGCGCGAAGGGGCGGAATCACCCTCACCCAATCGGCGATGAGTCGGACACTGGCTTCGAGACCCAACCCAGCAAAATAGATCACGCCGACGATGGCGACAATCGTGCGAAGCGCCTGTGGCGCTTCAAAACTGACGCTGAGAATCCCACCCAACAGCGCCACGATGAGCGAGAGATAGAAAAAGACATGCTCCCAACGCCGCTTGAAAAGCAGTTCGCGCAGTGCGACAAACAAGCCGATCACCATCAGCGCGCCCGTCACAGGATCGAGCATGGGCGCGCCGGGCAGATTGTGCCGCCCGTTGCGGTCACCCGCGAGATGGAACATTTGTAGGTGGCGAAGTGTCCCCTGTAAGATTGCGCCGGGAACGCCGCCAATCGCTTCGGGCAGGTCTTCAGTAAAGACGGAAACTTGATTAAGGCGGTTGAAATACATATTGGGGCGATCAATGGCGAACACGCCCAACGGGGCGATGACGATCAGCGCGGCGACCAGCGCGGTGATGACCAGCAGGATAGTTTTTGTTCCGCGCCGCGCGAAAGGATACGCCAGCAGCAAAAAGACTGCCATCGCCGCCAACTGCACTTGATATGGGCGGTAGAAATACAAACCAATCGCCGTCATGATTCCGAACCACATCGCATCGCGTGCGCGCCCATAACGCACGACACGAAGCGCGAAATAGAACACGAACAGCGTCATGGTGACGGCTTCGGGACCGGTCATGGCAAGGCGGCTGAAATTGATCGACCAGCGTGTGAACGCCAGCAAAAGCGCCATCACCACCCCGAACCACGCGCCGCGCAGTTCGCGCCCGACGAGATATGCCGCGAATACGCCCAGACTGGCGAGGATCGCCGTGACCACACGCAGCGGGACAATCGTCGGTTGGCTGCCAAAAGCTTGAAAGCTGGCGACGTAAGCGAACAAGTGCGGCAACGTGAGATTTTCCATGAAGATTGGGCGAAAGAGCGAGTTCTCTTGGAACAGCCGCACTTGCAGCCCATAAATGCCTTCGTCGTACCAGATGCCGAACGGCTGCGTATCAAGGTTGTAGACACGAACGAACAGCGCCGCCGCGAAAATGCCGATCACGATAAACATCGTTACGTCGAGGCGCGGTAGATTCCCGATGCCGACGATGATAACGCCGCCAAGCAGGGCGACGGATAAACCGACAGTAAACGTAATCCAAGGCGCATCGTCATTGACATGAAGCGGGGCGATCATCAGTTGATTGTGAAATTCAACCACGCTGTTGATGACTAACACGCTGCCCATGATTAACAAGACCAACCCGATAAACAGGCGAAGTCCGCGCGCAAAGCCGAGCGAATCGGCTTGTTTGGCACGCTGATCAGCGGGGGGGACGGGTTTGGTGATCAACAGCGCGACAGCGCCCGCTGCCAACAGTGGAATGTATCCATTCGCATTAAATCCGAGCAGCATTCCCTGTGCAATAATGCACAAGATTGCGATCAACGGCACAGCGATAAAGATGGTTAGAGGGTATGATGTCAGTCTGTTCAAGGTGCAGCTCTTTTATCTGCTAAGGCAGCACACGCACAAGAAGATGCGGTTGCTGCCAATTAAGCGGATACGATTCAAAACGATTCGCGCCCCACAAATTATTGGCGGCAGCGCGCATCATCTCCAAATTGGGCGTGGAATTATCGATCAGCACAAGATACGGCGAATGAAGCCTTTCATCTGCTGCTTCAAGGGCAGCGCGGATCGTTTGCGGTGTGTCGGTATCCGCAATACCGAGCAGAATCACACGATCTAACGGCAAAGCAAACCATGTGAGACCTACCTCCGCATCTTGGCTGTTGGGTGGGTTCGTGATGACGAGCAGTTCAATATTCGGCTGGCGCTCCAGCTCACGCACAATGGCATGATAAATCCACCGGTGCATCCAATAGGGTGCGATATGGGTGAATTGATACCAGTTGAGCGCGATGATACCACTTAAGATGATGAACATCAGCACGGCGCGCAGCGACTTGAACAGCCGCGCGGGGCGGTCAAAGTGCGCCCACAGCATCGCAAGCCCGACAGTAGCAAAGATAGCATAAAATGGGACGAGCAGATAAAGGCGGGTGTTGCTAGGATAATTGTAGCGTCCCACCCCTCCGGTAACGAAAGCAATAATCACAAACGCAGCGAGCAGCCACAGCGCGAAACGGCGGCGCAGCGCCAGCATGATGACCGTGGCAATTCCCATCATCATCAAGACCGACGAAAGCGGATCAAGATGCGCGAAAGCGACGTAATGCGTAGAACGCGCAAAGTAAAGGTGGGACGTAAGCGAATACAAGAAATTGGGGATGATTTGCTGTGTGAACAGCGACGCGAAATCGACAGCCGCGCCCGTCGCCGCTTCTTCGGTCATTATCGTCATCCACCTTGTATCGACCAAACGGGGCAGTGCCGTGATGACAATTCCGATGATGACCGTTAACGCGGTCATCCCTGCCCGCCAAATTCGCTCTCGGATACTGGCGTTATGTGAATCCAATAGAAAGACTGCGCCAACCACAAACACGGGAATCAGCGGCACGCCCAGTGGAAAAACGTAGAACGCGCAAGCTGCCGCTGCACCTGTCCAATAGAGCGCACTACTGCCGCGCCGCTGCACAGCAGCCGACAAGCACATGAGCGCTGCCAATACCGGAATGAGCGATTGGAGATTGTTGTAACCTATCTTGGAAAACCCCAGTAGATAGTGAGAGGAAAGATAGATGATCACTCCGGTGAGGGTGAGGGGATGTACACTAGGCTGCGGCAATTTCACTTGAAGAAGGAGATGACGTAGGATAACCGCCAATGGAAGCGCGGAGAGCATCACCATCACCATTTCGGTGACTTTCCAGCCATAAAGCGCATTTGTGCGGCTGGTCAAGCCGTCGTTAAGCATCACGCCCAGCGCGTGAATATAGCTCGAAAAAGTGGGATGCTGCCCGTAGACCCCATTCCAGTACAGCGGAGGCTGCGCCCTATTAACGGGAGGCAGAAGATCAATCGCTTCTGCTAAGAATGCGCCTTCGTCGCCCCAAGACGCGAATTCCCATGCACGCCACTTGTAGGTATACGCGGCAAGCGCGATAAGGATGATGAATGCGAACGCGAGATAGTACGGTGGAAGACGTGTGAAGCGCCACAGCCCCACCCCCACTAACGCGCCACAAACGATGATAACAAACCGCGCGGTCAAATCATGGGAGGCGACGAAGCGAAAGCACATGGCGAGGGCGATCACATAAGCGATATAAACGGCTGCCGACAGCAGTTCCCTGCGCGTGAATGTACATACCCCGCGGACCTGCCAATCATACGCCGCGAACGCACTCCCCGTAAGCAGGACTGCCGCCGCCCAGACGAAAAAATGAGCATTCGCTCCCGCGCTGAATGCGTCATATCCCCAAATCGCAACGGAAGCGAACGCGACTACAGCGTACATGCGCCAGTGAATTCGGCGGCGCTGAAATGGTGAGGGCGGCGCTACGGGAAGCGGCGTGAGCATCCACTTGTGATGAGGCGAAACGGAAAAGCCAAACACCGCCAAACCGACGAGGATCATGCCGGCGCTAACGATGAAGTAATCGGGATAGCCCACGCTTTCGGGCAATCGCACCAAGAGCGAATTGTAGTAAAGCTCAATATCGCTGGACGACCATTCGGCAAAGTGAGGCAGAGCAAGAATGCTCTGCCCTACCAGTATCAAGACTGCGCCTACGACAAACGATACAGCGCGCAGCAGCGTTGACGAGTTCAACGTGGTCATGATGCATCGTTGATGCCAGTAACGTTCGCGCTGTCAGAGGAGGAGTCCGGTTCGCCGCGATACAGCACGCGGTAGATCACGGAATCTCCGACTTCAAAAGCGCGTTCGAGTTCGCCTTCTTCGACAAGCGTTTCAAAGGTTTGCAGCGACAGCGGCGAAGCATATGTGCGTTCGAGCAGTCCGACGACGATGAAATCGATATCGTATTCATCAATTAAGCGGCGGGTGGTGGAAATCGAATCGGACGTGTAGAGCAGGCGCATATCGTTGATTCGCTGATCAACAATCGGTCCAATTTCGCTGCCGTACTGCTGGCGCATATGATTGCCCCACCCCACAACGGCAGGCAGACCCGTTTGCACTGAAAAGCGGCTGTTCCAACGATATTCGCCTTCGTACCATTCCGAAAAGATGGGATACCCCTGCGCGTTGGCGCGCAGCCAATAAATGATCGCCACGTCTTCATCGACTTCGCCTTCGGGTAGGACGAAGTTCTCTAAGAAGCGATCCCCATCGAGCGTCAAACCGCCAGCCAGATTCTCATCCCAACGGGCGGGGATCGAGTAGATGGGGAACAGCAAGCCGAGCGCGATCAAGACAATCATCGCAATCGCCTGTGAATACCAGCGGTTGCGGAACATCCAGTAGAGAATCACCGGAATGAGCAAGCCGATCCACACCCAGACTTGGAAAGTGGTCTTGAACACGGTGTTCATGCGGTCAACATCTGGCTGAATGACGATATATTCGATGCCAAAAAGCACGATGAAGATCAGCGCCACGCCGAGATGAATGTAGCGGAGTTCGAGCTGGTCGCGCCATGCCAAGAGCAGCGCCGCCACAGCGATGACCGCGCACAACACCGACGTTGCCACGACTGGGTCAAGCGCCAGCATGGCGACGACAACAACCAAGAAGATACTGACTTCAACGCCTGTGCGCGCGGTGCTGCCAATCGACGGAAGCGTGATGATCGTGCGGGCGCGGGTGAGCAGCCAAATCACGGCGATGCCAATGGGGATGCCCCAAACCAGCAGGAACGGATCGATGAGCGAACGCGCGCCGTGCCATGCCGTGATCCCCGCGCCAGAGCCGATGCTCAAATTGAGCGCATAGGGAGCCATCGCCACCACCGCGCTGATGCCGATCAACATGCCAAACCAGATAAAGCGCCCGATATGACGGGTCGCAAGCCAGAGCAGCAGCACGCCCAAGGGACCATAAATCACCACGTCCCAGATGTTGGTCATGTAGATAGTACCCGCGATCACGCCGACGATGATCGCCGTCCACCAGCGTTTCTGTTTGTGCAGCGCCCACATGCCAAGCAAGAACAGCGTGGTAGGCAGCAGCCCGACGATGTGCGCGTGCAGGTCGCCAAACAGGAACGAAAACAGCGGCACTTCGTTGAACGCGCCGCCCGCGCGATTGGCGGATTCGGCAAGCAAACGGGTGGGTGCCCAGTAGAAGCGGTGCGAATGCATCCCCGGTTCGGGGTTGAGCAGCAGCTTGAGCGCGCCGAGATTGCCCGCGACCATCGCAAATGTCGTGCCGACTATCGCCAAGCCGATCTTGGTGGCAGTGCGGGCGGCAGGAAGCAGCACGTAGCCGATGGTGAACACAACAGACGCGACCACCGCGTACAGCGTGGACATGAATAGGTTGTAGCCAATTTCCGACGCGATTCCCGCGATCTTGATCGGGAATGAGGCGATGACGAAGCCGAAGTAGTAGTAGTTGATCGGAAATTCCGCCATCCAAGGATTGGGGGGCGGGAATACCGATGTGCGTAACACAGCGTTGAGATAGGCAAAGTCCATCGGCTTTTCGCCGCCGCGCGCGATCTGCCACAGATCGGGGTTGACGGCGCGCAGCAGTAAACCGAACAGGAATACCAGCAAGAACAAGCCTTCCGCGACGAGCATCAAGCGGAAGTGCTGTTTCACATACGCGGTGATTTCGGCGCGGCGGCGGATGAAGATATATGCATTGAGCGCCATAAACGCGATCAAGACAAGCCACACGCCCGCTTGTGTCCAGAAGAATGTCCCGACAACCGAAGTCAGCCACCACGGCACCAGCGACAGCAGCAGCCAGCTCAACGCGCGCGCAACGCCAAATCCGCGCAAAGGCAGCGACGGAAATATGGTGTACAGGAAGGGGAACGAGAGCCATCCAAGCGCAAAGAAGCCGATTGTCCAGATGAGCAGCGCGCCTGTAACCGCCGCATTCGACAGCGGTTCAGTCGCCAATTGATATGTCGGGGCGGGCAGCGCGTCGAGTTCAAGGCGTTCGATGGGTGACGCGGCGGCAAGCGCGGCGGTGACGACTTCGCCTGCAAAAGCGGGGAACAGCCGTGTTTCAAAGCCTGCATTCTGGAACACAAATACTGTTGGGTGATCGTAGACGGTGAACGCTTCTTCCGATTCGAGTTCGTTCAACCATGCTGGTCCGCTGTCGGTGGGTAGATATTCATGCGGGAACTCGAATCCCAAGAAATTTGAGCCGCGTCGGAACACGTTGAGTAAGTTGTAGTTGAGCGCGCCATCAAACAAGCGGTTGAAATACTCGCTCGACATGGCGAAGCGGCGCATCACACGCGGCTGCGCGTCGTAGAAGCGGTTGCTGCTCAACACCAGATAGTCGGCTTTGGTGAGAATATCGACCATGCGTCGGTATTTCACCTCATTATCGGTTTCTGCCATATTGAGCGGCAGTTCAGCAAACCAATAGCGCGAGAACGAATTGTTGTCGATGCAGTCGCGCCACACGGGAACAGCGCCCGCGCCCTCTTGATACGTGCAGAAGCGTGTCGGGACAGTATCTTCCCATGCGCCTTCGATAGAAATCTGGGTGGCGGTGAAATAGAAACCTTGATCTGACGTAACGGTAACTTGCACACGCGCGGGGATCGTCATCGGACGATCCAGCACGAAACGGGCACGCTCGCCAAGTGTGTTGTTCCAGAGAATTTGGTTTTCGATGGGCGCGGGTTCGGCGGTGTACGTTTGACCATCGAGCAGCAGGCTTAACGTACCCGGTTCACCGAGAACGTGGGCGAAATAAAGTTCCGTCACAGTGAGCGATTGTTCCGAAAGCAGGCTGATCGCCTGTGACTCGCTGAGGAATGTATAAGGGACGCGCTCATAGGGGGAACGGAACAATACGGGGACGCGCGTTTCCGATTCGGCGTTTGGGATCACAAGCGTTGGGACGAAATAACGGAAGCTGATCGGCGGCGGGTCTTCACCTTCAGAGACGAGCAGACTTTCATCCCACTGCGCGCCGATATGCCATGCATACGCGCCGGGCGGCAGTTCAGGGAGGGATTCGCCTTCAATGACCACGCGCCCGTTTTCGTCAGTGGTGCGCGGGAAATCGGTGATAATATTTTGTCCGCCGCTCAAAAGTTGGATGCTCACCTGTGTTGGCACAGTATCCAAGAATTGAATTTCCAGCCGGGCTTCACGCGGGTTGGGAATGTCGATCAAGTCGCTAAGATACGTTTCACCATTAAACGCTGTTTGCAGCGGTATATCGCCGGAGAGGCGCTGCACGTTGGCGGGAAAACGCAGCCCATCATCGCTGATGAGATCGACAGTGCTGGGAAGCGTGCTGTTCATCCACGCGGATGCCTGCACACGGGTGATTGGTTGTGTATACAGCGTGAGGGCGAACGACAACCCCGCAATAACAGTCGAACCAACGACAACACCCGGCACGATCCATTTGCGGCGCGAATATCTCATCATGTCTGCAATCGACATGACGAACCATGCCGTCAGCAAGAACAGCGTTGGATACATGGGCAGATAGTAGCGCATGGTCATCTGGTGGAAGTTGCCTGTAACGGCGAAGAATCCCACCACCCACATGCTCAAAATGCCCAATTGAATGCTAAATCGCAGGCGGAAGGCTTGGCTCAAGAGTGACGCAATCAGGGCAATCGTCGCGGTGATGCCGGCGATTAAGCCCATGCCCCACATCATCATGTTCCACCACGGATACACGTAGCTGGCGCGTTCAAACCACTGCACCGAAGGGGGCCAACCATCGCTTTCAAGGCGCGAGAGATTGCCGACGTATTCGATTTCCTGCTGCCAAGTCTCGTCGAAAGTCCAATTGCTGATGGTCGGTCCAACGAAGGCATAGGGTTGGGTGACCCGGAACACCAGCGCTGCCAGCGCGAACGTGCCGAGAATCAATATCCCTTCAGACACCAGCCATGTGCGGAACTTGAATAACTGTCCCTGACTTTGCAGACGCGCGGCAATCGCTACCGGAAGCAGCGCCGCCATCGGCAAAATGTTGATGCGCGATGCCAGCGCCGCGCCAAGCGCCAACCCGAACAGGACATAACCCCAAAATCCGCCGCGCTTGGCGACTTCGACAAGGGCGAAGATACCCAAGACAAAAAAGAAATTTGAAATAACGTCTACAGTCCAGTAATGGGAAAGCTGGATCGGCAAAGGAGCAAGCGCATACAGCGCCGCGGCGATCAAGCCGTGCGTGCTGCTGAACAAGCGTTTGCCGATGAAAAAAATCAGCATGACCGAAAACGTGTCAAATAGGGCATTGACGAAGCGCCCGACGAGATGCACGTAATCATACGATACCCACATACGGGGTTCCGGTAAGTTACCGGGGTTGATGGCGATGATCACCTGCCCTACCGCGCGCACGATGAAAAGCGGCAGTGTGCCATAGGCATAACTGCCCGGATTGATGTTATCCGGGTTCCACATGCTGCAATCGGTATTAAAAAATTCAAACGCTGCCTGTTGATTGGGGCAGCGCGCGCGCGCTTCGTCGATGAGGTTACCGGGGTCGCCAATGCGGCTGACGATGGTGGTCATAAACCGTTCGTCGGGGTGCAGACGCGAATAGTCGTCCCAGTTGATGCCTACCAAGCGCAGAACAAGCGACAGCGCCACAATCAAGACAAAAAGCAGCGCGGTGAGATTGAAGTTCAGTCTTTTCATTGGAATGTATGAGCCTAAATCACGCCGGGTCAGTCGTGCATCGTACCAGCGGCGAACAGTAGCAATCGCCAATGGCAAGTATAGTGGCGCTTGCGGCGTGAAACAATAAGGCAGTTATTTCACGCGCGGCGCAATCTTTTTATACACCGGATGAAGTTACAATGCTCATGAAACGTACATAACATAGACAAACAAAAAACCCTTCTTGCGAAGGGTCTATTGCTTGGCGACGATGCGAAAGCTGCTAAGGTTAATCTCGCAAGGCGCGGTAGTCTGCGATTCCCGTATCGTACATGAAAGTTTCAACCGCGCGGCGGGTGTCCGCTAGAGCATATGAACACTCGCGCATTTCTGCCTGCCAATTGCTGCCCGCGACACCGGTTGATGTTTGCGCCGATTGAAGCACCTTCTTGACCGCCTGCGCCGAGCAATATGCGGCATGGGAACCGTGCGTGTAGTAAATCTCCTCTAACAGCTTAGCAGTATCTTCACTATAGCGGCGGATCGTGGCGAGGTCTTTCTTGAACACAAACGTGTGAAAGCCTGATGTACTCATATTGGGATCTCCCGATAGTTAAAAAATCAAAACGGGTGATCCGCCGCGAATAACTGTGTCTAATCGTAAAGAGTTTTCTCGAAAAAGCACCCAGTTCTTTTGGGCTATTTTTACGAACTTCACAACCGCCGCAAAAAGTTCGCACCGTTTGCGCGCAAGGCACGTATCATATGTGAAGGGATCACTTTGGAACGCGCCGCGCGCGGGCTGTGTCTTTGATCACAGAACGCTGCGGAGGCCGAAATCTTGCAGGCACATTCTATGCCCACGACAACTTATTCCCCACAGCCTGACCCCGACTTGTCGTTGATGCAGCGCATCGCGCGCGGGGATGGTCGGGCGCTGAGTGAACTGTACACCCGGCATGGGGCGAATATATTGAACTACCTCACGTCCTTCTTGAATGACCGTCAGCTTGCCGAAGAAGTGCTGCAAGATGTGATGATGGCGGTGTGGAACAACGCGGCGGGTTTTCGCGGCGATAGCAAAGTTCGCACGTGGCTGCTGACGATTGCGCGCAACCGAGCGATCAACGCGGGGCGGCGTTATTCCCCGCATCTGGTCGAACTGGATGAGACATTTTTCAGCAGCGATGCCAGTCCTGTCGAAAGCGCGGAAGTGAAATCGCAGCAGGAAGCGTTACGGGCGGCGATCAAGTCGCTGCCACCGTTTCATCAAGAGATTTTGATACTCGTTTTTTATCACCAACTATCCGGGCAAGAAGTCGCGGAGGTGCTGGGAGTCACCGTTGGGACGGTGAAAAGTCGTCTGCACCGCGCCAAAGAGATGCTGCGGCGCGTGTTACAGGCTTCGGGGGAACACTGGAATGCACAATAATCAATGGGAAGAACTGATCCCCTTTTACGTTGCCCAAACGCTGTCACGCCGCGAAAGCGCCGCTTTTGAGCAGCATCTCGCGTCGTGCGACATATGCCAAAAATCGCTGACGGAATGGGGCGCGATTGCATCGGCAGTGCGCGCGGAATCCGCGGCGCATCTGCGCGATCTGCCGCCGCTGTCACCCGCGCTGATGGCACAAATGCGCGGCGACTATGCGCCCCTTCCGCGTTCCGCACAGGCATGGCGCAGTGACAGCGAGCTATCGCCCGATGTGCCGCCGCCCCACATCGCCGCACAGCAGTCGCCCTACTTTCGCAAACGGGCGGTTGTGCGTCCGCTTCCATCGTTCGCGCTGGCAGCGGCGGTGATGCTCGTCGTGGTTGGCACAATTGTCGCGTTGATGACGCTTCGCAATCGGATGCTGGTGGATCGATTCGCGGCTGGCGACGAAACGGAAACCCCTATCGCCAGCCCATCGCCCGAATACACACCGACGATTTTTCCGACGGTGGGCGGTGTGGTTACAGATGATCCAATACCAATGGAGACGACAATCACGCCGCTGATCATTTTCGCTACGTCTACGCCGCGCCCGATTCAAACGGTGAACGCGGATGATCCCACCGAGATGATCAATACGCCGCAAGCAACACCCACCGCGCCCATTGAACCCGTGATCACGATGCCGCAAGCCGTTGTGCGTTCGGAAACGGTCAACCTGCGGAGTGGACCGGGAACGGCATACGACATTGTTGGCACGGCATCACCGGGCACGCGCTTGACGATCATGGCGCGCACAGGCAGCGGGGCGACCTTGTGGTATGTAGTCCAACATCCGCAAGGCGGGACAGCGTGGGTCTATGGCAGCGTGGTCGTGGTCGAGCCTCCGAATGTAGATATCCCGACAGCATCGACGATTCCGCCGCCGCCGACTGCCGCGCCCACTGCGACACCGACGATCACGCCGACAGCGCAGGTGACCGCCGCCGCGACTGGCGTGCCGATCCACAGTGGAAACTGGATGCACTTGGCAACCATCGTGGAAGATACCTGCACGAGTCCGGCGACTCCGCCCGCATCATACACAGAAGCGGTGATCATCGTGCCAGCACCCGATGGATCGTATGTGGCGATGACCTACGCCGCCAACGGCTTCAGCGTGACGCTGTACCGGACAACCGTCAGCAGCTACGCCGGAACGTATACACGCACAGAACCATCGGGCACATCAGTGTCCGTCACGGTGACCATCACGTTCAGCACGCCGACGATCTACAACGGCGACCAGATCGCGCGCTATGCCAACGGGTGTTATGTGCGAACCACATGGTATGGGTCAGCCACTTAAGCGACTGTGACGCTATAATAGGGGAATGAAAACATCATCTCCCCTCACAATACGTATTCATCGGCAAAACCGACGGAGCATGGTCATGAAAAAGACCCCCGTCGGTCTTGTCGTATTTATCCCCCAGTGGATGAGTCCCAACAGCAAACAGGTGCGCGATTTTATTGAACAGGGAATCGCGCAGTTGGGCACACCGCAAATTGGATCAGCGCCCGTAAGCACACCAAACGATCTGCGAAAACTGCTGCGCCAATGGGCAAAAGTGATGGATGTGAAGCCGGGGCGCGTCACCTTCCGCGAGATGTACCGCAAATGGGGATCATGTTCGAGCAGAGGCAACATCACGCTGAACACGGCGCTGCTCAATGTGGATCGGCGGCTTGCCGAGTACATCATCGTGCATGAATTGGCGCATCTGCGAATTTTTAATCACAGCAAAGAATTTAAGGCGCTGTTGGATACCGTCATGCCCGATTGGCGCGCGCGCGAATCCGAACTCGATACCCTGATCAACGGTCAAATGCAGCCGGATTAACCGCCCCGCAAGGGCAGGTTGAAAATCCGTATCTCCTTGAAAACAACCCGTAAAAAATTCACCTTTTTCACGGTTTGCCCTATATAGTCGTGTGTGGTATTAGCGGATCGTGAAAGGGATAGCAAATGTTTTTGAGCGCTCGCAAATTCCCATTGTGGATTGTCGGATTGATCGTGTGTTTAGGCGTGCTGCTGCCCGCTTCGCCCGCAGACGCGCTCACCGTGACGTTCGACAGCGAAACGGTTGGCACAAAAGCGCATGAAGTAGCAATTCCCGGCGTATCGTTTTATGGAACGCCGAGCAGTTATTGGGTGATTTACCCCGGTGGTCCCGATGTCAGCGGAGTGTACAGCACCGTGACAGGCAACATTTTGACCTCAAGTGTTGTCGCGGGCAGCCGACCCTACAGCTTGGAAGTTTATTTTGACGATGTTCACACCAGCGTTTCTTTCAAATATGTGGGCGCTCCCGCGTGGATGCCCATGCCGTCGATCAGCGCAGTCGCCTATTTCGTCAGCGATGTGTCGTGGAGCGGCTTCCTGAATTTCTACGTGCCACCCGGCGGATCGTATTGGGAAGGTGAAATCACCATTCCCGGTCCTGTCACGCAGCTTGTGTTGAGCGGGTACGGTGTGGGCTTCGGCATTGATGATCTCGTCACAGTGCCTTTCACCCCGCCAAGCGGATTCATCAGCGATTTTGAAGCCTTTTCGGTTGGCGACCCCGCCGAAAGCATCGGCTTATTCGCCAGTTCACCCGCGTCACCGGGGTCATGGACAATCGAACAGTCGAGCGGCGCGTTCGTCATGTTGGACAGCCAATTCTTGTACAGCTCCAACTGTGCGATACCGTTGGTGTTCGACTTCGCGGGCGTTACCTACAGCGAAATTTCGTTCAACTTCGCCACCGATGGCTCTGCCGAAGTCAAAGTCGAAACGTGGCTGGCGGGATCATATGTGGCGACGGATTCATTCTTCGGGACAGCATTGGGCAGCCCAAGCGGATGGTACGAAGGCTTGGCGTTGGTCACAGGCAGTACGTTTGACCGTGTCGTCGTGCGCTCAAACGCCTGTATGGGGATCGATTACATCGTCGGCGTACACTAGCCAAAACGCAAATCGCATGAAATGGACGCGGGAAAATCTGCGTCCCATGGGCATCAAGTTAAGAAATAAAATGTCCTCAAGACATGACCTTACCGCTGCAAAACGGTAAGGTCATCGGCGGGTTTGCTCCCCTCTCCGCTGGCGGAGAGGGGGCGGGGGTGAGGGCAAGGGGCGAATTTACACACAAAACCGCTTATCTTGATGCCTATGGACGCGGGAAAACCTGCGTCCTTTTTGTTTGCGCCGCGCTATCATAGGCATGTTTTCGTTTATTCCTCTTAAGGACATGCCGTGACGCTTTCGCACGAAACCCGCTTCACCATTGAAAAACTTCAGCGACGCATCGATCTGCTCACGCCGCTGATTTACCGCAAGAGCGCGCCGATCCCGCCGTTTCGCATCAAATCGCTCGAAAGTCCTCTCACTCCCCCACCGCTGCACGAAGATGACTCCTCATGGGACGTGATCCAGCCGAAGGATTATTGGGGATACAAGAATCTCAATTTCGCGCTGTCGAGTTCGTTCACCATTCCGGCGGATTTTGATCCCCAATCGCCTGTGATGCTGGTGCTGCCATTGGGCGTGGCGGGCGATTTCGACCATCCCGAAGCGTTGATCTATGTGGATGGCGAAGCCTATGCCGGATGTGACCGCAATCACCAAGCGATCAAGCTGCGCGACGAATGGCGCGATGGCAAAACGCGAAAAATTCTGCTGCATGGCTGGTGCGGCTTGATGGGTGGCACGGCTGTTGAAGCAGGGCGCAAGCTGTACATGGGGCAGCCCGCCGTCGTGCAGGTTGATCAACCGCTGCGCGAATTTGTCGTGCTGGCGCGAAACGTACTGCAAGTCGCGCGCCACAGCGATGTGCAAAATCCCGCGCGAGATCGGCTGCTGAATGCGCTCGATATGGCGTTCAAACAAGTTGATCTGCGGGAAAAATACGGCGATCCGCTGCAAGCCAGTGACACGCTGTATGCGAGCATCGCCGCCGCGCATGAAACGCTGCGGGCGGAAATCGCCAAAGCAGGCGCGCCGCTGGATGTGCATATCCACGCGACAGGTCACGCGCACATTGATACCGCGTGGCTGTGGACAGTCGATCAAACGCGGCGCAAAGCCGAGCGCACCTTTTCAACCGTGCTGCGCCTGATGGAAGAATTCCCCGAATATCGTTTTGTGCAAAGCCAGCCGCAGCTCTACGACTTCATCCGGCAGGATCAGCCGGAAGTGTTCGCGCAAATCAAGCAGCGCATCGCGGAAGGTCGATGGGAAGCCATCGGCGGGATGTGGATCGAAAGCGATTGCAACATTCCCGGCGGCGAATCACTGGTGCGGCAGTTTTTGTTGGGGCGGCGCTTCTTCCGCGATCAATTTGGCGAAGGCGCGGAATCGCCTGTGCTGTGGCTGCCCGATGTGTTCGGCTATGCGTGGAATCTTCCTCAACTGATCAAGCAGGCGGGCTTGGAATACTTCTTCACCATCAAGATTGGTTGGAATCAGTACAACCGCCTCCCCTATGACACGTTCTGGTGGCAGGGACTCGACGGGACAAAAGTGCTGACGCATTTCAGCACATCGCCGGAACACCACGATATTCGCAGCAAAGGCACGTACAACGTCGAAGCGGATGGCTTGACCGCTGTCGGCACATGGATCAACGTGCAGCAAAAACACATCGTCAAAGATATTTTGATGAGCTACGGATGGGGTGACGGCGGCGGCGGACCCACCCGCGAGATGATCGAAAACATCCGCGTATTGGGCGATATGCCCGCTTCCCCGCAGGTGAAGCAAAGCCGCGTGATCGACTTCTTTCGCCATGTCGAAGCGACCACAGGCAATCAACTCCCGACATGGAACGGCGAACTCTATTTGGAGATGCACAGAGGCACGTATACGACGCAAGCGCGCAACAAACGTGCCAACCGCCAGAGCGAATTTTTGCTCCACGATGCAGAATTTGCGGCGACAGTCGCCAGCCTGCTCGATAAAGACTACGCCTACCCGCACGAAACCTTCCGCAAGGCGTGGGAACTAGTGTGCTTGAACCAGTTCCACGACATTATCCCCGGCAGCAGTATCGGTGAGGTGTATGTGGACAGCGCCCGCGATTACGCCGAAATTCGCCACCTTGCCGAAACGGCGCGCGATGCGGCGCTCGAAGTGCTCGCGGCGGTCTTGGGATCAACGCGCATCGCGGTCAACCCGTCAACGGTGGCGCAAAACATCGACTATTCCCTCGCGGATGCAGAGCCGTTCAGTTTCTACGCGCTTCTTGACGATGATGACATCGCCGCAGAAGTTGATCCCTCGCTGGCAGTGAAAACGTCTCCAAGCGTGCTGGAAAACGGACTGATTCGCGTGGAATTTGATCCGGCGGGGAACATCACACGGATTTATGACGAATTCGCGGATCGTGAAGTGCTTCCGGCGGGAACAATCGCCAACCAGTGGATCGCCTACGAAGACCGCCCGAATAACTGGGGTGCGTGGGATGTAGATATTTTCCACGACGAAAAACATTGGACAAGCGATCCCGCGACCAGCATCACAGTGATTGAAGCTACGCCGCGGCGCGGAACGCTCGAAATTCGCCGCCGCATTTTGCACAGCGACTATGTGCAGCGCATCTCGCTGGCGGCGGGCAGCACGACACTTGAATTCGACACCACCATCGACTGGCGTGACCGTCATGCGCTGCTCAAAGCCGCGTTTCCGGTGGATGTGCTGGCGACGAAAGCGACGTTTGAAATTCAGTTCGGGAATGTCGAACGCCCCACGCACACCAACACGTCATGGGATTGGGCGCGTTTTGAAACGTGCGCGCAAAAGTGGGTGCATCTTGGCGAGCAAGATTTCGGCGTGGGCTTGATCAACAATGGCAAGTACGGGCATCGCATCCACGACAACACGATCTATTTGAGCTTACTTCGCGGCTCAACTTCGCCCGATCCAACGGCGGACGTGGGGACACACCAGTTCAAATATGCGCTGGTGATTGGCGAAAACGCTGTGAAAACTGCCGCCGAAGCCTACGCGCTCAACGATCCTGTGTTCACCTTCACCAGCCAACAAGCGATTCCCAACGCTGACGAAGCCCTCTCGTTTACGCTGCTGCGAAAGCACGAACTCAATCCGTCCGAGAGTTTTATCATCGAAACGATCAAACGCGCTGAGGACAATCGCGGGATCATCGTGCGCGGCTACGAATCGGCACGCACGCGCGAAACCGTCGAACTCGAATTTGGTTTTGACGTGGGCGCGGCATACCAATCGACCATTTTGGAAGTCGATGGCGCGCCATTGAATGTGGAGAACGGTCAGGCAGTGCGTTTCAGCGTCAAACCGTTTGAAATTGTCACGCTGCGAATCATCCCCGCAGATGAGGTATAAGAATCAAAAAGATTCACTGATAAGCGTTTTGCCATTAAACTGCCCCGATGAAACAGAGGCGGCAGGTGACTTCAGCATCCAGTGAATCATTAAAGACAAATCAAACGGGTTTGGCGCGCCAAACCTCTACAACGATATAGGCGTTTGTAGGGGCGTGACGTGTCAAGCCCGTTTCAAGGCATCTATCAATCAATGTCCTTAGTCACCGATTTGAAGTTCTTGGCGCTGCGGTAATGCTGTCGGCTCAGAGATTGCTGCTGGCGCGAACTCCGGTTCATCACCAGCGGCATCGTGCGGTGGCACATGGCGGAGCATAGCAGTCATCAAAAAGGCGAGACCAATAAAACCGACCACACCGATCAGCGCGTTTAGCTGCACCGCTTGAGCAAATGCCTGCCGAGCAGAGAGAAGAAGCGCCTCACCGAGTTCGACGGGGAGCTGTGCCGCCGCGGTGACTGCGCCGCTCAAGGTCTCACGGGCAGCGTCCACCAATTCGGGTGAGATGCCGTTTGGAAGCGCTGGGGTCAGCTGCGCGCGGTAGACGGCAAGACCAAGACTGCCAAGGATTGCCAGTCCAAGCGCCCCACCGAACTCCGCGCCAGTCTCCGCGAGTGCCGATGCCGCTCCAGCACGTTCAGGCGGAGCAGCAGTTACCACCAGATCGATGGTCAAGCTGAACGTAAAGCCAAAGCCGAAGGACATAAGCGTGTTGCCTGCCACAACCAGCACGAGGGAATCCAAGCCAACTTGGCTGACCAATCCGAAACCGAATGCCGCCAGCAGAAGACCCCCTACGACCACATAGGCGGGGCGCACCCGCCGCACCAACCTCGGTGCCAGATTCGACGCAATGACAAACGCCACGGATCCCGGCGCTGACCACAACCCTGCTTCAAGCGGTGTCAGCCCAAGCACCAGTTGTAAATATTGTGCGATAAAGAGAAACGTCCCAAACCCGGTGAAGACTCCAAGCGTATACGTCGCCAATGATGCGTTGAAAGCGGGTACGCGGAACAGCCGCAGGTCAATCAGCGGATCATCCAGCGTGCGCTGACGTTGGACGAAAGCGATTCCTATCGCGAGTCCGATGATGATGAACACTACGGGGAGCGCGTGCAACCCATCTTCAGCAATTTGTTTGAGTCCTAAAATGATCAACAGCACCGCTGCCAACGACATACCAGCGCTGAGGATGTCAAAGCGTCCGGGATTAGGGTCCTTGTACTCCGGCAGAAGCAGCGGTCCAACGATTAGCAGCAGTATCATGACCGGCACAGCCAGCAGAAACACCGATCCCCACCAGAAAAACTGTAACAGCACCCCGCCCACAAGCGGTCCGATAACACTACCCGCCGAGAATCCAGAGACCCAGATGCCAATGGCAACGGTGCGCTGGCGGGGATCAAGGAACATATTGCGGATCAACGAAAGCGTAGAAGGCATCAAGGTCGCGCCTGCGATACCCAGCAGTGCGCGAGCGGCAATCAGCGCCGGTGCTGTTGGCGCGAAGGCAGCAAGTATTGAAGCGATGCCGAAAGCAACCGCACCGATGAGCAGGAGCTTGCGACGACCAATACGGTCACCTAACGTACCCATGGTGATCAGCGACCCGGCGATCATGAATCCATAAATGTCGGTAATCCACAGCAGTTGGGTACTGCTCGGCATAAGATCGGTGCTGAGGGCTGGCACAGCAAGGTGCAGCACTGTCAAATCCATAGCGAGCAGAAGGGTTGGCAGCATGAGCACTGCAAGTCCGATCCATTCGCGCCGACCTGCGCGGGGTAAGGCTGTCGTATTCATACGGGAATCCTTATGCTTGTTTGCCACGGCGCGATTTTCAAGCGTCGAATACTCGTACGGCAAAACCTGTGTCCACCGCTGCGGAAATAGCGCGATAGTTCGCGCGACCAAACTTTCGCATACACAAATGGATAGGGAATATACAACCTATCGTTCTATGCGTTTTTCCGTTGGGCGGGGACAAAAGTTAATGCTCGTTCAAGTCATTGACCACAGCTTGAGCGAGAACAGATGAACCCTGTCAATACAGATGAAGGTGTATTTGGGTTAGACCTCTCAATGTGGACGCTTGCGATCCCACAGGGACGGTTTTTTCGCACACTTGTTCTATATCATATGAGTGTTTGTAGTCAAAGTCAAGCGGCGAAGTCGAACGGGATGCATTTCGAGTGATTGACTGCATTGCTGCGGCTCAAACTCAAAGTACTGAAACGCATCCTGTTGAAACTTCACACGAATGATGTGGACTTTTGTTAGTCGGCGCGACGAACCGTCACTTCGCGCCCGCGCACGGCTGCGCCGCTGCCCATGTTTTTCAGCACACGGTCAACATGCGCTTCCATCACATCGACATACGTTTCACGCTTCATGATGTGGATTGCGCCAATCGCCTTGCCGGGGATACCCGCGCGCCCGGCGATTGTGCCAACCACATCACCGGGACCGATGCCATCATCGCGCCCCACATCGATCAATAGGCGCACCATCCCCGCTTCGCGTTCACTGGGATCACGACGTGGGCGACGCGGCTCATCGGATGAATCGAACGAGCGCGAACGCATCGGGCGGTCTCCCATCGGGCGTTCGCGGCGATCAGTAAAACGGCTGCGATCCCCGCGATCATGCCCACGGCTATAGCGATCCCCTGAACGGTCAGACCGCTTGTTGCGGCTGGCAATTTCCCCCATCACCGGATCGGGAATGTCCTCAATTGGGCGCAACCGTTCCTGCAGCCGCGCCATGCGAATCGCGGCGGCGGCAGCTTCATGTACATCATAGCCCGCATCCATGATCTGCTCAACGAGTTTGCGCTCATGATCGAGATCGGGCAGGTCGAGCGTTTCCGTCACTTTAGTGATGAACGCGAGATCGCGTTTAGCGCGCACATCATCGGCTGTTGGCAGTTTCGCGCGCACAATCTCGCGCTTGGTGAAGTGTTCAATCGTGCGTAACCAGCGGCGTTCACGCGGAGTTACCAGCGTGATCGCCACGCCTTCACGTCCGGCGCGTCCCGTGCGCCCGATGCGATGCACATAATCTTCAGCGTCGTAAGGCATGTCGTGGTTGATGACGTGCGATACGCTGTCGATATCCAAGCCGCGCGCGGCAACGTCGGTTGCGACCAGCACATTGACCACGCCGTTGCGATAGCGACGCATGACGGTTTCACGCACCTCTTGGCTCAAATCGCCGTGGATCGCTTCAACCGGGAAGCCGCGCAGCAGCAGCGTTTCCGCGAGTTTCGCCGCGCCAAGTTTGGTGCGTGTGAAGATCAACGCGCTGTTGATGTCCTCGGTTTCGAGCAAGCGCGCGACAACGGCGGTCTTGCTGTCCTCATCCACCAAGTAATACCGTTGTTCTACCTGCGGCACGGTAAGCTGCTTTTGTGCGATGGTCACATTAACCGGATCATGCATGTATTTTTCCGCAAGGCGGCGGATTGGGTCGGGCATCGTGGCGCTAAAGAGCGCAGTTTGTCGTTCCGACGGCGTTTCGCGCAAAATGCGTTCCACATCGTCGATGAAACCCATCTTGAGCATTTCGTCGGCTTCGTCCAGCACCATATAGCGCACGCCGCCCAATACCAGCGCGCCGCGGTCAATCAAGTCGATCACGCGACCCGGTGTGCCGACGACGATATGCGCCCCTTCTTGCAACCGGCGAAGCTGTTTCGTATACGACGCGCCCCCGTAAATCGGCGCGACTCGCACCCCCATCTTTTTGCCGTATTGAAACACGGCTTCAGCGACTTGAATCGCTAATTCGCGGGTCGGCGCAAGGATTAAACCCTGCGGATGCCGCTGCGATAAATCCAGCAATTCGAGCATGGGCAGCGCGAACGCCGCCGTTTTGCCCGTCCCGGTTTGGGCTTGCCCTAACACATCACGCCCATCGATCAACGCGGGAATCGCATGTTCTTGAATTGGCGTGGGTGTTTCGTAGCCCAAATCCTTCACAGCTTGCACGATTTCGGCGCGCAAGCCCAAACTGTCGAACGTCTGACTCATTGAATCTCCCAAAATAGAGCAACCATACCAGAATCGCACATTCGGTGTGCGAACAGGATGCACAAGCGGGCTGTACAAGACGATTACGGCAGAGAAGCCGTGCCATCGCGTGTTGTAGGATTGATACGTCGAGGGTTATCTACTCTCAGCGGGTGTCGTGCATAAGGAATATTATATCACGTTTGCTTTATTTCACAATCCGCCGCTTACGCCAAACGCACCCGTATGTAGGGGCGCATCGTGATGCGCCCGTCGCTGGTGCGCCAGCAAAAGGAAAAGGCGACCCACATGGATCGCCCTTTGCCTCACAACTATTAGGGGGCAGAAAACCGCCTTAGGGCAGCGGCGCGCCCTGCCAAACCGCGTCATAGTTCGGTTCAAGTAGTTCGATGGGTATCCACACCGGATTCGCTTGGCACGCGATCCACAGTTCATAAAACCCGTTTTCTTCGTTGATGATGAACCACGACGATCCAGCGGGCAGCAGCACCGTCGTCATTGTGGACGGATCGGGAGCCCAAAACGCCAGCGCCGACGCTTTCATACGTCCCTGTACTGCCCCCACCGGAAGCGTGACCAAGCACAAACGCTCCGGCGCGATAGTCGCAGTGCTGGTCGGCGTATCCGTCGAAACGACGACACCGGTATCCGTCGCTGTCGGAGTCGCTGTATCCGGTGCGACAGTATCGGTGGGGGTGCTTGTCGGCGTAGCTGTGTCACCAACAGGCGTATCCGTCGCCGTATTGGTAGGTGTAGCGGTATCTGCGACAGTCGTGTCTGTGGGCGTACTCGTGGGCGTAGCCGTGTCCGCCGCTGTGTTGGTAGGAGTAGGCGTATTGGTCGCGGTGCCGACGTTAATGTCGATAAAGCGTGTACGCGAGAGCACATTTTTCGGTGACTCTTCGCCCGAATTGCCCTGATCATCGATCTCAAAGATGATGCGCGCCATGCCTGTAAAACCTGCATCTGGCGTATAAGTGAAACTTAGCAGTGCGGTGTTCAAACCCGCCATCGAATCGATTTGTACATCGCTGGTCACGTTCGTGCCAAATCCCCATGTGAACGTGCCATAATCGCCCGCCGGAACAGACAATCCGCCGATACCGTCCAAGTCAGAAATGTCGATTTCCATCTCCATGTCCCACGTGCCCACATCCACGTCACTCACGCTGACGGTGAAGGTGATGGGCGTGTTTATTGGGGTGTTCTGCGTACCCGGTAATGTCACATCCGGTTGATTATTGACGGCACAAGCTGCTGAACCTAATTCACTGGGCGCGCACACATCAATGTCGATGAACCGCGTCCGCGACAGGACCCCACCCGATCCTGTATTGCCTTGATCGTCAATCTCGAAGATGATGCGTGCTGTTCCCGCAAAACCGGGTCCCGGATTAAATGTGAACGTCGTAAGCGCGGCGTTCAATGCCGCCATCGTCGTCACTTCGACATCGGAAGTGACGTTCGTGCCAAGTCCCCACGAGAATGTGCCGTAATCGCTGGTAGACAACCCGCCGATACCGTCCAAATCCGAAATATCGATTTCCAGTTCCATGTTGCCAGCGCCCACGTCGGGGTCACTGACGACTGCCGAGACCGAAACAGAAACGCCCGGTGTAGTATCTGGAGCGGGACTTTGGAGGGTGATATCCGGTTGATCGTTAACCCCCGGAACGTCTTGCGCGCTCACACTGGCAGTTGAAACCATTATCAGACTCACTAAGAAAATCATGCATAATAATCGAGGTACTGATCGTTGTGCAGCGAAAACATTCATGAAATCCCCCTATGGATAAACATATCTTTTGATTAAAGTGATTTTTTTGATTTTCGCAAATGCAAGATTTGTGAAATCGCGCAAATGTGGTCAACTGAGAAAGGTATACAGCGCGCATGGGACGCGAATCACAACGAACTGACCGCAGTAAAAATACCCTGCATTGGGTGGTGTTCGCGCTTATTCTCGCAGCCGGGTTAATCGTTCGCGTTCTGCTGCTGGATCGTCCTGTGGGGTTAGATGAAGCCTATTCGTTTCTGGAATACGGCGCGGTAAGTCCGCTGCGGTCACTGCGTGATTACAGCGCGACCAACAATCACCTGCTCAATTCGCTTTTGATGCATGTCGCATTTCGGATTTTTGGCGCAGAATTTTGGGCGATCCGGCTGCCCGCTTTCCTGTTCGGCGCAGCGACGATTCCAGCGGCGTATCTCGTCGGACGCATGGCGGTCAGCCGCTTCGTGGGATTGATCGCGGCGGGCGTGGTGGCGTTCTCCGTCAGCATGATCGATTATTCGACCAACGCGCGCGGCTTTGCGATGGTGGCATTTTTCAGCGTCGTGCAGTTCGGGGTGGGGCTGCTGATTCTCAAGCAGCCGCGCGCTTGGCTGTGGGGGGCATATGCGATCACGCTGGCGCTTGGCTTCTTTTCGGTGACGACGTATGTGCTTCCCGCCGGAACGATCTCGCTCTGGCTGTTGATCAGCATATGGATCGAACTGAACGGCGCGGCGCGTATAACAGCGATTCTCAGTTTCATCATCACGATTTGCGTGGGCGCGGCGCTGACATTGGCGCTCTATGCGCCGATTTGGACACGAAGCGGCTTCGACGTGCTGCTCGACAACCGTTCGATTGATATTTATTCGCTCGAATACTATGGCATCGACACGCCGCTGTGGATGAATCTTCAGCGCATTGTCACGTTCGTCTTTCGCGGATGGGCGCTGCCTGCGGGGGCGGCTATTGCCGCACTCATGTTGATGGGGATTGTCCTGCACAGGCGTGTGAGTTCGCATCGCATCCCCGTGTTGGTGATCGCGGGAATTTGGGCGCTTCCGTTTATGCTCTTTTTGCCTTATGTCGCACCTATGCGAACGTGGATTTATCTCATTCCATTGGGGGGAATCGCGCTTGGGACTGCTTTTGCAGGGCTTGCTCATCGCACAGGATGAGCGACCCCCATGTTCGCCGGAATTATGGCGCTTCTGCTGGCAGTGGGCGCGGTCACATCGGTGGATTATGCCTTTCTCGAAGTGGGCGATTCGCCGGATGCGCCGCGGATCGCCGCTTCAATTCGTGAACTTGCTGACGATGATCTCGCCACGAATAATTTCGCCATGATTCCGCAGCCGAACAGCGAACCCGTGCGCTATTACCTCTTTCGAGAAGGCAGCCGCGATGCGCGCGTATTGAGCGAACAATTTTTTCCGCCGGAACTACTGCGCGAGACATTGGCATCAGGCGGGCGCGTGTTTGCGTTCGTCGATGAAGGGCGCACATTCGATGACTTGATCGCGCTGTACGGTGCTGATGATGTGTCGGGGGTGTCGCTGGAATTTGTCGAATTCGTCGCGCTTCCAACTGGCAGGGTTGGGGAAGTGCGCTTGAGGAATTGAAAACGAATTTCTTCTCGTAGGGACAACGCTTGCATTGTCCGTTTTCTACACAACGGACAGGGCAAGCCCTGTCCCTACGATTAACGCGGTGTGTATTCCACCCTACCCCCTGACGAGGGTATTTACAGATTGCGGGCTTTTAGCCGCTGCGGAGTGTCACTTCATGTTGCCGATGACCGCTGTCGCAAATTCGCTCGTCTTGACTTCTTTCGCGCCTTCCATCTGGCGGGCGAAGTCATACGTGACGATCTTCTGATCGAGCGTGCGCTCGTAGGCTTCAGTGATCAGCTTGCCGGCTTCATCCCAACCGATGTGTTCAAGCATCATCACACCGCTGAACAGCAGCGAACCCGGATTCACCTTATCGAGATTGGTGTACTTGGGAGCGGTGCCGTGCGTGGCTTCAAACAGCGCGACTTCGCTGCCGATGTTCGCGCCCGGAGCGATACCCACGCCGCCGACTTCCGCCGCAACCGCATCACTCAGGTAGTCGCCGTTCAGGTTCGGCGTGGCGATCACATCATTTTCACTGGGGCGCAGCAGCATCTTTTGGAACATAATGTCCGCGATGGTGTCCTGAATGAGAATCTTGCCAGCGGGCACTTTGCCACCGTGATTCTTCTCGACTTCCGCCCATGAAATCGTTTCGTTGGGGAATTCCTGCGCCGCGACTTCGTAGCCCCACTTCTGGAACGCGCCTTCGGTGAACTTTTGAATGTTGCCCTTGTGAACGAGCGTCACACTCTTACGTTTGTGATCAATCGCATATTGGATCGCCGCGCGCACCAGTCGCTTGCTGCCAAATTCGCTGATCGGCTTGATGCCCAAACCCGCGTTTTCAAAGAAATGCGCGCCGAGTTCTTCGCGCAGGAACTTGGCAAGTTTGGCGTTTTCCGGCGTGCCCGCTTCGTATTCAATACCCGCGTACACGTCTTCGGTGTTTTCGCGGAAAATCACCACATCGACTTCTTCCGGGTGACGCAGTGGGCTGGGCACGCCGCGATACCAGCGCACAGGACGTACACACGCATACAAATCGAGTACTTGGCGCAGCGTGACATTCAAGCTGCGGAAGCCGCCGCCGACAGGTGTGGTGAGCGGTCCTTTGATGCCGACTTTGTATTCACGCAGCGCGTCGAAAGTTTCTTCCGGCATATAGTTGCCATCGTACAGCCCCGCCGCCTTTTCGCCGCAGTAGATTTCCATCCATGCGATCTTGCGCTTGCCGCCATACGCCTTTTCAACCGCCGCATCCCAGATGCGCTTGCTCGCGGTCATGATGTCGTAGCCGATGCCGTCACCTTCGATAAACATCAAGATCGGATTATCCGGCACATGGAGCTTGCCGTTTTGCACCGTGATCTTTTGACCTTCGGAGGGCACTACAATTTTGTCGAACGCCATGCTGAAAAAGCTCCCTTGCGAACATTGATTCCGATAGCGACTGTGACAATCACTGAATTGCGTCAGCAGCCTGTCAATGGCGGAGATTATATCAAGTTCTTGCGAATACAAAGATGTGGCGGCGTAAGTTGGAATCCTGTTGTATTCTCAAGTTATTCTCGAAGGAGCGTGCGATATGGTTATCGGTGTGATCATTGGCGTGATCATCGGCTTGGTGCTCATCTACAGCTTACTAAGCGTCCTCGTCACGCAAATTAACACCCTCATCACTAATGCGCTAAAAACGCGCACCCGTCATTTACGTCATGGCATCGAAGAACTACTGCGCGGCGATCTTGGCTTGCAAGATGATCTACTGCGTCATCCGCTGGTGCGCGTGGAAACGCTTGAGCCGGAAAATATCGTCATGGTGCTAGCAAAAGGCATCCGCGAGATGTTGCGCCGCATCTACCGCCCGATGTTGAAAGCCGTCGCCAAATCGGATGCGGCGAAGCAGCCCGGAACCATGGCACAGTCCGTCGCGGGGCGCGTCACGCGACAGGAAACCCCTCTGCTCACCAACGTGACATGGGTCGATGCGAAAATGTTTAGTGAGGCGCTCGTTTATTTGTTAATCCGCCGCGCTGAAAAAGAATATTTTGACCGTTTGTATGACTTCACCGAAAAAATTGACCGTCAAAAGTTCCGCAAAGAACGCGAAGAAGTGCGCGATTTGATCTGCCGTCTGCAAAACAATGCCGAAGGGGTAACGGTTGAAACTGTGCGCGAAAAACTCCTCCCGCTGATCGATGCGCTCGGCACAAGCTCCAGCACAACGATTTCGATTAAAGTTGAACGTGAATCGGGCAGTTCTGGCAGCGCGGCGGTGGCTGGCGCGGTGGCGGGTGCGGTATTGGGTGCGCTGCCGGGGCGCACGGCGGAGATGCGCGCCGCCGAAGATGGCGAACTCACCGTCGTCGAAATTCTCAACAACTTGAGCGATGCGCGTGAAGCCGTGTTCCGCTACAACCAGAACCGTGAATTGGCTACGTTAATGGTCGGTATCGCCAAGCTGCCGCCAAGCCCCGCCAAAGAAACTTTGCTGATATTAGTATCGTCTGCGAACAACACCGAAAACGCGCGCAAGCGGTTGGAACAGTGGTTCGACGCGCAAATGGAGCGCACCAGCGAACTGTACAAGCGCAAAATGGGCGTGTATTCCGCGATCATCGGCTTGGCGCTGGCGCTGGCACTCAATGCCGACACGATTCAGATGGCACGCGCGCTGTGGGAAAGCGACGATCTCCGCGCAATTTCGCGCACCGTCGCGGAACAGCTTGTCGCGCAAATGGAAAGTGGCGCGGCGTCTGCGCCCGATGTTCCTACTAGTGTGCCGGATAGTTTCCTGATCATGCCGGATGAAACACCTGTCCCATCTGAGTTCAGCGGCGGCGTACCGGGCGGCGCGGGCTTTGCCGCGCAAACCGAATCCACCGCTGAATCCACCGAAGCGCCGATACCAGAAATCACCCCTACCCCCATGCCGCGCACCGCCGATGAAGTGCTGGAAACGCTCGGTCAATTGAGTGAACAAGGGCTGCCGATTGGCTGGTATGTCTATCCCCGCACCGTGATCGACTGCGGGTTGGCATATGTCGATCCCACGCCGCTCGCCGCCGCGCAAGCAGGAACCGAGATCGCGCCCACGCCGGAACCAACCCCGACACCATCGCGCCCACCCGAATGCGACGACAAGCGCAACATCGCGCTGTTCTTGCCGAGCCTGTTTGACCCAGATCGGGATAAATTCGATTTGGGACGTTATGACTTCGGTGGGCTTTTAGCGAAGTTGATGGGCATCGCGCTCACGACGATAGCGATTGCTCAGGGTGCGCCGTTTTGGTTTGCTATATTGCAGCGGTTGGTCAGCGGGGGAAAGAAAGAAGAAAACACGACGATCAACGTGAATGTGCCGCCGCGCACCGGGGGGTAAAGACCCAATCACCCATTAGATTGTATGCGGGCGGCCCGTTGGGTCGCCCGCATACTGAGGGTTTTTGAAATCGCAGTAAACAAAACGCAGCGATTGATCTTGGTCTTTTGCTGCGTCCCCGTGCAATCTTATTGTTAACGGCTGGCGGCGCTCCCTAAGCCAGTTTTCGCAAGAATTTCCTGCACACGCTCCGTCGTGAGATCGAGATCATTCAGGATGCTGTACGGGAGATCGTGCTTCTTGACATATTCCGGCAGGGTCTTGAGCGTATCTTCGACCATTTGCGGATCGAGCGCGTCAAGGCGAATACCCGCCGTCTCCAAGGTTTGGCGAATTGACTGGATATTTTGGTTGTGGATCGCCGCGCCGATCAAAATGCCCGGTCCCACCATGTCGGCGTAGGGCATCGGCTTGGTGCGGCGCGCGCGAAATTCGTAGGCATACGCGAAATACTGTTCGCTGCCTTCTTGCGGGCGCGTGTGACCAATTTGGCTCGTGATCTGCACTTCGATGCACAGCAGGTCAAGCAGGTTGCGAAGCGCCTCAACGTTTCCGCGCCCTACCCCTTCAGCGATCTTGAACGCCTGCTGCGCGATCCCTGCCATCAATCCCGCGACCCACGCCTGATAGCGTGTCGAAGGAGTCGTCTTGCTGCGTTCGGCGGCATAACGCCAGTCGAGCAGCCCTGTTGTAATCGTCAGCAGTTCGACAATCGCCGCGCCGCGCACGTTCTGCGGCGCATTACGAATCACCTGCCAATCGATGATGATTTTTTCCGCGCTGCCAGTTTCAACATAATGCACCGATCCGCTCGAACGCGCGGCAACAATCGGCGTAAAAAAGCCATCCACGCTCAACGCGGTGGGGATGATGATAACGGGCAGGTTATTCTTGTAGCCAAGATACTTGCCCACATCCGCGACCAAGCCGCCGCCAACAGCATAGATCGCTTCCACCTGCGGTGGCAAACCCGCGGCCAGCGACTCTAAGTAATCAATATCGACTTTTGTTGGTTCTGCCTGCGCCACAATCGGCAGTTCCAGCAGCGGGCTCACAGCGCCCCATGAACGTTCGCCAGTCAGTAAGGCGACCGGGCGCTCCTCGCGCACGCTTGCCATGTCGGTAAATTCAAGTTTAGGCAGAGACCAAATCGTTGTCATTTGCTAACGCTCCGTCAGGCAGGGCGGTTGTCGAACTCATCAGGATTAATGATAGTGAGAAATGTGTTTCTTCGCTAGTCTGCGCGGAAAATTGGCGGCAGCCAGTTCGGATACCGCATACTTTTCGTATGGAAGCGCCAATGATTTTATCTCACAAGCACAACTTGTATGTTGTGGGCGGATAAGCGAAAATATTCAGCACTCGTGCAATACCCGTCTGTTTTGTCTTGTTCCGCCTGTCGAGCGTCTTGGGCGGTTCTTTTGGTTGTTATGCGGAGTTCGGAAATCATGTCGCTGCCATCGAATGAAATTCTCACAGCAATTAGCGCCGACGCGGACTGGCAAGAAATTGAGCGCCAGAAACGAAACTTCAACCGCGCGCTGCAAACTCTTGTCGACGAAAACTACGATGGCGAACTGCCGCTGGAACAACTGTCGGATGCGGTTGGTGCCCCGCTCACCACCTACTTTGATCCCAAACAAAGCGACAGCGGGAACGTCATCCTCACCCACTTTAACGGGCGACCCATTGTGCTTGGCAGCATGGTCAGTAAACGTTATCGCGGTGATCATCCAGTCGCGGAATGCATCGTCCCCTACAACCTGAATCCAAGTGTCAACCACACCAACATTGAACAAACCGAAGACCCCCTCACGCGGATGCGTGTTTTGGGCGCGGAACTCGAACTCGGTTTGGTGCATCCTGATGGCAAATCGCCCACCGAAGACGAAGTGCAAAGCTACATTCACGCCTATTATACCCATGCATCGCGCATCGGCATTTATCCCCGCCTTGACCGCGAAGCGTGCCAGTATCAAGTCGAAGCGCACATCGCGCCCAGCGTCGGCTATCAAAAGACGCGCACCGCGCTCAACGGCATGTTTTCGGCGCTGGCGGCGGCAAGTCAGGATACAGGCATGGTCACGGCGATTATGTCCTGTTACCCCACCGACTCCGATTTCCGCATGACCAACCACCCCAAAGTCCAAACCGCCGTCGATTTGATGCTCGAAGTCAACGAACTGTTCCCCGAATACAAACAGCGCCTAGTCGAACGCCAGCGCCGCTACTCGATTCCGCCCGACAGCCACTACGTTAACTTGTTTCGCAATCAGGGCTGCCACATCCATATCGATCTTGCCGGACGCAGCGAAGCACTTGGCTTACTCACCTTCTATACCGTGTTGAAAAGCGCGACGGCTGTCGCCAATTCCGCCGTCCTCAAAGGCGGTCCGTTTGTCAACGGCACATGCGATCCCGAACTTGTATGCGCCCGCGAATATCTGCGCGGCGCGACGGTGACCGGGCGTTTTCTCGATCTGCCTCTTAGCCCACACACGAGCGAACACGGACTGGATCGCTATGCCGATCTCATCCGTCGTGAGCGCGTCAATTCTGTCGGGCGTGCCATGCTCTACGATGATGGCATGGGCGAACCGATCAGCGTCATGCATAACCCTATCGGGCGCGTCCGCCCCGATCTGCAAACGATGCGCCGCGTCTGCACCGTCGAAAGCACGGGGATGCCCGCCAATGTCAGCGCATCGCGCATGGCAGCCGTACTGACCGACTTTGAATTCAGCCATGCCGTGATCGAGCAGTATTTCCGCAAGCACGGCTGCGATCTCGCACCCATGCACGAAGATAAGACCTTGCTGGCAATTCTCGGACCGCTTGATCCCGTCAGCTTTAACGCGCAGCAAGACGCAAGTGACCGCGAAGGCACAGATGTGACCGTCAAAACCGCCGCCGGAACGGAAATGACACTCGCGGAGTTTTACGAAATGAAGCGCCGCTATATGCACCGCGCGCTCGCGGACATCAGCGAAGTGTCGCCGCGCGATATTGATGAGGTGTACACCAGCTTGGGACGTATGCTCGAACCGCTGAGCGGTCACGCCGCCCAAACCATCGAACAGTACATCATTGATCCTAAGCTCCGCAGCACAGGCAACTGGGGTAAGATTCTACGCAACACCTATCTTGAGATGGGCGGGGTATTGGGCAAGCATGAGCCGCAAATCGTGCAGGCGATTGTCAACCGCGTGCATGAAGCCATGCGGACGCGCTATTTCCAGAGCTAAAGATGAGCAAACCGTCATTATCCGTCATTATTCCGGTCTATCGCAGCGCGGAAAGTCTCGATGAACTCATCGCTGCGCTTGGGACGGTGCTGCCTACTGTAAGCAGCGCCTACGAAGTCATTCTCGTCGATGACAGCAGCCCTGACACCAGTTGGCAGGTGATTCAGCGTTTGGCGGCGGCACATCAGTGGGTGCGCGGAATCACGCTGATGCGAAATTACGGTCAGCACAGCGCGTTATTGTGCGGCATCCGCGCCGCGCGCCATGACATTATCGCCACAATGGACGACGATTTGCAGCATCCGCCAGAAGAACTGCCCAAACTGCTCGCTAAGCTGGCGGAAGGCTTCGATGTGGTGTACGGATCGCCCGCGCATGAACAGCACGGCTTCTTGCGCGATCTCGCATCGCAAATCACTAAACTCGCTTTGCAAAGCAGCATGGGCGTAAATATCGCCCGCCGTGTGAGCGCTTTTCGCGTCTTTCGTACTGATCTTCGCCGCGCCTTTGAAACGTACCGCAGCGCCTATGTCAACATTGACGTGCTTTTAACGTGGGGCACAACGCGCTTTGCCGCCGTCACCGTCCGCCATGATGCGCGCAAATACGGCGTGAGCAATTACACGCTTAAGAAACTCATCACCCACGCCATCAACATGATCACGGGGTTTAGCACGCTTCCGCTGCAAATCGCCAGCCTGCTGGGTTTCGCGTTTGCCGCATTTGGATTGTTGGTGCTGGTGTACGTCGTCGGACGCGCAATCATCGAAGGTGTAGTCGTGCAGGGATTCGCCTTCACCGCGTCGATCATCGCCATTTTTTCCGGCGTACAGTTGTTCGCGCTTGGCATCATCGGGGAATACCTCTCGCGTGTGCATTTCCGCACCATGGATCGTCCGGTGTACACTGTGCGCGAAGAAGTCTCGTCCCCCAAGACCGACTCCGAATGATCAACATCCTCGATTGGGACAGCGACTTTTTCGGCATCAAAATCGCCCGCGCGAACCTCTCTCGCCTCACGCTCGAAACCGCCCGCGCGGTGGTCGATCAAGCGCGAACAGACCAGATCGCATGTGTCTATCTGCTTGCCGACAGCGACGATCCCGCGACAGCTCACGCCGCCGAAGCAGTCGGTTTTCACCTCATGGATATTCGCGTCACACTAGACACTCGCGTCCCGCTTGACCTCAACCTCGCCGCCGATCTTCCATTGCCAGACCGCGGCAGCGTGCGCCCGTTTCACCCCGCCGATCTCGACACGCTTAAGCGCATCGCGCGCGCCAGTTACACCGCCTCGCGCTTTTATGCCGACCCCCGTTTCCCCCGCGACAAATGCGATGCCCTCTACGACACATGGATCACCCGAAGTTGTGATGGATGGGCGCAAGCCGTTCTCGTCGCAGATGTGGAGGGTATAGCAGCGGGATTTATCACCTGCCACACAAAAGCCGAAACGGGCAGTATCGGCTTGGTCGGCGTGGATGCGAATCAGCAGGGCAAAGGGTTGGGATCAACGCTGGTGGATGCGTCATTACGCTGGTTCGCCGCCAACGGATGCACAAGCGTAGAAGTGGTCACACAGGGGCGAAATATCGGCGCGCAGCGTATCTATCAAGCGCGTGGATTCAAAACGCGCAGTGTGCAGTTATGGTATCATGTGTGGCTGGATGAACCGTAGCGAAAGCAGCCTACTCCAGTATGACGACATCCCCTTCTCCCATGCCAATTACCATCCCATTCAACAAGCCCGCGCTGATGGGTAACGAACTCGCCTACATCGCGGATGCGGTCAAAAGCGGGCACATCAGCGGCGACGGACACTATACCAAGAAGTGCCATCAACTGCTTGAAGAAAGTGTCGGTGTGAACAAGGCGCTGCTCACGACATCCTGCACCCATGCGCTCGAAATGGCGGCGCTCATCCTCGATTTGCGCGAAGGCGATGAAGTCATCGTGCCGTCGTTTACTTTCGTTTCAACCGTCAATGCGTTTGTGCTGCGCGGAGTCACGCCCATTTTTGCCGATGTCCGCCCCGACACACTCAACATGGATGAAACGCAGCTTGAACGCCTGATCACCCCGCGCACCAAGGCGATTGTCCCCGTCCATTACGCGGGGGTGGCGTGCGAAATGGACACGATTATGGCGCTTGCGCGCAAACACAACATCGCCGTCGTTGAGGACAACGCGCACGGTTTATACGGACGTTATCACGGGCGGCAGTTAGGCACATTCGGCGCGATGGCGACACAAAGTTTCCACGAAACCAAAAACTTCACCTGCGGCGAAGGCGGCGCGCTGCTCATCAATGATCCGGCGATGGTCGAACGCGCCGAAATCATCCGCGAGAAAGGCACCAATCGCAGCCGATTCTTTCGCGGCATGGTCGATAAATACACATGGGTAGACCTCGGTTCGAGTTATCTCCCATCCGAAGTGCTTGCCGCGTATCTCTACGCCCAGTTGGAACAGCGCGACGAAATTCAGCGCCGCCGCCAGCGCATTTGGGATCGCTACGACGTGGAACTCAAAACATGGGCGCATCAACATGGCGTGGGAACTCCCGTCGTCCCTACTGGCTGCGATCAGTCCTATCATATGTATTATCTACTGCTGCCGTCGCTGAAAGTACGTACCGACTTAATCGCGCATCTCAAGGCGCACGGCATTTTGAGCGTGTTTCACTATTTGCCGCTGCATCTCAGCGATATGGGGCGCAAATTTGGCGGCAAACAGGGCGATTGTCCGGTTACAGAGGACATCAGTGATCGTCTGCTTCGCCTTCCCTTCTACAACGACTTGACCGACGATGAACAATCGCGCGTGCTGTGGGCGATCATGCAGTTTGAAGGGTGGTCGGCATAACGCTAACGCTATTCCTATGATAGATAGGACGATTGCTTGAACCGCGCCTATGTAATCTGTGTTATAATGCATTTCGTGTGTGGGAACGTCCCTCACACCCCAAACAGTGACTTTTCGCGCGGCGTGCCGCGCATAAACACAATTTATTGACGTAAGTAACAACGTGGCGGGCGAACGTCGAATGGTTCGCGCCGCTTCCGAGTCGTTCATCGCTTGAATGATAAAAAAACACATTCTTTATAACCAGACAAATTAGCGATACTGAGAAAGGATCAAGCCTGCATGGTGTCACTTGATGCATCTCGCATATCAAGCGCCATGTAGGGGTATTTGTATATGGCAAAAGGACAAGGACACAGTAACCAGATTCGGATTATTCCGCTGGGCGGTTGTGGTGAAGTTGGCAAGAATATGACCGTGATCGAGATGGGCAAAGATGCCATCATCATCGACACAGGTATTATGTTTCCCGCTAACGATATGCTAGGGGTGGACTACATCATCCCCGATTTCCGTTATTTGAAAGACCGCAAAGACCTAACAATACACGGCATTTTGTATACGCACGGGCATGAAGATCACACCGGCGCGACAGCGCACGTCGTCGAAGCCTTCAAAGGCGTGCCGATCTATGCGACTCCGCTTACGGCGGCGCTGCTCGAAGTCAAGCTGCGCGATGCGCGCGCGCAAAGCGAAACGCAGATCAACGTGTTCAAACCGGGCGATACGCTCAAGATTGGGCCGTTCAAGATCGAAAGTTTCCATATGTGCCACAGCATCCCCGACTGCGTAGGCTTTGGCATCAATACCCCCTATGGACTCATCGTTCACAGCGGCGATTACAAATTCGATAACACGCCTATCGACGGCAAAAAGCCCGATTACGCCAAACTTGCGGAATTCAGCCAGCGCGGCGTGCTCATGCTGCTGGCGGACAGCACTAACGCGGAAGTCCCCGGTTGGACGCAGTCGGAACAAGTCGTTCAGCGCGAATTTGACAGTATTTTTGCCCGCTCCACAGGACGTATCATCGTGGCGACGTTTGCCAGCCACATCTCTCGTATTCAGCAGGTGGCAACGCTGGCGGAAAAATACAATCGCAAGCTGGCAATCGCGGGTCACAGCATGACAGAAAATGTCAAAGTGGCGCGCAAAATGGGCTTATTGAATATCAATGAAAATACGCTCGTCGATTTGAACCGCATTAACGGCATTCAACCGCACAACCTCGTCATTATGGCGACGGGTTCGCAGGGAGAGCCATCATCGGTGCTAAGCCGCCTCGCGTTTGGGCAGCATCGCAGCCTTGATGTAATGCAGGGGGATACCATCATCGTCAGCGCGCACACCATCCCCGGCAACGAAGAAATGGTCAGCCGGACGATCAACCGCCTGTTCCAGCGCGGCGCGGATGTGCTGTATGACCCAATTGCGAATGTGCATGTCTCTGGTCACGCCAAGCAGGAAGAAATGAAGCTCCTGATGAGCTTGGTCAAGCCGAAGTACTTCATGCCTGTACACGGCGAACTGCGCCAATTAAAAGCGCACGCTAATCTTGGGCGGCAGATGGGTATCCCCAACGATCACATTTTCGTGGTCGAAAACGGCATGGTCATCGAAGCGGATCGCGGCGGCGTGCGGAATACTGGCGAACGTGTTCCCGGCGGCTATGTGTTCGTCGATGGTTCTGGCGTAGGCGATATTGGCAAAACGGTCATTCGTGACCGCGAAATTTTAGCGCGCGATGGCTTTATCATGGTCGTCGTCAACGTCGATAGTTCCGGTCGCATGATTGGCGAACCGGAAATCATCACGCGCGGGTTTATCTATTTGCGCGATTCGGATCAACTGCTGGAGCAGGTCAAGGGGACGATCCACGAAGTCCTCACGCAGAGCCGCCAGCTTCAAAACGGCAAACGCCGCGAACGCATCCAAGACTCGTTGAGCCGGATGCTCTACAACGAAACCAAGCGCCGCCCGATGGTCTTCAGCATCGTCAACGAGCACTAACCCGCCGCACCCCATCCCACACCAGAATCAAAACCGCCCCGTCATCACGCATCAAAGGGCGGTTTTTGATTTCACACACTGTAGGGGCGACCCGGGGGTCGCCCGGTGTACTCAAATAACCTGTTACCGCGTCAGCGCGAATGTCACTTCAATCGAGACACTCACTTCAAGCTGACCCTGACTCACTGGCGCGTTCGATGCCATCTCCGCCATCGCAAAACCACCGCCGCCAACGCCGTAAGGAATCGCGCTGCCGCCAACGATCTCGCGCACGCTGATCGCATCGCCAACTGTCAATCCAAGCGCGCTCGCCAGTTCAGTCGCGCGGCGGCGGGCATTGGCAACCGCATCCAAGCGCGCTTCACTTTCCACCGCATCGACATTCAGAATGCCGAAGCTCAAGCCGTAAATCGTGTTCGCGCCCGCGTTCACCGCGTCGTTGATCACCGATTCAAGCAGTGAAGCATCTTCCGCGCCTTCAGCGCTACGTACCGTCACACGGACGATATTCCGCACACGGTAGACACGTTCACCCGTCGGACCTGTTTGTGGATCATAGCGTTCTTCTTGGAACACATTGATTTCGCGCGTCTGAATATCAGCGCGGTCAATCCCAAGCGCCGTAATCGCCGTGATGACGGCATTCATCTGTTCGGAAGCCTGCGAAAACGCGGTAGCAAGATTGGCATCGACCACTTCCACGCCAAGATCAACATACGCCACATCGGGCGCGCCATACGCGCTGCCCAAACCCGTCACCGTGATCGTGTTATTCTGGTAGGCAGGCAGAGTCGTTGGGGTTTGGTCTTGCGCCGCAGCGACAAATACCGCGCTGATGCTCAGCACGACGACGAACGCTGCGATAATACGAGAAACATTGAAACGCTTCATAGCTGTTTTACGCTCCTTTTCATTTTGCACATTCCCATGACGTTCAAGTTGATGAAAAAGTTCCAGTGTTTTCTTCACTCGTTTTGCGTTAAAAACACAGGCAAACACGCACAGATATGTGAAAACCCATTTTAAAATCGCCTTTGTAGGGGCGGCATACATGGGGGCGGCATACATGCCGCCCGCGCTCAATGTCGATGCTGAAATAGGTTGTAGAAAAAGGAATGCCGGATGAGCGACTCAAAATCAGACGTTGAACAGACCGCTGCTGCGCCCACAGGTACAGACGGCGTGCCGACTGTGAACGCCTTAAGCACCGATATTCGCCAGTTGGGCAACCTGCTCGGCAAAGTAATTCGCGAACAACACGGTATTGAAGCGTTCAATCTGGTCGAAAGAGTGCGTAAAGCCGCCAAAGATCGACGCGGCGGCGATACTGAAGCTGAAAAACTGCTGCGCGATACCATCGACACGCTCGATCTTGAATCACGCCGCATCTTGATCAAAGCGTTTAGCAATTACTTCCAGTTGATCAATATCGCGGAAGACCAGCAGCGCATCCGCATGTTACGCGCGCGCGAAGCAGCGGGCGAACTCCACGAATCCATCGGCTCTGCCATTCGTGACTTACGCGATGCAGGGATGGATGCCGTGGGCGTGCGCGCCCTACTCGAACGCACGCGCACCCGTTTGGTCATGACCGCCCATCCCAGTGAAGCCAAGCGCAAAGAAGTTTTGATCAAGCTGTTTCACATCGCCCAAATGATGCACCGCTTGGATTCGCCGCGTTTGCTCCCGCGCGAAAAGCGTGTCATCGAAGCCAGCCTGAGCGAAGAAATCGAAGAACTGTGGCAGACGCGCCCCACCCGCGCCAGCCGACCCACGCCCGCCGATGAAGTCGATTTTGGCATGTACTTCATCACCTCCGTGATCATGGATGTGGTCTTGGACGTGTACGACGAACTGCAAGCCGCGCTCGAAACCTACTACCCCGAAGACGATTGGAGCGATTTGCCCGGCGTACTGCAATATGCCAGTTGGATCGGCGGAGACCGCGACGGCAACCCCAACGTCACCGCCGATGTAACGATGGAAACGCTGGCGCAGCAGCGCAGCGCCGCCCGCCTTTCGTACTTGAAAGAAATCGCTCACCTGCGCGATCATCTCACCCAGTCAAGCGATGAGGTGGGCATGTCGGACGCGCTCATCGAACGGTTGCAGCGCACACCCTACCCCGACAGCGCCCCCGACGAAAAATACCGCCTCATGATGGACATCATCTGGCATAAGCTGAATAAGGAGGAATACCCTACAGGCGATTCCCTGCTCGAAGACCTCAATCTTGTGGCAGACAGTCTGCGCCAGAATCAAGGCTTGAACGTGGTCAAAGGCACGTTGGGGCGCTTGATGCGAAAGATCAAGCTGTTTGGGCTGCATCTCGTCCCACTCGATGTACGCGAAGATGCCCGCTTGCACCGTGCCGCCGTCGAAGAACTGATGCGCGCTTATGGTCAAACCGATGACTACAACGCCTTGCCGGAAACCGACAAGCAAAAAATGCTCACCGACGAGATTGGCAACCCGCGCCCGTTCTTCCCTATTGAGCCAAATTTCAGCGACATTACCAATCGCGTCATCGCCACATGGCGCATGATCGCCAAAGCGCACCGTCGCTATGGCAAACACGCCATCGACAGTGTGATCGCCAGCATGTCCACCGCGCCAAGCGATATTTTGACCATGCTCATGTTCGCCAAAGAAGTCGGCGTACAAAATGATGTAGACGTTGTGCCGCTGTTTGAAACCATCGACGACTTGCAAGCCGCGCCCGACATCATGCGGACGCTGTTTGAAAATCCTGTTTACATGAATCATGTCGCCGCGCGGGGAATGCGCCAGCAGATCATGCTCGGCTACAGCGACAGCAACAAAGACGGCGGTTATCTCGCCTCCAACTGGAATTTGTACGTCGCGCAGCAAAGCCTAAGCGATGTATGCGCCGCGTTCGGCGTGGAACTTGAACTCTTTCACGGGCGCGGCGGCAGCATCGGACGCGGCGGAGGACCTGCCAACCGGGCGATTCTCTCGCAGCCCCCCGGCACTATGCGCGGCAAAATCAAAATGACCGAACAGGGTGAAGTCATCGCCTACCGTTACACCAATGTGGATATTGGACGGCGGCACTTGCATCAAGTCCTCAACGCTGTGCTGCTTGCAGGCGGATTGTCATCGGTTGGCGAAATTCGCCCCGAATGGCGCGCCGCGATGAATCAACTGGCGACCACCGGGCAGCGCGCCTATCGCAGCTTAGTCTACGAAACTCCCGGCTTCATCGACTATTGGCAGCAGGCAACGCCGATCAACGAACTGGCACGGATGCCCATCGGCAGCCGCCCCGCCAAGCGCAGCAAAGGCGGCTTTGAAAGCATCCGCGCCATCCCGTGGATGTTCTCATGGATGCAGAGCCGCGCCATCATCCCAAGTTGGTATGGGGTTGGCACGGCGATCCAGACCTTCTGCGATTCGCATGATGGCGGGTTGGAACTGCTCAAAACCATGTTCAAAGAGTGGATGTTCTTCCGTAACTTGGTCGAAAATGCCGAACTCGACCTCACCAAAGCGGATATGGGCATCGCGCAGTTATATGCCGAACTTGTCACCGACGACTCCCTGCGTGACCAAATTTTCTCGCAGCTAGAAACCGAACACGCGCGCTCATGCGCCATGATCTGCGCCATCACAGGCGAAAGCGAACTGCTCGCCAACGCCCCGACCATGCAGCGCAGCATCGAACGCCGCAATCCGTATGTCGATCCGCTCAACTATATTCAGGTCGCGCTCTTACGCGATGTGCGTTCGCAGTATCCCGGCACGGAAGAATACGAGAAACTGCTCAATGTCATGCTCACGACCATCAACGGCATCGCCGCAGGAATGAAAACGACTGGATAAATCGTTAAAATAGAGTTATAAAATACAAAATCACTAGCGATACTTCGGGGCAAACAAATGAATAGTAACGGGCAAACCTCACCAATTAAAGCCTTATGGGTGAGGTGGCGGCGTGAGCTGTCTCGCACTCGGTCATATTGGCGAGTGTCACGCCGTCAGTTTATCATTATTGCGATATTTCCAATGGTTGGTTTTTGTCTGCTCACGGCTTCATCAATTACCGAGAACCCGATGCTCTTGAATATGGGCACAGAGTTGGTTGGGGCATTTATCGGGTTTTTGTTGCTGCAAGTTGTGCTCAAACGAGTCGCAGACACAGACGGATACCAGACACAAGGCTTTGCCTATGACCACTTCGTTCGCGAAGTGCGAAATGCAAAAAAGGTTGTCCGAATCTTCTCCACATTTGTTTGGCTCTTAAGCGATAATGACACCTACAAAGAAGTAAAGGAAGAGTTTTTTGCCAATTTGCAGACTGCGCTGCATGCTTCCTCTGAACTTGAGGTGGAAATTTTGCTGCTTGACCCTTATTCCGATGCGGCAAAACAGCGTCGTGAAGACCTGAAACACTCGGAAGACGACTTCATTGATGCGGTGAGTATCGGGAAACACAACCTTAGTGAACTATTTTACTTTCTCAACAATTATCCAGCGCTGAGGAAACGCGTTCACGTGCGTATTTATGATACTCTGCCCCGTTTTCAAATGTTTCAAGTAGATAACGAAGCCTCGATTTCGTTCTTTCCATTGGAAAAAACAGTCACACACAGTCGTACCAGTCGATATAACCTCACCATGAACTCTCCCTTAGGGAGTTATTTGACACACAGTTTTCAAGAGCTGTGGGATGCTAAGCGGCGCACACTGACGCTCGATGACTACATGCAGGTCAGCGTGACCTATTTGGAAAACACTCATCGCACCAAGTTCGTAAAAGATGATCTATCGAAAGCTTTCTATCTGCTTTATTCACTGCCCAGAGACCGAAAACGGGTTGATCAATTGGAGGGGCTCGAAAACATCAAAATCATCTGGCATCACGAGGAAATTTACTGCAAACTACGCAAATTGAGCCAAGAGAAAGATAGAGACACATACACCAAAGTTTGTGAGTTAGCCGAGCAAAAATATGCCGCGTCTAGCGCACAGTTTCAGTTTATTTTCGAAGCGGAAAAGATTGAGCGAAATCCACCGACGTTTATTGACCGCGTACAACCTTATACTGATCCTGATTAGTTCCGAGTGCATTCTAGGCTAGCTCACCTGCTCCCGTACATACTCCCCAAACGAGATTCTCCCGTACCGATTCTCCGGAACGGTATTATCCCCTCGCCGATACCCCTCAATCGCGCTGTCGGGCATGAACGCCTTTTCCGGTTCAACAAACACCGGATCATCTTCGCCCCGCGCCGCGAGATAAATCCGCGCCGCCTCATCGATTCGCAAAATATCTATCCCCGCGACATCCGGCAAACGCTCCGCTGCATGTCCCAGCCGTTCGCTGATGTAAACAGCCGCATCCCGCACATCAATCGGCTGAAACTTCGCATCAGCCGGTGCGGGCAGCACATACGCCCCGTGTTCATCCTGTTTCATCCGCGCCAAAATACCATGCACAAACGAATGAAACTGCGGCAGCCGCTGGATCGAATACCGCACACCACTCGCCATAATCGCCCGTTCCGCTTCCAATTTCTGCTGATAAAACGGGTACGCAATCCGGTCAATCCCCACAATCGACACATGAAAGAAGTGGCGCACGCCAAAATTGGCGGATCGTTCTGCCAGCCGCGCCACGCCGCGCACATCCGTCGTGGCAGCATTTTCGAAATCCCCCGCGCAGTTGATCACCACGTCAATCCCCACCAGCGCCGCCGTGATCCCCACTCCCGTTGCCAGATCACCCCGCGCCCATGAGGTATTCGCCATCAGCGAAGGCGGCGCGGGCTTGCGACTCAACACGCGCACCGCATGATCGCCGTTCGTCTGTAAATGAGCGACCACCGCGCTCCCCAATGTCCCCGTACCGCCCGCGACAAGAATATTCACGACACCCCCACCAACAATTGAACACTTGTGCTAAATCCTGTGCCGCGCTAAACTACGTTCAATACCTTTTTCCATCAAAGGCACATTCGCATGGACACGACTTTTAAGATCGGCATCTGGCGGCAGTTTGGCGCGACCATCGAATATCTCGAAAATACCATCACTGCCTGTCCCGATCACCTCTGGCACGCATCAATGTGGGATACAGGGCAAAGCAGACCGGAGCGTTCACAGGTGTGGTATGTTGCTTATCATACGCTGTTCTGGCTTGATCTGTATTTGACAGGCACGGAAGATGGGTTTGTGCCGCCTGCGCCGTTCACGTTGATTGAGCAAGACGGCGACGATCCCATGCCGGAACGCCCTTATACAAAAGCTGAACTGCTCGGTTATCTGGAAGGCTGCCGCGCCCGGTGCATCGCCACCATTCAAAACCTCACCGACGAAAAAGCCCATCAGCGTTGTGAATTCGCATGGGGAGAAGTCAGCTTCTTTGAACTGCTTATCTACAACTTGCGCCACGTGCAAGAACATGCGGGGCAAATCAACATGCTGCTTGGTCAGCGCGGCATCGCCACCGCCGACTACCCCACGCTCATCGAGAACGAAATCACCTAACCTCGCCCGCACTGCTTCAGTCGGTAACACATCACTCGTAGGAAAAATCTCCACGCTGCAACAGAATAAATGACCACACCTTTGGGTAGGGTATCCCCTCACAGGATGAGCGGTGTTCAAGCCGCCCCTTTTTGGTTGAATGAAAGCATCACACAACTCAACCAAAGAAAGGTGAAAACCTCATGGCAGATATTCTGCATACACTCTCAAATGAAATGGCGGCGGTTGTCGAACAGGCAGCGGCGAGCATCGTTCGCGTCGAAGGGCGGCGGCGGTTGGCGGCAACGGGTGTGATCCACACAGCAGACGGCATCATTGTCACATCGAATCATGTGGTAGAACGCGATGAAAATGTGCGCGTTGGACTTGCTGATGGATCAGTTGTGCCAGCCGCGCTGGTCGGGCGCGATCCATCAACGGATATTGCGGTGCTGCGCGTGAATGCGAACGGACTAACTCCCGCGAATTGGGACGTGAATAACCAATCAAAAGTGGGGCATCTGGTCTTGGCGCTTGGTCGCCCGGACAGCAGTGTGCAAGCGACGCTGGGCGTGATCAGCGCGTTGGGCGAAGGCTGGCGCACGCCGATGGGCGGGTATATTGATGCGTATGTGCAAACCGATGTGACGATGTATCCCGGCTTTTCGGGCGGTCCACTGTTGAATGTGGGCGGCTATTTCGTCGGGCTGAACAGTTCGGCGCTGGCGCGCGGCGTGAGCCTGACGATCCCCGCGGAGACCATCGCGCGGGTAGCGGGAACACTGCTCCAGCATGGGCATGTCAAGCACGGGTATTTGGGCGTGAGCGCGCAGCCTGTCCGTCTGCCGGGAAATGTCGCCCAGAGCGTAGGACAAGAAACGGGTCTGCTGCTGGTCGCGGTTGAAGAAGGCAGCCCAGCGGACAAAGCCGGGCTGGCGATGGGCGATACGATTGTTTCGCTGGATGGATCGGCGGTGCGAATGATGGATGATTTGATGGGACTGCTAACAGGAGATCGGGTTGGGAAAAGTGTCCCGGTCAAGATTGTGCGTGGGGGACAGATTCAAGAGTCACATGTGACAATTGGGGAGCGGAATTAGAGGGGCAAACAGATGGGAGTCTGGGATGGGTCTGCTACAGCAGTTAAACGATGAACTTTCCGGTGTGATCAGCAGCGTGCAGCAGAGCGTGGTGCAGATCCGTGATGGGCGGCAGAGCGGCGGCGCGGGGACAATCTGGCACAGTGATGGATTGATTCTGACGAACGCGCATGTAGTACGGCGCGATCCTGTGCAAATCGCGTTGGGCGATGGGCGTGTGCTGACCGCGCAGTTGATCGCCCGTGATGGCGAACGCGATTTGGCGGCGCTGGCTGTGGAAGCGAACGGACTGCCGGTGATTGCGCCGGGAGATTCGCGCCAGCTTCACGCGGGACAATGGGTGATGGCAGTTGGACACCCATGGGGCGTGACGAATGCGGTCACAGGCGGCGTGGTGATTGGCGTAGGCAAAAAGATGCCAGAACTGAACGTGTTCACACAGGATTGGGTGGTCGCAGATTTGCATCTGCGCCCCGGTAACAGCGGCGGACCCATGATTGACGTAGATGGGCGGTTGATTGGCGTGAATACGCTGATGACGGGTCCGGGCGTGGGGGTGGCAGTGGCGGTTGATTCGGTGAAGGATTTCTTGAAGAAGGCGTTGAACGCCACACCGATCCGCGTGGAGACAGGGAAGTCGGCGGGTGCGTTTGTATAGGTGATGCAGTTAGATTGCGGCGGGCGGCTCACGGACGGAACAAGTTCCAAGCCGCCCCACAAAACGTGCGTGTGGTTTACGGGTTCTGTTCGCGGGAACGGCGCATCCAGTAGAGGATTGTGCCGCCGTCGATGAAGCGAACCGGCGCAAGCGCACCAATCGACATGAGAAAACTCTCAAATAATCCCAACCGCAAAAGCCACGCCAGCAGATCGTTTTGATCGCGGGTGAGCAGTACCAGCACCAAAAACACGATCCCCAACAATCCGCTGAAGATGGGACCGCCGAGCGCGCGTTGGATATGCACATTCGGGGGGAGTTCTGGCTCGTCTTTCGCGTAGACGGACATCATCAAGATGTAGAACAGACCGACTTTGACTCCCAGCATCGGGTAGCCGGTGCGTTTGGCGGCAAAAGCGTGTCCAAGATGGTGGACAAATTCGAGCGCCCAGTGAAGCACGACACCGATCAACGCGCCGATGAGAGAGTCGGCAAGCGGCAGTTTGATGATGAAATAGGCGGTGACGAACATCAAGATCGCCAAAGCGAGTGAACCAATCGCGGTGGGCGTGCGGCGAATTTTGACCGAGAGATGATAAAACGGGCGAGTTGATGGTGTGTTCATATCGGACTCATTTGGTACGGTGAGGGTATCAAACGAGTATATGCACAAGGTGGCGCTTTTTGAAAAAACGGGCGATTCTGGCTGAACAATCAGAATCGCCCGTTTTTGAGTCTTCGCTCATTCAGGTGGATGGTCAATCAGTTGATTGAGTAATCTAACGGCTTCATCGCGGTTGAGCTTCGTGGGGAGTTCGTTAAAAATGCGGTCAAACTGTTGAATCTTTCGTAGAACGGTGGGGGGATGCGCGAAAAATGCCGCGTGTGAATAACCACTCGTGCTGTAAATGCGCGAATCCATGCAGTAATGATCGCCAAGGATGAGCAAATTCTCGACATCTAGACGATAGCTGAGGGCAATTTCAACCGTATTGTCCGGCATACCAATCAGAAAATCGCGGAAGATCGTCCGCCGATGCGTCTGCGAGTCTTTATACACACCTCTTGCAGGCATCTGGAAATTCAAAATCAGGCGGCATCCTCGCATTCGTCCATGCCGTTCGAGAATATTGCGTTCTTCGCGCTGTAGGGCGCGATACTCGGTTGAACGGGGCGAATTCCCCTCTCGTTTAGTCCATATTGGGTCATCAATGGTTACGCTTGGAATGCTAAAGCTTCCGATCCACCCCTGCTGCCGAACCATGCCATATTCACCAAGATCGGCTGCCCACTGCGCTCCTTTGACAATCATTTGTGTCCGTTCAAACGGGGTTTCGACAATTTCGATATTGGCGAATGGTTTAGTGGGTGGCGGTAAAACCAACTGATCGAAATCGAATTTACGGAGCGATTCTTCCAGCCCACTTAAGTCGAAATCCGCCTGAATCGCATGGATGTCACCCATCATCGCGTTGGGTAAAGCGTTTCCAAAGGCGATTGGCAAAAAGGGGATATTGAGGGCTGTCGCGTAGCCGATTTCCTGATGTACCCATGCCCGTTGAACGGACGTAGGGGTGAGTATCGGCATAAAGATATGGGCGCGGGAAATCATCTCGCGGATTTTTGAAGTGAACGGCGTACCAGCCGTTAGGTCGCGGTCCCGCATAGGTTTGAGCGACAGTTTTTTCAAGATTTCGATGATGCGTGTGGCAAGCTCGTCATCGTCACGCGCATAGCTGATAAAAATGCGGTAGGGGTAAAGATTTGATTCAGGCATCGTGTTTAGTCCTTTCGGTGAAACACCATCGTTATGAGTATGGTCTTACATCATGATGCCTGACAACAGATACGTATATGGGATTTATCGTGTTTTGGTCACGCCCTCGTGCGATCTACGCATTTTGCAGCGGCGGAAGCGTTTCGGTTGCGCTGGGTGTGGCGCTTGGTGTTGAACTCGGCGTGCGTGATGGCGCGCGCCCCGGTGTATCGGTTGGCGGGGGAGTTGGCGAAAGAGTCGCGGTGTTGGTGGGCAGCGGCGTAACTGTCGGCAGTGGAGTCGGGGTGATGGTCGCGGTAGGAGTCGGATTTACGGCTTCGATCACGGTTTCGTGCATGTAGGCGATTTCGCGGCGGCGTGTGTCGGGGTTGCCATCGACGGTATACCATTCGCTGCCCTCATCTTGCCCCAAGACACACACGCCTGTCCCTTCGACCAAGCCCGTGACGATGGGCGAATTGGTACTTGGAAGCTGGCGCACGATAGCGTTGGGGACAATGACACGAAATTCGGTGCAGTCGGGGATAGCAGTCGCGGCGGCGAGCGGCGTGGTGACAGCGCGCGTTGCCGGACGTGTCGCCAGACGTTCTGTTGTCGCTGTGCTGATGATCTCGGCGCGGCGGGTGGCTTCTTCGACTCCTAACCCGCCTGTGCGGATGAAGTTTTGCGCGCCCTGCCAGAGATAAAACGCGCCAAACACCAGCGCCGTCACAATCAGGAACAGCATCCATGGGGGAATACCGTCGTCCCGCCGCCGTGCTGCCGGCGGGCGTGGTGGTGGAGTTCTACGAACCATGCGCGTGCGTTCACCATGACTCATCGATCAAACATGCGAATTTTGCCAGACGATCCCCATCACTGCCAGCGTGGATGCGATTAACGATGGGAAAGCGGCGGTGAGACGGCGCGGAGGCGGTGAAAAGGCAGTAGTAGGATCATAAACTTTAGGATTGGGCGTGGTTCATTAAGCGGTGGAGCATGGGTACAAGTTCGCGCACTAATTGGAGTTTGGAAAGAAACGCATCCGCTCCCGCTTCGGCGGCGCTGGCGCGGATCGAATCAGTGTCAAGCGCGGAGATGAGAATCACCGGAAGCTGCGCCAGCGCCGGATCGCGCTTGATGTGCGCGCATACATCTGTGCCGTAGGTATCGGGCAAGCGTATATCAACCAGCACCGCGCTTGGGCGGGGCGAATCGGACGCGCGCAGCAGTTCAAGCGCGGCTGATCCCAAACCCACGCCATGACTGCGAAATTTGCCGCGCCGCAGAATTGTTTCCGTGAGTTCGCGCGTCATCTCATCATCATCGACGATTAAGATGAGGGACGTTTCTGATTGTTGGGCGTTCGACATCGTTTATCCCCGTTGATCGTCCCTAGCATACTCGCGGATATTGGGATGTCAATCGTGTGAATTGGGCAGTTGCAAGTGAACATTTGTCGGGGGCATAATCGGTGTTTTCACGTTCGTAAGACTTGAGAGATAACACATTATGGGCATCGACATCGCTTCGCCCGCCATGCAGCGCGATCCGTACCCGACGTATGCCGAGATGCGGCGGCAGCCGACGATTGTCAACGTGAATCATGTCTTTTCCGGCAAGGATGTCCCGTTCATCACCCGGTATGCCGATGCGGTGATGGTGCTGAAAGACCCGCGCTTTATCAATGACGAACGCCGCCTGCCGGGATGGGAAGACTGGACGAAAAAGTGGTACATCCCATCCGTATTGAAAGTCTTTGTGGACACGATGGCTTTGGCAGATGAGCCGGATCACACGCGGCTGCGCGGGCTGGTGCATAAGGCATTCACGCCAGCGATGATCCAGCAGCTTGCGGGCAATATCGAACAATGGGCGAGCGATCTGCTGGACGCGGCGGCGAAGAAATCAGGCGTTATCGATTTCGTGCAGGATTTCGCGATTCCTGTCCCGCTGAACGTGATCGCGGACATGATGGGGGTATCGCACAAAGATCGCGCCCGCTTTCGGCGCTACATGAGCGACACGATCATTGATGTCACGCCGGGCGATAAATTGGGCATGATCCCGAAGTTGATCAATGCGTTTGGGTTGAATGGACTGCTCAAGAACCTAATTGCGGATCGGCGTAAAAACCCGCAAGCTGATCTCACCACGGCGTTGGTGCAAGCGGAACAGGACGGAGATCGGCTGTCGGAAGCGGAACTAATAGCCATGCTGTTCTTGATGCTGTTCGCTGGGCATGAAACCACATCGAGCTTGTTGAGCGTCGGTACATTGGCGCTGCTGCAGCAGCCCGATCAACTTGAGATGCTGAAAGCCAAGCCGGAACTGATGGACAGCGCGATTGAAGAACTGCTGCGCTACACCAATCCCACACAGCATATCGCCACGCGATATGCGCTGGAAGACGTGCAAATTGGCGAGACAGTCATCAAGCAGTATCAGCCGGTGATGATTTGCATCGCAGCGGCGAACCGTGACGAAACGGTGTTCGAGAATGCCGATAGGCTCGATATTACGCGCGCGCCGAACAAACATATCGCGTTTGGATTGGGGATTCATTACTGCTTGGGAGCGCCGCTGGCACGTCTGGAAGCGAAGATCGCGTTTTCTGTGCTGCTGCGGCGCTTCCCAAATTTGCAGATCGCCGCGCCTGTGGATTCACTCCGGTGGCGCGGCGCTCCGTCACTGCGGGGATTGGTCAGCTTGCCGGTGCGCTTAAACGGATGAGGATTAGTCCCCGCCCAACGCGCCCGCGTGAATGACTGGGGCGATTACGTCAGTTTGATGGCGGCGCGGTTCCTTGACGACGAACAACAGCACTAACACGGCGGCGATTCCAGCGAACAAGGCAAGCATAAACGCCGCGTCGAAGTTCGCGCCGCTTGCCAGCGATCCGCCAATGATGGGGGCGGCAACGGCGGCGGGGGCGATCAAGGTATTCGCCAAGCCGATGTAATACGGACGATCCGATTCTTTGCCGAATTCAGCGGTCAAGGGAAGCGGGATCGTCCACAAACCCGCTTTGGCGATGCCGAGCAGCCCAAAACCGACATACATCCAATTGGCGCTGGGCGCGATCACGGCTAAACCGCCGCTTAAGCCCGCCATCAACACAGCGACAGCGTACATGACGCGGTGGCTGGTGCGATCTCCGAGCCAACCGAGCAGCGGATTGGCAACCACCGTGAACAGCATCAATACGCCCGTCATCGCGCCGACCTGCGCTTCGTCAATGCCGAAACGACGCACGGTGAAGATTGAGTAGAAGTACAAGCCCATCGACGCGAAAATCGCCAACATGCGGGCAACCAAGAACCAGCGGAAATTTCCGTCGGTACGCAAAATCCGCATCAGGTTATCGCGGAGCGCGGCGCGGCGGCGCGATGCTTGTTCAGCGGCGGTTTCGTCGCTGGCGGCGGCAGCATCCGCGCTTGATTGTTCGGAGATCGGGCTGTCGTGTTCGCGTGTCCACGCCAAAAATCCCCATGAGATCGTCATGGCAACGCCGCAAATGAAGAAACATACGGCGAAGTTCTGCGGTGATTCCAGCGATTTGAGCAGAAGCCCCGCCAGCACCGCGCCGCCCGCGCCCGTCAGGTTGGCGGCGGACGACTGGATGCCGTAAAACGTCCCACGATAGTTCACGGGCATGATTTTGCCGATCATGCTCTGCCATGCCGTCGCGGTCAACCCGCCGCCCATCGACCCCCAAATCACAAGGATCATCATGATGACGAGCGCAACTTCGCGCCCGATAGTTGGGGCAAGCAGCGCCAGCAGCGCCATCGCGTAGAAAGGCAGGCGCTCGTGGAGCGTCATCATCAGCACCATGACTTTATACCGGCGCAGCCGTGCGACATGATCCGCCGTCAACAACTGCGGCAGATACCAGCCGATTTCGTGCATGGCGCTGACCAAACCGATCAAAATCGGCGATTCCGTCAGCGTGGCGACGAACAGGGGAATCACGGTCATGTAAGACGCGACACCCAGCCCAAAGCCGAAGAATGCGCCGTCGGTAACATTCACCGCGATGTTGTGTTTCAGAGTACGATCCATCTTTAACTGCACAGCAAAACCTCGCTTATGCCAGCATCAAACTACCTAAAGGGCAGCGTGTGGCATAGAGTTATTGTCAACGTTCACCCGAAAGAAGGGATAAAAAGAGTTGTTTATTGTGCTGAATTTATGCTGAGGTCTATTGGTTATTCTACGCTTGTCTTTTTGGTTGTCGAGTCCATCGTGGTATCAGATGGGATTATGGTTTTCGCGCCTACAAATACCTGTCGTTTTTGTTCAAGAGCGATGTTTCTCATTGTGCTAGGATAAGCACACTGAAAAATGCGAACATACACTACAAAAGGATAATCCGATGAGAAAGCTCATTGTGACTGAATTTCTCTCACTCGATGGCGTGATGGAAAATCCGGCATGGACGTTGCCCTACTGGAACGATGAGATTGCAAAGTTCAAAGGCGAAGAAACCTCTGCGGACGAACCGCTGCTGTTGGGGCGGGTCACCTATCAAGGTTTCGCTGAATCGTGGCCCCAGCGGACAGGAGAAGATTCGGGCGCAAACTACTTCAATGGCACGCGCAAATACGTGGTATCCACGACGCTAAAGTCGCTGGAATGGAACAACTCGGTGCTGATCACGGGTGACATTATCGCGGAGATTAACAAGCTCAAACAGCAGGATGGCCCCAACATCGTGGTGCATGGCAGCGGGACCTTGGTGCAAACGCTGATCAAGCATGATCTGATAGACGGATTGCGACTGCTGGTGTATCCGGTGGTATTAGGCAAAGGGCAGCGGTTGTTCCAAGAGGGGACGAAGGCGACTCTCAAGCTGGTGGAAACGCGCGCGTTCAGTTCGGGCGCAGTCGGGTTGATTTATGAGCGGGGTCAGGCGTAACAATCGGCTTTGGGCACGTCGGGCGCATCGCGATGCGCCCCTACATTCATCATGTGTTTATCAGGTAGGAAACGTGGAAATGGCATGGTATGGTTGAGGCGCATTTTGAGTGCACAGACAAAATAGGAATTGCCCATGCCGACTTTACTCATTAGCGGCGCAGATGTGCTGCATGTCACAGATGATGCAAAACATCCACAGGTGAGCGTGCTGCGCGCGCACGACATTTTGATCGACGGAAACAAAATCAGCGCCGTGCAGCCGACAGGCACAGCGGATCCGTCACAGTTCGATCAGGTGATCGACGGGGCGGGACTGCTGGCGATGCCCGGATTGATCAACACGCACGCGCATGTGCCCATGGTGATCTTTCGCGGGCTGGCGGAAGACGTGAACATTGACCGCTGGTTCAATGATTTTATGTGGCCCCTTGAGAGCAACTTGCAGCCCGATGATGTCTATTGGGGGATGCAGTTGGGGCTTGCCGAAATGATCGAAGGTGGGGTGACGACGGTTGCCGACCACTATTTCTACATGGATCGGGCGGCACAAGCGGTTGATAAAGCGGGAACGCGCGCGCTGCTCGGATGGGCGATCTTCGGCAGTCAAGGACATGAGATGATCGAGCGCACCGCCGCGTGGGTGAGCGAATACCAAAACGCAGCGGGTGGACGTATCCGCACGTTGATGGCTCCACATGCGCCCTATACCTGCGATGACGATTTTTTGCGGGCGTGCGCGGCGCAAGCGAAACGACTTGGCGTGGGAATTCACATCCACGCAGCAGAAACGACGCAGCAAACGACTTCGAGCGTGGAGAGTCGGGCACTTACGCCGATGCAGGTGCTAGAGCAAACGGGTGTGTTCGATGTGCCGACGATCATCGCGCACGCGCTTGGCGCGACCCCATCCGATATTGAACTGCTGGCGAAATACACTGTCGGCGTGGCGCACGCGCCTAAGACGTATCTCAAGCTGGCGATGGGAACTGCCCCCGTACTGGAATTCCGGCGCGCAGGCGTGCCTGTCGGGTTGGCGACGGATGGCGCGGTGAGCAACAACACGCTCGATATTTGGGAATCGCTGCGGCTGATGGCGATGCTGCAAAAGGGTCATTCTGGCGTGGCGGAAAATCTACCAATCCCTGAAGCCCTGTTTGTCGCCATCCGCGAAAGCGCCCGCGTGATCGGCATGGAGAAATCGCTTGGATCGGTTGAGGCGGGCTATCTCGCGGATGTAATACTGGTCGATTTGCAGGGACTGCATCACCAACCGACGCACAGCATTAGCACGAGTTTGGTCTATAACACGCGAGCCAGCGACGTGCGAACCGTAATTTGCGATGGCAAGGTGATCATGCGTGACCGCACACTGTTCACGCTCGATGGTCGAGAAATCGCGTCACAAGTGCGGGCAGGGATGGATCGGCTGTCGCAGCGAATCCCTGCCAAGCGGATACAGGTTTATAACCCGTAAGCCGTTACCCGCCCGCGAGCAGCACTTTCGCCTGCTGTACCTGCGGTGTTTCCCCGATGATGCCGAGAATATCGCCCGACTGAAATTCGGTTGCGGATTTGGGATTCGCCATCAATTCGCCGCCGCGCAGCATGGCGACTATCGACGCGCCGGTGAGCGAACGCAAATTCGCTTCTGCAATCGACTTGCCGATCAAGGGGCTGTTATCCGTCACAGGAAGCCACACAATTTCCATACCTTTTGCCGCCGTGATCATTTGATCGAGTACGCGGTGTTCCTCAGCAGTCGAAATTGAGGAATCGTACTGGTCACGGCGCACAGCATCGGCATACCATTGAACTTCATTCGGGGCGAAATTCAAGCGAAGCAGCGTATGGCGGGTGATTTCCAATCCGCCTTCAAGTTCTGGGTTGATCACATCATGTGCGCCAAGCTGTCGCAGATCGCGCATCGCCTCTTCGCCGGAAGCGCGAACGATGATCGGCACAGACGGATTTAATTGATGGGCTGCCGCAACCGCTATCTGTGCGCCAGCATCGTCAGGCAAAGTTACCACGACGGCGCGCGCGTGTTCTAACCCAGCATGTTTAAGCAGTTCAGAATTCGCCGCATCCCCCATCAACACGGGAACGCCTTCACGTTCCAATTGAGTCACTTTCGCCGCATCCAATTCGATGACCAAGCGCGGGACTTCAAGATGCCCAAGCACGGTCACGATATGATGCCCGACGCGCCCGTAGCCCATGATGACGACGTGATCCGCCATATGCTCAGCGACAGCGATATTGTTGGGGCGCTGGTGATTAAGCCGCCGCCACAGCGTGGGGGTCTTGTGTTCAAGAAATTTCTCGATATGCGGAACGGCGCGATACATCAATGGGTTGACCATGATCGAGAGCAGCGAGCCGGCGAGAATTAGCGAGTATTGGTCGGTTGTGATCAAGTTCAACGCGAGCCCCGCGCTGCCTACGATAAACGAAAATTCACCGATCTGGCTTAAGCCCGCGGCGACGATCAAGAAGGTTCGCGCGGGGTGAGGGAAAAAGAACCCTAGCACCGTTGTGATGATCGCTTTGCCAAACACGATAAACAGCGTGAGGATCAAGACCGGTCCCGCGTTGGCAAGCAAGTAGTTGGGGTTGACTAGCATTCCCACAGATACAAAGAATAAGATGGCGAAAATTTGCTGAAACGGCAGCACTTCCGCGCTCACCTGATGACCGAGTGACGATTCGCTGACGACGACACCCGCCAAGAACGCGCCTAGCGCGAAGGACACACCGAACAATTCGTAGGCAGCGAGTGCGATTCCCAATGCGATGACCAATACCGTAAGGATGAACAATTCACGTGAATTGGTTTTGGCAACGCGAAGCAGCACCCAAGGGACGATGCGCGCGCCGATTACGACCATCAGCACGACAAACACTGCCGCTTTGACGACAGCCACAATGAGCGAATCTGATCCGGCACTTTCGGCGGCGGGGGCAAGCGTGGGCAGCAGGACGAGAATCAACACGGTGGCGATGTCTTCCAGCACCAGCCACCCAACGGCGATGCGTCCATGCGTAGTATTCAGCAGCCCTTGATCCATCAAGCCGCGCAGCAGCACGACAGTACTCGCAATCGAAACCGCAAGCCCTAACACCAATCCCGCCGCAAGCGACCAGCCCCATAACTGACTGAGAGCTACGCCAACAGCGGTTGCCAATGCCATTTGCAGTATCGCGCCGGGGATGGCAACATGACGGACTGACCACAGGTCTTTGAAAGAAAAGTGAATCCCTACGCCAAACATGAGGAAAATCACCCCGATTTCGGCTAATTGCCCAATAGACTCGGAGTCACCGACGAAACCGGGGGTAAAAGGTCCGATGAGCAAGCCGGCAAACAAATACCCGACGATGGTGGGCATTCCCAACCGACGCGCCAGCAGTCCGCCGCCAAAGGCAACCGTTAGCGCCACCGTAATGTTGATGATTAAGTCTATTTCATGCATTGATTCTCCTATATATGACTAAAACATTGATCCGTATGTGGTGGATAACATTCTACCCCAAAAGTATCAAAATTCAAAGGAATCCTCGTCAATCCACAGAATTTTCTAAACCTATTTGCGGAATATCCGGCATAATTTCATCGTAAAGCCATGCGTCGAAGAACGATTCTAAGTCTTGACCGCTGATGGATTCTGAAATGGCGATGAAATCGGCAATCGTGGCGTTGCTGTAGCGAAACTGATTGGCATACGTTTGCAGAATCTCAAAGAAGCTGTCATCGCCCACTTCAAGGCGAAGCGCGTGCAGTACCAGCGCGCCGCGCACATAAACCCCGATGTTAAAGAGGTCATCGGGATGGGGCGCTCCGGGTGGAGCGAATGAACGAGCAATTCGGCGGGCATCTTCGAGAGTCGCGCCATTCGCCAGTTGATCATTCGCGCTGATGAAGTTGTAATACTCGTTGACAATGTCCTCAAAAACCTGCGCTCCCGCGCTGTGTTCAAACCACAGCCAGCTCGCATAGGTTGCAAACCCTTCGTTGAGCCAAATTTCCGACCAATCGGAGAGGCTGACACTGTTGCCAAACCATTGATGCGCGGCTTCGTGGGCAATCACCCCCTGCGTATCCGGTGAATTTCGCCCGGCATTGACAAACCGCAGTCCAAACAGCGAGAGCGTTTGCAGTTCAAGCGCGAAGCCAAAGCTCTCGTTGGCAACCACCGCGCCGTAAACTTCAAATGGATATTCTCCAAAGATGCTGCTGAAGTAGTCGATCATCGCGGCTTGGTCGGCAAAGACGGTTTCGCCGCCGCGCTCGCGCCCCTCCGGGAAGAAATTACGGATTGGGACGCTGCCGCTGTCGTCAGTTTGCATGACGAAAAGACCGGCTTGAAAAGACGCGAGATAACTCGCCATGGGCTGGCGCATCTCCCATATGTAGGTGATGTTGTCGCCGTCTACTTCCGTGCTTTCGAGTGTGCCATTAGCAACCGCCACATACGGGCTTGGCACGGTGAGGATGAATGTGTAGGTGGCTTTGTCCAACGGGTGTTCGTTGACGGGATACCATGTCGATGCGCCGCTCGGTTCACCCGCCGTAATGATGCCTCCGTCGCCATGCCACCACCCTTCCGCATATGAAACTTCGCCGCTTTCAGAGACATTGGGCGCGCCGCTGTAATGGATTCGCACAGTGAAGGTTTCGCCCGCCGGAATCAGTTCATCAGGGATGATCGTCAGTTCATTCCCGCTGCGTGAATATTCAGCACGGATATTATTCACGCGCAGTTCAAGGATATTCAAGTGATAGAAATCCAAGTTGAAGGCGGTCAAATCGTGTGTAGCAATCGCTTCGATGTGTGTCTCGGCGTTGATGTAGTTCTGAGCAACAGGGGTGAACAGCGTGATCGTGTAGTGCTGTACGTCGTAGCCACTGTTGCCGAGCGCGGGGTAGTACGAATCGCCAATCCCCGCAGCGCCAACCGTCACCTCACTTGTCTCTTGCGCGTGAACTCCACCCGCGCACAGCCAAATTCCAATGCCAATGATCCACATGCGCCAGAATGTCCATCTCCGCTTCACAATCCACCTCATCGCCAACATTGAACAAAAATAGCCACAAATCGAACTGCATACACAATAACAGGTGATACATGGAAAGGTTCAGTTTGTTTCATTATGCATAAAACCGAATAGATTGCATATTTCAACGAAGCTGTGCTACACTAATCGCATTAAAGGGTCACAAAAGACTTTTAGGGGGATATTGTGGCTGTCCAAGCTGCCCATGCTATTCAAACGACTGGGGTTGGTCGTGTCTATAAAATTCGCGGACCCAAGAAAAAGTCGGATGCAAAAGAGCTTATCGCGCTGAAGGATGTCAATCTCGAAGTGCCATATGGCGAATTGTTCGGGCTGTTAGGTCCCAACGGCGCGGGCAAAACCACGCTGATCAAGATTTTGTGTACGCTGCTGCTGCCCACCAGCGGAACGGCGCTCGTTGATGGCGTGAATGTCGCCACCCATCCGCAAGAAGCGCGGCGGCGCATCAGTATGGTGAGCGGCGGCGAAACCAGCGGCTTTGGCTTGCTCACCGTCGAAGAAAATCTGTGGATGTTCGCGCGTTTGTACGGCATGGATAACAAAGTCGTGCGTGACCGTTTGAACGAAATGATGGAGATCGTGGGCATCGCAGACCGCCGCCGCACGAAGATCAGCGACCTTTCGACGGGGCTGCGCCAGAAGATGAATTTTGTGCGCGGCTTCTTGACGGATCCGACAGTGGTGTTTCTCGATGAGCCAACACTCGGCTTGGATGTGACGGCAGCCCGCGAAGTACGCTCGTTTGTGCGCCAGTGGATGACCGATCACCCTGACAGGACAGTGCTGCTGACAACCCACTATATGGCAGAAGCCGACGACCTATGTGATCGCTTGGCAATCATCGACAAGGGGCAGTTGTTGACGGTAGATACGCCGGAGAACTTGAAGAAACGACTTCAGCAAAGCGCGATCTTCAACCTCAGGGTACAGCCTGTAGGCGATAAACCGCGCGACGGAGCGCGGATTGAGAATGTGCCCGGTGTGCAAAACGCCGTTTTCCACGATGGCACGGAATTCACCGAGATCAATTTGTCGCTGGAACGCGATGATGCGCTCCCCGGCGTGCTGGCGCACTTGAGCGCGCGCGGCAGCAGCTTGATCGCGCTGGAGAAGCGTGAACCTTCGCTTGAAGATGTGTTCATCAGCCTTGTGGGGCGCCGCCTTGACCAAGACACAACCGAATTGAGCAAAGTGGAGTTGGAAGCATGAGCGCCCAATCGACTGTCGAAAAATCTTCGCCAAGTGACGTTCCACCGAACACCATTACCGCCTCAGCGATACGGACGACGGAACGCGCGTACAAAGCGCGCGGTGTTCAACTGTTTTGGCGGGCAATGTGGGCGCGGGCATATCCCCGCTTGATTGGCACGCGGCGCGAAATTAGCTGGATGGTCAGTGAAACGCTGCTGCCTCTGCTCGGCACATCAGCATATGTGTACGTCTACAAAGCGACAGGCGCTCCGCCGGAATTCACGGGATTCGCGGTGCTGGGCGGGGTGGCAACAGCGTTTTGGCTGAATGTGCTGTGGAGCATGGCAAGCCAGCTCTATTGGGATAAAGACGGCGGCAATCTGGAAATCTACGTGATTTCGCCCGCCCCCATGACTTCTGTGCTAATGGGCATGGCTGTCGGCGGGATTGTCATGGCGAGTGTGCGCGGCTTTTCGATTTTGATTATCTGTTCACTGTTGTTCCAAGTGAGCTACAGCATCACCAGTTTGCCCCTGCTGCTGCTGATTTTCTTCTTCACCATGGCGGCGCTGTACGGCATGGGCATGATGATGGCGAGCATTTACTTGGCGGCAGGGCGCGAAGCGTGGCACATGTCGAACCTGCTGCAAGAGCCGATCTATCTCGCGTCGGGGATGTATTTCCCGGTGCGGGCACTCGGCGCGCTGGTAGCGACACTGGCAAGCGCAATCCCACTCACACTTGGCTTGGATGCGGTGCGACAGATCATTTTTGGCAATCTCACGGTGGGGTGGCTGCCGCCTGAAACCGAACTGCTGCTGCTGATCGGCTTGAGTGTGGTGTTTTTGTATGCCGCGCATTGGTCACTCGTCAAACTCGAAGACATTGGACGGCGCGAAGGTCGCTTGATCGAGCGGCGCAAGTAGGGAGAGTACTATGGCTGTTTTTCAACCGCTGCTGGATGCGCCCATCGTTCGCCGCAGCAATTCTCTGCGTTCGTTTTTGACGGGCGCATGGCTGGGTTGGCAGATCGAATCGAATTGGGCGAAACCGGGCTTGTTCGCCATTTACGCGATTGCGCGCCCCATTGCGAGTTCGCTCATCCTTGTCATTATGTACAACGTGATCACCAACGGCGCGACGGGCGAACCACTGTTCGCATACATCTTCTTAGGGAACGCACTGTATATCCTTGTCAACAATGTAGTATCGGGGATTAGCTGGGCGGTGATCGATGACCGGGAGCATTATCGGGTTGCGAAACAACTTCATACCGCGCCAATCAGCTACTATGCGTATCTGGTCGGGCGTGGCGCAGCGCGGATGATGATCGGCGCAATCTCGGTAATCATCACAGTGGTGTTTGGCTTGATTGCCTTTCAATTGCCAATCCACTTTGGGCAGGTGGATTGGGGCTTGTTCGCCGTGGGCATGGTGTTCGGCTTAGCGGCGATGGCAGGCTTGGGGACGATCATCGCGGCGATGACGATGCAGCTTCCGCAAAACTTCTGGTTCATTGGCGAAGGGATTGGCGGGGCGCTGTACGTGTTCACAGGGGCAATCTTCCCCATTGATGTGCTGCCCACCGCGCTTCAGTGGATTGGGTTTTTGTTCCCCATCACCTATTGGCTGGAAGCGATGCGCCGCGCCTTACTCGGTGATACCGCCGCGCGTTTCCCCACACTGGCAGGTTTCAGCGATGCACAGTTGATCGGCATCCTTGCTGTAATGGCGGCGGTGCTGGTGGTGGGATCATACCTGTTCTACCGCTGGTCGCTGTATCTGGCAAAAGAAAACGGACGGCTGGATATGGAGACAAGCTACTAAATTCAGCGAATCTCAGCTTGCACAACCTCACCCCATTTTGGGCGCTCAACCGCCCCTTTCCACACCGAAAGGGGCAAATAAATATCGCCAGATTTCTCAAATCCTACAGGGCAATCAATCCCAACCGCGTTGCTCTTACCACCGCTTCTGTGCGGCTTTGCGCGCCGAGCTTGGTCAGTATCGCGTTCACATGAAATTTCACCGTATGCTCACTGATGCTCAATTTGTGCGCGATGATCTTGTTCGGCAGCCCTTCCGCGATCAAATTCAGCACTTCTGTTTCGCGCGGCGTAAGCGCATCAACCATCCGCGTCGATCCATCTCCGTTTGGCGGCAGTCCCGGCACGGCGAATCCACCCGCGAAGCTCGCATCTGCCAGCGGCACAGACAGCACAACCAACCCCTGCGCCAGCGCGATCAATGCCGCCGCCAGTCGCTCCGGCTGCGTGTCTTGCAGCACCACCCCGCGCGCCCCCGCGTTGATCAACATCGGCGCGGCGGCGATGGCGTTCGGGTTGTCCGCGATCAACACCAGCGCGGGGATATTTGCCGCACGTGTTTCGTTCAAAGTGTCAAGAGCGGGCAGCGCCTCATAGCCCATCTCCCACACCAGCACGTCCGGGCGATACAAATCGAGCGATTCCCCGATCTCGTCATCCGGTGACATTTGCCCGACCACGCGCAGCAGCGGCTGCTGATCGATGAGCGCCGCCAATCCCGCCCGCGCGAACGGACTGCTGGAGATCACTAACACACGCAGCGGGGAATCCGCTGTGGGCATGGACTGTGCCATCAAAGTAAGAGGCATTACGAAATGCTCCAATGCGGCTTCGAGATACTCCGCATTGTACGCGCTCGATTATTGGAGATGTGATAGAGGGGATTTAGAACGCCTTGATCATTTCCACCCGCGAAAACGTTTCGCTGTATCCAACCGACTGATACACCCCCCACAGCGGATCATCTGCGGGCAGGTTTTCCAGTTTGGTGTCGCGGCGTGGATAGCGATTGTGCAGCGCCACAAGCGTCGCGCGCGCCAATTCGGGATCGCCGTTGGGAGCATCTACGACGAGATGCGAAAGCTGAAACACGTTGCTGCAATATACAATGGATCCGCTCATGCCATCTGCGGTCTGCACGCGCAGCCCTTCAACGTTCCCCGCGTTCAGCAGAGATGGGGTTTCATCCAGCCAGCTTGCGACTGCATCATGTCCACGCAAAACTTCTCGAATTCCGTCCATATTCAATTCCGTTGTTTCAACAGAATTTGCGAGTGTCTCCGGTTTCCCCGGTGGACGACGCACAACCAGCAGACGGCGTTTCGCAGTGAACCCAAGTTTGGCGAACAGGCAAAGTGCGGGTTCGTTACCTTCAATCACTTCAAGCTGTGCGCGCACCGCGCCACCCTCGCGCGCGTTCTCTAGCAAATGCTCCACGATGAACTGACCGATTCCCCGCCCGCGCCGTGTTGGGATTACGCCTAAGCGCGTGATCCACGCGCGATTCCCACGCATACCGAGCATCCCCACTCCGGCGACCTGCCCATCTTGATTGAGCGCCACCACCGACAAGCCGAGATCAATGTCATATTGCAGCACATATTCTTCCATGCGCTTGGCGTTCATCGGCATGGGAACAATGTAATCGACGCGGCTTTCATTGTAGATTGATGCAAGCTGCTCAAACGTGTAATGATTGGCACTAACCGCCGTGAAGTCGGCGCGTCCGTCCCCCATTAAACCACTTCCTGCACAACACCGAACGACACACACAAAACGCGAACGCCTGAGTCGGAACTCAAACATTCGCGTCAAAAAGCGGCTTGGTTATCTGTCCCTGCTCATTCGGGAACACCATCCGCATATGCAGGGGAATCAGCCTGCGCTGTGCGCGGCAAAAATGCTTCAACTTGCGCGGCGAATGTGCGCGTATTAATCGGCTTATTGATTACCCCACTGCACCCATAGGCTTTCGCCATCTGCTGCGCCGTATCGTTGGGCCAAGCCGTAAAGGCGATGATTGGCAGCGATTCCATGCCCGGCTGTTCCCGCAGCAGCGATACCACCACTTGACCGTCTATATCAGGCAGCCCTAAATCGACCAGCACGCCATCCGGTGTCTGTTCCAACACCGTTTTTAGTCCTATCTCGCCGTCTTCCGCTGTGATGACTTCATGCCCCGCGCGCTGAAGCAGCCTCGCCGCCAAGCGCAAGCTCTGAACATCATCCTCGATGATGACGATCCGACTCATCGTCGTATTCCTTTCGCGCCGCCGACCTCGCGCCGCCGCGTCGATTGAGTTAACAGCGCGGAGACACAGCCCAATACAGGGCTGTCACCGCCAACTCGCATCAAGCATGTTTGTGTTCATTCTTTTCCACAATATGCGTAACCATGTTCAGCAGTTCGATCTTTGTGATCGGTTTGGGAACATAACCGTTGCAGCCCGCTTCCAAACATCGTTCACGATCACCGTACATGGCATTCGCGGTCAACGCGATCACCGGAATATCGGCGGTTTCGGCATTAGCTTTCAATCGTTTCGTTGCTTCCAATCCATCAATATCCGGCAGATTGACATCCATCAGGATCAATGTCGGTTTGCGTTCTGCCGCAAGCCGTAAACCTGTCTCCCCATTTTCCGCTTCGATCACTTCATACCCGGCGGTGGAGAGAATCTTGCGAACGAGCCGCATATTTTGAGGGTTATCTTCCACACATAGAATCGCTACTGGCATGGCAAACTCCAACGTTAACGAAGTAAAAAGAACCGGATGTTTTTCAATGAAATTTCACTCTATGACAATACTTCTTCAACCCTTGAGATGAACACCGTTTTATCAAACGATGACTTCTCCATCACAGCGGACAGCGACTTGATCTCATTCAGCATATCCAGTTCTGTTGGGCTTAACGCCTTGCCCGTATACACAAGTACAGGAATTTCTCCCAACACACTATCATGTTGAAGCGCACGCAGTACGCTAAATCCGTCCATATCTGGCAGCATCAAGTCTAGCACAATTAAATCAGGTCGATGCTCATGGATGATTTTTAAGCCATCCCGCCCATTTTCCGCCTCAAGAATGGCGAACTTGCGCGCGTTTTCGAGCGTGCGCCGCAGCAGCCGCCGTTCCGACGGATTATCTTCGACGATCACAACGGTATGCGGCGCGAGTTCTCCCGCATCCGTTTTGCGGACGAGCGAAATCTGTTCCTGTTGGGATCGCTGTCGTCGTGGGCGATTCCCGCGCCGCGTGTCAACGGGTTCATCGCCCAAGGTCTCAACAATATGATCCACCAGTGAGCGTGTCTCGAAGCCGCCCTTTGTCCACACCGATTCCGAATACCGTCCCAGCAGGTCTTTGTCCGTCTGTGTCAGTGTCTTGGCAGAAACCACTACCACAGGGATACTCGCTGTATCCGGTGAACTTTTCAGCCGCTCCAACAGTGTGAATCCGTCCATTTCTGGCATGGTCAAATCCGCGACCACCAAGTCAGGTCGGTGATCAACCAGCACTTCCAACGCTTCCGCGCCGTTTCGCGCCTCAAACACGCGATAATTCTTGTGTGCTTGCAGCAGCCGCCGAATCAACCGCCGATCATTTGGGTTATCATCAACCACTAAAATCGTCGTTACCTGCTCATCAAGATGCTTCAGTGCCGCGCTCAACCCTTCTTCTACGCGGTCAACCGCTGTGATCTTGTCCATCGGCAAATTGCGCGCGCTGGCGATCTCCAAATTGAGCAAATATTGATCCCCCAAAATATGGCTTTCCGCCGGAAATGTATGCCCTGAGCAGTTCAGTACCACCACTTCACCATCACGGATCGTGCCGTCCGACAGCAGTTTTTCCAGCCCCGCGAACGCGACGGCAGTCGCAGGTTCTACTGATAAACCGCTTTTGCTGGCGACACGTCGCATCGCCGCGAAAGTTTCGCCATCCTCAATCGCGATCATCGCGCCGCCCCATTGGTTCACCGCGTCCCGAAGCTGCACATAACTGTGTCCCGGATCGCCCGTCGCCAGCACCGTGATCAACGTCTTAGGCACAACCGGATCAGCCGTCGCTTTGCCTTCAGCATAGGCTTGTACCATAGGCGCGCATCCCGCCGCCTGCACGATTCCTAATTTCGGCATTCGGTCAATCAGCCCCATGTGATACAGTTCACTGAAGCCTTTCCACACGCCCAATGGACCAATCCCGCCGCTCACCGCTTGGATGTACCAATCAGGACACATCCACCGCCCCTGCTCTTGATCGAACTTCAACGCCAACTGCTCTGCGATCTCGAAGCCGAGCGTTTTCATGCTCTCTTTGCCGGGCACAGCCTTCGCCCCGCGATCTAGATGGATTCCCCGACGCTTAGCAAATTCCGCCGCGACGTGTTTGGTTTCGTCATACGTGCCGCTGACTTTGACAACTTCCGCGCCATACAGCGCCGCTTCGCGCATCTTCTCCGACGGCACAAGGCTTGTTAAAAACAGCCACAGCTTGATTCCCGCCCGCGCGCAGTATGCCGCATATGCGGCGGCAGCATTCCCTGTGGATGCCAGCACACATTCGCTGATTCCCGCCTGTTTGAGCGCGGTCACTGCCATCGCCGCCTGTCGATCTTTGAACGAACTTGTCGGACCCTGTCGCTCATCCTTGATGTACAAATGGGGGTGATCGTACATGCGCTCATAAGCGTACAAGCGCAGCAGCGGCGTGTACCCCTCATCCAAGGTGATTTCGGGATCAGGCGCGTGGATTGGCAGCAGTTCGGCATACCGCCACAGCGAAGTCGGGCGGCGCTCAAAGCTCCCCGCGTTCGACCACACATCGCGCACCGCGTCGTAATCGTAGCGCGCGTCCAACCAACCCGACCCGCAGCGCGGGCAAACCGCCGCCATAATATCGACGGGCATCGACTTGCCGCATTCCAAACAGACGATATGTGTCAGGGTGCTGTGAATGAGAGCCATGTTGTCATTTCGTCATCGTAGGGAGGGGCGCGAAACTGTCGATGCGGAGCATCGCGTTTCGCCGTGCCCCCTCCGTCTTCAAAATCATTCTTACAAGCATGTCCTACGTCGTACTCGATTCCACCGTCTGTTCAATCGGAAGTGTGAACCGGAACATCGACCCGACTCCAACTTGACTATCTACATAGATTTCCCCGCCGTGCATTTGGACCAAGTGGCGAGTGATCGTCAGCCCCAAGCCTGTGCCGCCTGCGCGCCGTGTCGATGAACCATCAACCTGCTGGAACTGCTCGAAAATCAAATGCAGGTGATCTTTCGCAATCCCAATGCCCGTGTCGGCAACCGCGACATACGCTTCATGCTTCCCGTTCATGCCCACCGACACCGTCACGCTGCCCTTTTCCGTGAACTTGACCGCGTTGCTGATCAAGTTCGTCAACACCTGCCGAATACGCAGCGCGTCTGCCATCACAGGCACAACCGGGCTTTCCTGCACTAACCGCAGTTCTACTGGTTTATCCTTCACCAAAACTTGCGAAGCATGCAGCACTTCGCCAGCCAGCTTGCTCAAATCAATCATTCGTCGATCCAGCGACATCTGCCCCGCTTCAATCTTCGCAAGGTCAAGAATGTCGTTGATCAGCATCAGCAAGTGTTGACCGCTTTGGTGAATGGTCGAAACATCTTCGATAGCTTCTTCCGTCAGTTCGCCGTCGTCCCCATCGAGCAAAATTTCCGAATACCCGATGATCGAGTTCAGCGGCGTGCGAAGTTCATGACTCATGTTGGCAAGGAACTGCGATTTCAAGCGGTCAACTTCACGCAGCCGTTTCGCCGTTTCGCGCTCGCGTTCCGCCTGTTCTTCGATTTGGGTAAACGCGCGTGCGTTTTCCACCGCCACCGCGATCTGCCCCGCTAGCGTACTCATGACGCGCGCATCGTTATCATCAAAACGGTTCGTTTCCGAAGATTGAATGTCGAGTACGCCAATCACACGCTCACCCAGAATCAGCGGCGTTGCCAATTCCGAACGGGTCTCTGGCAGCAGTGCGTTTGGCAAGAAATCCGGTTCGCTCGTCACATCGTTAGAAATCACCGGCAAACCGCTGCGGGCAGCACGCGCCACCATCGAACGCGGATGACTCATGGGGATATAGTGTCCTTGAGTCTTCATCATGCGTCCCGCTTCGCCTGCTCCCGCCGCTAACTCCAATTTCGTGTGTTCTTCATTCGTCAAATAGATATGCGAATGGTACAGCCCGAATTTCTCTTTCGTCAGGTCTGCCACCAATTGCAGCAGTTGATCTAGCTTGAATTCCGCAATGACCGCGCGGTTCACTTCCGCCACCGTTTGCAGGTCGCGCGCGCGTTTCTCAACGTCACGCCGTGTCTGTTCGACTTGCGCGACAGATCGCGCGTTCTCAACCGCGATGGCGATTTGCCCCGCCAGCGACGTGATTACGCTCACGTCCGTGTCGCTAAAGTGGTCAATCTCGTCTGCCTGCACGTCCAGCACACCGATCACGTGGTCGGACACAACCATCGGGATCGCCATTTCCGAAAGGGTATCCGGCAGCAGCGCGTTCGGTAAAAAGCCTTCTTCCATACGCACATTGTTGATGACCACACCCGCCCCAGTGCGAGCAGCGCGTGCCACCAGCGATTGTTCGCGGCTCAAAGGAATCTTATGTCCCAACTCCTTCATCGCCCGCCCGATTTCACCCGCACCTGCCGCCAACAGCAAATAATCGCGCGTGTCGTTCAGCAGGTACACATGTGCGTGGTACAGCCCGAATTTCTCTTTTGTCAGGTCTGCCACCGTTTGCAGCAGTTCATCCACATTCAAAATTGTCGTGACCGCGCGGCTCACTTCGGATACCGTTTCAAGGTCGCGCGCGCGTTTTTCTGTCTCTTGCTTCGCCTGAACGACTTCCGCTTCCGCTTTCTTACGGTCAGTGATGTTGTCAAACGTCACGCCCACCGATTGATTCGGCAGCGGAAATGCTTTTAGCGCAAATGCCCCCGCCACAACCCGGTCATCGCTGTAGTACACATCTTCTGATTCGTATATCGCCCGTTCACCGCGCGCGATGCTGGCATAAATCGACGGGATGTCGGTTTGCATCAAGCTGGGAAAGTTCTCTGCAATCGTTCGCCCAACAACATCTTTTATTGCCACACCAGTGCTGCGCGATGCCGCTTCGTTGCTGGCGATCATCCGTAAAGAACCGGGATCATCCGGGTTTTCAAGACGATACACATACAAACCACTCTGCATGTTGTTAACGACTTGCTGGAACAGGCTCAACTGGTCAAACGTGCGCGCGTTTTGAATGGCGATAGCGATCTGCGCCGCCAGCGCCGTCAGCACTGTCACGTCGTTGTTCTCAAAATGGTTGAACTTGTCCGACTGCACATCCAGCACACCGATGATGTTATCACCGACGATCAGCGGCAGCACAACCTCCGAACGAGTATCCGGCAGCAGCGCGTTGCTCATGTGATCCGCTTCTTGCGTCACGTCGTTAACAACCACCGCTTGCTTCGTGCGAAAACTGCGAGCAACCAGCGAGCGCGGCGCGTCCACAGGGATGTTGTGACCGCGTGCCATCAAAAGCTGTCCCACATCGCCTGAACCAGCTTGCAGTGTCAGCGATTTTCCTGCGTCATCCACCAAGTAGATTTGTGCATGATACAAATCGAAACGATCTCGTGTGAGATTCGTCACCGTATTTAACAGCGGTTCCAGCGACAAAATGGTGCTGATGGCAATGCTTAACTCCGCGACGGTTTCAAGGTCACGTGCGCGGCGGATCATTTGCAGTTCAGCGGTTTGTGCGGATAATGGCGGTGTCCCCAGCGTTTTGGTCACAATACGGGCTGCCCCGTTCTGATCTTGTGATCCCTGTCCGTTGTCCGTTGTTCCCATACTGGCATCCTTTAATTGGTCAATGTATAGGCGTGAGTTCAATTGTGAAGGGCAAAATCGCGAACATTACAGAATCTTCCATCTTTTGTCATTGTATGTGTGGAACAGACACCCCAAGCATTAAGGGCAGCACCGCAAAAGTAAGAATGTTTAAACTTGCAAAAATTTGGCACTGCTCACCCTATGGCAAGCCTTCGCGCTCCAAATTCCTACTACAATAGAGGTAATACTTTCTCAGAGAGGAGATCATGACTATGCGAGCGTCAAAATTTCTGAAGATTACCCTCGCGGTCACGGTGTTGCTGTTCGCGCTGCCTTCGGTCATTTTGGCGCAGCTTCCGCCGGGCGTGAGCGTTACCTGTGAAAATGGTGTCGAATTCAACAACGGGGTCGAAATCATCATTAATCAAATGCGCTCCGGTTTTACCTACCGCGCGACGGCTGTTGGCATTGATGGTTTTGATCCCATTCTCGCCGTCCTTGATGAAAGCGGCGGCGGCTTGTGCAGTGATGACTCTCCCGATGCTGCTTCCTATACCCTCGATTTGCCTACGACGGGGCGCGTCCGTGCCAGCAGCTTAAATTCCATGGTCACCTTTGACCAGAACAGCAGCGAAGCCTTTGCCGATATTTCCCTCGTCGTCGGCGGCTATGGCGATCAGCTTGGCGAATTCGTCCTCGTCCTCGAAGGTATGGGCGTGACCAGCGGCGACGGCGTGGGCGATCCGTTCTCTATCCGTCTTACTCCCTCGATGGTCGCGTCTGAAGTTCCGCTCACTATCTACATGATTTCGCGCACCAATTCGCTCGACCCGTTGATGTATCGCGGCGATTCCGACCTTGAACTGCTCGAAGACGCTCAAGGCACGCCCCTAATCTGCGACGATGCGGGCAATCCCTCCCGCTGTTGGGGCAATTCCACGTCGTTGGCGGATTCATACGTTACCACGCTTGATGGCGATGTCAGCGGCGGCGATTACGACGCGATGTTGAGCTTCCCGCTGCAAGGCATTGAACTCAACGACAACACGGATAACAATTTCTACAACATGGTGTTCACCAGCTTCCAGCAGTCCACACAGGGACAGTATTTGCTGGCGTTCCATGTCGGCTTAGCAGAACCCGAAATTCAAAGCGGTGGTTCTGATGGTGGCAAAGGGGCATCCGGCGGCGGCGAAAACAATACCGGCTCCATCGACACTGCGGGCATCTTCAATTTTGGCGATAAAGGCGGCTTTACCAACGCCGCTGGCGATAATGGACAAACCGATAACGCTTCGCAGAGCGCGCAAAATGTTGATCTCCCCGCTGGTGTCAGCGTGACATGTGAAAATGGCACATCCTTCAGCAACGGGGTCGAAATCCGCGTCGTACAAATGCGTTCCGGCTTCGATTACACCGCAACAGCCATCGGTTTAAACGGCTTCGATCCCATTCTCGCCGTTCTTGATCCTAGCGGCGGCGGCTTGTGCAGCGACGACAACAGCACCGCCGCGCGTTATTCTGCCAACCTGCCCACCACCGGCACAGTCGATGCATCCAATTTGAGTTCGCAGGTCACGTTCTCACAGAACAGCCGCGAAGCCTTTGCAGATATTTCCCTCGTTGTCGGCGGTTACGGTGATTCCGTCGGTGAATTTATCCTCATCCTCGAAGGCATGGGCGTGACTGAAGGCGATGGCGCGGGCGATCCGTTTGCCGTCAATGTCACTCCCGGCATGACCGCCTCTGACGTACCGCTCACCGTCTACATGATCGCGCGCACCAACTCGCTCGATCCGTATACCTATCTCTCATTTGATGGCGACATCGCGGAAGACGGTGATGGCAATCAAATCTACTGCGACGATGCGGGCAACAACGCGCTCTGCTATGGCGATCATATCGCCCTTGACCGCGCCGAAATCACTACTTCTAGTGGTCGCGTGTCTGGCGGGCAGTACGACGCAATGATCAGCCTGCCGCTGTTCGGCATGAACCTCAACGACGATCCCGAAGACAACTTCTTGCAGTTCGTCATGACCAGCTACAATCAGTCCACCACCGGGCAGTATGTGCTGGTTTTCCACGTCGGTACAGCCGAAGTCCGCTAATCTCATCACCGCGCACGCATCCGTAGGGGCGGCTCGCGAGCCGCCCGCCGTGTTTGAACAAACAGACGACGCTTTCTTCCCTCATCCTATTACTTTGAAGGTCATATTGCGACGCTCACTACGCGCCGCCAATAATCTCCCCTCCTTGCGCCAGCGGGGAGGGGTGCCGTGCCCTTCTACCCCCGCGAACTAAACGCGCCGCCCTCCCCGCTGATTCGTTCGACTGCCCGCCGCCAGCTATCCCCTTCCGCGCCGATGCGTTCGTCTTTGTTGTGAAAATCGCTCTTTCGCATAAATTCTTCCAATTCTTCTTTCAGCCGCGTCCATATTCCCGCCTGAATCCGCGTCACCCGCGTGACTGTCTCTGCGTTCGGCAGGGCGCGCAGCAAACCGCGAAAGTGCGGCAAACACAATCCGTCTGATCCGTCATACGCTGCGATCAACCGCGGATCGTGTATTCCTTCCGCAAGGATGGTTAGATAACGGGCTTCGCTCTCGTCACGCATTTGACACGTCATACACGGGCGCGTTGGTTCGAGCGCGTTTGCCAAAGCCGCGCCCCCCCGCCCTCTGTAGGAGCGCAGCCTGCTGCGCCCGCCCCCTTCGCCTGCCGCCGTCGATCCTAAACTTTCGTCCAAGTCATACAGCACGGCGAAGTACAAACTGGCGATACCGAGCGCGTTTCCCTGCTGTGTCAGCAGATGCCCATGTTCGCTGCACAATCCCTTGCTGTCCCGAAAATGCCGCTGAATCTTCTGGTCAAGCACAAACTCGTACAAGATGCTGTCTAGCTGTTTCGCCACATCCCGCTTTAGCAGCCTGCACACCGGGCATCCCCCTTGCCCGAACGCCTCAATCAAGTCATAAAACCCAAAAGTCGTCAACGCAGTTCCCCTTGCCCCAACACCACATGATCTGTCCCGCTGTCCGTCACTAACCGTTCCCCTGTTACTGGGTTATACATCCCCGCGATTATCGTCACATTCCCCACTGCCGCGAGATCGTTGTAGGTCAGGACATGCCTGTCGATCAAGTATTCGCCTTCGCGCCAGCCCGTCGTCGGACGATCTCCCCCCAATGGGAGCGAATCGCTCTGCGCGATCACCTGCCCACTCGCGTTGAGCATCTGCACGAACACCGTATACGATGCTTCCGGTGTCCCTCCCGCTCGCCACACCAATTCGATCTCTGGCGGCTGGTTCAGCGAGAACGTCATCTCCCCGTTGTACCCCACCAACTCGCCCACATCCGGCACATCCGCGCCGATCACGCTATCCATCTGCGGTTCGTCCGTCACCATCGGGACAGAGTCGATATTCACTTCGTATACTGTTGTGCGTTCATGATGAAGGGTTATACGCGAAACACCTGCCGGAAAATCAGGTGGGATGATGATCTCGCGCCAGTCCAACGTATAGCCGCAGCAAGCTGTTATCACGCTTTGCGGCGGAATATCGAAATAGTGTGTCTCATCATGACGCAGTCGCAGCGTCAGCAGATTTCCTTCCCCCCGCCAGCGCAGTGTGACCCGCACCGTGTCCCCGTTACGGGCATTGATGACCTGTCGTTCCGACAAATCGCCTTGTACAAGCGTGAGGACATTTGCGTCAGTAAGCGGCGCAGCCCATTCCGGCGGATCATCCCAATCCCCCGCCGTCCACGTGCCGATCACGGCATCCAGACCGCGCACATCCACTACTTCACGCTCTGGCATATACCCATTCGGTTGATCGCGCTCATCATACAGCCGAAGTACCAGCGTGTAATCGACAGGCGGTGCGCCAAACGGCAGTTCAATCAACGGGAATGCCATCAAACGTTCGCCAGCTGCCGCGCCTGTCGTCGGGCGTTGGTTCGCCGTAGCGATGATCGCATCCGCCCGCGCGATTTCCCACCCCAACGGATTCAGCACGATCAGCGCCGCTTTCAATTCCGCATCCGTCGCCCGTTCCAACGTGACTTCGATGGGAATACACTGGGCTTGATCCGTCCGTCCCGTCGCTGGAATCGCGCCGATTTTCGTCACCCGCGCGATAACGCCGTTTTCATCTCTGAAGGGAATATCGCGCGGCTGCATCTCAGGCAGATCAAGCGAAGGCGCGCGATAAATCCGTGTCGTCATCCCATACGTCATGAATGTTTCATCGCTCGTGTTCGCGTGGATACCATCCCCAAGCAGGCAGCCCATCATCCCGCGATAATCCGCCCGCTGCGTATACCACACGTTCAGCGCCACATCCCCGCGGGTCGGCAGCATCGGCGCGATCTCGTCAAAGTCTGCGCCTTCCGGCAGCGTCACCCGATTCGCCCGCACGCCCAGCCGATCCCAGTAGTACGCCAATTCATACCGATCCGCATATGACCACGCCAGAACCGTGTCATTTTCCGTTAAGTGTTCCGCATAAAATCGCGCCATGCCCCGCGCGTCATCATGTCGATACCGGCTCATCGCATCAAGCGCTGTGGTGATGGGTATCAAGCACGCTATCACTGCCAGCGCCGCCGCACCCCATCGCAAAACGCGCATCGGAATTGCCGCGATTCCCACCGCGATTGCCGTCATCACCAGCGGCGCAATCATCACCAGATACCGCCCATGCAGCTCGTTCCCAAGCGCCACCAGCGCCGCGATCAATCCGCTGGTCAGCAGAACGCTGTGCAGCGCCAACCAGCGCCCGCCTTTGACCAGCGCCGATCCGATCAGCGCCCCACCCATCAATATCACGGTCAAGGCGTTAACCGCGTCAAAGTCAAACACCCACACGCGCTCCCACGGCACAATCCAATATCCCGCCCACACTTGCGCCGCGAATTCGAGACTTAACGTTGGCGCGCTTGTGATCGCGCTGTTTGCTTCGCCAAGCAGGACAAACCGTGTGAAGAAATAAGGCATCCACAGCGCGATCACGCCCCCTTGCCCCGCGATCCATACCCGCCAATCTGGTTTTTTGAATGAACGCGCTGTTATCCACGCCGCCGCGGTGATCACGTTCAGCCACACCACAATCACCGGCGCGGAATTGTGCGTGTATAAAATCGCCAATTCGCTCACCCACAGCGCGATCCAGTTTGACGAAGCTTTCATCCACGAACCATTGTGCAAGCGTTGATTTTTCAACAGCCCATGCCATGCCAGCGCCGCGATCATGACTTGTACCGCCATCAGCGTATACATGCGCGCTTCTTGCGATGCCCACCACAGCGACGGCGAGACTCCCACCAGCGCCGCCGCGATTATTCCCGCGCGCCGGCTGTGAACGCGCTTGCCAAGCTGATACGCCAGCGGAATCAGCAGCGCCCCCCAAAATACCGAAAAAATCCGCAGTGAAAATTCGCTCGTTCCAAACGCCCGCCCAACGCCATGCATCAGCGCGTAATACAGCGGCGGATTCGTCGCGTCCGCGTTCGCCGCTGTAATTAGGTCAGGCTGCGCGGCAGCATAAGCCGACCAGCCCTCATCAAACCATATGCTCTGTGATTCAATCTGAATCAGCTTCAACCCGAAAGCGACACTCATCAACAGAGTAATTAATGGGTTTGTCCTAGTTCTATCGGAGTATTTCTTCATGTTTTATCCGTAACATCAATAGTTAAGGTTGCATGGTTGGGAGATTGAGACTACAATGGAATTCAGTTACACACAGCCGATCAAGGGATATCGTATGTCGGATCAGCCGGAAAAGAGACAACCAACGCAAAATGACAAAAATCCTTCCGGGACTGTCGCTTCCTCACCCGAAAAGAGCAGCCCGCCTTCGCAGAAACCCGGCGCGAATAAAGGGGGGGATGCGGAAGGATCGGTTCAACAACCTGCAAGCGCAGCCCCCGATCCTCAACAAAGCGCAAAACCCACACCCGATCAGGAATCAGCGCCCGCTAACACCGCTGCATCACGCCCTGCTGCTTCAGCGACGATTACGTGCGGTGTGTGCGGATTCAAGAATCGTCCCGGTGTCTTTTTCTGTGAACACTGCGACACCGCATTGACGACAGGCGAAAACATGATCAGCACCAAAAAACTCGACAGTGGTGACCCAGCGGTATCCGCTGCCATCCTCGCTGCCGCGATGGGCACTTCAGCCAGCACGGACGCGAAAGAGCCGAACATCGTCCCCACCGAAGTTCCGCCCATCAAACCAGCTGCACCAGAGAAACCCGCCGACATCACCGAATCGCTGGACAAAAAATCATCTGACCCGAACAACGATCCTTATCGGAATCTGCCCGGCACTGCCGATCTTTCGCAGGAAAATCTGGCATCTGAACCCGCCAAAGGACCAATTCCCGCGCCCGTTCAGCCCGACCCCCCCGCGCCGCCCCCTGCCCCCCCCAAACCGCCTTTGGATATTGCCGCGATCATGTCTGCCCCTGCCATGGGATCAGACATCTTTGAGAAGAATATGGTTCTGCGTCTGGAAGTCGAAGGCGCGACCACGCCCATTTTAGTGTATCCGCGTGCGGAAACTCGCATCGGGCGGCGTGACCCGGCAACCGGCACAATGCCAGATGTTGATCTGACCGCGTTCGCGGGTTATCGCATGGGCGTAAGCCGTAATCATTGTCTCATCAAACTGCGCGATCAGCGGTTGGAAGTGCATGACTTAGGCAGCAGCAACGGCACAATGCTCAACGGCACGCGCCTTGATTCGCACCGACCCGTAAATCTGCGAAATGGGGACGAACTCGTATTGGGGAAAATGGTCATTCGGGTGACGTTCCAGCGTCGAAATTAATTTTCTGGCGCATAACGCTTCGTCTGCAAGGGCAGTGGGCGAAATTTGTTTCACCCACCGCCCATCATCCGAAAACCCAAATTATCTGCGCCTTACTTCTTCGAGTCGAGAATATCCGTTATCTGCGCGGCGGCTTTCCGCGTGGCAAACAACACATGACTCAGGCGCGCGCCTTTTTCTGCCAGCACTGCCAATGATGCGCGTCCGGCGGGATACACTACCATTACGCCTTCTTCGCCTTCCATCAACAGACGTTCCAAATCCCCTTGCGCCAGCCGTCCCAGCGTGCGCTCTGCCAATCCAATCAATGTGGCGGACATGGCGGCGACCTGCGGACTGCTGGTCGGGTTTTGATGGGGATTTTCTTCATTACCGGGCGGATACGCCGCGACCAGCAGCCCATCCGAATTCACGATCACCGACGCTTTAACCCCATCGACTGCGATGTGCAGTGTCTTCAAGGTGCGCTCTAGGATTTCGCTGCGGTATTCCTGAGCCATTCCGTTTTCTCGATTCTCAAATCACTGTATGAACAGTCACCGTATAACGGTCAATGACCAACCAGCAAATTCGCATATCCTTCTGAGTATAACCGATAGCCGAAAACCGCTCAATAACGGGTTTGTCCTACACTAGGGTAAACGCATCAACCCACACGTTTACTCAAACGCTCAGTTTGAACTCTATTCCCCACACCAAGTTGAAGCTCGAAAAACGCGGATGTAGGCTTTTACTCCCCCTAAATTCGGGCTGAAGGGACGAGCGCAGCCAGCCGGAGAGGGTTTTGGCGCGTTTTCTTAGTCCTATACGCGGAAAGCACTCACATTCACCTCACCTGTACGCCGCCAGCCGCGCCGCATCCTCGCGCGCGAACTTCGCCAGCACATACTTATCATCATCGCTCAAATGGGCTTTCAACAGCAGGTCAGGGCGATTTTGCCATGTCCTTCGCAGTCCTTCTTCGCGCCGCCACTGCCGGATCGCCTCATGATTGCCCTCATGCAGTACTTGAGGCACGGTCAATCCCCGAAATTCCGCCGGACGTGTATACTGCGGACCTTCAAGGATGCCCTCAGCATGACTGTCACGATCCGCTGCGCCTTCCGCGCCCAACACACCCGGAATATGCCGGATCACCGCGTCAACGATCACCATCGCCGGCAGTTCGCCCCCTGTCAGCACATAATCCCCAATGCTGACTTCATCCGTGATCACCAGTTCGCGTACACGGTCATCAATACCTTCATAGCGCCCGCACAGCATCACAATTCGCTCTTGCCGCGCAAGCGACTGCGCCATCTCATGGTTGAACAGTTTCCCCTGTGGTGTCATCAACAGCACGGGGGTCCCCGGCGCTGGAGCATCAGCCAGCACCGCTTCCACTGCCCGCACGATCACATCCGCTTTCATGATCATGCCGCCGCCGCCCCCATACGGTGTATCATCCACTGTGCGATGAGGATCTGTTGTATAGTCGCGTATCTGATGCAGCCGTAAATCAAGCAGCCCGCGATCCCGCGCCTTCCACAGCATACTTTCGGTCATCGGACCATCGAACATCGACGGAAACAGAGTGAGAATGTCAATCCGCATAAGCATTCATCCTTGTAACTGAAATTCAATTCTAGCTTGCTAATGTTCTACATCAAGCGGATAATCCCCCTCATACATCACCATGATAGAAACGAGCGTGAGCGATGAGCGATCCTACCTATACCGTCTGGGTCAAAACGGGAACGGAAGCCCTTGGCGGAACCGACTCGAATGTCTATGTCATGCTGTTCGGCGCGAACGGTAGAACCGACTGGATTTTTCTCCCCCCACAGGATGTTTTCGCTTTTGAGGAAAACGCGCTCGATAAATTCGTCCTGCTTGCCCCCGATGTAGGCGATCTTTCCCGCGTGTGCGTCGCGCATGATGCCAGCGCCGACAGCGGATGGTTTGTCGAATACGTCAAAGTTCAGCGTCACAGCGATGGACGCGAATGGATGTTCAATTTTCACCAGTGGGTGGGCGATGAAGAAGCCGGACGGCGCTCGGTATGCGCGGACGCATAATCATCCTGTGCGCGGCGCTGACGTTGGCACTTGTTGCGTCAGGCTGCACGCTCATCGACAGTGGCACAAATACTCCCGTGCCGCCCGCGCCCACAGTCGAGTTTCTCTTTCCGTCCGATAATACCACTGTGCTTGAGGGGACGGACTTACAGATCGAAATCCTTGCCCGCGATGATGGCGCGGGCGTGGCGCGCGTTGAATTGAGCGTCGATGATCTCCCGCATCAGCAGGGCGAACCCGTCGAACGCGAATCAATCGCTGTGTTCACTGTTGCCATGAACTGGATCGCACAAGGCGTTGGCTTGCATACCCTTACCGCCACTGCCTACCGCGCGGATGGCACTGCCAGCACGCCCGTTACCGTTCGCATCAACGTTATCGCCGCCCCCGCATGACATCCATTCCTGCCGTTGAACCTTTTTCCCCACACACGGTAAAATAGCTGCGTAAACATATTTCCGAAGGCAGCGCTTCAACATGACGTATCTCGCCCGCTTGACCAAAGACCCCGGCACAGCCAACCTTACGCCGGATGAAATCAGCTTTGTGAACCGCCATTTCGACGTAAACCCGCAAATGGTCACGCTGAACGGTGTTGGCATTTCATGGGACGACGTGGACGAAATCGAAGTCGCGCAGGCGGCGCGCACTCGCACGGCATCAGGCTGGTTCGTCAAGAACATCCTGTTTGGCGGCAAGGAACGCTATCACGTCGCCATCTACTCTGGTCGAAACGAAACCGTGCTGCCCAACATCTCCCGCGCGGTAGTCGAACATATCGTGCAAACAATCGCTTACTACGCTCCCAAACGCATCGCCTATAAAGGCGTGGAAGGCATCTCCCCGCTAAGTGATGAATCATCAAATGCTGGAGCTTCAAGCGACACCGCCCAACCGCAAAGCGATGTCGTCTAACTACAATACCTCATCCTCTAATTATCTCCGTATCCTGAGAACGGGAACTGGGCGCAGCGCGTCTTTGCCTCTCGCCACAGGGAGAGTTGCGGCACGAACGAAGTTCGTGCGGGGGGCGGTTAAATTTTTCCTTCTCCGGCGATTTATCCTATGCTTGATTTTTCTCTCCTTCCTCCCCGCTCCACTTCTCGCCCAAGAACCTACCCCCCTCCCCACATCCCTATGGGGATCAGTCGAACGCATCGCCCACGCCGAGCAAGCCAATCCCCCTGCATTCGCCATCACCCGAAACTCGCTGGGGCGCGAATTATTCACCTTCGCGTGGATCACGGCGGATCGCGGCGGCGTGCGCCAATCCATGCGCCACATCGAAGATGGCGCGCTCACTCACTCCTTTGATCTCACCCTCCCGCCTCTCCGCCCGCGTGATCAGCGCCTCTTTCCCGCGCCGGAAAACCAAGTCCATCTGCTCTGGATTGATGACGACGAAGTGACCCGGATTCCATCGCTCTTTTCCGCGCTTGTCCGCCCCAACGGGGAAATCGCGCGCGGACCGATCCCCATTAGCGAAGGGGGTGTGTACGAGTACAGCGCCGCTCCCATGCCCGATGGATCGCTTTGGGTGGCATGGGCAGGCGATCCAATCAGCGAACCAACGCTCTATCTGCGCCGCATCGACTTTGACGGGCGACCCGCCTTGAGCATCCGCGCGGCAGCGAACGCGGCACATCCCGCGCTCGTCGGGCTGGCGGACGGGGCGCTGCTCGCGTTCTGGATTGACATGGATGGCGGCACGCTGCGCGGCGCGCGCTACGCCGAAGGTGTGCGGCTGGAATTGAACGCCCTTGCGCCCACCGTCAGCTTAAATGCCGGAGACCGCTTGCTCGATGTGCGCGCCAGCGTGGACTCGACCCACGCATATGTGTTCTGGAACATTGATCGGCAGGGTATGCGCGAAAGTTGGTTCGCCAGCGGGGAGATCGGCGCGCCCGCATGGGAGCCGCCGACACGCATCAACGGCTATTGGGGAGTCACCCCCGCATCGGGGGATTTTACCGCCACACTGGCGGCATCGGCGGTCAATGTGGAGTCCGGGGCGCTGACCGTCCTCACCTTCGCGCGCGGTCAGTTGGTGGGATCAGAATCCGTCGTGCGCCTGAACAAAGGCGAATCGGTGATCAGCCCGCCCGCGCTCTATATCGCGCAGTCGCGGCGCTGTTTGCTCTGGTCATCGCCCGACCCGTTTGCGCCCGCCGCTCTGTATATGACACAGGACTCGTGACCTGAAGATACGCTGAAAGCATTGAGCGCAGCTCGAAGTATTGTCGTCCATGTCCTTTGATGTCCGAAGTGTTTCGGTGAAGGATTGTGGAAGCATTGAGAGGTTAGAATTTAGTTTGTGAATGGCTGGATTTACGGCTCAACACCGCACTTGTTATCGCGGCGGCGTTGAGCAGTTATTTGAATCATTGAAAAGCAGGGATTAACACGCATTCATCCGGTCGAATAACTCCAACACCTCATCTGCCGCATCGACCAATTCTGGCACGCCGTTCAATTCCCCGTACCGCCGCGCCGCCTTCACCCCGCTGTGATGTACCTTGCGAAAATCTCCAATCGCAAACCGGTACCCAGTGTCGGCATCCGTTGCCAAGAACCACCGTGATAGGGCTTCATCTCCATGCTGCGCGCGATACGCCTCAACCGCTTCTACGCTCGGTTCGTTGGTTTTCCATTGGGTATTGAGCGCCCATTTACCGCTCAGCAGCAGTTCTTTGGCGTACTCCACGCCCACCGGGTTAATTTTGATCGCCATCTGTCTCTCTCCTGATTTGCATCCACGTGATAGGATTGTCATATCGTATTAACGCTTTTTGGGAAATGATTCTTTCTAAACTTGCGATGAGGAATGTACCATGAGTAGCAAACGTCTAGCGATGCTGATTGACGGTGACAACGCGCAAGCATCGCTGTTGAATGAAATGCTTGCCGAAGCCGCCAAATATGGTGTCGTCACTATTCGCCGCGTTTATGGCAACTTTACCGAAACGCAGATGAAAAGCTGGATGCCTACCCTACATACTTACGCCTTTACGCCGATTCTCGAAGTCCCCAACACGACGGGCAAAAACGCCACTGACATCGCGCTCATCATCGACGCGATGGATATTTTGTACACAGCAGGCGTGGATGGCTTCTGTCTTGTATCCAGCGACAGCGATTACACGCGCTTGGCGAACCGTATCCGCGAAAAAAATCTGTTTGTGATGGGCATTGGCAAGCAAAACACGCCGCGCGCCTTCGTCAATGCTTGTGATGTGTTCGTCTATACGGAAAATCTTCAGCCGGAACAGCCGCCCGCGCCAGCCAAGCCCGCGCCAGCCGATTCCAAAGCATCAGCAGCGGCGAAAAAGACCAAAACCAAGCATACCACAGCCAAATCACCCGCTGCTGCCTCAACATCTGCGGCGGCGCATCACACTGCGTCTGCTGCATCCCCCGCCAAAGCGGATCGCCTGCTCACGGATATTCAATTGTTCCGCAAGGCGTTTGAACTTTCTGTACAAGAGGATGGGTGGGCGCATCTGGCGAACTACGGTCATAACCTGCGCCAGTTAGACCCCGGCTTTGACCCGCGCACCTATGGACACAAACAGCTTTTAATGCTGGTGAAAGCCCGCACAGACGTATTCGAAATCCGTGATGCAAAGAAAACAGGCGAAACCGGCACGCATTACATTCGCCTCCGCTAGGCGCGCTTCTATGCCTCTCTAAACGTCACGCGGTAGCTGATGACCGCCCGCCCGCCTTCCGGCGTAGTACACGGCACGGCGACTAACGGCTGCGGCAGCGGATCGGCACGTCCCGGCATATCGACAATGTAGCTCCGATCCGCTTCCATCTGGAAATCGGCGTATGCCGCGCCGCGCTCCGGCTTTAATCCGGTGAAAAAGATGCTTTCCCCACCATCCCACCGCACGCGGATCGCCTGACCGGGAATACCCGTCGCCCCGTTGACCGCGTACACATATACCTCAATCATCCCCGATGCATTCGCGTCACAAAAAGTGGTCGCGTTCACGTAGATAAAATCGCTCTGCGGCGCGCTTGTCGGCACAATCACCAGCGCCGGGGTGGGGCTTCCTCCGGCGGGGCGCAGCGGAGTCGGCGTTTTGGTAGCGGGCGGCGCGAGTGTCGGCGTATTCGTTGGCACCGTAATCTCGATCACATCCGTCGCCGCCACATTGTCAGCCGGGATGAGCGAATCGGCGCATCCGGTGCGCCCTTGTGGTTGGTAGAAACTCATCATTGCACGGATCGCCCGTACACCGCTGACGTTGTTCGCGTATCCAGTGCTGGCAAGGCTGCACGCCATATCCGCGACGGTTTGAATCGGATCGCCCGACAGCCGCAGATCGATCAGCGACTGCACCGCGCGCCCCACATCCCCATCTTGACTGTAGCGCAGCATGATTGCCACGACGAAATCGGCTTTCGCATCAGCCGTGAGCTGCCACGGCTCGTTGTCAAATTCCGGGATTGGGCTAACATACCAAGCGAAGAATAAGCCCCCGCCAATTCCCAACACCAACCCGATGATCGCGCCTATCCATGAAACTTGGCGGCGTGGACGGCGGTAGCGCGCGGGAATTTCACTGTCCGAAGGGGGACGGTAAGGCTGCGGTGTCTGCGTCATCGAGCTACGATCCCTGAGTCGGCAGTGTGACTTGGCGATACGGTTCCATTACCGGAGTCAGCCGTCCCATGCCTTCCGCAAGCAGCACCAGCGTGCGAATTTCGTCTAGGCTGCTCGAATTGGTGATATAGCGTTCGGTCACTTCCTGTATGTACTGCGGCACATTCTCCACGCCCAGCACGCGCAGCCGTTCAATCGCGCCTGTCAAATCGCGGTCTTGGGCATATGCAGCGGCGATCATCACTGCGTATTCGTCTTTGTATCGCTGCGCTAATGCGCTGGCAGGGCTGTCCACATACTCGACAGGGGCAATCACCCACCCCACATACAAGCCTATGCCGATCCCGATCAGCAGCGCCACGCCCAAAGAGAGCAAAAATCGCACCATGCACAAACCTCAATGCCGTTCGTTTTGAAGTACTCATGCCATTTCACTTAGAAAAGCTATAATAAACGCAGCACGAGTTGGTGTGCAACCCACAAAGGAGATCACGTTCCATGATTAAAGAATTCCGTGAGTTCATTTTGAAGGGCAACGCACTTGATCTCGCCATCGGTGTGATCATCGGAGCGGCGTTCGGCGCTGTCGTCAATTCACTGGTAACAGACATCATCACGCCAATTATCGGCATGTTTGGCGGGGTGCGCTTTGATGACATCTTTATCCTGCTCCGCGAAGGCACTCCAGCCGGCCCCTATGCCACGCTCGAAGCCGCCAAAGCGGCTGGCGCGGTGACGCTCAACATCGGTCTGATGCTTAACGCCATCGTCAACCTGTTGATCGTCGGTTTCGTCCTGTTCCTCATCGTGCGTTCGATCAATCGCATGTCCAACCTGCGGAAAAAAGAAGAAGCCGCTGCCCCTGCCGTCCCCGATCCGGCAGTCGAGCGGCAGGAACGCTTGATCGCGGCGATGGACAAACTCGCCGCCTCAATGGAAAAGAAATCGTAGAATTCATATTCTGGTGCTGAACCTCAATCCCATTTCATCTACCCGTTGCATCCGAAAATCAATGGTCATTTGTAGGGGCGACTGGCGAAACTCGTTTCGCATGGGTCGCCCGCACACAACAAATCTTGAAATAGCCTGTAAACAAAAAACGGGCGATCCGCGATGGATCGCCCATTCTTCTATCTCACTTACGATGTGACTATTGTGTCGTTAGCGCGGTTGAATTGTCGCGTTGACCACGCTGATACGCCCTTCGATTTCCGGTTCGACCAGCGCAAGGCTAGCGAGATATTCCGCCAAAACCTGATCCAGCGGCTTGCCAAAGTCATAAGGGTCAATCGCGTTTTCTGCGAACATCGTGTATCCATCACCACCGCGCCGCATGAAATCGTTGCTGGCAACCGTGTAAGTCGCGGCAGGATCAATCGCGCTGTACGTGCCGTCTTCGCCGCGTACTTCTACGCTCACGATACGACTGCCGACTTCCGCAGTTGGATCCCATGTGAAGCGCAGTCCCGCGACCTGCGGGAAGCGCCCCCCCGCGCCAGCGCGCGAAACCACGCCGTTTTCTACCGTAACTTGCGAAACGCCATTTTCCAGCGCCGCAATCACGTCCGCGCCCGTCAAGCTGAATGTGCTGACAAGGTTGCCAAACGGCAGTACCGTGAGGATTTCACCGAGCGTAATCGAGCCTTCGTCAATGTCCGCGCGAATGCCCCCGCCGTTGGTAATGGCGATTTGCGCGCCCGTTTCCGCGATCAGCGCATCGGTGATCAAGTTGCCAAGCAGGCATTCTTCAACGCGGCACACGGTGCGATCCCCAACAAGGAACACCGCCGCTTCAGCGCCGATTTCCGTCGCGCGCAGTTCTTCAATTGGACCCGACAGCGATTCGACAATCGCCTCTATTTCGGGATCGGGAGTGATATAGCGCGACAGCAGAATGGTATCACCCGCGGCGCTCGTAACCACACCTTCAGCATCAAAAACCACGTTCAAACGTCCAAGATACACGCTGTTGCTGCCCGCTTGCACGATGTACACCGGTTCGCCCGCCGCGTTTTCGACCACAACCGGATATTCCGCTTCATTTGGGATGATGCTGTTGCTGATGAGCGAATGGCTGTGACCACCAACGATCACGTCTACGCCCGTTGTCGCGGCTGCAACTTGTTGGTCAACAACCAAGCCGATGTGCGTGACGAGAATGATCTTGTTCACGCCCATCGCCGTGAGTTCATCAACCACCGACTGAACAACCGCCGCCAAATCGGCATCAAAGACAACATTTTCACTGGGCGAAGAAATCGTCGGAGTATCCGGTGTCACCAAGCCGATGATACCCACCTGTGTGCCGCCGACTTCCAGCACCGCCAAGCGGTCAATCAACCCGTTGAGTTCCGGCGAATTGCTCACATCAATGTTGCTGGTGACAATTGGGAAGTTAACTCCGCTGGCGAAACGCGCAAGAACTTCGTCGCCATCATCAAATTCATGGTTGCCAAGTGTCATCGCGTCGTAAGCAATCGCATTCATGATCTGAATTTGATCTTCGCCGCGATACTGCTGGTGATAGAGCGTGCCGGTGAAGCGGTCACCGCCATCGAGCAGCAGGACGTTGCCCCCTTCCGCGCGAATTTGATCGACGACTGCTGCCAAGCGCGCCGCGCCGCCGTTGCCGGCGCTGTTCGGTTCGTGTGCTGCATGGGTATCATTCGTATGCAGAATGGTGAGCGCGAAAGTGTCGTCTTGCGCGCTGACCGCCGATACTGCCAAAATCAGCAGCACGACAGACGAAAGAATCAACTTCTTAAGCATACAAAACTTCTCCTAACGTGTGTGAGCGGGAACGAAACACATCTCAGCACGTTGAACGTGCATTCGTGTATCGCATCGCTCGCAAGATAGCCTTTATATTTTAAGGAATTGTTAAGAGATTTGCGAGTGATTTGTGCAAATTGATGGCAATCCGGTTAAACGGGAGGCCAAGGGTAGTTGGGACCCGGACCCGGCAGCGGAAATTTTTTCACCTTGAGCAGATTCCTGATACGGCTTTGGCACGCCTTGATTTCAACTGCCGACAGCAGGTTATTCAGGCGCTGTCGATACGAACTGGCAGGGTTCTCGATCACCACGCACAAACGATCCAAGTCATCGAGCAGCGCGTCGGGAATAGGCTGTCCGGCAAACTCCCAAATCACCGTGCGAAGTTTATGCGCGCTGTGGAACGTGATTCCATGATCGATTCCCCACAGGTGATTGTCGGGATCAAGCAGACAGTGCCCCCCTTTACGGTCAGCATTGTTGATCACCGCATCGAACACCGCTATTTTGTGAAGCTGGGTCAGCAGTACGCCGGGATTTTCGTTGAATGAGAAGAAATTCACCTGTGGATCATGTTCGATGAACATCTGCACCGATCCCAGCCCGCGTGGACCTTCGCGCAGCACCGTTGGCGGCACAATTTGCCACCCAAGCTCATGTGATGTGAGAAACGACGCGAGTTCCCGGTAGCACAGCGTCCCATCAGGGAAATCCCACAGCGGACGTTCGCCGCGCTGCGGTTTATACACGGCGTTCATGGTGATATCGTCATGTGTCACCGCGACCAAGAACGCATAGTTAGAACTCCAGCGCAGAATTCCGTATTCTGTCTGCACATCACCACATTCAAGAATTTCGAGCGCACGTTCCGTCGAAACCGTGCGGCGCGCGCTGTCATCACCGCTTTTACTTATGAGGGTGCGTGCGAACGGGCTGTCATCCGGTTCGTCGTCATCCGCTAGCGCGTCATCATCGTCATCGAAGTCGTCGTCATCTTCCACATCACGGCGGAGCGCGTCGAAGAACGAGAACACATCGTCGCTATGTTTTCCCTTGTCATGATCGTCGTCTTCGGGCTGTTCTCGGTTCGGCTTGCGGCTGTCGAAATCGCTCACAGGGTTGCATCCATCAGGACAGGATCACGTCCAATAGTATATCAAGCGTCCGTTCAATTTCGGGTCTGGGCGACCAGACTGCACCGTGTTCATCGAATGTTCGCTTAAGGCGCGCATTTGTTCGCGGCTGCACCACATCCGCACGATTCCCGGCTCGTTACTTTCCACTGCTTCCGAATCGGTTTCAAGTTCATCATCGTCCTCATCGCGGATGCCCCCCGCCGACGATATCAGTTCTTGCGCCACCAACACGACCATATCGGTATCTTCGTCATAACCCAAGCCCATGTTCGCTACGCGGAATTTCGGCTCAATCGGGTCGCGCAGCGCCATGTCTATCGCTTCGGCAGGTTCAGAAGGTTTCGCTCTGGTGGGAAACCGTTTGTCTAAGTCCTCCAACAGGTCGCGGATCGCTTCGCCAAGCGCATTCGCCTGTTCTTTTTCGATGATGAGCGTGACTATTTCGCCGCTCTTTCCCGCCTGCAAATGAAAGACACGCTGCCCTTTTGGACCTACCGTGCCCACAGTAATAAAATCAACGGGATTCAGTTCAATTTCCATGTTCGGCATGTGCGCTTTCTTTACGTTGCCGGGGCGCTGGAATCGGCTTGAGCTTGAGCAGCCTGTTCGGCAAGCCTGCGTTCACGCTCCATTTGCGCCACGTGACTCACATCGTTCATTGTGCCCACATACGGGCGACCATACCCCAACATCAAACTGCTAATTGATGCGGGTGATACCACAATACGCTGAAAACTATCCAGCGGCATCCCCAAATAATGGGCAAGGATCATCTTGATCAAGTCGGCATGAGATACCACCGCGATCATCTCGCGGGGATGTAACGCCGCCAGCCGTTCAATTTCATCGACGGCGCGAATTTGCACGCCGCGCATCGTTTCCCCGTTCGGGAAAAAAGCGCGCGACGGATATTCTTGAATCACATGCCACATTTTACGCTTGGTCAGTACAGAAATTGCCTGTCCTTCCCAATCTCCATAACGCACTTCCCCCACCTTTTCGTTCGGGATAATCGTCAAGTGTGGGTGATGACGACGCACCGCTTCGGCGGTTTCCATCGTGCGTTCCAACGGGCTGGAATAGAGATACTTGATAGGCGCATCCGCCAATCTTTTGCCCAGCGCATCCGCCTGCGCTAGACCTTCTTCATTCAGGTGAACTTCTGGTGTCCACCCTGCTAACTTCCCTGTTTTGACATAATCATTGACTGCATGGCGGATCAATAAGATATGGGTCATAGGCGTTCTATTCTCAACAGGTCTAGCGGATGACAGTTGAAGCAAATTATATCATTGAACGGAAAGCCGTTACCAACACACCATCTTAATCTCATCGTCGCTTTAGATTCTCCTCCCATCAAACTTCTTCCTCCACACGAATTCACCCGTGTTATAATAAGGGGATATTCCGACGGAACAAGGTAGATGCAAGGGATGAATATCGGGGTTCTTTCCGACATACACGCGGATTTGGAGGCACTCACGCTCGCGCTGGATCGCTTGCAGCGTATCCACCGGGTCGATCAAATCCTTTGCGCGGGGGACATCGTAGGACGTGGGGCGCATCACGATGAGGTTGTGCAGCTTATTCGGGATCGCCGTATCCCGACGGTGCGCGGCAACCACGATGAGTGGAACTATCCGCTTCGTGCCGACAACAAGCTCTTTTTGCGCGATTTGCCCCTTGAATGGCGCGGCACATTTGAAGGCGTGAATTTCTACATGACGCACGGCAAACCGGGCAATAATTTATGGGGCTTGTACCGCGATCACACGTCGAACACACTGCTCAATATGATGCTGGCAGACCTTCGCGCCGACGTGATCATCACAGGACACACGCACACGCCCTTGTATGCGCGTGTCGCTAACGGCTGTGTGATCAATCCGGGATCGCTCTATCGTTTCGCCAGCCCGCGCAGCACATCGCACAGTTACGGCGTGTTCCGCCTGCCGGAACGCACCTTCCACGTGTTCGATCTCAACTGCCCACCAGACGAACAAATCCGCGTTCAGCAGTAACAAAAGGGCGGGTTCACCCCGCCCAATCTGTATCGCTCAAATTTTCCCCGTCACCCACAATTGAGTCATCCGCTGTGTCGTCACCAACGCGACTTCCGGCAGCGCATCCTGCTTGAACCATGCCGCTTCATCGGCATCATCACCCGCAGTAACATCACCGCTGACATACAACCCCTTATACACGATCACCAAATCCGCCATGCCGCCCGGATCAGGGCGATGCAAAATGTCTAACAAGCTGTGTACGTCGATAACCACGCCCGTTTCTTCCAGCACTTCCCTCGCGACAGCGGCGGCGGGAGCTTCATCCGGTTCGACAAACCCCGCCGGAAGTTCCCAACTGCCCCGCGACGGATCGTTCGCGCGCTTGACCAACAGCACTTGTGATCCGGCACATCATCACTATTTTGCCGGATCACAAGTGCTGTCACCGCAACTTTCGGGTCAAAAAACACGGTGCGGCTGCACGTCATACACACCGGGCGCAGCCGCCCAAAGCGGTCTTGAAGTTGGGTCGGTGCGCCGCAGTGAGGGCAGTACGGCGCGGTGCGTTCGGTCATCGCGTTCTCGCCCGCGCCCGGCGGATGAGCGTCGTCCCCAATGCCAGCGCGAACAAAATCAACGCCGCGCCGATCAAGCCGATTCCGAGCAGGTTGTTCGGCGTGTTATCGGCGGGTGCAGGTGGCGGAGTCGGCGTAAGTGTCGGGGCACTCGTCGCTGTCGAAGTCGGGGACGGCGCAGGAGTCTCCCTGTGAGTCATCGTCGGAGAGGTCGTCGCTGCGGCAGTTCCAGTCGATTCTATGGTCGCGGTTACATCGAACCTTCCCGGCTCGGTTTCCATCTGCGGCAAGGTCGATTGCGCCAGTTGACTCGGCGCTGGCTGCATCGCTAATGGCGGCATTCCACTGGTGGGACCCGACCCGCCGCCCACACCATCACCCTCCATGACACCGCCGCCGCCTCCCGGTTGTGCCCCCGCGCCACCCGCGCCTGTGATTCCACCGCCTTCTAGCATCGCTTGATCCATCGCCGCTGCTGCCGCCGCTTCTATGGCGATTTGCGTCAGTTCAGCAGGCGTGAACGTATTCATCATCGTCGGGATAAGCATCAGGGTCGAAGCGGGCGTGGGCGTTCCGAATGCCATCATCCCCGTCATCGCAGACGGATCGACGGGCGCGATTTCTTGCGCTTCAGTTGAGTCTTGCGCGGTTGCGGGTTGTGCGGCGCTTGCTGCAAACGCATCCGCCGATTCGCCTGTCGCAGTTTCAGGTTCTACCGCGAATAGAAAGAACTCGTCAGTTTCAGCAGGGCTTGCCTGTCGCAGCACACTGTCATCCAGCGTTCCGGTGATTTCTACTTGTGATTCTTCATCATTTGTCGCCGCTTCGGTGACTGCCATCGCCACATTATTTGATGTCGAGGGTTGACTCTGCGTGAAGAACCCCACGCCAATCACCAGCAAAATCACCGCTGCCGCCGCGCTCAACGCGCTGAATGCCGCCGTTGTCGGGAACACAAACAAGCGCGCGGGTTTCGCTGGCATACCATCGCGCACGGCAAATTTCGACATACGTGGGGCATCGCTAATGGTGCTTTCGCTTGCTGCAATCATTTCGCGCGTCAAGGTGAAGTTTCGCGGCGCTTTCATCGTCGGCAGCGTCTTAATCAGCGCGACGGTTTGCCGCAGCGATTCTAATTCACGGCGAAGCGCGGGTTCTGCGTTCAAGCGCGCTTCAAGCGCGGCGCGTTCTGAGTCGGTCAGCGCGCCATCCAAGTATGCGGAGAGCAGTTCGATCTCGTTGTCGCTGAGAGGATAAGGACGGCGCGCGTCAGCCATAGCGAGTCCACATGAAAGATAAGTTAAACAGTCGTACCATTTCTTGATCGTTCGTCAATCATCAGTCCTAAGACGAAATGCTGATGGTAAAAGTTCCTGCACCCCTTGCAAACAATCGCGCATTCCGGCTCGCGCGCGGCTCAAGCGGCTCTTGACTGTGCCCAAGTTTGCGCCAATATTTTCCGCGATGGTCGCGTATTCCAAGCCTTCAATGTCGCTCAATACCAGCACCACCCGTTGATCCGGGTTGAGCGACTGAATACATTCCTGTATCGCCCGTTGTAATTCACGCTGATCCACCACCTGTTCCGGCGTATCCGACGGATCGGGCAGGGGTGCGCCGTCATCCGTTTCGCCGCCGGGCAAGTCCTCAACCGATACGGCAGGGCGGCGTTTGAGCCGCCGTAGTTCGTCGTAGCAGTGATTGGTCGCAATTCGCAGCAGCCACGACTTGAAACTGCCGCCGTGATAGGTCGAAATCCGCCGGTACGCGATGATGAACGTCTCTTGGGTCGCGTCGCTCGCGCTTGGGGCATCGCCCATGATGCGATACGTCAGTGAATACACGCTGTCCTGATAGCGCAGCACCAGTTCGTTGAACGCATCGAGTGATCCAACGTCACCCTTGCCTGCGCGAACCCGTTCAATTAGAATTTGGTCGTTGTATGGAGCAGTTTTCAAATTGCCTCTTGACACAAATTCAAAAAGGTTTTAGACTACGTCTAGTATGGGATGCCGATGTGGTGAAACTGGCAAACACTATGCACTCAAAATGCATCGCCCTTGCGGGCTTGTGGGTTCGACTCCCACCATCGGCACAAAACACGAAGAACAGGCGCACAGCCTGTTTTTTGTTTCCCCTTGAAATCCCATCGCCATACCGCACAGATTTTCGCTCTTTCCCTCAAACCACGTTAATATTAGGGTCTCATTGGCTGCAAGTCAAACAGGATTCTGCCGCGCCATGCGAACCTACGAAGAATACAAGCGCATTCTCCAACTGTGGGAACAAGGCTATTCCAAACTCGCTATCAGCGAAAAACTTGATATTCCCCGTGGAACAGTGATTGACTGTATTCGCCGTTACCAGTCAGTTGACCACCTCGATCAACTAACAAAGCAGAATCTGCGCCTCGTTCGCATTTTAACGCTGTACGAACCTGATTCGAACGGAATTCGAGAAACTTACGCTTATGTCTTGGGTATTTACTTGGGTGATGGCAGCATCTCAATTGTTAGGAAAACCCCGCGATTGCGAATTACTTTGGATGCAAAATATCCACGCATCATTGAAGAATGCCGAACCAAGTTACAAAAGCTTTTGCCTGAAAACGAAATTGGAATTGTCAAGCGCCTATACAATGGCAAGGTAAGCTGTGTTGATGTGAGTTCATTCTACAAATATTGGTCTGATGTTCTTCCTCAGGATGCCCCCGGCAAGAAACATGAGCGACCAATCGTGCTGACGGATTGGCAGCAGCATATTGTTCGCTGTTACCCACTGAATTTCTTTCGCGGGCTGTATCATTCCGATGGCTCTCGTTTTGACAACGTGGTCAACGGTAAAGCCTATCCTCGCTATCAGTTCACGAACTGTTCCAATGACATCGCCAAGCTTTTTACCGACACCTGTGACCGGCTTGGCTTACATTGGACGAGCAAAATTCGTCCAGCAAAGAACCCTTCACACATGACAGCAAATGACATCTACATCTCCAAGCGGCGCGACGTAGAATACCTTGACCGCGTCATCGGACCCAAAGCCTAAAAGGACAGCCTATCAACATGCCCACGTATATCGCCATGTGGTCGGGTCCACGCAACATCTCTACCGCTATGATGCGCTCATGGGGAAGCCGATCCGATACCGCCGTTGTCGATGAGCCGTTCTACGCGCATTATCTCGCGCACACCCCCTATCGTGATCAACACCCCGGCGCAGACGAGATCATCGCCGCCTATGAAACCGATTGGCGTAAAGTCGCCGCCGCGCTCACTGGCGAAATCCCCGGCGGCAAAGCGATCTACTACCAGAAGCACATGACCCACCACATGCTCGACCACATTGATCTCGCGTGGACGAACACGCTGACCAACTGCTTTCTGCTCCGCGACCCCGCCGAAGTCATCACATCATTCATCAAAGTGATTCCCAATCCAACCATCGAACAAACCGGACTGCCGCAGCAAGCGCGCATTTTTGATCATGTACGCGCTGTCACAGGCAAAATTCCTCCCGTAATCGATTCGGCGGATGTGCTGAAAACCCCGCGCGAGACACTCGCCATGCTGTGTGATGCGCTCAACGTCCCGTTCGATCCCACCATGCTGTCGTGGTCGCCGGGGCGCCGCGATACCGATGGCATCTGGGCGAAATACTGGTACGATGCTGTCGAAGCCTCCATCGGATTCGCGCCCTATCAACCCAAAAACGAACCTGTGCCGGCTCATCTGCGCGGCTTGCTGGCGGATTGCCAAGCTCTCTATCAGCAAATGTCCGCGCACACGCTGAAACCGTAGTATCCAAATTCAAAAATCGCACTTGTAGGGGCGACCCAACGGGTCGCCCGCGAGAAAACGCAATTTTGAAGTGGTATTTAACCATTGTTCATTCGGGAACTCTCATGAAGCAGACCTACAGCGAAAAGAACAAAGATATTCTCGTCAACATCAATGGCAAGCTTATCCACCGCGATCAAGCGGGCATCAGCCCATTCGATTCGGCAGTGCAGGGCGGCGATGCCGTATGGGAAGGCTTGCGCGTCTACAACGGACGCATCTTCAAACTCATCGAACACCTTGACCGCCTGCGCGAATCGGCACAGGCGATGGCATTTGCCGATATTCCGTCGCACGAAACCATCATCAACGAAATCAAAAAGACGCTGGCGGCAAACCACATGACCGATGGCGTGCATATTCGTCTCACGCTCACACGCGGAGTCAAATACACCAGCGGCATGGATCCACGCTTAAACACCGCTGGGCATACGTTGATCATCCTGCCGGAACACAAGCCGCCCGTCTACGATAAAGGTGGGCTTACGCTCATCACATCGAGCATTCGCCGCATCCCGCCCGATTGTGTCGATCAAAACATCCATTCCTGCAACCTCATCAACTCGATTCTCGCCAAAATTCAGGCCAACGCCGCCAACGCCGATGATGCCCTCATGCTTGATCTCAACGGGCATGTTGCCGAAACCAACGCCACTCATATCTTTTTGGTGCGACACGGCGTAGTGATCACCTCGCGGACGGGGTCATGCCCGAAAGGAATCACCCGCCAAACCGTGTTGGATTTGTGCGCGGCGAACGACATCCCCTATCAAGTCCGCGACATTAACTTGAGCGAAGTCTATAGCGCCGACGAAATGTTCTGCACAGGGACAATGGGCGAACTCGCCGCCGTAACCTGCGTCGATGGACGCACGATTGGCGATGGTCAACCCGGCGCAATGACCGGGCGATTGAGCGCCTTGTTCGCTGACCTCACAAAATCTGAAGGCTATCCAATCCTGTAAGCCAATCGCGTTCGTCGGGTTTGTGAACCTTGTTCATTGGTGCTGGAACGGAGCCAAGTCCGCCAATTTTCCTTTGCACGCATTGTGGGGTGAGGTCTTGACACCGCCATGTATTTGTTAACCCCCGAAAAACCCTTCAAGCTGTCGCGCAAAACGCAAAAGCGCCTATAGTGAAAGTGGCACTTTTTTGCGATTCGCACTCTGAACAAGGGGGGTTCACGGTATGGCACGTCAGCGCATCGCCAATGGAATCGAGTTAGGTCGTCAAAGTTGGGCGGCACTTCGCCAGAATCCACAGTTGTTAGCGTTTCCCATTATTTCGTTGATCGCCACCATCGCCGTGTCGATCATCTTCTTCATCCCCATCGCGGGCAGCAACATCTTGGACAGCGTGGGCGGACGCGGCGGGGATGATCCGTCGCTGCTCACGATCATCCTTGTGTTTCTCTACTATTTCGTCAACTACAGCGTCGTCATTTTCTCGAATACCGCGCTGATTGCGTCGGTGATGAAACTGCTGCGCGGCGAAACCGCCACTGTCCAAGATGGATTAAATGTCGCGCTTGCCCGCTTGCCCAAAATTCTGGTCTATGCCTTTATTTCGGCAACCGTCGGCATGATCGCACGCTCAATTGCCCAGAGTGGGCGCAGCTCGAACAATCTACTTGTCGCCATCATCGCCGGGATCATCGGTGGGCTGCTGCAAGGCGCATGGAACATCGTCGTGTTCTTCGCCATTCCTGTGCTGGTGGTCGAAAACGTCGGCGTAGTCGATTCGCTCAAGCGCAGTTTTGAAATCTTCAAGAGCGCATGGGGTGAAGGTTTCGTGGGCAGCACCGTCATCGGCGGCATTTCCTGCTTGATCTATCTCGCGGTGTTCGTCATCGGCGGCGTAATCGTCGCGGCGGCAGTCGCTTCGCAATCCGTCGTCTTGATCATCGCGGCGGTGGCGCTCGTCGTCATCGCGCTGGTCGCGCTCGGTCTGGTCAGCGGCGCGGTCAACGGTATCTTCCAAGCATCGCTGTATATGTATGCGACAACGGGCGATGCGGGCAAGTACATCGACACCAATCTCGCCCGCGAAGCATTTCTCGCGCGCTAAGCGCCCGCCCAAAATAACCGCGATCTCGTGACATGCGTTACTAATCCCCCGTGCCGTGACCGTTCTACAATGAATGAGAGCGTTTTCGGCACGGAAGGGAACGTCATGCCCTCAAATCTGAAAGAGAAAGTTGCAGACTTTCTATCACACGAGCGGATCGCCGTCGCGGGTGTATCGCGCAATACGAATTCACCGGGCGCTGCCAACATCATTTACAAACGTCTGCGCGATACCGGCTATCATGTCTACGCCGTCAACCCCAACGCCGATGAGGTCGAAGGGGATCGCTGCTATCACAGCGTCAAGGATATCCCCGAACCGGTGGATGGGGTTGTCATCGCCACACCCGAATCAGCGGCGGAACAGGTCGTGCGCGACTGCGCCGACGTGGGCATTAAGCGCGTGTGGATGCACAACGGCATTCACAGCATGGGGACGAGCGTTTCAAAAAGCGCCGCCGAATTTTGCCAGCAGCATGACATGATGGTCATCGCGGGCGCATGTCCGCTCATGTTCGGCAAACCCTCCGACGGATTCCACCGCTTCATGGGCAAGGCATTGACCTTTTTCGGACGAATGCCCACGTAGATTGAATGACGCAGTTTGTCAGTGAAAAAACTAACCCACCCCTTATCAACGGCGTTCGCCCTGCCCCTCTCCATAAGGCTTCATGGGGTGACACTAAACCGAATTGTCGCGTAGGGACAACGGCGAAACGTGTTTCGCGAGCGTTGTCCGGTTTTGCTATATTTCGGGCACGGGCAGGGCAAGCCCTGTCTCTACAATTGCGAAATAATTTCGACTGTCGCCCCCTCAGCCCTGAATTTGGGGAGCAGGTTGGAGGGTAAGGTTGCTTTTTTTGTACACCGCCCTGCATCGCTCGCCACAATTTTCCCGCCGAACCTCAACCGCAGTGGGCGAAATCCCTTCATCCACGCCTGTTTTGATTGTGCCAGTGCGTCTTTTTGTGAATTCGCGCCGCTTTATCGCTACAATGGGGAATATTCTAGGTTATTTTTGAAAGTGTCCTCATTCGCAGTAGGAGCAAAACGGCGTGGCGAGCGAACAAGCACGAGAACTCCGTCAGCGAGGTATCGCGGCAGCAAAAGCCGGTCAAAAAGACGAAGCCCGACAGCTTCTTCAACAATCCATTCGACTTGATCCCACCAGCGAAGCGGCATGGTTATGGCTCGCCAGCGTGGTTAACACCCCTGCCGAACGCCGCTTCTGCCTTGAAAAACTGCTCGAAATCAATCCGCAAAACGAAACCGCCCTCAAAGCTCTAAGCGGGATGCCCACCGATCAACCGTCGATCAAGCGCATTGGCGAAACCAAGCGCAGCACCACAGGGACGGGCGAAATGGCTGCCGCCAAGCAGCCCGCTGCCGATACGCCGCTCACGGTGCCAATTCCCCCGCCGGAAAAAATCGCCGAACTCCAGCGGCAAATCGATGGAATTGTGCTGGAAGCCTCCGCGCCGCTGCCTACCCCGGTCCGCTATGTCCATAAAACACGCCGCCGCGCTGGCGAATCAGATATTGTTGTCTATCGCCTCTATCTCACCGCGGGCGTGGTCGGCGTTTTACTCGTGCTCTTGTTCGGCTTTATCGTGCTGGTCACCACCAACGATGATGCCGCTGAAGTCGTCTTTGGACCTTCACCAACCAACACGCAAACTCCCACCCAAACGTGGACTCCCACGCCGGGTTATACGCCAACTCCATCACCAGAGCCGCGTATTTCCCTCACCCCAAGCCCAACCGTCGAGCCGCAAATTACACAGTTCACCATTTTTAATTTACCGCGCCCCACGCCCATCTATCCCGCCCTGCTTGATCGCGCGCAGTTAGCCGCTGTCGCTCAAGTCTTTTCGGGCGATCCCGAAGCCGCGCTCCCCACCTTGCGCGCCGGACGCGAACTCGCGGATCAATCGGTGTTCGATGCTGGCTTGTACTACTACGAAACTATCGCTCTCATCGAGCAAAACAGCTTGAGCCGGGCGCTCGAATTGATCGAACAAGGGGATGAACAGCGGCAGGAACGCGCCGTTAGCGACATTCAAGCCGAAGCCATCATCAATGCCGGCTATGCACAGGTATATAACGCGCTGGCGGAACAAGCCGATAACGCCGGGAACGCGGCGGCTGAACTTGAAAATTACACGCTCATGGTCGAACGCGCCCAAGCAGCCGTCGAAGGCGATGAAAATCTCGCCGCGCCCTACTTGCTGGTCGCGCGTTACTTCCACAAAACCAACCGCTACGAAGACGCGATTGAAGTCCTCAATCAAGGCTTAAGCGTGCCAAGTTTGCGCGCCAATGCCGATTTCCATATGGAAAAAGCGTCGATCTACTTCGACATGCGCGAATACGAAATGGCGCGCTACCAAGCTTTCCGCACCCTGTATGTCGATCCCGCCTATGAAGCAGCCCACCTGCTCTTGATCGAAATCGCGTTCACGCAGGATGATTATCCGCGCGCCGTGCAGTATGCACAGGATTACTTGCAGTTCTATCCCGGAAGCCGTCTTGGGTTCCAATACTTGGGCGATGCTCACCGCTTGGAAGGCGGTCTCGATTTAGCCGTATTCGCCTATAGTCGTGGATTGTCCGCCCCCGATGACAGCGAAGCCACCTTCAATATGTATGTCGGGCGAGGTCGTGTCTACCTCCTTCAGCGCCAATACGCCGCCGCCGCCGATGATTTCAGCGCGGCATTGAACATCCAGAACTCAGACGATGTACGTCTGCTACGCATGGAAGCCGCCTACTACGCTGGCGACTATGATACCGTCGTCAGCGATGCCGAAGATATGCCCACTGGTAGCGCCCGCGCGCTCATCTTCTTCGGGCGCGCGCTCATCGACGGCGCGGGCAACCAGCGCAGCGCGTTTGAACGCGCTCTGCCTGTGCTGGAATCCGCCGTTGAATCGGCTGGCGCGGCGGATCGCGCCACCGCTTATGAGTATCTCGCCCGCGCTCGCTTCGGCACAGGCAATCTATCCGGCGCGCTCGAAGCGATTACGACAGCACTCGACTCAGCCGAATCGGTGGATCGACGCTACTTGCTCGGTCAAATTCTCGAAGCACAGGGGAATCGTGCCGCCGCCATTCTCAATTACGAATGGGCGCTCACCTTAAGCGAGATCGTGCCTGTCGCCGCGCAAGGCGAAATCGAAGAAGCCTTGGCGAACTTGCGCTAAAACATTGTCAGGCGGGGCGCGAAACTTGCTGGATCGTGACCCCGCCGTTTTTTCAATCACACCACCGCGCCTGCTCAGCGCCAACGCCGAACAACGGGCTTCATACGCATCTTACGGGCAAACATCGCCCGGCAGCCATTTCTTAACCGCAATATATCGTTATCTAACGTGTTTTGCGCCCACCCCACCCCGAACGCCTAATCCATCCGAAATTCGTTTCGTCCCATCCAACCGTTTTGTTTTCCAAACCCTTCCGCCCAAAAATTAGCGAAGCTAAACTTCTCAATGCTTCCTCAATCCTTGAGTGAAACAATTCGGACATCAAAGGACATGGACGACAATTCTTCGCCTTTTTCTTAAGGCTTCTTCCCTCAACCGCTTTTCGCGCTCGCTCAATCCGGCTCGAAGCGTGTCCCCAACGCAGCAGGTGGGTCGCTCCGCAAAAGGTTTCGCATCCATCGCTGGATCGGGCGCGGCATTGCCAGCAGCAGCCGCTCGATCACGCCGCTGCTCACCAACAGCAGCGTGCCAATCATCAGCAGCCACGGCAGACCATTCAGCAGCACCAACGGGATATTGATCGTTGGGTCGCGTTGAATCGTCGATGAGAGCGCACGCAGCCCCGCGAACAGATACGCCCCCAACACCACGCGGAACGGATGCCACCCGCCAAAGATCACTATCGCCAGCGCGATCCAGCCGTCGCCGCGCATGGCGGGCGGGTTCGTCCAGCCGGGTTTCACGCCAAGCGTATATGCCGCCCCCGCGATCCCCACCAGCGCGCCGCCAATGATTGTGTACACATAGCGCATCCGGTTGACATTCGTGCCGCGCGCGAACGCCGCCTTCGGGCGCTCCCCTACCGCGCGATGCGCCAAGCCGGGGCGCGTATGAAACATCCAGAACCAAGCCGCGATGATCAAGATGTAGCTGAAATACACGATCACCTGATGATTGAAGAAAATTTCCCCTATCGCGGGAATATCGCGCAGTAAGGGGATAGCCACTTTTGGTAGCGAACCCGCCACTTGCCCCGTGTAATCCTGACCCAGAAACTGCGCCAAATCGGCGCACAGCAGCGTGAGGACAAACCCAATTGCCACTTGATCCTGCCGCAGTTCGATTCCTGCCACCGCGATGATCAGCGCGATCAAGCCGCCAGCGATCATCGCCGCCAAAAATCCAACGATAAAGCTGCCCGTCACCAGCGCGGCGACAAAGCCCGTCATCGCGCACAACGCCAGCGATCCATCCAGCGAGAGATTGACCACGCCCGCGCGTTCGGTGATGGTTTCTCCAATGCCAGCGATCACCAGCGGCGTAGCGTTGGCGACAATGCTGTTCAGCACATTGATCAGTTCAGTATTCATGCTTGACCCTCTTTGGGCGATTCTGGTGTTGATGCGGTCACGGAGTCGTCGGCTTTGTCATCACGCGCATGCGCCGCCAGCATATCGAGCGTGGTTGTCGGTGTGCGCGTTTCATAAGCGGCGGGTTGTGCAAGCGGCGCGGCTTGTGGGCGGTTTTCGCTCAAACGTGTGCGAAGCCCATTGACCAGCAGCACACACAGTACCAACAGTCCTTGCAGCACCCCCGCAAGTGACGTATCAAGCTGAAGCGCCACCCGTAAACGTGTGCTGCCCGTAAAAACCGCCGCGACTGCAAAGCCAACCAGCGGGACGAGCAGCGCCCGATTCGCCGCCAGAAGCACAACCAGCAGTCCCAAGAAACCGATTCCGCCGCTGGCGAACGGACGCAAACTTTCATACGTGAACAGCACCCGATACGCGCCCGCGATCCCCGCAAGCGCCCCGCACACCATCAGCGCCGTGACCGCGCTTTGCGTCGTCGGCACGCCGAGCAGCAGCGCCGAACGCGCGTTTTTGCCCGTCGCTTTTAACTGTAAGCCCCAGCGCGTGCCGCGTAAAGCCAGCACAACGACGAGAATCGCCACAGCAACGATCACCAGCATGAGCAGGCTGAACGGAAATTCGGTTGAAACAGGCGGCAGCAGCGAATAATCGGGGAACGGCGCGGTTGACTGCGCGCTTCCACCTTCCGGTGGCTGCCATGGTCCAGCAATCAAGTAGATGGCGTACACATTTGCCAGCGAATTGAGCGCCACACCGCCGAAAATCTCATGCACACCAAGTTTGGTTTTCAGAATGCCGACCAAAAGCGCCCACGCGCTCCCTGCCAGCATCGCAATCACAATTTCAATCGGGATCAACACTTCACTGGGCATTACGAACGTGCGTGCCGCCCAACTCGCGGCAATTGCGCCCATCGCCATTTGCCCCTCTACGCCGATATTCCACAGCCCCGCCGTGAACGTCACGATCAAGCCCATGCTGCACAATGCCAGCGGCATCCAAAAGTTGATCACGCCCGAAAATGAGTTGGTATTGCGAAACGCCCCCTGCATCACCGCATTGAATACCGCGATTGGATCCGCCCCCACCAGTACAATAATCACCGCCGTGATCGCCAGTGAGAGTACAATCGGCAGGATTGTGAGTCCAACGCGCACGCCAAGATGATCCTTCATCGCGCCTCCCCTGCTATGATCGCCGCGTCCCCAAAGTCGCCGCCAATAGCGCGCCCCAAGCGATCAATCAGCGCGTCGGGGTGTTCATGCGCGGCTTGAGTCACTTGAATTTCGCGCACCTGTCCCGCGAACGCGACAAAAATCCGGTCACTGTAGGCGACAAGTTCATCCAAATCCGGCGATGTGAAGATGATGGCTGTCCCGTTTTCGCGCCGGGCGAGAAGCTGCGTCCATATCCAACGCGCGGAATCCACATCCAAGCCGCGAGTCGGCTGTTCCAGCGCCATCAGCAGCGGTTTTTGCGGCATCAGCGCCATCAACACGCGCTGTTGATTCCCGCCCGAAAGCTGTTGAATTTCGTCGCTGGGTTTGCCGCGCACGTTGTACTGTGAAATTTGCGCCGCCGTCAAATCACGCGCCGCCCCCCACTGGATCAACGCGCCCTGTGTCGATGCCAGCGCGATATGTTCGGTCAGTGTCATTCCGCTGATCAAGCCTTCTTCCAAGCGTCCCGCCGCGCTGAACGCCACACCCGCACGCAGATATTCACGATAGCTTTTGCCTGTCATCACTTTGCCGCCAACGTGAATCGATCCGCGTGACGGTTTGACCAAACCAGCGCAAGCGCGCAGAACCAATTCTTGACCGCTTCCGTCCAAGCCCGCCAAGCCAATGACTTCGCCCGCTTGCACCCGCATCGAGAAATGCTCGACAGTTACGCGCCGCCCGCGCAAAGTCACCTGATCCATTTGCGCGACTGCTTCCCCAATAGCGACGGGCGGGCGCTGATGCGGAGTCAGCACTTGACCAAACATCAATCCCACCAACTGATCAGTGGTTGTGGGCATCTGCGCCGCGCCAACGACTTTACCCGCGCGCAGCACAATCACTTCGTCACACAGCGCGATTACATCCTCAAGTTTGTGCGACACGAGCAGCACGCTCATCTTGTCATGCTGCGCCAATTCACGAAGCGCCTCAAACAGCAGATGTTTTTGCTCCGCAGAAATCCCCGTCGTCGGCTCATCGAGAATGAGGGTTTTTACGCCCAACGCTAACAGCCGCACAATCTCCAACTGCTGCCGCTGCCCAATGGTCAACGATGCGACAGGCATTTCCGGCTCAAGTTCAAAACCAAAACGGCGGCTCAATTCGCTTAACTGCTTCGCCGCCGCCCGCCGCCCGACGAAAAACCCGCCGGGGCGACCATAGATAAAGTTTTCGATCACGGTGAAGGGCGCAATATCCAATGGGTCTTGCTGAAGCATCCCCACTCCCGCCGCGATTGCGTCCTGCGGCGTGACATAGTGGGCGCGTTTGCCATCCAGTACAATGTCGCCGCTGTCAGCAGGCTGGTAGCCCGCGAGAATCTTCATGAGGGTCGATTTTCCCGCGCCGTTTTCGCCTAACACGCCGATGATGCGCCCGCTGTGTACCGTCAAGCTAATGCTGTCATTTGCCTGCACTGTGCCAAAGCGTTTGGAAATACTTCTGAGTTCAATGTCCATAGTCAATGTCCATTGTGGCATGTGCCTTTGGAGTATTCGGGATCAGGGGGTGATGCTAACAACAGAACGCCGCGCGTCAAAATGCGGGCATCCCGCGCAGCGAGCATCACAGTAAAACAAATGGGGCGCTGGCAAACAGTCGCCAACGCCCCGTCGGATTTCACATTACGCGGCGAACAACGCTTTTATTCGCTCGCGCCGACCATGCCCTCAAGAAGCTGCGGCAGATACCACACGTCAAGCGGATCGACCAACTGACCTGCTGCCGCCAATTCCGTCCCGTCTTGCAAATTCAACGGACCCTGCCACAAGGCAAAACTGCTTGGCACGAACGGATTGGTCGCATATTCCGCGAGATCAGCAATGAAGCCGTCGAGAATCGCACTTTGTTCATCTGTCAAGCCCGCGCCCGAAATGAAGCCAATTGCCGATGTATCTGGGTTGTTAAGGTCAGTCCAGTCCGGTCCTACCCAGTCCCACGATGGTTCCCACTCTCCGGCGATCACCGCGCGCGCAAGATCAGCATAGATAGGTCCCCAATGGAAATACGGCACGCCAAGACAAACTTCAGGCGCAATATCGCACGATGCCACATAGTCATAGGGAATGGCAAATACGGCTTCGCCGTTCGCGGCACGCTGCCCCGCGACTTCAATCGCGTTCGGGGTGTCGATACCGCTCAACACTACATCCGAGCCGCCATCGAAGAAACGATTTGCTTCTTCAGTGGGATCAAGCGTCACACCGGGGATGTTGAACCAGAAACCAATCCATGTGACGGTGAAAGTCAAATCAGTGGTTTCGGCGTTCGCGTTGTAGGTTTCGTAGCAGTAGCGCGCGCCTAAATACGCCGATGCCGCCAAGCGGCGGGTTTCGCCGTTGATTAACGGTCCAAGATAGCCGATACTGCCGGTTTGTGTCGCCAAACCCGCCGCACATCCAGCGATCAGCTTGCCCCATTCCATCTGCCCCATCACGTTCCCAACGTTCGGCGGCGCTTCACCCGTGAGTGAGTTATCGCCCGACACGTTGACGAACGGAATATCTGGGAATGCTTCCGCTACTGTGTCTGTGTCTTCTTCAAATGCGTCTGATGTGGTGATGATCAACTGCGCCCCTTGATCGACCATTTCCGTCACCACGTCGAGCAGCGTCGTTTCCGGTGCATCGGCGGGGTTCAGGCTGGGGAAGAAGATCATCCGCGCGCCGGGGACATTCGCCTCAACATACTGTCCACCTTCATAGTGCGCTTGACTCCACCCGCGGTCATTTTCGGGTCCAACCAGCACCAACCCAAATACGAATTCTTCTTGCGCGAACACAGTCGAACCCGCCATGAGCAGCACGGCGCTGAGGACGACAAACGCCAACAAGATTTTTTTCGACATATTGTGTCTTCTCCTCGTTGAGTGTTGTGGGGGTTGCAGCCGGAGAGTCTCGCTTACTTCCATCCGGCTGATCTCATCCGCAGATAGTTTAACGAGTCTTGACGAATGGGCAAGCAGGTTGCCGCGCCAAACACGACAAATTACAGCGGCATCCTTCTGTTGAAAGTTACTGAAGCGCCGCTCAACTGCTGAATCCGCAAGGTTCGTGAGATTTTCGTTGCATTAAGGGCGTGTGACGTACACTTGTGATACAATCCTTTGCATACGCGGCTGGACGCACGACGGATTATCCATGTCTGAAATTAGCCTAAAAGACTATTTCGCCAAGTTGGAACACCTGCTCAATGCCAGCGCCGCCGATGAAGTCATTCTGCACTGCCGGCACATTCTCAGTTATTACCCCAAGAACGTGAACGCCTACCGGTATTTAGGGCGCGCACTGCTCTTTAATGGGCGATGGGAAGAAGCAGGCGCAGCGATGCGGCGCGTGTTGAGTGTGATCCCGAACGATTACACGGCACATCTTAGCTTGAGTGAAGTGTATGACCGCCAAAAACGCGGCGATGATTCCATCTGGCACATGGAGCGCGCCTTTGAACAAGACCCGAATAATCGGGAATTGATCGACGGTTTGCGCGGTTTATACCGCCGCTATCGTCAAATTGAACCGAAGATTCAGCTCACCGGGGCGGCAGTCGCGCATCAATTCGCGGCGGGCGGCAAATACGATCAAGCGATTGAGGCGCTGCGCGGCGCACTTCAACGCAGCCCTGACCGCGTTGATCTGAAACTTCAATTAGCGTCTATGCAGTGGAAACACGGCGGCGCAATTGATGGCGCGGAAGCCGCGCTCGATGTACTGGAAGTCCTGCCCGACTGTTTGGAAGCCAACGCGCTTCTCACCGCGCTGTGGCTGGAAGAAGACCGCCCTTCCGACGCGCAAAAGTATCTCAACCGTGTCGAAGCCGTCGATCCCTACCGTGCGCTCGAAATCGCGCAGGGAAGCGCGCCTGAAGATGCGTTCCGTATTGACGAACTCGATTACGCGCGTTCTGCTAAGACGGAAATTGCCAGCGCCCGCCCCGATTGGCTCTCTGATGTGAGCGCCACCAGCACGCAAGAAATCGGTGACAGCGAACTTGCAGGTTGGACAAGCGGCATGGTCAGCAGTGTGCGTGAAGAACGACGCGCCAATGACGAATTCGCCGCCGCGATCAACGAAACTGGCGACGATTTTGACCCCTTTGCCGCCATTACCGAATTCCCCACCGAAGTTGATCAAGCAGATGAAGAACCATCACAGCTTAGCGCCAGCGCCGCGCCTATCAACGTCGATCCGAACGATCCGCTGGCGTGGCTGCGTGAAGCAGGTGTCGAAATTCACGACGAAGCGCCTCCGGAATTTAATCCGCTTGCCGAAAGTGACTTTAGCGCGGCGAACAGCGATTCGGGAGACATGGAATGGTTCACCGCCACGCAGTCTGACGATGCGAACGCTACTAATGACCTGCATGGCAACTTTCCCCCGCGCCCGGATGACATCGAACCGCAAGCAGAACCATCATTCACATGGGCGCAGCCGGAAACCAATCACGACTCACTACTCGAAGAAGCCTTTGGGATTGAACAGCTTGCAGGCAGTTTAGAGGATCAAAACCCAGAAACCGCCTTCCCCGACTTTGAATTTTTCAATGCGGAAGCGTCTGCAAGCGAACCCGCAGACGAATTAGAACAAACTGCCGCGCCGGACTGGCTGCGAGATTATGAAACTGAACAGCAAACGGAAGCAGCCGCGACGGAAGTTTCCTTCAGCTTGTTCGATGAAACGCCGGAAGCTCCTTCCCAACCATTGGCAACCATTGACGAACAACCATCGACGGATCAGCCGCAGGGAGTGCCCGGCGCGCGCCGCGGCTTAACCGCCATGCTTCAAGATGCCAACCTCGATTGGTTGAGCAAACCGAAACAGGAAACACCCGAAGCACAGGCTGATTTCACCAGCGCGCCTGTCGATGAGTGGCTGGAAGCATTCGGTAGCCCGGCGAAACCCGAAAACCCCAACGCGATTCCCGATTGGCTCACGTCACTTGACGACGATTCCAACGCACAGTCCACTAGCCAACCCGCCGATGATTTCACTTTCGACTCGTTCACGGCATCCGGCGATAACGAAAAACCCGAAGAAGAAACACCCGGTGTTTTTGAACCCTTTCGCCAGCCACTTGAAGAACCGCTTGATCAACCTATCTCCGCCGCTGCCCTGATCGAACGCGACGAATTCGATTTCGACTCGCTCTCGAACTCCGTCAGCGATTTTGACTTCAGCGAAGACACCCTCGACAGCGTGGCAGCATCCGCCGACGACACCTTCGACCTGAATGAATTAGCGCCTTCGGATTTGGAAGAACGCTTCCAACAGGCAAGTGTTCCGCCAGCGGAACCCAGCGCCGTATCAGATGCGCCCCAAATGGAGTTCGAGATGCCGACTGATGCCGATTTTGACTGGATCAGCAGCCAATCTGACGAAGAAGACGAGAACGCGCCATCGACTTTTTCGCCGTATGCGGAAACGTCGGAGTCGGCTTCTATCCCAGTATCACCACTTGGCGCTGCTGCCGATGAGGCGATGCCCGATTGGCTTAACAATCTCGGTGAGCTTGTGGATGAATCGGGCGAATCCGCTGCGCCGGAAGCTGAAATCCCCGCTGAAGAAATTGAACCTGCTGCCGCTGAACCGAGCGATATAACATGGCTCTCGCAATTACAAGAAGAAGTCGAAGGCGAAGCCAATGCGCCCGCAACCGCGCCTGATGTGTCCAGTGGTGAAGATGATTTTGAATCGCTGTTTGGCGAAAAACCATCCGAAGCGATGGTGAGCGCGGCAGTCGAAGCCGTCGATGCGGTTGCAGCGGAAATGCCCGATTGGTTGAGTGACCTTCAACCTATCGAAGCGCAGCCGCTCGATCAACAAACTGAAGCCGCTTCCGCAGTTTCTGACGAAGACTTTAATTTCTTGTTCGATGAGGAAAACGAAGCGCTCACCGCTGACGAATTGAGCGCGGAAGCAGTTGAAGTCTCCAACGAAACCATCGACGCGATTATGATGGGCGAAGGAGAACTCGACGCGCTGTTCGGCGGACAAGGCACTGTTTTGGACGAGAACGAAGCCGTTGCAGACGAAACGGCTGAATCCGCTGATATCGATGCTTTCGCGCAGTCACTCAATGTGTACGGCGAAATGGAAGCCACTGCCCCTCCCGCGCAGCCAATTGCATCGAGCGACATGCCCGATTGGCTGACTAGTTTACAACCCGTGGAATTTGACAGCGCAGAATCCAATGTGGACAACCAAGCTGCGTCCACCACCGCGCCAACCCCCGAATCGGAAAGCGACTTCGATTGGCTTGAATCCGCCACCGTCGATCACCCGCTCACTGTAGCGGAAGAAGCCGCTGCCCTACCTGCTGAACTCGAACTAGCCGACCAAGAATTGGCGGCGCTGTTTGAAGAAAGCGCGGGCGCATATAGTGGATCCGCCGTGCCCACGGAACAAGCCACCGAAAGCACGTTCGATCCCGCGTCATTTGATACCAGCCTGTTTGACGAGAGCGAACCTGTGGTGGAATCTATCGAAGCGGATGTGATCGCCACCGAAGCCGCTGTCGAACGCGCGGTTGATGCATCCGAACTGCCCGATTGGTTGAGCAGCCTTGAAGAATCCCCCGACTCTGAAGCGAAAAGTGAAGTCATCAGCGAATCGGACGACATCGCGGAACATCCCATCCACGACAGCAGCTTTGAATTTGATTTCGCCAATTCGGAAAATGTCATTCCCGCAGACGATGATCGCACACTCGTCTTTGCGGATATGAGCTTCATGGAAGAACCCGAAGATCAACCGGAAGTTGAAGCCCAGCCTGCCCCAAGCGATGAACTTCAAGTTGCGCTGGAAGCCATTTCCGACGATCATCAAGAACTGCAAGACGAACAAGACGAACTCCACACTGAAGCGCAGTCGGTAGATGCATACGAAACACCTGAATTTGACCTTCCCGAAGCATTGGTGGAAGTGGAAAGCATGACTCAAAACGAAAATCTCCCAGAATTTGAGGAAGGCGCTGTGATGCCCGATGCCGAACAACCCGCCGAATCATTTGAATTTGTGGATGAACTTGAAGGTGTGACAGCGGCGAATGCGCCGGACTGGCTCAATGCGATGGTTCCCGGTTTGGATATCGACTTTGAAGCGGGTGAAGACGAGCAGATCGAGAGCGAGTTCTTGGAAGAGCCGGAAGTGATCGCGCCTGTTGCGACGGCTGTCCCATCGGAAGTGAGCGAAGCGGCGCGGCGTGGTAATTTTGGCTGGCTCATTGAAATTGTCGAAGAAGAAACGCGCGTGCTTCCCCCCCCACCGCTGCCCGACATGATGCCGGAAGAACTGTCTGAAGCGCCCGCGCGCGGTGGGCGATTCTCTTTCAGCAAACAGCCCGCGTGGCTCAAGTTTTCGCGCAAACCAGCGTGGGCGCAGTCGAATGCTCCCGCACCAGAACCCGCAAAATCGGCGGCGGAAAACGCAAGCGCGCGGGATACGGATCAAGACGATGATTTCCCAGACTGGCCCGAAGATAACGAACCGAACGATCTGCCAGACTGGATGAAGAAATAGCGATTTATCAACTCAAGTTTGCGGCATAACAGCTTACACTTGACGAGTAAAGCGGAGCGATACCTTGCCGGGCGGCTGGGTATCCACTACAGGCGAAAGGCGCGAGAATGTCCGATCTGGAGAACCTGCCCGATTTTGACAATATGTCACCGGAAGAAATGCAGCGGTGGCTGGAGTCATTGGCAAAAAAGCAGGGTGCAACCGAAGGGTTGATCACAGCCGCTGATATGGAAATCGCGGACATCGATCCCAATTCGGTGGTGATTGATGAACCCGGTTACGTGCCGTCGGAGAGTTACACGTCGTCAAGTGTAAAATCGACTGCTGAAAAACCTGCTGCGAAACCCGCCAAAGCCGATGCTCCAACCGCCGCTGAATCGGCCCCTGAACCTGTCGCAGCAGCCGCGCCGCCCGCTTCCGCGCCCGAACCGGAAGAAGAAACCGAGGTAGAAATCCCGCCTGCGCCGCCTAGAGCAGCGCCATCCAGCGCACCGCTCGTGCAGCCGCCAACCCCTGCCGCGCCAAGCGTACCTACACCATCAACCACCCCACGCGGCACAGGTGACCGTGTGCGTTTGCCAACCGAACCGCCCCCGCCGCGCCAAAAAGAACCCGCGCCGCCTCCACCGCCCGCGCCCATCGAGCAGCCTGCCGCAGAGCTGACTCCGCCGCCCGCGCCCGAACCCGCTGGGGTTGGTGGATTGGCGTGGCTGGAAAGCCTTGCCGCGACACAAGGGGATGGCGGCTTTGAAATCGATCTCTCCGACTTCAGCGCCGAAAGCGCGCCCGCCGCGCCAATCGCTGCGCCTGAAGCCGTCAATCCTGAAAATTGGCTCGCCAGCCTTGCCAATGCGGGTGGCGAACTCGAAACGCCGTTCGCTGCGGATACCACGCCTAAAGCCGCATTCGTCGAAGAATCATCATCATTCATGGAAACGCTCACGCGCGGCGGCATATCTGGTGATGACACCACCCTCCCTGAAATTGCTGATGAAGGGGCGACAGATCCCGCTGCATGGCTGCGTTCGCTTTCTTCATCGGAGGGCTATGACGAAGAAGGTGTGAGCGTAGTACGCGGTCAAACACTCGATCAACTGGAAGATAGGACTCCCCCCGCGTCATCCCCCGCGCCGTCGCTTGAAGGCGTGGAAATGGACGACGAAACCCGCGATGAAATTATGCGCGCGATTTCGCAGGGGAATGTTTCGCCGGAACAAATCGAGCTGCTGTTTAACACAGAAATGGATCGCATGGCGCAGGAACCGGAAGTCGAATTGGGAGATGAAGACTTCTTCGATCCCGATGCCGAACCCGTGCGCGCTGAACTCCCGGATTGGCTGTTGGATGCGGTTGGCGGAGCGCCGCCGACGGATGCGCCCGTCGAATCCGATGTGCAGCGCCCCGCGCTCATCGACCTGTTCCCCGAAGATGATGCGTCACCTGCTCCCGCGCCTGTCGCGGCAGGGGATGCCGATATGCCCGACTGGTTGAGCGAAGACCCGAACGCCGAGAGCATGGATTTCAACAGCATCTTCGCCAATGATGAAAAAGAAGACAGCGAAGTGTTGATCTTGGCGCAGCAGGAGAGTGTCGATACCGGATCAAGCGATTTCACCATCGAAGTTGATCCAAACGACACATGGGCAGAAGCCTTTGATCTGGAACAGGATCAAGGGCTGGGTGACATTACAACGGAGCCCGAATGGTACGAACGCAATCTGCGTGATCCGCATCGCATCGCCGCGGTTGAACGCTTGGAACAAGAACAAAGCACGCAGCGGGACGCGCTCATCGAAGCGGCACTCCCTGCCGAAGATCAACTTACGCCCGGTCAGCGCGTGAATATGCCGGATTGGCTGTCTGATGTTGCCCCACAACCGCAAGAAGCCGTGACAGACATGCCGGATTGGCTGCGTGAAACAGAAGCCGCCGCAGGCGCACAGCAGGAAGCAATCTCCGACGATATGCCCGATTGGCTGGTCGAAGTGGTGGGCGATTACGAAGAACCCGTCGCAGACATTGTCACACCCGCCGCGCCGCCGCCTGTCGTTATTGAGCAGCCACGTCCCGTAGTCAAACAAACGCCCGCGTCGACTCCGCCTCCCACGCAAAAACCTGCCGCACCGATCACGGGCGATGCCGCTGTGGCGCTTCAGCAGGCGCGTGATGCCAGCCAAAACGATATTGCGGCTGGTTTGAGCGTCTACGAAGGCTTAATCCGCGCCAATGCCGCCATTGACGAGGTGGTCAACGACTTGCAATCGCTTGTTCGTCAGCATCGCAATAATCCTGCTGTCTACCGCGTGTTGGGTGATGGCTTAATGCGTCAGGGCAAACTTCAACAGGCGCTCGACACTTATCGTGAGGCGCTCAATCAGCTATAATTCTTAAGCATTACCCCAATTGGATGCACAAACAGACGGGTCACAGCGACCCGTTTGTTATGTCTAAATCTAGTCACCAAACTCAAATCAAGGAGCAATTTCGTGGAACGTACTCTTATCATCGTCAAGCCGGATGGCGTGCAGCGCGGCCTTACGGGTGAAATCATCCGCCGCTTTGAACAGCGCGGTCTGCGAATCATCGGCATGAAATTCATGCAGGTCTCGCGTGAACTCGCGGAGAAGCATTATTCGGTGCATGTGGGCAAGCCGTTCTTTGAAGGTTTGGTCAATTACATCACGTCGTCGCCTGTCGTCGTCATTGCGCTTGAAGGCACAAATGCCATCGAAGCCGCGCGCATGACCATTGGCGCGACGCGCCCGCAGCAAGCCGCCGCTGGCACCATTCGCGGCGATTTCGCGCTCGAAGTCGGACGCAATCTTGTTCATGGGTCGGACAGTGTAGAAAACGGGCAAATCGAAGTCGCCAATTTCTTCAGCGATGCCGAACTCATCCCCGGTTGGGCGCGTAACACTGACGCATGGATTTTTGAGAATCGCTAGGGGTTTTTGGGGCGGTTACAACGTGGATTCGCAGGGCGGGACGACTATCCCGCCCTTTTTATTGAATACTCACCAGCACATTCGCGCCGCGCCACAGACTTTCAAGATCATAGTAGTGGCGCAGTTCGTCGCTGAAGATATGCACAATCGTGCTGCCATAGTCCATCAATACCCAACCGCTTTCGTTTTCGCCTTCTACCCCATAGGGCAGCACCGCGTAGTTGGTCTTGATGACTTCGCGCACGTTTTCCGCCAATGCCTTGATTTGGCGATCACTATTGGCGGTGCAAATGATGAAAAAATCTGCGATTACCGAATCTGGTCGTAGATCGAGCAGAAGAATGTTTTCGCCTTTTTTGTCTTCGAGCGCGTGTACGATGCTGCGCGCCATTTCCAATGTGTCCAGAAGCTGCTCCTATGCGTTCAATTGATCAGTTGATTACATCATTGTAGCACGTTTGTCTAGGCTTGCTCATCCCCTAAACGGTGGGGAAAGTCAGCGCCATATTCATTGTAAAAACTCGATGACTTGTGCCAAGCCATCGGGATATTCTTCATACGGCTGGTGATGCGCGTCGGCATATTCGACCAACTGTGCATTGGGCAGCAGTCGCGCCGCCAAGCGCCCCTCATCCGGCGGCACAGTTACGTCCGCCGCGCCTATGACAATCAGCGCGGGTTGATGAATACGTCCTAATTCGGGAGATAAATCGACTTTGGAGATGCCTACCAGCCCATGCACTGCCGCCTGCCATGTCGCCCTCTGAATATCGCGCGCATGACGCTGCTTGCTCGCTTCGCGCGCATAAAACGGCTGCATTGTCATCGGGATCAGCCAGCGGCTCACCGCGATGCTCCACAGCAAGCGCGGAAGCGGTTCGGCACGCAGCGATAAGAACTGCCCCACTGGATGCCCGAAGAATGCGTTCGCGTTGAACGCGATTCTGCCCGTCACTGTCGGCGCGATTAGCACCATGCGCTGAAACAAGTCGGGACGCAGAAGCGCCATTCTGAGCGTGATCATCCCGCCCATCGAATGCGACACGACACGACACGGACGCAGCCCCAGTTCATCGCAAAAATCGAGCAAAATGCGCGAATGGGTATCAACGTCTAGGATGTAGTGTTTATTACGGGCGAAGTCGTCCGGCAGCGGCGAATCGCCAAACCCTGCCAGATCGACCACTGTGACACGGAAATGCTGCGCCAGCACTGGGGCAATATCTTCCCACAGGCGGACGCTGCTCGTCCATCCATGAATGAGCAGCACATTGTCCCCGCTGCCCATCTGCTCGAAGTGTAAATGTGTGCGCGCTGCCCGCAGCACGCGCGCCGATTCCCGATCCTCCCCAAGCGCGGTCATCAGTCACCCCTTTAGTGGTGGCACAAACCTGTATGCCCAACAATAATCATATGCCTTCTAAAACTTGTTACAAGAATCCCCTCCCTCTGCCCTTTATGCGTTCGCTCTGCTATCATGATCCTACTTTTGACCATATACCCCGCGACCCAAACGCATGGCTGAACCACAAACCCTTGAATTTAAAGTCGATCCCGCCGCTGTAGGCGAACGCCTCGACAAGATCATCGTCGCCCATGTCGGTGATGCGCTCACGCGCACGCAAATTCAAACGCTCATTAAAGAGGGCAACGTCACCGTCAACGACAAGCCGGAAAAGGCGAGTTTGCGCCTTAAAGGCGGCGAACATATTCGTGTTCTTGTCCCGCCGCCTACCAATGACACTGCTGTCGAGCCGGAAGTCATCGATCTGGATATCCTGTACGAAGATGAGGACTTCGCGGTTGTGAACAAACCCGCCGGATTGGTCGTGCATCCCGGCGCGGGCAACGAAAAAGGCACGCTCGTCAATGCGATCCTTGCGCGCTATCCGCAAATCGCGGAGATGAACTATGTCCCGAAGCGGCGCGGCATTGTTCACCGGTTGGATAAAGACACCAGCGGCGTGATTTTGATCGCCAAAAACGCTCCAACCATGCAAAAGTTGATGCGCCAGTTTCAGGATCGCAGCGTTGAAAAGCTCTATCTCACCCTTGTTGAACGCACGCCCAAAACCACTACTGGACGCATCAACGCGCCCATTGACCGCGATCCGCGTGACCGCAAGAAAATGTCGGTGCAGCCTAAGGGCAATCCCGCCATCAGCGAGTTTGTCATCCTCGAAAACTTCCGTGATGGTTTGACGCTGGTGCAGGTGCGTTTGCTCACAGGGCGCACGCATCAAATCCGCGTGCATATGGCGTGGATGGGATGTCCGGTGGTGGGGGATCGCATTTATGGATTCCGCAAGCAGCGCATCCCGTTAAAAGGACAGTTTTTGCACGCCGCCAAGCTGTGCATCGATCACCCGCGCACGGGCGAACGATTGTGCTTTGAAGCGCCGCTGCCCGCGCGTTTGCAGGCGATCCTCGATGAACTGCGCGGGGGCGCGGTATAGCCCTTGAAACCGCTATACCCAAACGTGCGATTTTCAAGTAAAATAATCCCTCAATGTGCATCAATTCCCACCTGAAGCATAAGGACTGTCAATGCGTGAAGTCACTGTTGCCACAGTGCAGATGAAACCCCGCCTCGGTGAAGCTGAGGAAAATCTGGTGAAAATGAGCGAGATGATCAGCAAGATCGCCTCACAGCAAAAGGTCGATCTGATCGTCTTTCCTGAACTCATCACCAGCGGCTATGAATTGGGTTTGCGTTTTACAGAGCTGGCGCAGCGCGTACCCGGTCCTACGGTCAATTTGATCTCCCAACGCGCCAATGAATACGGCGTGTATATCGTGTTCGGCATGGTGACGAAAGAAAAAGTCGAATCTGTGCTGTACAACTCGGCAGTCGTCGTCGGTCCCGAAGGCGAACTCATTGAGGTCTACAACAAAACCCATCTACGCGGCGAAGAACGCATGGCGTTCCGCGAGGGCTACAAGCTGCCCGTTGTCGAAACCGAAGTCGGTAATCTTGGTTTGATGGTTGGCTTCGACCTGTCGTTCCCTGAAGTGGCGCGCAGTTTGGTGCTGGATGGTGCGGATATTCTCTGCTGTGTCGCCAACTGGGAAGCTGCCAATATCGACGAGTGGAAAACCTATTTGCGGTCACGCGCATACGAAAATGCCGCGTTCGTCGTCGGCGCGAACCGCGTCGGTGAAGACGTAACGCTCACGTTTGGCGGCGAAAGCATGATCGTCGGTCCGCGTGGGCAGATATACGCTTCGCTGGCGGGTGAAACCGACCCCGACACTGGCGCGCCGCTGGAAGGCTTCGCTGTTGCCCGCATCGACCTTGATGAAGTGCGCGAAAACCGCGAAGAATACCAGTTCATCCAGAACCGCCAGCCAACCGTCTATAAGTCGATTGTGCGGCGTTACTAGCAGCAACTCGTCAAATTAGCACCTGAACACCCGAATCGCCAAGATAGTCACATCTTGGCGATTTTTGTTTGCTCCCTAACTGACGTTGTGGAAAGGGCTGCGGTGAACTGTGTCACATGTTGGAGGGTGGCACACGAGAAGCTATGACACATCTTCATTATTTTTGAGGGGAGATGTGTCCACATGTGACCGGATTTGAGCAGTTTTGGGATGAGCAATTGAAAAAATTAATGCTTCAACAATTATTCTTCGCTTGCGGGTGTATTCTGAAAACGACATCACGGCGCTGCGGCAAGAAAAATTAATTCTTTGGGCGATTCGGTGACATATTTTGGGATCATTTATGTCCCTTTTCACGTTGGGCAGCGCCGATGGACGAAGTGGCGAGCCAAACGATTTGTTTTCGCCGTATGGGGCTATTACGCCCGTCACCATCGACGGGTTTGGGGCGGATGAAACTGTCGATGCGAAGCATCGGGTCGCTGCCAAGCATCGGGGCGATGTGAAGTATCGGGTTTGGCGACCTCTACACGGCATTTTGATTGAGTACAACCCATTTCAAAATTCCACGTCTATGCGCTGCGGGCGGCTCACGAGCCGCCCCTACGAGCGCGATCATTGAAATAGGTTCTAGATTTGAAAGGTGGTTAAGCGATGAACTTGCGCGCACTTCCCAAAGTTGAACTGCACCTGCACATGGATATGTCGTTGAGTTACGAAGCAGTTGCCGAACTCGCCCCGGCGGTGACTCCTGACGACTATAAACGCGATTACGCGGGCAAACTCGAATTCACCAATTTGACGGAATTTCTGTCGCGCACGCCGAACATCCTTGCGCTGGAGCAGGATGAGCGCGGCTTGCGCGTGATGGTGAAGGATATGTTTCGCCAGCTTGCGGCGGATTCCATGCTGTATGCAGAAGTGCGATTCGCGCCTTTGCAGCATTTACGACAGGGATTGAGCGCGGCGGATGTGGTGCGGATTGTCGAGCATGAAGTGGATCGCCAGAGTAAAGACACAGGCATCGAATCGCGGATCATTTTATGCACGTTACGGCACTATTCGGCGGATCAAGGTATGGAAACGGTGCGTTTAGCGCATGATTTTGCCGGAAGCCGTGTCGCCGCGTTCGACTTGGCGGGGGATGAAGCTAATTTTCCGTTGGAAACACACTTAGAAGCATTCCGGTATGCACACGCGCACGGAATCGCCATCACATCGCACGCGGGCGAAAGCAAAGGCGCGGAAAGTGTGTGGGAAACGTTGGAACAGGTCAAACCCGCGCGCATCGGGCATGGGGTTCACAGCATTCAAGATGCGGCGCTGGTACAGCATCTTAAAAGGATACAAATGCACCTTGAGATTTGCCCGACGTGCAACGTGCAGTTGAACGGCTTCCCAAGCTATGATTTGCACCCGATTGATACGCTGTACCGCGAAGGGCTGTCGCTTGGCATCAGCACGGATAACCGGACACTTACGCCGATTACGCTGACGAACGAATACGAGCGCATGGCGGCGACGTTCGGGTGGACGAAAGCCGATTTTGTGAAATGCAATCTGTTCGCGCTGGATGCGGCATTCATCCCGCCGACGCTCAAAGACGAATTACGCCGTCGCTTAGTTGAACTTTCAGACAAGGTATCGTAACTATGACTGCACAATCCACGTTCTATGGTGTCGATTTCAGCGGCGCTGTTGAAGCGGGCAAGAAAATCTGGATCGCCCGCGCGGAACAGCGGGATGGACGCTTGCACATTACAAGTCTAACGCGCGCCTGTGAACTGCCGAACGGCGATAAAGACCGCGATTCCGCCTATGCCGCGCTTCGCAAACACGTAGTTAGCCAACCACCCGCGCTGTGGGGCTTCGATTTTCCGTTCAGCTTGCACAATCATTTGATCCAGCGCGAATCGTGGCACGATTTCGCGGCGAAGTTTGCCGACGATTATCCCACGCCCGAATCGCTGTATGACAAAGGACGTGATGCTGCCAGTGAACTGCGTGCCGCCAAGTTATCGTCACGCCGCGCCGTGGATGTGGCTGCTAAAACTCCATTCCCGCCGCATAATCTACGCCTATACCGCCAAACCTATCACGGCATTCGCGATGTCCTTGCGCCGCTGGCACGGCACGCGAACATTCTGCCGTTCAACGCCCATGATCCCGCGCGTCCCGCGCTGCTCGAAATATGCCCTGCTTCAACGCTCAAGCACCTTGCGCTCTACAAATCATACAAAGGCAATAAACCCGACCACATCAGCGAACGCCGCGCGCTCATTCGCGCGTTTGATAACAAAGGCGTGGTCATCGCGGAGAGTGACCGTGAACGCATCATCGCGGATAACGAAGGCGATGCGCTTGATGCCGTGATCGCGGCGTACTGCACATTTGATGCGTATCGCAGCGGCGAGATCGAACGGGTTGCGGAAACCCTGTCTACACCGCATATCGAAGGCTATGTCTACGGCGCGGGGTTGACCTCATAGGCGCGCATCCATTTGAGGATATAATCGACGCTGTAAGCGCCTGATCATTGAACCTTGTCGAGCATACCCTCATGCCAATGGATACCACCCTACTAGAGCAGAGTGTCGCCCAGATTTTGCAGTTCTTCATCAACTTTGTTATCGCGCTGGTGATTTTTATCACCTTCTGGATCATCTCGATCATCTTTCGCCGCATCGTCAAACGCTACGGCAAACACACGCGCTTGGAACAAGTTGTCATCAGCTTGATTTCACAGGTGATCAACGTCGTCATTTTGATCATCGGCGCGATCACGGCGCTGGGCACGGTTGGCGTGGATGTGTCCGCGCTGGTCGCTGGCTTGGGCTTGACCAGTTTCGCGCTCGGTTTTGCGCTGCAAGATATTCTCGCCAACGTGCTATCGGGGCTGCTGCTGCTCATCTATCGTCCGTTCCGGCTCGGTAATCTCGTGCGCGTCGGCGCGAACGAAGGGCATGTCGTCGCCATCGACCTGCGCTATACCACGCTCCGCACCGAAACGCAGTACATCCTGATACCGAATCAAAACCTGTTCAAAGAATCAATCATTGTGCTTGCGAAAGTGCCAGCGAGCATCACGTCGCAGGGTGCGCCGACATCGGTGGTACAGCCGCCGCTTCCGCCGACTTCATCGGGTGGGTAGAACCTCACCCCGCACGAACTTCGTTCGTGCCGCCCCTCCCCGAATTCAGGGAGGGGCAAAAGCGTGGGCAAGTGAAGATGTGTCAAAGATTGGATGTGTTGAAGGTTGTTTTAGGCGGGCGACCCGGTGGGTCGCCCCTAGGCAGGAAGTTAAGCGATTCGCGTTGAGTGCGGGGGTCGAAAACCGGTTTCTTTGCCCTCACCCCCAACCCCTCTCCGCTGGCGGAGAGGGGAGCGTGCAGCGCCATTGACATACAAAATCGCTGGAGAAAGTTGTTTGTTTAGGGCAAAAAATCCTTAAGGTAATGCTTATGGGCGACCCGGACGAAACGAAGTTTCGTAGGTCGCCCCTACAAACGGTGTGTTTGCGAGAAAGTGGGTTCGGTCTTGCACCGACGAAATGGAAGCGACAAAGCCTAGAAGCGCGTCCTTAGGAGAGAATTGCCCGATTTGAAACAGCATCTACACTGACAAATGATCCGTCGAATCGCAGCATGATTCAAACGAAAAGATTCCCACTTCCTACCCACCTTTATCCCAAATTGAGTTTGGGATAACCGAACGTTCGATTGGGGTTGGGGGCGATGAAGAAATCTTAAAACACGATCAGGGATGCGATCATCTGTGCGCTTTTCAACCGTGTTTATGAGTGGTTTGATCCTCTACCAAAGGGGTAGATCAACGGGTGGGAAAGGGCGTAGGATCGCCAATGGTCGTTTGTCAGTTTGGGATATATCGTCCATTTTGGGATATGGGGAGTAGGGTTTTTCAATCGCTTGATGAGTCGATTCGCAGCATCATTTACTTGATGCAATATCGTGTCCTACCCTGTCACATAATGCGCTGCCCGGTTTTGCCATCGAAGAAATAGAGCGCGTTTTCATCCAACACACAGCGCAGGACATCGCCGCGCCGCACATCTTGTTCCAGAGGCAGAGTCAGCGCCCATGCTTCGTGATTGCCTTCCACTTCAACGTATAGATAGCGTTCCGCGAGATGCGGGATCACACTCGTGACGATGGCGTTTTCCCCGCTCTCATCCAACACCACTTTTACCCCTTCCACGCGCACTCCCAAATTGACCGCCGCCCCTTCCGGTAGGTCATGGCGCACTTCGCAGCCGCGAAACGTCTTGCCTACCCATCGCCCACCTTCTACGCGCCCTTCGAGAATGTTGATCGGCGGGCTGCCGATGAACTGGGCGACGAACTGGTTGACGGGTGAATCGTACAACTGCTGGAACGTGCCTATCTGCACAACACGCCCTTCATCCAACACTAAAATCCGGTCAGAGAGGGCGATTGCTTCGTGCTGGTCATGCGTCACGTAGATCGATGTGACGGGAAATTCGTTGAGCAAGCGCCGCAGTTCCAGCCGCGCTTGCGCCCGCAGCTTCGCGTCGATGTTCGAGAACGGCTCATCGAATAGAAACAGTTTGGGATCGCGCGCCAGCGCCCGCGCAACGCCCACGCGCTGTCGCTCACCGCCGCTTAACTGGCGCGGCATCCGATCCAGCAACTGTTCCAGCCCGATCCCCGTGATCTGCGAGATGCGCGCCACGCGGGCGGGGACTTCCGCTTCACGCTTTTTGAGCGAGAGATGAAACCCGACGGATTTGCGCGCTTCCCAATGCGGCATCAACGCGCCATCCTGAAATACCATGCCGATTCCGCGCTCAATCGCCGGAATTTCGTCAATGCGCTGGTTGTCAAAAAGGATTTCGCCTTTGTCCGGCGCGATGATCCCCGCCGCGATTCGCAGCAGTGTCGATTTGCCGCTTCCTGAGGGACCGACCACGCCCAACACTTCCCCGTTATGTACCTTGATGGAGATGTCGTCTAACACGGTTGCGCGCTGCACACTTGTGCCAACCATCTGGTCATAGGTCTTGGTGACGTGTTCAAACGTGACGGTGGTCATCGCCAATTTCCTTTAAGAAACTTTTTTATGAGAAGATGTTTTCAAGACAAGATGCGGTAAAGTATATTTTGTCTGTGCTTGCACAACCCTCACGTTGGCAATATCATGATTGCCTCTTTGAATTGTATCCCAATTGGACGTACCTATGAACGTGATCGATCTTCGCAGCGACACTGTGACGCAGCCCACGCCCGCCATGCGTGAAGCGATGGCATATGCGCCTGTCGGTGATGATGTATACGGCGAAGACCCCACCATCAACGAACTGCAAGCCGAAGCCGCCGCGATGCTTGGCAAAGAAGCCGGTCTTTTTGTGACGAGCGGCACGATGGGCAACTTGACGAGCGTTCTCGCACACTGCCAGCGCGGCGATGAGTTCATCGTTGGTAAGCAGTCGCATATCTTCAAATATGAAGTGGGGAGCGCGGCGACCTATGGCGGATTGCAGCCGAATACGCTCACTGTTCAGCGAGACGGCACGCTGATCTTGGATGAAATCCGCGATGCGATTCGCTCCAACGACTCGCACGAACCGATCACGCGGCTGGTGTGTCTCGAAAATACACATGGCGGCGCGTTCGGTGCGCCTGTCCCCGCGAGTTATGTCGCGCAGGTGGCGGAAATCGCCCGCGAACACAACCTCAAGCTGCACATCGATGGGGCGCGCTTGTTCAATGCCGCTGCTTATTTCAATGTTCCGGCGCGCGAATTGGTCGAACATGCCGACAGCGTTTCGATCTGCTTGTCAAAAGGCTTGTGCGCGCCTGTGGGATCGGTGATTGTCGGGTCGCGCGACTTCATCAAGCGGGCGCACAAAATTCGCAAAAGTTTCGGCGGGGGAATGCGCCAAGCAGGGATTCTCGCTGCGGCGGGGTTGATCTCACTGCGTGAGATGACCAAACGGCTGCACGAAGATCACCAGACGGCGCGGACGCTTGCCGAAGGGCTGGCGACGATCCCGCATGTCGTGGTCGATTTGGAGCGCGTCAAAACCAACATGCTGTTCTTTGGGCTGACCGCCGATGCGCCGATCACGGTGACGGAACTATCGGCGCGTTTGAAGTCTGAGTACGGCATCTTGATGAATCCATACAGCACGAAAGAACGGATGATGCGCGCCGTCACGCATTACTATTTCACGCTCGAACACATTCCGACGGTGTTGGATGCGATGCGCGCCCTGCTGACGGGGGAATCCATCGTTAACGCCCGCCACGCGGCGAATTAGAGGGCTGAATTGATGGTCGCTCCACCGAACCCGCCTCACCCTGACGATCCCCGCTATGGCGAACAGGGATACGACGACACGCCCGATCTACCGCGCTATGATCGGGTTCCGCCGCAGTACGGGGATTACGACGATCCCGTAGTTCCTGATGAAGATACCGCCGATCACAACGGACTGCCGATTGATGTGCCGCCGGAACTCATGCCACGCACGCCGCCCGCGCCGTATACGCGCGCGCGCCGCCGCGTCGATCCTAATTCGCTCGATGCAGGGGCGGAATTCAACGCCGCGGCGGTGATTGGGGATGACGGCGAACTCGATGACGCGGACGAAAACGAGCGCATGATCCCGCGCGCGACAGGCAACGATCCTACCTTCGGGTTTTTGGTCGCGCTGGCGTTGAGCATCGGCTTGACCCCGTTGATTCCCGCCAATGCCGACCTGCGCCTCACACTCTCATGGATGGCGCTGGCATTCTTTGGCGTGCTGGCATGGCTGTTGGGCAGCACCACACGCATTGGCGAAGAAGAGCCGGAGAATCTCGCATGGGGGTTCATCTTCGGGTTGATCGTCGCCGTGCCGATGCTGCTGATCGGCGGGCAGACGCTCACCACGACGGTGCAGTTGATCTTCCGCACAGGGATCGGTGCAGAGGGGCAAATTCTGCCGCTGTCCCGTGGGGTGGTGCTGGCGATGCTGGTGTTCGTCATGCCCTTAGCAGAAACGCTGTTCTTTCGCGGGGTGATGCAGGTCAACCGCCCATTCTGGATGGTGGGGATACTGGCGACGGTGTGGTCGATGGTGTTGTTCGTCCCCGCGCTGGATGTGGGGACGTATCCGCTGGTGGCGGTCATCATCAGTGTGGCGCTGCTGACGATTAACCTGTTCTACAGCTACGTGCGCCAGCGCAACGGACTTGCCGCCGCGTGGATATGCCAGATCATCGTCAATATCGTGCTGCTGTTCGTGCCAATCTTCGGGTTGTGATGACACATGCGTACAAGTCATTTCAAAATTCCGCTTCAAGGCGGGCAACCCGAACGAAACGAAGTTTCGTGGGTCGCCCCTACAAGTGTAATTTTTGAAATAGACTCTAGGTATAATGTGTCCAGATGTGTCCGCATTTGAAAATCGGGTGCTGCGTTTGAGGGGAGATATGTTGATTCATTGATGTGATTTTGCAAGGTGAATCAACATGTCATGTCATGAAGTCAAAGTCGGCGGGGTCGGCATCTTCCCAGCCGAGGACATCGCTCATGAGGATCGCGCCTTCGTTTTTCTGCGGCAGTTTGTTGAGATAGCGTTCGGTGATCGCCACGTTGCTGTGGCGCAGCAGTTTGCTGATCTTGTCGATGGATACGCCGCTTTGTTGAAGGGCACCCGCAACCGAACGGCGTAAGTCGTGGGGCGCAACATGGTCAATTCCGGCGGCTAAGGCTGCCTGACTCACCACCAACCAGATACCATCCGCTGTGAGCCCATAGCGGCTGACGCGCCCGCCTTTCCAGACGCGGCGCAGTAAAGGGGATGTGGGCGCGGGACGCAGTGAATCGGGTTCGACCATTGGTCGCCATGCGTGGATGGCATTCATGACTGAACGCGGCACGTCGATGGTGGCAGTTTTGCGCCCCTTGCCGCGAACGCTCAATACCACGCGCTCATTTTGCACGCTCAAATCACCCCACCGAACCGCTGCGAGTTCTTCGCGGCGAAGCGCCATCGTACACAGCATGGTGAGTGCTAAGCGGTTGCGCTTGGCTTGCGCTTCGGTGGTCGCGATGCGTTCCGCGCCGTCGATCAACTGGTGAATCTGGTCGAGCGAGAGCCAGCGTCCGGGACGCTGGCCGTCGGCGGCGGATGGCGCGCGCACGTTGGTTATCGCCGCGCTGGTGTAGTCATCAATCCAGCCCGCTTCGCTTAACAGATGCGCCAATGTGACCACCGCCGCGCGCGCTTGATTGATCCCCTGCTTGCCATGCCCCGCCCGCGAGAGCATCCCCAACCATGTGCGAAGCTGCGCGGGCATCAACACCTGCTTCAGCACCGGAATCGGGAGAGTCATCATGCGCTGCAACCGGGCATCGCCCGTCGTCGGTTTCATGCCCGCCAGCGCGACCAAATACTCGTCAATCCAACGGATATAGGCGCGTTCCGTGTGGGGACTAGCAGCGCGACCCGGCAGCGCAACCACAAAATTGTAGGTGAGCGCATTGGGATCGACATTCGTCAGCGCGTCCGCTGACGTGATGATCTGGTTATTGAGCTGTTCCGGTTGGTCGCGGTAAATCCGTCGTACTTTCATGGTTATGAATTGAATATGGCTAATGCTCTGTTCGGATAATCCACCGTTTTTGGGTGGCAGGGGCATGTAGAGGGTATCTAAAGAGCATCAATGCTCTTTGAGAGACCGCCCCAACGGAAAACATAAAGGGCACGGACAGGGCAAGCCCTGTCCCTACAGTCGCAAATTGTTCGATTGTGCTTCGAGTCAATGTTGCAAGTAGTCTCCTTATGGACACCCTCTGTATGCCGCCCGCCACTAAATGAGGGTTCCATCGCGGTTATGCTGGCGCGCGCGCTCATAAAGATTATTCACCCGCTGCTGCGCGGGCGGCTGGTGGGTAATGCTGTTCAACACAAGAGTCAGCGCCACCCCCGCAATAAACCCGCCAATGTGAGCGAAAAAAGCCACGCCGCCGCCGTAACCCACCGCGCCCAACGAGCCAAACCCGCTAATCAACTGAAGCACAAACCACAACCCCAAGACGAGTATGGCGGGGACTTCTTGCAGGCGCGAGAAATATCCTAGCGGGATGATCGCCAGCACGCGCACATTCGGGTATAGGATCAAATAGCTCCCTAAGATACCGGCGATTGCGCCAGATGCGCCGACCATGGGAATTTGTGAAGTCGGATCGATGATAATCTGTGCGCCCGCCGCAACAAACCCGCTGACGAAGTAAATCACGAGATATACAATAGAGCCAAAACGGTCTTCGACGTTATCGCCAAACAAAAACAAATACAGCATGTTCCCAAGAATGTGATCCCATCCGCCGTGAAAGAACATTGAACGAAACACGTCGATAATGGTTTCGAGCGACAAGGGGTTTGCGGATGCCAGCGCCGGAACTACCGATTGATCGAGAAATACATTCATCAATTCGCGTTCACTGAGTGAAAGTTCCCACAAAAACACGATGATGTTGATGGCTATCAATATCCACGTTACGATGGGAAAGCGCCGCGTGGGATTTAAGTCGCGAATGGGTAACATGAAATTGTCACTCCTGCGGATAGTTCATGGTTACAGGCACACAATAGCCTAGAGTGTATCGCAGAAACAGAATTCAGGCTTGGTACATCAAGCCTTCACAATATCCCCCCAGTTAGTGAGTGACATAATCATCTGCTTTGGTGTTTAGAATACAGATACATCTCTGTTTTATTTTCGTCTACTTCTACAATTAAGAGAGTCGTGGGGATTAACACGACTCTCTCAATCCTTACTTTACAATTTTCATATTCTTAAGGATCGCGCTGGGATTTAGTTAGAATCGCGCTAATTTAGCCGCGCTGATCCAGCGGCACCCATTCCAAATCCATTGGACCCACGTACAAAACATCTGGACGCATGAGGCGATTGGCGGCGTTCTGCTCCATGATGTGCGCCGTCCAGCCCGCCATGCGGCTTTGCGCGAACAGGGGTGTGAACATATCCACATCGAGATTGAGCGTATAAAGGACAATGGCACTGTAATAGTCCACGTTCGGATACAAATTACGCTCAATGAAATACTGGTCGGCACGGGCGAGTTTTGCCAGCTTATCGGCGATTTCAAACCACTTGCTGTTACCACTGTTGCGCGCAAGTTGTTCGGCGCGGTCACGCAGCACTGCCGCGCGCGGATCGAGCGCCTTGTACACGCGATGCCCAATGCCCATGATCTTGCGTCCGCCGTTCTTAACATTGGTCACAAACCAATTTTCCACGTTCGCGGGGTCGCCAATTTCCATGAACATTCGCATGGCTTCGGTATTCGCGCCACCGTGCAGCGATCCCTTAAGCGTGCCAATCGCGCTGACAATCGCGCTGTGCATGTCGCTCAATGTCGAGCTTGTCGCGCGGGCAACAAACGTGCTGGCGTTCATGCCATGTTCGGTCAGCAGCACCATAAACGCATTGATGGCATTAACGGCGCTTTCTTCCGGTTCAGCCCCCGTAAGCATGTAGATGAAGTTCTGCGCGAGCGTGTAATCGGGGCGAGGCGCAACGGGTTCTTGTCCCTTGCGGATGCGGGGCCACGCGGCGCACAATGTCGTCACCTGCCCGGTCATGCGAATGGCTTTACGCTTATTCGCTTCTTTGCTTAGGTCTTCGCTGTCGGGGTCATAATGCGCCAGCATTGATACCGCTGTACGAAGCACTGCCATCGGATCGGCATCTTTGGGCAGTCTTTTGAGTGTATCGATGACAGGCTGAGGTACAATCGCGCCCGCCGCAATCGCCGCGCGCAGTTCTTCTAGCTGTGTACGATTAGGGAGTGTGCCTTCCCAAAGCAAGTAAACCACTTCTTCGTAAAGCGCGTTCGCCGCAAGGTCTTCAATCTTATAACCGGCGTAAATCAATTTGCCTTCAGTGCCGTTGACGAGACTCAAGCGCGATTCGTCGATGATGACACCGTCTAAACCTTTATAAATCTTTACTTCGGACATGGATGTCTCCTTCATGGTTGTTCCGCGCTCTCCGCGCGGAGAATCCTAACATCGCCCCAATGCCCATGCACTCGCCTCCACATGCCGGACAGTAGAGCGAATTCGCCAAAAAGTTAGGTCACGCATTCGTGCAGCTTCATGGGTGAGAATCAGTCGTAAAACTGGGAGGAATGCCTTTGTTTTAGTGACGGAGAGTGTAACAGATGTGTGTTAAGAAATGAAGCGTTAGCCGATACCGTCTCAGGATAATCTTAAGTGATCACAAGGCAAAATTTACTCTCTTTCTCTTGTTTATAGACATACGTCAAGCTATTATGTCATTATGTAGAAAATGGATGTCAATCATGCAGCAATACGACATATTCCTAAGTTATGTATCTGAAGACGCTGACACCATGTGGCGCGTCTATAAAGACTTTGAAATCGAAGGCTTGAAGGTGTGGATAGACCAGACCAATCTTGAGCCGGGTACGCTTGCTTGGGATATTGAGATTGAAAAAGCCATAATGCAGGCGGGCTGCTTGGTCGTCATTCTTTCCCCATACGCCAGAACCGCTACATGGGTGCGGGAAGAACTGCATTACGCCAAGACGCTTAACAAGCGCATCTTTCCCCTGCTCGCGTCCGGCGATGCTCAAAACTCGATTCCGTTCGGGTTTTCCACGGCGCAGTGGACCGATATTCGTGACGAAGCGCATTATCGTGATGGCTTGAGCAAGCTCATCAATACCATTTGCAAGACACTCAATATCGAGAGCCGCAGCCAGCGCCGCGCGCGCCGCCAAGCGGAAATCAAGCGCGCGGAAATCATCGAACGTCATCGCCGCAGTGTTGAACAAGCGCGAAAACATCTCGATGATTTGCAGCAGCAGCACTTCACGATGCGTAACGAAATTGAACGCACATGGCAGGAAGAAAAATCGCTGCGCCGCAAGTTGGAAATGCTCGCCGTTGAAGCCGAACGACTTCAAGCAGATTTGAAAACGCTTGAAACACAGGAAGAACAGGCGCATCAGTATTTCCGGGTCGCCAATGCCAATTTTGAAGCTGTGCTAAACGAACTCAACATGGAAGATGACGGCAGTGCCAGCGCAGAACACATCCGCTATGTAGACCCGAACCATGATTGGTCGATGGAACTGCCTCAGTTGGCGGAACTTTCGTCCGACGAAACGATGGACGCGAACGCTGTTTGGCATGATCTCGAAGAAACGGAGATCACACGCCTTGCGTTTGTACCGCCCTATCAACCACAGAATGATTACGTGATTTCAGATCGGCGCGCGCTTCCTCCGCCGTCCGAACCTGTTGAACGCAATACGGACTCGCAAATTGGCAAACGCCGTCGCATTAAATAAGCAGGTGTGAGAGCGGTTTCAACAACAGTGCCTTAGAAAAATAAAGGCTATCACGAGTCTGTAATTGTGTCGTTCGCGGTTTCACTCATACAATAAAAATATCATTGTGAAAGTACGCGGACGATGTTGAATAATTACGCTTTTCTAAGCCATAGCAAAAAGGATGCGGCGTTTGCCCGGCGCATTTATCGTGATTTGTGCGCCAAAGGTGTGCGCGTTTGGATGGATGAAACCGCCCTTCCACCGGGCGATTCGTCGTGGCGAAAAACTATCGCTACCGCCATCCGTGACTCTGCTTGTGTGATTGTCCTCTTTTCACCAGAGGCGAACCAATCAGAGTGGGTGCAAAAAGAACTCGATTACGCCGAACAGTGCCAAAAGGTCATCATCCCCGTGATCATTCACGGCAAAGAAAGCGAATCGATTCCGTTCGGATATTCCGGCGCGCAGCGCATTGATCTGCGGAAGCCCACGGATTACAACGCGGGGATTCAAAAGTTGGCGCGTGCGGTATATGCCCTGCACCACACAGATTTTTCATCCACGCTTTCGCTGGACTTGCCAACCCGCCCGACAATTCTCGAACGCACAATCCCTGTGCGCGTCACCGCGACACGCCCATCGAGCAAGCGGCTGGAAGAACTTCACCGGCTCACCTACAGCCCCATGCGGGTGAATCGCTGGCGCTGGCTCACCCGTTTATGGAAGCGGTGAATTTTACCCACAGTGATGCTTGATGAACCCTCATAACCCCTTTAGAATAGTGGTGGCTTTGTAGTTCACCTTCTAAAGGGTATTTGTGGTATTCACGATCCGCAAATTTTTATCCTACTATCGCCCCTACACGCGCACATTGATCATCAATCTGGTGTGCGCCTTGATCCTTGCGCTGGTCACGTTGATACTTCCCTTGTGCGCGCGACAGCTTACGCAAAACGTTCTTGAGAAAAATAGCGTTGATCCCGCCGCGCACATCTACCCTATCGGTGCTGTCATGCTGGTGCTGGTCGCCGTGCAAACGATCTGCTTGATGGTGGTGGATTATCGCGGGCATGCGCTTGGCGCGATGATGGAAAGCGACATGCGGCGGGAATTGTTCGACCATTATCAGAAGCTCTCGTTTAGCTTTTACGACGAACAGCGCACAGGGCAGTTAATGTCACGCCTCACCAACGATCTCTTTTGGATTTCAGAATTGGCGCATCACGGCTTAGAGGACGCGGTGATTTCCTTCTTCAAGTTCGTGGGCGCGTTCATCATCTTGGTCAGCATCAACGTACCGCTGACGGCGATCATTTTTGTGTTTCTGCCCGTGATGGCGGTCTACGCCTTCTACTTCAACCGCCGCATGAATCTCGCGCTGGCGCGCAGCAAGCAGCACATTGGGGACATCAACGCGCAGGTAGAAGATACGCTTGCGGGGATTCGCGTGGTCAAGTCGTTCGCCAATGAAGCCATCGAACGGAGAAAATTCACCCGCGAAAATGCGCGCTTTCTCGACAGCCGACGCGACGGATACAAGAGCGAAGCCTATTTCGACGCGGGCATGAAAACGTTTACCGAACTGATCACCATCGCCGTGATTGTGTTCGGCGGCGCGGGGATCATAAATGCTTCGCTGACTGCCGCCGACTTAGTGACGTATTTGCTGTGTGTCGCCATTTTGATTGACCCAATCAACCGCGCGGTGAATTTCACGCGGCTGTATCAAGAAGGAATCACGGGGTTCAGCCGCTTCATGGAAATGATGGCGGTGCAGCCGGATATTCAAGATTCTACTACCGCCATCGAGATCGACCATGTGCGCGGGAACATTGAGTTTAGAAATGTCAGTTTCAAATATCATGACGCACATAACCATGTGCTGAAAAATCTGTCGCTGCACATCGACGCGGGCGAATATGTCGCGCTGGTCGGCACATCGGGCGTGGGCAAAACGACGCTGTGTTCGCTAATTCCACGCTTTTATGAAGTCAGCGCGGGCGAAATTTTGATCGACGGCGTGAATATCCGTGACGTTCGGCTGAATTCGCTGCGCGGGCAGATTGGCATTGTGCAGCAGGACGTGTATTTGTTCGCGGGAACCGTCGCGGAGAATATCCGCTATGGCAAACCAAACGCGACAATGGACGAGATCATGTTTGCGGCGAAACAGGCGAATGCACATGAGTTCATCATGGCGCTGCCAAAGGGTTATGACACGGATATTGGTCAGCGCGGGGTGAAACTATCTGGCGGGCAAAAACAACGCCTCTCAATTGCCCGTGTATTCTTGAAAAATCCGCCCATTTTGATCTTCGACGAAGCGACGAGCAATCTTGACAACGAGAGCGAACGCGCCGTGCAAGACTCGCTGGAAGCACTCGCGCACAACCGCACCACGCTCGTGATCGCGCATCGCCTTTCAACGATTCGCAAAGCAGAACGGATTGTCGTGCTGACAGACAGCGGAATCGAAGAACAGGGGACACACGACGAATTGATCGCACGTGGGGGCGTGTATGCGGCGTTGTACAACATACAAGCGACGCTGTGAAAGCATCGCCAGAGGGTAAAAGGCTTGTGCGATAAAGCTTCTCTGCCCGATGACCGAAGGTTTGTGCTTATGTCGGCGGGGAATGGACGAAACAAGTTTCGCATCCCCCGCCGACTGATCCTTGCACCCGCTGAAGCGGGCTTGTAAAGCGGCTGAAAGTGAATATGTGTCGAACATTGGGCGTTTTGAAGATTGGTTTAGGCGGGCGGCTCACGAGCCGCCCCTACAATATGTGTGTTTGAGATAATGCGGATTTGAGCATCCGTCGGCGTAAGCGGAAAAACAATCGCGGACAAGGCTTTAGCCGCTGGCAGCAAAACACTCGCGTTGATCCTGAACTTTGTGCCTATGAACTGCTTCTGCGTGTGGCTTAGGGGAACAATGCTGTGATCAAGTCGGTATATGACTGCGCTTGCAGATCATACACGCCAAACCCCGCCGCGAAATCCCAGTAGCACCAGCCGATACCGTAGGTTTCGGCATTGGTGCGAACGGCTTCTGTCCAACGGTAGCGCGACTCCGCGGGCGCGCGGTGATAGACCGCGAACTCACCCAACATCAGCGGGACATTGTGTTGCGCGCCCCACGCCGCTGCTTGTGCAAAGTGTTCTTCAAGCTGCGCGTACTCAAAATCGCTGCCCCATTCCGTGCCTACCCATGCTTCTGTGCCTTCATTCCATTCCGTGCCTTGATGCGTAAATTGGAACGGTTCGTAGTAATGGAATGTGGCAATCAAGTTTTCGTCATCGGGGAGCTGTAATTGAAACAACCCATTGAGCGAGTTCCACGCGCCACCGCCCACGATGATCGTGCGGATGGGGTTGGTTTGACGAATGACTGCGACAGCATGAGCCTGCATGAAATTCCACAGGTCTTCCGTGAGATCGCTGTTGGGTTCGTTCAGCACTTCAAACAGGACGGTTGACGGGTAATCGGCATAATGCGTGGCAATTTGATCCCACAATGCCAACAAACGGGTACTTTCACGTTCGGCATCGACCATGATTTCATCGTAGTGATGAAAGTCGATGATGACCTGTAGATCGTTGTCGAGCGCCCATCCTACAACCTCATCGACGCGATCAAAAAAGGCTGGATCAATCGTATAGGGCGGTTGAGTGAGCGCGTGACCAGACCATTTGATGGGCAGGCGAACGGTGTCAAAGCCGGTTTCGGCAAAAATTCTGAAATAATCGGCTTGCGCGGTCACCCCCCATTCACCTTCGTTGGGCGCTTCGAGTGTGTTTGCCAAATTAATGCACCGCTGCACAGGCGATGAGGGTGGTAGGGCATCTTGTGCGCTGCTCGAAAATGTCATGAAGGCAGCAGCGAATAAGACGAAAAACCATTTGATCAAACGCATGTTTACTCCTAAACGATCCGCTGAAAAAGAGAGTCAAACATCGTTATCTTATCACTCACAAAAGACACTTTTCCAAAAACGCGAAAGCCCATACCAACCCCTTGACAGTCCCATCATCGGCGTGATACTCTCATCGGCATGAATACATTCTCTGCCATCCATTTCTCCCAACCTCCACAAGCGCACGTTGATTCGATGTGCTGCGTGATGATGTGTTGTATGGCGAACGAGGGTAATCTCCCCCGACGGATGGCGCTGCGCGCGTAACGACACTTCAACGCGCATAGATGGACACAGCAAGCCGACACCGTATGGGGTCGGCTTTTTTGTTGTGTGGTGCTTTAGGGAACAGGAATCATATGCCAGTCATTTTGAGCAAGGATTTACAAGCGCGCATCGTCAAGCACTTGGAATCTGCCTATCCCAATGAAGGCGGCGGCTTTTTACTGGGGACGCATCACCCGCAGCGCGACGAACTCGTGATCGCGGATGTGGTAGAAGTCGCCAACGTATTCGCCGCCGAAGAACAATATCATCGCTATGCGATGACCCCGCAGGATTGGGCGCGGCTGGAAGATGAAGCTGATGCGCGTGGGCTAACGCTCGTCGGCTATTTTCACAGCCATCCCGATTCGCCCGCTATTCCTTCTGTGTATGACCGCGATCACGCGCTGCCCAATTTCACGTACATCATCACCGCCGTGTATGACGTGGACGCGAAAGCGACTGCTAACGACATGCGCGTGTGGCGGCTGCGCGAAGATCGCACGCAGTTTGATCCGGTCAATCTGGTGATTGAATAACCGAAGAAAACCCACAACTTGCGCTAACAAAGAAAGGTCAATCTACATGAGCAGCAACGGCACGAACGGACACCAGCACGCTTTCAACACACTCGCTTTGCACGCGGGCTACAAGCCTGATCCCACAACGGGCGCGCGTGCTGTTCCCATCTACCAGACGACTTCCTACCAGTTCCGCGATACCGATCACGCGGCGGCGCTGTTTGCGCTGGCGGAACCGGGCAATATCTACACGCGCATCATGAACCCGACGACGGACGTGTTCGAGCAGCGCCTTGCCGCGCTCGAAGGCGGGATCGCGGCGTTGGCAACCGCGTCCGGTCAGTTTGCCGAAACGCTCACCGTGCTAACACTGGCGAACGCGGGCGACGAGATCATCTCGACATCGGCGCTCTACGGCGGCACGTACACGCTGTTCTCGCAAAGTCTGCGCCGCATTGGCATCACGACGCACTTTGTCGAAACCCCCACCGCCGCGAAGATCGAGCCTCTGATCAACAGTAAAACCCGCTTGATTTATCTCGAAACCATTGGCAACCCAAAACTTGAAATCCCCGACTTTGAAAGCATTTCCGCGCTTGCCAAATCGTATGGCTTGCCCGTTGTGGTCGATAACACCTTCGGCACGCCGTATCTGTTTCAACCGTTCAAGTGGGGCGTGAACATCAGCGTCCACAGCACGACGAAATGGATTGGCGGGCATGGGTTGAGCATCGGCGGCGCGATTGTTGATGGCGGCACGTTTGATTGGAAAGCCAGTGGTCGTCATACCGGCATCGTCGATCCTGAACCTGCCTATCACGGCGCGGTCATCGCGGATGTACTTGGACCCGCGGCGTTCATCGGGCGCGCGCGCATCGTTGGTCTGCGCGATTTCGGCGGCAGCCAAGCGCCGTTCAACGCCTTCTTGAACATCATCGGCTTGGAAACGCTGGCACTGCGTATGCAGCGGCATGTCGATAACGCGCTTGCCGTCGCTAAATATCTTGAAGCGCATCCGGCGGTTGAATGGGTTAACTATCCCGGTCTGCCGAGCCACCCCAGCTACGCTAACGCGCAGAAATATTTGCCGAAGGGCGCGGGCGCGGTGCTTGGCTTCGGGATCAAAGGCGGCAAGGAAGCGGGACGCACGTTCATCGACAATCTGAAGGTGTTCAGCCATCTCGCCAATGTCGGTGATGCGCGTTCGCTGGCGATTCACCCGGCGACGACGACTCACAGCCAATTGAGCGAGAGCGAACAAATTTCGACAGGGGTCACGCCCGATTATGTCCGTCTTGCTATCGGCATTGAAGACCTGAACGACATCCTGTGGGACTTGGATCAGGCGCTCACTGTCGCGCAGGGGACAACAGTTCACACAGTTTCCTAATCGGAAGTCGCTAAAGTGGGCGCGTCTATGGTATCAATAGACGCGCTCACCCGAAAGATCAGGAGTACATTCGATAATGTCCATCCAAACCGCTATCGCCAGTGGTTATCTCGATCCGAGCAGCACACCACACAACGGCGCGGTTCGCCCGCACGATCCGCATTCGGTTGGCATTGTCGAAAAACGCTACGCGCGCTTTGATATCCCTTTATATACCCGTTCGGGCGGCGTGATCGACGGGTTCACACTTGCGTATGAGACTTACGGATCGCTCAATGCGGATAAATCCAACGCGATTTTGATCTGTCACGCGCTTTCGGGCGATTCGCATGTCGCGGGGTACTACACAGACGATCCGCGCGAACGTCCGGGCTGGTGGGATGACGCGGTGGGTCCGGGCAAGATGTTCGATACCAACCGCTTCTATGTCATTTGCTCGAATGTGATCGGCGGGTGTCAGGGCAGTACTGGTCCATCATCGATTGCGCCAGACGGCAAACCCTACGGGCTGCGTTTTCCGGTTGTGACCGTCCCGGATATGGTGCGCGCGCAAACCTACCTGCTCGACAGGCTCGGCGTGGATCGCTTATTCGCGGCAGCGGGGGGAAGCATGGGCGCGATGCAGGCGCTTCAATGGGCAGTCGATACGCCTGACCGCGTGGCACATGTGCTGTTTCTGGCGGGAACGCCGCGCTCGTCGGCGCAAAATATCGCCTTCAACGAGATTGGTCGCCAAGCCATTTATGCCGATCCCAATTGGCGCGGCGGCGATTATTACGGCAGTGAACCGCCGCGCGCGGGCTTGGCAGTCGCGCGCATGGTTGGTCACATTACGTACATGAGCGAACATTCGCTCGAAAGTAAGTTTGGGCGCGCTTTACAGGGACATGACACGCTGCCCTATCGCTTTGATGTGCCAGAGTTCAGCGTCGAAAGCTATCTGCACCATCAGGGCGAAAAGTTCGTGCAGCGCTTTGATGCCAACACGTATCTGTACATCACCAAAGCACTCGACTATTTCGATATTGCTGATGGCTATGGATCGATGGATGCGGCGCTTTCACGCATCAGCGCGCAAACGTTGGTGGTCAGTTTTTCGAGCGATTGGCTGTATACCAGCGAACAAGCGCTCGATCTCACGACGGCGCTCGAACGTGTCAACAAACAGGTCGAAAATCACATGGTTCATGCCGATTTTGGGCATGACTCATTTCTGGTGGAAGTCGAAACCATGACGGCGCTCGTTGGCGGGTATCTCAACCGCAAATGGGCGGCGCATGAACAAAAAGTCGCACAACTGTAGGGGCGGCTCGCGAGCCCCGCCATTCACAACAAAACCCGTCTGTAGGGGCACGACATATCGTGCCCGCCTTATCCTTAGGAGAACAATCGTCAATGCCAAGCATCAAAATCCCCACTCCATTACGTACCTTCACAGGTCAGCAGGCGCAGGTCACCGTCAGCGGCGCGACCATCGGTGACGCGCTCAATGATCTGGTCACGCAGTATCCCGAACTTAGACAGCATTTGTTCAATGGGTCGGAGCTTCGCAGTTTCGTCAATGTGTTCATTGGCGAAGAAGATATACGCTTTCTAAACGGCTTGGACACCGAAATCGAAGACGGTGACAGCCTTCGCATCATTCCCAGCATCGCAGGTGGTCGTTAATCACAGGGTGTTGTAGGGGCGTGACACATCACGCCCGTGCTAGTCAAACATTGGAGATTACGCACATGGCAGCAGAACAAATCCGTAAAGTTGATCACACCGGGCTAAAAGTTGGGCAGGCAATCACGATCCTGCTGCTGCTGGCGGCATTCGTGTTGAACAGCGTTGTGCTGGTGGCGATTGTCGCCATCGCGCAGTGGTTGGGCGCGGTCAACGCGCCGTTCGCGCCCTACAAGTTGATCTACACCCGCATCGTCAAACCGTCGGGCGTGGTCAAGCCAAACGTCATCAACGACAACCCCGAACCGCACCAGTTTGCCATGCTCGTGGGCGGCATTTTCAACACCGCGGCGGCGCTCGCGCTGCTGGCGGGCGCGTCTGTGTTTGGGTGGGCGCTGGTGTGGATTGTGATTGCGCTGGCAAACCTGAACTTCTGGCTGAATTTTTGCGCCGGATGCTGGATGTACTACCTGTTCAATCGACTTGGCGTGCCGGGTTTTACGCGCGCGCCCCTTCATGCCAGTGAATAAGCGCCAGCGAATGCGGAGTGGCTAAACTATTATGATTGAACGTCTGCTGATTGCCCTTGTCCTGCTTGCGCTTGGCGCGATCCTGTACCGCGTGTACACGGCGCGTCAGTTAAAGCGCACATCCGCCACCAACGCGATTGATCCCCTGCTGATGGGCGCGCGTCCTAACACGCCGATCATTTTGTATTTCACTACGCCGGATTGTGTGCCATGTAGAACTGTGCAGATGCCGGTGCTGGATAAACTTCAAACCGATTTGGGCGAAAATTTGCAGGTGATCAAGGTGGATGCGACTGAACGCCCGCAAGATGCGGATCGCTGGGGGGTGTTGTGTTCGCCCACCACGTTCGTGATCGATTCAAACGGGCGCACGCGGGCGGTCAATCACGGCACGGCGTTCTATCACACGCTGCGTCAGCAGCTTTCCGGTGTAGTGGAGTAAAGGACGTACCACATGAAACCATTGGTCAACGAATTGGGGACACTCTCCAATGACGAAATCCGCCGCTATGGGCGGCACATCATCATGCCCGAAATGGGAATCGAGGGGCAAAAGCGCCTCAAAGCCGCCAGCGTGCTGATTATCGGCACAGGCGGCTTGGGGAGCCCACTGGCGCTGTATCTGGCCGCGGCGGGGATCGGGCGGCTCGGATTGGTCGATTACGACACGGTAGACGAAAGCAATCTCCAGCGCCAGATCGTGCATGGCACATCGACGGTGGGCGTGTTGAAGGTCGAAAGCGCCAAACAACGCCTGCTCGATCTCAATCCGACGCTTCAAGTCGATACGTATAACGTCCCTCTCACGTCCGACAATGCGATTGAAATCCTCACGCCGTATGACATCATCATCGACGGAACGGACAATTTCCCAACGCGCTATCTCGTCAATGATGCGTGCGTCAAGCTCGGCAAGCCGAATGTGTACGGCAGCATTTTGCGCTTTGAAGGTCAGTTAAGCGTGTTCTATGCCGCCGAAGGTCCGTGCTATCGCTGCATGTTCCCTGAACCACCACCGCCCGGACTCGTCCCCAACTGCGCGGAAGCGGGCGTGCTGGGTGTGCTTCCCGGGGTGATAGGCACGATGCAGGCAACTGAAGCGATCAAGCTGATCACGGGTATAGGCGAGCCGATGATCGGGCGGATGCTGCTTTACGATGCCACCGAAATGAGCTTCACCACGATCAAGATTCGCAAAAATCCCAACTGCCCGGTCTGCGGCATTCCACACGAACAGGTCGAATTGATCGACTATGAACAGTTCTGTGGTGTTCCCGCGCATGATCACATTCCGGCAGCGGCGGCTGACAGTGTGCCAACCGCATCCACCAACGGAACCGCTCATGCCGCATACGATCTCGACGCGCCCGTTCCGCAAATCACTGTGCAAGCACTCAAAGAACGGCTGGACCGCGGCGAAAACCTGCACATCATTGATGTCCGCAATCCAGAAGAATTCCAGATCGCGGTACTGCCTACGGAAAACACCGTGTTCTTGCCCAAACCGCAAATACAAATCGCTGTCGATGAAGTTCTGAGCGAACGAAAGACTCTCAATGAAACCGTACTCAAGGATATTCCGCAGGATCGAGAACTGCTTTTCTTATGCCGTTCTGGCAAACGCAGCACCGATGTGATCTACTACCTGCGCGAGCTTGGTTACGATCCGGCGAAATTGGTCAACATTGAAGGCGGCATTCTCGCTTGGGCGCGTCAAATCGACACCACCATGCCGACATACTAAACACAATCTCTCGTAGGGGCGGATCGGGAATGAGCCGCCCTTTAGAGGGTGTCTAAAGAGCATCAATGCTCTTTGAAAGACAGACCCAACGGAAAACATAAAGGGCGTGGACAGGGCAAGCCCTGTCCCTACAGTCGCAAATTGTTCGATTGCGCTTCGAGTCAATTCTGCGAGCAGTCACTTTTTGGACACCCTGTTTACACCATTCCCGGCGGGCGAGTCGCCAGCGCGACAAAGCCCAAAATCCCCACTACCAGCAGAATCACCCCGCCGTACACAAGATTGCGTTTCCATTTTGCTTCATCGCCAATCTCGCGCCCAAGGATCGTGTTCCGACGCACATGCGCTTCCCACAGCGATCCCCGCCCCAAAATGGAATACAACCCCATCGCTACTAAAATTATTGACGTGATCAATAAAAGCATGTCACCCCCATCAGCGCAGACAATGATACATTGGTATCCCAAAACGGACTCGCTAAAATCGGCTCCGTTTGAGCAGACTTATGAGCAAGTTGCAAAGCTATCGTAAAAACATCGTAAAAGCGCCTATTCACCGCCTAGTAGCCGTATTATGGTCATGGGAACAGCATCGCGGAATTTTACGTCTAAATTGCGTTCAATAGATATTGTCAATCTTGATTCACGAATAGGAAAACGCCATGAACAAGTCATTGAGCAGAGGGGCTTGGTTAGTTTTTGCAGTGCTGGAGCTCGCCTTGGCGATGGGATTCTCTATTCCACAGCGCGCCGCGCGGGCACAGGTCGATAATTGGCAGCTTACAGAGGAACTTGATCCGCAGTTTGCCGTCGATTGGATTCAAACAACGTATGACGCGGTGCGTGCCGAAACGATCAATCCGCCGAACTCCGCCCGCATTTATGGGTATGCGGGCGTGACCCTTTATGAGGCGCTGTATCCCGGTATGCCATTTAACCGTTCGTTCGTCGGACAGTTGAACGGGCTGCGCGATCTGCCGTATCCCGATGAAGCATTGATGTACGACTGGGAAGTCGTCGCCTCTGAAGCGATGCGTGTCGTGCTTGAAGCCTTGTTCCGTACTGCATCGGAAGAAACGCTCGCTACATTTACCGACATGCGCGATAGAAGTATCGCCGCCCGCATCGATGAAATGGGCGAAGACGTGATCAACAACTCGCTCGAATATGGCGAAGAACTGGGTAAAGGCATCGTCAACTGGATTGAAGAAGACAACTATCTTGAAACCCGCGAGATGAACCCGGAATACGAAATCCCGACGGGGGATCCGTCTTTTTGGCAGCTTACGACTCCGGGCACGAATCCTATCGAACCCTATTGGGGGACAATGCGCCCGTTCATCCTCAGCTACGCCGAAGAATGCAACATCGAGCCCAATTTTGAGTTCAGCACCGAAGAAGACTCGGTCTTTTACCAGCAGGCGAACGAAGTTTACGAGACTGGTAATGATCTTACACAAGAACAGCGCGATATTGCCGAATGGTGGGTCGATACTCCCGGCATCACTGGCGCGCCCGCCGGTCATTGGATGCTGATCGCTAGTCAGATGGTCGATCTGCTGGAACTCGATTTGGTACGCACCGCCGAAATGTACGCGATGGTGGGGATTGGTGTGGCAGATGCGTTTATCTCGTGCTGGTCACTCAAATATCAGGTCAACCTGCTGCGACCAGTCACCTATATTCAAGAATATATCAGCCGCCGCTGGACTCCGTATATCGAAAGCCCGCCATTCCCGGAATACCCGTCTGGTCATTCGGTTGTCAGCGGGGCGGCTGCGGATGTGCTGACCGATCTGTTCGGTCAAGTCGTGTTCACCGACACAGCGAATACATATCGAGGCTTAACGCCGCGCCAGTTCTACTCGTTTGAACAAGCGGCACTCGAAGCAGCGACCTCACGCATCTATGGGGGTATTCACTTCCGTCCGGCGGTTGAAAACGGCGTGCGTCAAGGGCGCTGTGTCGCGGATGTCATCCGTAACAACATCATTTTGAACCCTGTCCGTCAGGGCGAATAACCCCGTTATGAAAACGAGCGATGGCGGGAATTTTCCGCATCGCTCGTTTTTGATTTCAAGTAGGGGTCACGAAAACGGTGTTACGGACCAACCGCATTCGTCGGCACCCACACCCGCCCTGCTTCGCACGCAATCCACAACTGGCTGAAATCGCCGCTGGTTTGAACGACATACCACGTCCCTGCGGGAATATTGAATCCGGTAGCGGTGCTTGCATCAGCGGCAAAGAACGCGGGCGCTCCCTGTGGCAAACTGCGAACAACCGCGCTCGTGGGGAGGGGATTGGTGCAGCCGCCGTCTGCGCCCCCATACGGCACAATTGATGTGACCGTACCGCCATTGCATCTATCAATCGTGACAATCGTTCCGGTAACTGCTGGACCACCAATACCGTCAATCAGAAGGAGCTGCACCACGATTTCAGTATCATTCGGAATTGGGAAAGTCGCAGTCGTCGGTCCACCACTTGAGCTATCGTACAACGACCAACTATAGAGACCATTGGTAGATGGAGAACCTGCGTCTTCGTCCATGTAGCGCAGTCCGCCGGCATCAACAATCGTGCGGAAACGAAGGTTCGTTGGGAAGCTGGCGATGTTTGAAATCAGTGTTGTAAAATTAGTATCGTTGTTATCACACCCAATACTGTTCGTCGAAACCACTGTCCATGTTGGATCAGCAGCGGCAGCGGGAAGCACCGCTATCACCCCTACAACTAGCGCGATCACAACGAATACTACCGTTTTCTTCCACATGATCCCCCCTTGTTAGCACTTGCTAGTTAGCTCATTAATCAGTATAGGTAAGTGTTTTTGGGGCGCAATTGCACTATACTCAGTGTAGAGTTTTCTTCATGAAGGTTTAATCTTGTATGGGCATCCACCCAATTTCCCTGCTTTCCCCGCCTGTCGCTGCTTAGTGCAGGGCAGGTCACACTGATTGCATCCACGCCGCCGGAAATCTCCGCTGCGGTGGATTTCATTTCGCCTGCCCGCTGATCGGTCACATCGTACACCAACTCAAACGAACTACGATAAGCAAGGGCAGATACAGACACCATGCGAAAATCACTTACGCTGCAAGCCAGCCAATCCAACCGTGGATTTTGGCTCGTCACCGCCGCGTCAATTTTGTGGGGCACGATAGGGGTTGCCACGCAAGCCATCTACAGCATCGACAGCACATCGTCACTGTTCATCAATGTCGCGCGGATGCTCATCGCTGTGCCGATTTTGTTTACGGCGTGCTGGCGCATCGTGGGGGCGCGCACCTTCGATGTTCCCCGCCGCGATCTGCTGGTGATGCTGTTCTCTGGCATCATGATCAGCATTTCGCAAGCCAGCTACTTTGCCGCCATCCGTTACACGGGTGTGACCATCGCTACACTGCTCACGATCAGCATTTCGCCGCTGGTGGTGAGCGGGGTATCCGTTGCGCTCAAACTTGAAACGATCAACAAGCGCATTATCGCCGCCCTGCTCTGCGCGTTGATCGGCGGCGCGCTTCTCGTTGGCTTGGGCGCGCCCAATGATTTGCAAGCCGAACCACAAAATCTCGCGCTTGGCACATTTTTCAGCGTGATCGCCGCGCTCACGTATGCGGGCGTGATCGTGTGCGGGCGTTTTCTCGCGGGCGGTTATCATCCGCTGCAAGTTACGGCGATCAGCTTCGCCGCGGGGACGATCATGCTGGTGATTCTCAACCTGTTCAGCGGGATTGTCGTCGTGCAAACGACACAGGGTTGGCTGCTCGTCCTGTATCTTGGCTTTGTGCCAACCGCGCTCGGTTACTGGTGGTTTCAAAAGGGGCTGCGTTCGGTTTCCGCGACGACTGCCAGCATTGTCGCTATGCTCGATCCAGTCGTCGCTGCCGTTCTCGCGTGGATTTTGTTCAACGAGACACTCGCGCCAGCAGGGATCATCGGCGCGGCGCTGCTGCTGTTGAGCGTGTATCTGCTCTCAACGCAAACAGCCCATTCAAACACCTAATCATCGTAGGGGCTTGACGTGTCAAGCCCCTACTCACTCATTCGCTCGTGTTCTTCAATCAACGAGCGTATTTCAGCGGCGGTGATGCTGTCATGTTCGCTTTTGGCGTACATCGTCAACATCACTACCCTGTCTTTGAGTTCAACGTAGTAAATCGTGCGAAAGCCGCCGCGCTTTCCCTTTTTCATGCTGCTGCTTTTGACACGCACCTTGAACGTTGGGCGACCAACATCCAGTGTTTGACCAGACTTTATACCGTCTACAAGTTCGCGGAGATCAGATTTTATCGAGGGGTACTTCTTTTCGAGTCTCTGTGGCTTTGAGGAATCGACTGCTAAACTTCACCTGAATGGGGTTGTTCGGTGTTTTCTGCATCGTCCTCAAGCGCCTTCCAGAATTCTTCTTCCGTGTAAACCCGACCTGCTCGAACGTCGGCAAGTGCCTCCCGCGGCAGTTCGCGCGGGTCTACATCATCATCTTCGATGAGATCGTCGTCATCAAATTCATCGTCGTGTAGAAATTCCACGACCACTGCATTCGGCACAAGGGATACTACCTTATCACCCAACGTTCCAGTTTCAGCCAGTCCGAGCGAACCAGATTGTCAAGACGCTCGGAAAGCAGTGAGAGCAAGTGAACGAGCTGCTTACTGGCGCTGGTATCGTCTCACCGCGTATTCATGTCGAAAAGTTGGCGCGGTACAGCGTCGTATTCCTGCGCTGGAATATCAAGATACATGCGGCGACGTTCTTCACGCTCCGACTTGTCTTTGAGTTGTACCATATCGCCTATCCTCTCGCCTTGAATATTGGAGTGCTAATCCGTTCAAGGTGTATGGAGGATTATACGTCAAAAAAGCAACTATCGCCTAGACACTTGAGGGGAAAACCTCACATCCCATACATCAATTCAATAGCGCGCGGAAGGCTGTCCCCCCATGCGGTGTAATTGTGCCCCGCGTTGAACTCACGATACGTCACGTCATACCCGCGTGCAGTCAATTCGCTGTGCATTTTGCGGTTCGCTTCGAGCAGCCATTCGAATCGTCCCACATCCATCCAGATTTTCAGCGGGCGCACATCGCCCTTGCGAACCGTCTCGTAAATCGACATTTCGACTTCGCCCAAGCGAAACCCGAACGCCCCCGATTGGCTGATCACCCGCCCGAAGATATGCGGCAGACGAAGTCCTGTTGTCAGCGCCATCAGCCCGCCCATCGACGCGCCGATCACGCCATGAATTCCCGGCTCATCGACATGATCAATCAGCTTGAGGTTTGCAGCAGCGAGTTCTTTTTCCGCCAGCGGGATCAAAAATTCATGCACAAATGCCAGCGTCACTTCACTGCCAAAATATTCGAGAAACCGCGCCTGCCGACCATTCTGCGGCATCACCATCGCCACCGGACGGATGCGCTTCGTCCCGATCAAGTTATCGACAATGTTGACAATCGCTCCACGTTTTAAGTAATCGTTTCCATCGTAGACGACGATCAACGGTACGGGGGTGTTCGCCTCTGCGTGCGGGATATACATATGCACCGAGCGGCTGTCTCCCGCGACGGTTTCGCGCCCGTTGATCAAATGCTGCGTCACCGTCCCGCGCGCAATCCCCGGCACCCGCCGCGTCAGCGGATTGATCGCGCCCTTTGGCATCCGAAACCAATTTTGCAGGTCTTCTATACCATTCCACACAGTACGAGGATTATTCGGGTCAAGCGTGCGTTCGCCATCCATGTCAAACACATATTCCATATACGTGTCGTCGGGTAGTTCCATCGTTTGAGTCCACACGCCCGGCGCGGCAAGCGTCATTGGTTCAATGGCGGGATCGCTGCCCCAGTTATTGAAATCCCCATACAAAATGGGCGGCAAGCTTCCCTCAAAAACAAACGTTGCCTTCCCATCATCTATCAGCGGATTGCCCTCTTTTTTTAGGCGAGATAGTAAATTAGTCATGTATTTCACCCCCTTAATAGTTTCCCGACTTAGAATATCGAGAAAATTGATAAGTAGACTTTAGGTTAATGATGCCCATCTTACTGCTTGCTCAGGGCGATGTTGAAAGTCGTGAAATCGTCCGCCGCGCTTTTCGCGCCCGTTATGGCGTTGGCTCTCCCAGTTTCGACACCCTTCACATTGACTACAAAGGACGTACACGCGCCAAAGTTGGTCCCATCGCCGCATGGATTCCGCTCGATTATGCCGTGTATTTTCGCTTTCCATTTATGGCGCGATGGGACTACACCGCGCACACGGCGGGCGTGCAGCTTTCCGGCAGTGCCAACGCCTTTGATGGATCGACCTTTCGCTACCGCAAAGGCAGCGACTTGATCGCCCACAACGATGAATCGACTGTTGCAGCCATCAAAGCACAAATCTGGGCGATGATGGTCATGCTTTTGACCCCGTTAAGCGACCCTGATGTACATTTACGCGCCGTCAACAGCCATACGTTCACGGCAACACACAAGACGCTCAACAGCACGGCGACGATTTGCCTGAACGGGGATCACACCATCAATTCGATACAGGTTCACTGTCTCAATGTTTTTAGCGGGCGCGATCAAATGCTGCGCTATGACTTTGCAGAAGATCAGCATATGGTCAACGACTTGATTCTGCCGGGAAAATTCGTCCAGCTATGGGACAGCGAACCCGTTTTGGAGATTACGCCATCGGCGGTCAGGATCAACGACCCCATTGACGATGCGATGTTCAGGCTCGAAGGCTAATCTGCCTTAAGCTTCATGTTTTGTAGCGATCCGGCATAGGTTCTTCTTCCGTGCGTGTGATTTGAAACCCGCGCTTGAGATAATTCGGGAGCGCCGATTCACTGTCGAGATTGCATGTATGCAGTGTGACGCGATCCGCGCCGTCTTCCCATGCCTGCGCGATTCCGAAACTCAACAAGAATTTCCCGTATCCGCGTCCGTGATATTCTGGTCGCAGCCCCAAGTACGCGATTTCGGTCACGCGCTGATCATCGACATCTTTCGCAAGCAGTTCGACATATCCGCACGGCACGCCCAATTGATACATGACGTAAATCGTCACGCCCGCCCGCGTTATCGCCGCCCGCAGTTCGTCGTCGGTCATCAAACGGCGGTCACGCCAGCCGAAGGTATCACCCACCGTGTCATACAAGAATCGGTAGTAGGGAATATCGGGATTCTCCATCTCTAAAATCGTCACGCCCATTGGCACATCCAAATGTGCGGGGACGAACTGTGCGCGATCCGTCATTTCGAGATACCAAGTGATCAGTGTATCCGGTTTTTCTGCCACCATTGCGCCTCTAGTGGGACTATACGTGTGATTCCAGCGTCATTGTATATCGATTTTCCGCTACAATAGCCCCACTTTCGTCCATCTATTAAAAATGGTCATGTGATGAAAATCGTCTGCTTTGGCGACAGCCTAACATGGGGCAAATACGGCGGCAGTTACGTCGATGCGCTGGCTTCGCTCATGCCCGAACACACCTTTATCAACGAAGGCATTGGCGGCAACACCGTTGTCAACCTGCTGCGCCGCGTCGAAACCGACGTGATCGCGCACAATCCGAACGCGGTATTGATTATGGTCGGCGGCAACGATGCGAACTCGTTCTTATATCCGCCAACGCGCCCGTATTACACCAAAGTGCAGCAGCTCACCGATGGGTTTGTCTCGCCGGAACAGTTCCAGCAGACCTACCGTGAACTGCTTACGGTGCTGCAAGCGCATCATGTTCTCACGCTCGTCGCGCTCGAACCCGCCGAGTATTCGCCGCAGCAGGTCGAAAATTTGGAACGCTATAACGCGCTCGCCGCAGAAACCGCCGCCGCGCTCAACATCCCCGTGCTTGACCTGCACGCCGGGCTGCTCCCCGACACGGTGAAGGATCGCGCCCCTATCGGAATCGAATTCATCCTCACGATTGGCGCACGCACGAAAAAAGGCTGGAATGACTACGAGACTGTCCGTGTCCGAGACGGATTCACCTACACATTTGATGGTCTGCACTTCACCCCTGATGGGGCGAAACGTGCCGCCGCGCTCATCGCGGACTTCATCCGCGCGCATGTTTAGGCAGCGGATCAATCGCGTCGTTCGTTCCCACGCTTAAAATTGCCCGTCGCTTTTGCCATCAGCAGTTGGGCTTCTGCGTCATCGGCAGATTCAAATCGGGTGATGAATTTCTGCGCCTCTTTGCCCACCAGCGTCTTGACATGCTTGCCAAACCAGAACAGCATCACCCGCCCATCTTTGGTGATCTGGCACTCGAAGGGCGTTTCATCCAATTTGCCGCGCTGATCAACGGGTTTATTGTCTTGGGTACTCATGCCATCTCCGCTGGTTTGCACCCGCGCAACCCTGCTGCGTGATGTGCGTATAAGGAATCATGTTAGCCATAATGATAGGTTCTAAGGAGACAATTCATGGGCTGCCTTCGCGCGCTGTTGTGTATTTTGTTCCCCCCTCTTGCCGTCATTGATCGCGGCTGCGGCACGGTGTTGATCGTGTTCGCGCTCACGCTTGCTGGCTGGGTTCCCGGCGCAATCGCCGCGCTCATCCTCAACTTTGTAGCGAACGACAAACCCGCGAGTTAGGCTTGTTTCGGGGCATCGTAAAAATCACCGATGCCCCATTTTTATCCCCGTGTACAACTCCAGCCCCCATTTAATCGTAATAAGCCCACATCAGTATTTCACACGCATAGCATGGGGGGAAATTGCATGAAAGCCATTATCTTTACTCGCTACGGTTCGCCGGATGTGCTTCAACGGGTCGATGTGCCTGAACCCGAACCCAAAGACAATCAAGTCAAAGTGAAATTCGTCGCGGCTTCCGCGAATCCGCTCGACTGGCACTTGATGCGCGGCGCACCTTTCATCGCCCGCATCGGGAATGGTTATTTCAAGCCGAAAAACGGTGTCATGGGCGCGGATGTCGCGGGGCGCGTGACCGCTGTAGGAAAAAATGTCACCCGCTTCAAAGTCGGGGATGAAGTCTTTGGCTGCGGCGAAGCGACTTTTGCCGACTATGTGTGCATATCGGAAAACATGCTGGCGCTGAAACCCGCTAACGTCACATTTGAAGAAGCAGCATCCACGCCTGTTGTGGGCTTCACCGCCATTCAAGGACTGCGTGATACCGGGCGCATTCAAGCGGGCGATAAAGTCGTGATCAAGGGCGCGTCGGGCGGCGTGGGATCGTTCGCCGTGCAGTATGCGCGCGCATGTGGCGCGGAAGTTACTGCTGTGTGCAGCACGCGCAATGTCGAACTTGTTCGCTCGATTGGCGCGCATCATGTCGTCGATTACACCCAGACCGATTTCACGCGCACGGGGCAACAATACGATCTCATCTATGATGCGGTTGGCAACTGTTCCGTCGCGGCGTATCGACGCGCGCTTACCCCGACAGGTCGCGGGGTGACTGCCGGATTCACATCGTTGTTTGGGATTTTCGCCGCTGCGCTTGGCGGAAAATGGGCATCCAAACCCGGCGGACAGCAGATCGGTTTGATGGGGACAGCCAAACCGAATCAGGATGATTTGCTCGTCATTCAAAACCTGCTCGAAACGCGCAAAGTCGTCCCTGTTATTGACCGCTGCTATGATCTCGCGGAAGCCGCCGAAGCGATTCGCTATCTCGAAACCATGCGTGCGCGCGGCAAAGTGATCATCACCGTTCAACCTGACTAACATAACAATGCTCGCGCATATCTGTTCGTTAAAACTTCGCGGGAACGGGTATTCTAACCCCTAATTTCTGTGTTATCGTTGATCGGCGTTTTGGGTCTATCTTGATTCACAATGGACAGCGGCATTCACCACCTAATGAGGTTTGTATGCGCGAAACCCCGATCAACAACCACAACTCGCACGACGCTGCCCATGCGTCCAACGCGGCGGCATCATCCAACGGGAACGGCTTAAGCCAGCGCGTGAGAACTAAACCTAGCAAACGGCTGTGGGCGCGCATCAGCGACAGCATGAGCGTGCAGCTTGTCGGCATCGTGCTGTTGGCGCTGGCATTGATCACCGGGCTAATCGGCTATGCTGACCAGCATCCCGAAGGATTCACGTTCACCCAATTCATTGAGGATTTTTACACCAATATCAGCACCGAACTCGCCAGCATCGCCATCACCGTGCTGATCATCGACAGCCTCAACCGCCGCCGCGAATCGCGCTTGCAAGAAGCCCACACGCGCGATCAACTGACGCGCCAATTTGGGAGCAGCGTTAACGAAGTCGCCCGACGCGCTGCCGAAGAACTCCGCGCGCGCGGCTGGCTTACCGATGGCACGCTGCAAGAACACGATTTGCGCGGCGCGCACCTTGAAGACGCGAAATTGTGGGATGCCGACCTGCAAGGCGTGAATTTCACATGGGCAAAACTAAAAAACGCCAATCTCAACCGTGTCAACTTCGTCGGCGCGGATTTGACACAAGCGAACCTCACCGCCGCGTCGTGCAAATATACCGATCTCCGCAGTGCCAATCTGTTTGAGGCAAAACTCTATCGCGTCAACTTTTTGGGTGCGGATTTGCGCCGCGCAAATCTCAAAGGCGCACATCTCGAAAATTCCAAACTTAATGAAGCGGATTTGCGCGGCGCGATACTCGACGATGCGTGCTTCGATGAGATGACGATCATGCCCGATGGTGAAGCATGGACCCCCGACACCGACATCGCGCGCTTCACCGATTCGCATCACGCCGCGCATTGGAGTCCCCATTCGACACAGGATATGCCGCGCATTGACGTAGGCGACGAATAGCGCCTTATTCTGCTGCGGGCGTGAACACCCACACATCCGCCAGCATGGACGTATAAGTGCGCTGCGCCGCTTCGGTTGCGCCGCCAAGCACGTACCAGCGCCCATCCAACGCGATGGATGCCTGCGCGTGGACTGGCACAGGGAAATCGGGCGCGCGCATCCATATCTCGGTTGCGGGGTCATAGACTTCTACACGGTCAAACGCGCAGAAATCGTTGACGAAATCTTCGCCGCCCGCGGCGTAGATCAACCCGTCGATGACTGCGGCGCTGTAGCCGCCGCGCGCGGTGGGCATGTCCGGCTGAATATCCCACCGATCCGTTTCGGGATCGTATACTTCCAGCACATTGGTGTTGCCGTTCCAGCGCCCGCCGATGGCGTAAATCTTGTCATCCCACACAACGGATGCGAGATGTTCACGCGGGGTGAACATATCACGCGGTGATGTGTCCCATGTGTCAGTGACCGGATCGTATGACCACAGGGTGCGTCCATCATTGAAGCCGCCGAACAAATACAGCCGATCTCCCACCGACACCAGTTGATGCGCCCCATGCGGCTCTGGCAGTGACGCGATCTCCGTCCATGTATCGGCTTCGGGATCGTAGACGAAGGCGCGGTCTGTAAGCGTGAACGACAATGTGCGGTAGCCGCCTGTCGCGTAGATTTTCCCATCGTGGGCGGTCATGCCCATGTGGTGCAGCGCCATAGGCATCGGCGCGCGGGATTCCCATGTATCGGTCACAGGATCGTACACTTCGACAGCATCCGTGACCGTGCCGGGAACAGGCGCGAACCCGCCCGCGATGTAGATTTTGCCATCGAGCGCGGCGATCCCTTGTTCGGATCGCGGCATCGACATGGGCGCGGCGCTCGACCATTCGCCCATCACCGTGATTTCCATCTCCGACGCTTCGCAAATCGCCCAATCCTGCGCCGTAACCATCGCCTGTGTCACCATCAACAAGATGACGGCGCACCATCCTGCGCGTGTGAACTGCTTCATCGCTGCCCCTCTCGCTAATCACCCGCATCTGTTGGATGATACGCGCATTGAGGCGGCGTTCGGTTCAATTTGCGCCGTTGATACCCGACAAAATGATTAACCAGCCAATGCCGACGATGATGGTGAGAATGGTGATCGGCACGCCCGCGCGCAGGTATTCTCCGAAGGTCAGTTTCACGCCGCGCATCGCCGCCGACTCCGCGACGATCAAGTTCGCCACCGAGCCGAGCAGCGTCAAATTGCCTGCCAGTGTCGAAGCCATCGCCAGCGTTAGCCATGCCATGTTCGGGTCGGGCAGCGATGGGATGATCGGACGGAACAGCAGCACCGCGGGAACGTTTGACACTAGATTGCTCAATCCGGCTGTCGCTACGCTCAACGGCGCGATCCCACCGCTGACGACAGGACGCACCAGATTGAAGAATTGTTCGCTCAATCCGGTGACTTCTATCGCCCCCGTGACGATGAACAAGCCTGCAAAAAACACCAGCAAATTCCAGTCGAGTTCGAGCAGTTTGGTCGGGCGCAAACGCGAGATCAGCAGCAGCCCCGCCGCCACACACGCCGATGTGACAATCGGCAGACCGAGCAGGAACGCGATCAGCAGCCCAATCACCACAATCGTCGTGCGCGAAAGCAGCGGCGTGTAGGGTCGCGGCGGCGGCATCTCGATCACGGTGAACCGCTGTCCCACCGTGCGAAACTCCGCGGGATACAGCAGCACGATCAACGCCCACGCAATCGCCAGCCCGATCACGGCGACGGGCAGCAGCGAGAGCAAAAATGTCACATAGGGGATGCCCGATGCCTGCCCGATGATGATGTTCTGCGGGTTGCCTGTGATTGTGGCAACCGATCCGATGTTGGTCGCAGTCGCCAAACCAATCAAATAGGGAATAGGATTGCGGTTCAAGCGCAGGGCAATATCGACGACTAGCGGCGTGAACATCAGGCAAATCGTGTCGTTCAAAAACAGCGCCGAAAGTATCCCCGACGCGATAATCACCAGCGCCAGCAGCGCACGCGCTGACCGTGCCAGCCGCAGCGTGCGGCTGCCGATATAGCGAAAGAATCCCGCCATGCGTAAATTGACGTTCAGCACCATCATCGCGCCGAGCAGCAAAATCGTGCCTGTGTCGAGCGCATCAAAGGCTTGTTCTTCTGTGAGTGCGCCAAACGCGACCAGCGCCGCCGCCCCCACCAGCGCAATCGTGGCGCGATTCATGCGAAGTCCCGGCACGCTGCCGAACGCAATCGCCGCGTAAATCAACAAGATCAACACGCCGTAGAGAGATTGAGTTGTGTCCATGTGTGACCTAATGTGTGGAATGGACGCGCCGAACCGCGCGCATGTCAATTATGCAGCCAAGCCCACAAACCGCAAGATGATTGACTCAAGAACATTTGTTCGGTATAATAGGGATATGTTGATACAAAACACACCCGACACGATCACTAAGATCACGCAGATGGGCGATGTGACGCTCTACGAGCCAGCGGGCGATCAACCGCAAAGCGAAAAGCGCACGCCCACGCATCAACGCAGCCGCGGCGGTGAAGCGGGCGAACGCTATCAAGCGACCAGCCTTGCCGACTGTATCTCCAATGTCAGCACGCCCACAGGCAAAAAGCCGATCCTCAAGACGATGCTCACAACCGCGTGCGAACGCAACTGTTTCTACTGCCCGTTTCGCGCCGGACGCGGTAAAACCAAGCGCGTGACCATATCGCCGGATGCGCTGGCGGGCGCGTTCGATCAACTGGTGAAGGCGCGCATGGTCGATGGCTTGTTCCTGTCGTCCGGGATCATCAAAGGCAGCATCACGACGCAGGATAAACTGATCGACAGCGTCGAGATCATCCGCAAGAAGTACGGCTATCGTGGATACATTCACTTGAAGATTATGCCCGGCGCGGAGGAAGATCAATTGTTGCGCGCCATGCAGCTTTCTGACCGTATCTCGGTCAATCTTGAAGCGCCAACACAAGCACGTTTAGATGCACTTGCCCCCAAAAAGCAGTTTGAAGCCGAACTGCTCAACATGCTGCGGCTTGCCGAAAAAATCCGCCGTGAACACCCGCATCAAAAACTTGCCCGCACCGTGACGCAGTTCGTCGTCGGCGCGGTGGGGGATACCGATCTGGAACTGCTCGGCTTGACGGCGAATTTGTACCAGCACACCGGACTCGCCCGCGCGTATTTCAGCGCCTTTCATCCGGTGATCCAAACGCCGCTGGAAAATATCGCGCCGACGGACGCAATCCGCGAATTCCGGCTGTATCAATCGAGCTTTCTGCTGCGCGATTACGGCTGGGAAGTCGAAGAGTTGCCGTTCAGTGATGGGGGCAACCTGCCCACCGATGTTGATCCCAAAAAGGCGTATGCCGATGTGCATCTGCGCGAAAATCCAGTCGATCTCGCATCAGCGGATCGGTCTCAATTGATGCGCGTGCCGGGCATTGGTCCCAAAGGCGCGGATGCGATTCTCAAGGCGCGGCGAATTGGTACGCTGCGTGATCTCGCGGACTTGCGTAAGCTCAACATCAAAGCGCCGGATCAAGCCGCGCCGTATATCCTGATCGCTGGCAAAAGACCTCCCGCTCAGCTCACGCTGTTTTGAATTTCTCACCGTCATGATTCGTCAGATGGCGATTAATCGAATCATGATTTGATTCTTGCCCCACCCCTGCGGTAAAATGCTCAATACTCATGTGGAACTTTACACATTTAGTAGATTTATTGAGGAGGTATTCCCTTGCGAGTTGTCGTTTTTACCCGCAGTACACCCGACACCGCCGCCAAAGTCGAAGTCGATTCCAGCGGCAAGGTCACATGGGGCGACGCGACCACCGTTGTCAACCCGTGGGACGAATACGCGCTTGAAGAAGGTATTTTGCAGGCGAAAAATGCGGGCGGCAAAGCCGCTGTGATCGCCATCGGCGCGGCGATGCACGACGAGTCGCTCAAGCACAGCCTTGCGATGGGCTTGGATGAAGCCTACCGCGTGTGGGATGCCGCACTTGAAGGCGCGGACGGTCTCGCCTACGCGACTGCCGCCGCCGCTGCTGTCAGTAAGCTTGGTGATGTTGAAATGGTCATCTTCGGCAAGGAAAGTGTCGATGTCGGCACGGATCAGCACATCTACCAGACCGCGCGCAAGCTCGGTTGGACGATGCTGTCGTATGTCTCGAAGATTCTCGCCATCGACTATGCCGCCAAGACGATCAAGGTTGAGCGACTGCTCGAACAAGGCAAGCAGATCGTCAGCGCTAAGCTGCCCGTCGTCATCAGCGTGATGAAGGACATCAACGAGCCGCGCTACCCGTCGTTCATCGGCATCCGCAAGGCATCGAAGGCTGTGATCCCAGAATGGACGCTTGCCGATCTTGGCGTAACGCTGCCCGCGAACAGCGCCAAAGTGACCGCGTTCAAGAATCTGCCGCCGCGCGATACCAAGACAGAAATGATCGACGGAACGCCGCAAGAACAAGCCGCCAAGCTGGTGGATCGCTTGCTAGAAGAAAAGGTGCTGTAACATGAGCGCGATTTACGTCTGGATTGAAACCTTCAACGGCAAAGCTGTCCCGACCAGTTGGGAAGCCGTGAGCGCGGGTCGCATGTTGGCGGGTGTGTACAACGTGCCTGTGGTCGCACTCGTGTTCGGCGCGAATGCGCGCGCAGTCGCCGCCGAAGCAGGGACTTTCGGCGCGGATAAAGCCATCGTGTGTGATGATGCTACCCTCACCGATTATCGCCTTGAGCCGTATGCCGCCCTGCTCGCTAATCTCGTCAAGACCAACGCGCCGCGCGTGGTCGTGGCGATTGCCAGCAGTCGTGGACGCGAACTGCTCGCCGCCGCCGCCGCGGATACCGACAGTCCCATGATCGGGGACGCGCTCACGTTGAATGCGTCCGCCGATAGCATCAGTGCGACTCGCCCGGTCTATGCTGGCAAAGTATTGAGCGATGCGGCGATCAATGGCAGCGGGACAGCGTTCATCACGCTGCGGTCACGCGCTTTCAAAGCGCAAGCCGCCGACGCGGGCAAGTCGATTCCGGTAGAAAGCGCTGCCCCCGTATTGAGCGAAGATCAGATCGTCACCAAAGTCGAACGCTTTGAAGAAGAAGTCGGCACGGTCAATCTCACCGACGCGGCGATCATCGTCAGCGGGGGACGCGGCATGGCGAATAATCCAGCCGATGCGCCCGCTGGCTTGTCTGGTGATGCGGCAACCGTGTGGAAGGCGCAGCAGGGGTTCGCCAACGTACTTAAACCGCTGGCGGATGTGCTTGGCGGCGCGATGGGCGCGAGCCGCGCGGCAGTCGATGCGGGATATATCCCCTACGCGCATCAAGTCGGGCAAACGGGACGCACTGTGTCGCCAGACTTGTATATCGCGTGCGGCATCAGCGGCGCGATCCAGCACCAAGCGGGGATGCGGACGAGCAAGATCATCGTCGCCATCAACAAAGACGGCGAAGCGCCGATCTTCAAGATGGCACGTTATGGTTTGGTCGGTGACCTGTATCAGATTGTCCCCGCGCTTACCGAAGAACTCAAGAAGCGGTTGGGAAAGTAATCTCAATGAACTGTAAGGGTTTGGTACGCCAAACCCTTACGCACGTTTGATCGCCAAATCTCCATTTCCAATGGACTTTTAACACTTTTCGCGTACAATGAACATCATACGGGCGTGTACTAGTTTCGACGGGGGAGGCTGGTGCCGCGTGGCAGGTCGTGGCGCTTGACCACGTTAAAACGAGCACGGCTATAAATGCCAAACAAAACCAACCTGCTTTCGCTTACGCCGCCTAAGGCGTAGCCGAGAGTGCTGGGTCATAGTAACCCAGCCGTCCGTCCAGATCGGCGCTGCCCGGTTTGGTTACGGGCGTTACCAATGGCAGCGTGCTGTGCGGCGATGTCGATAAACCGTGCTTAAGATCATCGGCTGGTGGATGGCGAACCGTGTTGACCGGGCTATCATCCACGAGAACCAAATAGTCAACTAAACCTGTAGAGGCGTGTCATCGAATCTTTCGGACGAGGGTGCGACTCCCTCCACGTCCACACAAAAAACCTCTTGTAAGCGCGAGAGGTTTTTTGTTTCCGTTAGTCACCCACTGGCAAGCGCGAGCAGGGATGCGATTCCCGATGCTGCCGCGCCATAGATGATCACCCGCGAAAACGTGTTGCGAAATTCAATCAGTGGGTGCTTGCGTAAAAACCAATGCAGCCCCGCATGAAGGATGGCAAAGGCGCTAAACCCGATCTGAAACAAGGGCGCATTCAGGTTCGCCATCACCCATATGAAAAGCGGGATATGTGCCGCAGTGAATACGCGATACGCGGTCACATCATCAAGAAACGCGAAGAAGAAGCGATATTCGCGCTGTAAGATGGCATCAAGTTCATGCACGAACATCAGCGCCACAACGAGCAGAAACAGCATGTCCATTGCTCTACCCTCAAATTGGACTTCGTTCAATCATGATTGCGGCTACCACAGAGGTTGTAATTTCTGCGGCAATGTTCATCGTAAATGTTTGGTTTCGCTCAACCAGCACGTAAAGAATGATCGATGTGATCATGAGCAGCATGATCACCATCACACGGTAAATCGGCAGATCCGAAGTGACCCACGCGCAAAGAAACACGCTTGTCAATGCCCCACCTACAACCGAAAGTGCCACCGGTGATGTTGACAACCAATGCCTCAAGTCGGCGGATGCTATCACAAAAATCAGCATGCCGAAACTCGCTATGACAAGCGCCAGTGCCGTAAATTCGTCATCAAAAATGCGTCTGGAGATCCAACGTAGAATTGTCGTGCCGATAATCATTGCTGAGGTGGTCATGAGACCGATGAGCATTTCAAATCGCACGGAATTATTGTAAACCGACCGTTCCACTATCGGGGCAAGACCAATTCTGCCAACGCCATCAAACAATACGTGAATGATTGCGAAGCCTATCCCCACATACAATATGCCAATGAATATGCTTCCGCTATCCTTCCATGCCAGAAAAACCATGAAAGTAAAGAATGTCACAGTAAATTCGACGCTGAGGTTGAAAGAAAATTCGCGGTCAATGCTCAACATATTCCGCAGGACAACGGCGTCATCGGTTGCCAAGAAATGAAATAATCCAGCCAGCGCAATTACGCCGATCATACGCATCGTGGAATTGGGGATAGACTGCCGAAGAATGGTGGCTAAGACAGCCAATACAAATGGTACGAGGATTAACAGGAAAACTTCAGTGGACTCAATCGCATCAACAAAGCGCCTAAAATCTTCGAGAAGCGAGTTGAGCATTTGGATTCCCCCCCCACCAAAAATTTCGTTTCGGTAAATACAGCATATGGGGATTACTAACGCCATATAATCCCAAATACTTAGGGGTATATGATTCATGGCATCAGAAATAGTTCAAATGTTCTGTGACAGTTGTTATTTAAGATTTCTACAGGGTGGCAATAGTCAGGTTTCGGGTTTGAAATTGGCGCTTTGGATTGTCAAATCGAGCGATTCGGGTACACTGAGACAGATTTTATCGCTTTAGAGATGTTCAGGCTGTAACAATGCAAGCAACCCATTCTCGAATAGCCTTTATCGCGCTGCTGATCGCCGTGATGATCAGCGTTAGCGCGTGTAACTTTTTCGCGCCGCAGCAAACCGCGCCGCTTGACCTGCTTGAGGATGACACCAGTTCGACGCAGATCGCCGGACTGCGCGCGACTGCAACCGTTTCGAATGATCGGCTGATGGGGACTATCGAAGCGGTGCAAACATCCATTCGCGCCGTCGAACTGCAAAGCACACGTATTTCCGCCACGCTCATCGCACGCGGCACACCCTTCATCGACATCAGCATGATCACGCCGCTTGCGCCAAGCGCGAATTCAGGCGCGGTCAGCGGCGCTGCCCCAGAGATTGACCAGTCGGTGCAGGCTGTCGTCACCCCCGGCGGAATCGCACAGGGGAACGCGACATTACCCACCGCTGGCGCGAACACAGGACTGCTCCCCAATGCAGCGAGTACCCCCACCTCGATTATCGCGCCCGGAGCAAACCTGACAGCCACGCCCGAAGCTGTCGTGAACACGGGAGAAGCATCGCTGACCAACATCACGACTGCCCGCGCCGTTGGATCGGACGACTGTGCCGCCGGATCGGTAACAACGTTCAGAACAACGGACACGGATATTTACGTCAGCGCCTTCGCGCAGAATATCACCAGCGGTACGCTGATCGCTTCGCGCTGGTCACTCGACGGCACGGAAGTCGTCAGCTACAACTGGACACCAGACTTTAACATCAACGGCGCGTGCATCTGGTTTCACATGCCAGCCTCCGCTGTGACGTACACAGCGGGAAGCTGGACCGTCGAATTGTCCCTTAACGGCATCCCTGTAGGCAGCGCATCGTTCACCATCACCGCATAACCCGTTTTTCACATACAGAAGCAAAGGACGCAGTGTTGTGATTTGTCTCTGTATTCTTTGCTTCGGGGCGGTGATTCTTATTTCCTAACCCATTTGCCAGTACCCAACCCCGTCCGAATTGATTATCGTGAGTTCAGCTTGACCTATGGCACGTAGAGGTGGTGGTCGAATGTGGCGTTATGCCTATCCCGGCGATACAGAAGGTGAAAAGCCAAAAGTCACATGGGCGCTTGTGCGGCGCGTCTTGAGCTATGGCAAGCCCTACCGCACGCTGATCGTCATTTTGCTTATCCTGATTCTCGTTCAGTCGGGCATCGGGCTGCTCAACCCGCTGATTTTGCGCGATCTGCTTGATGTGACGCTGCCCAACGGCGATGTCGCGCGGCTGAATCTGCTCGCCTTGGCGCTCATCATGATCCCAGTGACCAACAGCGCCATGAGCTTGATCATTCGCCGTGTGAATTCGAGCGTGGGCGAAGGCGTGATCTACGATTTACGCCGCACGTTGTACGCCCATTTGCAGCGCATGTCGCTGCGATTTTTCACCAACACGCGATCCGGCGAACTGATGAGCCGTTTGAACAACGATGTCGTAAACGCGCAAACGGCGATCAGCGATACGATTGTTGGCACCATCGCGCAAAGCATCCAGCTCATCGCCACGCTGGCAATCATGCTCACGCTCGAATGGCGGCTGACTTTGCTTGGGTTAGCCGTTTTCCCGTTGATCATCTTCTGGGCGCGGCGAATTGGTAAACGCCTGCGCGCCATTGCCCGCGAAGCGATGGACATCAACGCGCAAATGAACGCAATGGTGGGCGAAACACTCAATGTCAGCGGATCGCTGTTGGTCAAGCTGTTCGGGCGGACGACACTCGAAACCGAACGCTTTGAAGAACGCGCCGCACGTGTGCGTGATATCGGCATCAAGCGCGCGGTATGGGGCAGCTTTTTTTGGACACTGCTTGGCGCGGTCAACATTGTTGGCACGATGCTGGTGTTCTGGGTGGGCGGGCATCTGGTGATCAGCGGGCAGTTCACCGAAGGCACGATAGTCGCCTTTGCCGCGTATCTCGCGCAGCTTTACGGACCGCTGCAATATTTGGTCGATATGCCTGTGCAGTTCGCTACGTCGATGGTCAGCTTTGAGCGCGTGTTTGAAATCGTCGATTTGCCCATCGAAATTGCCGAAAAGCCGGACGCGATCACGCTCAAACAAGTGCGCGGCGAACTGACTTTTGAGGGAGTGACATTTCGCTATCCCGCCAGCGGCGAAGGTGGATTGAGTCAAGTGCATCGTCCCGGAAGACTCGATAATGTTGTCGCGGTGTTGAGCGGCGGCGCTCCGTCCACCAACGGCAAAAAAGCATCGGCGGATGGCGAATCGGGCGATAAACCGCATACCCAAGCGCGCGAGATGGCGCTCGAAAATATCGACTTTCACATTCAACCGGGGCAGTTGGTCGCGCTCGTTGGTCCAAGCGGCGCGGGCAAAACCACGCTCACGTATCTGATTCCGCGCCTGTACGATCCGTCTGAAGGGCGCATCCTCATCGACGGGATCGATCTGCGTGATGTGACACTTGAATCGCTGATGCACAATATCGGCATGGTGACGCAGGAAACATATCTATTCCACGACACCATCCGCACCAACTTGATGTACGCCAAACTTGACGCGACACAGGCGCAGATCGAAGCGGCGTGCAAAGCGGCGAACATCCACGATTTCATCATGGAACTGCCCGATGGCTACGACACCATTGTTGGGGAGCGCGGCTACCGGTTGAGCGGCGGCGAAAAGCAGCGCCTTGCGCTTGCCCGCGTCATTCTCAAAGACCCGCACATTTTGGTGTTGGACGAAGCCACCAGCAGCCTTGACAGCCAATCCGAAGCGTTGATTCAAGATGCGCTTGAAAAAATCATGGCGAAGCGCACCAGCATCGTAATCGCGCACCGCTTGAGTACCATTCTCGCGGCAGACTTGATCCTTGTGGTGGATCGCGGGCGGATTGTCGAACGCGGCACACACGCCGAACTGCTCGGCATCGGCGGCTTGTACGCGAATTTGTACGAGACCCAGTTCAGCAAGCAGCCCGTGATCGAGTAATTGCGGCGAGAAATCGGGCTATAATGAGCGTATGCTCGATCAATGAGGGTGAATGATGCTCACTTCTGTGATGCCCACCGAAGGCGTATGGATCAAAGGTCCACCGCAAGGACAATGGACATACGCGGATTGGGAACAAATCGAATATGACGGCAACCGCTACGAGGTGATTGACGGGTATCTCTACATGACGACTTCACCGAGCAATCATCACCAGTGGATCATCTCGCGGCTGCACAAATACTTTGGACTTCCTGCCGAAGATCGCGGCTTGGGTTATGCTTATTTCGCCCCTATTGGCGTGCTGATGCCCGGCTGCGATCCTGTGCAGCCGGATCTCCTGTTCATCCGTTCCGAAAATGTGGGTATCATCGCAGATCGGTGTATTCGCGGTGTACCAGACATTCTCATTGAGATCGTTTCTCCGGGCAGCCAAACCTACGACGAACACGTCAAACTGCGGGCGTATGAAAACGCGGGTGTTCCCGAATTCGCCATCATTTACCCCGCATCACGATCAGTCCATGTATACAGGCTCAATACCGATCATCGCTATGATCCGCCTGTGCAGTTGAGCGACAGGGACCCCCTCGCGTTTGTGTGCCTGCCCGGTATTGTTGTATCTGTTTCCGCCCTCTTTGATGGTTCACCCGACGACACGATTTAACTGGTTTTTCAGCTAAGTGATTGCCAAATCCTCATCCCCCCTCTGCTATAATGAATGGGTTGGGAATGAGGATGTTTTGCGATGACCAAAGTGTATTTGATCGTCGGGTTGGGCAACCCCGGCGCGCGTTATGAGAAAACCCGCCACAATGTTGGCTATATGTGCGTCGAAAAACTCGCCGCGCGTCACGGGCTGACCTTCAGCAAAACCGAACACAAAGCGATCACCGCCAGCGGCAAAATTGGCGATAAAAAAGTCATTCTCGCCAAGCCGCTGACGTTCATGAACTTAAGCGGCGATTCGGTTGTGCCGCTGGCGAACTTCTACAAGATCGACCCCGCCGAAATCCTTGTCGCGTGCGACGATATGGACATTCCGTTCGGCACGCTGCGAATCCGCAAGAGCGGCAGTTCCGGCGGGCAAAACGGCTTGAAGCACATCATGGAGCGCATGGGTACACAGGCGATTAACCGCATCCGCATCGGCATTGGTCGCCCGCCGGGGCGCATGAATCCGGCGGATTATGTGCTAACCCCGTTCAAAAGCGATGAAGAAACTGAAGCCGCGATCTTGATCGAACGCGCCGCCGATGCCGCCGAAACATGGCTGAAAAGCGGAATCGAATTTGCCATGAACAAACATAATGGGACAGGGGAAGAAAGACCTAAGCCCGAACCGAAGAAGGTTGATCCGAACCCCGTCACCGACACGCTGCCCTCCGTAAAGCCCGTTCCTGAACAGGAGTGACACTCCGCAGCGGCTAAAGCCGCGCGGCTTCTGAACGACGCTTGCGCTTACCGTTGCCATGCGGCGCGGGCAGCGGCGCTACGTTGACGTTCACGGGTGTGTCCCACCCGGCTCGTTTTAAGATGTTGCGTGCTGCGTTGTGGTCTCGGTCGAGCGAGAGACCGCACACGCACTCGACCCATCGCGTCGATAAGTCGAAGGCTTGAAACAACGCACCACAGCAGGAGCACATTCTGGATGTGTAGGCGGGGTCGATGAAGGCAAGCTCACGTCCGGCGCTTTCAGCCTTGACGGTGAGCAACTGCCGAAACAGCGACCATCCGCTGTCGAGAATGCTCTTGCTGAGGTGCGTATTGCGAACCATGTTGCGAACGCGCAAGTTCTCCAGCGCGATCTTGTCATACTGCCGCACGAGCGCGGTGCTGAGCTTGTGCAGGAAATCCCGTCGCTGATTGGCAACGTGTTCGTGCTGGCGCTGCACGGCAACCAGCTTCTTGCGTCGGTTGGAACTCCCGCGCTTAGCACGAGCAAGCCGCCGCTGCAACACCCGCAGTCGCTTTTGTCCACTGCGGTAGTAGGTCGGGTTCTCGACCTTATCGCCCTCGCTGGTCGTGAAGAGCGCTGAAATCCCCATGTCCACGCCTATCATCCGTCCGGTCGTGGGCAGCGGGTGACGCTCTGGCACTTCACAGGTGAAGCAGGCAAACCACTTCCCAGCACGCTGAAGCACGCGCACCGTCTTGATCGTGCCTTCCAGCGGGCGATGCCAGCGCACCGGAATGCGTCCAATGCCAAACACCTTCAGTCGCCGTCCATCGAGGCGAATGCCGTTCCCATACTGCTTGAACTCGAAGCAGTGGAAACGGTTGCGTCCTTTGAAGCGCGGGTAGCCCGGTTTCTCGCCGGCTTTCACCCGACGAAAGAACGCTTGGAACGCCAGATCGACCTGCTTGACGACGCTTTGCGCCGTTTGGCTGAACATCCGGTGGGCATAGGGGAACGTGGTGCGGTAGCGCTTGGCGAGCTGCTCGGTGTCGGCAAGGGTGACGGTACGCCCTTCAAGCTGGTAGCCGTACTTCCGCTCGGCGAGTGCCATGTTGTACAGGTTACGGGCGCAGTCCAGCACACGCAGAAGGTTCTTGACCTGCGCCTTGCTTGGATACAGACGGTATTTGAAGACCTTCACACTTACGCCCGCATGGCTCATGGACAACCCGTCGCTGGTGTCGCACCGATCTCGGCTGGAGTTTAGCCCATTTCAACGGTACACTCAATAGATGGCTGAAGCTCGACGACAAGGCGTTTCATCCACTGCCACTGAAGTGGCGTGGCTTTCATGGGCTAAAGCCCCACTTCTGTAAGGGGTCATGGCTGTGCAAACGAGGTTGATCACTACTGATGAGTTCTGGGACATCGTATTGAACGACGAGTCCTATGAAGATCGGCGCGTGGAACTCATCGACGGAGAAATCATCGAGATTCCTCCGTCGCGCCCAATTGACAGCGTGATCGCGGGTCGTGTTGCCTATCGCTTGCAAGCGTTCAACCAAGACCATCTCAATCTTGGGTGGGTCGCAGGTGCAAACGCAGGCTACACGTTGGATGTTTACCAAGTGCCTGTACCTGATGCCTCATACATTTCAAAAAATCGCTACCCGGTGCTAACGGATCGTTTTACGGCTTCGCCTGAACTCGTTGTCGAAGTCGTATCGAAAAACGAACGTCCTGCACATGTTTTTAGCAAGATTGGACTGTATTTGCGTTCAGGTGTACAAATCGTGTGGGCGATCTTTCCAGACGATTGTGAAGTACTTGTGTGTTTTCAATCAAAAGACAGCATATTCACGACAAAAACCCTCGACATCAATGACACGCTTGATGGCGCGGACATCCTGCCCGGATTCACCCTGCCCGTGCGCGACATTTTCCCGTCCCAACCCGCACAACCGGAAAATCCGACAGATTAAACAAACCTTATTTGAAAATGTGTCGTGAGCGACCCGGTGGGTCGCCCGCCGTAAATGAAACGAATGGGCATTTCATGAAGATTGGGATATTTTCAGACGTACATGCCGACCTTGATTCGCTCAATCGGGCACTCAAACTTATGGAGAACAAGGGGGCGGATCGGCTGTTGTGCGCGGGCGATCTCGTCGATGGCGACACCGAAGGCGATGCCGCCGCGCAGCGCGTCAAGAACCTCAATATTCCGGTGGTAATGGGCAACCATGATCTCGCGTTTTCGCAGCCGCGCGGCGTGCGCTGGATGCAGGATATCGCCCCGCTGCTGTACAAGAAGAATCCCGATGACCGCGTGAGCATCGATACGGCAAATTATCTCGCGTCGCTGCCTCACCCGTTGGAAATACAGCTTGATGAGAAGTGGTTTTTGCTCGCGCATGGATCACCGTGGGATTTAGCATCATATGTTTTCCCGACAGCGGGAAGCCATCACAAACTGCGCCGAATCGCGCATGATTACCCGGATGTGGATGTCGTTATTCTGGGTCATACCCATGTGCCGATGGCGGCGCAGGTGGGCAGCTTATGGATATTCAATCCCGGTTCGGTTGAACGCAACCGCTACAGCTTTGACCGAACCTGTGCCATGTTGGACACATCGAACATGGACTATCGCGTCTACGACATTGACACGGGCAGCGAAACCACGTTAGAGCGCGTTACCCTCACGCTCGATTCAGACTCATAAACCGAAAGAACACTTTCATCATGCAGTTAAACGGTCTGCTTGAAATATTGCGCGGCATCCCGGCGTATCGCAGTATGCTTGCGCGTCTGCGCGCTGATTCACAGCCTTTGTCGCTTGGCGTAGTGCGGTCAGCGCGCCCGTATGTGCTGTCGGCGCTGGCGCGCGACTGGGAAAGCGCGGTCATCTACGTCACCGCGCGCGTGGATCGCGCTTATAACGTGAGCGAACAACTTCCCGTGTGGCTTGGCGCAGACGCGGGCATCTATCGCTTTAGCGAACCCGCGCCGCTGTTTTACGAGCGTTCAGCGTGGGGAGAAAGCGCCATCCGCAGCCGCATCGAAACGCTTGCCGCGCTCATGCCGCCGGATGAGAAAGTGAACACACCGACTCACCCGCCGCTGATCGTCACGTCGGCGCGCGCGCTGATGCAGCGCACCCTGCCAATCAGCCGTTTTCGCGAAGGCTCGATGGTGCTCAAGCCCAACCAGCGCGCTCCCCTTGATAAGCTGATTGAACGCTGGGTCAAAATCGGCTATGAACCATCCGGCATGGTGACCGAACCCGGAAAATTCAGTCGTCGCGGCGGCATCCTTGATATTTTCCCGCTGGCAGCCGACCACCCCATCCGCATTGAATTCTTTGGGGACGAAATCGACTCGATCCGGCGGTTTGATCCATCCTCGCAGCGTTCTATCGAAACGGTACAGCAGGCGGTTATTGTTCCCGCGCGCGAAGCATCGCCAGAAAACGCGCCGCTTGCCGCCGATCATCTCGCAAGGTGGTTTGAATCGCTGAGGCAAAGCGATGGTGCGGACGCTGCGGGCGGCGATATGACCAGCCCTGCGGCTGACTTTCAGCCGCTTTCTGAGGGTGGGGTGTTCCCGTTTTTGGAGTTCTATCTCCCGTATTTGTACAACAATCCGGTCAGTCTGCTTGATTATGCCCCGACGGACGCGCTCATCGTCATCGAAGACGGCGTAGAACTGCGCGACACCGTGCGCGAAATCGAAGATGCTTCCGAAAAGACGCGCGCCGAACGAGCAGCAGGTGGCACACTTCCCGACGATTACCCGCTGCCCTATTTACGCTGGGATGATCTATCCGCGTCGCTTGATGAGCGGCGCGTTGTCTACTTGAGCCACAAAGACGAATCGATCAGCGATGAGGACGACGAAGGCGAAGTGCTGCGCTCGTTGATCGCCCCCGAAATGCGCTTCGGTGGGCAGTTGAAAAATCTGCTCACACATTTACGCGGGTTACGCAACAAAGGGGACCGCGTGGTGGCGGTCACGGCACAGAGCGCGCGCATGGCGGATATTTGGCAGCAGCAGGAATCCGCGTTCTTGCAGCGCGCAAGCGTGATCTCTGATCCACCGGAACGCAAGTCGGTCATTTTCGTGGATGGCACGCTGCAAGAAGGCTGGCGCTTGCGCGATGGCGAAGGCGAACTGCATTTGTTCACCGATGCCGAAATTTTCGGCTGGAGCAGACCAGAACCACGCCGCCGTAAAGCGACCCGCCGCGCCCGCACACCAGAACAATCGTATGCAGACCTGCGCGAAGGCGACTTCGTCGTCCATGTCGATTACGGCGTGGGCAAATTCGCCGGGATGCGCCGCCGCACACTCGAAGGGGTTGAGCGCGAATACCTGCTGATCGAGTATGCAGGGACGGATACCCTGTTCGTGCCTATACACCAAGCTGACCGTTTGACGCGCTATGTTGGACCAGATGACAAACCGCCGACGATGAGCAAACTTGGTCAGCCAGATTGGATACGTATCAAGAGCAGGGCAAAAAAAGCAGTCGAAGAAGAAGCCCGCGAACTGCTCGATCTGTATGCACGCCGCGCCGCCACACCCGGTCACGCCTACAGCCCGGATACGTCGTGGCAGCATGAAATGGAAGCGAGTTTCCCGTATGTGGAAACCGAAGATCAGTTGAAAGCGGTGCGATCCGTCAAAGCCGACATGGAACGCCCGATTCCGATGGATAGGCTAATTTGCGGTGATGTGGGCTATGGCAAAACCGAAGTCGCGCTGCGCGCCGCCTTCAAAGCCGTGATGGATGGCAAACAAGTCGCCATTCTTGTCCCCACCACCATTCTCGCGCAGCAGCATTGGGAGACATTCTCGCGGCGGCTTGCCCCCTTCCCGATCAAAGTCGAACTCATGTCGCGCTTCCGCACCAAAGAGCAGCAGAACCGCACGCTCGAAATGCTCAATCGCGGCGAAGTTGATGTGTTGATCGGCACGCACCGCATCATTCAGCCGGACATCATCTTCAAAGACTTGGGATTGGTCATCATCGACGAAGAACAGCGGTTCGGCGTGAAGCACAAAGAGTATCTCAAGAAACTGCGCGCCCATGTCGATGTGCTGACGCTGACCGCCACGCCGATCCCGCGCACCATGTATATGAGCCTGACGGGTGTACGCGATATCAGCATGATCCAGACACCGCCGGAAGACCGCTTGCCCGTGATCACGCATGTCGGCGTGTTCGATGAACGGTTGATTCGCCAAGCGGTACTGCGCGAAATGGAACGCGGAGGACAGGTCTTTTTCGTCCACAACCGCGTGCAGACGATTGACAGCATCCGAGAGAAGCTCGAACAGATTGTCCCCGAAGCGCGCGTCGTCATCGGGCATGGGCAAATGGATGAGCGCCTGCTCGAAAACGTCATGACCAGTTTTGGCAACGGCGAAGCAGATATTTTGCTGGCGACTGCCATCATCGAAAGTGGGCTGGACATTCCCAACGCCAATACGCTCATCGTGGATCGCGCGGACTGGTTCGGTTTGGCGCAGTTGTATCAAATTCGTGGTCGGGTGGGACGTTCGGCGCAGCAGGCGTATGCCTACTTCTTTCACCCCCCGGCGAACCGCCTGACCGAAGAAGCACGCGCGCGCCTCGAAACCCTCACCGAATACACCGATCTCGGTTCAGGCTACCAGATCGCCATGCGTGACCTTGAATTACGCGGCGCGGGAGATATTCTCTCGACGAGTCAAACGGGGCATGTCGCGTCGATTGGTTTGCACCTCTACACGCAAATGCTGGCACAAGCAGTTAGCACACTCAAAGGCGAGTATGATCGTGCCCATGCCAATGGCGAAATACCGGCGGCTGCTAACGGAGCAGCGCACACGATGACCATCAGCGCCGACGCGCCGAACATCAGTGACAGCACCGTCGTGATCGACATGCCGCTGACCGCGTATCTGCCCGTGGACTGGATACCCGAAATCTCGCTGCGATTGCAGATTTACCGGCGCATCGGCGGGCTGCTAAATTTGAAAGAAGTCGATGCGATGGCGGACGAACTCCGAGATCGCTTTGGGGAACTCCCCATCGCCGTACAAGGCTTGCTGTACCAAATTCGTGTCAAACTGCTGGCGACTGCTGCCAACGCAACGGGAGTCATGCAGCGCGAAGGACGCATCGAAATTCGACTGCCCTACTTGGTGGAAATTGATCGAGATCGGCTGGCGCGGCGGTTAGGAAATGACGTGCGTGTCACGCGCACAGCAGTCGAACTGCTGATGAGCAAATCCGCCGAAAATTGGCGCGAACGCTTGACGGAGATTCTCACCGACCTTGCCGAAAATTTGCGTGTCGGCACGGGGGCGTAGCAGCAAAATGCTATACTTGTGGAAAGTGCGGAAGGAATCGAAATATGAGTGACGTGCAAATCACGTTGGTTTTGCCGGAAGAATTGGTCAACGCTGCTCGTGAGGAAGGTTTGCTCACAGATGAGCGAATAGCTGCGTGGCTGGAAAGCGAACTCGACCGTCGGCGCGCGCTGACCGCCCTTCGTCGTGATGTGATGAAACTGCGCGCCTTAAAACCGGAACTATCCCAATCAGAAATTGATGCCGAAATTGAAGCCAGCTCAAAAGAAGCAGGGACATGATCCGTGCTGTCTACGACACTAACATTTTGGTTTCAGGTCTGTTGTGGGGTGGAAAACCTGCACAGTTAATTGACTATCTTTGGGATGAGCGTGTACGTTTACTATGCTTAGACACACTTTTCGATGAGGTTTCTCGCGTAATAAAACGGGACAAATTTACGGCTCGTTTCCAAGCGATTGGCACAACACCGGACGCATTTCTCGAAAACCTACGACGTTCAGTTGAATTTGTCACTCCAGCGGAGATTCAGCCAATTATAAGCGAGCCGAAGGACAACATGGTGCTTGCTTGCGCGCTGGGTGGGCGGGCTGATGTCTTAATCTCTTGAGATGACGATTTACTTCGATTGGGGAATTACAACGATATACCCATTTTGACTGCGAGTCAGTTTATCGAGCGAATGTCTGAAGCGTAAGGCAGAGATACCGCATGGCAGTTCGCATCAAAAATATTCCTCTTTTTCGTTATCTTGTCATCGCGTGCCAAGCCGCAACTATTGTTGTGACGTTTCCCCTCTGGCAGGTGCGCGAATCTCCGCCCCTGCTGCCGCTGATTCCTCTCCCGACGTTCGACATGGGCGTGATTCTGCTGGTATCACTCGCACTCATCTTGATTCGTCCGCGCGAAGGGTTGATCGCGCATACCGTTCTTTTGGTTTATTCCATGCTGGTCGATCAAACCCGTATTCAGCCGGAATGTGTCTCGCTGTTATTTCTAATGTGGGGAACGTATCCAGACCCAAACGCGCAAGCGTTGGGGCGCGCGCACGTGATCACGCTGTGGCTGTGGGCGGGAATCAATAAACTGTTGAGTCCGGCATTTATTGTCGGCACAGGTCCTATGCTCATGCGTCCGCTGTTCAGCGATATTCTCCCGCCGGAGATCATCGACATGGGCGGCTATTTGATCGGTTTTAGCGAACTATTGGTAGGCGTGCTGGCGATCTTCCCGCGCACACGTCGAATCGCTGCGCTTGCCGCTTTTGTGCTGCATACAGGTATTGTCCTTACGCTTTCACCCGTCGGCATGAATTGGAATGAATCGGTGTGGGCGTGGAATGTCGCGCTGGCATTCGCGGGGTTCGCGCTGCTGTGGAAGTGGCAAGAAAACCCGATCAAATCGGCGCGGGCAGTGCGCTTGATCACCCGCGCGGCGGTGGTGCTGCTGTTGATCAGTCCGGCGGGGTTTTATATCGGGGTGGTCGATGCGTATCTCGCCCACAACCTGTACTCGTCCAATACGGCGGACGCGAACAGCACTGCGCTTTCACCCGGCATTACATGGAGCGTGTTCAACGTCCCCTTGCCACCAGAGCATCGCATTTACGAGCAGTTCTTTAAGCTCACGTGTGAACCCGGTGACCGCATGACCATCAATGATACGCGCTGGTGGTTCCGCCAGCAGGGCTTAGGGACGCGCCGGTTAGACTGCCCTGATTAATCCTTCTTCACATCCGCCAGCGCCGCGCCTGTGATCGCCATGACTTGCGCCAACGTGATGGGGAAAATCGCGTTATGCGCCCCGCCCGCCGCGTAAATCACATCGAACTGCTGGAGTGTTTCATCAATGAACGCGCGCACATCCGGCGTGCGGTAGCCAAATGGCGGCACGCTCCCCGGCGCATAACCGTAAAAGTTCACGCAGTCGTCCGGGCTGGCGATTTTGATCTGCTTGCGCGAAATACCGAGCAGCGCCGCGATCTTCTTGTCATCGACGCGGTTGACACCACTCGTCAGCACAACGATGGGCGATCCGTCAGCGATAAAGCAGATGCTCTTGAGAATTTGCGCGAGTTCGCAGCCAATATTATCGGCAGCTTGCTGGGAGGTGGCAGTCGTGGTATCGAAAAAGCGGATGACTGTACCGGGCACATGCCGATCCAGTACCGCTTGAACGTGATCAGGGGTTAGAAGTTCCATGCAGTTAGGTTAACGAGCAAACCCGAAGGTTTGCCCGTTTTTAGCGACGACCATTGCTCGACGAATACGATTCCGTGTAATCGGGCTCGACATTTTGCAGCAGCGCCAGCACATGTTGGAAGGTTTCAAATTCTTCCGTCGAGAACAGGCGGCGAATGTGCGAATCGATTTGTTCCGCGCTTTTCATAACCGCGCTGCGATGTTCTTCGGCGGCTTTGGTCAGGTAGATGTGAACGGCACGGCGATCTGTGGGATCAGGACGGCGTTCAATCAGATTTTTCTCTTGGAGTTTGTCCAAATTGGGCGTAAAACTTGTCGCCGCGCGCCCAACTGCGCGTGCGAGTTCGCTCGCGTGCTGACCGTCACGTTCATACAGCGCACGAAGGATATACCACTCGATGATGGTCAATCCCAAAGGCTGCACTGCCCGCCCAAAAAGCTGGTCAAGGTTACGCAGCGCAATATCGAGATTGCACCAAACCGAACCATTGAACCGTAATTGATTAGCCACAATATTACTCACTTCTACTCATGCGAGAGTTATAGGACTCATTCAATAAAATACCACAACCAAAATAAAAATCAATAAGGACTTTACATTTTTTAGGTCTATCAACAACTTTCTAACAACTGTTTAATCTTTGGGTTGAAGCACCATCACCGCTAAATGACCGAAGCGCAGTTCATCGCCTGCGTGAACCGGATACGGGGTATGTGGCACAAGGCGACTGCCGTTGACATGGGTACCATTAACTGACCCCAGATCGATAACATGCAGCGCGTTGTTGAACATCACCAGCGCGGCATGGCGGCGCGACACACCTTGATCGCGTGCACCCCAAGAAGTCATATCAAGGTCAGGCTTGTAATCGAGAATTTCATCACCGCGCCCAATCACGTAACCTTCAACCCCCGGCGCATGTATAGTGAGGGATTTCCTGCTGCCACTTAGCAGTTGAATGACAAAATCCACGTGACATTCTCCGCGCAGTTAGTCCTTAAGACGATCTTAACCATAATCCTTCACTTTAACAATATGGATTATGCGGCGATTTCCGTTTTCTAACTAATCGTAAATTGTTAGCTATCCCAATCTATATTTACAAAGTCGTTCACATCACGATTGTTTAGGGGGCGTACATCTAATCGTTCTCCGCTGGATTGCTGATACAGTCCCACGCGGATCGTTTGCGGCTGCACACCTGCAAACGTGAACGTTTCACGCACATACTCCCCTGCCAACCACAGCGATGTGGGATACGGCTCTCCCTCCGCCGCGCGCGGCATCGCGTCACTTTGCGCGATGATCTGTCCATCGGCATCGAGCAGATGGACAAAAACAGTGTAATCGGTCTGCACTTCGCGTATTGACTGCCACACCAGTTCCAGCGACACGCCTGCTTCACTCACATCAACTGTGTAGCCATATAAACTGATGCTGTCGCTTCCCGATTCGAGAAACACCGCGCCGCTTTCCCGTTCAACAGGCGGTGGATCGAACACGCGCGGTACGCTGCCGATCTCGATTGCGCCCATATCCACGCGCACATCACCCATTTGCAGCGTGATCGGGTATGTGCCTGCTGTCAGCTCGCGTGGAATTTCACACTGATCTCGCAAAGTATACGCACGCTGCGCGGGTAAAGTTTCTAAGCGAAAAGTACTGACTCCACAAAAAGTACCATCGCCTAATAACAGCGATCCGTTCAGCGGGGTATCGTCTTGAGCCGCGTCAGCCGATGCATACCATGTCGTGAATACAGGGATCGATTCGCCGGGGCGGACTTGTGTCGGCAGTGTGTCCCACCCGATCAAGCGAAGCGCGGGCGTAATGTCGAGATCGCGGCGTACATTCACGCGCAAATCAGCCGGATCGACGGGATTTTCCGCGTCGATGATTTCAACCGTCGCAGCTTGTGTCCATATCCCCGCTTGTGTGCCATCCGTATTTAAGTACGGCGTATAGGTTTCGGTACTGCGCTCCACCCACGTCGCCATCATGCGATACTCGCCGGGCGGCGTGCCAGCAGGCAGCATTCCCAAATACGAGAGCGTCATCACTTCGCCCGGAATCCATTTGTCAGTATCCGTGAGAGGAAGTTCAGCCCGATCCAGCACAAAGCCCTGTTCATCTTCGACCTGAAAAATCAGCGCGAAGTCGGATACTAGCGGGGGGGCAACGACTAGCCATGTCGTAAACCGCTGAAATGGCAAATCGGCTGGAACAGGCGGCGGATTGACTGCCATGCGGCTGTCTAAGAGCGTGAGATAACGGTTACGCGCTTCGCGGGTGTAGTAGCGATCCACGTCGGATACGGACGATTCGGCTTCCAAGAGCAAAAAGGCAGGACAGGCATTCATTTCGCCATTCCCGCCGCATGTGCAGTTGGGAATGGTGGGAAGATCAAAACGCTGCACCGGATCGAACTCAAAACGGTACGGGCTGTAGCAGGTCGGGCTTTCGGGATACACGCCGGATGTAGATGACAGGATCACCCACCCATTTCGCCCATGTGGTGGTGAAAACGATTCGTGCGAAAGCCAGCGCACATTGTTAGGTAAATTGGCAATCAACACGGCGGGATTATGCGGATACTCATCGCTGATGTACACAATATCGTCCGTGTTGGCGTGGTCGCGCAGCCAGTTTACCGCCGCCGCGAGATCGCCATCGGTTTCAAAGAATAAATCTGTGCGGCTTGCCCAGCGGAAATATTCGTTCCCCACGCTCACTCCACCAATGAGCAGCGCGATGAAGGTAACAGCGCTCAAGCCCACACGCGGCGGTATGCGTTTGAATTTCGACCATCCCCACTCAAACCCGACGGCGACCAGCACGAACAATAACGGGATCATCCCCAACGAGCGCATGTGATTGGGCGGCAGTCCGCCTACGCTGATCACGCTGGGGATGGTCATCAGCGGTGAGAGCAGCGCCATCAAATAGGCTGTGCGTTCAATCGGCGCGATTCCTTGGCGAAACAGGCGGATAATACACACACATATCCCCGCCAACATCAGTATTCCTTCGGGGAGCGTCAAATAGGGGCGCAAGGGGATGTTGTAGCGTAGGAGCGGATCGCCTTCGATGAAGAACATGCGCGCATGGATGATCACGCTCTCCCACAAACTTACATCTGTGCCGGTGTTGGTCACTTCAGCAAGGCGGTTGAAGAAAATATCGGGTCGCTGTACGGCATAAATCGCCATCGGCAGCGCGACTACTGTCAGCACGCCGAAGAACAGCCCTCCCTGCTTGATCCGCACGCGCCAATTCGCTCGATCCGCGATTAACAGTGCCAACCCGCCAATCGCCAGCCACAGCGGGAACAACCGCGACGAATTGTAGGTATACAGCGCCGCTCCCGCGAAGAACCCGCCGATCACGAGCCAGCGCCAGCCCTTACGCCAGTCGAGCCGCAATCCGCGCCACAGAAACACCAGCGCCATCGCTTGACAGAAGGGTAGAGTCACAGCGCGGAACGCCTGCCGACCCAACCAAATTTGCGGGAACGACAAACACATCATCACGCCCATCGCCACGCCGATGACAACGCCGCGCCACCCACGAAACAGCAAGCGCCCCAAACGAATGGATGCTGCAACGGTGAGCAGGTTCAAAAATGCCGCGCTGATGTGAAACGGAAACATACTGTCATGGATGAGTGTGAGCAGCGGCGCGTTGAGATAGAACCACAGCACCTCACGCCCTTGATAGGCTTCGAGCATAGGGAAGAAGCGCGCGCCGCCAAAAGCAATACTGCGCGCCGCCAGCAGATTGACTGCTTCGTCGTAGTGCGGTCCCGGCGGATACTGCGCGATAGCAATCAAGCGCAGAATCGCCGCCACCAGCAGAATCGCCGCCGCGAGAAACAGATAGATTGTCCGCTGTTTAGTCGAAAGAGTCATACGTTCGGTTCGCCTTGCTTTTGCCGGAACAAGGATAGCCGAATGAACGTCGATGGGCAATTGACGGTCAGCCTACGGTGGGGAATCAAAACGCCGGACGAAACGCCTGCTTGAAGCGTTTCATCCGGCGGGTGTAAATGTGCCTTACGGGCTTATTTGGCTTTGACCTTGATGGCACGCGGCTGCGTTTCAGCGGCTTTCGGCACCACCAGCGTCAGCACGCCGTTTTCAAAGGTCGCTTCGACTTTGTCGAAATTGACGTGCGAAGGAAGTTGGATGCGGCGGCTGAAGCGCCCATAGCGACGTTCCTTCACCAACGTGCGTTTCTCACCATTCCCGTTGCCCTTGTGTTCAGTGACAGTTTCGGGAATTTCCGCGTCGATGAGCAGCATATCACCCTCATAACGCACGTTGATATTTTCTGATTTCACACCGGGAAGTTCCGTCGTTATGGTGTACTGCTTGTCGTCCTCATCCATATCAACCGCAAGGCGGTTAAACCCCACTCGCTGAACATCATCCAGCAGGGTGCCGGGTCGCCATTCATCAAAGAACCGATCCATCATGTTCTGCATGGCTGCCATTTCGCGAAGTGGGTTCCAGCGTACTAGGCTGTTCATATCTACCCTCCACATCAAAACGAGCAACTACTGTCGATGCTAGATCGGGAGTATCAGAATCACATCAACGAAATTTAAAAAATTCGTAGGCGATTTGGGGAAACAACGGCGGTAATGTTAACCTTCTGTCGCAGGGATGGGCGCGGGGGCAGCCTCCACCGCCGGCACTTTTTCGCTGCTGCCGCGCAGTTGAAGCAGGATCACGCTGGCGACGACGATCACACCACCCACCCATTGAACCGGCTGCATGGTTTCGCCAAGGATGAGCAGCGCCAGAATTGCCGTGAGCAGCGGCTCAATCGTGCCGAAGATTGCCGCGCGCGTGGGTCCGGCGCTTTGAATCCCCTTGTTGATCATAAACAGGGGCATCACCGTGCTAACGAGCGCCAGCGCCGCAAGATGCACCCATGTTGACACCTGCTGCGGCGCGCCTAAACCGCGCGCCGCCGAGATTATGCCCAAGAACACCACGGCTCCCGTCGCCATCCATGCGGTGGCGTGCGCTGTGCCGCTGTGACCGCGCATCATCCGGTCAAGCCAAATAAAATAAATCGCCGCTAACGTCGCGTTGACGAGCGCGCAGAACGCGCCGATCAACTGGTTTTGGTCGAAGTTCAAACCGCCCGACAAGCTGACAAAGTCCGTTGCGGTAAGCGCCACGCCGATCATGGTCAGCACGACTGCCAGCCACCCCATTCCCGACAGGCGATCTCCCAAAAGGGTGGAAAGCACAGCCGTGATTGCTGGATAGGTGTAGAAAAGCACCAGATAAATGCCCGGTGACAGATATTGCAGCCCGATAAACGCCGCCATCCCTTCAACAGCAAGAATAATACCCAAGATGAACAGCTTTACACGCGGAAGCGGTTTGCGCCCCGCAGCAGCCCGCAGCTTAAGCTGCTGAATCGTGCGCGCCGCCATCAACCACAGTATTGGCAGGGAGATGACATAGCGCCACAGCACCGTATCCAGCGGGGCTAACCCGTCACCGCGAATGTACGACGCGAATACCGGAAGAAAAGCATAGCCTGTGACTCCAAGCAGAATGTAGATTAATCCCTGACGCGCGCGCACGGCGGATGGTATTGACATAGAATCCCTGATGATAGTTCGCATGGGCTGTCACTTGATGATAGCGGAGAGCGTGCGGCGGAGAGTAGTGCCAGATTATGCCAAGCGATTCGGGCGCATCACGATGTGCCCCTACGATGGGCGGCGAAAGATTTCGCCCCACCGGAATTCGATGATCTGCGGCACTTCTGAACCAGCGATCAAACGCACCATCGCGCCAAATGCCGCGTGTGAAACGGCTTCGCGATTAACACTGATGGTCGCCGCCATGAAATACGCGCGCTCAACATAGCTGCGCGCGATGGTTTCGCCATTAATGCTCACGATCTGCACAGCATCCAGTGAGATGTTGGCTTCTTCAAGCGCGTCGATCACACCATACGCGGTGCTGTCGGAAAACGTAAGGATTACATCGGGCGGCGGCTGACCTGTCGCCAGCAGCTCGCGCATCGACTCACGTGCTGATTCGCGCGTCGTGCCTTCAATTACACCGCCGAAATCCATCCCTTCGGGCAGCAGTTCGCGCAGTTCTGCTTCCATGCCCTGCATCACATCATTACGTCGAATAGGCGGAATACCAAACAGCGCAATCCGCGCGTTCGGGTCAGGGTGATTTTCCCGCAGTTCCACTGCCAGTCGTGCGGCGGCGCGTCCTAATTCCCATGAATCGATTCCCACGCCCACACCGCTGACGAGTACCGCGGGTATCGACGTGATGACGAGTGGAATACGTGCGCGCCGCACATCGGCAAGTGTGTCATTATTCATATCGCTCAACATGCACAAGATGATGCCCTGTGCGCCTTCCGCCCGCGCCTGTTCGATCAATGTAGACTGTCTGTAATCGGACATTTGGCTGTCATACACACGAAAATTTAGCCCATATTCGCGCGCAAGATCGGACATTTCGCGCGCGCGCGCCGCCTGTGTCTCAGAGTCAAGTCCGCAGGCGATATACGCGATAAAATCATCGCTTAGTGCCACCCGTGCCCGTTCTATTTCATCGTCTGTAGGTACAGTATCACCGACTGTGCCTTCCACATCGGTCAAGATATGTGGGCTAACACCTAGACTGCTGACCTGTTCCGCCGCTTGCTGCAAACTGTGGCTGTAGCTCCATGCAGCCAACACCAGCACTAGCAGCAGCAGCACAACCGACAGCCCCAGCCACACCGCCGATGTATTCATGGTGATCGGCTTTGCAAACAGACGCTTACTCCATTCATCGCGCTCAACTGGAAGCCGCAGCACAGGCTGTTCCATCGTGATGGTGTTGAACATGTCGGTCAGTGGGTCATTCGAGCGGCTTTCACCGATGAACCGGCGCATCGCATCCGTAAATGCTGTAATGAGCGCATCCATGCTCGAATAACGAGCGGCGGGGTCTTTAGCAAGCGCGCACATCACCACAGCGTTGATGCTGTCGGGGATGGCGGGATTACGCTCCTGCACGGGCACAATCGACTGAAAAAGCAGGCGCACAGCATAATCGGCAACCAGTTCCCCGCTCTGTGGTTGAATCGGCGGGAATCCGGTGAATATCGCATACAGCACCGCCCCAACTGCATACACATCTGTGCGCTCATCGAGCAGTCCGCCGCGAAGCTGTTCCGGCGCGAGATACGCAATCGCGGAGATGAGAGTGCTATCGTCCAAATCGTGGAACGGAGATACATCCGCGCGCTGTCCGATGCTGCTTACCCCAAAATCACTAACGAAAGCGTTTCCTTGTTCGTCAAACAGCACGTTCGACGGCTTGAAGTTTCCGTGAATCAACCCGTTCCGGTGTGTGAACGCCAGCGCATTCGCTATTTGCAGGAACAAAATTTCCACCCGCCCCCAATCAAGGTGCGCGGCGCGGTCTGCGGAGATCCATGATTCGAGTGTGCCGCCGCGCATGTAGCGCATCACGACGTAGCCCCACGTTTCATCGTGAATTCCATAGGCATATACGGGGAGGATGTGCAGCCCTTCGAGCGTTGCCCTTCTGCCAATTTTGGCGAGAAATCGTCTTTGGAAGCTGTCACTGCTGTCATGCGGATCGATGTTGATGAACTTGATCGTCACATCGCGGTCTACAGAGGTTTGATGCGCGCGATACACAACGACACGCCCATGTTGAGCGATGACCTCTGTCAAAACGAAGTCTCCGATGTGGATACCTATGCTCAACATAATCGTATGCGATCCAAATTAGCGGAGCGTGTGACATTGGTATTCTTTGGGAGCATAGCAGATATTTACTAAATAATCTATTGGAGATAATCCGCTGCTATACCAATAAAAACGCGCGCTCTCAGTTTTTGAAAGCGCGCGTCTAGGTAATCAGGGGGAAGCACTTAGGACATCATGGGATCATGGCGAACAGATTCGCGCCGCCCAAGTTGATCGCCAGCGCGGGCGCGATGCCCAGAATGAGCGTCCCGGCGCACGCCGCGTACACCACCCAATTGACGTACTTGGTCGCGCCCGGTGTCGTGCTGCCTTCCGCATCTTTGAAGTACATATTCAAGATGATGCGGATATAGTAGAACGCGCTTACCACGCTCGTCAGCACACCGATGATCGCCAGCGGCACTAAGCCCGCGTCGAGTGTCGCTTGGAACACCAACAGCTTGCCCATAAATCCGCTGGTGAGGGGGATACCCGTTAGGCTCAACATGAAAATGGTCATCATCAGCGCCAGCATCGGACGGCTTTTCGCCAGCCCGTTGAAGTCGTCAAGGCTTGTGCCTGTACCATCATCTTTTTCGATGGCAATCGCCACAGCGAACGCGCCAAGATTGGTGAAGGCATACGCCAGCAGATAAACGAGCGCCGCGTTTGCCGAAGCATCCGCCATGCCCGCTGTCCCCGCCGCTGCAACCGCCATCATGATATACCCCGCGTGCGCGATGGACGAATACGCCAGCATTCGCTTGATGTTGCTTTGCGAGATTGCTACCAAGTTACCAAGGATGACCGTCGCCGCCGCCAAAATCCACACGATTTGCTGCCATGATGCCGCCGTCGCCGCATCGACAACCGCGAATGTCGGCAAGCCGATGATGAGGATGCGAAGCAGCGCGGCAAAGCCCCCCGCCTTCGCGCCCACACTCATAAACGCGGTCACAGGGGTGGGAGCGCCTTCATATACGTCCGGTGTCCACATGTGGAACGGCACTACCGCGACTTTGAAGCCCAACCCGACCAGCACTAAGCCGCTGCCCACCAGCATCAGCAGTGCCGTGCCTGTTTCCGCGACATTGAGTGTTTGCAGCGCGGCGAAAATTTCCGGCAGATTGGTTGTGCCTGTCGCACCATAAACGAGCGCCGCGCCATACACAAAGAACGCGCTGGCGAACGCGCCCAGCACAAAGTATTTCAAGCCGCTTTCTTCGCTTTTCAAATCTGGCGCGCGGAATGCCGACAGCACATACAGCGGGATGCTCAACAGTTCGAGCGAGACAAAAACGGCGATCAAGTCGTTGGACGATGCCATAAACATCATGCCGCTGGTCGCAAACAGCAGCAGAATGTAGAACTCGCCACGTTCAATTCCGGCGCGCTTGAGGTAATCGAGGCTCAACAGCACACCCAAGAACGCTGTCACGAGAATGATCACGTTCATGAAGCCAGTGAAACGATCCGCCACGAACATGCCCATGAACGATTCGCCGGGAGTGTTGTACACGAACAGGTTGGCGACAAAAGCGAACACCAGCCCGCCCGCCGCCAACCATGCAGTTGTGCTTTTGCGATCCTTCGGCACCCACAGGTCAATGAGCAGGAGGATACATGCCCACACCGCCACGCTCATCGCGGGGATGGTGATGCCGAGATTCAGTTCTTCAAGGGTAGGCACTTGAAACATGCTTGTTTATCTCCTCACGTTGGGGATGCCCGTGAAGCGCATCCCCTTCGCGCAACGGTTAAGTGCTACGGAAGCTGCGCGACAGTCGTGATGAACGGCGTGACGCGGGCAACCACGTCGGTGACAGTCGCGCCCATCGTCGCAAAGAACGGACCCGGCTGAATACCCAGCACAATTGCCATAACGACAATCGGAGCAAGCACAGCGATTTCCTGCCAGTGAAGCGGTTCGAGATGCTTGTTTTCTTCTTTATCAAGTTCACCCATGTACACCTTCTGGAACATATACAGCATGTAGATGGCTGCCAGAATGATGCCTAAGGTGGCAAACAACGCGAAGAAGAAGCCCAACACTTCACTGTTGAATGTGCCCATCAAAATCGTGAATTCACCTACAAAACCGTTCAACCCCGGCAAGCCCATGCTGCTTAAGGTGATTACAAGGCTGATTCCGCCGAATAACGGAAGCGCTTTCCAAATGCCGCCGTAAGCGTCAATGGCTTTGGTGTGGCGGCGTTCATACAGCATCCCGACGAGCAAGAACAGCCCACCCGTGCTGATGCCGTGATTGACCATCTGGATCAACGCGCCTTGAATGCCTGCCGTTGTCAGCGAGAAAATGCCAATCACAACAAATCCCAAGTGGCTGATTGAGGAATACGCGACCAACTTTTTCACGTCGGTTTGTGCGTAGCTCACCCATGCGCCGTAGATGATACCGATTACGCCCAGCACGCCGACGAACGGAGCCCAAGCGACAGCGGCTTCTGGGAACAGCGGCACACAGAAGCGGATCAAGCCGTAAGTGCCAAGTTTAAGCAGCACGCCCGCCAGAATGACCGAACCAGCGGTTGGCGCTTGCACGTGCGCGTCGGGCAGCCAACTGTGCAGCGGCCAAATCGGCACTTTGACTGCAAACCCGATAAAGAAGCCCAAGAACAAGAATGACTGCGGGCTGAACAATCCGCTGAAGGGGAACACTAGTTCGCCGCTTTGAATCATGCTCATAATTGCCGGAACGCTGAACGTCCCCGCCGCGCTGCCGACATACAAAATCGCCAGCAGCATCAAAATCGAGCCGGCAATCGTGTACAGGAAGAATTTGAGCGCCGCGTACACGCGGTTTTCCGAACCCCAAATGCCGATCAAGAAGTACATCGGCACCAGTGTGATTTCGTAGAAGATGAAGAACACGATCAAATCTTGCGCGACGAACACGCCAAGCATCGCCCATTCGAGCAGCAGCAGCAGCATGTAGTATAGTTTTTCGCGCCCGCGTTCGTGCAGCACATGCGCGCGGAACGACGCAAGGATCGCAATCGGCATGATGAACGTCGTCAGGATGACGAGCAGCAAACTCATGCCGTCAATGCCGACGTAATAGTTACTGCCAACTTGAGGCAAGAATGCCCATTGCTGCACCATCTGTAAGCCGGGATTATTCGCGTCGAATCCCACCCACAGCAGCAGCGACACGGCGAACGTGACCATGCTCGTGCCGAACGCCGTCCATTTGATTTGCTCGGTCATCGATTCGCGCATAAAGAGCAGAATCGAGAAGCCCACCATCGGCAGAAACAGCACGACGGTGACGAGCGAAAGCCCAGTGTTTTCCATAATGTCTCCTCAAGAAGGTATGGGCACAACCGAACACACAACCTTGTTCGTTTGCGCTTACCATGTCACTCGTTTAGCCGCGCTGTAACAGCGGCAGCAGCAGCACAATCACGACGACGACGACCCCCAACAGCAGGGTGATGGCATACGTCCGCACATAGCCCGTTTGCGCGGGACGCAAGAAACCGCTGAACCAGCGCGCAAGGCGACCAATACCGTTCACGATACCGTCGATGATACCGAGATCAACCGGTTGGCTGAGGATCGTGCCAATCGACCTAAATCCTTTCAACAGCACCGTGTTGTGGAAGTAATCGTGCCAGAACGCCCAATCGAGCGTATCCGCAAGGAATTTTGCAATCGCGTTGAATGGACGCTCGAATAGACGGTTATAGGTTTCGTCCCAATACAAGCGGGCGTGCGCTAAATTCCATGCCGCGCCAATGCCATCGCGCACTTGCAGTGGATCGCGCCCTGTCGCGGCGACCTCTTTGTCTTTCGAGTAGATGTTGTTGGCGATGCCAATCGCCGCGAATGCCAGCACCAGCGCCAATCCCGCGATTACCGGGTTGAAACTCGCCGCGTGAACGTGCAGCACCGAATAGCCGAGCCAATCGGTGAAGCGGTGCGCGCCGAAAATGCCATCCAAGCCGAGCAAGCCCGATGGGAAGTTCATAAACCCAACAGTGACGCTGAAGAACGCCAGCACCAGCAGCGGAATGACCATCGTTGCGACGCTTTCGGGCGCGTGAGCGGCAGCTTCGGTGCGCGGCTTGCCATGAAACACCAGCACAATTTGCCGCCACATGTAGAACGCGGTGAAACCCGCCGCCAACAGCAGTAAGCCGAGTACGATAAACCCGCCTAACTGACCGTCTTCAAACGCGGCGATGAACGCATCCGCGAGAATTTCGTCTTTTGACCAGAAACCTGCAAACGGGATGATCCCTGCCAGCGCCAGCGTGCCGATCACATACGTGATGTAGGTCGCGGGCATTCTGCGCGCCAAACCGCCCATGTTTCGCATGTCTTGGGGATCAAATTCTTCTTCGTGATGATGCTCGTCCCCGTGTGCATCATGGTCATGTCCGTGATCATCATGCCCGTGACTGTGCGCGTGATGATGCCCGTGTTCCATCGCGTGGATCACCGAACCGCTGCCCAAGAACAACAGCGCCTTAAAGAAGGCATGAGTGACAAGGTGGAACATCGCCGCGCCATACGCGCCGATGCCAACCGCCGCGACCATGAACCCAAGCTGGCTGACCGTCGAATATGCCAGCACACGCTTAATGTCCCACTGACCAACGGCGATAAAGCCCGCCACAATCGCTGTACTCGCGCCAATCACTGCGACGATAAAGGATGTAAGTTCGGCTTCGTAAAAGAACACGTTCGAGCGCACCATCATGTATACGCCCGCAGTGACCATCGTCGCAGCATGGATGAGCGCCGACACCGGAGTTGGACCCGCCATCGCATCCGGCAGCCACACAAACAGTGGAATTTGCGCCGATTTACCCGTCGCGCCAATCAGCATGAAGATTGTGATCAGCGTGATCACCGTATTGAACGGCAGCGAGAACGGACCAAAATCAACTTCATGGTCGCCTTCCGCGATGTAGCGTTCAGTTTGCCCGAATACGCCAAGCTGTTCCGTCGGGATGTGATCGTTATTGGTGTATTCCGCGCCGGTGGTTTCTTCTTCCGCCAGCACAAACGACGGGCGCTTGTGCGATTCTTCGCCTTCAGCCGCGCCCGCTTCACCTTCCGCGCCCGCCTCAGTGCCGTGCGCTTCGGCTTCACCGTGCGCGCCAGCAGGGACAGCGAGTTCACCCGGCTTGTAGAAATCCAGTGTATTGAAGGTGGCAAAAATCAGGAAGATGCCCATCATCAAGCCGAAGTCGCCAATACGATTGACGATCATGGCTTTGCGTGCGGCGTTGCTGTTGCGCCAACCCACACCTTTAGCCTTGTCGAACCAGAAGCCGATGAGCAGAAATGAACACAAGCCCACGCCTTCCCAACCGACGAACAGCATCAAGAAGTTGTTCCCCGTCACCAAAATGAGCATGAACGAGAGGAACATATTGAGATAGGCAAAGAAACGATGGAAACGTTCATCGCCGTGCATATAGCCAATGGCATACAGATGAATGAGCGATCCCACACCTGTGACAACGAGCATCATCGTCACGCTTAACGTATCGACGCGCATCTGCCACGGGATTTCAATACCGACGAGATTCACCCAGCCATCCAAAAACGGCGGATTAACGACTGCCGCTTCATAGCCACTGCTGCTTAAATAGCTAAACAGCAGCACTGCGATGATAAACGCCAAAGCCGAAGCAGTCGTGCCGACGATGGCGATACCACGCTCGGTGAGTCGCGCTCCCCAGAACAGGTTAATGAACGCGCCGATAGCGGGGATGAGGATAATCAGAGGCACTAACGCGGGGTAATTTTCCATGACTACCCTTCCATCTGGTGGAGTTCATCGATGTTGATGCTGCGTTTGCTGCGGAAGATGGCGACAATCAACGCCAACCCTACCGCGACTTCTGCGGCTGCCACCGTGATGATAAAAAACACAAACAAGTGACCGCCTTCTTGCCCCCACTGGCGCGCGAACGCCGCCAGCGCAAGGTTTGTCGCGTTCAACATCAATTCAACTGACATAAAGACGAGAATAGCGTTACGGCGCAGCAGCACGCCCATCGTCCCAAGGACGAATAACACCATGCTCAACATGAGATATGCTTCTGTAGCGACCATGTCTTTTTATCTCCGGTTGTTCGGCGTTCGGGCTAATCGCCCGCTGTGGGCGAACCTTCCGGCGCGCCGTCTTCCGTGACATCTGTACCCGTTTGCGCGGCGATCACGTTCACCAGCGGACGGCTCACACGGCGGCGACCACCGACTTTCGCGCCCACTTTTTCCGTTTCGCGGTGCGTCAGCACAATCACGCCGACCATCGCCGCCAGCAGCAGCAGCGCCAGCAGTTGGAACGGGAGCATGTAGGTAGTGAACAGCGCGTAACCAATCGCGCGCGGACCGCCGAAGCTCGGCGCGGTTTCGCTTGCCAGCGGATACACGTTGTCGCGCAGCGATCCGTCGAATTCGCGTTCCGGCGTAAACACGACCAACTGCATGGTATCGCGTTCCAGTTCGTAATCGCGCAAGCGATACAAGATGTTGTCCGGCTGCGCGTCGTCCACGAATGTCCACTGCACGGTATCTTCTTCGAGCAGAGTCACATCGGAAACCTGACCATACGGCACGCCAGCAATCAAATCGCGCGTGTCATCGGCAACCAGTTCTGAACCCATATCGACCATGCGAACCGTCACGTTCGGGTTGGCGTTGAACACCATCACGCGTGAGGTGCGGTCTTCGGTCACTGTGCTGAAATCCTGCGGGATCACGGCAAATTCCACTGCATCCACCCCATAGGCAAGCACCGTCTGAACTGATCCGCCTTCGAGTGTGACTGTCGTGGAGAGTTCTGCCCCACCATCGACAGGTACAACGCGCAGCGTATTTTCGCCAGCAGGCAGCGACACGAACGAAGTGGTCTCGCCAAACAGCAGATCATCCGCGACCTGTGTTTCACCCGCATACACATCAACCGCGCCAACATCCGGCGCGAAATGACCGACGCGAACCTGTGGGTCTGCGATGGGAATTTCACGCGAGTCCACTTGGCTGTTGATGATCGACAAGCCAATCGACGCAAGCAGCGCGAAAGTCAGCCCGACTGCTGCGCCCGTGAACCAGCGAAACTTCGTCGTGCCGGGACCCGGCATATCCGGCGATTCGCTTTTTTCCGCGCCCAGCAGCATGATCACGAACAGGAACAACACCATGATCGCGCCTGCATACACCGTGATCTGGATCATGGCGAGGAATGGGGCATCCAGCAGCAGGAAAAGAAACGAGATCGAAACCATTGTCACAATAAGCGACAAGGCGCTGTGTACGGCATTCTCATTAAGCAGCATGAGAACGGCGAACAACACGGCGATGGCAGCCGCGATGATAAAAAGCCAAAACTCTGTCATATACCAAAATCCGTGTATACAGGTTGGGTGCTGTAAACCTTGTGCAGTTTAACACAAACCAAATACGGTTTCAAAAGATTCTCCGCTCTTGGGTGTGTGGCACATAACGCTTAATGTGCCGCTAACACGCGCTCGAAAAGTTGACGTTGTTGAACAAAAAGCAGGGTGTGATTGTGCCATAGAAACGTGAAATCGCCCCTATGTTTCTTGCACGCCTGCAAAATGGGCAGCATGAGCGCCGCACCCGCTTCTGCATCCGTTTCGCGCACACCCATGTCGTCCCATAAGGTTGCATCCATCGCCACCAGCGGACGTTCAATCAAGTTGATTGGCTGCCGTTTTTGCAGATGATACACGGGATATTCCCAGCATGTCCCTGCTCTAAACCCCACCGAGTCGAAATATCCCACTGTACTGTCATAGTGCAGCCCCGCACTTTGCCAATTCTCCCACGTAATCGATGGCTCCCAGCGTAAATAATGCTGACGACCTCCACGAATCGGCGCATCGATTCCCAGTTGATCCATCGCCTGCCGCAGCATGGCGCACTCTTTGACCGTTTGCGCTGCATCCAAACTCGTCATATAGCTTGTGTGCAGCCCAATCTCGTGACCACGCTCAACCATCTGTTTCATCAATTTCCCAATTTCCGGCTGATCAACGGCGTAATCCCCATCGATTCGTCCACCAGTGTGGTCAGCGATGAAATAAAACGCCAGCGGCACCGCAGCTTTTTCGGCGTGCGCCATCAAGTAATCGAACGTATTACACGGGTCATGGGCGTAATCATGACGTGCCCACACCAGCAAACGATTCACAGCCACACTCAACGGGCGGCGCTTGCGTACATCGTTTGCCATACTCCGTGCCAAATTTGACAGCGGGCGACCCGCGCCGCCAAACGGCTGATCGACATCGCAGCTTAAAAGAAAGCGGTACTCACGTTGTTTGCGCGTTAAACCATGAAACACTCGTGTCAGCGCGCGCCACAGTGCTTCAACGTATTCGTTCACGATAGGACGCATCACCAGAGCGCCTACTGTCGAAGTCTTTACCGAAAAACGCCCATATGGGTCGCGCTGTGTCAACACCGCTTCTTCATAGCGAGTTAACCAGAAAAATGCCGATCCGAATACATCAATCCCGAAAAATGACGCGCTTTCATCGACTCCCGCCAGATTTTCATCACGTCCGAACACCATAGGCAGGTTTTCCCCGTCGATCAACAGGCTTTTATACGGCGGCTTGGGCAGCGATTCTGGCTTAAGCCATGCTGAATTGGGCATCGCAAAGAACACATCTGGCAGCGTGACCGTTCTAATGCCATCTGTGATGATCCAGTCGGTCACATTCACATCCAGCGACAGTGTGTAAGAGATGCCTAACCATTCATGCAGCACGACACGCACAGCATAAGCGCGTTCGTTTTCAAAACCTGCGGGCGCGCTAATGCGAAGTTCAGCCAAGTTTCGACCTTTCCACATCCGGCAGTCGCACTGCATCAGCGCTGCTCGTGGGTTCAAATCGAACACCATGAATGCTAAAAATGCCGCGAATTGCCTCAAACAGAGGATCATCCCCTTCAGCACAGCGCCGCCGCGCGAAGTCAATCCACGCCGCGCCCCGCGCTTCCATCGACATCAGCATCGCGTCGGGAAAACGTTCCCAACTGATGATCACCATGCGTTCGCGTCCAGTATCCGGCAGACGCTCAAACGCGCTGCGAAAGATCACCCGCCCCGCGTCGGTTTCTAGCGTGATCTCATCGGGCGAATCCGTCAGCGTAACGCTGAATCCTTCAAAGCGGAGCTGATCGACAGACTCCCTCAACATCTTCCGCACCAATTCAATCTTTTCGTCAATGCTCAAGCGGCGGACATGCTCACCATCCGCCTTGATTACCTTTGCTGGAATACCCCCCGCCAAGCTGTACGCAGGGATGCTCTTGTTGATGACCGCCCCCGCGCCAATCGTCGCATATTCGCCAATTGTCACATTTGGCAAAATGAACACGCGCCACGGCAGCCACACCCCACGCTCAATCGTCACCGCCCCAAACGCCACGGGATATCCATCAATGTTCGGCTGCCATGACCCGTGTGTGAAGATATAGGTGCCGCCGCCAATCCCTGCCTCATCCTGCATCGTCACTTCGCGCGTTGTGTCAATCCAACAAAACGGATACACCGACACCCGCTTGCCAATGATTAAGGCGCTGTGTGCATTTAACTGCCCCGCCGACACGATCACAAAGCGGCTGATGCGCGAGTCATCATCCACAAACAGTTTCACCGTGTTGATCAAGGTCAGCGATCCGATATACACGCGCTTGCCCAACACTAAATCGTGCGCGCGCACAAAACACAACGGTGAAATCGTCGTGCCGTCACCGATGGTCAGGTTGTCCACATGCAGCACTGAAAGCCAACCCAGTCGTACACCACGCCCGATGCGAACGCCGCAGGCGCGCAGCAGAAACACCCGCAAAACCGACGGAAGAATGGCGCTCACAAGCACAAGGAGTTTCTTCATGACGATTCCCCCATAAAAACAAAAACGGTTGGGAAACACCGTTTTTGTCCTCATGTTCGATGCGGTTCGAGGCGAAAGCCGCTGTTACAGCGGGTTCGGCATGTCGGGAATTGCGCGTGTATACACGCCCGGTTCGACCTGCTGCGGCGTATCCTGCCCACCTTCGGGGACGGGATCGAGCAGCATCTTCTTGGTGAAAATCGCGTCACGCCGATCCGTAAAGCTCAATTCATGCTCATGTCCCAGTTCAATCGCTTGTGTTGGGCAGGCATCTTCGCAGTACCCGCAGAAGATACAGCGCAGCATGTTGATCTCGTAGGTCTTGGCGTAGCGTTCGCCCGGGCTGTAGCGTTCTTCGTCGGTATTTTCAGCCGCTTCCACCCAAATCGCGTCGGCGGGGCAGCTTGCCGCGCACAGCGAACAGCCGATGCATTTTTCCAAACCGTTTTCGTAACGGCGCAGATGATGCCGCCCCTTGTAACGCTCACGGAATGGGCGCTGCTGCTCCGGGTACTGGAGCGTCACCGGTTCTTCGAGTAGGTGTTTGAACGTGGTCGCAAAGCCGCGCAAAATGTTCATCGTCGGCGCTCTCCTATCAATCTAATCTGTTTTGGGGCGGCGGACGACACATGTGTCGTCCGTTTTACATGTCTCGGACATGGCGTGCCATGTCCCGACAAAGATTCCATTGTCCGCGTATTTATTTCTGCGTCGAATCTTGCTTTTCTTCCGGCGGCGCGAGCTTGGCGATCCGTTCAAGCAAGTTCACCGTGAACTCGAACAGCCCAATCGGGATGGCGAGCAGCGCGCCCAACACTTGCAGAGCAACCCACCCCAGCCCACGACGTTCACCCGTCACAATCGGATCATCTTCGAGTTTTTCCGGTTCAGGTTCGCCAGAACGACGGAACAGCGCCAGCCCAATCGCCATCACAATCACGAAGAAAATCCCCGACACAATCCCGTAAGCAACCGGACTGCCGAACGTGTCTGCGATGAGAACGCTGATCGCCGTCCACGTCACCGCGACGAGCGCCAGCGGCAGTAGAATCTTCCAGCCGAGCGCCATCAGGCGGTCATAGCGAATACGCGGGACGGTAGCGCGCACCCACACCATACCGATCAAGAACAGGATGATCTTGCCAATCAACACGACAGGCCCCAGAATGGGAAGGTTATCCACCAAGCCAAAACCGTCTTGATACCCGCCGAAGAACAGCGTGGCAACTACCGCGCTGATGCCGATCATGCCCAGATATTCACCCATCATGAAAAACGCGAACTTCATGCCGCTGTATTCGGTCATGAACCCCTGTGTGAGTTCTTGTTCCGCTTCCGGCAAGTCGAATGGTGAACGGTTAACCTCTGCCAGCAGTGCCAGCATCAAAATGCCAGCCGCCAGCGGATTTTGGAACACAAACCATTCCCAAATGTACGTCTGTTCGCGGATGATGTCACCAAGACTCATGCTGCCCACAATCAAGATGGGGACAGCCATTGTTAAGCCGAGACTCAATTCGTAGCTCAGCATCTGCGCCGATGCGCGCAGCCCGCCAAGCATCGCATACTTGTTATTACTTGACCATCCCGCCAGCACCACGCCATACGTGCCAATGCTCGTGATTGCTAGCAGCCACAGCACGCCCACATTGATGTCCACCAATCCCAGCGGCACTTGATACACGTTGCCATCAAACCATGGGATCAGCAGGTCGGGTCCGACAGGCACAACCGCCAGCAAAATCAACGCGGGAACACCTTTAAGCAGCGGCGCGATGCGATACACTGTCTTGTCCGCGCCGCTGGGTTCAATGTCCTCTTTGAAAATCAGCTTAATCGCGTCAGCAAGCGGCTGCAGCAAGCCGCCCGGACCTACCCGGTTCGGTCCGCTGCGCTGTTGAAACCACGCGATGAATTTGCGTTCAAGCAGTGTGGTATACGCGAAGCCCGTCAAAATGACGAAGAAGAAGATCAACGAGTAGATGATCGACTGTGTGATGCTGCACGTACTGTTCGTGCGGCACATAATCACGTTGTTCGGGTCAACGCGGTTGGCGTTGAACAGGACGTTGTTCAAAAATGATTCGATGCCCGCCACCACCGCGTCGATGTTGGCGATCAACAGCGCCAGTGATGCGATGATGACAAGCACCACCACCCCGGCGATGATCACCCAACGCGGGATGCGGTTGGGCGTATTAGATGTATTAGAAACTGTCGCCATTCGCTTGCCCTCAAATGCCTTTTCGCATTCGCAATCTTAATTCAACCTCATGCGAACATGCCACAACCGATTTTTTTTGTAGGGGCGGCATACATGCCGCCCCTACAAACACCTGTTTATCGGTCATATTACATTGGCACATCACCGTTTTATTGTTACACCGTCGCGGGTTGCAGCACTGCAATTTTACCCGCCCCAATCACCAGCGGCGAGGCTTCGTTTGCCAAGTTGCGCGGCAGCAGTACCACACCCGCCGGCGCGCTCCCGTTGACATGCGCGCGCACCTGCACGCGAACATCATCCACCACGACTTCGACCACATCACCATCATTGATATTCAGTTTACGCGCATCCGCTTCGTTGATTTCCACGAACGCCGCAGGGACGCGCGCTTCCATCACCGCCGCTTCGCTGGGGCGGAAAGTTTGTTCACGGTTGTATAGGCTGGTGACGGGGACGACGAGCAGCTCGCCCTTGCCGACTTTCACCGCCGATTTTTCGACGCTGGCAGTATCGACTTTGCCGGACTTGAGCGCCGTACCTGTGTCGGCTGCGCTGGCGATTTGCACGCCCAAGCCGCCGTTATTCTTGTACGCCGTGCCGCCGTAATACAGATCAGCGCCGCCCACATCTGGGAACTGCTTTTCGACCTTCGCCAGTTCGTTGAAGCGGCAGCCCGCGAATGCCGGGATCGTCTGCGTGATTTCCAGCATCACCGCCGCCGCCGATGCCTTCGGCTTGGTGTCGTTTACGCGCTCTAGCACACGCGCAATCGACAGCCACGCGGGCAGCGATTCGCCCATTGGACCCTGCGCGGTGTAGAACCGCTGCACACGGCGTTCCCCGTTCGTGAACGATCCGTCACGTTCCGCGAAGCTCTGGATTGGCAGCGCGATTTGCGCTTGTGTCGTCAGCGCATCAGGGAACAGGCTGAACGCGATCACCGTTTCCACCTTGCTCAACCATTCAGCGGCAGTCGGATCATCGTACAGTACATCTGCTTGCGCGACGATCAAGACCTTTGGTGGGTTTTGGGCAATATCGCGTGTGTTTTCCGGCGAGAAACCAAAATAGTGCAAACCCATCCCGTTTGCGCCGGGTAGGGTCGCCATCAAGCCATTGTTTGCCTTGCCGATGTGCTGCGTATCGATCAAGAAGTTCGCCGCCGCTTGCATGAGCGCGCGACTGCCATCGAGCGTCAAGCCTTCCGCGCCCGCGATGATCACCAAGTTGGTCGCGCCACCGAGTTTTGCTTTCAAATCTTGGTCTGCAAACGTGCTTACCGCATCACCAAATTGATAACGGAACGTCGCGCTGGCGAAATCATCCATGCGTGTCGGGCGCGCATTGGCCACAACCACATATGCGCCGCGATCATGCGCCTGCTTAACGCGCAAACGCCACACTGGCGCTTCTTCTTCAAGGTCGCTGGCAATCACGAGAACCGCATCGCCATTACCGAGTTTGCCGAGATCCGTCCCCTTGCCCACACCCACTTGCGCGACCAAATCCGCGCCCGCGTGGGTAGGGGGCCACGCGCCCAAGCGCGTCGAACCACCCGCCTTGACGAGTTGATGCAGCATGTACAAATCTTCGTTGCTCATGCTGCTGCCAGCAATCGCCGCCACATCGCCTTCCGCACCCTTGATCGCTTGCGCGGCGGCGGTGAAAGCCTCGCCATAGTTGGTAGCGACTTGCGGCGCACCCGCGCGGCGGATCATCGGGTGCATCAAGCGGTCTTCGCTGCGCGTAAAGTGATGCCCGAAGCGTCCCTTATCGCACATCCAAATTTCGTTGACCTGCTCGTTCTGGCGCGGCATCATGCGCTTGATCATCGCGCGTCCGCCAAAGTCACGGTCAAGCCGCGTCGAAGCCGTCACGTTGCAGCCAACAGGGCAGTGCGGGCAGATGCTTGGGATATTCGTCAATTCCCATGGGCGCGCACCAAAACGGAAATCTTCGGTGGTCAGCGCGCCAACAGGGCAAATATCCGTGGTGTTGCCACTGAAATACGTGTCAAACGGCGGATCGCTCACCGTCACAATTTGGAGCGTGCGCCCGCGTTCGTGGAAGCCCAACACCGGATCGCCCACGACTTCATCTTGGAAGCGCACGCAGCGACCACATTGGATGCACCGTTCTTCATCCAAGAAGATCAAATCGCCCAGCGGCACGTGCTTATCGAGATGCATTTTGTCTTCAAAGACCATGCGCGTCGTGCCGGGTCCATGTTCCATCGTCAGGTTTTGCAGCGGGCATTCGCCGCCCTTGTCGCAGATCGGGCAGTCGAGCGGATGACTCGTGAGCAGAAACTCGACCACGTTCTTACGCCCATCAATCACCATTTGTGACTGTGTGCGAATCCGCATTCCATCGCTCACCACCTGCGTACATGCCGTCTGCGGCTTGGGATTCCAATTGATTTTCGGCTGCCCATTTTCCATGACAAGTTCGCCCGTCGCGCGGTCACGCATGGGCGATCCCATTTCGACAAGGCACATACGGCACATGCCGACAGGTTTCATTTTGGGGTGGTAGCAGAACACCGGTATATCGGTGCCTATCCGCTTCGCCGCATCGACCAAATTCGACCCAGCGGTTACTTCATACGGTTTATCGTCGATATAAATCGTGACGGTATTCGCCATCTAAATGTCCTCCGAAAAGTCACGCCTGTTTCGCTTGTTCGGCTTAATCCGGCGAAGCGCCGATTCGTATCCGGCGAGCGCGCGGTCTTGCATTGCCTGATTGATAATCCCAAGCTGTTTTTCCGCTTGGTGGATAAATTGGCTCTCCGCCAGTTCAAGCGCCTGTCGGAAGTCATCGGCGGCGAGCCTGTATTCTCCGCGGTCCATGTAGATTTCACCGCGTAATACGTAATTCACCGCCGCATCGGGCGCGACCTGTATCGCATGATTCAGATTGTACAGCCGTTCACGCTCCACGCCGCCGGGATTTAACCCCAAGAACGCCAGTATCCGCCCGCCCAACCCCATCTCCGGCGCATCGTTCGCATCCGGGTGAGTTTCCATCATAATGTCTACAAATGCGTCGGACGTGGGGAATTCCACGTCCTGTGGTTGTGGTTCAAACGTCCGCGCCGCACTTGACCGCCAGCTCGCGTATTCGTCCGGCGCTCCCGCGAATTGACCGTCCGCCTGTTCCTCAACCGCCTTTGACTGCGACGATTCGAGTTCTTCTTCCGTAAAACGGGGGAAGTCCTCTAGCAGCGGATCATCGTCGGGTATCCACTGCGGCGGCTTGTTGTGCGGTGAACGTTCATCGGTCATGCAAAGTCCTTCAAACCGTGCGGGCTGCTAATCGCCCGCTACCGCAAGCGGCGCTTTCCCCGACACATGCGCGGCGAAATCTTCTGGGAAGTTCTTGATCGTGTAGATGATCGGGTTCGCCGCGAAATCACCAAGCGCGCACAGCGTCACGCCCTGCATATTCTTGGCGACGTTGTTGATCAACTCCACGTCGGAAGGTTTTCCGCCGCCGTCCATAATGCGGTCAATCACCTTGTCGAGCCAGTACGTGCCTTCACGACAAGGCGTGCATTTGCCGCAGCTTTCATGCTTGAAGAACTTGGTGATCTTGCTGGCAACCCACGTCATATCGACGGTTTCATCCATGATGATGAACGAAGCCGAACCGAGAATGGTGCCCATTTTAACGAAGTCTTCGTAGGTCAGCGGCGTATCCAGCACGGGATCATTGTTGCCGTTCACACGCACAACCGGACCCGATCCGCCTGACGGCAAAAAGCCCTTGATCTGCTTGCCGCCCTTGATGCCGCCGCCATGCGTAAAGATCAAATCGCGCAGCGTGTTCTTGCCCATTTCGAGTTCATAGTTGCCCGGCTTATTGACATGCCCGCTCAAGCAGAATACTTTTGTGCCCGTGCTGCTTTCCGTACCCAGCGATTTATACGCCGCAGCACCGTGTTGAATGATGTACGGCACATTCGCCAGCGTTTCAACGTTGTTCACGACGGTGGGTTCGGCGTATAAACCACCGCCCTTTTGTGCCGGGAATGGTGGGCGCACACGCGGCTGCCCCATCTTGCCTTCAAGGCTTTCGAGTAGGGCGCTTTCTTCTCCGCAGATATACGCGCCCGCGCCCAAGTGGACGTACACCGGACACGAAAAATCGCTGCCGAGAATTTTATCGCCCGCATAGTTTTGGGCAGTCGCATCCGCGATAGCTTTTTCCAGCCCTTCGGCAACATCCCAGTATTCGCCGCGAATGTAAATGTACACCGCCGCCGCTTTGATCGCATACGCGCAAATCAACGCGCCTTCGATCAACTGGTGCGGGTTATTTTCCATAATCTGGCGGTCTTTGAACGTGCCGGTTTCGCTTTCGTCGGCGTTCACCACCACATAGTTGATCGGGTTGTCCTGTGGGATAAAGCTCCACTTCACACCCGTGGGGAAGCCCGCGCCGCCGCGCCCACGCAAATTCGACGCTTTCACTTCGTCGATCACCTGTGCGCGCGTCATGCCAAGCGCCTTTTTCAGCGCCGCATAACCATCGTTTTTGACGTACACATCAAGTTTATGAATGTTGGGAACGTCTTTTTCACGGTAAATGATGTTCATCGGCATCCCCTACTCTTGCTTCTTGCTCGATTTTTTGCGGCTGCTCGCTGCTGCGCTTGTTCCGTCAGAACTTGTTCCGCCTGCCGCTTCTGCCCGCCACTGCTCAATCAGCGCCTTCGTCTTTTCCATATCGAGATTTTCATAGAAACGGAAATTGCACTGCATCATCGGTGCGCGGTCACATGCGCCAAGACACATCACCTGATCCACCGTGAACAGACCGTCGGCGCTGTCATCGCCGCCATGACCGTCATGGTGATCGCTCGTCACTTCCAAATACTCGCGAAGCTGCTTGTAAAACTCGTCCGCGCCATTGAGCGCGCACGCCAAATCTGTGCATACCTGAAGCCAATACTTGCCCTTTGGCTTCTCGCTGTACATCGTGTAGAAACCCGCAATCGACTTGACCTGTGTGGGATCAAGTTCGCACAGTTCCGCTACTTCATTAATGCCCTGCTGGTTTACCCAACCGTATTCCTGCTGCGCCAGATAGAGCAGCGGCATCACCGCCGAACGTTTCGTCGCGTATTTGGCGAAAACGGCTTCAATTCGGTCTGCGTATTTTTCTTTGAGCATAGTTGTGTCTCTTAACGGTCACTGTCGCCCAATACAATGTCGATGCTGCCGATGATGCCCACCAAGTCAGCGATCATATGCCCCGCCGACAGCTTATTCAACGCGCTAATGTGCATGAACGATGGCGTTTTGAAGTGGACGCGGCGCGGCTTTGTCCCGCCCGTGCCGTGCAGGTAGCACCCAATTTCACCACGTGGGCTTTCCACCGCGACGAAAACTTCTTCGTCCGGCGCGCTAAAACCTTCTGTCCACAGCTTAAAGTGGTGAATCACCGCTTCCATGCTGCGTCCCAGTTCGGCACGCGGCGGCGGCACAAACTTGCGGTTTTCCGAACGGAACGGGCCGCCGGGAATGTTCTTCATCGCCTGCTTGATGATCTTCAAGCTTTCGTGGAATTCTTGAATACGCACGTAGAAGCGATCATATACGTCACCGTGTTCACCCAACGGCACGTTGAACTCATACTGTTCGTAGCCGCTGTATGGGGTCGCTTTACGAATATCCCAGTTCACGCCCGAACCGCGCAGTGATGGACCCGTCATACCAAGCGCCAGCGCCTCGTCCGGTTCAACTACCCCGATTCCTTCGGTGCGGTCTCGCCATAGCGGGTTATTTTTCAGCAGCGTTTCGTAGTCGTTGACCCGCGACGGGAATATATCGACAAACTTTTGCAGCGTCGGCAAAAATTCTGCCGGCAAGTCGCGCCATACGCCGCCGGGGCGGAAGTAGCTGCCCATCAACCGCTGACCGCTCAACATCTCGAACATATCGAGAATCATTTCGCGCTCGCGGAAGCAGTACAGGAACACGCTCATCGCCCCCATATCGAGCGCGTGCGTGCCAAGCCACACCAAATGACTGGCGATACGCGACAGCTCCAAACAAATCACGCGGATTGTTTGCGCGCGTGCGGGTACATCCAAACCCGTCAGCTTTTCAACTGCCAAGCAGAACGCCATGTTGTTCGACATTGGACTCAAGTAGTCCATGCGGTCAGTCAGCGTGACAGCTTTTTCGTAAGTCTTACTTTCGATATTCTTTTCAATGCCCGTGTGCAGATAACCAATATCCGGCAAGCACGTCACAATTTCCTCGCCGTCCAGTTCGAGCAGCAGGCGCAAAACACCATGCGTGCTGGGGTGATGCGGCCCCATGTTGAGCAGCATCGTTTCGCCCGTCATCGCGCGGTCACTTACCAATCCGCGCAGTTCTTCTACGCTGCCTTCCCAACTGGCGAGTTCGTTTTCTTTCTCTTTATCGTTCGGTCTTACGGTCAGGGTCATCTTAACCGTTCTCCATCGCAATACGGGGCGCGCTGTACGGCTTACAAGCGCGCCCCGTTCTATTCCACTCGATATTAGTTCGTCGCTGCGGGTTTGAACTTGGCGATCTCGTCGGCATTGAACGAGAACATGATCGTTTCATACCCAAGCGGGTAATCACGGCGGTGCGGATGCCCGTCCCAATCCTGCGCCATCAACAAGCGGCGCATATCGGGGTGTCCATCGAAGTAGATACCCATCATGTCCCAAATTTCACGTTCCAACCAGTTCGCGCCCGGCCACACTGTCGTAACCGTTGGCACATGCGCGTCATCTTCTGGCACGAACACTTTCACACGCAGTCGGCGGCTGTACAGCAGCGAATACAGGTGATAGCTCACACCGAAGCGTTCTGGGCGATCCGGCGTAGACGCGTCGGGATAGTAATCCACCGCGCTGATGTCCGACAGAAAGTTGTACAGCAGTCCCTTCGTATCTCGAAGGTGATGCATCACTTTTTCAATCTGTGCGGCATCAACGATGATCGTCGTTTCATCGCGGAAAATTTTCACCCCTTTGACCGCATCCGGCAGCGCCGCCTTCAACGATTCCACTGGGTCAATGGCATTGGCAATAGGCATGGCGATTTATCTCTCGTTTGCAATGATCCAGTCGTTGAAGCGTTCACCCTTCACCCGCTCATGCAGCGTGAGGATACCATGAATCAGTTGTTCCGGGCGCGGCGGGCATCCCGCGACATACACATCCACAGGGATAATTTCGTCTACCCCCTGCACAACAGCGTAATTGTTGTATACGCCACCGCAGGAGGCGCAGTCGCCCATCGCTATCACATATCGCGGAGTCGCCATTTGATCGTACAGTTGGCGCACAACCGGAGCCATTTTGCGCGTCACCCGCCCCGCCACGATGATCAAGTCGCTTTGGCGCGGCGAAGCGCGGTTAAGTTCCATCCCAAAGCGCGACAGGTCATAATCGGAAGCCTGTGTCGCCATCATTTCAATCGCGCAGCACGCCAACCCAAACAGCAGAGGCCACATCGCGCCGTTGCGTCCCCAGTTGACCGCCGTTTCAAGCGTAGTGGTCACTACGCCCAAGTCCCCTAGTTTGGAGGAGATTACTCCCATTCCAACGCTCCCACTTTATACTCGTAAATCAGTCCAATCGTGAGAATGACGACAAACACGCCCATCGTGATCAGCCCATACAAACCGAGATCGCGGAACACCACCGCCCACGGCAGGAAGAAGATCACTTCAATGTCGAACAGGATGAACAGCACTGCGACGAGATAAAACTTGACCGAGTAGCGGCGGCGCGCGGGACCAATCGGCTTCATGCCGCTTTCATAGGGCGCGGTCTTGCGCGTTGTCGGGCGGAAAGGACCAAACAGCCGCGAAATCACCAGAATGATGAACCCGACCACTAACGACAAAATAAGAAGCACCGCTATGGGTGCGAATTGGTCAAGTGCCATGGAACACCTGTAATTGCCTGAGAGGAAATTTGATTGTTCAAAATGGAACAAATAAACTGAACCAAGATTAACATAACGATTTGGCAAAGTCAAGCAATTGTCGCCGCATGTAATACGGTTCTTAACGGTTCAAAACAGTTCCACCACGCGACAAAACAGCCGCCGGACTACCCCACTTTCAAGCCTGTGCGTTGCAAGCGATACGCCCCCGCGTGCTGGTCAAGGATGTCCTGCACCACCAGCTCACGGTTTTGCGCGTGTTGAAACACGTTTTCCGGCCCCACGCTGAACAGGTAATGCGACCCCGCCACCACACGCACATGCGAACTGGGGAATTCCATACTGCTCAATAAATCGAGCATCGGCACCAAGCCCACCAGCGAATCACGATGACCCAACGTAACTCTGAAGTTATCCCATCGCCGCGGAATCTCGCGGTTTTGCAGCAGTCCCATCGCGGTGAATGTCGCCGCTGTTGTGCCGCGCGGCGTTTGCTGATACTGGAGCGCGTGCGCCCGACGCACAAAGAAACTTCCGCCAGAACATACGGTTTCAATCACCTGTGGCTTGATAACGCGCTCGACAAACTCGAACACGCGCAGCATATTCACAAGGCTGATGCCGATGCCAAGCGCTGTGAAGAAAATGCGCTTCATTTCATCATCGAGCAAAAGCGCGGGGGTAAGCGCCAGTCGAGTTTCTTCCCCCACACGCCACTTTAGCGGATTCAGATAGAACAGCGCCGCTCCGCCCATACTGTGACCAATGAAATTGATAACTTTGGGATCGCGCTGACCCGGCTGGCGGCGAATCTTGATCACGTCGATCCATTCTTCGATGGTTTTCATTGCGCTTGGCGGACAGCATTGTTCAAGGGTGGGGGTTTCATTGACGAAGCGCGTTTCTCCAAACCCATTGTGATCCACCGAGATAGCGACCAAACGTGGATTGTTCGCTACCACCAACCCCGGAATACTCTCGAAGATTGTGTGGTTGCCCGTCCACCCATGCATGAAGATCGCGTAGCCTTCGACTTCACCAATGGCGGATTCTAATTCTTCGTCAGGAGTATCTTGGCTGTCCGCCCACGTGACTTCCCACACAAAGTCGATCAAGTTCGCATCCAGCAAAAAACCGCGTCCTTCATTCGGGCTAATGAATCCCCGGTTAACAAGATCGCTCATTCGATAAAGCGCCACCTGTGTTCCCGGCACATCGCCCGCCGCGCGGTGGAAGTAACCGCGCACCCAAGCAAGTGGTGTACGCCCGCTGTCCATCATGGTGATACATCCCCGTGTGATGACCCATTCCTTATGCGTATTGTAACCGCTTCACGCGCCGCTCGCACTTGAGGTTCGGCAGACTAGAAGATTTTCTCGCTCATGGGGTGTTTGATCTTCAACACTTGGTCGGGTTCGGGGTTTTCGATGATGTGCATTTCCCCATCCAGCCAGCGCACTTCCACCCGCTCGATCTCGGTGCTTTCGCCCAAACCGAAATGCGCGACAGGCTCCATCTGGCATAAATAGCCGCTGCCCGCGTCGATATATCGTTGAAGCAGCCGCCCCTCCATCCGCAGCGTGACAACTGCCCCGCGCGCGGGTGCGCCTTGCGCCGTGTACGGGATCACACGCAGCCAATGGTTGTGATTGTTCGGCGTGTGATACAGCGTCAGCGGCTGCATCCCTGTTTCGCCGTGCGAGATGATCAGTTCCAACCGTCCGTCACCGTCGAAGTCCCCAACTGCCGCGCCTGTGCCAAACCCGAACGGCTCTATCGCGTCACCAATCGACATAGGAACCCATCGCCCCTCACGGAATCCGAATAGGCGGTTAGGCTGCCCAATATTGTTGAAGAAGATCTCTTCGTAACCGTCGTTGTCGAAATCCGCTGCTATCACCGTGCGAACCCGCGATGGAGCGGCGATCTCTGGTGTGGCAAGGTCAGTGAATGTGCCATCAAACGATTGAATGAACAGCCGGTGTGGACCTTCCCAATTGCCGCATACAATATCCGGCAGTCCGTCTTGATTTGCGTCCAATACTGCCACGCCGCGCGCGTTTTGCAGGTCATCGCCAATATTGAGCATATCCGCGACATTCATATACGTGCCGTCGCCATTATTGCGGAACAAAAAGTTGGGACCGCCTTCGTTGCCGGCGAAAATATCCATCCCGGTGCTGATCAACGGCAGTGCCAGTACACTCCGCCCGCCTGTCACTTGATCCAGCCGTGCCAGCGGCGCGACATCATTCAAACGTCCGTCATCATCGAGTTCATACAGCCGCAGCGGACCGCCGTAGTTGGCGACGAAAAAGCCGTAGCGCCCCGTCCCCAAACGATCCAGCGCCGCGACTGACCGCCCCGCCGTCAAGTTAGCGATGCGCTGGTTCACAGGCAAAGAAAATAAATCCGTCCATTCGCCGTCAGCGCGGTCAAACAGCCGATCCGCGACCCGTTTTTGCCCCGCGAAGGTGTCGGTGTTCAAGATGTAGATTTCTTCCATCCCATCACCGTCAATATCGCACGCCGCCAAACCAATCGCCTGCCGCTGATCATCCGCGATGACCGGATCAGCAATATTGATGAAGCCGCTGCCGTTCCATTTCAGCACTAAATTCGGATGCCGAAACCCCGCGACGACGAGTTCAAACTCACCGTCATCGTCAATATCCGTGACAGCGATGCCATAGTTGAATTGGATCGGGTTGTGCTGAATCAGCCGGGTTCGGTTGGTGAACATACACTACTCACTTCACGCGGATAATGACTCTACTGAAAACTGCTTGCTGCGAATCGCAGCACAAAAACATACGCTGCTGTAGGGGCGGCTTGTGAGAAACTCGTTTCTCCGCCGCCCGCCAATATTTGTGGGGGTGCCCCTGCGCTGCCCACGTTTCCAGCATCGTAGCCCTTGTGGATAAATGACGCATTAAGGCAAGCTTGCGATTACCCACCGAATTGCAGCCCCTTGAAGCTCTCGACCTGCCCCTGTATTGCCCGTTCAGTGGGTAAGCGTTCCATGCTGCTTGCGCCAAAAAACCCGACGATCCCGTGGGTGTGATCGAAGATATACTGCACATCTTCCGGCTCTGCGATAGGACCGCCGTGACACAACACCAGAATATCCGGGTTGACCGCCTTTGCCGCGTCGTGCATCGCTTGAACGCGCGCCGCGCTTTCTTCCAGCGTCAGCGCCGTGTGCGCGCCGATGCTCCCCTTTGTCGTCAACCCCATGTGCGGGACAAGAATATCCGCGCCCGCTTCCGCCATCTTGCGCGCATCATCCGGCGAAAACACATACGGACACGTCAGCATATCCAGTTCATGCGCCATGTGAATCATCTCGACTTCGAGATCATAGCTCATACCCGTTTCTTCTAAATTTTGACGCAGAATCGAGTCGGGATCGATTAAGCCCACAGTCGGGAAATTCTGCACACCGTCAAAGCCCATCGCTTTCAACTGCGGCAGAAACACCCGCATCATCCGAAACGGATCTGTCCCGCACACCCCCGCCAGCACAGGCGTATGTTCGACAACGGGCAGCACTTCGCTCGCCATATCAACCACAATCGCGTTGGCATCTCCGTAAGGCATCAGCCCCGCCAACGATCCGCGCCCTGCCATGCGGTAGCGCCCCGAATTGTAAATAATGATGATGTCCGCCCCGCCGCGTTCGCTGAACTTCGCGCTGATCCCTGTCCCCGCGCCGCATCCCATAATCGGTTTGCCGCTGGCGATCTGCGCCTTGAACTTGGCGAGTGCTTCATGACGTGGAATAAATGGCATAATGAAAGTTCCTTTTTGGAAAACACATTCGCGTCAAACGAGATCGTCACATCCCGAAGCAGTCGATCATTAAAGATCATGCCGCAATAAGGAGAAATCGCATATGAAAAAGGCAGACCAAGTCGCCCAAACCGACAAGCCATCCAAAGGATTCACCGCCGAAGAACGCGCCGCGATGAAAGAACGCGCCAAAGAACTAAAGGCAGAATCGAACCCGAAGAAGGGAAAAGCCGACGGCGAACGCGATGTACTCGCCAAAATTGCCGACATGCCCGAGCCCGAACGGACGATGGCGACACGTATTCATGAAATCATCAAAGCCAACGCGCCGCAGCTTTCCCCGAAAACATGGTACGGGATGCCCGCCTATGCCAATAAGGATGGCAAGATCGTCTGTTTTTATCAAAGCGCCAAGAAATTCGAAACTCGCTACGGCACGCTCGGCTTCAACGACACGGCGAATCTCGATGACGGTGATCTTTTTCCAGTCGCTTACGCGCTCAAGGCGCTGACTGCCAAAGAAGAAGCGGCGATCATCGCGATCATCAAGAAAGCCGTGAGCTAAACGTTATCTCAACAGGTCGATCATCCGCGCCGCGCAAAAATCCGCGAATTCAGCATCGTTGATGTTGTGATCGACCTCATGCACGGCGATTCCCCTTCGCACATTCGCCTTGATCGCCTCAAAGCACGCCCGATCCGCCGCCGGATCATAAAATCGCTGCCCCTCACTATCCAGCATCGACACCCCGCGTAATGGCAGCACGAATTCGACTGGCGCGCTGCTGGCATTTGCTGCCGCCGCCAGCATCTCCCCGATTCTGCGATTTTCTTCCGCGTTCGTCCGCATAAGCGTCACATTGGGATTCCATGCGTACAGATTGCGATCCTTGTACTTTTCTGGCACAGTTTCGATCCCGTGAAAATTCGCCATATCGACGCATCCCGGCACAATCACGGCGGGGATACCCGCCCGCGATGCCGCCAACCCGCGATCCGCGCCCGCGCTGAACACCCCGCCGCACACTTCGTCGGCAAGTTCCGTCGTCGTCATATCCAGCGATCCCACGATGTAACCGTCGCTGATCAAACCTTCCATCGCGCGCCCGCCTGTGCCTGTCGCATGAAACACCAGCACTTCATAACCCGCCGCTTCTAGATGCTGCTTCGCGCGGTTGACCGCTACCGTCGTGTTGCCAAACATCGACGCGACGATCAATGGGCGTTCAGCCGTATCGCGCGGGATTTCCGTCTTGACCATCCCCGCGATTGCGCCCGCCGCGTTCGCGTATATCCGCTTGCTGATGCGGTTCAAGCCCGACACATCGACAATCGACGGCATGAACGTAATGTCTTTCATGCCTGTGTACGCACTCATATCGCCGCCCGCCAGCGTCGATACCATCACTTTTGGCACGCCGACGGGCAGCGCGCGCATCGCCGCCGCAGCCACCGACGTGTTGCCACTCCCGCCCATGCTGATAATTCCGTCGAGTCTGCCTTCGTCATACAGCCGCCGCGCGATCAGCGCCGCGCCGCGCGCCATTATCGCCATCGCTTCATCTTTATGCGCGCCTGTCCGAAAATAGGCGAGATCGCCATCGCCCGCCGCCGCGATTTCTTCGGCGGAAATATCCGCTTTGAGCGCCCCCATGCCCATCACCCCGAAATCGACCACCAGCGTCTTCACTCCATGCGCTTCGATCAAGTCCTTGAGATACCCGAAATCCTCGCCTTTGGTATCCATAGCGCCAAGAATAACTACGGTTTTCGTCATTATTCATCCTCGCAAAAAGCTGTAAATTCGCCTCAATCCATTGGATACAAATCACAACCGCCATCGACGGTCAGAATTGATCCGGTCATATAATTTGCCAGCGGGCTGCACAGGAACAAAAACGCATCTGCGACAGAGTCCAACGGCTGCATGAACCCCATCGGAATCGCCTTGCTAGCACGGGCGCGGTAATCCGGTTCGGTATCCCATTGACGCTTCGCCATGCCCACGCCGACGATCCCCGGCGCGATGCAGTTGGCGCGAATATCCGGCGCGAGTTCACGCGCGAATGACCGCATCAGTTGATTCATCGCCGCTTTACTCGCGCTGTACGGCGCGATGCCGGGCCAAGGCGTATTTGCCACCCACGACGTGGTGAAGATCAAGTGTCCGGCGGTCTTTTCCGCGCGCATGTGCTGTGCCGACTTTTGCGCCAGCAAAAACGCCGATTTCACGTTCACCGCCATCGTGCGGTCATAATCCGCAATCTCGTATTCAAGGATCGGCTTTGCCAGCACCATCCCCGCGTGGCACAGCGCCGTATGCACCTTCCCAAATCGATTCACCGCCGCCGCGAGAAACGCATCAACATCTGCCGGCACAGTGAGATCGCCGCGCACATATGCGGCTTTTTCGCTGGATATTCCCGCGCCCGCCAGCCGATCCGCCGCCTCTGCCGCATCAATCACATCGTTGACCGTCATCACCGCGCCGTGATCAGTCAGCGCCTTGACCACGCCCAAACCAATCGCCCCGCACCCGCCGGAAATGACGATATGCTGTCCGCGTAACGCATCTTCCCGAAACACGCTCATAAATTCTGCCCCTTAGTGTTCAACCTTTCTCACGCGCTCGATTGTATCCCGTCGAAACGTTCGACTGCCTCATGCAGCGCCGTCACCGCATCCAGTGAGCGCCCGCGCTCGAAAGCCTCATGGAACGCCGCCCGCAGTGGTTTTTGTGCCGCGTGCCAAATCGCATCCAGCATCCGCGCTGCGCTCACGCCCGGCTGTGGGTAAATCGCATCGATCAAGCCGAGTAGTTCCGCCCCGCGCGTGAATTCGCCATCATAGACCGCCAGTGCCGCCAGCGACACCAGCGCATCGACATATGCGGGATTCACCGCCAATTGCAGCGCCAATTCGCACGATTCGCGCAGATACGCCGCGGCAGATTCTCGATTTCCACCCTCAATTCGATGATCGCTGCGCGGCGCGATTTCGACATATGCCAGTGATGCCAGCGTCCCTTGCAAACCGCGCACGTCACCTTGCGCGCGGCGCATCGGCAAAATTTCCAGCAGAAGCGTGTGTATCGCGGAGGGATTGCCTTCCAGCATTTCGAGCGTCGCGAGATTGGCGAGACTATCCGCGATCCCTTGTTGATCGCCCACTTCGCGCTTGATTTGCAGACTTTCCATTTGCATCGCCCGCGCTTCCACGTACCGCTCGCTGTCCTGCAAAGCGCCCGCCATATTGTTAAGCGCGGCGGCTAATCCCGGCTTGCTGCCGATTTCACGCCACAAGCTGATCGCCCGCTGGTAATGCATGAGCGCGTCTTGCGTCCGGTTCATATTCCGCAGCGCCGTGCCGATGTTCATCACCGTTGCCGCTTCCCCTCTGCGATCCCCTACCCGCCGCTTGATGGTCAAACTTTGCTCCCACAAGTCAATCGCGTTCGTCCAATCCGCTTTGAGGGCGTAGAGAATCCCCATATCGTTGATCTCCGACGCTTCGCCAATTTCATCGTGTATTTCGCGCCAAATCTCCAACGCTTGATGATGCAGCGACATCGCGCGCTCATAATCCCCCGCGATTTCAGCGGCGAATGCTAATTCTTTCAGCGAACGTGCGATTCCGTCTTGATCATTTGCCGAATGGGACAGCGCCAAGCTCTCTAAAAACAACTGCTCGAACCGTTCGTTATTGCCGTACAAATTTTCCAGCATCCCCAATGTGCGAAGCGCTGCCGCCTCTCCCGAAAGCGATCCCGCCGCCCGCGACAGCGTGATCAGGGTATCGCACAGCGATTTCGCTTGTTCATATTCGCTGGTAATCCACGCAATCGAACTCAACTTACGATAAATTTCGACTCGCTCCGCGCTCGGCTTGTCATCCGGCAGCAGTTCAAGCGCGCGCTCATACAATGCCCGTGCTTTGCTATACATGCTTTGGTCATAAAGCTGTTTGCCAAATACCATCGCATACGCCAGTTCTTTCGCACTATCTCCCGCGGCGTGCCAGTGTTCATACAGCACCCCTGCATACGTCGGATCATGCGCGTACAGCGATTCCAACCCCTCTGCGATCTGTCGGTGCAGCGGCGCTTTTTCAGCCGCATCAAGCCCGTCGATCATCGCTTCGCGCAGTTTGTCATGCGCGAACACAATGCGGTTATCCTGCACGCGCAGTACCGACGCGCTCACACACGCCGCCACCCAGTCATCAAAACTCATGCGCTCCGGCAGCAAATTCAACCGCCCGCACAGCGGAATCAACAGTTTGGCATCAACCTGCCGCCCCGCGACTGCCGCCAAGCGCAGCGCGGGCTGCGCCCATGTCGGCGCTTGATCCAGCCGCCGCCGAATAATCGCTTGCACGCCGCCAGCGACCACGCGCTCCGGTAGTGTCAGCCGCCCCACATCTTGCAGATTGCCCGCCATTTCTGCCAGCGCGCGCACCACTTCCACCATAAAAAACACGTTACCTTCGGTTTCCTGCTCCAACAGATGAATCAACTGCGGCTGCGCGCCTTCCGCGCCCAACATCGCTACGCTTAAGCGTTCAATCTCTGGTTCGCTCAAACGCTCCAGCGCGATCACCTTCGCTTCCGGTAGTTCATCCGGCAGATCGGGACGTTCGTCGTTGCGATACGTCCCCACGATCATCAAGCGCATTTCCGGCACGGCTTTGATCAGCGCGCGCAGCGGTTCGATGCTCTCGCTCGTCCACTGTAAATCTTCCACGATCAGCAGCACAGGCACAATCGCCGCCGCCTTGCGAAAAACGCTCAAGATCGCCTGTGTCAAGCGGTCTTGCTGACCGCTCCCCGGCATCAGCGGCGCGGGGATGATGTTCCGCCCGATCAACTGCGGAATATCCGGCGCAATTTCGACCAGCACACTTGCTTCATAGTCGGTCATCTCCACCACCAGCGCCAGCCGCCGAATCGCCTCTCGCCACAGTTGATACAGCGTGCCCCCACCCGTGACCGCTTGCCCAGTCAGCACCAGCGTCCCGCCCACTTGTGCGCGAATTTGCACCTCGCGGATCAAGCGGCTTTTGCCCACACCGCTTTCCCCGCCGATCAACCATGACGATCCTTGCCCGCCCAACGCCAGCGCCAAGCCTTCGCGCAGCACCGCGATCTCGCGTTCTCGCCCCACAAATGTCGCTGATTGTAAGATGCTCTCTCGAATATCGCTCGATTCGGGGGGAAGCGGCTGTGATGTGTACGCGCACAAATCCGCGATCACATCGCGCGCATTCGAATACCGATCCGCTGGATCAGGCATCAGCAGCCGCCGCACCACCAAATCAACCCCTGCCGGAAGCGGACGCGCGTCAAAATCCATCGTCATAATCTTGTGCAGCGCATTGGTGATACTGGTCGAAGCAAACGGGTGTTTCCCAACGAACATCTCGTACATCATCACGCCCAGCGCGAACAAGTCGCTTTTCGGCGTGGCGGGCATCCCCGTCAGCACTTCCGGCGACATATACGCCAGCGTCCCCGAAATCCCGCCCCCAACACTTCCTTGCACCGCCAGCCCAAAATCCAGTACACGCGCATTCCCACGCTCATCGATCATGATGTTGCTCGGCTTCAAGTCCCGGTGGGTAATTCCACGCCTGTGCAAATAATCGAGCGCCAGCAGCACTTGGGATAAAAGTTTGACCGCCTTCGCCACATCAACAGGGGCGGGTTCGTAAAAATCGCGGGTGTTCGGCATCAACTGCATGGTGTAATACGGCATCCGATCCGCATCGAAACCGTAATCCAGCACGCCGATGATGTGCGGATGGCGCAGTCCGGCGAGAATTTCAAACTCATGTGCCAGCGCCACCAAGTCATCGCCCGTTGCTTCGCTGGTTTCCGCGCGTGAATTGTGCTGAATCTGCGACGGCTGCACCGTCACCTGCTTCAACGCGACAAATTCATCGGTTAAACGGTCTTTCGCTTTGTAGACGACTCCCATGCCGCCTTGACCCAAACGGGATTGTAGTTGGTAGCGATTGCCAATCAGGGGAGGTGGGGTTGAGGTCATCATCCTGCTCGCTGTCACTAGAAATATATCCGTATGCCCCATTCTACAGGGATCGCCGTCATACCGCCCGCCTACTGCTTCCTCCCCCAGTCCACCTAACACAAAACACATCAATGGGGGCATCTTGAAGCCTTCGCATACCGCTATAGTGAAAACATACGAACATGAAAGAGGAGCGCATTACCATGTTGAGTTGGGCGATTTTCTTCTTACTGGTCGCGCTGGTCGCTGCGATCTTCGGTTTCGGCGGGATTGCCGGTACAGCGGCAGGGATTGCACAGTTGATCTTCGTGATCTTCCTTGTGCTGTTCGTTGCATCGCTGATCTTCGGGCGGCGTGTCCGGCTCTAAGTCCACGTCCGCGCAGCCGCTCTGTATGCTCCACTCTAAAAACTCCCGCACACCAAACGGGTCATCTTCCGTCCCTGTCTGCGGGAGTTTGTCAATCTTCAGCAGTATGCACCCTCTACATCAAACCCTTTGAAAGGATAAAACGTAATGGCGCAGGAACGTCAAGAACGGGTACAGGTCGTGCGTGGCGAAGGCTACACACAGCGCCGCGAAATCGTTGAAACCGCGCCGACGACACGGCAGATTCTCGTGTCGCGGATTGTGCAGTTCGTCTGGTTGATCGCCGCCATTATCGTCGCGGCGCTGGCAGTTCGCTTCATGCTTGTCCTTATCGGCTCGGATGCGAACAGCGGCTTTGGCGCGTTGATCTTCTCAATCACTAACCCGTTTGTCACACCGTTTATCGGTATCGTCAATTCGCCCGACATCGATATTGCTGCGATCATCGCCATCTTCGTCGTCATGTTCGTGACATGGGTGCTTGTAACGTTGTTCCGCCTGTTATTCGCGGATACTCGCCGCACGCGCCGCGTCACCACCGTCAACCTCGAAGAATAATTCCCATTTCAACAAACATATTTGTAGGGGCGGCATACATGCCGCCCGCATGAATTGTTATCACGCAAACGCAAAGGCGCGGACGAAAGTTTTTCGTCCGCGCCTTGCGCCTTACACATGATACGATTGAACAGCTGCGATGTTAGACCCGGCGTTTCAGTTCATCAGCCCATTCGTCAATCTGGCGTTCGGCTTCTTCACGGGCAACGCCGTAGCGTTCCTGAATTTTCCCCGCCAGCTTGTCGCGCTGTCCGGCAATTTGCTCGAAGTCGTCGTCGGTGATCTGCCCCCATTTGGTGCGAATATCACCACGAATCTGCTTCCACTTGCCGGCGATCTGATCCCACAGTCCGTCACGCTGCATACGATTTCTCCTATTCCAATCGATCTCTTTCGTGATGTGCCCTAAGGGCTTCACATCACGATATTAGGGTATCGCCTTTCGTTTCGCGCCGTATCCCACGCGCGCGCCAACTTGAAATAGGTGATCTGGGTGATATTTCCTGCCCGCCTGTCCTATATTCTCCTCTACGCGCCCCATTACAATGAACAAAGGCAGCTTAACGAAAGAACGGCTTCATGGATTCGCGCACTGTTTTTCGCAACACCCTCATCGTCCTTGCGACGGCGGCGGCAGCTTACATCCTGCTCATTGGCATTCGGGTGTGGATCGTTCTGCTTATAGCGATCATCATCGCGTCAGCAGTCCGTCCATTGGTCGTCCGGCTCAACCGCTGGCGCATCCCCTCCGGGTTAGCGATCCTGTTTGTCTACGGAGGAATCGCGCTCTCATTAGTTATACTCGTCTTGGTTGTCGTCCCTCCTGTCATCACGCAGATGGCGAACTATCTTGAAGAAGAAGACCGCCTCGCCAACCGCATCGTTTTCACCCAACTATGGATCGAACGCCGCGCCGCCGAGTTCACCGGAAACCCTGATTTCGCTATCGCGGATCAAGACCAAACTCGCGCCGCCGTCGATGACCTTGTGCGCGAAGTCCGCACCGCCGCCCCCAATTTCTTGAGCAGTATCAGCGGCACATTGGGCGAAGCCGCGTTGGTATTCATCATGGGCGTATACTGGCTCACGTCATACAACGGCGCAATCCAGTTTATTTCCGAATTGTTCACCGTCGTCAACCGTGAACGAGTGCGCGAACTTATCTTCGAGATCGAAAACGCGCTCGGCAGTTACATGCGCGGTGTCACTGCTGTCGCGCTCATTGTTGGCATCGCCAACTTCATCCCCACCATGCTGCTCGGCGTGCAAAACGCGGGGACATATGCGTTCATTATCGCCGTCGGTACGCTGCTTCCTGTCGTTGGCGCGCTCATCGGCGGCATCATCGCCGTTTTTCTTGCCCTACTCACCTCCCCCACACAGGCGATCATCGTACTCGTTGTGTTCCTCATCGTGCAGCAGTTGGAAAGCACGGTGCTGACTCCGCGTGTCATGTCGCGCACCATGCGAATCGATCCGCTGCTTGTCATGGTGGCGATTTTCACAGGCTTTGCGATGGCAGGTCCCATCGGCGCGATCATCTCCGTACCCATCATCGGCACCATCTCGATTTTGCTCCGCCGTTTGGTCTTAGAGCCGCGCCGCGAAAGTGTTAAGCACAAAGTTGAGGCGGGCGCGGTGCTGCTCAATTTGGGGACTGAAGCCGCTGTCATCTCCGTTCCGTCGGAAACTCCAGCATCAGGCGCGTCATCCGCGCCGCCAACATCACCATCGGGCATCATCACGTCAAGCCGCTAACAGAAAGTGACTGAGTTTGTAGGGACGGTGCTTGCGTCGTCCGTGAACGGTTGATCCGTGACTCTCAAATCAAATCCGATCAGCGCATTCCTTCGCCGGGTGCGCTCTACCATCTTAACCTTATCCTCCCCCGAACCCGACGGTCAATCGACAGGATTATTGACCAACGCGCCTCCCATCTTCTATTACGCGATGGCGATCCTGTTTACAGTGTCCGCGTTCGCTTTGTCTGTTGTGCTGTATCCCTTTATTGGAGAGACAAAGTTTCTCCTGTTCTTCATCTCGCTCACCCTCTCGGCGTGGATCGGTGGTGTGCGCCCCGGCATTCTCGCGGCTGCTCTGTCGATCTTCTGCGTCGATTTCTTCCTCGATGAGCCGCGCTATCAACTGTTCGATGATCCCGTTCAAAGCATCAACTTCTTGATGTTCTTCGTCGTCGCCGCGCTCATCAGTTGGCTCGAACAGCGTCGCTTAGACCGCGAACGCGAACTCCGTGACGCGCGCAATCAGCTTGCCCGCCTGTACGAACAATCGCAAGAACTCACCGCCATCGAAGAACGCCAGCGCCTCGCCCGCGAACTGCATGATTCGGTCAATCAAACCCTGTTCACCATCAGTGCCCTTGCCGAAAGTGCTATCCGCCGCTGGGATACTGACCGTAACCGCGCCTATGATTTGCTCAAACAGTCCCATGCACTCACCGTGACCGCGTTAGCGGAAATGCGCGTCTTAATGCTAGAATTGCGCTCGGCATCGCTGGCAAAAATCGAGTTTAAGCAGCTTCTCATCCAATTTGTCGATTCATTCAAGAGTCGCGGCACTTTTTCCATAGATGCCCGCATCGACGACGTGCCGCCGCTTCCCCCACAGGTGCAAATCGGGCTGTACCGCATCGTGCAGGAAGCGTTTAACAATATCTTCAAACATTCGGGCGCAACCCAAGCCGAATTGCTCGTCATCAACACACCCACTACGCTCGAACTCACCATCCGCGACAACGGCTGTGGTTTTGAAGTTGACAACGCACATCAAACCGACGGGCTTGGAATAGGCATCATGCGCGAACGCGCGCGCGATATTCGCGCCAACTGCGCTATCGACAGCGCCCTCGAACAAGGGACGACCATCAGTGTCGTGTGGCGCAAACCCACATCAGTTACACAAACAGAAGCTGTCAATCAGGCAAACAAGGTAAACGAGGCAAACAATGACATTTGAACGCGAACGCATCAAAGTGCTGATCGTCGATGACCACGACATGGTTCGCAAGGGCTTGATCGTGCTGCTCGAAAATTTTAACGATATTCAAGTGGTAGGCGATGTCGGCAGCGGGCAGATGGCGGCTGCCATGTGCAGTAAATATCAGCCGGACGTGGTGCTGATGGATATGGTCATGCCGCACACTGACGGCGTGACTGCGACCCGCATGGTGCTGGAAAACTGCCCGGAAACGCGCGTCGTCGCCCTCACCAGCTTTACAGACGAAGAAACCATCCAAGCCGCGCTCAAAGCAGGCGCGATTGGCTATCTGCTCAAAAATGTCAGCGGCGAAGAACTCGCGTCTGCTGTGCGAAAAGCCTACAACGGGCAGTCCGTCCTTGCGCCGGAAGCCGCGCAGGTCTTGATTCGCGCCACGACACAGCCGCCCGCGCTCGGTCACGATCTCACCGAACGCGAACGCGAAGTCCTCAAGTTGATGATTCTCGGCTTGAGCAACCGCGAAATTGCCGAGCAGCTCATCATCAGCAGTTCAACCGTGAAAAATCACGTTAGCAGCATCTTGAGCAAGCTCGGCACAATCACGCGCACTCAAGCCGTCGCCCTCGCCGTCGAGCACAAAATCCTCGGCTAAATTGCACGACACCTTTTGTAGGGGCGCATCGCGATGCGCCCGCCCTATTTTCCCCCACGATTTCGCCCGCCATGCTCGGAACGGCGGGCGGTTTTTGCCCTTCGCCCAACGATGCAAGCATCGTCGAGAGGGGCGGTACGAACGAAATTCGTGCGGGGTGAGGGTGCTTTTCCCTCTATATCGTCACCCCCGCCCCAATTTTCTCTGCACGTTCCTGTTCGCGCCGTTCTTTCGCGCGGGTCGCCACCACATGCGTGAACGCCGCGCCAAACAACACAATCTGCGCCGAATAGTAAATCCACAGCAAAATCAACGCGAGCGATCCCGCCGCGCCATACGCCGACGTGACCGTTGTCGTCGCCAAGTACCAGCCAATCGCAAACCGTCCCACGCTGAACAATATTGACGTAACCGCCGCGCCGAGCCACACATCGCGCCATTGAAGCCGTGTATGCGGCAAAAACTTGAACATCAGCGCGAACAGCACCGTGATGATCGCCACCGACACCAGCATATTGATCATCTGAAGCAGCGCGCCCGCCCCGATAATCCCCGTGAGCAAGAACGTCGTCACTGCGGTCAGTATCGTGTTGATCACCATCGACACCAACAGCATAAAGCCAATCATCAGCACCATGCCGAACGACAGCAGCTTATCGCGCAGCGTATCCCGCCAGTTGAACATTCGCCCTTCCACGCCGAAAATTGTGTCGAGCGCGCTTTGCAAATTCCCAAATGCTGCCAGCGCGCCAAGCAGCAGTACGCCAAGGCTCAAAATTGTCGAGATTACCCCTTCGCTTGGGCGCGATGCGCTGTCGATCAACGAGCCGACCAGTGCCACACCGCTTTGTCCAAATGCGCCGCGCACCTGCTCCATGACCTGCTCGCGCGCTAATTCTTCACTAAACACCAGCCCCACAAACGCGATCACCAGCACCAGCAGCGGCGCAAGCGAAAACGCTGTGTAATATGCCAGCGCCGCCGCCAATCGCGGAACTTGATTCGCGTTCCAATGTTCAAACGTTTGTCGCAGAACTTGAAACATCGTCCCCAACGGGGAAAAAATCGTTTTCATAGGCTTTCACACTCATGCATCACCCATCACTTATACCCCTCATTGTATGCCATGCGTGCCGCTTGCTAATCGCCCAAATGGGTATAATTGATATAATCCAACCATACTCAAGTTCAGCCAGCCTATACCATGCAGGACAAACCCGCCTATGAGCCAACCGTCTCATCCAGTCGTCACGCTCGAAAACGAGTACTGGCAGTTGGGCATCCTGCCGAATACGGGCGCATCCATCGCCTATTTGCGCGCTCGCCACAACGACTCATGGTTTGACCTGCTTCGTCCCACCCATCCCGCCGATTACGGCACAAGCGGCAAAACATCCAGCTTTATCATGGCACCGTGGTGCAACCGCATCCGCGATGGCAAACTCGTCTTTGATGGGCATGAGTATCAGCTCAAAACCACGCCCGACGATGGCACAGCCCGTCACGGTGATGTGCGGCAGCGCCAATGGAAACAGGTAGGCGCGTTCGCCAACGCCATCAAATTTCAGTTCACATCTGCCGATCACGAAAATATCAATTTCCCCTTCAAGTTTTCTGCCACATTCACCTGTGTCAAAAGAGAAGATCGCCGCACCTTAGCATTCGTCCTCGAACTGACCAACGATGATATTCGCCCGTTCCCGTGTGGATTCGGCTTTCATCCCTACTTCAATCGCCCACACGGATCAGATGCGCCGCTTCTGCGCGTCCCGTGCGATCAGCAGTTCAACCTTGTGAACTATCTCGCGGTTGATGCGCCCGTTCCCATTGAACCGCGCCTCGATTACCGCCAACTGCGTCCTGTCGAAGACGGACTCAATGACGTACTCACCGGATGCAGCGCCGAAGACACCATGCTCGATGGCGATGCCAACCAGAAAATTCACCTGCGCTATCCGGCATCCAATCTCGATTTTTATCTATCCTCTACATCTCCATTTCGTCATTGGCTGCTGTACACGCCGCCCGAAGGCACATCCGTCGCCATTGAACCCATGACCAACGTCAGCGATGGGTTTAACTTGTTCGCGCAAGGAATCGCCGACAGCGGCGTGATCGTGCTTCCGCCCGCAAAATCCGCCACCGCCAACTTCGTCATCACACGGGGGATATAATTCGCTATGAGCCGTAATATCCGCATGGCACCGCGCACCGTCGAAATCGTCTACACCGATCACGCCCGTGAACGGATGGATCAACGCCGCATCACGCCCGCGATGGTCAGCGCCGCCGTCACCAGCCCGGATCGTTCGCATCTCGAAGACGATGGCGATACCAAATTCATTAAAACCATCAACGGACGTAAACTGCACGTTGTCGCCAATTATCAGACCGATGAAGGCAAATGGCTCATCATATCGACCTTTGTGCGCGGCGAAAATGACGCGCTCCCGCTGTGGCGGCGCTTATTCAACGCCATCGCTCGTTTCTTTTTTCGCAAATAGGACAAATCCTCATGCTGCTTTGTGTCACGCCCAATCCCATCCTTGACCGCACGTTGATTGTGCCGTCATTCGCGCCCGGACGCGATTACCGCCCCGAAGAAATCGAAGTCTCTGCGGGTGGCAAAGGCTTAAATGTCGCCCGCGCCGCACTCACGTTGGGCGCGCAGGTGCGCTCATTCGCGCTTTTGGGCGGCTACACCGGCAAACTGATCGAATCGCTGGCGCAGGCTGAAGGTTTGAACGGCGTATGGCACTGGCACGATCAAGAAACGCGCATTGGCACGATCATCATCGATCCCAACACGGGCACAACAACAGGCGTATACGAGCGCGGCAAACCCGTCCCCGTCGATGTGTTCGTCCGTTTTCTCGATACCATCCTTGAACTCGCCGCGCAGCCCGCGATTACACAGGTGTGTATCAGCGGAAGTTTGCCCACTGGCGCAGCGCCGGAATTTTTCGCCCGCGCCCTTGAACTGCTTGTCGCTGGCGGCAAGCCCGTTTGGGTGGATACCAGCGGATCGGCGCTCAAAGCCGCGTTTTCTGTACACGGCGCGCACATCAAAGTTAATCATCTTGAAGCACAGGCGCTGCTTGGCTACGAACTCGACACACCGGAAAAATACGCGCAGGCAAGCGCCGCTTTGCATGACATGACAGGCGCAACCGTTGTCGTCACGGGCGGCGCGTGGGGGGGTGTCATTCGCCGCGCTGATGATCCGTCCGTGTGCTGGTACGCGCAGCCGCCCACCGTGCAGGTTAAAAGCGCTGTCGGCAGTGGTGACAGCGCATCCGCCGCGCTTGCTGTGTTCGCCCATCTCCCCGCCGATCAGCAAATTCGCCGCGCGATTGCGGCGGGGACAGCCAATGCCGCGACCTTGAGCGTCGGTTGTTTTGAACTTGAAGACTTCGAGCGCATCGTCGAGCAGACCACCGTCACCCGCATCAAATGATGCTCATAAACACTCCGCAAGGGTATCTTCATGAATGACCACATGTTTGACCTCACTACTTTTGGCGAAACGATGCTTCGCCTTTCCCCGCCAAACCAATCCCGCTTGAGCGGCGCACCCATCCTCAACGCGCAGTACGGCGGCTCAGAATCCAATCTTGCAGCCAATCTCGCTCATTTGAACCGCCGTGTGCGCTGGTTCTCTCGCCTGCCCGATAACCCGCTTGGGCATGGATGCGCCGCCGCCATTCAAGCGCATGGCGTGGACGTAAGCGCCATTCCTTTCGTCCTTGACGCGCGTATGGGCTTATATTTCATCGAAACCGGATCGCCGCCCCGCCCTACCCGCGTCTGGTATGACCGCGCTCATTCCGCCGCCAGCCATCTGACTCCCGCCGATCTTCCCGCCGACCTGTGGACAAATTCGCGCTGGCTGCATTTGTCGGGCATCACCGTCGCCCTCAGCCATTCCTGCCGCGCCGCCGCCCAATTCGCGCTGGAACAAGCCCGCGCTGCCAAAATCAAAACGTCATTCGATGTCAATTACCGCGCCTTGCTTTGGAGTGCGGATTCTGCCGCTGCCGCATGTGAGCCTTTCTGCCGCGCCGTCGATGTTGTCTTTATCGCCTTACGCGATGCAGTCATGCTGTTCAACGCCCCGCACGAAGTCGTTTCAGCGGCAGAAATTCTTCAGATTGAATGGGGCGGGGCGGTGTTCGTCACCGATGGCGCGAACGGCGCTGCCGCCTGTGATGGTAAAGAAACCGTTAACGTTCCCGCGATTCCTGTCACCATCGTGGATCGCATCGGTGCGGGCGATGCTTTCGCGGCGGGTGTCCTTGACGTGCTGATCGGCGGCGGTTCGCTCCACCATGCCGCGCGAAGTGGTGTAGCATTAGCGGCATTGGCGCTCACCATCCCCGGCGATATTGCCGCCGTGTCGCGCCCCGAACTCGACGCGGTGTTGAACGCCGATGCTGCATCGCTTCAGCGGTAGAGGGCGTGAACCGCCCGCATCGATCACTTCAGCTTGAACTGCAAGAAATTTCCCTCGCTGAAACCCGACGCGGCATAGAACGCCGCCGCCCGGTCATTCGCGCGGTCACTGTTGACGATCAAATGCTTCAGATTATGCCGTTCCGCGCAGCGCATCGCCGCTTCCAACAAAGACGCGCCCACGCCCCGTCGTTGATACGTCGGCAGTACCGCCATATCGTTGATGAACCCCCACCCTTCTGTCAGCGTCCGCACCACCGATACCGCGATGAATCCAATGATGATCGGCGGGGTCTGCCGCGCTTCCGCCACAAACACATGGATCGCGTCACTCTCACGAAATCGCTGAAACGCCTCGCGCATTTCGTCGCGCGTCAGTTCACGATTCGCCGGAATCAACGCCACCAGCGCCATCAATTCGTTCGCGTCCGACGCTTCGGCGGGGCGTGTGACAAAATCCGCCCGTTCGATGTGCCGTTCGCTCAACCGCGCCGATCCATCTGCTTGGCGAGCGCGTTCGTCCAACCACTGCGCCATCACTTCGCGGTGCGTGCGAAAGGGCAGCAGCGGCATTTCTTCGACTGAAAAGACTTTCGCTTCTGTCGCGTCATCGCCTGCTTTCAATTCCCCGCCCACCGGACGCAGCCGGTAAAAGATCATAATCCCGCTGACAGGCGGACCTTCAGGAAATGAATTGATCCCCGCCAACTCGATGATCTCGGTTTTTAAGCCCGTTTCTTCTTCCGCTTCGCGAATCGCCGCGTCCTCCGCGCTCTCATCCGCTTCGACAAACCCGCTTGGCAGCGTCCACGCCCCTTGATGCGGAGGATGCCGCCGTTTGATCAGCACAATTCCGCCATCCATCTCGATTAACATGCCTACCGCAGGCACAGGATTGACGTAATGCACATATCCGCAGTTGTCGCACGCTTGGCGGATTCGCCCGCCTTCTTCTCGCTGCCCCAATGTATTCCCGCACACCGGGCAGTAGATCAATTGTCGGTTCGCCATTTGTCTTCTGTCTCGCTCATCTTAATACCTATTTCAAAAGCATATCTGTAGGGGCAACCCGCTGGGTCTCCCGCATAGCGTCGGGAATTTTGAACGGGATTGTATAGAGGCATGGCGCGCCAGAGTGAAGCCATACCCAGAATTTTGCAAGATTTTAGAAATACGCCCAGCAAAAACTTGCCATTTCATGCAAAATAACGATTATGATTTACCCAATGCCTCACTTACAAAGGATAACCCCAATGTTCTCATCTCAATTCACATCTCTGCTCAAGCGCGTTACCATGATCGGCTTCATGATTGTGCTGGCAAGCATACTGGCAGCCTGTGGTCTGCAAAATCAAGGCGGGCGTTCCACGGGTTCGGGCGACCATGCCGTCAAGTTCATCAATAATACGGGCATGACCATCTGCTACCTTTTCGTCTCGCCAAGCACCGACAGCGAATGGGGCGAAGACCGTTTGGGCGAAAGCGGCATTCTCGACAACGGCAGCGATTTCACCGTGCGCGTCCAAGAAGCCGGATCATATGACCTGCTCGCCGTGACCGAAAACAGTGAAGGTAACTGCGACAGCGCAGGCGAACAGCTCACGCAGCAGGGCTTCAACATCAGTGGCGAAGTCTCATGGACGGTCACCCGCTAAATCTGGAATGTTGACTGTAGGGACGGGCTTCTAGGCTTGCCCGGTAATTGGTTTTCTCTTGACCTCGCCCCTCAGCCGTCTCCCTGACGGAGGCGGAACTGGGCGCGGCATGTTTTTGCCACTCGCCCAACGATGCTTGCATCGTCTGCTTGCATCGTCGGGAGAGGTGGCACAAACTCCGTTCGTGTGGGGTGGGGTTCATTTTTCGCTGCAAGGATGCGCTGATAATTACTGGACAACCCTTTCCGCGCTCGTAAATCTATAACGTTTTCCCCGAAACTGGTTTCGACTGTGCCTTCCTTTCAGGTATACTTCCGTGTAAGCATTGAAAGGAAGGCGTGGTGCTGATTCTCAAACCGTTCGCGCGCGCGGCGCTGCTGCTAACCGCCGCCGGACTCTTGAGCTGTGGGGCGGCGGTGATCGCGGGTGCGGCGCTCCCCCGATTACAATTTATTTACCTCAGCGACATCAATATCGACAATAACTTGTATTTGATGGATGCGCGCTCCCGTGTTATCCACCGCATCACCGGTAAAGACGGCGCATTCACCAGCATTTCCCCCAACGAGCCAACCTCTGCGCGTGATCCGGCATGGTCTCCCGATGGATCGCACATTGCGTTCGCCGCATTTCAGCGCAGCAACTATGACATTTTTCGCATCGCTTGGGATGGCACAGCCCTGACGAACCTTACCCGCTCGCCCGACCTGATGGAAACGCATCCGGTTTGGTCGCCGGACGGGACACGCATCGCCTTCATCCGTCAGCAAGGCTTGAACTTTTCCCTCATGCTTATGAACGCCGACGGATCCAACCTTCGCCGCCTTGCGCCAACCATCAGCTCCCCGCCCGATCCGTCATGGTCGCCCGATGGGACGCGCATCGCCTTTCTCGCATCCACAAACAACGCCACCAGCGATATTTTCATCATCGACGTTGAACCATCTGAACCCCTTCAACCCGAATCCACGCCCGAAGTCACGCGCTCGCCCGATGCTGCCACTCTTACACCCGATCAAATCCGCGCCCAAGCACGTGAACAGCGCCGTGAAGAACGCCGCCAGCGCCAAGCAGCCGAAGCCGCCGCCGCGGCGCTCGCGGCAGCGGCAGCCGAAACCGACATCACGCGCATCCCTAACGTGACCCGCTTAACGGACACCTCTCCGTCCGAATATTTTCCCGTTTGGTCACCCGATGGCAGCTTGATCGCTTATGTCCACGGCATCGACGGACAAGCCGAACTCCGCGTCATTGACCTTCTCAGCGGCGAAGTCCGTGTGATCGCCAGCGGTTTGGCGCTCCGAACGATTGCTTGGTCATCTCATGACGGTTCACCGCCTATGCTGGCATACGAAGTGTTTACCCGTTCCACTGACAGCGGCGTGATCCGCGTGACCGAACAGCTTGCTGTATCCAGCCACAGCGGCACGTTAATCGCGCAGCGCCCCACCATCGCCCAGCATCCCGCGTGGTCACCCGATGACTCTATGGTCGCGTTTACGTTTCTCTCTGGCACTATCGACATTTACGGAATGACCATTCCCGACGGTCATATTTTCCCGCTGGTCACAACCACGCTCACCGATTCCCGCCCTGTCTGGCGACCATAGTCCGCGAGTGTCGAAAGCGCCCCCCATGACACCTTTTGCCGCCTTGCTTAGTCGCATTGCTGCCGCCATTATCATTTTTGCATCCGCCGTCACGGCGATCACGCTGCCAGTCGGTGCGGCGCTCCCCTACGGCGGCGAGTTAGCCTATTTCGCCGGAGTGCCCGGTCGTCACACACCTCGTGGAGAAATCCGCCTGCTCGATGTCAACCGCCGCGTCTCGTTCGCACCGAATTTCTCCGGCGAGAACTCCGGCGGCACCTATGAATTCATCTGTTGGGTGGCACATGGCGATTCCATGGTTGCCTTCCATCAGCGGTCATGGCTGGTGATCGCGTCCGCGAATGGTGCAAATGTCGAACGACTTACGTCCGATGATCAACTGCCGACACTGTGGACACTCCCAACATGCTGGCGCGGTACAGCAGGGATTTACTTACCCCTTCCCGCCGAAAACCGCTTCTACAATTTGGAAACCAATTCGCTGCACACCCTTCCTACCGATGCTTACGGCAGTTTGACTAGCGATTTCGACTTTTCGCCCGATGGAACGAAAGTTGCGTTCACAGGCGTGTTCGCGGGCAGTCCTTACAGCGATGTGCGCCCGCAGTTGTTCATGTACGACTTCGCCACCGATCAAACGCGCACTGTGTTCGTCAGTGACCGCGGGGGACGCGCCAACATGATGAATCCTGCGTGGTCGCCCGATGGCGAATGGATCGCTTTCACGCACCGCTTTCGTGTGCTGCGAATCAACCCAGCAACCCGCGAAACGCGCATCGTCTATGACTTTTCCGCCACGCAAAATGTCGAAGCCCGCCCGAACATCAACAGCATCCATTGGTCGCCTGATGACACCATGATCGCGCTTGAATACATTCAGCCCGCGCCCACCTACACCGACTATGATATTCTCATCGCCCACCTTGAATCCGGCGAGATCACCCGCTTGAGTTCGCTTACATCGGACTACATTTCCCCTGATTGGTCGCCCGACAGCCGCAGCCTTGTGTTCGTGTCAAGGAATGCTCAAAAGAGTGAAATTCTGTTATATGATGTTATAAGTCGTTCGACAGTGTTGTTAGTCAGCAGCAGTCAATTACCGATTAGTCCTTCTTGGCGACCGGGTTTGCGCTGACTTTGTACCAACATAGGTGAATATTGTTACAAAACTTTTGCTAGACAAAATCACGCGAAACATGCATCCTTAGACCTATATCTAAAAGTATTTACTCGTGACAGTCGTTGTGTCCATCACTGAAAAGAGACTACTGTGAAGATTGATGCCATTCATGATTGGGATATTTCCGCCGCTGAAGCCATTTCGCTGCAAAAATCCCTCGCTGCACGCATCATCTATGATCATCCATTAGAAGTGGGGCGAATGACGGCGGTTGGAGGCGTTGATGTCAGCGTCAAAGATGATCCCGTCACCGGAGCTGCGGTTTCACATGCGGCGGTCACGGTGCTGTCATTCCCCGACCTTCAAGTGATTGAAACCGTCACCGCGACCATGACCACACCGTTCCCTTACATTCCCGGTCTGCTCAGTTTCCGCGAAGGTCCTGTCATCCTCAAAGCCATTGAAAACCTGCAAACCATCCCCGATGCCTTCATCTTCGACGGCATGGGACGCGCGCACCCACGCCGTATCGGCATCGCCTCACACATGGGGTTGTGGTTCAACAAGCCGACGATTGGCTGTGGCAAAACCCTGCTTATCGGCAGCTACGACGACCCCGCGCACGAACGCGGCGCGTACTCCCCGCTGATTGATCGGGGGGAACTGGTCGGCGTGGTCTTACGTTCTCGCCCCAACGTCAAACCGTTATACATTTCCGTTGGGCATCTGTGCGATCTTGCCACAGCCGTCGAAGTCGTCATGCGCTGCGTTGGAAAATACCGCCTCCCCGAACCCATCCGCGCCGCGCACAACGCGGCAGGAAGTTTCAGCGGCGAAAACGAAGCGTAATTATCTACTCCCATGCCGCGATCATCTCCGGCAGACCTTCATAAATCGCGTCCGGCGGTACGGCGGCAGCCGCCGCTTGTTCGCGCGTCGATACCCCTGTGAGTACCAGTGCCGTCATCAACCCTGCTGCTTTTGCTCCCGCAATATCCGTATCCAGCCGATCCCCAATCATCAATGTGTGTTCGCGTTTTGTCTCCAACACGCCAATCGCCGCCGCGAACATCGGCGGATGCGGTTTGCCCATCACCAGCGGCTCGCGCCCGCTTGCGGTTTGCAGCGCCGCGACGATGCTCCCCGCCCCCGGCACGAGTCCATCCCCCATCGGGAATGTCGCGTCGCTGTTGGTGGCGATAAAGTCTGCCCCCGCCTGCAAACACAGCGATGCCCATTTCAGCTTGTCATACGTCAGCTCAAAATCCAGCCCAACTGTCACCGCCCGCACATTCGGATCAAGTTCGCCCGTCACTGTGTAGCCCGCCCGCCTCAAATCGGCTCGCAAACCATCCCCGCCCAACACATGAATCAGCGAACCCGCCGCATACCGCCGCTTGATGTAATCAACCGTCGTTGTCCCGCTGGTGATGATCTGCGCTTCGCTCACATCTTTTACGCCAAGATGCTCCAGCTTGTGAACGTAATCCAGTTGGGTCAATCGGCTGTTGTTCGTCGCCAGCGCAAACGGGATTCCCCGCGCCCGCAGCAGCGCGATCCATTCGTGCAGTCCCGGCAGCGGTGTATCCCCGCGCCACAGCACGCCATCCATATCCATCACCACACCCTTGACCGCGCTTACATCAATACCCATACACTCCTCACGCATGTCCATTGGAAATCAGCAGCCAAAACGGCTACATTCTACCTATTTCCGCCGACCACAGGAGTCCACAACCATGACCTTTTCAATCGCCGCCTATGACCCAAACGATAAAGCATGGGGCGTGGCTGTCGCCAGCAAATTCCTCGCGGTGGGATCCGTCGTGCCGTGGGCGCAAGCCGATGTTGGCGCGGTAGCCACCCAATCCTATGCCAAAGTGACCTTTGGTCCCGACGGCTTGGCGATGATGAAAACAGGCAAGAGCGCGTCCGAAACGCTGACCGCCTTACTCGCCGCCGATCCTGAACGCGAGAAACGACAGGTCGGCATCGTTGATACCAACGGTGGATCAGCCGCGCACACCGGGTCGGAATGTTTCGCGTGGGCAGGGCATCGCACGGGCGAAGGATTTGCCTGTCAGGGCAACATCCTCGTCGGCGCGGAAACTGTCGATGCGCTCGCGGATGTATTCAGTGTCACCACCGGCTCGCTCGAAGACCGCCTCATGGCTGCGCTCTTAGCAGCCGATCAAGCGGGTGGCGATAAACGCGGCAAACAGTCCGCCGCCATCCTCGTCGTCAAACCAAACGGCGGCTATGGCGGCGATAATGACCGCTATCTCGACCTGCGCGTCGATGATGATCCCGATCCGGTCACGCGCTTGGCGACGTTAGTACGCACGCATCATCTGTTCTTTGGCAAGCCGCGCAAAGAAGATCAACTCCCCATCACCGAATCGCTGGCGCGCGAACTTCAGCGCATGATGCAGCAGGGCGGCTACTGGAAAGACGACATCACCGGCACATGGGATGAGGCCAGCAAAACCGCGTTTGATGCGCTCATTGGGAACGAAAATCTCGAAGAACGCTGGCGGCGCGAAAATCCCGATCACATTGACCGCATCGCGCTTGAATATCTGCGTGACCGCTTCAAGCCGTAAATCATGCCATCTACATACGTGGGTTTTCGCTGGCGGCACTTCCTCTACATATTGATCGTCCTCATCGGCGCGGCGTTACGCATTCAGGCGCTCACCGTCGATGTGCGCTTTACCCCCGATGAAGCGCTCTTTGCTTCCTTCGCGCGCGATGCTTCGCTGCGCGGTGAATGGCTCATGCCCGGCGATCTCGATAAGCCGCCGCTCACACTCTATGCCAACGCGCTTTCGATGAGCCTGTTTGCCGCGCACACCAACGCAAACGGTGTGCTCGATTTCACCCCGCGGCAGGGCGAATTTGCCGCCCGCTTACCCGCCGCGCTTGCCAGCATCATCCAAATCGCGCTCATGATCGCGTTAGCCCGCGCGCTCTATCCTCACGATGATCGTGTCGCCCTGTGGACAGGCATTTTCACCGCCCTTTCGCCGTTCATCATCGCCTACAGCGCGACTGCCCTCACCGATGGCTTGATGCTCCCCTTCGGTGTGCTGGCGATGCTCTACGCCGCCAAAGGCCGCCCCCTTTACGCCGGAATCGCCCTCGCCCTCGCCTTCGCCGCCAAACCGCAGGGTTTATATTTCGCGCCCCTGTGCATCGTGTTGATGCTCATCGTGTCCACCCCAAATACACCCGTAGGGACGCGCTACAGCGCGTCCGCTGCTGACACCGGACTCCCGGGCCCCTACAAACACATTCTGTTATTGATTGCTCCCACTCTCATCACCCTCCCCCTCATCTCCCTATGGGATTCCTTACGCCCCAACTCGCCCGATCTCTGGGCGCTTGCTGCCGCCAACAACAACCCCGCCCGCTTGATCCGCTCAAGCGAACTCATCCCCCGCTTTCTCGATTGGTTTCAGCCGACCTATATCTTTCTCGGCGCGGGGACAGTTATTCTGCTTGCCGCTATCCCCCTCATGATCGCTTTCCGTATTCGCCGTGATGCGCGTACCCATCATGCCGCCGTCGATCTCGTCCTTGTCACCTTCGTGCTGATTTTCTATCTCGTCCATTGGCTGATCGCCTTCAACACCTATGACCGCTATCTGCTCATCGCCGCCCCTGCCTTGATTTTGCTCTGCGCGCGTTCTGGTTTGTGGCTCTGGCGGATCATCGGGCACTATTTCGGCGTGACTCTCAAAGCGGAAGTCGCGCTGGTCGGCGCGGCGCTGGTGCTTGCCCTGTTCGGCGCGGGCATCAATGCCGCGCGTGCTTACACGCCCTACAACGATGAACGCCTTCGCTATGTGGGAATCATCGATCTCGCGGCTGAACTCAACGCCCTGCCGACTGCCACAATTATTTATGATCACTGGTTGGGGTGGGAACTCAGATTTTACATGGGCGCATGGGCGGATAAGCGGCGTGTCTACTTCCCCACGCCGAACACGCTGGCACAAGCCGCCGCACTTGATCCCGATCTCGCGCCGCGTTACTTCCCCATGCCCGCCCATCAAGCGCCAGAAGTGTGGCTCGACGCGCTGCGCGAAGCCGGGTTCGCATCAACCCGCATTTACGCGCAGGGCGGTTTTGTTATCTATCGCTTAGAACGTGCCGCGCGCGAATCATAACTGCTGATTTCTGGTGCTTCGCGTTCATCGGGAACATGCGCTTCTTCAACAAACGCATCCCGCGCCATACCTGAAAGCAGCCATTCCACGCTGGCGATCATCCGTGTCCGCCGCAGATAATACACACGATACGGATCGCCGTTTTTCAGCGCCAAGAACATTTCTTTGCGAATAAAAAACGTTTGATCCCCCACCGTCATCGAAAGTTCGCCTTTTTTTCGTGGGTTTGCCCCCACATCCAACTGCACGCGCCCTTCCACGCTGTCGATTCCGCCGCGCCGCGCGTCTGCCACGCCTTTTGCCCATTCACGCAGTGCGGTTGCGCTCATATATATGCTGCCAAGCACCAGCACCAAATACAGCACTATACCAATCGGCGCGCGCAGCATCCCCCGCCCCAAAATCACCACCAGCACGCCGATTGCCACAAATATCAACAGCGCCACCGCGCGCGCCCGAATCCCGCTGGCAAGCCGCGCGGCTTGCATCTTCGTTAACCTGCCCTTCGCGTTCGCTTCCAGCGCCCCTTCGTCATACTCGAACGCCTCCCTAAGTGCGTCTTCGTACTTCTGCGCTTTCGCTTTCTCACTCATCCTTGATGGCTCCGCTGCTGCCCGCCCTGCTCAAGCAGTTCGCTCAAAGATATGCTCTCATCAACCTTCTCCGCGCCCGAAACAACTTCACCATCGCTCGATAGTTCGGCTGCGGGCTTACTCCCTTGCGCGGATTCTCCATCCTCCACAAACGCTCTCTCTCGCAGTCGATCCGAATACAGCCACTCGATTCCCAACAGCTTTTTGCTGCGCGGCAGGTAATAGATGCGATACGGATCGCCGTTCTTTATCGCTAAAAACTTCTTCTTGCTAACGCCAAATTCCTGTTTGCCAATCCGTATTTTATAGTTGGATGCGCCTTGCCCGCTGTCCGACAATGACAGCCTGACCGCACCTTCCACGCTTTCGACATGATGCTTACGCGCATCATCGCTATATGCCCACCACATCGACAGCAAAAACAAGCCGATCACTGCGCTGCCAATCAACACCGCCAGCGCAATTCCCCCCTGTAGCCCTAGCGCGCTCCCAATGATCGCGCCAATGAATGCCGCCGCGCTCACCACAAAACCCGCCCGCGCTTGTGCCGCTTGATTGCTCAGGGTTTTTGCTTGCTCTGATGTGAGTTCCCCTCTGCTGTTAGCTTCGAGCGATTCCTCACTGAAACCGAATGTCTCCATCAATACGTCTTCGTATTTCAGCGACTCGTTCTTTTTCCCCATATCCGTTTGCCCCTTGATCCCCTAGAAGAATCATACGGCAGTTGCGGCACTCACGTTGCGGTGTGTTACCCCCCAATTATCAGGTCTGATTGCCCTCATCACCCCGCCGGATCGTTTGCAGTTTTTTGGCGCGTTCACGCGGATTTTGTTTCTCAGTCGGAGAATGCAGCGCTGTGTGTGCAGCCGTCGCAGCTTGATCGGCTGCATGTTCTGGCGCGCTGTCACTCGCAGGGTAGCGCGCCCGCCACGCCGCCATGAACCCATTCAACCATTCGATTTCTGCCCGCAAAATCGCCGCGCGGTGTGTTTGCATCGCGGCGTGTAAATCGGTTGGTTCTTGCGTCGAACTCTGGCTAATCAAGCTGTCAATCTCTGCCAGCGCCGCGCGCAGTTCGGCATGGCGGCGCAGCAGCGCCCCATACACTTGCGCCGGCTTCAACGAACGCAGAGCCGCCAGCGCGATTTCGATCCCAAATCGTTCGTTCGGGCTTCGCAGCCGGTCAATAATCGCGGTTTGCAGCACAGCGCGACCTGCTTCAGTGATGCCATACGCACGTTGATCTACAGATTGAGGGAGGCTTTCGATGAGCGCGCTGTGTTGCAGTTTTGTTATAACGTAGATTAGAGATGAAGAACCGACCATTACCCATTGATGGAGACCGCGTTCCCGAATGGCGCTTTCGATCTCATGACCGTAACGCTGCCCTTCGGCGATGATGCTCAATACGGTGAGTTCTAGGTCGGTCAACATAAGAGTCTCTTTTCACGGCTCGCACTAAACAATGACGTAGTGATGAGACTCTGATGATACTATCTGCTTGTGATCATCGCTATGCGCCCGACTGCGCCCGCCGTCCAGCACGGAACACTTCTGTCACTACCGATACCAAATTGTTGCTGATGTACGGCTTCGTCAGATAGCGGTCTGCGCCTGCGTCCAGCGCCGCCCGAATTTCATCCGGGTCAATCATTGCCGATAGCACAATCACCAGCATCCTATCGAACTGCGGTTTGGCGCGTATTTGCTTAAGCAGTTCCACTCCGCTGACATCCGGCAGAATCAGGTCAAGCAGAAGTAGGTCCGGTGTGGGCTGTGTGCGTAGTATCTGCGCTGCATCTGCCGCATTGGTGGCTTCGATGATTTCAACATCCAATCGGCTCAGCAGCACTCGCATCAGCTTGAGCAGCTCATGGTCATCATCAACGATCAAAATTCGTTTTTCAGCCTGCGTCACTTGTCCACCTTCATCCCATTGTATTCGGGAAACGCAAAGCCCTGCGAACAGTGTGGGCTTTCGCGCGATTGTGCTTTACGTTACAACAAATCCACACCCACCAAACATTAAAAATATCCGAAGAATTTGGCGGTTTCTTTCAACCCCTGCCAAGCGTCTGCGATGGAATCTCTACCGAATCAAAACCCCCTCTCCATCGTTACATAGCGAGAGGGGGTTTCTACATAGTCCAGATGTACCACTTATACGGTCATCTCTTTACGGAAGATCGCCCAAGCCGAGCATCGGAATTTCGCCCGTACTCGTCGCGCGGTCAGGGCGACCACTGCGACGCTCGTTCCGCGCTTCCTGCGCGCGTTCTTCATCCTTGCCAAAGCGAATCACTTCGCCCGTGTCGCTGATGGCTTCCACTGCCAAGCCAAGACTTTGCAGTTCCTTCACCAGAACGCGGAAGCTCGTCGGGATGCCCGGTTCTTCAATCGGTTCTCCCTTGATGATCGCTTCATACGTCTTGACGCGCCCTTGCACATCGTCCGATTTCACGGTGAGCATTTCTTGCAGCGTGTATGCCGCGCCGTAAGCTTCCAACGCCCACACTTCCATTTCACCGAAGCGTTGACCGCCGAACTGCGCTTTACCACCCAACGGCTGCTGCGTCACAAGGCTGTAGGGTCCCGTCGAACGCGCATGTACTTTGTCCTCAACAAGGTGCGCCAGCTTCAGCATGTGTATCATGCCCACCGTCACCGGCTGGTCATACGGATCACCCGTGCGCCCATCGTAAAGCGTGTGTTTGCCGTAATGCGGCACAGGTCGTCCCGTCTTGAACATCACCTTGTCCGCCAGCGCGTACAAGTCTTTCAAGTCGGTCATTTCCGTGGGGACAATCGTTTCTTCGTCTGCCCATTCAATCCACAAGCGCAGCGATACGGCGATGGCGTTGGTATCACGGCGGCGGCGTTCCTGCACCGTCAAATCCGTGTTGTCGAAAATCAAGACATCAACCGGGTTGTAGCCCAGTTCGCGCAGCCATTCTGTCAGCACAGCGCGGCGCGCATAGTCGTTGTTTTCCATCAACTCGTCGCTGTCATAATTGGCGCTGCTCAACCATTCGTGGATATACAGGCGGCGCACTTCGTCGTCGTCCTCATACGCTTCGGGATCGTAGTCATCTGTTTTGATCCACGCCCACGCCCGTTCGGTGATCACCTTCCACGCCCGGTCAATCATCCACGCGCGTCCAAGTTCTGCCTGAATTTCGGTTTCTTTCGCCCCATCGAACACAGGCGTAATCGCACGGAAGCCAAGCCGTTCCGCCGCCCAACCGAGATGAATTTCCAACACCTGACCGATGTTCATACGCCCCGGCACACCCAGCGGATTCAAGATAATTTCCACCGAGCGCCCATCTTCGAGATACGGCATGTCTTCAATCGGCACAATCTTCGAGATAACACCCTTGTTCCCGTGCCGACCTGCCATCTTGTCACCAACGGTCAGCTTGCGTTTCTGCGCCACGCTCACGCGCACCATCTTTTCTACCCCGGCAGGCAGATCAGGATGTTCTTCGCGGGTGAACGTCTTGACATCGACCACTTTGCCCTTTTCGCCGTGCGGCAAACGCAGCGACGAGTCTTTCACTTCACGCGCCTTCTCACCGAAGATCGCGCGCAGCAGTTTTTCTTCAGGGCTAAGTTCTTTTTCCCCCTTCGGCGTAATCTTGCCGACGAGAATGTCGTTCGGACCCACTTCCGCGCCAATCCGCACAATCCCGAACTCGTCAAGGTCTTTCAGCGCATCTTCACCAACGTTGGGAATGTCATACGTAATTTCTTCAGGCCCCAGCTTGGTATCGCGCGCTTCCACTTCATGCTTTTCGATGTGGATGCTCGTGAACTTGTCATAGCGCAGCAGGTCTTCACTAATCAGCAGCGCGTCCTCATAGTTGCCGCCGTCCCAGCTCAAAAACGCCCCCAACACGTCATGACCAAGCGCGAGATTGCCCAAATACGTCGAACTGCTGTCCGCCAGCACATCCCCCTTGCGAATCGTTTGCCCCTTCCGCACGATGGGGCGTTGATCTACGCACGTCGATTGGTTGCTGCGGTTGTACTTCCGCAGGCGGTACACGCGCTCATCGCCATTCGTCGTGTGAATGATGATGCGGTCACCCTGCACGCTGGCGACTTCGCCTTCCACATCGCTGATCAAAAGCTGACCGCTGTCATACGCCGCTTGTGTTTCCATCCCCGTACTGACAATCGGCACATCCGGCGCGAGCAGCGGCACGGCTTGGCGCTGCATGTTCGATCCCATCAGCGCGCGGTTCGCGTCATCATGTTCCAAGAACGGGATCAGCGACGCGCTGATGCCCACGATCTGCCGCGCTGCCACATCCATGTAATCAATGCGGCGGGCTGGCACGAACAAGAACTTCTGATTAAAGCGTGCCGAAACGCGGTCACTCGTGAATTGATTCAAATCATCCAGCGGCGCGTTCGCCTGAGCAATGACGTAGTTGTCCTCAGCATCCGCCGAAAGGTATTCCGTTTCTCCGCTGATGAACGGCACAACTGGCACTTGCTCCAGTTTCATCGCCTTAAACTTCTTGATCAGCGCGTCCGTCACCACATCCCCGTCGCTGGCTATTGTCTTTTCATTTGCATCGACAATATCCTCGCGCAGCGTGCGACCAATCAAACGCGGATCATCTGGCGAGAGAAACTTGGTCACTTTCCGGTATGGTGTTTCGACAAACCCATATTCGTTCACCCGCGCGTAGCTCGCCAACCGCCCAATCAAGCCGATGTTCGGACCTTCCGGCGTTTCAATCGGGCAAATGCGACCATAATGGCTGTGATGCACGTCACGCACATCAAAGCCCGCGCGCTCACGCCGCAGACCGCCCGGACCCAGCGCCGACAGCGTGCGCTTATGCGTCAGCTCCGCCAGCGGATTCGTCTGTTCCATGAACTGCGAAAGCTGTGATGACCCAAAGAATTCACGGATCGACGCGACAATCGGGCGAATATTGACCAGCGCCACCGGTGTCACATTGTCGCTCTCGCGGATGGACATGCGTTCTTTCACCACGCGCTCTGTGCGCCGCAAGCCGATACGCAGCTTATTTTGCAGCAGTTCGCCAACCGTCTTAACGCGGCGGTTGCCAAGATGGTCTATATCGTCCTTGCCCACCTTGCCGTTGTTGATGTTGATCATGCGCTCAATCAGCTTGACCACATCGTGTTTCGTCACGGTTCGCATCGTGCGCGGAATCGTCGTATCCAGCCCAAGCCGCTGATTCAGCTTGTAGCGACCAACCCGTTCAAGGTCATAACGGCGCTGGTCAAATAACTGGCTTTCCAAATATTCCCGCGCATTGTCCAAAGTCGGCGGATCACCGGGGCGCATACGGCGGTAAAACTCGATCAGCGCCGCTTGCGCGATGGTCTGATCTTTTTTCAGTTCCCACACCGGCTCCATTTTCAACGTCGCTTTGAGATACTGATGATCCGGGTTGTCATCTACCCCCGCGTACAGCGCGAGCAGTTCTTCATCCGAACCCGTTTGCAGCGGCGACGACTCCGGCGGCATGTGATCATCCACCGCTGCCAGCGCGCGCAGCAAAATCGTCACCGGAATCGTGCGCTTGCGGTTGAACTTGATCGTCAGATAGTCGCTTTTGCGCGTTTCAAATTCCATCCACGCGCCGCGATCTGGAATCAGCTTCGAGTTGGAGAGCAGCCGCCCTGTCGTGCGGTCTTCTTCCGCATCAAAATACACCCCCGGCGAACGAATCAACTGGCTTACCACCACGCGCTCCGTCCCGTTGATGATGAACGTTCCCGTTTCGCTCATCACAGGGAAGTCGCCCAAGAAAATGTCGCTGGTGACAACTTCATCGCCAGCTTCCTTGTTGACCAGCGCCACCCGAATATACAGCGGCGCGCCGTAGGTCATGTCCCGCTCAAGGCACACTTCTTCGCTGTACTTCGGTTCTTCAAACCAGTAGCGCAGCCCAAATTCCTGCGCTTCGCGGCTTTTGCCGGGAAAGTACAGCTTTAGGTTGCCGTTATAGCTCTCAATCGGGCTAATCTCGTCGAATAGTTCCGCCAGCCCGTGTTCAAGAAACCAATTGAACGACTGTAGCTGAACTTCAATCAGCGAGGGAAGCTCTTGCACGTCAGCGATGCGGGCATAATTCTTGCTATATTTTAAGCGTCGCAACTTTCACTCCCCGTTTGAACCAGAATGGGTATTCAACAACTGCTCACTGCTTATCAACCGGTTATACCGGATGCCGGGAGGCTGTCAGCGCGCGATTCCGTCGCTTGGCTGCCAGCATCTATGAATCAAAAAAGGACGCGACAAACTGGTGTCGCTCCAGAGGGTTACACTGCGGTTCTCACAAAGCCAATCCTGCCTGCTTCGGTTGTCGCTGTCCTGTCTGAAATCGCCATCCGATGGGCTTTGGAGTCATGAAATTAAACGGAGTGGAATTATACCGCCGTTTTTTGTGACGAGTCAAGTCACAGGTTGCTTACCCTATTCTATTCAGTTTTAGGCTATTAACGATGCATTTGTGACAATTAAATATTTACTTTATCATCAAAAACATATGCTGTGTTATACTTAACAATATCTATACAATTTAAGTGTACGGAGAATACACAATGCGTCGTTATTTCCTTTGCTTCTCCGTCATCGCATGGATATTGCTCTATAGTTTGAACGTTCATGCCCAGCAGTCCGTCGAAGTAACCATCATCCTCGATAGTGATACCTTAGTGATTTACGTTCCCGAATCAGGAACGATTTCTCTCGACGGCTTTGGATTTCAAGCGCAAATTGATGACGATGAGTTGTATATCATTCAATTGGGGGACTACCCCGCATTTGATTTTGACCTCAGTGGCATTCCCACCCCTGTTTGCCTTCGTCTGCGGCGCAATAACACCGATACCCCGCTGCCGATTCGCTGCCCACGTTACGCCACGTCCACCCAAGAACTCATTGATGCGGATGTGTTCTGGTATGATACTGTCGCGTCCATATCGCGTTCAGTCATTGTCACTCAAAACGCGGACTCCCTTATCGTTTGTCCGGCGGGCAATCCTGTCTGTTCCTTTGAATATACACCGCCTACTCCACGACCTGCGCGCGCAACCCGCCAGCCCACCCGTCAACTTCAGACCGCTGTACCAACCCAAGTGACACCCCCAAGAAACACAACCTCAAGCGCCACCAACCTCTCCGGTTGGATACGCGGCGGCGATAATGGCGGCGGCACGTGGTCAAACTCAAATAGTCAAATTGTGGGTTCTGTTGCGGCGGGAACAGATGGCTTTTACATTGCTGATTACAATGACAGCGACTTTATCTATGAAACTTCATTTGTAATCACAGGCAGCAGTTGGGGTGGCACAAGCGCGGGGATCATCTTCTTGTCAGAACGCGATCCGCTGCGGGGTTGTTACATGGCGCGGGTGTCGATAGCGGGCGAAATTCAAATTGTGCGATACGACAACTACCGAAATCCCGTGCGAGTCCACACCCTGCCTCAGCAGATTTACATGAACACCAGCTATACAATGCGTGTTGAAGCTGGCGGCGGCGAATTCAGACTCTATCTCGATGGAAATCAGATTTTTCATGCGGATGCCCCGCGCTACGGCTCAGGTGCAGTGGGTTTAATGGTCAACGGCGGCGAAGCAGTTTTCACAAACATTTCTATTGAGTGAAAGATATACGTCGAAGCTCTTGAAGCCATCCATGCTACACTCTAGAAACTGCTGACGAACCTGTGAGGGATTTGTGTTCTCTGTGTAGCCGAAATTGAGGGATTGCCGGAAGCGGATTTGCGCTTCCAAAAAGGTGGGTGTGGGCGCTCTACTGGCTCATACACTTGCTTTTGCGTACCTAGATTTTAGCGAAAGGAACACAACATGTTTTCTCCTATCTTCACCGGTTCACTCGTCCGTTTAACCTCACCCCGACCGGAAGATCAAGAACTATTTGCCTCGTGGACGCATGACGACGAGTATATGCGTCTGCTTGACGACGATCCCGTGCGCCCGCAGTCTGCTTCTACATTCAACAGTTTCGCGGATGCGACCAAGCACGATGACTATTACTTTCACCTTCGCACCCTCGAAGGCGATCATCTCATCGGGTTCGTCGTGTTGTTCAACCTCAAATGGCGCAATCAAACAGCGGAACTGGCAATAGGGATTGGGGCAAAAAACTATCGCGGTAAGGGATACGGACGCGATGCGTTGACCCTCATCCTCAATTACGCTTTCTCGGAACTCTGCTTGCGCCGCGTCAGTTTGACCGTCCTAGAATACAACACAGCCGCCATTCAAGCCTACGAACGGGTAGGACTTCAGCGCGAAGGCACTTACCGCCAAGCGGTGCGCCGTGATGGGCAAACCTTCGATCTATTGCTCTATGGAATCCTTCAAGAGGAATGGAAATCGCGTTTAACCACACGCTGACCAATCACAGTGGGCGCGGGTTCATTTGAGCCGATTTCAAATGTTTCCAACGGGATTGTACAGGGCATTCCACGCGGGGATTATTACTCCCCTCCCCGAATTCGGGGAGGGGTTGGGGGAGAGGTTAGCTCGCCGCCACCACATCCGTACTCACAGCGACATCCGCCGCATCCGTCACCGATGCCACGCGGCGACGCGCAAGGATCATCAATCCGGCGACCACTGCCACCCCCGCGGCGATTTGTACGCGCGGCGGCAAATACCGAATCCGTTCGATCATCGTGCGTTCGGGCTGTCCCATCAAGTCCTGCTTCAATCGTGCCGAAAAACGGCGCGACGGCTTGACAGGCACAAGCACCGCGTACAACCGTTGAATCAAGCTCAGCAGTTGATTCGCTTCGTCGGTGTTGATGCTCGTCGCGTAGTGTTCGACCAGCGAATCCAAATTCCCTTTGCCGGAATGAAGCGCGTCCGTCACCGCCGACACAAATTGCTCAATCGGAGTATTGCCCCCGTTGGAGCTGCTGCTCCCGTTTGTCCCTGATGGATACGACATAGTCCCGTGCGTTTAACCCTTCTTGGTTTTCGATTGCGCGCCGTTTGTGCGATTCCCGTCGTCCCCCTCCGTGCCGAAGGTGTGCGCCGTCAAATCATCGCGCAGCGCGATGAGCGTGCGGTGATACAGTGATTTGATCGCGCCTTCTGTTCGGTTCATCAGCGCGCCGATTTCCGCGTTCGACAAATGATCGACAAACTTCAACATCAATAACTGCTGTCGTTCTTCCGGCAGTCGTCGAATCGCCGCCAGCAGTGCATCGCGTTCTTCCGTTTCTTCCGCTTGACGTTCGGGTGCTTCGCTTTTTAAGCTGGTGGCGATAAATTCGTCCAGCGCGATAATCTTGCGCCGCCCCCGGTCACGATGCCAGTTGGCGATCAAGTTGTGCGCGATGCGATACAACCACGCCTGAAACGGCACTCCCCGTTCCGTATACGTCTCGATATGCGCCATCGCCCGGAAAAATACGCGCGCGGTCAAATCCTCCGCGTCGTGATGATTCCCCGTGCGGTAGTACACATAGCTGTAGATTTTCTCGACGTATCGCTCGTACAGTTCCCCGAAGGCTTCTTTACTGCCCGTGCGCGCCAAATCTACCAGTTCCGGTTCCTCAAGGTGTTTGAAATTTCTTGCCTTGGCGTGTTTCCGCTTGAGGATCGTCTTTCCATCTGGCGCGAGTACGCGCTTTGTCAATCGTTCACGAAAGCTCATGATCTTGATAACCCACTTCGGTTGGGATGGTTGCGGATCATTTCCGCACATTCCCAAAACTCATCTCAATTCCCCATACGCAAAACCACCCTCTATGGGTGCGGCGGTTTGTAGGGGCGGCTCGCGAGAAATTCGTTTCTCCGCTGCCCGTCACCTATCATAACAATCGCTCTACCACACCGAGACCATGCTATAATAGCCCGCTGGCATCCAATAAACGAAATCCATGAACACACGGACATTCGCGCATGACACAACCGTTAACGTTTCAGCAGATTATTTTGAAGCTGCACGAATTTTGGGCGGCGCAGGGATGCGTCCTTTGGCAGCCCTATAACATTCAAGTCGGCGCGGGAACGGGCAATCCGGCGACTCTGCTCAAAGTCTTGGGACCCGAACCTTGGCGCGTCGCCTACGTTGAACCCAGTGTCCGTCCCGATGACGGGCGCTACGGCGAAAACCCTAACCGTATGCAGTACTACTACCAATACCAAGTCATTCTCAAGCCCGATCCGGGCAATCCCCAAGAACTTTATCTTCAGTCGCTCGAAGCGTTGGGCATCAGCTCCCGTGAACACGATATTCGCTTTGTCGAAGATAACTGGGAAAGCCCCGCGCTTGGCGCATGGGGACTCGGTTGGGAAGTTTGGCTCGACGGGCAGGAGATCACCCAGTTTACCTACTTCCAGCAGGCGGGCGGCATCGAACTCAACCCCGTGTCTGTCGAAATCACCTATGGCTTAGAGCGCATCGCCCTGCCCCTGCAAAACAAGAACGCCGTCTGGCAAATTGACTGGTTCGCGGGCGGCGGATTAAGCGAAGATCAGGCGCTTAAATACGGCGACATCTTCCTCCAAAGCGAAATCGAACACTGCAAATATTATTTTGAAGTCGCGGATGTCGTCGGCTTGAAGCAAACCTACGACATCTACGAAAGCGAAAGCAAACGCGCGCTCGAAGCCGGTTTAGTCATCCCCGCTTACGATTACGTCCTCAAGTGCAGTCACCTATTCAACGTCCTCGATACGCGCGGCGCGATTGGCGTGACCGAACGCGCCAGCTATTTCCGCCGTATGCGCGACATGACTCGCCGCGTGGCAAAAGCCTACAGCGATCAGCGCCAGAACATGGAATACCCGCTCGATAAACTCAACGCCATTTGGGGCGAAAGCGCGAGCGCCAACGCCTCCGCTGGTGGATCGACTGCCCCTGCCGCCGCTGGCACAGCATCCAACACCGCGTCCGACTTTCTCTTTGAACTCGGCGTGGAAGAACTTCCGGCGGGCGATCTCGACGATGCGCTTGCCTATCTCAACGCCTCCGCCCCTCAACTCTTTGACGATCTCCGCCTCTCGCATGAAGGCGTTCAGGTATTCGGCACGCCGCGCCGCTTGGTCATCCACGCCAAAAATGTCGCGTCGCGCCAGCCTGATATGCAGCGCGTCGATAAAGGACCCGCCGCTGACCGCGCCTTTGATGCCAATGGCAATCCTACCAAAGCCGCCGAAGGTTTCGCGCGTGGGCGCGGCTTGACCGTCGATCAACTCCGCGTCGAAGAAACCGACGGCGGGCGTTACGTCATGGCGACAGTCCATGTTCCGGGTCGCCCCGCCGCCGACGTTCTCGCGGAAGCCCTGCCCAAACTCATCGCGGACATCAAGTTCACCAAAGCCATGCGTTGGAACAGTTCCGGCATCGCCTTCTCGCGTCCCATCCGTTGGATCGTCGCGCTCTTGGGTGGTCAGGTGATTCCGTTCAGCTATGCCAACGTCCACAGCGGATCAATTACGCGCGGCTTGCGTCCGTACAACTCGCCGTTGCAAGAAGTCGGCGGCACAGCGCAGTATCTCGATGTGATGGGCAAACAGCGCATCATCCTCGATTACGCCGAACGCCGCGCCGAAATTATCCGTCAAATCACGGCGATTGCCTCAAGTGTCGGCGCGACCATCCCCATGGATGAACGCCTGCTTGCCGAAGTCGTCAACCTTGTCGAAGCGCCGACAGCGCTGCTTGGTCGCTTTGAAGAAAAATACCTCGCGCTCCCGCGTGAAGTCCTCGTCACCGTCATGCGCGACAAGCAGCGATACTTCCCGCTGGAAGATGCCAAAGGCAAGCTCATGCCCTACTTCATCGCTGTCCGTAATGGCGATGATCAGCATCTCGATAAAATCACGCACGGCAACGAACAGGTGCTGCGCGCCCGCTTTGCCGATGCCGAATACTTCTACAGTCAGGACACCAAGAAGAAACTCACCGATTTTCTCCCGCGTCTGCAAACGCTCACTTTCCAAGAGAAACTCGGCTCGATGCTCGACAAAAACGAGCGTGTCACCCACATGGTCGAATCGTTGGGCGAAATGCTCGCTTTCCCCTCCACGGATATTGCCACCGCTCACCGCGCTGCGTCCATGCTCAAAGCCGACCTTGCCACCCAAATGGTTGTTGAAATGACTTCACTGCAAGGCATAATGGGGCGCGAGTATGCGCTTTTGGCAGGGCATCCGCGTGAAGTCGCCGACGCGATTTACGAGCATTGGCTGCCCCGTTTTGCAGGCGACAAACTCCCTGCCAGCCATGCGGGAACTATCCTCGCCATCGCAGATCGCCTCGATAGTCTCGTCGGCTTGTTCGCCGCTGGACTCGCCCCTCAAGCCACCGCCGATCCCTACGGATTGCGGCGCGCCGCTTTGGGTATCATTCAAATCGCCGTCGCCGGCAAACTCGATCTCGATCTGCGTCGTGCGGTTGATCTCGTCGCAGGGGTCATGCCCATCCCCGTCACTGAAGAACACAAACAACAGGTCCTCGACTTCATCGCCGGACGACTCCGCGCATGGATTGACGAACAGGGCTGGCAGTTCGATGTCAGCGCGGCGGTGCTTGCGGCGCTCTCGCACAATCCCGCCCGTGCCGTTGATAACATCCAGCAGTTGAGCGCGTGGGTCAATCGCCCCGATTGGGAGCCAATCCTTGACGGATTCGCCCGCTGTGTCCGCATCACCAAAGGCGATACCCAACATTACACGATTGATCCGTCCAAGTTCGCCCAAGACGAAGAACGCGCCCTGTACGCTGCCTATCAAACCGCCGCGTCCAAGCTCACGCCCCATGGCGGCGTAGACGAATTTTTGACCGCTTTTGTGCCCATGCTCCCTGCCATCACCGCGTTCTTTGGCACGGGCAAAGGCGATGGTGTACTCGTCAACGCGCCCGAACAGCACTTGCGTGAAAACCGTCACGCGCTTTTACAGGCGATCAGCGCCATGCAGCATAACCGCGTCGATCTCAGCCATCTCAGCGGCTTCTAGAATTCGCGCATCAGATCAAATATCTTTGCCTCCGCGCCACTTAACCCACTGGCGAGTTTTCTCCCCTCTCCGTCAACGGAGAGGGGGCGGGGGTGAGGGCGCTCTTAGGGAGAACCCCCGATGCACCTCTGGAAATTCACCAACGGCGAGTGCCTCACCATCGAAAACCCCAATTGGATTCACCTGCTTGACGACAAATCCACCATCTTCTGGCTCGATCTCTCCACCGATGACCCCGCCGCGCCAAAAATCCTGCATGAAGTCTTTCGCTTTCACCCACTGGCGATGGAAGACACCTTCAACGAACGCCAGCGCCCCAAAGTCGAAGAATACGAAGATCACCTATTTGGCATCCTCAACGCGGTGGAACTAAAAGACGGCGAACTGGAATTCCGCGAAGTTGATGTGTTCTTAGGCGCAAATTTTTTGGTCACCGTCCACGACGATCAACGCGAAAAAATGATCGATGAAGTCTTGCACCGCGTCAACAAGCGCGGCATGTTCAAGCTTCCCATGTCGCCGGGCTATTTGCTCTACTCCCTTGTCGATACAATGGTGGACAGTTACTTCCCCATCCTTGATGTAATTGGCGACACCATCGACCTTTACAGCGAAGAAATCTTGGTCAATCCTAAACAGGAACAGTTGAAAGAATTGTTCAAACTTAAGCGTTCATTAGCCGAAATGTGGCGCGTCGTTGGGCAGCAGCGCGATATGTTTCTCGTCCTCACCCGCGAAGGATCGCCCTTCATCAATCAGGATGTACTTCGCTACTATCTCCGTGACGTGTACGATCACCTCATCCGTGTTAGCGATACCGTCAACACCTTCCGCGATACCCTCTCCAACGTCATTGATCTTTACCTCTCGTCCGTGTCCAATCGCCTCAACGTCATCGTCCGCCGCCTCACCGTCATCACCATTGGATCAAGCGTGCTGGCAGTCATCACCGGTTTCTACGGCATGAACTTTGACACCACTTTCCCCCCCTTCTCGGCGGATTGGGGCGTGCCATTCGTCATCGGCTTGATGATCGTCGCGATTGCCATCGTCGCGTTCATCTTCGGGCGGCAGGAATAATCACCGCCCGCGCTAACCCACCCTCCCCGCGTCCTTAAATATCGTAGGCATTTCGTAGGGGCGGCTCGCGAGCCGCCCGCGATGCGCCCGCATACTTTACCTATTGAGCAGGTTAAATAACTTCAAGCGCCGTCTGTTGTTCTGTATCCAGCTTTTTGATACCAGCCAAAACTCGCCAGAAACTGTCCTCATGCGAAAACTCAAATTCAGTCGGTGGTTTTGTATAAAATGCTAGGTGTTTCTCGAAAGCGTTTCTCACTGCCACCCTTTTCCATGCCTTGTAGCGTTCTTCGTCTTCGTCCATATAGACCGCTCCCATAGCTTTCCATATATCGAGCAGGAAATTCTGGTAGCAAGTCTCGAAATCAAGAAACCGCGAGCTGCCATCATCAATCTGTGTAATGGATACCTTTTTCAGTAATTGTTGTAATTTCTTTCATAGCCTTCACCTTGACTCGAAACATTGTGAGGTTTACATGGCGAAACACATTTTGGTCGTATTCATTCCACCATACAGACCATCTATCACGGCGAGTCTGACTCCCCCTCCCTGAATTCGGGGAGGGGGTTGGGGGGTGAGGTCAGATTTGCGATATACGCCATTTCGCAAACGAATTTATCCCAACCTCGCAAAACTACGTTGAACGTACCTTTATCCATGCTAGAATCAAACCCCGTTTGATTGAGGATTTGGCACATGTCGGTTGTAGACGACATCAAATCGAGACTCGACATTGTCGATTACATCGGGCGTACCGTGCCGTTGAAACGCAGCGGGCGCACGTATAAAGCGCCGTGCCCCTTCCACAGTGAACGCACTCCCTCATTCCACGTCGATCCCATCAAGCAGACATGGCGATGCTTCGGCGCGTGTGCTGAAGGCGGCGACATTCTCTCGTTCGCCATCAAGCTCAACGGCTGGACATTTCAAGAAGCCGTGCAAGAACTTGGCAAGTTGGCAGGAGTCGAAGTCCGCCCCCAAACCCCGCAGGAACGCGCGCAGGACGAAACCCGTGACCGCTTGCGCTCGATGCTGGCGACTACCGCCGACTTTTTTCACGAACGTCTGCTCGATCCCGCTGATCCCAATGCCGTGCAAACGCTCGCCTATGTGCGAAACAAACGCGGCTTAACCGATGATACCATCCGCCGCTTCAAAATCGGCTACGCGCCCGCCGGATGGCACGCCACCATCGACGCGCTCACCGCGCTGGGCTTCAGCCAAGACGACTTATTTGCTGCGGGGTTAGTCTCGCAAAACGACAGCGGCAAAGTCTACGACAAATTCCGCCATCGCTTGATGATCCCCATCCGCGATGAGCGTGGACGCACTGTTGGATTTGGCGCGCGCGCCCTCAACCCCGACGACACACCGAAATACCTCAATTCGCCGCAAACGCTCGTATTCGACAAGAGCCATACCCTCTTTGCGCTCGATTTCGCTGCCAAAGCTATCCGCGAAAGCGAAACCGCCGTCATCGTCGAAGGCTACTTGGATGCGATTCAAGCGCATCAAGCCGGCTATGAGAATGTCGTCGCGCAAATGGGTACAGCCCTCACCGAAGCGCAGTTGAAACTCATCGCGCCCAAATGGGCGAAAAAGATCGTCCTCGCGCTCGACAGCGATGCCGCCGGACAAAACGCCACCCGCCGCAGCTTGGAAGTCGCCCGCGAAGCCCTCACCAAAGACTACAGCGGCAAACTCTCTGTCGAATTCGGCATCCTGTCCGTTCCCGGCGCGAAAGACCCCGACGACTTCATCCGCGAAACCCCCGCCGCATGGACGGAACTCGTCGCCAATGCCATCCCTGTCGCCGATTTTGTCATCCACATGGAAACCGATTCGCTTCCCGCCAACGCCTCCGTCCAAACGCGCGAAGCGGCGGCGCGTCGTCTGCTCCCCATTCTATTGGCAAGCGAAAATGATCTCTATCGCAAAGACAATCTGCAAAAATTGGCGATGCGCTTGCGAATTGCCGAGCGCGATTTGCTGGCGTGGGCAGCCGAACAGCAGAAGATCAACGCCGCCCGGCAGCCCCCGCCCCGACGCGATGCTGCGCCACGTCCCTCTACGCCAATCCCCTCAAAATTGGGAGAGGTATTTCGCGAGCAAGAATTTGACGAGAGCCGTTATACACCCGATAATCCCTACGCAGACGTTCCGAACTTTGATGCGCCGATCCCGCCGCCGCCAGCAGGGACGAGTCAGCCCGCCACCCGCGAAACAGCGGCGCGCGCTGTCGCACTCGAACACTACTGCTTGCGTATCCTGTATCAAGAGCCTAATCTGGTTTATCATGTAAACCGGAAGTTTAGGGAAATCGCGGATGGCGATGCCGCATTAGGGGACGGACCGCTTGGCGAAATCTGCGCCGACGATTTCAGCCGCAGCGATACGCGCGCGATGATGCTTGTCCTGCTCAACGGCATGGCGCAGGAAGAACTAGAGGTGTACGACTATGTGCAGCGTAATCTCGATTCACTGCTGCTCGATCAGTTGTACGGGCTTTTCGATGACCAGTGGGAAGCCCTACAGCCGCGCTTAGGGTTTGGCTTATCGCATGATCTGCCGATCATCCTCAACCAAACCGAGCGAACAAACGGGGCGGTCAACATCACCGCCGAGATCACGCAGCACGCGCTTAGACTGCGCTTGCAGCGGTTAGAGCGAACGATCCAAGAAATCGCATTTTTACAGATGGAAGGCGAAAACCTCGACTCGTATGACGCGCTGCTCGCCATTACGAATCAAGCACGGCGGCGCATTGAGCAAGAGTTGAGTGGGGGGCAGGCGAACAGCCTTAGGAATAAGCATGGCAAAAAAGCGTAAACACACACCGACGGAAACCGAAGAATTCGCCAAGGTCACGACTGAAGATCAAGAAGACAGCGGCGAATTCGATTTGGATGACGACATCGGCGACGATTTTGGCGACGATGAAGACAACTTTTATGACGGGTTAGCCATCAAAGACGATGATCCGCTCGATGTGCTTAGCGACGACGACCTCGAAGAATTCGACGACGATGCTTCGCTTGATACCCGCGTCGATAATTTCGCCCTCGCGGACGATCCCGTTCGCATGTATCTCAAAGAGATCGGTCAAGTGCCGCTGCTCGATACCAACCGCGAAACGTGGTTGAGCGCGCAAATTGCCGCCGAACGGCTTTACCAAGAACTGCTCGACGCGCTCAGCGCCGTGCCGGAAGACCAAGCCGACGATGGCGATTTTCAAAGCCGCTTGCCCGAACCTTTTGAAATCGCTGTCGCTGCCTATGTCTACGTCAAAAAGAACTGGGATGAAGTCGGCACTGCCGCGGCGACGTTCAAACTCAACCCGCCCGATCTCGCGCAGTTGATCAGCGAAGTCCAGCGCATGAACGAATACTGGGACGCGGGATCGAACACGAATTCCCCCACCGGACCATCCTACATCCGCGACTACCTCAACCAGCGCGATTGGGGACGGGACGAAGCATGGACAGACCTTGCCAAGCGCCTGTTCAACGTCTTTCATGGTTTATGCCTTATCCCGCCTGCTGAACTTGGACAGGTACGTCGTTATCTCACGGCGAATGGCAAGCTGCCTCCCAAAGAGCAGTTCCGCGAATGGATTTTGGCGAATAAGGCTTCCCTCGACTACCTCCCTGATATGTACGAAATCATGGAGCAGCGCGCCGAAACCGCCGCCGAATCGCTCACGCGCGCCAACTTGCGCCTCGTCGTCAGTGTCGCTAAGCGATACATGGGGCGCGGTATCAACTTCTTGGACTTGATTCAAGAGGGCAACATCGGCTTACTGCGCGCCGTCGCCAAGTTCGACCATATGAAGGGCTTCAAGTTCAGCACCTATGCGACTTGGTGGATACGCCAAGCCATTAGCCGCGCGATTGCCGACCAAGCCCGCACCATTCGTATTCCTGTGCATATGGTCGAAACCATCAACCGGCTCATGCGTGTGCAGCGCCAGCTCACCCAAGAATTGGGCGCAGAGCCAAGCGCGGAACAAATCGCGCTCGAAATGGACTTCCTCACGCCCGACGAAACCGAAGCCATCAAGCTCATCCGCCGCGATGGCGCGCGCATGGATCCCGGTCTCACGCGCAAACTTCGCCGCGCCGCGCAAAAAGTCCGCAAGATCATGCGCCTCAGCCAAGAGCCGATGAGCCTCGAAATGCCCATCGGTCAAGAAGACAACAGTCTGCTTGGTGACTTCATCGAAGATGATAAAGTCCCCGGTCCCGTCGATGCCGCCAGCCGCCAGCTTCTCAAAGAGCAAATTCGCTCCGCGCTCGGCATCCTCAGCGAGCGCGAACGCGAAGTCCTCGAACTTCGCTTCGGCTTGCTCGATGGACAGGATCACACGCTCGAAGAAGTCGGCAAGCATTTCGGTGTCACCCGCGAGCGTATTCGTCAAATCGAAGCGAAGGCGCTGCGTAAACTCCGTCATCCCACCCGCAGCCGCCAGCTCCGCGACTACCTCGAAATGTAATCCCGTTTATAAATCATGTCGTAGGGAGGGGTCAAGACCCCTCCCTGTTTTTTATGCCCCCATCTCACAGTTCCGTAGGGGCAATTCCTGAACCACCCCTCTTTATTCCTACTCCCCCCTGATTCGCGCATTTCCCGCTTTTCAATATGATGAACCCTATGTGTCAATTCACATTAAGGAGTCCCACAATGCGTAAGCTCATGATCCTTGTCACCCTTCTCACCTTGATTGCCGTCCTCGCTGCTTGCGGCGGCACAAGCACTACTGGGGGAGGTGGCGCATCCAGCGCGGGCGATCCGCCCGAAGTCGTCGCCCGTAACTGGTTCACCGCCTATCTCAATGCCGATCCCGATGCCGCTGCCAACCTCACCTGCACCCCGCAGCGCGATTCCATGCGTGCTGGCGTTCAGGCGTTCGCTGATGCTCAAGCTGCCGCCCCCACGCAAGGCGAATTCGATCTCTCTGGCTTGAACTTCACCATCGACTCGCAGTCCGAAAACACCGCCACCCTCTCCGCCAGTGGCTCAATTCGTGTCACCATCGCCGGTCAAACCGTCGAACAATCTGTCGATCAATTCGGTATACCTGTCACTGTCGAATTGGCACTTGAAGGCAGTTCGTGGTTGGTGTGTCCTCCCTCGTAACCCTCAACACGCTTTACTAGGGGCAGCCCATTAGGTTGCCCCACCGCGTCCCAGTGACTGCCGATTCTTACTCCACTATATTGAGTCGCCCGCCACATTTCAGCTCACATGAATCCGCCAAGACAGCCTCAGCGCGCTTTGTTCCCATTGCCGATCCGCCGCCGCCGTTGTATCCTAAAATTCATAAACGTTGGCTTACTGCAAGTGAGGTTGTAATGCGGCAGTTCCATAAGATGTGGTTCGGGCTTTCGGTGGTCATGATGTTTATGTTGGCGGGCTGCTTCCGTCCTTCCGGCGAAGCCAATCCCTCTACACCCACCCCCGCCGATCTCATGGTGATTCCTTCACTCACACCGGAACTTCCGCCTACCATCATTACCAATACCGATCCCACCGATACCCCGCTGGCGCTGCTCATTCCCACCAGCACGCCAACCAGCACCCCCTTCATTCAAGCGACTTTCACGCCCAATGTCGCGCAAACACAGGCGGCGGGCGGTCAGTCTGGTGTTAACCCTACACCTTCGCTCATTTTTATCACCCCCGGCGGGCGGCTCGATTTCATCACCCCCGACGACCCCACTGAAACGCCCATCCGTTTCGTCAATGTTACGCCCGGCGCGCCCACCACAACAGGCGACAGCACTCCCATCCCCCCCGACATCCAAACCGATCCGTCCGTATCCATCCAACCCGAAGGCGTAACCGACGACTGCATCTACGTTGTTGAAGCAGGCGACACCTTGTACGGAATCGCCCTCTTTGTCGGTGTCACGCTCACAGATATGCGCGCCGCCAACCCCGATCTCACGGGCGAAAATCCCATCCTTCAAATCGATCAAGAACTCAACATTCCCGTCGAAGGCTGCCCCGGCTATACCCCGCCTGAAGTCGAATCCGTCGATGCCACCCCTACAGATGATCTCAATGCCACATCCCCCTTTGTGACCAGCGCCACCACCACCAGCCTTGCCCCCGGCGAATCGCAAACCTATACCGTCCAAGCAGGCGATACCCTGTTCACCATTGCCCGTGAATTTGGTGTCACCGTCGCGGACATCGTGCGTGTTAACAACCTCACCAACCCGGATCAGTTGAGCATCGGGCAAATCCTCATTATTCCCGGCGAAGACGACATCGCCACGCCCATCACTCCGCTCCCCACTGTCACTCCGCGCCGCACCCCCACCGTCCCCGCCGGCGGCTGATATAATCCTCAACTGAAGCATGGGCGGTTCGCGAACCGCCTGTGCCACCCGCCGCTTATCTCGCCACCTTAATTTTCTTCGCTCAACAGCCCTTCCCATATCGTGAAGTCATCAAACGCTACCTGCATCACCTTCCCCTCCGGTATCGCCCCCGTGATCCCCGCGAACCCTCGCTGGAACGTATCATCCCTCACTTCCATCACGAACTGCCCGTTCACCCACAGCGCCAGATAGTCGCCGATGCACGCCGCCCGTATCCGGTTGATCCCCCGCCCTTGATTGACCGCGCTTGTCCGTTCCCATGCCACCAGCGCCCGCACTGTGTCCTGTGTCCCAATGCGGATCGTCGCCCCGCCATCCCCGCTGATCATGAAGTAGTACCCGTCGCCGTTGTTACTGGGCGCAGCACGGCACATGATCCCGTAAGCGTTGTCCGGCTCATCCGTGTACTGCTGCGTATCCACCTGTAGAATCACGTCCGTGTGAGCCGTCGCATTCAATCCCCACGAGAAGCCGCCGTTTTGCGCCCACACGTTGTACACCCCATCTCCCACGCCGAAATTCACCAGCCCATCCGCGCTGATGTACTGCTCCCACGCAAAGCTCTCGTCGAACCCTTCTTCCAGCAGCACATCGCCAAACGCGACAGTTACAGACGGCGTGCGCGGCGCGCATCCGCTGAGCATCACCACCGCCACTAGAACACCCGTTAGTATCGCCCCGCCGTGACCCACACCTTGACTCACACCGCAACTCCCCATTTTTCTAATTGCCCTGCACACGCTTCGATGTATAATCGGGCGTATAGGTTCAACCGTTTAGCGGTAGAAAATTACCATGATTGAAGTTGTCATTGACAGTATTCGCGTCAGCCTCATGACGGCGCATCGCATCGTCATCCTCAAGGACACCAATAGTGATCGCTACCTGCCGATTTGGATTGGCCCTTGCGAAGCGGACGCGATCACCATCGAACTGCAAGAAATGCCGCCGCAGCGCCCGCTCACACACGACTTACTCAAGTCGATGATCCGTGAGCTAGGCGGCAAAGTTGTACACATCCTCATCAGCGATCTGCGGAACGACGTATACTATGCGCGCGTCGTCATCGCGGTCAATGACCGCCAAATCGAAGTGGACAGCCGCCCCAGTGACGCGATTGCGCTGGCGGTACGTACCAAAGTCCCCATCTTCGTTGCCGACCCCGTGATGGAAAAAGGCGGGGTTGAACCCGAAGAAGACGTGGAAACGCAAGCCGAAAGCCAGACCAGCGAACTCACCGAAGATCGCTTGAGCGCCTTCAAAGATTTCGTCAACTCGCTTGACCTTGACGATCTCGACGACGAAGAAGACAGCTAACGCTCGTTTTGCACATTGTACGGACAGGGCTTGCCCTGTCCGTCGCACTGGTTTAGCACATTCAAGTTCCATACGGCGCTGTCGTGATGAGTGCGCTGGGGGATAACCCTCTAACGCAGACGGCACGCCGTTTTGTTTCTTTGGGAACATTCAGCGCAAGGTTTCCGCACGCCATGAACTACGAAACATCAGGTATCGCGCCGTTCAGTCAGGACGCGGAAGAAGCCGTCCTCGGCTCGGTGTTCATTAACCCAGATGCGTATTTCAACCTCGCGTCGTTTCTGCGCCCAGAAGACTTCTATATTCTGCGCCATGCCTACATCTGGGAAGCGATGATGCGTGTTGCCGAACGCAGCGAAGTCATCGACCTAATTACTGTACGCGAAGAACTCCGCGCATCCAACCGCCTCAACGATGTCGGCGGCCCCGGCTATTTGACCCAGCTTACTGTCAACGTTCCTACATCCGTCCATGCCGAAGTTTACGGGCGCTTGGTCGAACGCGCCGCCGTGCGCCGTCGTTTGCTCACCGCCGCCGACGAAATCCGCGCGCTGGCGATGGACGAAACCCTCTCGCTTGATAAAGTGACGGGCGACGCTGAAACCCGCCTGTTCCGCGTCACCGAACGCAATCTCCGCCGCGATATGGTGCCCATGCGCGAAGCAATCAGCGATTACTTCGAGCGCGTGGAACACCTCATGCACAACCCGGACGAACCGCTTGGCTTGCCCACCGGTTTCCGCGATCTCGATGGCTTGCTTGGCGGTTTGCAGCGTTCCGACTTGCTCATCTTCGCGGGTCGCCCCGGTATGGGAAAATGCGTCACAGGCAATACCCTCATCCCAACCGAACACGGTTTGCTGCCGATTGCGGCGCTCAAACCCGAAAACTCTCCCGAAGGCTTTACACCCCTGCGAATCGGTGTGCAAACCCCGGATGGCGTGCGTTATACCAGCCACTTCTACGACAGTGGGATACAGCCAACCCTGCGGATTACCACACGCGGTGGTCGCCAGCTTGAAGCCACCCTCAACCATCCCGTCTTAAAAATCACACGCGGCGATCAACCCGTATGGACACCCCTCGATCAGCTTGCGCTAGGCGACCATGTCGCTATCAGCGCGACGAACCCCCATGCGCTCACTGATTCGCCCACAATCACCCACGACGAAGTGATTGACATCAGCGTGAACGGCTTGCAGCATTGTTACGATCTCACCCTGCCCGATAATCACAGTTTCATCAGCAACGGCATTGTGAGTCATAACACTTCCTTCCTGCTCTCGGTGGCATTGAACGCCGCCAAGCTCGGTGCGCGTATCCTCATCTTCACAATGGAAATGGGCAACGAACAAATCGTCCAGCGTTTCCTCTCCATGGAAACAGGCATCAATACCCAAAAACTCCGCATTGGTCAGCTCAACCAGCAAGAATGGACGCGCTTCGTTCAAGCGACAGGTCGCTTGGGCAACCTCCGCATCTATATCGACGATTCGCCCGCCCAAACCCCGCTGCAAATGCGGACTAAATGCCGCCGCCTCGCCCATGAAGTCGGGCTGGATCTCGTCATCGTAGACTATCTCCAGCTCATGACCGCTGGCGCAGGCTATGAAAACAATCGCGTGCAGGAAATCAGCTACATTAGCCGCAACTTGAAAGAACTCGCGCGAGAAATCAATGTGCCTGTATTTTCGGCGGCGCAGCTTTCCCGCGCCGTCGAAAGCCGCCAAGACAAGCGCCCCATGTTGAGCGACCTTCGCGAATCCGGCTGCTTGTCAGGCGATACCTTGATCTATCTCCCGCGCACAGGCGAACATCTCCCGATCCGTGACTTGATGGGCAAAACAGGTGTTGAGGTCCTCAGCTTGAATACAGACACATGGAAACTTGAACCAGCCGCGGTAACCAACGCCTTCTGCACAGGGACAAAACCCGTTTATAAGCTGACCACGCGCTTGGGACGTGAAATCCGCGCGACGGGCAATCACAAATTCTTGACCATCAGCGGGTGGAAGCGTCTTGACGAACTCACCCCCGACGACCACATCGCCCTACCCACATCTGACACAAAAATCACGCCTGTGGGGGCGCATCGCGATGCGCCCGCCGCGTCCGCCACACACCTTGTAGGGACAGGGCTTACCCTGTCCGCTGTACCCGCCGAACACACCACACCCGTTGTAGGGACGCAAGAGAAACTTGTTTCTCCCGTCGCGTCCGCCACTGCCACCACCGACGTTTATTGGGACGAAATCCTCTCTATCCAACCTGACGGCGAAACCGATGTCTACGATTTGACCGTCCCGCCTTACGCCAACTTCGTCGCGGATAACATCATCGTCCACAACTCTATCGAACAAGACTCGGATGTCGTCGTTTTTCTCTACCGCGATGCCGTGTACAACGAAGCCACCGAATTCCCAAGCCTTGCCGAATTGATCGTCGCCAAACACCGCAACGGACCCACCGGCACGATCAATCTGCATTTTGAAAAGTCGCTGACCAAGTTCAGCGATGCGCGCACCCAGTCAATCGACTTGAGCAGTCTGTGATCCGCCCATGACCACGCCGATACTTTTTCCGGGTTTTCCCCCCGGCAAACACCGAACCTTCACCCTTCCCGCCGCTTTCGTCACCGATCTGCTTCCCATGATCGCGGATGTGAACGAACTCAAGGTGATCGTGTTCACGTTCTGGGCGGTGCAGCAGCGCGAAGGCAAATATCGCTACGCCCGCCGCGAAGACTACATCACCCACGCCCCGCTAATGGACGCGCTTGGCGGCGAAGCGGCGCTCGATCACGCACTCGATCAAGCATGTGAACACGGGGCGCTGCTGCGCGCCAAAGTCATTGTCCGCGGCACATCCGAAACGCTCTATTTCATCAATGCCGAACCGGGGCGCAAAGCAATCGCCCAAATCCAAGCGGGCAAATGGCAGGAAAGCATCGGCGCGGACGGCTATCCCGTCGAAATTCTGCCAGAACGCCCCACCATCTACACTCTATATGAAGAAAATATCGGCGCGCTCACACCTTTAATCGTAGACGCATTAAAAGATGCGGAAAAAGACTACCCCCGCGAATGGATCGAAGATGCCATCCGCGCGGCAGTCGAAAAGAATGCCCGTCACTGGCGTTTTATCGAAGCGGTGCTCAAGCGTCGTGAAGCGGAAGGGAAAAGCGGTGGAACCTCTGAAAAATCTGCTCAATCCCAACAAAATACCGAGTGGTATACCCCCCGCTAAGGGATCATCCAGCGGCGGGGATGACGGATTCGATCATACCGAATTCCCGCCCGAACCCATCGGGGATGACAATCTATGCCCGGTCTGCGGCGGCTTGGGATTCGTGCGCTACGATCTCCCTGTCGAACATCCCGATTTCGGCAAGCTGTTCCCGTGCCCGCGCAATCACCGCGCCAACGATGCCGAACGTCAGGCGCAGCTCCGCAAAATCGGCAATCTCGACGCGCTTGCCGACAAAACCTTCGACAACTTCATCATCGACAGCGATAGCTGGCAGCCCGATGAACAGCGATCCGTCGCCAATGCCTATCGCCTCGCCATCGATTACGCCCAAAACCCGCAGGGATGGCTGCTCTTTGAAGGCGGCTACGGATGCGGCAAAACCCATCTCGCCGCCGCTGTTGGCAACGCCCGTGTCTCACAGGGCGAAGTCGCCTTGTTCATCACCGTCCCCGACTTGCTCGATCATCTCCGCGCCGCCTACGCTCCCGGCAGCGATGAAGCATACGACAGTCTCTTTGAGCGTGTGCGCGGCGCTGCCCTGCTCATTCTCGATGATCTCGGCGTGGAAAATCCCAGCGCGTGGGCGCAGGAAAAGCTGTTCCAGTTGTTCAACCATCGCTATATGTACAAGCTCCCAACCGTCATCACCACCAATGCCGATCTTGACCGGATGGACGGACGCATCAAAAGCCGCATTCTCGACAAACAGCTCACCACCCGCGCCCATATCGAAGCGCCCGATTACCGTATCCAAGCCGAACGCGAACGCGATCCCATTTACCGTAACCTCGATTCGTATGCGAATATGCGCTTTGAATCCTTCCAGCTAGAGCCATCTCTCGCGCCGGAACACCGCCGTAATCTCGAAACCGTCGTCCGCGCTGCCTACAGCTATGCCCAAGACCAGCGCGGCAATTGGCTCATTCTCGGCGGCTCATTCGGCGGCGGCAAAACCCATCTCGCCGCGGCGATTGCCAACCTCTGGCGCGATGTTGGGCGCGATGTTGTATTCATCACTGTGCCGGACTTGCTCGACTATCTCCGCACCGCCTTCGAGCCAAATACCAAAACTACGCTCGATCAGCGATTCCAAATCATCCGTAATGTGCAGTATCTCGTCCTCGACGACATGGGCACGGAAAACGCGACTTCATGGGCGCGCGAAAAACTCTTCCAAATCCTCGATTATCGTTACGTTCGCCGTTTGCCAACCGTCATCACCATTTCTAAAGACATCGACAGCCTTGACCCGCGTGTGCGTGTGCGCTTAAAGGACGAAAAAGTGTGTGCGGTCTATCGCATCACCGTTCCGCCCTACGCCGAACGCACAAGCTCACGTCCGCCGCGTGGATAACTCAACCAGAGCCATGTTCTCTTTCAAACGCGCCGATCATCCCTACTCGATCCACATCACCCCTTACGAGCGCCGCAGCCGTCAGGACGTGCGTGATATGCTCTTTCGCAGTTACCGTTCCCATACCCATCTCGATTGGCAGGAATCCGATCAGTGGCTCGATGCCGAACGTTCCCCCGTTAAACTCGCGTGGATCGGGCGGCGATTGGTCGGCATCTTGGGCGTGTCCGAGCCTATGGAAGGCGAATGTTGGGTACGCATCGCCGCCGCGCAAGACGAAGGCGATCCGCAGCCCATCCTCGATGCCCTCTGGAACGCTATCTACACCGATCTGCTGGCCAACAAAGTCAAACGTGTCGCCATTTTGATGATGCGTGAATGGCTGTTCACCCCCTTCAAACTGCTCAACTTCCGTGAACACGAATGGATCGTCACACTTCGCCGCCTCTCGTCAGACATTCCCGCGCCGCAAACACCCCCCGGAGTCGCCATCCGTCCGGCAGAACCAAACGACATTGACCGTGTTCTCGCTGTCGATCATGCCGCGTTTGGCGCGCTCTGGCGCATGACCATGAGCGATCTTCGCAGCACCATGCGCGCCGCCGCCTCTACCACAGTCGCCATCCTCAACGACACCATCATCGGCTACCAGTTAAGCACCATGTACTTTGACGGTTCGCACCTTGCCCGCTTGGCGGTCATGCCAAATTTGCAAACAAGCGGCATCGGCACTGCCCTCGTCATCGACGTACTGCGGCGTTTTGCGCGCCGCGGCATCCAGTCCATGACGGTCAATACACAAATGAGCAACGAACGTTCGCAGCACGTCTATCATCGCTTAGGCTTCGAGCGTAACGGCTACGACATCCCCGTATGGATCATGGACCTCAATTCCACTCGCTCCAACAATTGATGCGCCCCCACGCATTAACATAATTCCACAAAATATTCACAAGCTTAAGGATTCCTAAAGACTTAATTGTGAGATTATGATCTTACACTCAAAATGAGTGTGACTTGCTCACCATGACCATTTTCAGGACAAACAATGAGCGCAACAGGTCTTTCAACAAATTCGACACCTCAAGCGGCGATTCCTACCGCGCGTCGTTCAATCTTTCACCGTATCCAAGACGCATGGACCCGCTGGATAACCCCACGCAGCTCAGACCGCGAACAAGCCTTCATTGAACGCACGCTGCGCGGCTTGCTGCCTTTCTTGTTAATCGGACTTAGCTTTATGAGCTTCTATTCGCTCATTTCTGGCAGTAGCGCGGTCAGCAGCCCGGCTTACGCATTGTTCGAGTTCATCATCTCCAATGTTATGCTCATTGGCGCGATGCTGATGCTCGTCAGGGGCAAAATCGGCATCGCCGCCATGCTGACCGTGGGGCGCATCTTGCTGGCGCTCATCACACTCATCAACATCACAGGCTATTGGAATGGTCCTACCGTTCCTATCTCGATTCTCATTGTGCTGCTCGGCTCACTCGTGCTAAGCCGTCGCAATCTTCTCATCCTCACGCTCGCGACGGCGAGCATCGTTGTGGTTGTCGCCATCTTACAAACAAATGCGGGGCACCCCATCCCCTTCTTTGACGGTGAACCAATTTCTACGCCATTTTCGGTTGCCATTTCGTTGGGGTTCACACTGCTCTTGATCGTGCGCTACGCCATTTACCAGCGCAACGAATTCGCCGCGCGTGTAAAAGAAGTTAATGATCTCGTCACGACGCTGGAACAGCGCGTCGCTGAACGTACCCACGAATTGCAAATTGCCAAAGCCGAAGCCGAAGTCGCGCGTGACCTCGCGCTCGATGCCGATAGACTCAAATCCCAGTTTCTCGCCAGCATGAGCCACGAACTCCGCACCCCCTTGAACGCCATCCTCACCTTTACCGAACTCATGTCTATGGGAACATTTGGCGATGTCAACGACGAGCAGAAAAACTATCTCGACAAGACCCTCAGCAGTGGCAAACACCTGCTCTCCCTCATCAACGACGTGCTAGACATCTCCAAGATTCAATCTGGCATGATCAAGATGTTCATCGAACAGGGTTTCATGGTTGAACCCGAAATCAAGGCGATCACCGCGACTGCTCGCCAGCTTCTAGGCAGCAAGCCTGTCGAAATGATCCTCGACATTGAACCCGATCTGCCCCCAATGGCATGTGATAAGCGCCGCGTGCGTCAAATCTTGCTCAACCTTATCTCCAACGCGGTCAAATTCACCGAAAAAGGCTCGATCACCGTTCGGGCGCGGCGCGAAGGCGATTACATCCTGTTCGCCGTCATCGACACTGGTCCCGGTATCCCCCATGACCAGCAGGACATCATCTTCGAGCCGTTTATCCAAACCGAAACAGGTATTCAACATGCGGGGGGCACGGGCTTAGGGCTGCCCATCTCGCGCAAACTCGCGGAAGCGCACGGCGGCAAGGTGTGGGTCGAAAGCGCCGTTGGTCACGGCGCTTCGTTCTTCGTCAAACTTCCCGTGCAAGCCGAATCAGCCGCTTGATGCCAGCCGCACAATGAGGAGTCCCTTTCATGACCCAAACCGACGAAGCCGTCTTTCTCTACGTAGAGGACGATACCTACAGCCGCGAAGCCTTAGAAGTCATCATTCACCGTGTGATGCGCGTAGCGCAAGAGCATTTTTTTGTCTTTGAGGACAGCAGCGATTTTTTAAACCGCGTCAGAGCCTTGCCGCGCAAACCGGATTTATTCATGCTCGATATTCATGTGCGCCCAAACAACGGCTTCGATATGCTCAAAATGCTCCGCGCCGACCCTGAATACGCCAATTCTCGCATCGTTGCGCTCACCGCCAGTGTCATGAACGAAGAAGTCGAACTGCTCAAAGTCAGTGGCTTCGACGGTGTCATTGGCAAGCCCATCAACATCGCCAGTTTTCCCGCGCTCGTCAAGCGCGTGCTGGATGGCGAAACCATTTGGCACGTCACAGAAATGTAGCGCGGCGCACTCTGCACGATATTATTGAACTCACCATCGAAGCACTAACGAACGTGGAGAAAGAAGAACATGGCTGTAACCGTCGCTATCGTGGATGACAATCCGTTGAACGTGGAATCCCTTGCGCTGCTGGTACGCAACATGGGAATTTCAACAGTCGTATTCGACACGCCGGACGCGCTTATCGAATCCCTCGACACGCTCGATCACTTGGATGTGGTCTTTCTCGATCTCGAATTTCCCAACCAAAACGGGTTGAAAGCCATCCAATGGATGAAGCGCGCCCAGCCGCTCCAAGATGTGCCCTTTGTCGCGTACACCGTCCACACCAGCGAACAGAACGAAGCCCGCGACGCAGGATTTCACAGTTTTCTTGGCAAACCGCTCAACGTGGTCAAGTTCCCCGAACAAATGCGGCGCATCTTAAATGGCGAGCACGTCTGGGAAATCGGGTAGTTTAAGAAATTCGTTTGTAGGGGTTTGCGAAACTTGTTTCGCCCGTGCCAAACCCGTTTTATCTCAAACATACCTATCGTAGGGGCGCGATACATCGCGCCCGCCTAAAACAACCTTCAACACATCCAATCCTTGACGCACATTCACTTGCACGCGCTTTCGCCCCTCGCCTAACGATGCTTGCATCGTCGCTTGCATCGTCGAGAGGGGCGGAACGAACTTTGTTCGTGCGGGGTGAGGTTAAAAACAACTACGGACAACCCTTGCGAAACTTGTTTCGTCCTGCGCGTCCGCCGTTTGTTTCTCTCACGTCTCTACAAACGCGATCATGTACTGGATACGGCGCTACAGCGTATTCTTGCGCTTTTCCGCGGCGTTAATGTCGCGTTCGATCTCGTCCAAATACCCCGTGTGCGCGAATTGTAGTTCAATCTCCAATCCGCCCACCCATTTCGCCGTCAGGTTGTAGATCACGGCGGCAATCGCAAAATAGATGCCGCCGATGATCGCGCTCATCACCACGCCGACGAAGTAAAAACAAATCATGCTTGCGCCGCCCACCAGCCCGATGATGTCGTTCATAGCGCGTATGTCCGCGTCCGATATGCCCGACCCGCTGATCGACGCGCTCATCGACGTGAACGCCACTGTCGGCAAAATGAAGATGAATATCCCCGCGATCAAAAATAGGATGCCGTTCACCACAACACCCACCTTGAATGCCGAACCCGGCGTAATCCGCTTGAGCGTTGTTGTCACAATGCTTCCCTCATTTTATTCCCGTAGGGACGCGAGAGAAACGCGATGCGAAGCATCGACGGTTTCTCCCTGCGCGTCCGCCTTCTTACAGACACCCCTAACACCACATCCGTTGCTCTATAATATCCCAAACACCACCCGACCCATTCGCAAGGTTCGCCATGCCGAAAACCCTACCATCCCCCAAACCGATGCCGTCGAATATCGTTCGCAAACTCAACGACATGAACCGCGCCTTTTACGCCCGTGTCGCCGATGAGTTCGACGCGACCCGGGATGGCGCATGGCAGGGGTGGTACGGCATCAAAACCTATATCCCGTTGACCTCTGGCGAGTCACATCCCTTCGCCCGCGTCCTCGATGTGGGATGCGGCAACGGACGCTTCGGTGTGTTCATCGCCAAAGAAAACCCAAATGGATACATCAACTATTTCGGCATCGATTCCAGCCGCGAACTGCTCACCCACGCCGAAAAAACGCTCGCTGTCATCCCCCATCCCAACTTCGGGTACTCACTCGAAAAGCGTGACTTCATCGAACAGCCGTTAGACGAAAAACACGATTTCCCCTATCGCTTTCACCTTGTCGTGGCATTTGGTGTGCTGCATCACATCCCCGGTACCGCACAGCGCATGGACTTTGTGCGCTCATTGGCGAATCTCGTGCTGCCTGATGGGCATCTCGTCTATACCGAATGGCGCTTCTACGAAGACCAACGCTTTCACAAGCATCTGCTCCCCCCGCCAGCCGATCTTGCCCCCCACCTCGAAAAAGGCGACTATTTCCTCGATTGGGGCGGCGACAAAACCGCCATGCGCTACTGCCATTACGTCGATGATGCTGAACACAAGGCATTGATCGCCGCCACCGGACTCACCCTCGCACAAACCTATCGCGCTGATGGCTACAACCGCGATACCAATATGTACGTCGTCCTCCACAAACCCTAATACTGCTTCCGTTTTCCTATGCCGCCCGCCTGATCCGCTGCGCCAGCATCACACGGTTGCAATCAGGGTCTAACACCGTAAACACACGATCCCCCCACAATTCTTCCCGCATTTCTTCGACCACGTATACCCCGCGCCGGCACAAGAAAGCGTAAAACTGCTCGAAATCCACATCATCGGGGATTTCTACGTACAGCTCAATCGTTGCCGATCCTTCTCCGATGCGCCTCACGCTGGGTCGCGGACTAAACACGATCTGCGCGTCACCCAAATACGCCTCGGCGTAGATCGGTTTCCCGTCCAAACCGGGCAGTCCATTCTGCCCCACAAATCCCAGCAGCCGTGTGTAGAAATCTAGGCTTGCTTGTACGTCGAACACTCGCAGAATCGGTTTGATCATCGCCGCCCTCGATCTAAACAAGTGTTCTAATTTTACACTCAAAACACCATTTTTTCAAGTAGAGCGGGGGACTGCCCGCCGTGTATTTTATCGACCCACCGTGCTTGAACTTCGTAACGAGGGAGTTGTACGCTCGACAGGATTCCCCCTCTGCGATAGCCGAGGAGCTTAGGGGGAGGTGAATTTCTTTTCTCTCTACTCCCGCCTATCCATCCAATCCCCCACCAGCACCGCGATCAAATCCGGCTCGCTGCGGATCACCATATGCGGTGCGCCTTCCACGCGAATCAACGTCGAGTGAGCGATATTCGCGTGCAAATACGCGCTGTATTTGAACGGAGTCATGCGGTCATCCCCCGCCCCAATGATCAGCGTCGGCACAGTGATCGCGCTCAAACGCCCCCGCACATCAAACGCATCGCACGCTTGAAAATCGCTCGCTGCCGCGACCACATCTTCCGCCAGCATCGCCGCGCGATGTTCAGCAGTCAGCGCGGGATCGCTGTCGCTGTTCCACATCCACGACAGCAGCAGATCGATGATGCGGTCCCGTTCCGTGACGATATTTCGCAAAATGTCCGGGTGAACGCTCAATTTCGCCCCTGTACACACCAGCGCGATTCCCTGCGCCCGTTCAGCATGATCCAGCGCCAGCATCAGCGCGATTCCCCCGCCCATGCTGTGCCCCGCGAAGTACGCCCGTTCGATCTTGAGCGCATCCATCAGCGCGATCACGTCGGCGGCATAATCTGCCAAACTATCCTTGGCGCTTCCGCCGCTCTCGCCATGCCCCGGCAGATCGAACGCCAGCACATTCACCCATTCCAGCCCCAGCAGAGCGCGTCCCCAATCATGATGCGTTCCCCACGCCCCATGCACTAGAATCAGCGTTGGCAGCGCGGGATCAAACGCGAGGTGATCTGTTGCCCAAATCACCCCGCGCGTCGTTTCAATCGTTGGCATGAAGCCTCAAAAGTTTTGCTAAACCGACAGCACTACCACCACAACGCGATCAGCGGCGCGTATCCACTGCCAATCAACGAACTGATCCCCTGTCCGGCCAGAATCGCGCCGACTGCTAAAAATCCGAAATAAATCAGCGTAGCCACGATCATGACATAGCCAAGCAAAATGAACACGCCATCCCCTTGCAAAATCCCCACCGCCAGAAACAGGATCGCCAGCGCCGGGAGCGTATTGCTAAATGGAATCAAACCAAGCGGAGCCATCAGCAGCACCCCGGCGAAGATGATCGCCCCACCGTTGATGCGCGCAGCAAGCGCCCCCTGTGTGAAAAATGGCAAGCGTGGGCGAATCACTCGGTCAAGCCGCGCGAAAATTTGCGCGCCGCGTTCAAATGCAGGCTTCAAGTCGGCGGTCTTAAGTTCGCGCTCCATCAAGCGGCTCGGCAGCCACGGCAGCCGGTTGAGCAGAATCCCCACGCCAATCAGGATGATCGCCAGCCCAAAAATCGTGCTTACACCGGGGATAGAAACAGGAATGAGGAATGGAATGGTGAGAAACATGCAGAACAGCAGCAGACCCTGTTCGCCAATGAGTTCAAACAAGCGGCGAAGCGTTACGCTTTCACCGTCAATCGATCCTGAAACTTCGATCAGAGTCGCGCTCAAGGATTTTTCACTATCGCGGAATTGAACCGACATGCGGGGAATAACCTTTCATCAAACACTCATATGCACGCCAGTCAGTTTACCATAGGTGTCTCTTTTTCAATCTATCAACGTTTGTGAGGGGCGGCATAATGGTCTTTTATCAATGAATATGGGTGATCTTTTGTAGGGCGGTGGCAAGCCCTCGCCGTGTTTGAACGAACGGATGAGGCAGGTCTCGTCCCTATGCGATGCGAAGCATCGACGGTTTCTCCCGGCGCGTCCGCAGTTGCTGCTTCCCTTCTATTGGTGCATGACCAAACCCATTTTCTCTCAAATATATCAATTGTAGGGGCGGCTCGTAAGCCGCCCGCCACAGAAAACCTTCAACCGTCCAATCTTTGACACATCTTCACTTTCACACGTTTTTGCCCCTCGCCAAAGGGTGAGATTAATTTCCCCCCACGCCCACCCGCCACCTTCACTCACGCAGCGAATCATGCCGCTTCACCGCGTCCTCATGCAGCGCGATCAACCGTTCGCCCAACAGGCGTACCGCCTCATGGACACCTTCCGTTGGGCGCGGATGCCCAATCGTGCTCAACTGAATCGTGTATTCCCCGTTCGGGCGCGGCAGCACCGTGATCGCAAACCGTTGATCAATCGTCGGCTCACTCGCGTGGACTTCGACTAGCAAGGCATGATCGCTCTGGAACACATCCATCAAATGCACGTGCGCCGTTCCCAAGCGCGTATCAAAGCTGTGTTGAACCTTTACCCGCTCATGGAAAGCCGCGCGCATCTCGTCGAGCGACAGCGGTGAGTAAAAAATCAGGTGCGGCATGGGTAAATCCTTAATGACAGGAATATCGAGCGCGGGCATGTCGTTTCTGCGATACGCGAAGTAGTAGCGGTCACGCCCTTCTTGGATCGCCGTCGCTTCATACTTGGTGATGATTCCACGCCCCGGCAGATTATTGACCGCGTAAGGCGCATCGAGCGTGTTGGTGAGCTGTGGCGTAGCCGCCAGCAGTTCGGCGCTCATCTCAGCATAGTCGAATATATCCGTCGCCAAGTAGAACATCCCCCCCGCCTTCAAGCGGCTGACCATCGCGTCCAGCGTCGAACGTCGCATAATCCGCCGGTGATGATGCCCGCTTTTGAACCACGGATCAGGAAAGTTGAGATGTAACTGCGAAAGGCTGTTCGGCGTGAACAGATGATGCAGCGCCGTTTCCCCCGTCGCATGGATCACACGCGCATTCGTTACCCCTTCACTGCGAATCGCCCGTTCGGCGGCATCCAAACACCGATTCGACACTTCCACCCCAATCACATTGTGATCCCGATGTTGTTTCGCAAGATGCACCAGAAACGTCCCGCGCCCAAACCCGATTTCCAGAATCAAAGGGCGGCTCTTGCCCGGTTCATCCCCGAACAGCGCCGCCCAATCCGTCTCCCATGGAAGCGTTAAACTGCTTAGTTTTTGTGGAATCGCGTACTGCTCCATGAATCCCTTTATTATTCACGGTTTTTCCCACAAGGACGCGCCGTTACGCTTGTCCTTAGTTGTTCTTCCGTGCGGATATTCAAACCCGCTTTCTCGCAAACGTGCCATCTGTCGGGGCGCGAGAGAAACTTGTTTCTCCCGGCGCGCCCGCCTAAAACAAACTGCATACGTCCAAGCTTTGACACATATTCGGTTGCACACGTTTTGCCCCTCGCCGCAGCCATGCAAGCATCGTCGAGAGGGGCGGCACGAATAGAGTTTGTGCGGGGTAAGGTTAAATAGAAACCACTACGCACAAGCCTCATGCGTCGTTCGTTGTGAGCGAAGAAAACCTGTTTTCAAATCGCCCCTTACACAGTCTCCGCGATTGTACCCGAAGTCGCGCGGTTATAGAAGGCAATCCGATCCTTGATATTCTCGTATCCGGGCTTGGGATTGCGATACACCCATCCCACATTCGTCGCTTGTGTGCCTTCCGGTGTGACCAAATCAACCCAATGACATACCCCCTTATACGGACAGGTATACAGGCGATCCGTCACCCGCAAATTTTCCATATTCACCGCTTCCGGTGTGAAATACAAATTTCCCTCAAATGGCAGGACAGTATTGTCGCTGTCGCTGCCCTTGGCGATCACGCGGCTGCTGATGCGTTCTTTGATCTGATACTGTGTCATTGCTGCGCTGTCCTTTGTCTTGCGTTTTGTTGATCTTTAGTGCCGTATGATTTACTGGCTAGATGCCCTATCCGTTTGATGTTTTACGATGCGCCAAATATTCTCTCAACGAAAACTCATTTTTGAGAGGTTTCTTAGGGCGGGGTCAAGACCCTGCCCGCGCTGTGCTGGTTCTGGCTTACTAAAGGTCGATCTTGATTCTAAATGTCTGAATACGTGCTTGCAGAGTTCAATGTTGCACCCTGTCTCCCCCCGCTCTATGATCTCATCATGACGGATTTCATAGCGTACCGCGGCGAGATCAACAAATTGGCTGAAGCCGCGCCCGTGCGTTAAGGCTGCTGTATGTCGTCGTTTGTGATCGCCCAGTTCAACATCGCCCGCTATATTGCCCCATTAGATGATCCCGTGCTGGCGGATTTTTTCGCGTTCCGTGATGAAATCGACAAACTCGCGGAAGACTCACCGGGGTTCATCTGGAGGCTTGTCGATGTGGATGATGCCGATCCGTCCGGCGGCTTGTATGATCCCGCCGTTGCCATCAATCTATCCGTATGGGAAAACATCGAATCGCTGCGACAGTACACCTATTACACCGCCCACGCCGATATGTTTCGGCGGCGTGCGGAATGGTTCTCGAAATTGGGCGCGCCGTCGTTCGCCCTCTGGTGGATCGAACGCGGGCATCTTCCAACCCTCTCAGAAGCCAAAGCCCGCCTCGATCATCTGCAAATGCACGGCGCGACTCCGTTTGCGTTCACATTCAAGCGGCGTTTCCCCGCCCCCTGCGATGACGAAACTCGCCCGTAATGGCGCAATCTATTGCGCCCGCCACCACCATACCCGCCGCCATACGCCCATTCGTGAATCTTTTCTTTCTGTTCTTCTTCACTTTACGGAGCAGCACCCATGCAGCACTTCAAAACCTTGATCAAAGTCGTCAACACCGCATCTTCTCTCGCGGAACTCACCCGCAGTTCCCAAACCTATCGCTTCAACGTCGCTCCCGCTATCACCGTTTACCTGCACGCCGCGCAAGCCGATATTTTTGTCATGCGCCATAATCTCCCCGTCGTCGAAATCACCGCCAAACTCCAAGCGCCCTTTGGCTGGCGCATCGCCGCCGAACAGGATGACGCGGGGGTATATTTTGTCGCCCGCCGCCGCCTCGTCGTGGGATCAATCGCTGGGGCAGTCTTTCTCGTCACCGTCCCACATGATGCCTACCTGACCCTCAAACTCGAAGACTGCCGCCTAAGCCTCGAACACGTCAGCGGCGATTTTCAGCTTGCGCCCACTGCCATCACGCCGAGCCTTCCCGCTGCCAATCAGCCCGCGCCCGCCCTGCTCGATTCCGGCGCTTCCACTAAATCCAAACCCCGCAAACAGAGCGCAAAATAGCCAAAATTCACCCCCTTGCCGTTATGACATACGCGCCGTCCCGCGCGCCGCAACAGGACATAGTTTTTGCAAAAATATGTCCAAATGGACGCAAAATGTGTCACACCTCAATTTACCATCTTAATGCTTCATCTTTCCCCTCGTACAATCCGCCCAATTGACCTCGCTTACAGTGTCACGCATCACTGTGCATACTGAACATATGTTCTGGTATCATTAATGGTCATGACACATATCTTCGCTCACACCGCTTTCAGATCAGGACACAAAGGACACAAACAATACTTCTTCGCCCTAACCTTAATCCTTCCCCCCATAACCTCATCTAGCACATCGCTGCACATTTGTGTACAGTTGATTCGCGTCCCCCCCACTTATCGTCAAGGAGTCAATGGTCCAATGAATGACATCATCAACCGCGGATACGCTCACCCTGAAGTCTTGGTCTCGACGGATTGGGTAGCGGCACATCTACACGATCCCAATGTGCGGATTATCGAATCGAATGAAGACCCCCTTCTTTATCCGTCGGGTCATATTCCCGGCGCGGTTCAGGTAGACTGGACGAACGACCTCAACGACCCCATCCGCCGTGATTACCTCAACAAAGACGGCTTTGAAGCCCTCGCCGCCCGTATCGGCATCACCAACGACACCACCGTCGTGTTTTACGGCGATAAGGTCAACTGGTGGGCGACCTATGCTCTATGGGTGTTCAAACTGTTCGGTCACAAGGACGCGCGCATCATGGATGGTGGGCGCATCAAATGGGAAAAAGAATGGCGCGAACTCACCCGTGACATTCCTACTTACCCTGCGACCCAATACAACGCGCCCGAACGCAACGACCACGAAATCCGCGCCTTCCGTGACGAGGTGCTGCGCCATGTGCAAGCCAACAAGCCGCTGGTCGATGTTCGCAGCCCCGCCGAATACACCGGCGAAAAACTGCACATGCCCGAATACCCCCAAGAAGGTGCCCTGCGCGGCGGTCACATCCCCGGCGCGAAAAACGTTCCTTGGGCAAAAGCGGTGGATCCCGATACCGCCACGTTCAAACCGGCTGATGCGCTTCGTGCCATCTACGAAGGCGAACAGGGCTTGAAGAAGGACGACGACATCATCGCCTACTGCCGCATCGGTGAACGCAGCAGCCACACATGGTTCGTTCTCACCTATCTGCTTGGCTTTGAAAATGTCCGCAACTACGACGGAAGCTGGACGGAATGGGGCAACTCAGTCGGGCTTCCCATCGAGAAATAGCCCGCTGTCGCTGGATCACCCGCATATCCCATCTATCCGTAGGGGCGGCGGCGAAACTCGTTTCGCACATGCCGCCCGCAAGAGCAGACCGCATGGTAGGGGCGGCATACATGCCGCCCGTGTAACCCATCCATTTGTAGGGGCGCGCGGAACTCGTTCCGACGCGATGCCCCCAAAACCCATTGATTTGTAGGGCGGCGGCGAAACTCGTTCCGCACATGCCGCCCGTGTAATGCAGAGGAACACCCATCTATGCCAGCCATTCCCGCCAAGCTCACCGCCTTGATCGACGACCTGAGCAGCATCACAGATCGCAACGAGCGCGTCGAGCTGCTCATCGAAACCGCAGACCGCTTCCCCCAAGTCAAAGTGCCGCCAAGCGTGGCGCAGCAGCCCTACGGCGAAGAACACCGCGCCCCCGCCTGCGAAAGCGAAGCGTTCGTCTGGGCAGTCGATCAACCGGATGGCACGCTCAAGTATTACTTCGATGTGTTGAATCCGCAGGGGCTATCCGCCAAAGCGATGGCAGTCATCCTTGACGAAACCCTCTCCGGCGAACCCGTCGATCAAGTGGCAGCCATCACCGATGACATCGTGTTTCAAATTTTCGGCAAAGAAATCTCAATGGGCAAAGGCGCGGGCTTGATGGGCATCATCGCGCTTGTCCGTAACGAAGCCCGCAAACGTAGTAGGGGCGGCTCGTGAGCCGCCCGCGACCCCCCACATAAATGAAGGGGCAGATTTGCAGCCCCTTTCACCACGGCATTTGACTGCCGTTCCAGCGATAGTACTTCCCGCGATCCGCTGGCGTGGCGCGGTCAATGATCTTGAGCATCCCTGTCACGCTCTCATCCGTCGATAACGTCGCTTCCGGGGAACTCAACCGCGTTCGCACCCATCCGGGATCGATAATGAACGCGATGATCCCATCGCGCGCCACATCAAACGCAAATGTGCGTGTGAACATATTCAGCGCGGCTTTGCTGGCGCAGTAGCCGTACAGATCGCCATCACGCTTGTCGCTCAACGAGCCGTACTCCGACGAAATGCTCACCGCTACCGGACGTTTCCCTCGCTTGAGCATGTCCAGATAGTGCTTGAACATCAGCACCGCGCCAAACGTATTGCTGCTGAAAATCTCTATCAGCGACTCATACGTCAGCGTGTCGAGACTCTCGCTCCGGTCAACAATCCCCGCGTTATTCACCAGCAAATCAAGCGCGTCTGTGTGCGCTCGCACCTGCTCAACCGATGCGGCGATGCTGTGCGGATCGGCAACGTCAAGCGTGATGACGTGTACCTGCCCCGCATACTGCTTTGCCAGCGCATGTAAGTCAGCCGCCGACTCGGACTCAGGGTGGCGGCATCCGGCAAAGACGATATCCCCGCGTCTCGCCAGATGCGTCACCATCTCTAATCCAATTCCTCGATTTGATCCTGTAATGAGTGCGCGCATGTCTGAATAATTCCCATAAAATAAGTGTCATGATGTGAGGCGGGCTATAATAACATAGGGTTCGGGCTATTTTCCTCTTGAGCGTACAATGACAACGATCCTCATAGTTGATGATCACCCGATCAATGTGCAAACCCTGCTGGTCGGGCTGTCAAGCGATCCCTACTCGCTTTTTGTCGCGCGTAACGGCAAAGAAGCGATTGAGAATGCCTACGCCCTTAAGCCGGACTTGATTCTGCTCGATATCGTCATGCCAGACATCAACGGATATGAAGTCTGCGCGCATCTCAAATCCGACCCGGACATGGCGGATATCCCGATTATCTTTCTCTCTGCGCTCGAAGAAACACAGGATAAGCTGCGCGGGCTGCAAGCGGGCGGCGAAGATTACATCACCAAGCCGTTCGACATTGAAGAAGTGCGCGCACGCATTCGCGTGCATCTTGCCTTGCGCGAAAAACGTCAGCAGCTCGAAAAACTGCGCCAGCAAGACCTCGCCTATTTTGAACGCATCAACCGCTTTCGCGACGACATTCTCGACCAGATCAAACATGACGTGAAAAGCCCGCTGGCGACCATCAAAGCCGCCGCCTATCTTACCGCGCGCATCGCGTCATCAATTGATCCGCGCATTGCCCATTACGTCGAACAGACCAATCTCGCCGTTGATGAAATTGTGCGCGTCATCGAAAAACTGCTCGAAGTCGCCAAGCTCGAAACCGGACGATCCACCCAGTTGAAGCAGGTTGAAATCGTGCCTCTGCTGGAAAACGTCACGGCGTTGTTCCACGCCAGCGCCGAACAAAAACACATCATCCTAATACGTGAAATCGGCAGTATCCACCCACAAGCGAACGCATGGGTCGATCCCGATCAACTCACAAGCGTGCTGTCAAACTTGATCAGCAACGCCATCAAGTATACCGACGCGGGTGGCACAGTGATCGTGCGTGCGATGCTCACTGGCACAACATTCCATATTGAAGTGCAAGACACCGGACGCGGTATCGCACCGGAATATCAGCAAAAAATCTTCGAGCGGCTTTTCCGTGTCCCATCTGATGCGGACGAAGTCGAAGGCACAGGCTTGGGCTTGTACATCGTGCGCTCAATCATCGAAAGTCACGGCGGCAGCATCAGCGTGACTAGTCAGCTTGGTGAGGGCACCACCTTCTACGTCGATCTACCGCAGCCGCAAGCTGCATCTCACCCCATGCCCCAAACAAAGGTCAGTTGATGCCCACACCGCGCGAAACTTATTCGCTCTCCCTACGCGACGTGCTGATTCTGCTTGCCGCGTTCATCATCACCCGCGCGGCGATCACGGCGTTTGGCACGTTCGCGGTGCTGCGCTTGGACATGAACGTGGGCGAAGAATATACGCATCTGCTCGAAGCTGACGGCAGTATCGGCGGCGCGGCGCTCGATATGTGGTATCGCTGGGATGCGGGCTTTTACGCGACCATCGCCACCTATGGCTATGACTGGTACAACGAGCGCATCCCCGCTGATGATATGGCATTTATGCCCGTGTATCCGGCGTTGGTGCGAACAGTTAGCGCGCTGATCGGCACAGGCTCAACCGGATGCGCGTTCTCGCCCTACTTAAGCACCTGCGCCACCATCAGCGGCGTAATCGTCTCAAACATCGTCTTGTTCGCCGCGCTCGTCCTGCTGTTCGATATTGCGGCGCGGCGGTTCAATCGTCCGACAGCGTGGCGCGCGGTGTGGCTGCTGCTCATCTCCCCGATCAGCATCTACCTTTCCGGCGTGTACACCGAAGCGACGTTTCTCTTGCTTTCCCTGCTGACATTCTGGCTGCTGGATCGTAAAAGATTCGCGCTGGCGGTCATAGCGGCATGTGCCGCGGCGATCACGCGCTCAGTCGGGATCGCGCTCGTCCCCGCTCTGCTCATTTACGCTTGGCGCGACACAAGTGCATCACGCTGGATCAGGCTGATTCTGGCGCTGCTGCCCGCCGCTGTATTCGGCGCGTACATCGTGGGAATCGGCGCATATGTCGGTGATCCGCTGGCATACTTCTCGACATATGAACTGACATGGGGACGCGAAGCCGGAAACGTCATCACCGCGTTTACATCATATTTCAGCGGCGAAGAAGTCGCGCTCATGGGTTGGCGCTTAAGCTGGCTCGACTTGGGCATGACGCTCACTTGGCTGGCGCTGGCGGCATTCACTTTTCGCATGGATCGGGCATGGGGGGCGTTCGGGGTGGTCGCGCTGGTGATCCCGATTGCATCAGGGACGCTGGTCGGGATGCCCCGCTTCGGCGCGGTGATTTTCGCGTTCTATGTCCTGCTGGCACATTGGGCGGATCGCGGGTGGAAGCTGCTCATCATTTACGGCGCATCAGCGGCGCTGGCGCTGTTGATGCTCACGCGGTTTGTCACATGGCGCTGGATTGCCTAGACTACAGCTCGGAGCAGTCCCACATGAAGCCGCATCGCTCACAACGCACTTTACACGCGCGGCGAATGGTGGGGTAGTCGCACGCGGGGCACACAGACGCTAAACTGTAGTTGCTAATGGGCAGCACGATCTGGCGCGGCGAATAGTTCACGCGCGGCGGTTGAACACAATCCGTTGAGGAATTGGCGGAGTATTGAGGCAGGATGTCCGACATGCTTTGCTCAACTCTCAAGAAAGTGTTGGGCGAATAAAAAAGACACGGGTTACAACCGTGTCTCTGCAAGGCGACGACCGGATTCGAACCGGTGATCAGGGTTTTGCAGACCCATGCCTTACCACTTGGCTACGTCGCCGAATACGCATATTATAGCTTCTTAAACGAGAGGCTGGCAAGGGTGAGCAGTACCGCCCCGCGCGACTTGAGGATATGATGACAGACGACTTGAATGAAAACGCGGTGACGAACGATCCATCGCGTGACGAACCAACCGCACACGGCGGCGCTGATGACGCGCACGAATCCCCAACTACCGAAGTGTCACCAGCAGCGCCAACGGCAGAATCCCCCAAAAGCGACACTGTACCGGAACTCGATCTCTCGTGGATGGGGTTCGACACGACTTCGGAAGGCGACATCGACGCGGCTTTGGCGGCGGTATCATCGCTTGGGGATCGCGTCCGCGAAGATGGCGAAACAGAAACAGTGGACGAAGATGAACCAACTGGTGATGAAGCCGACGACTACGCCGATGAATACGGTTACACGCACATCTCCGTCGGTGTGGCGGCGCGCGCGGCTGATGTTGCGCTCTCTGGCGACTTGAGCAGACGCAGCGATGCCGATCTGCGTACTGATGCGGGTTTGCGCGAAAATAAATCCGCGCCGGAACGCTACACACCGCGCATGGCTGTGCCGCCGACAAACATCACGCTCAAACGCGGCAGTTTGGGATCGCTCATTCCCGCGCTCATCTTGATCGGCGTGGGGGGCTGGCTGACATTGGTTACAACTTCCGGCGGCGCAGTCGATGGGAGCGTGCTGGCGGCAGTCGGAGTCGGCGGCGCAGCGCTATCCATGCTGGGCTATTGGATCAGCAGCGGGCGCTGGTCACGCGGGACCGTCTTTTTCGCTGTGCTGGTGGCGCTGGCAGGCGGGCTGTTGATTTTCGCGCTCGTCCCCAGCGGATCGCCCTTGGATTTTGGCATAGGTATCGACCTGACGCGCGCGTATCCGCTCTTGGTAGCGGCATTTGGGCTTGCGGCGATCATCAGCGGATTACTGGCGCGCAGCAGTGTGCCCAACAGCCGCAAGGCGATTCTTCCCGGTGTGGTGCTGCTGACCGCTGGACTCGTCGGCGTGTTGGTGACATTGGGATTCATCCCCGGCGATGTGCTGAATTTCGCCGCGTCCCTGTGGTTCGTGCCGCTTGTCGCCTTGCTCATGCTGTGGATGCTGCCGCTGGTGTTTCGTCTGCGCGAACGTGACCGCCGTCGATAGTATGACGTTTTATGCCACTCCACATCGCCATTGATGCCAGTCGCACAACCGTCGCGCGCGTGACCGGGACGGAACACTACGCGCTTCAGATGATCCGCGCCTTGATCCGCTTGAACACCGAACACCGGATCACGCTCTATTTTCGTGACGCACCACGCGCCTCACCACGCGCGGATGTGTTCCCGCACTCGCCGCTGTTGACGCACAAAGTCATCCCGTTTCGCCGCGCATGGACGCATCTCCGCTTTGCGGCTGAATTAGCGAAGGATCGCCCCGACTGGGCATGGATTCCCGCGCACACGCTCCCGTTTATCTTGCCCCGCCGAATCAAAGCGGCAGTGACGGTGCATGATTTGGGCTACAAGTATTTTCCGGCGGCGCACACCGCGACTTCACGCCTGTATCTCGATGTGACCACGCGCACATCGGCGGCGCGCGCCAATGTGATCTTTGCTGACAGCGCCGCGACAGCGCACGATCTCACCCGTTTTTATGGCACAGACGCAGCGAAAATCCGCGTGGTCTATCCCGGCGTGGATGCGCCCGTGATCGGCAGCATCGATGCGGTGCGCGCTAAGTACAACATCCCCGAACACTATTTTCTATTTATCGGCACGCTTCAACCGCGCAAAAATATCGCGCGCATTGTGGCAGCCTATCGCGCATGGCAGCAGCTCAGCGGCAACCGCGATACCGCGCTGGTACTCGCGGGCGCGCAGGGTTGGCTGTACGATCCAGCATGGATTGGCGATGCTGAAAGCATCATTCAAACGGGATACATCGACGAAACGGACAAAGGCGCGCTCTACGCAGGCGCGAAAGCACTCGTGTTCCCGACGCTCTACGAAGGTTTCGGTTTCCCTGTATTAGAAGCGATGCACTGCGGCACGCCCGTAATTTGCAGCGCCACATCGAGCTTGCCCGAATTAGCGGGTGATGCCGCGCTTCTGGTCGATCCGCTGGATGTGAACGCCATCCGCGATGCGCTGGCGCGCGTGAGCGATGACGCGGTTTTGCGCCAGTCCTTGCGCGCAAAAGGTATGGCACAAGCGGCGACCTTCACATGGGATCGTGCGGCGCGGCAGGTGTTAGAAAGTTTGGTTTAACCCGTTGATGCAAAAACTGCTGATCATTCAATTAGGCGATATTGGCGATATGGTGTTAAGTACGCCCGCACTCGCCGCGCTGCGCGAACGTTATCCACAGGCGCATGTGTGCGTCCTAACCACGCCGCACGCCGCGCCGATTCTCGCCGGGACGGGCTTGGCGGATCGCGTCATCACCGCGCAGCGTGAATTGATCGAGAAACGGCGGCTGATCGGTTCGGCAATCGACACGGCAAAACTGCTGCTCGATATTCGCCGCGCGCGTTTTGACGCTGTGCTGTATTTCCACCACTTCACCACGCGGGCAGGCGCATGGCGATTCGCGGCGCTTGGCGCGGCGGCAGGACGCGCACGCAAGATCGGCTTGGACAACGGGCGCGGGGGATTTCTGACGGATCGCGCCCCTGATCCCGGTTTTGACTCGGCACACACAGCGGACTGCTGGCTGCAAGTCGCGGCATTGGCGGGCGCATCGAGCGAACCGCGTTCGCCTGTCATCGCCATTGATCATTCGGGGGCGGACTTGCTCCCACCCAAAGACGATTTCCCCCGTATCGCCATCCATGCGGGCAGCGGCGCGGTCAATCCTGCGCGGCGTTGGGACGCGGAAAAATTCGCCGCGCTGGCGGATCGTCTTGTCGAACGCGAAAATGCCCATATCGTGCTCGTTGGGGGCAAAGGCGACGAAAACGACGCGGTGTTTGCGCTTATGCAGCCCACCACCCAAGCGCGCACCGTGAACCTGACTGCGAAAACATCGCTGGCAGGATTGGCGGGCGTACTGGCGGCATGTGATCGCTTCATTGGCGCGGACAGCGGCGTGATGCACATCGCCGCGGCGGTGGGCGTGCCTGTCGTGGCGATGTTCGGCTCAACCAACACGGTCACATGGCGACCCTATACGGATCGCGCGGTGATTGCCCGAAGCGGCGTGCGCTGCAGCCCATGTGCCTATGTCGGGCATGAGATCGGCGCGCGTGCGGGCTGCGCCGCGCGCACCTGTATGAAGTTGATTGAGGTGAATGAGATAAGACAACTTCACCCCATAACCCCCTCTCCATGGGGAGAGAAGGAACAAAACGCAAACTCCCCTGTAGGGGCTTGCGGAACTTATTCCGTCCCTGCCAAACCCGCACTCATTGAGACCGAACGTCCTACCCTGCACATCCTCGACATGCCCGTGAGTGTCATAACGTATGATGCATGGATGCAGCAGCTCGCCGCATGGATCGCTCAACCTGAAAAGAATCTGCATCATGTCTGCACCATCAACCCGGAAATGATCATGATCGCGCGGCGCGATCCGGTGTTTCGGGTGGTGCTTCGGCGTGCGGACATCACCGTGCCGGATGGCGTAGGCTTGCTGTGGGCAGCGAAACGCATGGGATCCCCCTTGCCGGAGCGCGTGACCGGATCGGACGGTGTACCGCGCATCGCGCAAGAGGCGGCACGGTTAGGTTGGAAAATCTACATGCTTGGCGCAGCGCCGGGGATTGCAGAAAAGGCAGCCGACGCGCTGCGAACGCGCTATCCCGGCGTGCAGATCGTCGGCACAGATGCGGGCAGTCCATCGCCTGACGAAGAAGCCGATCTGTGTGCGCGTGTCAGCGCCAGCGGCGCGGATATTCTGTTTGTGGCTTATGGCGCGCCAGAACAAGATAAATGGATCGCCCGCAATGCGCCGCGCTTGCGCGTCCACATGGCGATGGGCGTGGGCGGGACTTTCGACTTTCTCGCGGGCATAATCCCCCGCGCGCCCATCACGATGCAGCGCATGGGGTTAGAATGGCTGTACCGTCTTTATTTGCAGCCGTGGCGCATCAAACGCATGATGCGTCTGCCGCGCTTTGTCCTAGCAGTGCTGCTGCAATCTAAACCGCACAAGGTGACGGCTCGATGAATGACTTGAAAACGCTTCTGCCCAAGCTGGACGAAATTAGCGTCTTGGTGATCGGGGATGTGATTCTCGATGAATACCTCATCGGCAAAGCGACCCGCTTAAGCCGTGAAGCGCCCGTCCCCATTCTCGAATTTGAAGCGCGCCGCTTGATCGCGGGTGGGGCGGCAAATCCGGCGGCAAATGTCGTTGCGCTTGGCGGCACTGCCGCCATTATCGGCTTGATTGGCGCAGATGCGGAAGCAGTGATGCTGCGTCAGGTCTTGAGCGCAAAAGGTATTGACATCAGCGGATTGATCGAAGATGGCGCGCGCCCCACTACCGTAAAAACGCGTATCATGGCGACAATGGGGTTGCGTTCGCCGCAGCAGGTCGCGCGCTTGGACAAGCTCTCGCGCGCACCCATGAGCAAACACGTCGAATACGCCGTTGAACACGCCGTCGATCAGCGGGTGCGCGGTGGCGCGTTTCAAGCGGTGCTGTTCAGCGACTATCACGGCGGGTTAATCACACCGCCGCTGGTCAGCGCGGCACGGCAGGCGGCAGGCGAATCCGCAATCCTGCTCACAGCGGATGCACAAGGCGACCTCGTCAAATACGGGGAATTTGCCATCGTCAAATGCAACGCCGATGATGCCCGGACATATCTTCGGCGCGATCTACACACGCATGACGAGTTCGGCGCGGCGGCGGTTGAATTGTGCCGCGCGCTCAAGCTGACAGATGGCATGGTGATCACACGCGGCGCGGATGGCGCGACGATTGGCACACCGGACGGTACGGCGGTTCACTGCCCCACACCGGAAATCAGCGATGTGTATGACACCGTTGGCGCGGGCGACACCTCCATCGCCGTCATGACGATGGCAGCGGCGGCGGGTGCGAGTTTAGAGAACGCGGTGCGGCTGGCAAACATCGTCAGTGGAATCGTCGTCCGGCATGTGGGGAATTACACGCCCACGCCCGACGAAGTCGCGCGAGAACTGGACGCAAACAACTGATCACAATCTCGCTTAATGAACAGCCTAGACCTCAATTGCGGTCATCTGCCGCTTGCAAGCGGATGAGCAGCGGATACAGCGCGTGATCGCGCCATCGATCAGGCGAATCCGCATGATGAGCGGCTAACCACGCCGAGTCCGCATCCGCCCCATTGGCGGTTAACAATTCACCGCTCCACGCGGGATGCTGGCGATATGCCGCGAACGGACGCGCCCACCAGCGCCGCGGATCGCTCTCACTCAAGCGATTCATCAGCGGCGGTGCGAACTTTCTCACCAGCACAGCGGCGGTTTTTCCCGCCACGCTCACCGGATAGCGCGATTTGCCGCAGTCGTGCATCAGCGCGGCGACTGCCAGCGCGCGCGGCGTTTCCGGCGCTTGCGCCAGTACCGCGCTTAACACGCGCAAGCTGTGAAGCTGTTCACTACGCTGCATCCGCTTAAATACATCCAGCAGCGGCGGCGAAAGATACCGTGCGGCGAGTTCGTAATCGGGCTGGCGCGTGAAGGCGGTCAGCGCGCGCAGCCCTTGTTGAAGGCGAAGTACGGGGGTCATACTGTAATATCGACGGGTTACGCGCCAAGCAAAAGCCCGCGTAAAAATTCGACGGGTTGACCGATTAGAATACCAAGAATGTTTGGAATTCCCGGCAGACGAAGTAGGCTCAGCAAAATCAACCCGAAGAAGATGTAATAACTGGTCTGTTGGTTGCGCTGCCACCATGCCGCCATATCTGGCGGAAGCAGTGACAGCACAATCTGCCAGCCATCCAATGGGAACACGGGCAGCAAGTTGAACACAAACAGCAGAATGTTGAAACTGACGATATAGAACAGCAGTATCCCCAAAAATGAGCCTGTGAAAAGCAGCTCCCACCCATTCACCAAGCGAAAAATGATGGCGAAGAACACCGCCAGCAGTAGATTCGAGAACGGACCCGCCGCCACAGCCGCTAACCACCGCCAGCGGCGGTTGTCCGGGTGCATACGATACGGTGAAATCGGCGCAGAACCGAGAATACCGAAGCCGATGATGGCGAACATCAACCAGCCAATCCAGTTAATATGCACGAATGGGTTGAGCGTTAAACGCCCTTCACGCGCGGGGACGGGATCGCCCATGCGCCAGCCGACATAGTTATGCGCGAATTCGTGAACGGTCATGCCCAAACCGACGGCGATCAAGCTGGCGATTAAGGCTTCGATAGACGGATTTGAGAATAACAAAGCAGCGACACTCCCGATTGTGGTTATCCAAAACTAACAATAAAGCTTTTCCGAACGGGTGCAGAAATTATAGCACAAATGCACTTCTTCCCTTGTAAGAAGCTAGATCGAGCAAAATCAGCCAGAGGGAGGTGCGTTTGCCCTGTGGCAAGAAGTTCACCAACACTCCATGTTATACGCACATGCCGATCAATCCGTTGCGTCATGAGTCGATTTTGGCTTCGTGGTGTTATCATTAGCGTGGTTTTCCGATGAGGAATGTATGAACAGCCCTTTACCCATGCCCTTGATCGTCCATGTAGGCGATCATGTCATTATGCGAAAACCACATCCGTGCGGCAGCAGTGAATGGATCGTCACCCGTGTGGGGACGGACATCGGGCTGCGCTGTGTTGGGTGTGACCGGCGCGTGATGCTGGTGCGGAGTGAGTTCAATAAACGGGTCAAGAAAATTGTCTGTGTCATCCAATCTACCGATCCAACGTCGAGTGAGCCGCCGCAGAACGACACGTCGCATGAAGGAGAAACAATGTCGTGAAGAAAAAAAGAATCCTTATTTTGATGTCTGATACTGGCGGGGGACATCGCGCCGCCGCTGAAGCGATCCGTGAGGCGCTCTGGCAGCGTTATCCTGATCAATGCGAAGTTACATTGGTGGATGGCTTCCGTATGGCTGGCTTTCCCTTCAAATACGCGCCAGAAATGTATCCTTGGATGATCAACTACACGCGCTCCTCATGGGGCGCGGGCTATAAACTGCTCAATACGCGCAATCGCGCCCGCCTTGCCGTGCGTGGGATTTACATCACCGCCGAACGCGGAATCAAGAAGATGCTGCGCGCTAATCCCGCCGATGTCATCGTGTGCGTACATTCCGTCCTGACCGGAATTTCCCTGCAAGCCTTAAATCGCTTTGAGCGTCGCCCACCGTTTGTAGTCGTAGTCACCGACCTCGCATCGACGCATATGTTTTGGTATGACCGCCGCGCTGATCGCACGCTGGTGCCCACACAAGCGGCATTCGACAACGGGCTTGAAGCCGGATTGCGACCAGAAACAATGCGTGTGACCGGGCTGCCTGTGCATCCGCGCTTCTCCCAAGCAGTTTTCGAGCGTGAAGCAGCGCGTAAAAAGCTCGGTTGGGACCCCAATCTGCCTGCGCTTTTACTCGTCGGCGGCGGTGAAGGCATGGGCCCCTTGTTCAAAACCGCGCGTGCCATCAATGACCGCCGTCTACCTTGCCAGTTGGCAATCATCGCCGGACGCAACAAGGCGCTAAAAGAGAAACTCGAAACCTCTGATTGGAATCAGCCAACCCATATCTACGGCTATGTCACCGACATGCCAAGCCTGATGGCAGCGGCGAATGTGCTGGTCACTAAAGCGGGACCCGCTACCATCAGCGAAGCGTTCATCGCTCATTTGCCCCTGATTCTGTACGATGCCATTCCGGGACAAGAAACGGGCAACGTCGAAATTGTCGTCGATAACGACGCGGGTATTTATGCCCCAAGTCCCAAGCTCGTTGCGGATGCCGCCGCCCAATGGTTATCGGAAGGCGAAGCGGGATTAGCTCGCCGCGCCGCGGCCAGCGCGAAACTCGCCAAGCCAAACGCTGTGTATGATATTGCCGATGAGATTTGGGAACATGCCCAACGCCCCCCGATTGTCAATCACCGTCGCACCCTGCTGCGGCAGATCGCGCCGCGCGTTAAAATTCCACGCATCCCGTTGAGTCGGGATTGAGGAGAGTACACCGAATGAAACAAATTGTCTTTCTGCTTGTCCTGTGCATACTCACGGCGAGTGGATTTGCCGTCTTTGCCCAAACTGACGAAATGCCGCCCGCGCCAATCATCAATGATGAAGGCGGAACGGTGAGCATCACGGGCGAAATGGTCTACACCAATACGCTGTTCACGGCGGGAGTCGCGCAGCCGTTGATCATCCTTGAAGATCAAGCCGGTTTTGTGCGCCGTGACAACAGTTTCTTGATGCCGATTGCCTCGCAAACATTGGGGCAAATCACGTCCGATTTTTACCAATCACCCGTGAGTTATTCGATTGCGCTCCCCATTCAGCCACAGGGGACATTCAGCGATGTAGACAACGACGGCGAAACCGATCCGGGCGTGCAAATCTACGCTGTCGCGTATTGGTCAAATACATTTGGCGACCCCTATTTGGAAGAACGCGACTTGTACGGCGGCGGCTGGTCAACGGCGTATGCCTCCACGCGCGTCAGCGAAGACCTCGATACCTTGTATGAGATCATCGGCGGCAAGCTGCTCATCTACGCGCCCGACGATGAACAGGGATTCCCATCCAATTTTGGCGATGATGGGCTGCTGTTCACCGAAGACGATCCAGTAGTGCGCCTGCCGCAAGGCTACACAGTCGTTGATCTGGATACCGATCCGTTTACGTTTGATCGCTCGGCGGAAGTGATCATCGACTTGATCGAGCCAGAAGGCGCGGCGCTCGACGACTTTTCCGACATGAGCTATACCGAAGCTTTCGATGCCATGATCGAGAAGATGCGTACCGAATATGCCTTCACTGAATACAAGGGCATCGACTGGGATGCACTGGCAGACGAATATCGCCCGCGTTTTGAACGTGCTGAACGCGAAGACGATCAAGATGAATACATCCGCGCGCTCCAAGATTTCCTGTGGGAAATTCCCGATGGGCATATCGCGCTCTATCCGGGAGCCCCCGTATTGGGAGAAGATTTCCAGAACGCGGTGCTGGGCGGCATTGGGCTGGTGATCCGCGAATTAGACGATGGGCGGGTAATCGTCACCAATGTGATCCCAAATAGCTCTGCGGACGATGCGGGAATCGAAGTCCGCGCGGAAGTTCTCTCCATCAACGGGACGGACATCACAACATGGATCGATAACACATTTGTCTTTGATGGTCCATTCAGCACCGATCATGTTCGCCGCCTGTCGCAGCTTCGCTATGCAACCCGTTTCCCCTATGGCGAAACCGTCGAAGTCGAATTCCAAAATCCTGATGCCAATCCGCAAACCGTCGAATTATTCGCGGGCGATGAAGTCGAAAGCTTCAACAGCCAATCGAGCGTCCCATTTGATGCGGCGTTTGAACTCCCTGTCGAATACAGCCTGCTGCCAAGCGGTTACGGCTACGTGAGCATTAACAGCTTTAGCGACAATGATCTCTTAAGCATCCAGCTTTGGGAGCGCATGATCCAAACGCTCAACAGCGAAGCCACCCCCGGATTGATCATCGACATGCGGCGGAATGGCGGCGGCAGCGGCTTCTTGGCAGATCAAATGGCGGCGTATTTTTTCAATGAGGAGCTGATTTTAGGCACAAGCTACTCTTATGACCGTGCGCTAGGCGAATTCGTCACCGACGAAGACCGCCCCGAACGCTTTTTCCTCCCACCAGAAGAACTGCGCTATAACGGCACAATCGCGGTGCTGGTAGGACCCGACTGTGTAAGCGCGTGCGAGTTTTTCGCCTATAACATGACCCTCCAAAACCGCGCCGCTGTTGTCGGGCAGTATCCTACCGCCGGATTAGGCGGTGGTGTGCAAGACTTCGCCATGCCAGATGGGCAGTTTGTGCGCTTCACTGTGGGGCGCGCGGTAGATGCGAACGGCGAAATTCACATCGAAGGCATTGGCATAGTGCCAACCGTACAGGTCCCCGTGACGGAAGAAACTCTATTTTACGATGGCGATGTGATTCTCGATTACGCCATTGACTATTTGGATGAAAACGCCACAGAACTTGAGCCCAATGTATCCCGCGCAGATGGCGGCAATATTCAGGTGTTCGGCAAAGTTGATGGCGAAATCGGCAGCGGTGAACGTATCCGCTACACCCTCACCGCAAACCAAGATGATACGCTCACCATCATGCTGAATGGGATTGACGGACTCGATACGTATTTGCGCGTTTATAACGTAGCTGGCGACTTGATCGACGAGAACGATGATATTGAAACCGGACGCGATTTGAGTTCGCGCATTGAAGGCTTGGATGTGAGCGCGGGCGATGTGCTGCTCATTGAAGTGGGTACCTATGCCGATGCGTCATCTGGTGAATTTATGCTGCAAGTCGAAGGCGAGCGATAACGTCGCCCTTGTGCATATCACCTACAAAATTGCGCCGCATCTCGAAAAAACTGTACCATTCGCAGCTAGGGATTCTCGTACCATCCATCGAAATGGAGAACCGCGTACATGAAAGCAGTTATTCTCGCAGCGGGGCAGGGAACGCGCTTGCGCCCCGTCACGCTGACGATGCCCAAGCCCCTCGTCCCAGTCGCCAACCAACCGTTGATCACGTTCGCCATCAATGTCCTCAAGAATGCCGGACTCACCGAAATCGGCATTGTGGTCAACGATCTGTCGTCGCCGATTGTGACACAGTTGCGGACTGGGGAAAATTGGGGCGTAAAGCTCACCTATCTGGTGCAGCAAGAACAGTTGGGGTTGGCTCACGCGGTGAATATCACGCGGGATTTCGTCGGTGATGAGCCTTTCTGCGTGTATCTTGGCGACAACATCTTCCAAGACAAAATGGAAGCCCAGTTGCGCGCTTTCCCATCTAGCGATGCCGAAGCCGTGATCGCGCTTGGCGAAGTGAGCGACCCGACGCGCTTTGGCATCGCGCAAATCGAAAACGGCAAACTCGTTAAAGTTGTCGAAAAGCCGAAAGACCCGCCCTCAAATCTCGCTATCGCGGGGGTGTATTTGTTCCGTAAGTCCATTTTCGACGCGATTGCGCGCATTAAACCCTCAAAGCGCGGCGAACTCGAAATCACCGACGCGATTGACACACTCATCAACGATGGCAAAGCCGTCAAGCCGCACACGCTCACCGGCTGGTGGATTGACGCTGGCAAACCGGATTCGATCATTCAAGCAAATCAATTGGTGTTGGGGGAACTCCCCTACACCCCCAAAATTGAAGACCCGAACATCGTCATGGGCAAGTCAGATGTGTCACATCGCGTGGTGGTAGGCGAAAACAGCCAAATCATCGACAGTGTGGTGCGCGGACCAGTCATCATCGGTAAAAATGTGACCATTCGCGGCAGCTTCGTTGGTCCCTATTCGTCGATTGGCGATAACAGCTTTATCGAAAACAGCGAACTTGATGCCACCATCATCATGGAAAACTGCACCATCAGCGGCATTAGCGGGCGCATCGACAGCAGCTTGATCGCGGACAATTCACAGGTGACTTCCGCAGGGCATGTTCCGGCAGCGCATCGCTTCATCCTTGCCGAAAACAGCTATGTCCAGTTGTAGAAAAAAAGGTTCTCATGTCGGAACGGATTAATTTGCTCAAACAGCGCCTTGCCAATTCCCGCGCCTTTGTGGATGCGGTGCTAAATCAAGTTGGGGATCGCTGGGAAACCCAAGTCTACGCAGATGGCGCGGCATGGAATGTGCGTCAGGTAGTGATACATTTGCTCAATGCCGAATCGGGCATGTTCGCCGCTGCTCAACGCATCGCGGAAGGCGGTGAAGGCGTACCCGCCGATTTTGACCTTGACCGTTACAACAAACGCTCCGTCGAAAAGCGCAGTGATCTCACCCCCGACAGCGCGCGGGCGGGGCTGGCAGAATCGCGCGCCGCGCTGCTGGCATGGATGGACACGCTGACGCACGAACAGCTTGAAAAAGTCGGGCGACACGCTTCGCTGAATATGTTCACCGTCGAGCAGTTCATCAAAATTATTAGCAGTCATGAACGTGAACATGCACAAGATATCGCGCGCGTGCTGGGGATCACAGTTTAGAGTGGACTAGGGAAATTTCATGGCATCACAGACCACGCTTGGCAAAAGCCCCAGTTTCAAACTACTCGAAACCGATCCCGCAAATGGTGGCGTGAATGCGCCAGACTTAATCGCCAGCGAAATCACGCCCAATAACCACTTTTTTATCCGCAACCACGCGCCTATCCCACATGTCGATCTCGCCGCTTATCGCCTCACCGTCGAAGGCAAGGTCAATCGTCCACTTTCGCTCTCGCTCGATGATCTTAAATCATATTCCCGCCGCACGCTGACCGCCGTGCTTCAGTGCGCGGGCAACCGCCGCGTCGAAATGCGTCAGTATGGCGAAATCCCCGGTGAATTGATCTGGGATCGTGAAGCGGTGAGCAACGCCGAATGGAGCGGCTATTTGCTGCGCGATGTGCTGCACGCAGCCGGTGTGGTCGAGCAAGACGGGCTGCACGTCGCATTTGAAGGGCTGGATCAAGTAGACAAAGACGACGAGAAGTTCCCATTCGGCGGGTCAATCCCGCTGGAAAAGGCGCTGACTGCTGATGTGCTGCTGGTCGATACCATGAACGGCGACCCTCTGCCGCCAACACACGGTTATCCGATTCGTGTGCTGGCGGCAGGCTATATCGGCGCGCGCAGCGTGAAATGGCTCTCCCGAATCATCGTCCAAGATGAACCTTCGCAGAATTATTATCAAGCGCGCGCGTATAAGTTGTTCCCGCCCCATGTGCAGCCCGATACCGCCGATTGGAGTCAGGGCTTGATGTTGGGTGAACTTAACGTCAACAGCGCAATCTGTTCGCCGCAAAACGGTGATACCTTCCCTACCGGATCAATCCGCGTGAGCGGTTATGCCTTAAGCGGCGGGCGCGGCGTGGCGCGTGTTGATGTGTCCGTCGATGGTGGATCGACATGGCGCGATGCGACCCTGCTTGGCGCGGATACCAGCTACGGATGGCGCATCTGGGAAATCGACCTCGATCTGCCATCGGGCGAACACGAAATCATCGCGCGCGCATGGGATAAAGCTGCAAATACGCAGCCCGAACACATCATTTGGAACTTCAAAGGCTACATGAATAATGCTTGCCCGCGGGTGCGGGTGCGGGTGAAATAAGCAAGATCGGGGGATATGAAAATCCCCCACCTCACCTATATCTCTCGATTTTTACCCCGCGCTATACTGATAATCACACAACCCAATACTCACTTCAACCTCATTCTGGTGAATAGGACGTAAAGCCGATGATTCGCTCGCTTGCTGCGCCCCCTAAAGTCTTGATAGAGCGTGATTCGCAGTCCGATGATGCGCCTGTGGAGGATACCGCACAAGAGAGTTTCATTTTGCGGCGCAACCTCTCGCAAGAATCGCTCGAAACCGCGCTTGCCGAAGGCTGCTTTGTGTGGATGGATTTGACCACGCCGGATGAGGACGAACTTCGTTGGTTGGAACGCACGCTTCATCTGCATCCAATCGTCGTAAGCGATCTGCGCCGTGAAGATCGCCGCCCCACGCTGCTCGTCTACCCCGATTATATGTTTCTCTCGCTCTTTCAAGCGCAGATCAACCACAAGCAAAGCGAAATTGATGCCGCCGAAATTCACTGTCTCGTTGGCGAAAATTTCTTTGTGACTGTGCGCGGGGAAGGCAGCAAAGCAGTAGAGCAAGCCTACGAACGCGCCGCGCAAAATCTCGATTATTGGGAGCGCGGCGTGGGCTACATACTCTATTTGACTGTGCAGTTTGTAATTGATTCGTATTATCCCCTGCTTGACCGCATCAGCAACCAGCTTAACACCCTCGAAGAAAAGGCGATGATCAACGGCGATAAAACCTTGCAAAAATCGGTGTTTCGCATCAAACAGCAGTTGATCAATTTGCGCCAAATGGTCGCGCCGCAGCGCGAAGTGATCTCAAACGTGATCGGGGAAGATCGGGTTGCCAGCCGCATCGAAGACCGCGATTTGTTCCGGCATTTGTACGAACGGTTGCTGCGGATTTACGACGTGATTGACGCACAGCGCGATCTCGCCAGCAACGTGCTTGACCTCATCGAAAGTCAGGAATCCGCGAATTTGGCGAAAGCGGTGGGAAGACTCACAGTGCTGTCGATGTTGTTCTTGCCGCCAACATTTTTGGTTGGCTTGTTTGGCTTAAACTTCGTCACCACCAATCCCGAATTTGAAATTCCCGTGTCGGGCGGCGTGGTATTCATCATCATCATCGCGCTCACACTGATGATGAGTACGGGAATCGCGTTCTTCTTCAAGCGGCGCGGATGGCTCTAGCCGTCAAAACATCCGTAACTGCCCCGTTTGCGGGTCAATGTCGTCGTCATCGTCTTGAGGCTTCAAGGGGCGGGACGATTTCGCGTTCGCGGGCAGCGCATCCGGGTCATCATCGTCATTTTCTTCGCTCGTGTCCGACTTTTTCGCTTTGGCAGTTTTCGGGGCAGGCTTAGGCTTCTTGATCGGGCGCGGCGGCAGCAGTCCTTGACTCTCCACCCATGCCGGGTCTGGCTCCCATCCGTAAGTGTTCAGGTCAATCAACTCTTTATGGTTAAAGTCCACGCCTTCAGCGCGCAGTCTGCCGCGCTGAAGCGCCGACGCAGGGTTAGTATCGCTCATGGCGATGCCGCCCTTACTGTTGACCACGCGATGCCAAGGCACTGTCGGCTCGTCCACACTCGATACGGCATTCATCGCATATCCTACCAGCACCGCGCCGAACGCAGCATATTCATCGGGATCAACCTCATCCGGTGTCGGGATCATCGACGCGATCTGCCCGTACGTGGCGACCTGTCCGTGCGGGATTTGTCGCACGATTTCCCAAACGACACGATAAAAAATGACCGGATCGGGCAGAGTCGGTATCGGCATCTGTTTTCCCCTAAGAATTTGTCGGCGCGCAATCGCAAACTTAGTGTATATTAAAATGTGTCATTTAAATTTTCTTGAATGGAGAATGATCAGTGAGTGAGCAAACACATCCGCAGTTGCAAGAACTCAACCGCCGATTGACAGAGATCGACGATCTCACCAAAGCCGAATCTGTACTCTACTGGGATATGACGACTCATATGCCCCCGGGCGGGCAGGCATCGCGCGCGCGCCAGCTTTCGACCATTTCGGCGCTGGCGCATCGTTTGCTCACCAGCGCGGAAATGGGCAAGCTGTTCGATGAAGCGGGCAAAATCGTCGAAACCCTCCCTCCAGACAGCGATGATGCCGCCGCGTATCGCGCCGCGCGCCGCGACTTTGACCGCGCGATCAAAGTTCCCAACGCTTTTGTCGCGGAATTCACACAGCACTGCGCTATCACCTATGATACGTGGACGCGCGCCCGCCCCGCCGACGATTTCAAGATGGTGAGCGATTTGCTCAAAAAGACGCTCGATTACAGCCGTCGTATGGCGGATTTCTTCGCACCTTATGACCATATCGCAGACCCGCTGATCGACATGGCGGATTACGGTATGAAAGCTGCTGACGTGCGTAAAGTGTTTGCGGAACTGCGCGAACAGCTTGTGCCAATTGTCAAGGCGATCACATCGCAGCCGCCTGCTGATGATTCGATGCTGCGTGTCTATTATCCCGAAGCCGAACAGCTTGCGTTCGGTGAAAAAGTCATCCGCGATTTTGGCTATAACTTTGAACAAGGTCGGCAAGACAAAACGGTGCATCCTTATATGATCCGGCTCGGCACAGGCGATATTCGCATCACCACCCGCGTCGATGAGCATTTCTTTTATGATGCGTTCTCCAGCACCACGCACGAAGCCGGACACGCGCTCTATGAACAGGGCATCAACCCCGCCTACGATGGCACATCATTGGCGACAGGCACATCAGCGGGTGTGCATGAAAGTCAATCGCGCACATGGGAAAACATCGTCGCGCGCAGTCGTCCGTTTTGGCAGCATTACTATCCACAGCTTCAAGCCGTGTTCCCCTCGCAGTTGGGGAATGTGCCGCTCGATGCCTTCTATCGCGCGGTCAACAAAGTCACACCGTCGCTCATCCGTGTGGATGCCGACGAAGTAACGTATAACTTGCACATCATGATCCGCTTCGATCTCGAATTGGCGCTGCTCGAAGGCTCGCTCGAAATTGACGATCTACCGCGTGCGTGGAACGAACGCTATGCCAGCGATCTGGGCGTGACCCCGCTAAGCGACAAAGATGGCGTACTGCAAGATGTTCACTGGTATGACGGTGTGATCGGCGGGGTGTTTCAGGGATATGCGCTCGGCAATTTGTTGAGCGCGCAGTTCTACGAAGCGGCATTGGCGGCGCATCCGTCAATTCCGGCTGAAATCGGGCGGGGCAAATTCGACACGCTGCATACATGGCTGCGCGAGAACATCTACCAGTACGGCTCGAAGTACACCACGCCGGAACTGATCCAGCGTGTGACAGGCGGCGGGGTGCAGGTCGCGCCGCTGATCCGCTATCTGCGTACCAAGTACGGCGAACTCTACACACTTTAAAGGATAAACTCTACCCCTCCCCGTTGGAACATCCACATTCCGTCAGGAAGGGACTCGAACTGCTTGGCAGCTTACACGTCTACGCGGCGGATGATCAAAACTACACCGTCCTATCTCTCCCGGATCAGCCTTACAAGCATCAACGTTCCGCATCATGATCATGATGTGGAACGTTGACACAGTTCCCCCAACATTCAACCTTTTCATCACCCCGCGACTATAATCAACAATAGATCAATCAACTCACACCCTATTCGAATCAGGATGAATCGTTATGGCAAAACCCACCGTTGAAGTAGGCATTTTAGGACTGGGACGCATCGGCGCGTCGTTTGGGCTGGCACTCAAACGCTATAACGCCAGTAAAGATGCCCGGCAAACTTTCGTCATCACCGGATGCGACGACAACACCGCCCACGCCGACAAAGCGAAAGCAATGGGCGCGGTCGATTCCGTTGCCCGTTCCGTCTATGAAACATCCCGCGACAAAGCGATCATCATCATCGCGCTCCCCTATTCGAGCGTGCAGCCCGCCTACCGCGAAATCGCCGGCGCGGCACGTGATGGCGCTGTCATCATCGACACGTCGCCGCTGAAACTGCCGTCGCTGGCATGGGCGGAAAAAGGCTTGAATGATCGTGGGCGCGGCGCGCATATGGTCGGCGCGACCATGATCCTTAATCCCGCCTATCTATTCGATGGTTTGGATAATCTCGACAACGCGCACGCCGACTTATTCGACAAAGGCGCGATGCTGATCGCTCCCAATGCCAAATCCGTCCCGGAAGCTATTGAACTCGTCAGCGATCTTGCTGAAATCATCGGCACAAAAGCCCGCTATGCCGATCCCGATGAGCATGACGGATGGGTGGCAGCAACCGAAGGCTTGCCGGTGCTGCTCGGTTTGGCGGCATTCTGGTCACTCACCAAAGATCAAGGTTGGAGCGACGCGCAAAAACAGGGCAATCCTGCATTGGGACGCTTGATTCACCACCTCTACGATACGCACCCTGACGATTTGCGCGATCTGCTGCTCAACAACCGCGCAAACCTCATCGCCAAACTCGATAAATTCACCCAAACCCTTGGCACGCTGCGCGAAATTCTTGCCACCAACGACAGCGCGGCGCTCGAAGAAGCCCTCATCGAAACAACCGACGCGGCGCATCTGTGGGTGACGAATCGCAAAGAAAACAAATGGAAAGACGATCCGCGCTCGCCACAAGTCGATACCAGCAACCTGCTTATCTCAAATATGTTCGGCTCGCTCATTGGCAAACGCATGAAGAGCGACAAGAACGGCAGCGACCGCTGAAAATTTTTTGCTTCTAGCGGGCTTGGTGGTGATACAGTTGAGTGCCCGAAACCGTGTTTTGGCGCGGGTGAGGTTTGAGGACGCAGCCACCCTAAACGAAAAAATTTACAACCTGTTTACACTTGCGCCAAATCCTGCTTACACCTTACCTCTACAGTGAAGATAATTCGGTGAATAGAAGTCAGATCAATCAACACGCTCACCGTCCTAGCTGGAGGTATGTAGATGAACAGTAATGTAAAGCGTATTGCGATTGCCTTCTCTGCGCTTGCCGTGATCAGCGCCTCTGCGATTGGCATTGTTGCCGCGCAAGGCAGACAAGGTGATGCGCCTGCTCACATGGGAATGTTCCGCCAAAACCGTCCCTTCTTGGGGGTAACGCTGGAAGATGTCGAAGGCGGCGTGCGCGTCGTCAGCGTTGTTGAAGGATCGCCCGCCGAAACCGCAGGCATTCAGGTCGATGATGTGATTGTGTCAATCAACGGCACAAATACTGAAGACAGTCAGGCAGTTCGTGAAGCCATTCTCGCGCTTAGCATTGGCGACACCGTGACCATCGAAGTGCAGCGCGGCGAAGAAACCGTCAGCCTCGAAGTCACGTTGGGCGAATATCTGCTTGAAGATCGCCCCGGCTTGTTTATGGACAGCCGCGAAGTCGCCGTGACCTACAACCCTGAAGATCAAACATGGACCGTTCGCCGTTTGAGCGAAGACAGCGCCCTCTATGAAGCCGGTCTGCGCGCCGATGATGTGATCACGGCGATTGACGGTGAAGCATATGATCCCGCGGGCATCGGGGAATATCTCGATGGCTTGGCAGACGATGCCACCGTGACCTTGAGTGTCACACGCGGCGAAGAATCGCTCGAACTCGTCGTCCCGGCGGATGCCCTCGATTTGGTGCGCGTGCCTTTCTTTGGTCGCTTCAATTTTGGCCCGGGCGGCTTCGATCCCCGTGATTTCGGGCATGGGATGTTCAACATGCCCTTCGATTTAGGACGCATGGGCGGCTTTGGTCGCTTGGGCTTGGTCTTTACCCCCATTGATGCCGATGTCGCGGCTGAAAATGACCTCTCCGTGACCGAAGGTGCGCTCGTAGCGGAAGTTCTCGAAGATTCCCCTGCTGCCGAAGCCGGGCTGCTTGAAGGCGACGTGATCACATCCGTCAACGGCGAAGCTATCACCCAAGAAATCACGCTGCGTGACCGTCTTACTGCCTATGAACCCGGTGACACAGTCACGCTCGACGTGCTGCGCGATGGCGAAACCGTTCAGCTTACCGTCACGCTTGGCGAACCCGATACCTTCTTCCAATTCATGCCCGGCGGCTTGTTTGGTCAAGGAATGCTCCCCGAAGGCTTGTTCGGTGAGGGCTTCTTCGGCGGGCGCGGATCGGGGCAGCCGAATCAAGGTGGCGCAAACCTGTAATTCCGATCCTGTAGGGGCGCATCGCGATGCGCCCGCCCAGTGCGCCCGCAATTAACACCCAACCTATCGCAGACTCCCTCTTGAGAGTTATCCCCACCCATGACAGCGGGCAGTGTCGAAACCATGACACCGCCGCTGTCATTTTCCACATCCATGAACCCTTGCCCGCGCCAACTGTGTCGAATCAAGCAGATTAGACGCGCAAAACTGCGATCCATACGGTGTCCCCCTTCCTACTCTCACGGTTGAAGGGGAACACTCCTCCGTCTATAATGATCAAAGTTTTGTTACACTCACGAGAAAAATCTGCATGACAACCAAAGACACCCTGCTCGCCCGCCTGCACAACCGCGAAGCCAAAGTCGGTATTGTCGGGCTTGGTTACGTTGGCTTGCCGTTGGCGGTTGAGTTTGCCGAAGCCGGCTTCACCGTCATCGGCGTTGACCTCAGCGCCCACAAAGTGGACAGCCTCAACCGGGGCGAAAGCTATATCCCCGACATTCCCACCGCCCGCCTTGCGCCGCTTGTCAAAAGCGGCAAGTTGTGCGCCACTACCAGCTATGCCGATCTTCAGTATGCCGATGCCGTCAGCATTTGCGTACCAACACCGCTGCGTAAAACCAAAGACCCCGATATGTCGTTCGTCATCGACGCGGTGAACGCCACCGCCGAAATCGCCCACCCCGGCATGTTGATCGTGCTGGAAAGCACCACGTACCCGGGCACAACTGTCGAAATCATGCTTCCCAAATACACGTCCAACGGCTTGAAAGTTGGTGAGGATATTTTCATCGCGTTTTCGCCAGAACGTATCGACCCCGCTAACCCCAAATATGGCGTGCGAAACACCCCCAAAGTCATCGGCGGTGTGACCGAAGCCTGCACCGAAACCGCAGCCGCGTATTACAGCGCCGCAGTCGATGAAATCGTCCCTGTGTCGTCCCCCACCAGCGCGGAAATGGTCAAGCTGCTCGAAAACACCTTCCGCGCCGTCAATATCGGTTTGGTCAACGAAATGGCGCTCATGTGCGACAAACTCGGTATCGACGTATGGGAAGTTATCAATGCTGCCAAGACCAAACCCTTCGGGTTCATGCCATTCTATCCCGGTCCCGGTTTAGGCGGTCACTGCATCCCCGTCGATCCGCATTATCTCAGTTGGAAACTCAAAACGCTCAACTACACCGCGCGTTTTATCGAACTCGCTAGCGAAATCAACACGTCGATGCCCTTGTATGTCATCGAAAAAGTGGTTGATGCGCTTAACGACGACGTGAAAGCTGTTCGTCACAGCAAAGTCGTCATCTTGGGCGTAGCATACAAACGCGATGTGGACGATGTGCGCGAAAGCCCCGCGCTCGACGTGATCAGTCTGCTCGAAAAGCGCGGCGCGCATGTCAGCTATCACGACCCGTATGTGCCGAAAATTCGCCTAGAAGACGACACCTATATGCATACCAGCGAACTTACCGCCGATCTGCTCCGAACCGCCGATTGTGTCGTCATCGTTACCGATCATACGTCCTATGATTGGCAGTTCGTCCTCGATAACAGCGGCTTGGTTGTCGATACGCGCAACGCCACCAACGGACGCACAGGTCGCGCCCGCGTCGTAACGCTGTAAAACAAAATTTTCTGTAGGGGCGGCTCACGAGCCGCCTATCATTTTCTTGCAACCAACAAACCCTTCTTTTTCACGAAACGCATTACGCCCTTATAATCATTAAGATGGACATCCGATACGCACTCATCAAGGGAAACGGTCATCATGACGGAACTGCCTTTTCATCTGCGCGCCCTGCCATCCGAAGCCCTCGACATTCTGCGCCTGTATTTTGCAGACCCCGCCGCCGCGCTCGACAGCGGATCAATCATGGACGGGGCGCACTTGAGCGAACGTGGATTCGGCAAAGCCCTCCGGCGTTTGGTCACGCGCAAATATGTCGAAATGGTGAGCGAAGGCATCTACCGCCTGACCGAACCCGGCAAGCGTTCGCTCAAGGAACTGCAAGCATGGGATGCTATCGCGCCAGAACTCAAAGCTGCCCCCAAAGAACCGCGTTTCATCACCCGCAAAATGATCGTCGCCCTGCCGCGCGTCCTCTTGAGTGGTCAGCCGACCAACGTCTATGTCGGCTTCGATGAGCCAAGCGACGACGACATCCTGCGCGATCCCGTCAACCTGATCCTGCGCGTGGTCATCGTTAATGGCACTGAAGAAACAGGAAGCGAACGCGCCTATCGCCTAACCAATTACACCGGGCGCGCCGCCTTTGAAGTGACCGCAGGGGGATATAGCAAAGCGCGCGTGCGCGTGCATGTCTGCCAGCTCGGCGATGACGACTCAGACGTGGACGCGGATTTGTGTCCCGGTATGTATGTCGATGTCCCCGTGACGCTCGATACAAGCGAAGCGGATGGCAGCCTCGTCGCTTACGCGACGGATATTTTCATCCGCGAAGAAGGGTAGTGCGAGAATCAAAAAGGGCGTAATCTTCATCGAGTTACGCCCTTTTTTGTTACCTACTCAATATCGCTTAGCTCACGATAGTCGTGGGCAGCGGAGCGCCGTTCTGCGGCGATTGGAAGCTCGGCTGCATCGTGTCTTTACGTACCCACAGGAATTGACACGCCAGCACAATCTTGTAGTAGCTTTCGCTCGCATCCTGCCCAACCACGATGTACGTGCCGGGGTTGATGCTGAAATTCGTCGCGTTGCCGGGGCTGTAGTAGGCTTGCGCGCCCAACGGAGCTTCACCGACCACCGAACCCGCCGGAATACGCAGGTTGCATCCGCCGCCCGCAGCCAAAC